>Ga0334888_1000122_pt1 | contig 124858 bp, 96 predicted proteins | sample GraSluR1_MG_FD_207227 | JGI IMG/M metagenome (GOLD analysis project Ga0334888, IMG submission 207227) | Sludge microbial communities from methane-producing bioreactor in Wageningen University, Netherlands - Granular Sludge_3_08-R1 | ecosystem: Engineered > Bioreactor > Anaerobic > Unclassified ... | reverse complement strand
GGATATTCCCCTTCCTTATTTTGTCTCTTTACTATTGAAGCTGATGAGAATGAGAAATATAAACATTTATCCAGTCAAGCCACAAATGAAATTGTGTGCCTGATTGGGAATTAGTAAGCAGACCCTACCTATACCATCATATGGGTGCTTCTGAATATCGTTCAACAGGCTGGTAATTTTTTTCATAATTAATGTTTGACCAGATGTCTTCCAATACACTATATCTTTCCTTGCCTGATCAAAAAGAATTACTTCCATATGTCTTTAATATTCACCCCCACACCTTTATCTGTACCATTCTCAATTTTTTCCAAAGCTTTCTTCAACCGTTTGGCATTTGCAGGACTTGATAATAAATATTCAGTTTCATCAAGAAGTTGAAGCGGAATCACGGCAAATGCTTCATAACGACCACGTTGTATAATAATTCGTTCTGTTTTGGACAAGTCTAGATAATATTTCTGCTTTTCCCGGAATTCTGTTGCGCTGATTGCTTTCATAACAAATAAATGTACATTATCATGTACAAAGATACAAGAAAAATCTTATTATCCTACTTAAGCCGAGCCGGTTTTGAAGGCTCGTTTTTTCAGACACCGTTCGTTGCTCTCTTGAATGCTCTGGAGTAGTTCAACGCCCACCGTAGGAATGCTTTTGACATGACCAGGTACGAAAAACCCCCAAAAACGCGCCTGGTGAGGCAGTTTTAGGGGTGACCAGGTACGAAAACAGGGGTAAAGTGCGCCTGGTCATAATCTTCAAAGAAGAGTCATTTTGTCAAGTGTCACATATATAGCATCTTACAAAATTATCATCTGTTCGCATAAAACCACCAGGTACGAAAAACCCCCAAAAACGCGCCTGGTGGGGCTGTTTTTGGGCTGACCAGGTACGAAAACACCCCAAAAACGCGCCTGGTGGGGCTGTTTTAGGGCTGACCAGGTACGAAAACAGGGGTAAAGTGCGCCTGGTGGGTACATTTCAGGTCTGAACAGGGGCCAAAACCTGGCAAAACTACCCCTGGTGGGCATGTTTCAGTCTGTCAGCAGATCAATGGTATGCTGCACCAAAGACATATCGCCCCACATGCCATGGTGGGGGATGACCGTTTTGGCCTGGGGGTACTTTTCTTGCAAAACCTTCAAGGATAGGGGCCATTCAGACAGGTTGGCGTCTCCGGTAAATCCCAAATTTTCAGCATGCAAAGTTTTTACCATGCAGCCCCCGAACAACAGATGGCATTCGGAAATGTAGACGACTACATTGTCCGGCGAATGCGATTCTCCCGGGAAAAACACCTCAAAATCCAGGTCCCCGATGCGCAAAAAAATGCCTTTCTCCAGGGGAAAGACCTTGTTGGGTTTGGTAAAGACCATGGTCTCGTACACTTCTTTGATATGTTCCTGCCCGGGAGTAAGCCAGGAAATGATCTGTTGCTGTGTCTGAAACCCCTGCTCGTCAAGAAGTTCACACGTTTTATCTGCCCCGTAAATATCTATCCCGTTTTCTCTCAGATACTGATTCCCGCCCAGGTTGTCCACATGAAACCCGGTGTTGATGGCCGTAATCCGGACAGGACCAAACTGCGAAAGTACCCAGTCCAGCATCAAAGCCGTGGCCGATGTATCATAAGGCGTATCTATCAACACCACTTCCTGTGCCGAGGCTTTTACCACCAGGGAGTTGGATTCCCACGGGAAATAATGCGTCACCACATAAACCGTATCGGACAATTTTGAAATGAACAGGTCCTCCCGAAGCTTTGTCTCATATTGAGCAGAAGCCGCATAGGCAATTAAGGCGAAAGCCATTCATAGAACCATCCGTTTTTTCATAGTAGATTGAACCTCATTAAATGTTTTTCACAAACGTACATATCTCGGCAAAGGCTGCTTTGGCCTCTGGGAATATCGGGGGCAACAGGGGAAAGGCGTGCACCATGCGGTCCCATTCCCGCAATGTGACATCTACACCATGTTCCCGGGCGACACGGGCCAGAGCTAAACAATCGTCGTAATGGATCTCGTGGGTACCAACGCAGATGTAGAGTGGCGGGAGTCCCCGGAAGTCCCCGAACAGGGGTGAGAGCAGCGGGTTGGTGGGGTCGTTCCCGGCAATGTACATGTTGGTCCATACAGTCCATGATCCCATGGGGGCCACATCGTGTGGGGCGTTGTAGGTGAAAGAGGCAGCCCCGCAGCGCAGGTCGGTTACGGGTGAGATGATAAATGCGGCCCGGGGCAGGTCAATCTGTTGCTCTTTCAGTGCCAGCAGCAGCGAGAGCGTGAGGGTGGCGCCGGCAGATTCCCCGCCAACCACAATGTTGTTCGCCGAGATTCCTTGCTCCAGCAGCCATTTATAGGCAGTTACGCAGTCTTCCGTGGCCGCGGGGAAGGGATGCTCGGGCGCCAGCCGGTAATCGAACAACAGCGACCTTATTCCGCACTCCCGGGCGAACCGGGCCACATGCATGCGGTGCGTCAGGCACGAGCCCGAAATGAATCCGCCTCCGTGGATGTACAGCAGCACTTTTCCCTCTGAAGGAGATTGCGGAGCGATCCACTCGGCATACATTCCCCTCATGCGGACCGCCTGTACCCCGACGTCGGCCGGCAGTTTTACTTTTGCCGAGGCGGAGTCCACTTGGGCACGAAACTTATCTACCGAAAACGATTCGTCAACCACCTCGGGCTTGAGGTGCCCCTGGAACAGATGCCGGTGACGGATCATCCAGATAATGATCTTACTGCGAAAACTTGACATGGTTTAGATTTATGAACACCCAAAAGTCCGAAAAAAATCGGAAAATCCTTACCCTGATTGATGATTATTTGATAGCTTTATTCAAAATAATATCAATCATGGAAGTTACTCGATTCTTGCTTTCCCTTTTCATCCTGTTGTCTCCCATACTTACTTACGGCCAGCAATATCCTTTTCAAAACCCGGATCTCACTTACGAGGAACGGGCCAAAGACCTCATTTCCAGGCTGACCCTGGAAGAAAAAGCCACGCTGATGTGTGACCAGAGTGATGCCATACCGCGCCTGGGCATTAAGAAATTCAATTGGTGGAGCGAGGCCCTGCACGGGTACGCCAACAACGATAACGTAACCGTCTTCCCGCAAAACATAGGGATGGCCGCCTCGTTCAACGACCAGTTGGTCTATACCATCTTTGATGCGGTTTCCGACGAGGCACGCGCAAAATACCACCAATGGCTGGAGCAGGGCAATGAAAACAAACGGTTTCTGAGCCTTTCGGTGTGGACGCCCAACGTGAACATTTTCCGGGATCCGAGATGGGGGCGGGGGCAGGAAACGTACGGCGAAGATCCTTACCTGACCTCGCGCATGGGAATCCAGGTGGTGAAAGGATTGCAGGGGCCTGCCGAGGCTAAGTACCGCAAGCTCCTGGCCTGTGCCAAGCATTTTGCCGTGCATTCCGGACCCGAGTGGAGCCGGCATGAGTTAAACCTTAACGCTCTGAATCCGCGTGAATTGCACGAAACCTACCTGCCTGCTTTCAAAGCCCTGGTGCAGGATGCCGATGTGCGCCAGGTGATGTGTGCCTACCAGCGTATAGACGACGAGCCCTGCTGCGGCAGTACCCGCCTGTTGCAACGGATCCTGCGTGATGACTGGGGATTCCAATATATTGTGGTATCGGACTGCGGTGCCATCACAGACTTCTACACCTCGCACAAGGTGTCATCCACACCCGTGCATGCCGCCTCTAAAGCCGTTCTGGCCGGAACCGATGTGGAATGTGTCTGGGAGAATTATCCTTACAAAACACTGCCTCAGGGGGTCGAGCAAGGCCTGATCAAGGAAGAAGACATTGACAGGAGCCTGATGCGTGTGTTGATCGGCCGTTTTGACCTCGGCGATTTTGATGACGATGCCCTGGTTCCCTGGGCGCAAATCCCGGCCTCGGTCCTGAATTGCGAAAAGCACAGGGAACTTGCCTACCGGATGGCGCAGCAGACCATGACCCTGCTCCAGAACAAAAACGACATCCTGCCCTTGTCACGCAAGGAAAAGAAAATTGCCGTAATAGGCCCCAATGAAGCCGACACCGTGATGTTGTGGGGTAATTACAACGGCACCCCGGTTCGCACCATCTCCATCCTGGACGGGATAAAAACCAAACTTCCCGGGAAACGTATTTTCTACGACAAAGGGTGCGACCTGGTGGAAGATAAGGTTACCCAAAGTTATTTTGCGCAATTTTCCTATGAAGGCAAACCGGGATTCAAGGCTACTTACTGGAACAATCCTAACAGGGAAGGGGACCCCGTTGCCACAACCCGCTTGACCAATCCCATCAAAATGACTACCGCAGGGCAGCATGAGTTTGCCCCGGGGGTGAAACTGGAAGGTTTCTCGGCGTTGTTCCAGGCCGAGTTTACTCCCAGAGTGACCGAAGAACTTGTTTTTAAAGGCGGTGCCACCGGGTATTACGAGCTGCTGGTTAACGGGGAAAGGGTGCAGATGTACAACAACTGGCGCACGCTGCCTTCCCGCATCCCGTATACATTTGAAGCCGGTAAAAAATATGCGGTCGAGATCCGTTTTGCCCAGCTGAACAACTGGCAGGCGAATATAGAATTTGATTTTGGCAAGGAAGTGGATGTGGATTATGCCCATCTGATTGCCAAACTGAAAGGAATAGAGACGGTTGTGTTTGTGGGAGGCCTTTCCGGAAACCTGGAAGGCGAGGAAATGCCCGTTTCTTACCCGGGATTCCGCGGAGGCGACCGGCTGGACATAGAGCTGCCCGCCGTTCAGCGCAATTGCCTGAAAGCCTTGAAAGAAGCCGGGAAAAAGGTGATCTTTGTGAATTGCTCCGGCTCGGCCATTGCCTTGACACCGGAAACGGAATCATGCGAGGCCATCTTGCAAGCCTGGTATGCCGGTGAATCGGGCGGTCTGGCCGTTGCCGATGTGCTTTTTGGAGACTACAATCCATCCGGGAAACTGCCGGTGACTTTCTATAAGAACTCGGAGAACCTGGGCGATTTTGAAGATTACTCCCTGGCAGGCCGCACCTATCGCTACACCACCGATTACCTGTTTCCGTTCGGGTTCGGCCTCAGTTACACCACCTTTGAAATGGGAGACGCCACCATCACGGCTGCTCCCAAAAGCATCCACCCGGCTGCCTCCAATCAAATCAACTCGATCATCTCCATCACAGCAACGGACACCCTCACCCTGACCATCCCGGTGACCAATACCGGGAAACGGGACGGGACCGAAATTGTGCAGGTCTATATCCGGAAGGTCAATGACGTGGAAGGCCCCCTCAAGACCCTCCGCGGATACCAACGGGTGACTGTTGCCGCCGGGGAAACCCAACAGGTAACCATAGAATTGCCTCCGTCCGCCTTTGAATTTTTTGACTGGGGCCAACGAAAAATGACCGTAACACCGGGAGAATACGAGGTTTATTACGGCACAAGTTCAGCCGAAAAAGACTTGAAAACCATAAAATTAAACATATTGAAAACCCCGGCTTACCACAGTTTTGCCCCCACACCTGTACTGGGGTGGAACAGCTGGGATATCTTCGGCACTACCGTGACCGAACAGCAGATCAAGGAGCAGGCCGATGCCATGGCCGAACACCTGCTGCCCTCCGGGTACCAATACCTCACGGTGGATATTCAGTGGTACGAGCCGGAATCCAAGCGCCACTTCTACAACCCCAACGCGGTGCTCTCCATGGATGCGTACGGACGGCTGATCCCCGGGTTGAAAAAGTTCCCCTCTGCGGCCGGAGGGAAAGGGTTCAAACCACTAGCAGACTACGTGCATTCGAAGGGCCTCAAACTCGGCATTCATATCATGCGGGGAATTCCTCGGCAAGCGGTGGAAAAAAACACGCCGGTCTTTGGCACCAACGCGCGGGCGGCAGACATCGCGCTCACCGGCTCCACGTGCCCCTGGACCCCGGACATGTACGGCGTGGATGCCACCAAAGAGGAAGGCCGTGCGTATTACCGCTCCATCATTCAGATGTATGCCGAGTGGGGGGTCGATTTCATCAAAGTGGACGACATCTCGCGGCCGTACGATGATGTGCAAAAAGCCGAGATCGAGGCCATTCGCGAGGCCATCGACTGCACGGGCCGTCCCATTGTGCTGAGTCTTTCCCCGGGAGCGACACCCCTTGAAGCCGGGGAGCACGTGATGGACCATGCCAACCAGTGGCGGATCACCGACGATTTCTGGGACCGGTGGGATTTGCTGTACGCCATGTTCGAACGGCTGGATGCCTGGACGCCTTTTCGCGGCACCGGCCACTTTCCCGATGCCGACATGCTTCCCATAGGGGTGATTGACTTTGGCCGACCCACAAAGTTTACACCGGACGAGCACTATACGCTCATGAGCCTCTGGGCCATCGGCCGTTCACCACTGATCTTTGGGGGCGATATGACCCGGCTTGATCCCTATACAAAAGAGCTTTTGACCAACCCCCAAATGCTGAAAATCAACCAAGAAAGCACCAACAACCGGCAAATATCCCGGGACCACGACCTGATAGTCTGGGCCGCCGACGCAGCTCCCTGCAGTGCTGCAGCCGTTCCCTGCGCTGCTGTTGCCATTAGCGCAGACAGTGCCCCTAGCTTCACTGCTGCTGATGCTGCTTCCTGCGCTGCTGACGATGCTTCCTGCAGTGCCGATTGCGCAAATGGTGCCCCTAGCAGCTCAGACAGTACCCTCTGCGGTGCCGCTGCCGACGCTGCTCCCTGCGGTTCTGACTGCGCAACTGGAGCCCTCTGCGGCCAGGACAAATACATGGCCCTGTTCAATGCCCAAAGCCCTGCGAATGAAGGCCCTGGCACGAATTCCGCAGCAGAAGCAGATTCCACAGCTCCTTCATGTGGCCTGGTTGTCCGGGTTGATCTTCGCGCCATCGGCATACAAGGCCCCGCCCGCGTAACTGATCTCTGGACCCATAAAGACTTAGGCGTATTTGAAGAAGAATTCAGTCAGGAAATCCCGTTTCACGGGGCCGGATTGTACCGGGTCACTCCCGTAAGGTAGAAGTCTATGCAATTGGGCACTTAATTCCTTGTTTCAGGGCTGACCAGGTACGAAAACAGGGGTAAAGTGCGCCTGGTGGGTACATTTCAGGGCTGACCAGGTACGAAAACAGGGTAATAGTGTACCTGGTCAAAATTTTCAAATAACACGAAATTCGTCAAACGCCACATACAAAGTGATTTACATAACAATCCATTAGGTTGGTCGGAAGCACCAGGTACGAAAACAGGGGTAAAACGTACCTGGTGGGGCTGTTTTAGGGCTGACCAGGCACGAAAACAGGGGTAAAGTGCGCCTGGTGGGCGCGTTTCAGTTTGCCAGCAGATCAATCGTATGCTGTATCAATGTCATAGTTTTTCAGGCACTTAAAAATCAATTATTCATCTTGCATGGCAATCCGTGTTTGCCACCCCTTGCTGTTTCTGTCTGTGTTTAAGCAGATCCGGGGGTATTGTTTTTTGCCCGTATTCTTTGCGCAACAATAGTAAGGGAAACTCCAATGGCCATTCCAAGTGCAAGGATGATCCAGAACTGTGCCTGTGAAGGCTTGCAGGTAAAACGGTCATAGAATCCGATATAGGCCCCGACCGGGCCCACAAGAATGAGCAAAACAGTAAGCGATAGTTTCTTCATTTTCGTAACTATTTATTATACAGCAGCAATTTACTATTTTTTTGCTTTATGGGAGGTAGTAAGTAGCAAAAACGGGAGAATCCTTACAACAATCACATTGACAAGATGTTGCATGTGTTTGCAATAAGCACATCACTTACCACCTCCCGGCATCAATGGCGCGTCTTCTTCAAGTTACAAGCGCCGCCACCAGCCCCATGAGGTTTCCGGCCATGTGAACGATTACAGCATGGGCGAAATTATTGTATTTTTCCTGGTAGTAGCCGGCAAAAATACCTAAAACAGTGGTGAATATGACAACCCGTATTACAAACAGACCGCTCACCCCGGAGGCTAAAAGGATCAGATGTATCAGGCCAAAGACCACGGCACTGATGATCACCGGCAGGCTCAGTCTGATTCTGAAAATACGGATTCCGCGGACACTCAGAGGGCTCAGGATGTTTTGCAGGAAACCCCGCAGGAGCACCTCCTCGGCAAGACTTGCGTAAATAAAAATGAAGAGGAAGGTTTGGAGCGGAGAAGAAGCCTCCAGCAGGGGATGTACCTCGGCTTTTCCACCGGTGGCAAGGGTCAGGGCGGTCAGCAAGAGGTTGATCACAATGGCCGTCAGAAGTCCGAAGAAGATAGGTTTGAGAATTGTTTTAAAGCGGGGCCAGGCGATCCTGAAGGGCACGATCATTTTGAGTGATATGATCACGGCTACCGAAAAAGTAAGCATCACTGTGTGTGTGATAACAGAGTCGGGGAAGAAAGTGCTTCCCAATGGCAAAAATCTACCTGCAATAGTTGCAATGACAAATATGATCAGCGTAATGGCCAGCCCGTAAACCAGGCGTTGTGTGTTGTTCATAGCAGTTAAAGGTAGAAAATCTCTGAGATTCTGCGCAATAGCCTTTTGTGCAAAACCATAAAGCACTGTATTAGTTACTTTTACGAATTTCATATTAGTGCAGTTGCGCAGAATCTCTGAGATTTTTCTACTTTTACGCCCTATGTTTAACAGTACCGAACAACAGGAACGGGAGTACATTCACAAAATCAGGAGCATTATCCGCAGCGGAATTGACAATACAGGTGATTCGGTAGACGATCATGTGCAGACGTTAAAGGAGTATAAGGAGTACCTGTGGAACAACAAAGATATTGATGCCCAGGAGAAACGGTCCATGCGGGAAAGCATCCTGAATCTGCTGGCCGTAGGGAACAACCAGATAGCAGCCCGCAGCCGGTTGGAAAAGCAGTACGATTCCCCTTATTTCGGCCGGATAGATTTTACGCCCGCCGTTACTCCGGAACCGAAACCGAAACCGGATCCGCAACTGAACCCGGACCCACAACTGCACAATCCTGACTCACCGAACCCGCAATCGCAGCCGTACACGGACTCAGACCCACAACCGGACCTGGACCCGCAACTGAACCCGGTCCCGGACTCTCCACACAATCCCAGGAACACAACAATTCCCGTTTATATTGGAATTCATGCTTTGTACGATCTGAAAAAGCGTAAAAACCTGATTTACGACTGGCGGGCGCCTGTCAGCGGGATGTTTTACGACCACGAGCTGGGTGAAGCTTCTTACCAGGCTCCGGCCGGTCTCATTGAAGGGAACATTTCGCTCAAGCGCCAGTACCAGATCCGGAAAGGGATCCTGGAGTATATGATTGAAAGTTCCCTGACTATCAGAGATGATGTGTTGCGGCGGGAGCTGAGTGCCAACGCCAGCGACAAGATGAAGAACATCGTGGCCACCATCCAGCGCGAACAAAATGCCATCATTCGCAACGAAGAAGAGCACGTTTTGATCATCCAGGGGGTGGCCGGCTCGGGAAAAACCTCGGTGGCCCTGCACCGGATCGCGTACCTGCTTTATGCGCACAAAGGGGAAATCTCGGCAAACGACATCATGATCATATCGCCAAGCAAGGTGTTTTCCGATTACATCTCCAACGTGCTTCCCGAGCTGGGCGAAGAGACGGTGCCTCAAACTTGTATGGATGTGCTTTTGGCAGAAATTCTGGACAATAAGTATAAATACCGTGATTTTTTTGAACAGGTTGCCGAGTTGATCGGAAAGCCGAAGGCAGATTTTCAGGATCGTGTCCGTTTCAAATCCTCTGCGGAATGCGTCAATCTGCTGGACAAATACATTCTGCACCTTGAAAACCAGTGCTTTGTGCCTCACGACGTGCCGCTGAACCACCTGATCATGCTTCCCGCCGAGTATATCGCCGAACAGTTCCGGCGGTTTCACCGGTATCCCATCCGGCGGCGGTACACGGTCATGACAGATTACATTCTGCAAATTGCGCAGACACAATATAAAGTAACGGTGGACTCGGCAAAACGGAATATGGTACGGGAACGGATTCGTAAAATGTTCACCGCCAACAACTCGCTGCAGGCATATAAAGGATTTTATGAATGGATGGGCAAACCGGATCTTTTTAAATTGCGTGCCAACCACACCCTGGAATACGCAGATCTGGCGCCATTGGCATACCTGCACATGGCCCTGGAAGGGACCAGTGTGCGCTCGGATGTCAAACATTTACTGGTAGATGAAATGCAGGATTATACACCTATCCAGTACCGGGTTTTGCAGAAAATTTATCCCTGCGCCAAAACCATCCTGGGCGATGCCGGGCAGTCGGTCAATCCGTTTGGTGCATCAACGGCTGAAATCATCCAGAAAACCCTTAACACCGGGCATATCGTGCATATGAACAAAAGCTACCGATCCACCTGGGAGATCACAGCTTTTGCCCGGGCCATTCAACCCGAAACTCAGGCAGAAGTCATTGAACGTCACGGAGAAACACCTCAAATCCTCCATTACAAGACGGCAGAAGAAGAAATCCGGGGGATAGCGCAGATGGTTTCCGCATTCAAAACCTCGGGCTACCGCTCCCTGGGGATCATCTGCAAAGACGAACCCCATGCACGCGCCCTGCACGAAAAACTGAAGACACACCATCCGGAAATCATATTCCTCTCTTATCAAAGCACCTCGTACGAACACGGCATCATGGTCACCTATACCCACATGGCAAAAGGCCTGGAATTTGACCAGGTCATCATCCCCCACGTAACAAGCAAAAACTACCACACAGATCTGGACCGCAGCCTCCTCTACATAGCCGTCACCCGCGCCATGCACCGTTTGACCTGCACCGGGGTGGGAACAGGAGGGCATCTTGAAGCTGCCGCGCCACTTAACTTCACGTAATAATACAAAAGCCACATTTACAGTATTTTACGTTTTTTTGTAAAACATAGTGGCGCGGTATCTTCAAGATGCCTAAATTTACACCCATGAAAATATTTTTTTTATTTATAGCTATGGCTCTTATTTCCTGCACACCGCGGGTGGATCCCGCAAAGAAAGTCTGGGCCTGGATGGCCGGCAAAACCACTATGACCACGGAGCAATGGGAATATTATTTTCAGCATGCGGCAGAGGCGGGGATTGATGCCATTTTATTGGAGTGCCACGGCGGCTATCCCCAGGTGCTGGAAGAGGTGCCTGAGGACCAGGCCACTCCGTACAACGCCCCGGACACGGCAGATGCCATTCCGGCTTCCACAAACCCAGCCGATTCTCCGGCACCCTCCCCAACTTTCCGGGACAATGCAGCCATATACATTATTAAAACAGCCCTGCCTTATGCGCAAAAGTATGGGATAGAGCTGCATGCATGGATCTGGACAATAAACAGGACAGAAATGAGCTTGCGAAATGCACATCCCGATTGGTACCAGGTGAACGCACTTGGCCAATCCTGTCTGGACATAAAACTCTATGGTCGTGAACATTACCGTTGGTTGTGCCCGTCTCGTCCTGAAACTGCGCAGTACCTGAAAGATCGCGTGGCCGAACTGGCAGAAATTGAAGGGCTTGCAGGTGTTCACCTGGATTTCATCCGCTATCCGGACGCCATTTTGCCTTACGGGCTGCACGAATCCCGCAACGTGGTTCAGGATCGCGTGTATCCGCTTTGGGATTTTTGTTATTGTGATGTATGCCGAGCCAATTTCAAAGCCCTGACCGGAGTGGATCCCATGGATTTGGAAGATCCCACCTCCGATCCACGCTGGATGCAATACCGCTGGGATGCCCTTTCGGTCGTTACCAGCGAGGTATGTGCCGAGATTAAAAAGCACGGGAAAGTGGCTTCGGTGGCCGTTTTTGCCAACCCCGAGGAATCCCGCAAGCTTGTCCGCCAGGACTGGCCACGTTTCCGGCATGTAGATGTATTTTTCCCCATGATCTACCACAAATTTTTTAACTGGGAAGACCCGGCCGTTTTAACCGCCACTGCGGAAGGGGTGCAGGAATTGCAGGAGGCCGGTAACCGGGGCATCCTTTGCTCGGGTTTGTTCGTCGGGCACGTACCTGCGGACCGGATTCCCGAGTTCATTCAACTTACGCAGGACGGTGGCTCCACCGGCATTTGCTTCTTCTCGCTGGAAAACATCGACCGTACCCCCGGCTATTGGGAAAGCCTGGGCAAAGCCATAAAAGAATTTAAAGGACAATAAACTCGGACCAAATTCGCACAACATATGATGACAGCAGAAAACGTAAAAAAAGAACTGCGCGACTTTGCCTCGGCAGAACGCAAAAAAGCCGTAGAATGGTTTTTCAAGACCGGGAAAGGGCAGTACGGTGAGGGGGACATTTTTATTGGCGTGGCCACTCCGGATGCGCGCAGGGTTTCCCGCAAATTCCGCGGCCTTCCCTTTACCGAGTTGCAGAAGCTCATTGCCTCGCCCATTCATGAAGAACGGAGCTGCGCCTTATCGATCCTGGTGCAGCAGTACCAAGATGCCGGAACTGGCAAAACAAGCTCTGCAGGGCATTTAAGCAGTAAGACTTCAGGTGCAAAAGCAGAACTAGAAGCAGAACTAGTAGAAGCTGAACTCAGTACAACATCTGGTAAGCAGAGGGCCATCCTGGACTTTTACCTGCGTAACAGGCAGTATATCAACAACTGGGATCTGGTGGATATCTCGGCCCCCAAGATACTGGGACGTGCCATTTACGATGGCCTTCAGGATGTTGCGATCCTTGACCGGCTGGTGGTTTCGGAAATTTTATGGGAACGCCGGATCGCCATCATTGCTACTATGTACTTCATTCACAAAGGCCAGTTGGACCATACATTCCTTTTGGCCGAACAACTCCTGGGTGACCGCCAGGACCTCATGCACAAAGCCGTTGGCTGGATGTTGCGTGAAGCCTGGAAGAAAGATCCTGCTGCCGTGGAAGCCTTCCTGATCAAACACTACCTGCAGGTTCCACGGACAGCGCTTCGTTACGCTATTGAGCGAATGGAAGAAAGCAAACGGCTTGACTTTTTGAAAGGAAGATTTTGAAAGACAAATATGCGGGGACTGTAAAAAGGTTGTGTTGACAAAAAACACGCCATACCGGAAACCCCCTCGCAGATCAACAGGATTGCACTTATTCTGGTAGACTAGGAGCGCTATAAGAGGGAACCAGGGAGATCATAAGTCATAAGGAGAGATCTTAGAAAAATTACAACACTACCGGCCTAAACTGTAAACCATCGTCCCAGATTGGTATCAATTTGTCCTGACCAGTTACGAAAACACCCCAAAAGTGCGTCTGGTGGGGTTGTTTTAGGCCTGACCAGGTACGAAAACAGGCCAAAAACGTACCTGGTCATATTATTCTTAAAATGACGATTTTGTTAAATACCTTATAAATAGAGAGTTATAAAATCGTAGCTTGATTGCCTAAATGCACCAGGTACGAAAACACCCCAAAAGTGCGCCTGGTGGGCATGTTTTGGGGCTGACCAGGTACGAAAACACCCCCAAAACGTACCTGGTGTGAATGATTCATGCCTCATCCGTCACACTTCAGGCCTTACAAATCAAATTATAAAAACCTTTTAAAACCCTTCAAAGCCTTCCAAAGCCCTTTCTGAAGAGTACTGAAGGGGACAAACTAAGTCATCTCCAAAAAAAAAATTATATTCGCTATAATTTTGTCTCTAAGGCTAATCATCAATAATATACAATTATGAATGATCTGAACTATCCCAAAGACAAACCCAGCAGGATCCTGTACAAAGCAGGCGGCTGGACATCAATCCTGTTCCTGGTTTATTCCTTTGTTACCATACTGATCCTGGTTTTTCTGGACGGTGGCTATCCCGAAACTGCCCGGGAATGTTTTGATATGATCCGGGAAAACCGTTTTGTGGCCTTACTTCAGTTGGATATTGTATCCGTGATTGTGATACCTTTTTATTACTTGCTTTTTTTTAGTATTTACCGGGCATTGAAGAACGATCATGAAATGTTGGCAAAGATTGCCTTGTTTTGTACACTTGCCGGAGTCACCATTTTTATTGTTTATTGCAGGCGTTAACCTGGTATCCATACTGATAATCAGTGATAAATTCCACGCAGCCACTTCCCCCATTGTCAGACAACAATTGCTTGCTGCCTGTGAAGGGATGCTGGCCAGTGATATGTGGATCAATACCGGGGCGATAATCAGGGGTATACTAATTGAAACAGGAGCGATCATTTTCTCTATCTTAATGCTGAAAACGCTTATTTTCAACAAGGTTACAGGTTGGGTAGGGATCCTGACGCACGGATTCGACCTCTCCAGTATTTTACTGGGTTTGTTTTATCCTCCTGTTAAGGAAATCTTCACTATGGTTGCCGGACCACTATATATAGTCTGGTTTATACTCATAGGAATCAGGTTATTCAAATTAAGCAATACCAATTAATTCCATGAAGTGACGTATAAATGACGTATTAAATACCTGGTAAATATTTGAATAGTTTTTAAGTTACATATAATCTTGTCACGAATTCGAATGAATTATGAAACAACCGGACTTAGGAAAAAAGATCACTGAATTACGCTTAGCTAAGGGATTGACTCAGGGCGAACTGGCACAAAAATGCAATTTGAGCCTCCGAACTATACAACGTATAGAATCGGCTGAAGTTACTCCCAGAAGCTATACTGTGAAACTGATCTTCCAATGCCTGGATTATAAGATCTACGATTCATTCGGCAAATTCTCCTACAGGCTGGACAGACTGGCCTACAGGACAAGAACAGGCCTCGTGCAATGTTACAAATATGTATTGGATTTATTTAACTTAAAAACGCACACCATGAGAAAGATTTCAATTTTATCGTTACCCTGTATTGCCGTCATTCTGCTTTTCTTATTCATAGGAACCGAGTCGAAAGCCCAGAATCATGATAAGATCATTGAAAGGATAACTGCACATAATATCAAATTTTCAGAATGTTTCAACGCCGGACAGATAGATTCCCTGGGATCGGTATACCTGGAAAACGCGTGCATGATCCCGTCCAATTACAGGGAGGTGCATGGCAGGGAAAACATTAAAGGCTATTACAGTTTCCTGTATGCCACCGGATTCCGTTTTACTGAAAGCACCTCCAGGGCGCTGGTCATTTCAGATTCCATATTGGTGGACAGGGGAGTATGGAAAGCAGGTGAGTTGACCGGGACGTATCTGACCCAGTGGAGACTCTGCCAGGACGGTGAATGGTACATTGAAAATGAGATGACCAACACCGATCTTGGGGCAGAGTAAGCTCCGCTTTCTGGAGCGGCCTGGAACAGCCTGGTTCGGCTTGGAAAGCCTGGAACAGCTGTATCGGCCTGGAAAGCCTATATCGCCCTGGATTGGATTGGGCCTGTCTGGCCTGTGCCCTTAAAGACTCTTATTGAGAACCGCCGATATCTTTACGGCGGTTTCTTCGTTTTCCAGGCCGCTGATCATGGCTCTGCCTTCACGTATCTCGGCCATTACAGTTGGCAAGGCGTAAACCCGATCATCAATGGTAATGGCAATTGTTTTGCCGATGTTGTTCCGTGTCATTTCCGCCCATTTCCTTGCCCCTTTCAGATTGAAACTTATTTCTACATTGTTTTTGTTAGCCTTAGTGGTTTTCAGATCACTGCCGGTCATTACCGGTTGTGTTTTCACCGCCACAATGGCATAATACTGTTGTTCAGGATCAACCGGTTGGGCGGTGCGTAGAAATTTCATCTGGTTTTCCACAGGGGTATCGATGCTAAAAGTTGAGTCAACGTGGGCATAAGCAACGATCGCAGAACCCGGATCCTTATTCAGAACCAAATTCGCTCCTTCGGCGGTGAGTGCCGGATGGGCGGTGGTCGGAGAACTCGGCAAATCCTGAACCATAACGGTCTCGTAAATAGCGAAATCCACCTTCACGTGATTCTCACCGGAGTTCGTGTTGCATGCAACTGTTGCCAGCAACAAAGCAAACATAAGAACAGATAGTTTTTTCATGATTATTTTTTTATTTGTTTGAAATATTCCTCAATAGCAGCTACATACTCCTGGTAAGCACCCGCACCTTTGTCCGTGATCCGGCAGGTGGTCAAAGGGTAGTTCCCTCTAAATGATTTATAAACAGCAACGTACCCGGCATCCTTTAATTTTCCGATCTGGAAGCTCAGGTTGCCTTTGGTGGTGTTGATGTTCTCCAGGAGCCAGGAAAACTCGGCACTCTTCACACCAATCAACAGCGACATGATGGCCAGGCGCACCTGCGAATGCAACAACGGATCCAATTCTTTAAACATGGCAGGCAAAGCGTTACTTGTTACGTTTGGCGAACAATATATGTCCCGGGATAATGAATGCGACCATCCAGGCAACGGCTTCCAAAAGCAATTGTTCCTGTAAGCCGAGGTAGGAGGCAGTCAGTGCCAGTGCTCCGAATACCACACCCCCGATGATGATCAGCCTCTGCCTGAGAATTCCTCCTGTCACTGTCACTGCAAAGGCCATCAGCACCATGAACAGCGGATGCTGCAATTGGAAATTGATGCTGTGAAGTACATTCATCTGGATCACATTGACCAGTACAGTGGACAGAAAAAAAGAGATCCAGACATACCGCAGCGATACACCTATGTATGTCTGCACTTTTTTCCGCTGTTTGATCAGATAGTATATCGTAAAGAGGGCAGCAGCAGCAGCCAGTATGATCCCTGTGTAACTGAGCACTTTGTGAATCTGATACGTCATTACTAAGCTCCCAGTCAGATATCCTGAGAACGACACATAAAAGAGTACCCAACCCCAGACAATAAACAAGATCCCGTCTTGCCTGAGTTTGATCCGAGAAACAGCAATCATCTCTTTGATCACCGTAATAGACTGATTTTCATCAATAATGTTCGATTCTTCATTGGTTGTATCCATAGCAGTATGATTTATAAAACAAGTTTGTAATACAAACCTAATTATTATTTTTGAATTATGTACCTTCAGGCAGCATAATTATGTAAATTATTCTTGATTTGTAATAAAATGGTCCTGTCAGCTACTTTAATATAAAGCCTCATATCATTGCATATGAAATCAATCAACGAACAATTTCTGGAGATCCTGGCGAATTACCAGGGGATCGTGCACAAAGTAAATCTGGTATACTTCCGCAGTCCCTCGGAAAGGGAAGAGAACTTCCAGGAGATCGTGTACCAGCTCTGGAAATCATTTCCTGAACTTAAAAACAGGGATAGTATAGGTTCCTGGATATACAGGGTAGCCATAAACACATCCATTTCCCGGATCCGTAAAGCATCCCGCATTGAATACCGACCCAAGCTTCCCGACATATGCGACAAAACCTTCGATGCGGCCGAAGCCATATCCCGGAACACGTCTTTGCAAATCCTGCTGGAAGCCGTCAGCAACCTTGATGAAATTGACCGATCCATCATGTTGTTGTGGCTCGATGAAAACAGTTACGAACAAATTGCCGGAATAATCGGGATATCTTCATCCAACGTAGGTGTGAGGATCAACCGCGCCAAAGAAACATTACGTAAACTAATGAATACTAAGAACTATGGAAAACAATGAATTGCAGGCCATATGGAAGACCCTCAATACCGCAGGGCAACAGCGATCAAAAGAAGAACTGCAACTGCTGCTCCGTTCAAAAGCAAGGCATACCATGAACCGGTTTGTTACAGAAACCCTGATATCCATCCTGATATCCGCCGGTTTGTTTGTATACCTTATTATTACATCCGTCAACAGGGCGGATGACATGTACTATCTGACGATCAATATCATACTACTGGTAATTACCCTCATATCACTCGTTTCCGGATACTTATCATGGAAAACTCTGCGCGGCAGCCCCTCGGATCAGCCCTTGAAAGGCTGGCTGGAACAACGCACCAGCGTCTTAACCAAATGGCTGTACGGGAGATACTGCAAACTCTACCTTTATTTGATTCCGCCGCTCTTCATCCTGATCCTGCTTTCCATTCACGTGTATTTCGAATACAAACCCTTCCTGGAAGTTATAAATAATGCCGAGTCGGTCACCGGGTTGCTGGTTGCCCTGCCAATAGGACTGTTCGTCTCCTTCTTCACCTCCGCCAGGATCCGCCGCCACCGCAAACAGCAGCTGGAATTCCTCCTGGACCTGCAAACCCGCCTATCCGGCATCTGAAATATATTCCGAGTTTTACTTAGCACGGTACAATACCATTTTGCCATGATAAAACACACCAGATAGGTTCTAATTCGATCGACCAGGTACGAAAACAGGGCCAAAGTGCGCCTGGTGAGGCTATTTTAGGCCCCACCAAGTACGAAAACCCCCTAAAAATGTACCTGGTGGGGTTATTTTAGGTCTGACCAGGCACGCTTCTGCAGATAAGTACCTTTGATATAGGTGTTTTGAGCCGAATATGTAATCTCCCCCAACAAAAGTGCCCTTGATGTAGTAGTTTTGAGCCAGAACAGTATTATCTGCATCTGAGGGAGTGCTCAAGGGAGTCCTCCTTCTCCTTACTGGCGCGCAAACGTGGTCGCTTATTGGAATAGCCCCGGCATTTTAACCAACAGCGATGTTTGGTTAGAATTTTTTAAATTGCGTCGGGAAAACATTGACTAAAAACAAACATCATGAACCCATTGCATTTTAAATACAAATTCTGGATCGAGGATCAGGACGGAGTCAGTATTTTCGGTGACGGAAAATACCAGTTATTAAGAACTATACAGGAAACAGGATCGTTTAAACACGCTGTTGAAAAATTGGATCTCAGCTATAGGAAAACCTGGGATAAGGTCCGGGCTATAGAGGAAAGGCTGGGGTATCCCATTCTGGATACAAAACAGGGAGGACCTGCCGGAGGAACCACAACCTTAACACCGGAAGGTATACAGCTGATGGAGATTTTCGAAAGATTGCACGATTTGTGTGATCCGTTTTTCAATGAAATGACCCAAAAGATTTCTACAGAAAAATAGTAAAATCCTCCATATCTTATTGAAAATTTAGGAACTTGTAGCCGAATTGCATAAATTTGCAATTCGCTATTTTTTTAAAAAGTACATATCATGAATAACGCTGTTTACAATTTCCCATTACCGCAGAACGAACCCATTCTTGGCTATTTGGAAGGAAGTCCTGAAAGACTTCTTTTAGAAAAAGAACTTGAGAAACAATCCCTGACAGTTGTGGATATCCCGCTGATCATAGGAGGGAAGGAGATACGAACCGGGAATCTGGGAGAGATCAGAATGCCTCATGATCACAATAAAGTAATTGCTACCTATCACAAAGCCGGAAAGGCCCAGGTGGAAATGGCCATCCAGGCTGCATTGGAAGCCCGCACAACCTGGTCCAACATGACCTGGACCATCAGAGCCTCTATCTTACTTAAGGCTGCCCATTTGATCGCGTCCTGTTACCGGCCGGTGCTCAACGCAGCCACCATGCTCGGCCAGAGCAAGAATATTTACCAGTCCGAGATAGATGCCGTTTGCGAGACCATCGACTTTTTGAAGTACAATGTAGGTTTTGCCGGGCGTATTTACGAAATGCAACCCAAATCCGCTTACAACCAGCTGAACCGAATGGAATACAGGGCTTTGGAGGGTTTTGTTCTGGCCGTTAGCCCGTTCAATTTCACTTCCATTGCATCCAACCTGAATATGGCCCCGGTTATGATGGGCAATACTACCATATGGAAACCGGCTTCTACAGCTGTCCTGTCCAATTATTACCTGATGAAAGTCTTTATGGAAGCCGGATTGCCCGCCGGGGTCATCAACTTCATGCCCGGACAGGGATCGGTAATAGGCAACACCTGCCTGGATTCCAAGGATCTGGCAGGCATTCATTTCACGGGATCCAACGGCACTTTCAACGGGTTATGGACTAGGGTCAGTACCAATCTCTCGGGGTACAAATCTTACCCCCGCCTTGTTGGGGAAACCGGAGGGAAAGACTTCATCTTTGTCCACCCCTCGGCAAAGATCCATGATGTCTGTATCAACGCCATCCTCGGTGCATTTGAATACCAGGGTCAAAAGTGCAGTGCCGCTTCGCGAATGTACGTGCCACGTTCTTTGTGGGGCGGAATGAAGAAGTGCTTGTGTGAACTTGCCGAGGATATTAAAATGGGCGATGTGAAGGATGTACGTAATTTCATGAATGCCGTAATTGACCAGAAGGCCTTCGACACCATAAAGTCCTATATTGATTATGCACGGAATTCCAATGAAGCGGAAATAATTGCAGGAGGTCAATGCGACAAATCGGCCGGGTATTTTATACGTCCTACAATCATTGAAACGACCAATCCCCGTTTCAAATTGATGGAAGAAGAAATCTTCGGGCCTGTTCTTTGTGTTTATGTATACGAAGACTCCAAATTGGAAGAAACCCTGGATATGTGTGATACCACATCACCTTACGGTTTGACGGGAGCTGTCTTTTCCACAGATCGCATAGCTGCCGCTCATATGTGTGAAAAACTCAGGTATGCGGCAGGCAACTTCTACATCAACGACAAACCCACGGGTGCTATTGTAGGACTCCAGCCTTTCGGCGGGTCCCGGGCTTCAGGAACCAATGACAAGGCCGGTGGCGAATATAACCTCATCCGCTGGGTAAATCCCAGAACCATCAAGGAAACCTTTGTCAGTCCCGATGATTACCGTTATCCGTATATGATGTAACGCTATACTATACGGCCCGAGCGGTACTAATCCGGCGTGGCTGTTTTTTTTGCCAATCACTGACCTGCAGCTCAGAGCCACAGACACCTCCGTATCTGTTCTTCGATCACCGCTTTTTGTTTCAGAATCCTGACTATGGAGTTGCGTTCATGCGTGTTCAGGAAGTGGAAACTTTGGCGGTTGGCCTGAGCCGAAAAGTCATCAATAATCCTGCAGACATCAATGTCACTTAATCCACTGGTCCTGATGTCAAGATTATCTGCGCTTATGATTTCCTTTCTGGCATCTGTGAGATTCTTGTTGATGTCGAACATGAATGACTTTACATTGTTGTTCCAGAAAGCACGAACCCTTACGGTATTTATATATGAGGAGGGCAGGATCATATTGTTATCCAATACCAGCCAGTTGTCAGGGACATTATCCAGACCTACCAGGCGCTTCTTTTGACGAAAGCTAAGTTCGCTTATCTTTGATGTTCGTGCATTTAAAGCATCAATGAAAACCGGTGGCATAAGGCTGTCAATAAATATATATGCGACACTTGAAAAGGGATAAGCCAGTGGATATGCGGTCACGTAATGATGGACCGGATTTTTCATAATGTATATCAATTCTTTCAAAATTGATTCCCGGCCTGATATTTCAAGCTTGGATATTCTGAAAGAATCGCCTATGGAATAGCCGTATTTTGACGAATAATAAAGAGCGTAAGCTTTTCGCAGTTTAAAAATCACATCATCAACCGCTTTTTCATCAGCAGATTCGACTAGAGAGTGAAAGTGGGTAGACATGGTGGTTTCTGCCAGATCTTGCAACTGATAAGTGTAAGTTGAAGAAGCAAATTTGTTGTTGAAGAAAATGTAGTCACTATTCTCCCTGAACAGCACATTTTCTCCTTCACTAAATACGTGATACATTTTGTTCATAAAAAAAAAGAATTATTGCCAAGGCATAAATCAAATTGGATGCCCCCGGCAGGGTTGTTATTAGGTTATAAGTTGACCAGGTACGAAAACAGGCTAAAAGTGCGCCTGGTGGGGTTGTTTTGGGCCTCACCAGGTACGAAAAAGGGCCCAAAGTGCGCCTGGTCATTATTTTCAAAGAACGCATGTTTTGTTAAGTCGCATATTTAGAGTGACTTACAAAACGTCTGTTATGTTGGCCTGAAGCACCAGGTACGAAAACAGGCTAAAAGTGCGCCTGGTGGGGTTGTTTTGGGCCTCACCAGGTACGAAAACAGGCTAAAAGTGCGCCTGGTGGCTCTCTGCCTTCCCAAAGTAAGAGAAATTGAGGTAAGATTGAAAGTAAAATTGGAAATTTTTGACATTACTTTCCGATACAGAACCGCCCAAAGATTTCTCCTAAAATATCGTCCGGGGTGATTTCGCCCACTATGCTGCCTATGTGATGGAGCGCTTGGCGCAAATCAGGAGTCAATAGGTCGCCGCTCAAACCGGTATCCAGACCTTCTCGAACGCGTTGCAAAGCTTCTTGGGCAGACCGAAGTTCCTGGTAGTGGCGCACGTTGGTCAGCATAACAGTATTCCGGTCCAGAACCGGCCGTATCATCCCGACCAAAGCATTCTTTACATCTTCAATACCGGAATTAGTGGCCGCTGAAATGGGTAGCACAGAAAAAACTTCAGACCTGAAAGCAGCATTATCTGCACATTTTGCGTTGTCAACCGGAATGTATGCGTCAGAATCTTCATAAACCTTACCCGACAAGGAATGTAGATTATTTGTAACAGTATAGTTACGCAGGGTGTTCATAAAGTGTTCCAATGCAACATCTTTGTTGTCTACCAGATCAATTTTATTGATTACAAATATAATATGCTCTTTATTGAACAACTTTCCGGATTGTTGGCCTTCCGGCTGTGTACTTGTAGGCTCACCTGACTGTGTCAACGGATGAACGTTGCCGGACAGGTCGTTAACAAGTCCTGATTGCAGACTCTCCATATAGGTTTCCGGCCGGGAAGCATCCAGAACGAGCATCAAGACAGATGCGGAACGGATGGTTTCAAGGGAGCGTTTCACGCCCAACTTTTCAACATGTTCCTGTGACAGTTCATCCACATCTCCAATGTGCCGCAACCCGGCTGTGTCAATGAACCTAAAAGGTATTCCGTCCAGCACTATCACATCTTCTATGGTATCGCGGGTAGTGCCTGCCACAGGGGTTACCAGGGCCTTTTCTTCACCCAGCAACGCATTCAGCAATGTGGATTTACCGGCATTCACCACACCGGCAATAGCTACCGGAACGCCTTTCTTCATCACGTTGCCCATCCGGAACGAATCGCATAAATTGCCTATGCGTAACAGCAGCGAATCCACCAGACTGTGCAATTCACGCTTATCTGCAAACTCCACATCCTCCTCGGCAAAATCCAATTCCAGTTCCATGAGCGCAGCCAGTTCCAGCAGCCGGGACCGCAACAAGGACAATTCCTGCGAAAAGGCGCCCCGCATCTGATCCATGGCCAGTTTGTGGGAAGTACGGTTTTCGGAGGCAATCAGGTCGGCCACGGCCTCGGCCTGTGTCAAATCCATCTTGCCGTTCATGAAGGCACGTTGGGAGAATTCCCCGGGGCCGGCCATCACCGCGCCGTTTTCAACCAGGGTACGCAGCAGGGTGTCCCGGATGTACAGCGATCCGTGGCACGAAAATTCCACGCTGTCTTCGCCTGTGAAGGAGTGGGGGGCGCGGAATACGCTCAGCAGCACCTGGTCCAGCAATTCCCCTGCCGAGTCGGTCACGCGCCCAAAGTAGGTGCGGTAGCCTTCGCTTTCCCTCAGATCCGGACAGGCTGCCGAACGGAAGACTTTCCCTGCGATCTCCAGCGCCTGCGGCCCGCTCATGCGGATCAGGGCCAGTGCCCCCACGGCGTGAGGGGTGGCCGGCGCGCAAATGGTAGTGACAAGGGAAGATATGGCTGTCTCTGTGTTCATGCTTTCAGTTATAATTTTTCAGCTACTACAATATTTTCCACATGGTGCGTGTGCGGGAACATATCAATGGGTTGCACGTATGTAATGCGGTATGCAGGTTGCAGCAACGCCAGGTCGCGCGCCTGGGTGGCGGGATTGCAGCTCACGTAAATAATCTTTTCCGGGGCCGTTTCCAGGAGCACTTTCAACACGTTTTCATGAACCCCTGCACGCGGCGGATCCAGCACCACCACTTCCGGATGGCCCTGGGCAGCAATGAAATCCGCTGTCAGCACATCCTTCATGTCTCCGGCAAAAAAACGTACGTTTTTTATGTCATTTACCGAGGCGTTTTCACGCGCATCTTCGATGGCCTCGGGGACGTATTCAACGCCTGTCACCCGGTGGCAGTGATGTGCCAGGAAAAGCGCGATGGTGCCTGTGCCCGTATAGAGGTCGTAAACGGTTTCATCTCCCTGAAGGTCTGCATATTCCCTGATCTTTTGGTACATGCGAAATGCCTGCCGGCTGTTGGTCTGGTAGAACGATTTGGGGCCGATGCGGAATTCCAGGTCTTCCATCGTTTCCACAATATAAGGTTTTCCCCGATAGTGTATCGTTTCCTGGTCTCCCAGGCTGTCGTTGCGTTTGGTATTGATGATGTAATGCAGCGAGGTGATCTGCGGAAAAGTCTGCTGCAAGTAGTCAAGCAATGCTTTACGGGCTGCATCGTCTTCTCCGGCTTCAGGGTTGTCGTGGGCAAATACCACCACAACCATGACTTCACCGGTCAGCGTGATGCGAATCATAAGGGTACGCAGGAAACCGGTCTGTTGCCGCAAGTCAAAGAAAGACAGTCCTTTGTCAATGGCGTAATCCCTGACGGCCAGGCGGATGGCATTGGACGGTTCTTCCTGCAAATGGCAGGTTTCAACATCCAGCACCTTGTCAAAACGCCCCCGGACATGAAATCCCAGCGCCGGCAACTGTTGTGCCGGTGCAAGAGGCGAGGGTGGCAGGGTAGAGGTACCCCGAGCGGCTTCCCTCTCGGGGTATGAATCCACTCCGGAAGCCGCACCGGGGACCTCTGCCTGGGCAGACCCGGAAACCGGCAGGGGAGTGCCTTCTTCCCTGCGAAGCTCTTCAAAAGTCACCCAGCGGCTGTTGGAGAAGGTGAATTCCAACTTGTTGCGGTAGCGGACGGTGTTTTCGGAAGCCATTATGGGGGCAATCTCCGGCAAATCCAGTTTGCCTATGCGTGTCAGCTGATCAACAACCTGTTGTTGTTTGAATTCCAATTGTTTATTATAAGGTATGGGCTGCCAGCGGCAACCCCCGCAATCACCAAAATGACTGCAAAAAGGGGCCAGGCGCATGGGCGACGGGGTTACCAGCTCCATGATGTAGCCCTCCATATAGTTTTTCTTCTTGTGGGTTACCTGCACATTCACAATGTCTCCGGGAACGGCCAGCGGCACAAACAATGCTTTTCCGTTGATGCGGGCCAATGCGTTGCCCTCGGCGGCCACTGTTTCTATTAATACGTTCTTTAAAATTTCCCTGTCTCGTTTTCCCATAACTTTCCTTTACAAAGGGCAAAAATGCGAAAAAAAAAGCGTATTTTAGAGGAATGTATAAAACAGCCAGACTATGAGAACGAATATTATCACAAAAAAGACAGTCAAAGTGCTGATAATGAGCATTTTGTATGTAGCCGGAGCTGTATTTTTAATGAGAGCCCAGGAGAATACGCTCAGCATCTCCGGAACGGTAATTGATGCCGGAACTAAACGTCCGATGGTTTTTGCCTCGGTAAGTATACAAGATATAGGTATAAGCATAGTAACCAACGGGGAGGGTTATTTTACCCTGAAATTTCCCCGGAACTATGCAGATAAAACCTTATTAATTAGCTATTTAGGATATCATTCAGCTGCCATTCCAATAAGCAGTTTCCTGGATTCCGAAAGGCCTTTGATCATTGGCCTTATTCAGGCGGCGCTGCCTATACCAATGGCTACTGTAAAGCCGCTGGATCCGCTGGAACTGGTAAAGGAAGCTTTTAGCAATATCAGGCACAATTACCCGCAGGAACGTATGCAAATGACGGGATTTTACCGGGAAATGATTCGCAAAGGAAATACGTATGTAACACTTTCAGAAGCAGTTATAGACGTTCATAAATCTCCTTATACACCCAGTTTTGCCATAGATCAGGTGGGTATATACAAGGGCCGCGGAAGCATTGACTGGCGGCGTATTGATACGGTTTTTGTGAAATTCCAGGGAGGGATCCGGTCTGCATTGGAAATAGATGTGGTTAACAATCTTTTCCTGGGAGTAAACGCCACGGAAATAGAACGGTATTATGATTTCACCATGGAGCATCCGGTACAGATGAACGACAGGATCAATTACGTGATCTCGTTTGATCAGAAACCTTATCCGGAAGAGATCCTGTTCCGTGGTAAAATTTACATAGACAGGGAGTCCATGGCCATCACACGCGTGGAATTCAATATGAACATTGAAGACAAGGAAAATGCAACGTCCTTGTTTATTCGCCGGAAACCCTTAGGTTTGAAGGCCCGTGTGGAATACGCCGCCTATATGGTTCAATTCAGGCAAATCCCGGGAGGTCTGTGGGTCTTTGATTATTCCAGAACAGATCTGAAATTCAATGCCAAATGGGACCGGAAACTGTTCGCTCAAAATTATACCATAAGTTCTGAAATGGCAATGACCGAGTACAGCCGGGAAACGTACAAGATCCCCAGGGAGAGCCGTGTAAAAACAACGGACATCACGCTGGACAAGGTTGCGGATTTTGAAGATCCGGGTTTCTGGGAAGATTATAATATCATAGAACCGGAATCTTCCATTGAAAGTGTTATATCCCGTATCATTCGCCAGTTAAGACGCCGCCAGCGGTAAATATACGGTAAATACAACAAAAGGCACACAATTTATATTATGTTAAATAGCTTTAACGATCCCTGCATATGCTGAACAGCAGTATCCCTTTAGCCGAACGGATGCGCCCCACTACTTTTGCCGATTTTGTAGGACAGGAACACCTGGTTGCTCCAGATGCCGTACTGCGCAAAATGATTGAAAGCCGGAATCTTTCTTCTTTTATTCTCTGGGGACCTCCGGGTGTTGGAAAAACCACCCTGGCCCGCATCATTGCGCAAGACCTGGAGCGTACTTTTTACAGCCTCTCTGCAGTAAGTTCCGGAGTCAAAGACGTCCGGGATGTAATACACAGCTCCCGTTCCAACAAGATGTTCCAGAAAAACCGTCCCATCCTTTTTATTGACGAAATCCACCGTTTCAGCAAATCCCAGCAGGATGCGCTTTTGGGTGCTGTTGAAGACGGAACCATAGTGCTTATTGGCGCTACTACGGAAAATCCGTCTTTTGAAGTGATCGCTCCCCTGCTTTCACGATGCCAGGTTTTTGTTCTTAAATCTTTGTCAGTCAATGATCTGAATACTTTATTTGAACGTGTGCTTAAGAAAGATGAATACATTCATTCTCTGGATATTCAAGTTAAAGAAACTGAAGCATTGTTCCGCCTTTCCGGCGGAGACGCGCGTAAATTATTGAATATTATAGAAATAGTTATTTCAAGCTACGATGAGGGCGAAACTGTTGTCTTCAACAATGAAGAAGTCCAGAAAAGACTCCAGAAAAACATTGTACTGTACGATAAAAACGGCGAACAGCATTACGATATCATCTCGGCTTTTATCAAAAGCATCCGCGGAAGCGATCCCAACGGAGCGGTTTACTGGATGGCAAGGATGATCGCAGCCGGAGAGGATCCCCTGTTCATTGCGCGCAGGATGGTTATCCTTGCCTCGGAGGACATCGGGCTGGCCAACCCCAATGCATTTTTGATGGCTAATGCCTGTTTTGACGCCGTCCACAAGATCGGGATGCCGGAGGGAAGGATTCCGCTTTCGCAGACGGCCATATACCTGGCTACCAGCCCAAAAAGCAACTCGGCTTACATGGCCATAGATACAGCTCTGGAAAAGGTCCGGGATAAAGGAGATTTGAGCGTACCGCTCCATTTGCGCAACGCCCCTACCCAACTAATGAAGGAACTGGGTTACGCCAAAGACTATAAGTATGCCCACCAGTACGAGCAAAATTTTGTGGAACAGGAATTTTTACCTTCAGAGATCAGCGGAACAAGATTTTACACTCCCGGGAACAATCCGCGGGAAAATGAAATCTCCAAATTTCTGGAACGCTGGAAAGGTAAATATGATAAGGGATAGTAAAAAATTGTAACTTTGTACATTAAATATTCGCATTATGGATCTCCAAGGTTTCTTCCTTATTTCAGGTCCGTGTGTTATCGAATCCGAAAAGATTTGTATGGACACGGCCGAAAAACTCGTACAAATAACCCGAAAACACGGCGTTCCGCTCATATATAAAGCTTCCTACAGGAAAGAAAACCGGACACGTATTGACTCTTTTACCGGGATCGGTGACAGGAACGGACTGGAGATCTTGCAAAACATTCGTCAATATTTTGGTATAGAGATCACTACAGATGTGCATACACCGGATGAAGCATTGATGGCAGCCGAGTATGATGTGGACATTATCCAGATACCGGCGTTTCTTTGCCGGCAGACATCCCTGTTAAAGGCCGCTGCCCAGACGGGGAAAAAAGTAAATGTAAAAAAAGGACAATTCCTGGCCCCGGAACAAATGCGTTTTGTTGTAGAAAAATTGCTCCAGTTTGGAGCCATCCGGGAGCATATCATGCTGACCGAAAGAGGTGCCCAGTTTGGTTACACAGACCTGATCTTTGATGTACGCAGCATTCCCATCATGAAGAAACTGCATGTTCCCGTGGTCCTGGATGTAACGCATTCCCTGCAAAAGCCCAACCAGACAAGAGGCATTGCAGGAGGCGATCCCAAAATGATCTCAACCATGGCAGTTGCCGGGGTGGCTGCAGGGGCCGATGGTCTGTTCCTTGAAACACATCCCAATCCTGCTCAGGCACTGTCCGACGGAAGCAATATGTTGCCGCTTGAACAAATGGAATCCCTGGTCCGTAAGGTAGTCGCCTTCAGGCAAACTTACCTCATGTCACAACAAGATATACAAGAATAATTATGACAGTAAATTACGATTTCAGCAGAAGGTACGAGAATTTACCTGTATTTATATACGATGACCAGGTGGAAGCCTCTACGTATCTTGTGGAAAATATCCTGACTATACTTACTCAAAAAGAATCGCAGGGAAAGAAACTGGTTCTGGGACTCTCATCACGGCCTGCCATGATTCCCGTTTACGAACTTTTTGCTAAAGCGTACCAAAACGGAAGAAGTTTCAAAAACGTGGTGGTGTTCAGTATTAATGAATATTATCCGTTACACAAAGATGAAATACAATCTCATTACCGTTTTCTGAAGGAATACGTTTTTGATGTCCTGGACATCCCTCCTACCCAGATCCATTACCTGGACGGAGACATTCCCCGCTCCCAGGTTGCCCGTCATTGTGCAGATTTCGAAAACAAGATAGCCTCTTACGGTGGTATTGACGTATTGATCACCTCCGGGATGGGTACCAACGAACCCGGTTCCCATTACAGTTCCCGGACCCGTTTGATCACACTCAATACAAGTACACGGATATCGGCTGCCAGTGAATTCTTTGGCGTTGATTACGTGCCCAATTATTCCCTGACAATGGGCATCCAGACCATCCTGGAATGTCGTTCCATTTATTACCTGGCCTGGGGAGAAGGTGAAGCAAAATCTGTTAGGAAAATGGTGGAAGGCAAAGTAGATGAAACCAATCCCTCCAGCTACCTGCAAAACCATACCCAGACAGAAGTGATCATTGACAGGGCGGCTTCGGAAGAATTAACCCGAGTTGCAACACCTTGGCTTACAGGACCCTGCGTGTGGACTGAAGAATTGACCCGGAAAGCCGTATTCTGGTTGTGCCGTCACCTGGACAAGCCCATTCTGAAACTTACAGCCCGGGATTACAACGATAACGGGATGAGTGATCTGATCACGGAACGCGGACCTTTCAGCAAGATCAACATAGATACGTTCAACTTCCTGCAGCACAGTATTACCGGTTGGCCGGGGGGAAAACCCAATGCCGACGATTCCACCCGTCCGGAAAGAGCCCTGCCCTATCCCAAACGCGTGATCGTATTCAGTCCCCACCCCGATGATGACGTGATCTCTATGGGAGGGACTGTGGCCCGGTTGGCAGATCAGGGACACATATTACATATAGCCTATCATACTTCCGGCAATATTGCCGTATTTGATCACGAAGTTACCCGTTTCCTGGATTTCCTGAAGGAAATATCTCCCGTATACGGGCTGGATCAGGAAAAAACAAAAGCCATTTTCGAGCAGGCCCGCAAGGATATGGCCAACAAAAAACCCGGGGAGCCGGACACCACGGCCATTCGTCAGGTTAAGACAATGATCCGCCGGGGAGAAGCCAAATCTGCCTGTGAGTACCTGGACATTGCACCCGAACACGTGCATTTTCTGGAAATGCCTTTCTATGAGACAGGAGGGGTCAAGAAAAAAGCTTTGTCTGACGAAGATATACGCATTATCTGTGATCTCCTGGAAAAAGTGAAACCACACCAGATTTTTGCCGCAGGTGATCTGAGCGACCCCCACGGTACGCACCGTGTATGCTATATGGCTATACTGGAAGCGTTGAAACAACTCAAAGACAGACCCTGGATGAAAGATTGCCGCCTGTGGCTCTACCGTGGTGCCTGGCAGGAATGGGACGTTGCCGATGTAGATATGGCCGTTCCCTTAAGCCCCGAGGAAGTGGTCATTAAAAGAAACGCCATATTCCGCCACCAGAGCCAGAAAGATCCGGCCATGTTCCCGGGGAACGACCCGCGTGAATTCTGGAGAAGGGCCGAGGAGCGCAATCACAATACGGCAGTGCTTTATGACAAACTGGGAATGGCCGAGTACCAGGCCATAGAACTTTTCCGACTGTATCGTGAAGGAATGAAACTTTAGAACGGGTATCCCACACCAAACTGGATCGCGTAATTTTCCCGCTTTAACCATTGGGAAACGGGCACCCATGCCTGTTTTACGGGATTTCTCACTATCATTCCCAAATCCAGTCGCAGGATGACAAAATCCAGGTTCACACGGATCCCCAGGCCCGTATCCATGGCAATGCTTTTATAAAAATTATTCCAGCGAAAAACACCCGCTTCGGCTGCTTCTTCCCGGGGCAAAGTCCAGATGTTTCCGGCATCGGCAAAGATCGCACCTTCCAGCTTCCAGAAAAGCGGGAAACGGTATTCCAGGTTCACTTCCAGCCGGATATCCCCGGCCTGGTTAGGAATGGTAAACGTGGAATCTACCGGCATGGAACCGGGACCTACCGTTCGGGCCTGCCAGCCCCTAAGACTGTTTGCCCCTCCGGCAAAAAACATTTGCTCCAGGGGAAGCGTAGAAGCGTTTCCGTAAGGCACCCCAATTCCGGCATAGAATCGTCCCGCCAGCTGGTGCTTGTTACGAATAAAAGTATACCCCGTGTTCAATTCGGCTTTAATGTATTGCGAATAAGCAATCCCTCCTATGGTGTAACTTCCGGTGGTATCTGTCTGCATCAGGGAATTGAAGGCACTCAGAAAATTTCCTGCCGATTCCAGCCCCAGCCTGACGTAATGCCAGCTGTTGCGGTGTACGGTGGAGTTGTCGCTGGTGTAATAAAAAATGGAAGAAAATCCCAGGTCAAAGTGGTCCCTGTAAGTATCGATCAAAAACGGATCGTTCAGGGATGCCAGAAATCCCGGACTCATATTGTAGAGCTTAACCAGTTTCAATCGCAGTGGGTTTACTGTGTAGTGGAAATTCTCTCCCATACTCCAGACATAACCGAAAGTGGTGGAAACAATATTCCGCGTATATTCCGGACGGGATTGGTAATTGTAACTTGCCGAGACATCCGTGCGGGGAACACGTCCGCGGAAAATTCGCTGACTTATGGGAAAAAGCATTTTTGGAAAAGAAAGGGACAACGAGGCGCCCAGTTCAGTGGCACGGGTGGGATCTTTCAATTTAAACTGGAAGTTCCCCATAAAGCCCAATGTCAGCCACTCCCCTCCCCGGAAAATATTTTTATGGTAATAGGATAATGCCGGAGAGATCCCTATCAGGCCGTTTGAGTTGCTGGACGCTTCCAGGTTCAGTTTGTAACCCTGTGAATTGCCCGGGCTCAGACGGATGGTACAATCTACCAGTGCAGTATCCCTTTGCAGGGATCCGGGGACTTCGTCAAAAAGCAACGTCACCCCGTTAAACAGACTTATATAGGAAAAGCGGTCGTAAGTAGTTTTTACTTTGGATTCGTTGTACAGTTCTCCCGGAAGAATGTAACTCATATTCCTGATCACCTTCGGCCGGATAGTAGGTTTTCCTTTGAAATGGAACACCATATCCCTGTAATTAAGCGTGTCCATTTGAGAATAATAGGAAGAGTCCATAACGGCTTGCATGGGGTCATAACCCGGATACACATCAATATTCCTGATGCGGTAGGGTTTTTGGGAGGAATCTGCCGGTAAAAGCACTTCCAGGCTGGCTGTTCCGTCCTGTTCCAGGGTATCTGCCCTGAAAGAGACCAGGCTCCTGTTGAAATTGTAATACCCGTTGTTTCTCATTACGGTGCTTATGCGGGCAGCTTCTTTTTCCAGTGTCAGGGAAGAAAGCCTGTCTCCTGTCTTTATAAGGGAACGGTCCAGGTTCTGTTCATACAAACGGGTCAGGTTGGTGTCCGCCCGGCTCAAAGCAATGGAATCTACCGTATATGTTTTACCCGGCATAACATCGTAATGAACGGTAGCCTTTTGTTTATGGTAGGTTACAGAATCGGTAATGGTATTAAAATAATAGCCCAGGGATGTCAGGTAATTATCCATATTCCTCTTGCTGTAATCGATCAGCTGCGGATCAAATACAACAGGCGGTTCACCCAGTCGGCGTAAAAACCGGCTCCATCCGTTGTCTTTTTCGGGACTCAGACTGTAAATATTCAGGAAAGCCTTCCAACCAAAAACTATACTGGTATTGGGTTTTTGACGGATATACGGAGTCAGGGATGATACGGGCACAATTTTTCTGGGAACAACCTCAACCGTATTCTTTTTTAAAAGGTATTCTCCTTCGGGCACGTAACGTGTTGCAGCACATCCCGATAAAATAAAATTCAGCAATAAAGAAATGACTGAAATAATGAGAAACCCCCGGCTTTTACGCATAATACAAAAGTAGAAAAAAAGGACAAATACTATACTACCTGTAAATATTCCTTTATATTTGCAATCCGATTCGTTTACATTGTATAATTTTAGCAAAAGTAACTCACTTACATTTCAAAAATGAAAAACAAGTACATAGATCTGATACAGCAGAGTTTTGATTTTCCGCAGGAAGAATTCAGGGTTGAAGACGGTGAACTTCTGTTTCACGACATACCGGTAATGAATTTAATCCAGCAATACGGAACACCTTTAAAGTTTTACTATCTGCCACAGATAAGCAAACAGATACAGAAAGCAAAAAGACTGTTCAACGTGGCAATGGCCAAGGTGGATTACGATGCGGAATACCATTACTGTTACTGTACCAAATCGTCTCATTTTTCATTTGTGATGGAGGAAGCTCTTAAGAACGATATCCATATAGAAACTTCTTCCGCATTTGATCTTAACCTGATCGAATCGCTTTACGAACAAAAGATCGTGGACAAGGATCTTTACGTGATCTGCAACGGTTATAAGAAACAGCAATACGTGGAAAACATTGCCAATCTTATGAATTCGGGCTGGGAAAACACCATTTCCATATTGGACAACATGCCCGAAATTGAAGCCCTGGACAAGACCGTGGAAAAAGAATGCAAGATCGGGATCCGTATAGCTGCGGAAGAGGAACCGAAATTTGAATTTTATACCAGCCGGTTGGGGATCCGTTACAGCGATGTAGTCCCGTTTTACCATAAATACATCAAAAGGAATCCCAAGTTCAAACTCAAGATGCTCCACTTCTTCATAAATACCGGTATCCAGGACAACGCATATTATTGGAACGAACTGGCCAAATGCGTGAACGTGTATTGCGACCTTAAAAATTTTTGTGAAGATCTGAACTCCCTGAACCTTGGAGGTGGCTTTCCTGTAAGAAATTCTCTTTCTTTTGATTACGATTATGAGTATATGACAGAAGAGATCATTGCCCAGATCAAAAGCATATGTGCCAGTCGTAATGTAAAAGAACCGGACATATTTACCGAGTTCGGATCGTTTACCGTGGGGGAAAGCGGGGCGAACATATACCAGGTACTTGGTGAAAAGCAACAAAACGACCGGGAAAGGTGGTATATGATAGACTCTTCTTTTATGACTACCCTGCCCGATACCTGGGGGATCAAACGGCGTTTTATACTTCTGCCCATCAACAAATGGAACGAACCCTACCAACGCGTGTTCCTGGGTGGTTTGACCTGTGATTCCCAGGATTACTACAACGCGGAAGCACATGCCAATGCCGTGTTCCTTCCTAAAAACGAGAACGGGGAACCGCTTTACATAGGATTCTTCAATACCGGGGCCTACCAGGAATCCATCTCCGGGTTCGGAGGCGTACAGCATTGCCTGATGCCGGCCCCAAAAATGGTCATTATCGGAGAAGAAGACGGGGAATACTACACCAAATTGTTTTCCAAGGAACAAACGTATAAATCCATGTTAAAGGTACTGGGATACTAATACCATGTTGAGCAAAGCCGATATAAAATCCATCAGATCCCTGAACCAGAAGAAATTCCGTCAGGAAAAAAAGGAGTTTATTATAGAGGGGAAAAAAATGATTGCCGAGTTGCTGGCAGCGCCCGGACCTTATGTCATCAAAAGACTGTTCCTGCAGGAAGGTGTTTTGGAAACACCAAAGGATATTGTGGTGGAATATGTGACTGCCACTGAAATGGATCGTATATCGTTACAGTATACCCCTTCAGGAGCTTTGGCCGTGGTGGCCATTCCGGACATCAAGCCGGCCGTCCCACAGCAAGGAAACCTGTACCTTGTACTGGACGGGGTGCAGGATCCCGGGAATTTCGGCACCATACTTCGCCTGGCAGACTGGTTCAACATTGCGGCAGTTTATGCTTCCCCGGACTGTGTGGATCTATACAATTCCAAGACAGTCCAATCCACAATGGGTGCGATTCTGAGGGTCCCCGTTTATTATACGTCACTGGAACCCCTCCTGAAGGAAACACAACTCCCGGTATTGGGAACCGTTTTGCAAGGAGGCTCAGACATAAACACCCTTTCGCTGCCTGCCGAAGGCATCGTTGTTATGGGAAATGAATCCACGGGGATCACTCCTCCTGTGATGGAAACCATTCAGACAAAATTGTTTATTCCCTCTTACCGGGAAGGATCTGAATCCCTGAACGTAGCTATTGCCGCTGCCATAGTCTGCGCAGCTTTCCGTAGAAACCTTCCGCCCCTGCCCAGATAGCCAGGTAAACCAAAAGAATTCCGGTATTGATAACCAATTTGGGTACAAGGTCCATTTGGCTGAACAATTGCGAAAAGAAGAACAGACCCACTCCCAATCCTATATAAAACAAGTTCTTAACCCAGTTATAAGGTATGGGATAGCGTTTGCGGCCCATCAGGGCACATATCACGGTCATGGTCAGGTAGCTGGCCAGGTGTCCCCAGGCGGCTGCCATATACCCGTAACGCGGCAAAAACAATACATTAATCACTAATGTCACTGCCAGACCGGCCGATGTAATGAGCACGGCATAACCGGTTTTCCCGGATAATTTAAACCAGATGCTGATGTTGAAATAGATACCCAGCATTACGTATGCCAGTGCCATAACAGGCACCACAACTATTCCCTCCCGGTAATTTTCACCCAGTATGAGTGCAAAAAGATCTATATAAAGCAGGATTCCCAGGTAAACAAGCATCGCAAACCCGGTAAAATAATCCAGAACCCGGGCGTAAGTTCCCGGAGCGTTTTTATCTTCCGACTGTCCAAAGAAGAACGGTTCGGCCGCGTAGCGGAACATTTGAATAAACAAATTGATCAGTACCGCCAGCTTGATCCCGGCCTGGTATATGCCCATCTGAGCCCTCCAGGAAATACCTTCGGGAATGAGAAAGCGGAACAGCAACCGGTCGCTGAAATCGTTCAGGATCCCCGGCAATCCGGCGATCATCAGGGGCAATGAGTAGATCATCAGGCGGGTCCAGAGTTTGCGGTCAAAGAGAAAAGCGTTTTTCCTTATAAGATCCGGAAGGAAAAGCAATAAGGCCACCACGCAGGAAAGGAATATGGCAAACAGCACGTAATTGTAATCCGGGACTGCCGGTATGAAACGTTCCAGGAACGATCCCGGGTTGGCTTGCATAAATCCCGAAGCCCAAAGGAAGAAAATCAAGTTGAATCCCAGCTCGCAACAGATCTTGATGGTTTTAAAGACAGCAAATTTCAGGGCCTTGTGTTCGTAGCGAAGACGAGCGAACAAGATAGCCGTGATGCTGTCCAGCAGGAGGATCCCTGCCACGTAAAAAATGCATTCCGAATTGTTCCCGTACCCCAATGCCTCGGCAATGGGCTGCCTCCACAAAACGACGGTGGCAAAAAACAGCCCGGCCACCAGGGTAACCGTGGTCAGCGAAGTGGAAAATACCCGGGATGCCCCCTCACGGTCGTTCTTCTGTCCGGCCAACGATGCGTACCGGAAACAACCTGTTTCCAGGCCCAAAACCAGCACCACCTGCAATACGGCAATGTACGCCATAAACTCGGCAACCACCCCGTAAGCCGCCTGATCTGTAAGAACGCGGGTGTACAGGGGAACCAGCAAAAAGTTCAAAACCCTGGCCAGGATGGTACTCATCCCGTACACGGCGGTTTCCCCGGCCAAACGTTTTAAGGCATTATTCCGGAAAAGCATCATTTCATTTATTGATACGTTGCCTTACGGCTTCAAACAATACTATGGCAGTAGCCGCAGAAACATTAAGCGACCCGATTTCCCCCAATTGCGGAATGGAAACCAGCTGGTCACACAATTGCATAACACCGTCGGAAATTCCCTTTCCTTCAGCTCCCATAACAAATGCGGCCGGACGACAAAAATCGGCATCGTATATGGAACGTTCCGCCCCGGAAACTGTGCCTGTTATGGTATAACCCGACTCTTTCAGGTAATACAAGGCCGTTTTCAGGTTGGGCACCTTGCAGGTGGGAATGCGCAGCAAGGCCCCTGCCGAGGTTTTTATGGCATCCTGGTTGACGGCGGCCCCGCCTTTGGCAGGCAGGATCAAGGCCCCTACCCCTGCACATTCACAGGTGCGTGCTATCGCCCCGAAATTGCGCACATCACTAACCCCGTCCAGCAGCAGTACCGTGGGAAATTTGCTTTTTGCCGAGGCAGCTTGCGCTGCTTCTTCCAGGGAAATGTAATCCAACTGTGCCAATACGGCCACCACCCCCTGGTGGTTCCCTTTTCCGCTCAGGTGGTTGAGTTTTTCCTGGGGAACGTATTGAACCGGAACGTTCTGCTGCCGTGCCAGTTCCGTGATCTCTGCAGCGGCCGGACTTTCCATTCCCTTTCGTATCAGAATCTTTTCCAGCTTTTTATTTCCAATCAGGGCTTCCCGTACAGGGTGTATTCCATATATGCGGTCTTCAAGCATCTTTTTCTGTCTTAATAAATGTATCTAATTCATTGTGAGCTTTTTCCCATTCTTTCATGGCTTCATCCAACGCTCTTTTTTCTTTTTCGTACAACTGGTAAAAAGCCGTGCTAAACCCTTCGGCCGGAGGTGACAATAATTTTTCATCCATAATGGCCAGCCCTTTTTCGTGTTGTTCAATCCGGTTCTCGCACCGGGTCACGTTCTGTTGGAGCTTGCGCAATGCTTTATCCCTTTCTTTTTTCAACCGGTACAGTGTTTGGGCGTCTTTTTCGCTATTTTCCTGTCCTGCCCGGTTATTGGCTTCTGCCGTTGTACTTTCCTCCAGTTCCCGGAGGGTTTCCAGCTTTCTTCTTTCCATAAAGTCCCGGATCCCTCCCAAATGTTCTTTTACTTTCCCGTCCCTGAATTCGTAGATCTTGTCTACCAGGCCGTCCAGGAAAGTCCTGTCGTGGGAAACTACTATCAGTGTTCCGCTGTATTGCCGTAAGGCTTCTTTCATGACTTCCCGCGAGCGGATATCCATATGGTTGGTAGGCTCGTCCAGTGCCAGTACATTGTATGGCTGGAGCATTAATTTTGCCATTGCCAGGCGGGACCGTTCCCCGCCGCTCAAAACCCCGGTTTTCTTATCCACGTCTTCTCCCCGGAAAAGAAATGAAGCCAGGATATCCCGCAAACGGGTACGCACATCCCCTAATGCAATTTCATCCAATGTCTGGTATACTGTCAGGCCGTCATCCAGCAATTCGTCCTGGTTCTGTGCATAGTATCCCAAAAGAACGTTGTACCCCGTTTCAAACTTGCCTTCAATGGCTTGTTTTTGTCCGGTCAACAATTTCATCATGGTAGTCTTTCCTTCTCCGTTCCTGCCTACAAAAGCCACTTTTTCTCCTCTTTCCACTACCATATCTGTTCCCGTAAAGATAGGACCTTTATCATAACCCACAGCTACGTTATGGCATTTGAATACAATTTTTCCGCTACGGGGAACTTCAGGAAAAGATATGCGGATCCGCGCGTTATCCACCGGATCAATTTCTATGCGTTCCATCTTTTCCAACTGTTTGATGCGACTTTGCACCTGGTTGGATTTGGTGGGTTTGTATCGGAAGCGGGCAATGAACTCTTCCGTTTTTTCTATAGTGCGCTGCTGGTTTTCCCAGGCTGCCGTTTGTTGTTCCAGACGCTCTTTGCGCAATTCCAGGTACTGGGAATAAGGCGCTTTGTAATCGAATATTTTGCCCAGCGAGATCTCAATGGTCCTTTGGGTAACGTTATCCAAAAAGGTACGGTCGTGCGAAATAACAAGTAACGATCCGGGGAAGGATTCCAGGTATTGTTCCAGCCACCGGAGGCTTTCTATGTCCAGGTGATTGGTAGGCTCGTCAAGCAAAAGTACATCAGGCCTCGAAAGCAACAATTTTGCCAGCTCAATGCGCATATTCCATCCCTCGGAAAAGGTGCGGGTGGACCTGTCCAGTTCACCGGCTTTAAATCCCAGGCCTACAAGCGTTTTCTCGGCATTTCCCCGTGGATTGTCAGAAGAGAGGATGTGCAGACGGTCGGTTGCCTCGGTCAGATCTACCATAAGTTTTTTGTACTCATTGGAATCGTAATCTTCTCTCCGGGAAAGGTCTTTTGTGATCCTTTCCGTCTCCCGGCGAAGGTTCTCAACGGCTGCAAAAACAGTCAATGCTTCCTCCAGCACCGATTTGTTCCGGGCGTGTGTCATTTGCTGGGGCAGGTAACCGATTTTCAGGTCTGTGGAACGTACCACGGTGCCTGCGGAAGGTTCCTGTATCCCGGCCATTATCTTAAGCAATGTGGATTTCCCGGCCCCGTTTTTTCCCACCAAAGCGACCCTGTCCCTCCGGCCCAGTGCAAAAGACACATCCGATAGCAGGTCCAGGTGGGCAAAAGAAACGGTTATGTTGGACAGAGATATCATTCTACGGTTCTCCCTTGTGTGTCAATAGTATGTATGGATCCGTGGTAAACAGCCTGTGACATTCCGTTTGAAAACCGGGTAACGGTATCGTACAGGAATGGAATGATGTTTTCCCCTTTAATGTTTATGAAACCCCAGGCACCATTCAGGCGCATTCCTGCCAATCCGTTGGAAAAGACTTTATGCCCGTCTTCGTATATGAACGGGACCACGGTGTTGCCATCTTTGTCAATAAATCCGTATTGTTTTCTGATGCGTGCTGTCATCAGGTTCAATTGTGCAGCCAGAGCTATGCCGTCGTGAAAATCATACAGTTCCACCAGTTTCAGTGAGAACGGTATGGTAAAGGCTCCTGTTTTGTCAATGGCTCCGTATTGCCGGTTATGGTACACAACCGCCAGGTTGCTGCTGTAATGGCGAATGGAATCGTATTGAGGTATTACCGTAACGGCGCCGTCTTCAGACAAAACCCCGTAACCGTCCTCATTACGAACGACAGTCATGCCTTCCCTGCAGGGACCTATCATTTCATAAAATCCGGAAGGAAACGACAAATTATTTGTGTTGCGCAAGGCATACCGGTTGTGATCCCCTGTAACGATCCACTCTTTCCCGTGATGGGCATATATTGTATCGTACACCGGTTCAATTAGTATTGCCGCTTTCTTGTCCAGCAATCCGTAATGATTATCCTTGAAGACCCGGTAGGTCTCAGGAGTGCATATATCCACTTTCTCGTATAGGGGAGGAATCAGCGCTGTGGGTTCGCCCGGAAGATGAAATCCCTGTAAACCATTGCTGGTAACGGTATACAAGCCCGGCTTATAAACACCTACCCGGTCATAAATCAGGGGTATTATCTCTGATCCCGTATAGTCCAAAACGCCCCAGAAATTGTTCCTGCGAACGAACAGGGTGTTGTTCCTTATGTCCAGACTGTCGTAAGGGGCAGCCTCAGATGGTTTTCCTTTTGGATGGATAACGGAAAACGACCCGTCTCTACGGTAAGCCAGCAAGAAAGGCAATGCAAAATTGTTATAGTCAGTTGAAATTGTTTCTTCCTGCAGGGGAATAAGAAAACGGCCTTTCTCTCCGGTAACTCCGTACCGGTTTTCCTGTTTTACTATCAGGACCTGTTCAAAAGGGATGATGGTATCGTATTGGGGAGTAAGCACCCATTTTCCTTTGTGATTGAGCATTCCGTAACCCGTTTCCGTATTCACCCGGCCCAGTCCGTTACAGAAAGGTTCTGCCATACGGTAAAAATCACTTGTCATCAGCAATCCCAGCGAGTCCATGTAATTGTATCCCTTGCCGGGTATATATACGGGACCTGCCCGGAAATTTTGCGGTTTGAAACCTCCGTTATAGAGATCAACATGTTCGCGTATAATGTCAGGGGGAGCCGGATTGTAAAGAGCAATAAGACCTGCTTTCCTGTACCCGTTGAAAAGATTGCTTTTTAACAGCCAAAAAACGGGTTGTTTCCAGAAAAAAGGAATAATGAACAGGATCAGGCACAAAAAAACGATCCCGCCTGTTATCAGAATAAAGGATTTACGCTTTGCTGGTTTCATCATCTTCTTCTTCTGCCGACTTGCTGTAACATACAAGTATACTTATTTCGTAGAGAAGATACAAGGGCAATGCTACAACGAACAATGTGAATGCATCCCCGCTTGGTGTTATGATCGCAGCCAGTACCAAAAGAATAACGATTGCGTATTTTCTGTATTTTTTCAGCAGTTCCTTGGATATGACCCCAATCCGTGATAAAACACGTAACAAAACCGGCATTTCAAATACGATCCCCATAATGATCACCAGCCAGGTGAACATGTGAATATAGGATTGCAGGGTGATCTGGTTTTCCACCAGTTCACTAACCTGGTAGCTGCCTAAAAAATTAATCGTCAACGGAAAGACAAAAAGGTATCCCACCAAAACTCCCAAAAAGAATAGCAGCGAACACCAGGCAAAGGCTCCTACAACGGATTTTTTTTCAGTAGGATACAAAGCCGGCCTTATAAAAAGCCATAATTGGTACAACAGAAACGGGGTCGCCAGAACAAAAGCTATGCTGAAAGAAACGCTTATATGGGTAAAGAATTGTGCGGCCAGCTCTATGTTTTGCAACTGAAGTTCAAAAGGGTCCGGTGAAAATGAAGAAAATCCGGTCCATGCAGCAAGGGATTCCATCCACCTGTAAAGGATGAAATCGGAAGTTCTGGGCGCAAATATGACAGTTTCAAATACAAAATTTTTATTCACAAAGACAATTACCATTAATAAAATTAAGGCAATTGCAGAGCGAAACAAAACCTTGCGAAACTCATCCAGATGTTCCCAAAAGGTCATCTCAATCGTATCCCGGGAAGAATCGGCCACCGCTGTTACTTCAGATCCTTGTCAATATCTTTTTCTTCTTCTTTCAGATCGTCTTCAAGGCCTTTGACTCCGTCTTTAAAACTTTTTACGCCTTTACCTATGCCTTTCATCAATTCGGGTATCTTGCGGCCTCCGAAAAGAAGCAGAACGATCAAAGCAATGATTATGATCTCGGTGGCACCCAGAGTGCCGAACAATAATAATTTACTCATATTCCTTTAGTCTTGTTTTACAAATTTATGTATTTTTCCAATACTTCCGTCAGAAAACGGGGTGCTCTTACCGGTGTTCCCCGGGAAACATCTACAAAAGCCAATGTCACATACCCTTTGGCCAGAAGTACCTGTTCCGGATTATAGATGTTGTAGCGGAATGTAATGCGTGAACGGGGCATTTCTTCCAGACGGGTCTCTACAGACAACACTTCCCCGTAACGTGCCGGATGTATGTAATCGCAGTGAACGGCATGCACCGGCATGATGATACCGCGCGATTCGGTTTCCTTATATGGAACACCGTAATGTTCCATCATTTCTTCACGTCCTGTTTCAAAATAGCGGATGTAATTGGAATGGTGCACCACCCCCATTTGGTCTGTCTCGTAATACCTGACAGTTATTTTAGAAGTATATTCCATCATAATTATTGCAATGTTGTGGCCTCCTCCCCGGGAATGTAATAGATCAGTTTGAAATTGTCGACGGTCAACTTGCTTCCGTCGGCTCCCTTGAATTCGTCTCCCTGATAGGAAGAAGACATCCGCACAACCAGGTGCGTCATTTTAAGGTGTTCTTTGCCCGGTACCTTGTTGAAAATCAGACGGGAACGGGTCCACCCTGCGGTTCCTTCCGTAAGGATCTCTCTTTCGGCTATCAGTGTAGGCCTGTTTTTCAAATCGTAATCCCATTCACTTCCTTCGCTATAATGGATTTCGGTGGCTATTACCGCTTTATCGGGACCGGAGACATTCACCGGATCCTTAAAGGCCGGCATACCGAACGCCCCTTTGTAGGCCTGGGTATATACCCGCTGACCGCCGGACTGGTAGTTGTAATCAATTTCAAAACCTACGGGATTTGAATCCGCCGTAAACGGGATCCCGAAATCGGACATACTGGTAGGATTCAACACGGCTTCCACGTCCATACTGAAATTGAATTTGCCCAACATAACGGCACCTGCAGCCAGGCTTGTCACCTTGATCACGATCAAATTCACGGTTTTCAATTGTGTCAGCATTTGGGCGGCATATGGACTGTTATTTCCCGTAATCCTTGTTGTACCAATAACCTGGGCATTATTGCCGGTTGTCCATCCGTTCCCGTTGGAAGGTAAAATATTCTGGACGCCATCTACGGTACCCCATTCTTCATAACTGCTGTTATAAACCTGTGGGGCATAAATAAGGCGTATCTGCCATTCCCTTACGGATTCGTCCTGGGCCACTACCCGGAAAACATAAGGTTCTGTGAAGGATAAGGCAAGCGGAGCACCGGAGGTAATCCCTTGAAGCCTTGCCTCAGGGGAAACTGTGATCTGTGGTTTGATGGCCAGCAGCGCTCCAGGGGAAGGTCTTTCGCTTACCAGTATGGTTATGGTACCGGGACCGGATTCCAGGTATTTTTTATCAAATACAAAACCCGATGAAGGGTTGCCCGTGATAAAGCCGGTTACTTCCGCCTCTGAACTCCTGGCGGGAGAACGATCTTCCAGTAATAGGGTCCACGTAGTTGTATTGGTGCGGCTTTCAGATGTAACAGTAAATTCAAATGTTTCATCAACTGTATGGAAGACAATTTGATGTTCACAATCATTGACAACGGTGCCTTCCAGGGTCGCGTTTTTGGAAATGCTCATGATCCCTTCAACGGTAACGGGCATCTTGGAGGACCAGTCATTGATGATCAGTGAAACGGTACGGTTGATCGTATCCACGACACCCCACTCTTCCAGGACCATGTTGTTTGCCGTTTCAGTGGTTCCCTGGTAACTTACTATGCGATAATCAAGTACCAATGCCTCCAGGTTTTCGGTACGTTCATCCACCAACTGCAGCGTCCATTGTGCGGTATCGCCGCTTTCAGCTACAACAGTTAAAGGAACAGCCTGATCGATCGTACTAAACACGATTCCTTGTGAATAATCTTCCTGTAGTACTGCGTTTTCGGATAGTACCAATCCATAACTGTCTATGGAAAAAGGAAAATCGTACCCGGCTTTTATCACCAGTGTAAGGGTTTTGTTTTCTGTATCAATAGTGGCCTCCGGGGATTCCAGCTGTACCAGGTTTTGTTCCGAGTGGTAATTTTCCGCTGTAAAAGACAGAATATCTGTACTTGTACTGAACCAGGGTTCTATTTTCAGTACCCATTGTTTTTCATTACCGGACTGGGAGGTAACGGTAAAAGGAAGTACGCTTTTGTATGATTCAAAAAATAGTTGTCCGGGAATTTGACAGGTGGCGCTGTCAGAGACCGTTATATCATAAGAAGTGATCTCCAGCGGAAAGTCATTTCCGGATATCATGGGGATACTTACTTCCCTTGTCAGGGTATCTATCACAGGATCTCCCAGTTCCATCTGATCTTGTGCCGATTTGTATTCCAGAACATCAAAAGACAACACTTTGTTTTCCGGATTCAACCACCTTTCCCAGATCAGGTCCCATACACGGGCCTGCAAAGACAATACATCCATAAGGTAGAACCTGTGTGTTTCTTCCCATCCGGAAACAGTGAAAACATCTCCCGGTACAATCTTCACAGGCAATACGTATGGTTGCAGACCATAATTCAGGGAAACATTCCAGGGGAATGCCGTTCCTTGTTCACGCACGCAGACAATAAGTTTTCCGGCGGAAGCATCGGCACGGATATTTACTACCACCGGTCTTTCATTTTGCAAGGTAACCGTGTAAGGTCCCACAGGTACCATCCGTTCCCAAACATCGGGTTGAGTCTGAGAAAGATCTTCTACTGTTGTTATACCGGCTAAGATTACGGACCATATTTCTTCTTTGCCACTTTCAGCGGTAACGGTGAACGGGATAGCGGTATCGTAGTCATTTATAGTAAATGTCTTCACTGCCTGCTGATCGTCCAGGTGAGCTCCCGGGCTGAGTTCCATCTGCAGTGTTACATTTAAAGGTAATGACTGTTCCTTTATGGCATAAATGACCACCTGGTTTTCAACAAGATCTATTACAACTTCCCGGGCAAGTAAAAAATTATCCGGGGTATATTCCTGCAATGTAACAGCAGAAATAGAGGCCAGGTCGCTACGGGGAGCCACTTCAATACGTACTTCGTATGTATGTACCACACCGCTCAGGGCTATGAGGTGGATCTTGCGTACGATCCCTTCATTTTCAAAAATAAGGGTGTTGCCTTCGTCCATACCCAGGATCTTATCGATCTTCTGCGCTGTTTTTATATCCAGGGTAACGGTTACAGGGAATTCGTATTTTCCGTAATTCATAGGGAGGGTGATCTGATCCCCCTCTACCAAAGGTGTATCAAAGATTACTGCCTGTGGAGATACTGCGGTGATCCCGCAGGAAGAAATGTGGGCATTGTCATCCAATTCACTGACTTTAACACATTGAGCAAGTAATGTGAAGGAGATCAATGTCAGGATCAAATGTCTGTATTTCATTGTAATGATGATAATTGCTGCTCAAGTGCGGCAATTTTTGCCAAAGCGTCCGAACGTTTTTTCTGTTCGGTAGCTACTACCTGCTCCGGGGCCCGTTGAACAAAATTGGGGTTGTTGAGTTTCTTTTCAACACCGGCCAGGAAATTATGGTAGTACTCCAGTTCCCCGTTGATCTTGGAACGTTCTTCTTTTGTATCCAGAAGTTCTCCCAGGGGAATGAAAAATTCAGTCGTCCCTATCAGGAACGAATACACATTGCCATCGCCGGGAGTTTCTGTTACAGGTACAACTTCTTGCAGTCCTCCCATACGTTTGGCAATACCGTAAAGGTTACCGGCAAATTTACCTTTAACATAGAGTTTCAATTCTGTTTTTCCGGGTATTTGCTTTTTTTGCCGCAAACCCCTGATTGAAACGATCAATTCCTGTAAACGGGCAAAATCTTCCAGCTCTTCCTGCTTGAATGAACCGGTACCGGGAACCGTAGAAACCATGATACTTTCTCCGTCCCGGCGTTCATAAAGGTTCTGCCACAATTCTTCAGTAATAAAGGGCATAAAGGGATGCAGCATATGCAGAAGAATATCGAAAAATTCCAGGGTCGTATCGTAAGTAGCCGCATCAATTTTTTTCTTTCCATTACCTGCAGGCTTTATGATCTCCAGGTACCAGGAACAAAAGTCATCCCAGAAGCGTTTGTAAAGCAGCATCAGGGTTTCCGACAGACGGAACTTGGAAAAGAGATCATCGGCTTCGACCCTTGTGGACGCCAATAATTGGCGGAACCATTTAATGGCCTGTCCGGAAGTCTCTTCCAATGGTAAGGTGGTGTCCCGTTTCCAGGAACGAACCAGCCTGTAAGCATTCCAGATTTTGTTGCAAAAATTCCGTCCTTGTTCCACCTGGCTTTCGTCAAATAAAATGTCGTTCCCGGCAGAAGTGCACAACATCAAACCCATACGAACCCCATCGGCTCCGTATTTGTTCATCAGTTCTATGGGGTCCGGGGAATTGCCCAGTGATTTGGACATTTTCCGTCCCATTTTGTCCCGTACCATTCCGGTAAGGTATACGTTGGAAAACGGTTTCTCCTGGCAATACATATCTCCGGCCATGATCATGCGGGCAACCCAGAAGAATAGGATGTCTGGAGCTGTTACCAAATCGTCAGTAGGGTAATAATAGGCCAGTTCTTCATTGGGTGTTTTTTTGGGATGACCGGGCTTCCCGGGATCAAACACAGAAATGGGCCATAGCCAGGAAGAGAACCAGGTATCTACCACATCGGGATCCTGTTTCAGGTCCTCTTCAGTAAGAGAGGGATCTTTTTTCCGGGCCAGTTTCAGGGCCTCTTCCGCCGTGGCGGCCACGATGATTTCACCGCTTGGCAGGTACCAGGCAGGGATCTGCTGTCCCCACCACAATTGGCGGGATATGCACCAGTCCCGTGCTGTTTCCATCCAATGGCGGTAGGTGTTGCGGTATTTATCGGGGATCAGTTTTACCCGCCCGTCTTCCACATACGCTAATGCTTTTTTTGCAGGCACTTCCAGTTTTAAGAACCACTGCAGCGAAAGCCTCGGCTCAATAACTGCGTTGGTCCGTTCGGAAAAGCCCACCTGTGTGACATACGGTTCTTCTTTCTCCAGGCAGCCGGATTCCTGTAGCATGGTACGGATTTTTTTGCGTGCGGCAAAACGGTCCTCCCCTACCAGGATCTGTGCCTGATGGTTCAGGGTGCCGTCCGGATCAATGATGTCTATTACGGGTAATTTGTGACGCAATCCTATTTCATAGTCGTTGGGATCATGAGCGGGTGTAATCTTCAAACAGCCCGTCCCGAAATCCATAGTCACGTAATCATCCGCAATTACAGGGATCTCTTTGTCAATTAATGGGATCAGGACTTTTTTCCCAATCAGTCCGGAATACCTTTCGTCCCCGGGATTCACGCATACGGCCACATCGGCCATAATGGTTTCGGGCCTTGTGGTGGCCACAGACAAATAGTTGTCGCTGCGTTTTCCGTTGTCGCTAAAAAAATACCGCAGGTAATACAATTTTTCGTTGACTTCCCTGTGAATGACTTCTTCATCACTAACGGCCGTTTTCCCCTGGGGATCCCAGTTCACCATACGTACTCCGCGGTAGATCAACCCTTCGTTATAAAGATGTACAAAGGTATCCGTAACGGCACGGCTCATATCCGGGTTCATCGTAAAATTGGTACGGTCCCAGTCACAGGAAGCGCCCAGCTTTTTCAACTGTTCCAAAATGATGTTGCCGTGTTTTTCTTTCCAGGCCCAGGCATATTCCAGGAATTCCTCCCTTGATATGTCGGTCTTTTTTATTCCTTTTTCTTTTAAAAGGGCAACTACTTTGGCTTCAGTAGCTATGGAAGCATGGTCGGTTCCCGGTACCCAACAGGTGTTTTTACCTTGCATGCGGGCCCGTCTTACAAGTACGTCCTGGATGGTATTGTTGAGCATGTGCCCCATGTGGAGCACTCCGGTTACATTAGGGGGCGGGATCACCACACTGTATTTGGGCCGCTCATCGGGCTTAGAATGGAAATAACGGTGCTTTAACCAGTAACTGTACCACTTATCTTCTGTAGCTGAGGGATCGTATATTGCAGGTAGTTCCATATACTTTTGGGGAATAAGACGCAAATATATAAAAAATACTACTTTTGCATTATAAAAGATAAGGCTATGGAACAAAAACCAAAGAAAGAAATCAATATTGAATTGCCTGAAGACGTTGCCCAGGGATGCTATTCAAACCTGGCAATCATCACGCATTCCAGCAGTGAATTCGTATTCGATTTCATTCGAATGATGCCCGGCATTGCCAAGGCAAAGGTCCAGAACAGGATTGTTATGACTCCTGAACACGCCAAAAGATTCTTCAACGCACTACAGGATAACCTCAGAAAATACGAAGAGCATTTCGGTAAAATCAATCTTTCCGGATCGGGAATGCCCAACATTCCTTTACATTTCGGTGATGGAACCCCGGAAGCTTAAACTGGAACTGATTTTCTTCTATTCTCCATTACAGGAATTCCGTGTTTTGGCTGAATCAAGAAGGTCTTTGCTTGAATCGCTCGAGGAACGTTTCAAGCTATCGGTAATTCCTTACAATAAAATTTCTGCGGATCACTTTGCCGATCCCGATAAAATTTACCTCCCTTTTATTGCGTCCGGCGGATGCGAGGAAATATTTCAGAGTTATTCCTATTCCCTGCCACTGCCACTGATTTTCCTGTACGACCATATGCACAATTCACTGCCTGCCGCCCTGGAGTTGGCTACTTACTTTTCAGAGGGTAAGTTGAATGTGCCTATGATCTTTTCCGAAAATGAGATTCAACCGGAAATGATGGAGGTGTTTTACCGCATGCAACATACGGTGCGTAAGCTAAAGAAAATACACATAGCACTTATTGGGGGTCCATCTCCGTGGCTCTTATCAAACCATGTGGATTCAGAAGCCCTGACCCGTATGTTCGGTATGCATTTTCAAAGTATTGATATTGCATCTCTTGTGGATAGTTACAAACAGCACACCAAACTCAGCCGGGACAACGTTACCATTTACCAGAAAATCCTGAAAAACGCTTCCGGTATGACCCATTGCACCAAGGAGGACGTATACGATTCAGTAAGAATGTACCAATCATTGGATGATCTTCTGGTGTATCATTCATGCAACGCATTAACAATCAAGTGTTTTAATCTTCTAAATGAATGTAATGTAACGGCTTGTACTGCACTTGCACTATTCAACCAGGAGGGTATTCCGGCGGCCTGTGAGGGAGACTTACCTTCCCTGTTGTCCATGATCTTTGCCGGAGAATTGACAGGAGAACCCGTTTTTATGGCCAATCCCATAGATTTTGACCGGGAACAAAACACCATAGATATTGCCCATTGCAGTGTCCCGTTTTCCATGCCACAAGACTATGCTTTCAATTCCCATTTTGAGTCCGGTGTGAGTGTGGGTGTTGAAGGATATTTCACTCCGGGGGAACCCTATACCATCGTTAAATGGATCGGGAAAAGGCTGGAACGTTTTTTTGTTTCGCAAGGAGTTACCGTTGAATCGGAACACACAGATTACAAATGCCGTACACAGATGAAACTCCAATTGGAGCAACCATTGGCTGATTTTCATTTAAACGGTATGGGAAATCATGTATTGCTGGTTAAGGGAAAACACCTAAAGGTATTCAGTGACTGGAATCAATACATGATCTACAGGCGTTAGGTCATTGACCGGCATTGAAGATCTGTGCTATCTCCGAATCGGTAAGCACACGATCGTAAAAACGCAGACAGGCCATATCGGCCGGCAGGAACGTATTCAGTGTTGTTCCGTTCAGGGCATTGGCCCCTATCACAAAATCATCCTGTACACCAAAAGACATTTCCATAGGTTCCGTATAGAGGTTCATACCGTCCAGGTATACGGTCATGGAAGTACCGTTTGAAACTATAGACATCATATGCCAGCTTACTCCCAAAAAATCAGTAATATCCATTCCCGCATAGGAAGGCAAGGGAATGACATACGTCTCTTTGTCCGGACCCAGGCATAAGGTCAGTACCCAGTCTGTGCCATTGTGACGGATTTCTACGTAAAATCCGCCTTCGGAAACGGAACCGAAGAAGGGATATACCAGGGACTTGTTCATTTTGTTGCGGAAACGCATCCAAAAATTAAACGTGCCACGGTCGGCTCCTGATAACGGGTTGTAATAACGGCTCAGCAAATAGCCGCTGCTGCCGTTGAAAGATATGGCGGCAATAGTACCTTTGGGTTTATTACCGGTATTGTAGGTAATTCCGTTGGATACAGTAAGACCTGGAACACGTCCCGTCCATTCGTAGGCTTTTGGGACGGCATTGGTGGTAATGTACATTTTCATACCCTCTGACACTACAATTCCCTCATCATTTAATGTACTGAAGTCTACCTGTTCCCCGTAATATATATCGCGGCTTGTTTGTATATAGGCTCGCACGTAATACGTTGTATTAAGCATTAATCCGGTGATATTTGAAACAAAATCACCCGGATTTTCCGTTTGCGTAAATTGGGTGTTATCGTCTTCCACAGTCGGATTCTCCGCTGTACTCCAACAATGTCCGTATGCAAGCACCGGTTCCGATCCCAATTTCGCTATACTTCCTATTATTGAAGCACTATATAAATCTGCATTTACGGTTTCGCCCGCTTTTAATGTCACTATTTGTGGCAATTCAATATCCAGATAATAGGAAGTGGTATCTGAATAAGTTAAACCGGATTCATTTACGGCAAAAGCACGCATGGTATACCGGGTACCTTTTTGCGGTGCATTCAATGTATAAAAAAATGCAGGAGCCTCCGGACTAAGCCGTGTCTCACTGTCCTGACCCAAAACGGGAACCTGACCGGTAGTATTCCACACAAATCCACGCTCGTTAAGCGGTGTTTGTGAAGTTGCCGTTACCCTATAAACAAGTGAATTGGAGAATGCATTGTAAACAATTACAGGATTTGTTAATACAGGAGGATTGTATTGCAACGTTTGCGTTTCCCCGTAAGAAGTTCCCATCTCATTTGTGGCATAAGCCCTGTAATACCAGGTAGTTCCTGCCTGAGGCATCGTTTCCGGGTAAGAAACAAACGTTTGCCCTTCCCCGGCAGATCCAAGTTGTGAGTAGTATCCGTTGTCAGTGTCCGGATTGGGATTCGTTCCCCAGCAATGTCCGTGCTGAAGGACGGATCCTCCCCCGTTGCTTACCAGTGTCCCTTTGAAATGCACCCGGTATTCCTTATCCAGTCCAAATCCGTCTGTGCTTACCTGGGGCTGTACGGCCGCCGTTGAATACGTGACCAGTACGGTAAATTGTTGGTCCGGAGCATTGACCAAAATTACGCTTTCGGATTTCCCTGCCGGGATGTTTTCCCGGTCCAGAGTAATAAGAATTTCTGCCTCATTGACCTCTCGCGTTATGCTTCCTTCTGCCGCAGACAAACCTAAAAGCGGATCTTCGCAAGTAACGGTAAATGGAACGTCGTAAATTCCCGAAAGCCTGGAAACGGTAAAAGACCGTTCCGTGTCCTGTGTCCCGAAATCGATTGATTGAGGTGCAACCTGTATCAGGTCCTGTGTTTTTGCTATGGAAAAGACATATGAAGTATCCCCACCGTTTGATAAGAGTCTGGTGCTGAAACTATAGTTCCCGTAATCCATTGCGGAACGGTCAGCAATTACGGTTATCAGTCTGTCTTCCCCTGCCGGAACGCTCCCGCTCACACCCGGATCCCAGGAGAGCCAGGCAGGCAATGATTCTTCCAAATGCCATTCCAGGGGAATGTTACCCGGGTTTGAAAGGGTTGTCTGCATCTGTGTTTCTTCTTCCCCAAAATCAAATTCCGTGTCCTTGACGGACAAGACGGCTCCTTCTACCAGCAGCAGCACTTCCACGGTCAGTGGAGTTTGCCCCCCTACCAATTGAATTTCAGCACTTTGGTCCCCAATCGGCAAACCGGTCCTATCACAATGAAAAGTTATCGTTTGGGATCCATCCATTAGCAAAACCCCGTCAAGCGGATCCACAGTCAGCCATTCCGGAAAATAAAGGTCCAAAAAATTCCAGCGCAGCGTGTCACTGCCCGAATTGGTAAGGATACGTTCCACAGATACGGCACCGGCCTCAAAATCAACTGTATTTGAAGAAAGTACGGCTATTGCTATGCGGGGTTCCAAGGATACATCTATGGTATAGAGGTTTTTTCTTTTGGGAGAAAGTGGCATGGATTCCGTTTGCCAGCTGTCATACCCGGGGATACTGAATACCAGGTATACGTTTTCAGTGGTCCGGGGCAATTCTATGGTATACGTACCATCATCATCCGTTTCTTCTCCCAGGCTGAATGGCATAACGGTTACCGACACACCTTTGATGGGATTTCCCGTCTTTGCATCAGTTACCCTTCCGGCAAACGTGGTTGTGGTTCCTGTATTATCGCAGGAAATAAAAAAAGAAGCAGCCAATAACAACAAGGCAAAACCCGGGAAACGAAAATTACGCATATACCAGTATGTTTGTGATGCAAATATAATAACTTTGCAACATTATGAGTAATTACAAAAGCCAGCTCCATAAGATCAAAGCATTTGCTTTTGACGTTGACGGAGTACTTACAGACGGAGGTGTAATGTCTATGCCGGACGGTGATCTTTTCAGAACCCATTATGCACGTGATGCCTATGCCATCAGGATTGCCGTGGAACACGGGTATCCCGTGGCCATAATCACCGGAGGAGTCTCTCCTTCGGTAGAAAAACGTTACCGGAACATTGGAGTCAAAGACATTTATTCCGGAGCCCGTGACAAGATCCCCCCGTTTCTGGATTTTTGCAAAAAATACGATCTGGATCCTTCCGAGGTGGCGTATGCCGGGGATGACATCCCCGATATTCCTCCCATGAAAGCATGCGGACTTCCTTTCTGCCCTGCCGACGCCGCCCCTGAGGTACGTCACATATCCCGCTATATATCTCCTTTCCCGGGAGGAAGGGGTTGTGTAAGGGACCTGGTGGAACAGACGCTCAGGCTTCACAGCAAATGGTACAAGGAAAAGGAAGAAGTCCCGGAAGATATGCTGGAAGCTCCTTCGGAATAACCTATGCACTCAAACTACAAGATAATATTGGGGTCGGCTTCTCCCCGCAGAAAACACCTTCTGGAGGGCTTGGATTTGCCTTTCACCGTTCAGCCGGTTCACGGAGTGGATGAAGATCATTTCCCCGCAGACCTGGAACCCTGCGATATTCCTTTATGGCTGGCCCGGTCCAAATCCCTGGCTTTTCCGCGAATTCTCAAAAGGGATGAATTGCTGATTACAGCAGATACGCTTGTCTTTACAGGCATACAGTCTGCCACCCCTGCAAGTGATAAGGAGCACGGAACCTGGTCGGTGCTGGGAAAACCCAACTCGGCAAAAGACGCACGCCGTATGTTGCAACATCTTTCCGGACGTTGCCACAAGGTTATTACCGGCGTTTACCTGCGTTCAGGAGAAGATACTGCAATCTCCGGGGGTTTTGAGGATCAGACACTCGTTTGGTTTTCTCAATTGGATGAACGGGAGACAGACTATTATATAAAAAGGTATAAACCATACGACAAAGCCGGATCCTACGGGGTGCAGGAATGGATTGGATACATAGGTATTGACCGTATTGAGGGCAGTTATTTCAACGTGATGGGATTCCCCGTGCAAAAAATCTGGAGCCGGTTGAAGCAACTTAATGCCGTATCATTTCCGTAAACAAAGCTTTTTCCCTAAATTTGTCGCTTCTTAAAAACATCAGATATGGAAAAACAACCTTCAATAGCCATACTATGCGGTGGCGGCCCGGCTCCCGGGATCAACACGGTAGTATGCACAATCACAAAAACTTTCATTACCAAGGGATACCGCGTAATTGGACTGCATGGCGGATATACCGGATTGTTCTGTAAAGAGAAATGCCGTCAGGAGGATATGGATTTTGACAAAGCCGATATGCTCTTCAACCGGGGCGGATCGTACCTGCGTATGAGCCGTTTTAAACCTACAGACAAAGATTTTGAAGAACGTTTCAACCTGGATTTTTTCAAGGAAAACAACGTAAAACTCCTGGTTACGGTGGGCGGTGACGATACGGCCTCTACAGCTAACCGCATATCCAAGTTCCTGGTACAGAAGGAATACAACATTGCCAACATCCACGTACCCAAAACCATAGATAACGATTTGCCCCTGCCTGAAGGTATTCCCACTTTCGGCTACCAGAGTGCTAAGGCACAAGGCACTGACCTGGGACGTACCGTTTATGAAGACGCCCGTACCAGCGAAAACTGGTTCATAGTAACGGCAATGGGACGCTCGGCCGGTCACCTGGCTTTCGGGATCGGATCTTCCTGCCATTTCCCAATGATCATCATATCGGAAATGTTCTACAAGACCCAGATGACCATAGACAAGATCGTGAACCTGATCGTATCATCAGTGATCAAACGCCAGATCCGCAACATACCTTACGGCTGCATCATGATCTCTGAAGGCGTCTTCCAGTCCCTTTCGGAAAAAGACGTCAAGGATGCCGGTATTGCTTTTTCCTATGATGCACACGGACATCCGGAACTGGGCAAGATCTCAAAATCACATATCATAGACAACCTGGTAGAGAAAAAAATGACAGAACTGGGCATTAAGGTAAAAACCCGTCCTGTTGAAGTTGGTTATGAAGTACGTTGCATCACCCCAAAATCCTTTGACCTGGAGTATTGCTCCATGCTGGGAATGGGCGTTTACGAACTCTTTATCAAAGGGGTAAGCGGTTGTATGGTTTGCCGCGACGGCAACGGAAAGATCATCCCGTTGTTTTTGCAGGACCTGCAGGATCCTGTAACCGGGAAGATTCCTGCCCGCCAGGTGAATATGAAATCACACGAAGTCCAGTTCTACATGAAGCACATCATGGATTACATTATGGAATCGGATTACGAAGCCGCCAAAGCTATCGTCCCCAACCCGGAAGAATTTGATTTTCATAAGATCCTGAATTTCTAGTACGGAGAGGCAATAAAAAAGGTGACTAGCAGTCAAATTGACTTTCTAGTCACCTTCATTTTAAATAATACGTAATATTACGGCAATTGCGGTCCTGAAGGGATCAGGTCACGGGCAGCCTGGGTATCGCAGTATTTCTCGAAATTCTTGATGTATTTGGTAGCCAGTGAAACGGCTTTCTTCTCCCATTCCTTAACATCCTGGTAAGTATCACGGGGATCCAGAATGTCTGACGAAACATTGGGCAATTGTGTGGGGATTGTCAGATTCATTATGGGAACGTGCTTGGTGGGTGCTTCATCAATGCTTCCATCCAGAATGGCGTCAATGATGGCGCGTGTTTCTTTCAAGGAAATACGTTTGCCCGTTCCGTTCCATCCGGTGTTTACCAGGTAAGCCTTGGCATCGTGTTCCTTCATTTTCTTTACCAGGTTTTTGGCATAGATAGTCGGGTGAACGGTCAGGAAGGCCTCTCCGAAAGCAGCCGAGAAAGAAGGTACGGGTTCGGTGATCCCCAGTTCTGTACCGGCTAGTTTGGAAGTATAACCGCACAGGAAGTGGTACTGGGCCTGTTTGTCATCCAGGATTGAAACCGGAGGCAATACACCGTAAGCGTCGGCGGAAAGGTAGATCACTTTTTTGGCATGCCCGGCTTTCGTAGGCAGTACAATCTTATTGATAAAGTATATGGGATAAGAAACGCGGGTGTTTTCCGTGATGGAGCCGTCCTCGAAATCGGGTGTTCCGTCCGGCAATACTTTTACGTTTTCCAGCAAAGCATCCCGGCGGATGGCTCTCCAGATATCGGGTTCTTTTTCCTGGCTCAAATCAATACATTTGGCATAGCAGCCGCCTTCAAAGTTGAATATGCCGTGATCGTCCCATCCGTGTTCATCATCTCCGATCAAATAACGTTTGGGATCTGCAGATAACGTGGTTTTTCCCGTTCCGGACAAACCAAAGAAAATGGCCACATCGCCTTCTTCGCCCACATTGGCCGAGCAGTGCATGGCTGCAATCCCTTTCAAAGGCAGGTAATAGTTCATCATGGAGAAAATACCTTTCTTCATTTCACCACCGTACCAGCTGCCGCCCACTACGGAAAGACGCTCGGTCAGGTTGAATACCACAAACACCTCTGAATGCATGCCCTGCTCTTTCCAATTGGGATTGGTTGCCTTGGAAGCATTGATCATCACAAAATCGGGTTCTCCGAAATTTTCCAGTTCATAACCTGAAGGACGGATAAACATATTGGTTACAAAATGAGCCTGCCAGGCCACTTCCATTATAAAACGCACTTTCAGGCGTGTATCGGTATTGGTTCCACAGAACGCATCCACAACATAAAGTTTCTTGTTTCCGGAAAGCTGATCCTGTGCTATAGTCTTGAGTGAATTCCACACTTCAGTGGTAACGGGTTTGTTTACAACACCATCCCACCATATCGTATTCTCGGTAGTTGCATCTTTAACAATAAATTTGTCTTTTGGGGAACGTCCCGTAAAACGTCCGGTAAGCACATTCACGGCACCCATATTGGTCAGAACACCTTTTTCAAACCCTTCATTGGCAGTGTCCATTTCTGCCTGGTACAATTCTTCATAAGAAGGGTTGTACACAATCTCCCCTACATTCGTAATTCCATACTTGGATAGATCTATTTTGCTCATAATTAATTAATTAAGGGTAAATATAATTGAATAAACATCTTTTTAACCAAGTTGCGAAGATACTCATTTTATTTATCTTTGCAATAACGGGATTATGCACAAAAATCATTCCGAAATATTCCGCCAGACCCTGCTTCGTTACTGGGGTTACACTTCGTTCCGTGAAAACCAGGAAGATGTCATAGCTTCAATTTATGAAGGAAAGGATACCCTGGCTCTTTTGCCCACCGGAGGAGGAAAGTCAATATGTTTCCAGATCCCTGCTCTGCTCAAAGAAGGCATTTGCATAGTGGTTACCCCGTTGATCGCGCTGATGAACGACCAGGTAGAGATATTAAAAACATTGGGGATCAAGGCATTGTGTGTTCATTCCGGGATGAGTTCCTACGAGATTGACATTGCACTGGACAATGCGGCGTATGGATCGTACAAATTTTTATACCTCTCCCCCGAACGCCTGGGAACGGAGTTATTCAAGGTACGCGTACGCAAAATGGAACCTACCGCCATAGTGGTTGATGAGGCGCATTGCATTTCCCAATGGGGATACGATTTTCGTCCTTCTTACCTGCGTATTGCCGAATTCAGGGAAATTTTCCCCGATGTGCCCGTTCTGGCCCTCACAGCCACCGCAACCCCCCAGGTAGTTGAAGACATCACGGAAAAACTTCAATTCCGCAAAGACCACAAAGTATTTCAAAGTTCTTTCGAGCGAAAAAACCTGGCTTATGTTGTCCGTAAAGCCGAGGATAAAATGGGGCAGCTCCTGCGCATTGTGCAGGGTGTGGAAGGCAGCGGCCTGGTTTATGTCCGGGAAAGGAAGAAAGCCGAGGATGTTGCCGAGTTCCTGATTTTTAACGGTGTTAAAGCGGATGCATACCATGCCGGGATGGATTCCCGGCAGAGAGCTTCCAAACAGGAAGCCTGGAAGAACGACGCAATCCGGGTCATGGTAGCCACCAACGCCTTCGGAATGGGTATTGATAAACCCGACGTCCGCTTTGTCTGTCACTTTGACGTGCCCGATTCGCCCGAGGCGTATTTCCAGGAAGCCGGCCGTGCGGGAAGGGACGGAGAAAAGGCATACGCCGTACTGCTATACAACCCTTCCGATGCCAAACGCCTGAAACAGATCTATTCGGTTTCATTTCCAGATCCGGAACTCATCCGGGAAACCTATCAGGAACTCTATTCCTTTCTGGGACTGGGTTACGGGGAAGGAGCCGAACAACAATTTGATTTTAAACTGGAAGAATTTGCCCGGCGCAGAAAAAAACACCCCTCTACCCTGTGGTATGCCCTGCAAAGCCTGGAACAGGAAGGATACATTTCCCTGACCGAAGAAGTAAACAACCCTTCGCGCATCATGTTCAGGGTTTCACGCGATGAATTGTATCGCGTTCAAATTGCCAATCCGCGGCTGGATACCTTTATTAAATTGCTCTTGCGAACCTATACCGGACTTTTCAACGGATTTGTATCCATCGACGAGGAATACCTGGCCAATTTGAGCCGAAACGCACCGCGTGTCATTAGCGAATACCTGATCCATTTATCCCGCCTGGGAGTCATATCTTACATTCCCAGAAAAAGATCCCCACAGGTTTTTTTACACACGTATCGCCTGGAGCCCGGAAACGTAGCCCTGAATCCGGCCCGTTTCCTGCAACGAAAAGATGCCTATGCCCGGAGGATGGAAGCCATGTTGCAATATGCCGGATCCGATGCACCCTGCAGGAGCAAACAATTGCTGGCCTATTTCGGAGAGGGAACCACCGGAGACTGTGGCATCTGTGATGTATGTCTGGCACGCAAAGGTCGTGAAAATCCACAGGAAACCTTTCAAAGAATCGCCGGAAAGATTGGTCAGACCCTGCGCAAAGGTCCCGTTCAGGTGCAACAACTGGACCTTCTTTTTTCCGAGTCAAAGGAACAAGTTTTGGAAGTGCTCCGGGCTATGGCCGAGAGCGGGGAAATACGTATCCAGGACTATACCCTGCACTGGAACGGTCATACTACATAATTCAGATATACTTCGTATCTTTACAGCATGAACCGAAGTCAGGCCGCAATCCGGGTCAGGGAATTGAAAAATGCTATCAATGAGCATAATAAGAAGTATTACGTACTGAATGCCCCTTCCATTTCCGATTTCGAATACGATGTGCTTCTTCAGGAACTGACTTCCCTGGAAAAAAAGTATCCTGACCTGGTTACGGAAGATTCCCCAACACAAAACGTTGGAAGTGACATATCCACGGAAAACAGGTCTTTCCGTCAGTACCCGCATAAACACCCCATGCTTTCGCTGAGCAATACTTACAACCGGGAAGCGTTGCTGGAATTTCACAACCGCATCGCCAAAACTACAGATAAGGAAATTGAGTACGTCTGCGAACTCAAATTTGACGGAACAGCTATCTGTCTGACCTATAAAAACGGAAAACTCTTCAGGGCACTCACCCGAGGGGACGGCACCGTGGGTGACGATGTTACACGTAACGTGGAACGCATCAGATCCATCCCGGCCTCCTTGCCCCCTGTTTCTTCCTGTAAGGTGCCCTGGCCCTCAGCATTTGAGATTCGCGGGGAAATACTCATGCCATTCAGCAGTTTCAGAGAATTGAACGCCATGAAAGAAGAGCAGCAGGAAACCCCGTTCGCCAATCCCCGCAACGCCGCTGCCGGAACCTTGAAATTGCTTTCTGCCGATGAGGTGGAACGCCGGGGACTGGACTGTTTTCTCTACCACCTGATTGCCGATATACCCGGTGTCAGCAACCATTGGCAGGCAATGGAAGCCGCCCTGGACTGGGGCTTTCCCATATCAAAACACCGGAAATTATGCCGTGACCTTAAAGAGATCAATGATTACCTGGATCACTGGGATACGGCACGTACCTATTTGAAAGTAGCCACAGACGGTGTTGTGATCAAAGTCAACGAATTTTCCCTGCAACGTGCCCTGGGTATGACCGCTAAAAGCCCGCGTTGGGCAACCGCATACAAATTCAAGGCACAACAGGCCGCCACAAAACTTTTGTCCGTTGATTTCCAGGTGGGACGTACGGGAGCGCTTACACCTGTAGCCAACCTGCAGCCGGTACTGCTATCGGGTACTACCGTCAAACGAGCCTCCCTGCACAACGCAGACCAGATAGCCCTGCACGATATCCGTTTGGGCGATACGGTATTTGTGGAAAAAGGCGGTGAGATCATACCCAAAGTGGTAGGTGTAGATTTGGAAACGCGACCGGAAGGCACCGTCCCTTTCCTATACATCACTCATTGTCCTGAATGCGGAACCCCGCTTGAAAGGGATCCGGAAGAAGCCAAACATTTTTGTCCCAACCGCTGGGGATGTCCCCCGCAGATCAAAGGCAGGATTGAACATTTCATGAGCCGCAAAGCCATGAACATTCTGGGAGGTGAGGCACTTGTAGAACAATTATTCAGCAAGGAACTGGTAAAAGACCCGTCGGACCTTTACGGCCTTACCCCTGATATGCTGAAATCCCTGGATAACTGGGGCGACAAATCCACAGAGAATTTGTTAAAAAGTATAGATGCCTCGCACAATGTACCGTTCCACCGGTTTCTTTATGCCATTGGAATCCCTTACGTGGGAGAGACCACAGCCAAATACCTGGCATCCCATTTTGGATCGCTGGATAACCTGCGCCACGCACCGGATGAAGAACTGACACAGGCCCCCGAGATCGGGGAAAAAATATCCTCATCCATCATTCAATACTTCAAGGAACCCCGCATCCTGGCAATGCTTGAGAAACTCCGCGAGGCAGGACTGCCATTCAGTCAGGCAGAGGAAGAAAGGGCAACCCTGTCAGACAAGCTGCGGGACAAGCAGCTTGTCATCTCGGGCAATTTTTCCCGTTCCCGCGAAGAGATGAAGAAGCTCATCGAATCCCACGGAGGGAAAGTGATCTCGGCAATCTCGGGCCAGACGGATTACCTGCTTGCCGGGGAAAAGCCGGGACCGGCCAAATGGCAAAAAGCGACAAAACTCAATATTCCGATCATTAACGAAACCGGCTTTCTGCGTCTTATTGGAGAATTACCGGGTGAAGGCACAGTTTTTGAGACGGAACAAAAAACAACCTTATTCTGATTATGACAGCAAAAATTCTGGAAACCCTTTATTTTATAGGTACAAACGACAGGCACAAAACGTTATTCGAAAGCAACTGGCCCCTGCCCTTTGGGATCTCATACAATTCTTACCTGATCAAAGACAAAAAGACCGCACTTCTGGATACCATAGAATACGGCAGTGACCGTTCCTATATGGAAGAAGTGGCCGGTATCCTGGACGGGAGGGATCTGGATTACCTGGTGATCCTGCATATGGAACCGGACCATGCCGGAATGATAGGTGAACTGTTGCTACGTTACCCATCTGCCACGGTGGTTACCAACGCAAAGGCCATCAAATTGCTGGAGATCTATTTCCCGGAACTTGACAAAAGCAGGATGAGGGAGGTTAAAGAAGGCGATACCCTGGAACTGGGGCATCACAAACTGCAATTTGTTATGACACCCATGGTACACTGGCCGGAATCCATGATGGCATACTGTACAGAAGAAAACATACTGTTCTCGCAGGATGCCTTCGGTACATTCGGCACATTGGACGGAGGGATATTTGACGACGAGATCAACCTGGATTACTACAAAGACGAAATGCTCCGTTATTACACAAATATTATAGGACGTTTTTCAGGCCAGGTAGAAAAAGCACTTCAAAAAGCCGCCACTCTGCCCATCCGGATCATATGCCCGGTACACGGGCCGGTATGGCGTACCAAGCCTTCCGTCGTATTTGACTGGTACAGCCGGTGGGCAGCAAGTAAAGGAGATACTGGCGTGGTGCTAGCTTATGCCTCGATGTACGGTCATACTGAAAAAACAGCGGATCACATTGCCCGGCAGCTGGCCGTGAACGGCATCCGCAACATCCGCGTATTCAACGTTTCGAATACGCATCCGTCATTCATTTTGAAAGAAATATGGAAATACAACGGGATCGTTTTAGGGTCCTGTTCCTACAATACCGGCATGCATCCCAATATGCACCATCTTTGCCACGAAATAGAGATTATGCAGCCCGGAAATAAAAAAGCTTTCCTGTTTGGAGGGTATTCCTGGAGCGGCGGCGGACTGAAAAATTTACGTCTTTTTGCACAAAACATGTCCGAAAAGTATAAATGGGAAGTACAATCTCCCGGAATAGAACTTCCGGGTAACCCGACGGCAGAAGCTCTGAAAAGCCTGAACGATCCTATCACAGCATTTGCCTCAACCTTATAAATTGTATTGTCTTTGGAAACACCTGACCTTATAGATCAGTATTTTGAACCGCTAAGGCAATCCACCCTGAAGCGCTGTGCCGGCCCGCAAGAATGCGAGCTTGTCTTCAAAGCATACCAGTTTGCCAAGGAAGCGCACAAGAACCAGAAACGGATCTCGGGTGAACCCATTATCATGCACAGCATTGATGTGGCAAAGATCGTGGTCGATGAGATCGGGCTGGGCTATAAATCTATAGTGACGGCACTGCTCCATCACATATTTACAGATACCGACTACAGTCCGGAAGAGATTGCCGGGATGTTCGGAGAAAAGATCGGAGAGCTGGTGGAAGGACTCGGCAAGATGGAACGTGTTTTTGCCGCGCAGGACAAGACGCAGGAGGAAACGTTCAAACAAATGCTCCTGACGGTCAACCAGGATATCCGTGTGTTGCTGATCAAACTGGCCGACCGGCTACACAACCTGAGAAACCTGGAAGAATTGCCGGTGGAAAAACGGGCCCGTAATCTGGGTGAATCCATGTACGTGTTTGCACCCCTGGCCCACCAGCTTGGATTGTATTCCATCAAATCCGAGATCGAGAACATCTGGATGAAATACGTTATGCCGGAGGAATACCGGGAAATCGAGGAAAAAGTCAGGGCCGAGATGGGACGGCAGGGCACCGAGATCACCCAAACGTTCCTGGAGCCAATTAAGGAAATTCTTGCCGGCGAAGGCTTGAATTTTTCTGTTTCCACCCGTATCAAAACACCGTATTCCATCTGGTCCAAGATGCGAAAAAGGAACGTATCCTTTGAAGAAATCTTTGACCTGTTTGCCTTGCGCATTGTTTTTCGGCCTGAAGAAACGAATATTGAGGAAGAACGCAGGATCTGTTATTACATTGAAAGCTTGTTGAACCGCCGTTGGGAACCTTACCCCGAACGCCGGCGGGACTGGCTTTCGCAACCTAAAGAAACAGGCTACGAAGCATTGCACTCCACGTTTTTAACGCCTTCCGGGAAATGGCTGGAAGTCCAGATCCGTAGTAAACGTATGGACGATATTGCCGAGCAGGGGGTGGCTGCCCACTGGAAATACAAAGGAATCACACCCGAGATCAGCGGTATGGAGAGGTGGTTGGCACGGGTACGGGAAACCCTGGAGAAAAAAGACAACGAAAGCCTGGAGTTCTTTGACAATTTCCAACCCGGGAACCTGATCTCTGTATTGTATGTCTTCACTCCCAAGGGAGAAATGCGGATGTTACCCAAAGGAGCTACTGCATTGGATTTCGCCTATTATATTCATTCCCAGGTGGGAAATCATGCACTGGCCGCCAAGATTAACGAAAAACTGATGCTTTTGTCCACCCCGCTTCGCGGAGGAGACCAGGTTGAGATCATTACTACACAAGAATCCCGGGTAATGATAGAATGGCTGGGAAGCGTGACCACATCCAAAGCCCGCAATATGATCCTGGATGCCTTGAAAAAACGGGGTATTGACCACATCCAGGAAGGTAGAAACCTTTTGAACACAAGGTTGGCGGAATTCGGCATCAAGCCGCATACCCGTCTGATGAACAAATTGCTGGCCGCTTACAAAATTGGTTCTCCGGAAGAATTGTACGGAAGGATTGGTGCCGGAATGCTGGATCTTTCGGGTTTGCGCGATGTGTTACTCAAAGGGACACCTTCACGAAAATTCGTAACCTGGATCCCTTCACCTGACTGGAAACGGAGAAAAGATTTCAATGCCTTCCATTTTGCCCCGTGTTGCCGTCCCACAACCGATGACAAACTGATTGGTTTTATTGACAGGAAAACGCATGATTTGTATATACATTCAGCAAACTGTACCCGCATTGATGCCCTAAAAAGATTGCACCGCAACGACAATGCGACGGTAAATGTGGTATGGAAAAAGCAACACCTTTCTTCCACATTGGTAAAATTAAATCTCAGGGGTCAGGACCGAATGGGAATTATCCACGAAATCACGCATACAGTTTCGTTGACTTTGTGTGTCAACATCCGTAGTTTTCAGCTTGTTGCTCACGATAATATCTTTGACGGAATACTGGAAGTGTACGTTCAAAAACACACCGATCTGGACAACCTTACTGAACAACTCAAAAAGATCAAAGGCATAGAAACGGTAAAACCGGAATAATAAATGAAAAAGAACATAAAAAATAGTGTCCTGTTCACGGCTGTAGTATTCTTTGCGGCATCCCTGGTCCTTCCGCAAAGTTGTGCCAATACGACGGCTGCCCCTTCCGGAGGAGCTGTGGATTCCATCCCTCCCCTGCTGACAGCCACCATTCCCGATATCAATCAAACACGTGTCAACACCACATTAAAAAGGGTGGAATTACAATTCAACGAATACGTTAAGTTGGTAGATCCAAACAAGAACATCATGCTTTCGCCTCCCCCTGAAAAGAATCCCACAGTACGGACTAAAGGAAAAGGTGTTGTTGTAGACCTGGTGAATGAGCTTTTGCCCAATACTACGTATAGTCTTTATTTTGGGAACGCCATACAGGACAACAACGAAGGCAATCCCTTCCCGGTTTTTGCTCTCAGTTTTTCTACAGGAGAGCGTATGGATTCATTGATGTATTCCGGTCTGGTGGTAGATGCCTCTACTCTTTTACCCATAGAAAACGCTACGGTATTGCTTCATATCAATCCGGCGGATACTTCTTTGACAAAATCTTTGCCTGTAGCTGTTACACGAACGGATACTTACGGTTATTTTGTTTTGCGAAATCTTAAGGATACCCTGTATTCATTATTCGCAATAACAGATCAAAACAACAATTACCGGTACGATCCGGTTAGCGGGGAACAAGTTGGATTTCTGGACAAAGAGATCATTCCTCAAAAAACGATGTTTACTTATGCGCCGGAGATCCAGCCATATTTTGCTACTGATACGGCCGGTCTGTTACGTCGCCCTGTAGAAGGGAACGTCTTCCTTTTCAAAGAAGCAAGTTCCAGGCAATACCTGCGCAGTTACAACAGGATCCGTACCAGGGCACTGGAGCTGAAATTCGGAGCACCTTATCCTCAAATTATAAAAGCCGTCATTCCCGGAATGGACTCCACACAGATCATTCGTCAACACAATTATTACCGGGACAGCCTTATTTGGTGGCTTGCCGCTCCTTCCGTTCCCGACACTGTTTTGTTGCATCTGACCTATATGGCAACGGACGATTCCCTGAACACACTAGTTCCCCGTACGGACACACTCCGTTTTAACCCTTTCAAAGATGAAAAAGAAGAAGAGCAACAGGCCCGGGACAACCTGAACAACCTTGGACGCCGCGGAGAAAGACAACAGGCCCCGCCTTCTGTAAAACCGGATAGGGAGACAATGAAAATTAAAGTAACCGTTGAACCGGATGTAATTATTAGTAAGGGCTTTACAATAAAATTCAATGATTTGCCGCTGGATCCGGATTTCAATCTTACACAAATGACCCGCATTACCCCACAGGAAGACACGGTTCCTGTTCCTTTTTCAGTAACCCGGGATTCCCTTGACCTTTGTCTGTATCGTATTTTTCCGGATACGTATATTGAAGGTACCCCGTACAACTACCTGATCCCCGCCGATGTCTTTACTGATATCAACGGATTCAGGAACGATTCCCTTATGACCACTTTTGAAACGTTTTTATCCGAAGATTTCGGATCCCTTACCCTGAATTTACAAAATGTAGTCATTCCGGTAATCCTTGATTTGATGAATGAAGGCCGTACACAGGTGCTAAGATCGCATCGTGTAAATTCGGATACAACTGTAGTTATCCCATATCTTAAAGCCGGAAAATTTGCCCTGCGAATAATCGGAGATACAAACGGAAACGGTTTTTGGGATACAGGAAACGTGATGAAGAGAGCACAGGCAGAGAAAGTGAGGATGTTCCGTTTTCCGGGAGGCGGCAGTTTGCTGGAACTGGCAGAAAAAATGGAACTAACACAAACCATTGATATAGAACAAGTATTGAATCAGAATGTTACAATTACTGCACCGGCAAGAAAACGTTAAAGGCCTGATCCTTTTGATCATGCTGCTTTCAGGTACTGCCCTGGCAGGCCAGACCCTTCCCGAAAAACAACACATGATAGGTGTCCGGGGAGGATACGCTTTCAACGGCGTGCATTTCAATCCTGACAGAAAACAAAGCACCGTTCCTTCCTATATAAATGCATCCCTTCTCTATACGTACTACCATGATCTTTGGGGCACTATGCCCTATTTTGGTTTACAAACGGGACTGACCTATACGCAACAAGGCTACGAAACCCCCGATCTGAAACGGATCTACGAAGTGGTGCGTATCCCACTGACTTCCCAATTCCACATTGATTTCTGGAAGATGCGTATATTGGTCAACCTGGGCTGCTTTGGGAGCTATCGGATGAGTGCAGTGGATTTCACTACGGAACACCCGGAAGGCCTTCCGGTAGACTTTGACTGCAACCATATCTATTTGGATTACGGCATCCAGGCCGGAGGCGGTCTGGCCCTGGTTTTGCATCCTTTTGAATTCCACATAGAGGCAAATTACCTTTATTCCCTCTCCATGATAGAAAATCCGGCATTGTACAGCAACGAATATTATACCTACGGATATCCCAATCAATTGCTCTTTACGCTGGGCGTCTTTATACACTTGTGACCATGAAAACACATACCGTTTATGCCGGAAAGCTGGCCATTGGAGGAGGAACCCCTGTTTCTGTACAAACTATGTGTAATACAGATACCCTGGATATTGAAGCCTCAGTTGCCCAGTGTATACTGGTGGCCGGTGAAGGGGCTCAATTGATCCGTCTTACCACCCAAGGACCAGCACAGGTAAAAGCATTGTCCGTTATTAAAGAACGGCTTCACGCCCAAGGCATTGATGTTCCGCTGGTTGCCGATGTGCATTTTTCTGCTTCCACTGCCATGGAAGCTGCACGAGTGGCAGAAAAGGTCCGTATCAATCCGGGTAATTTTTCACGCGATTTTTCCCGTGTTAAGGAATTGTTGATCCAATTGTTTGAAATATGCCGGGAAAACAAGACGTGTCTGCGCATAGGCGTAAATCACGGGTCCCTGCCGCCTCATATATTGGAAACGTACGGTAATTCACCCGAAGGAATGTGCCGTGCTGCCATGGAATACCTGGAATTGTGCCGGGAGTTGGATTTTTCAGATGTAGTGGTCTCCCTGAAATCCAGCAATACCCGGGTCATGGTACAGGCAAACCGTATGCTGGCTGAACGAATGGAAGAAGCAGGCATGAGCTATCCGGTCCACCTGGGCGTAACCGAATCCGGGAGCGACCGCCAGGGACGTTTAAAATCCGCTGCAGGAATAATTACTTTGTTGAAAGAAGGTATAGGAGATACTTTCAGGGTTTCCCTGACCGAAGCCCCGGAAGAAGAAATCCGGTTTGGAAAACTGTTTCTCTCTGTTAAAGAAGAAATTCGTTCTGAAAATTGGGACGAACTCATAGTCAGTGCCTGTCATCGGTGGGCACCCGGTCTGCTGGACGGAATCATAGACTGGAAAACACTTCCCATGCCTTTTGTGCAAGCTTCTTTTGGTACTGAAGAAGAATTGAAAGATTTCTGTATGGACCTGTTACAGGCCACCCGTTGTGTGTTTACCAAACCCGAATACATTTCCTGTCCCGGTTGCGGACGAACCAAATTCAACCTGGAAGAAACCGTTCGCTCCGTAAAAAAAGCTACCGCGCACCTGAAAGGCTGCACCATTGCCATCATGGGCTGTATAGTAAACGGTCCCGGTGAAATGGCCGATGCCCAGTACGGATACGTGGGAGAAGGCAATGGAAAGATAACCCTGTATAAAGGAAAAACCCCCGTCATACGGGGGATTCCTCAGGAAGAAGCTGTAGAGCGGTTGCTGGAACTTATAGAGTCTCAACAAAAATAACGCCGCCTTCTATACGGACTACCTTCACTTTCGTGTTTTTTGTTATGTATCCTACGGCTGCCCGGGCTTCCATCCATTTGCCGTTAATGGTAACTTTACCTGCCGGCCTGAGATCGGTAAAGGCAACACCCTCCTGCCCGGTTTTTATGTCCTGCAAAACGGGAACTCCCACAAACCCTTCTTCGGTTTTCAGATCTTTTCTCAGGGCAATATGATTGAATGCCCTGGTAGGGAAAAGCATGTGAACTGAAAATAAAAGAGTTGAAACGGCTGCCAGTCCTGACAGGGATACGATTGCCACAGGAGTCAGAAGATTGTTCCATGGGAAAGGCCCTTCAAATTCAAAGACCCAATTGTCTATCATGGAAAAAGTCAGCCCCGTTCCCACAAAAATGATTCCCAGGATGCCCAAAATCCCGAATCCGGGAGTAATGAAAATTTCCAGGAAAATGAGGATCACACCCACTATCAGAACAATGACTTCCCAGTATTGCACCATGCCTTCCAAAAACAAAGGAGAAAAATAGCAGATGGCACACACTATGGCCAATCCCAGGGGAAATCCTACACCGGGTGTTTTGAGCTCAAAGAACACCCCGCCAATCATCCCCATAAGCAACAGTGCCTGCACCAGTGGCAACAGGAAAAACCCAATAATCTTGTCCAGCCAGGTTTCCTTGTATTGATGTATCTCACAATGGGCGTATCCCAACTGGTCCACTACCTCTGTTATGTTCTCTGCCTGCCCCTGGCTGAAACCGATTTCCAGAGCTTCCTTTGTAGTAAGGCTGACGATCGTTTCTCCGTTCACCATTTGTTCCGCCAATTCGGGATCCCTGCCCGTCTCCTGGGCAGTTGCCCTCATCAGGGAACGCATGTAAGACTGGTATTTCTCGGGCATGGGCTCTCCGTTCTGGTTGACCACAGTTGCCGAGCCTACGGTTGATCCTGGGGACATATAGATCAGATCACACGCCAAAGAGATCAAAGCACCTGCCGAGGCAGCCTGGTGGTCAATGAACGAGACGGTGGTAAAGGGTGCCTCCAGCAATGCTGTCCGCATCCTGTCCGCAGCATCCAGGGCGCCCCCGAATGTATTCAATCGCATCAGAAAAACGTTTGCTTCCAGGTTTTTGGCTTCTTCCAGAGCCTTTTCCAGTGTTCTGGCTGATTTGGCATGGATCTCGCTGTCAATGGTCAATACGTACACCCGGCACGTATCGGCACCACGAGCCAGTAAAGGCACAAGGCACAGCAACAGGAGAAAAAATCGTTTCATATTGTTTTATTTACTTTCCAGGACCTTTCCATTATCCTTCACAACGGCTTCTTTCCATTTCTGCGTATAGCCTTCGTTTTTGGGAGAGGCCGGTATACGCGGATCATGACCGTTATTGGAGAAGGACCCGTCTGATTCCTGGCGTTTTGTATTGCCGTCTATATATTTAACCATCAAATACTTGTCAAGTTCAACCCATTTTTTGAATAAGGTCTGTGCCGCATTGACACTGAAGTCGGTTAAAAATTCCCTGGCAAGATCAGGATCGCGGCGGTACATCTCAACTGCAATCTGGTCTAAATGGCGGGTTTTATCCATCATTTCATTTTCCCACTTGTCCACAACGGAACGCACTTCGGCCCCAACCTGGTTGTAACGAAGGTATGCAAATTGTGTTACCCTGTTTACTATCCAGAAAAGAGAAGTTTCCGAATATTCCATCATGCTGCCATTTCCTTTTTCAATACATTCCGGAACCCGGCTGGATACACTATATATAGGTATTAAGGCAGAAGTGCCGGCATCGTCCACTCCAAACCAGAACAAACCGCCCAGATCGCGGGGCATATCGCTGCGGCATTGTCCCACATACCACCATCCGGTCTGTTGTGTGGCAATGGCCCGCTCGTTCAGGTAGGTTTTCCCGTCCAGTTCAAAAGACATTGGCCTCCAGCGGTAAGGCAAGGCATTTCCTCCTGCTCCAATATCGCAAGACATATCCATAGGAGTTCCTTCATAATGATCGCGCATCATGTCGGCAACGTCCTTCACAGACAGTTTCGTATTGGGTTTGACATACAAAGGCATGCGGTTGGACAGATCATACCCCATAGCGTAATCCAGGTATTTGTCCATCCCGTCTGCGTAGCGGTTGAAAAAAGCCCATACGCGTGCGTCACAGAAACGGGCAGCCCCGAAATCCACCGGAGCATATACATCTGAAAAACTGAATTCCTTATCGTTTCCGGAGAAGATACCCATTTCCCTGGCGTGTGATATTACATCGGGGCTGTAAAGGCAATTGTCCGGGTCGTTAAAATCTATTGTAGTTATGCGTGCCTGGTTTGCATGAGCGCTAATGTATCCGTCGGGTATGCGTTTGGCCACCCATACGGCACCTTTATTTACATTTACTCCTTCCACCATACGCGGAGCTTTGGCCATGATCTCCATTATCCAGACTTCATCAGGATCGGCAATGGTAAACGATTCTCCGCTGGATGCGTATCCATATGTTTGCATCAAATTGTCTATCAAAGCAATGGCTTCACGTGCAGTCTTGCATCGTTGCAGGGCAACGTATATCAAAGAACCGTAATCCATAATCCCGCTTCTGTCCCTGAATTCCCTGCGGCCGCCATAGGTGGTTTCCCCAATAAGCAGCTGGTACTCATTCATATTTCCGGTAACCGAATACGTTTCTCTTGCCTGGGGTATTTCCCCCATAAACTTTCCGGTATCCCATTCATAAATCTTCAACATACTTCCTTCTTCCCACCTGGTAGCGGGCCAGTAGTAAAGTTCGCCGTATAACTGGTGTGAATCGGCGGAATAACTGACCATTACGGATCCGTCTTTAGACGCACCTTTGGTTACTATTAAATTAGTACACGGCAATAGCGGACCGGCACTCAGGAAAAGAGCAGTAAGGCTCAATACGATTTTTCTGGATTTCATTGGCATTAATTTTATTTGTCAAGTTTGTAAAAATACAAAAAAGACAGACACCGCAACGTTTTTTTGCTACCTTTGTTGATCTTGATTCTTATACAACATTTGACAATATGAAGAAATTACTTACCAGTCTGCTTGTCTTATTGATGGCAGGCACGGCCAGTTTCGCACAAATGGCCAATCCAAACGAACCACTGAAGAATGACCCGGCGGTACGGATTGGAAAACTTGATAACGGGCTTACGTATTATATCCGGCACAACACCAAACCGGAAAAACGTGCCGAGTTTTATTTGTTTACCAACGTTGGCGCTATTCAGGAAAACGAACGCCAGGCAGGTCTTGCCCACTTCCTGGAGCATATGTGCCTGAACGGCACAGAAAACCTTCCGGGAAAAATGCTTATCAGCTACCTGGAAAGCATCGGCTGCAGTTTTGGCCGTAACATCAACGCCGGAACCGGTGTAGAGCAAACCATGTACATGTTGAACAATGTCCCCATGTTAAGGGAAGGTATTCTTGATACCTGTTTGCTTATCATGCACGATTATGCCGCCTTTGTTACAAACGATTTTGAAGAGATTGAAAAAGAACGCGGTGTTATTATTGAGGAACTGCGCACACGCAGAACCGGACAATGGCGTCTTTTTGAAGCCTCCCTTCCCTATTTGTACAAAGGATCCAAATATGCCGAGTGCAATCTCATAGGAACTGTAGAAGGCCTTTCCACTTTTGATCCTCAGGAACTTGTTGATTTTTACGAAACATGGTACCGTCCGGATCACCAGGCAGTCATTGTTGTAGGTGACGTAGATGTAGACCAGGTGGAAAACAAACTCGTTGCATTATTCGAAGACGTACCTGCACCTGCAACTTCCAGTCCCAAAAAAGTGATCCCCATTCCGGAAAACGATGAACCCATTATTGGAATTATCACGGATCCCGAAGCACAGGGCACATCCATTGAATTTTTGATCAAATCGGAACCCGTTCCAAATGAAATGCGTCCCCTGGGAATGATCTACATGGTAGACATGTTCAAATATTTCGTTTCCCGTATGATGAACGACCGGTTTGAAGAAATTGCACAAAAGCCCGATGCTCCTTTCCTGGGTGCCAACATGTCTTTCTCTTCCATGACCACCTCAAGCGATGCCACCGCTTTTTCTGTTGGCAGCAAGGACGGGGAAAGTGCCAAAGCATTTGAAGCCCTGATGATGGAAGTTGAAAAAATGCGCCGGTTTGGATTTACCGATGCAGAACTTGAACGCGCAAAAACCAATTTCATGCGCCGCCTGGAACGCGCTGCCGAAAATGCCGGTGACCGGATGAACAGCGAATTCATCAATGATATGATCAGTCACTACGCTTTCAATGAACCTATTTTAGATCCCGCTTACGAACTGGAAGTTGCCAAAGGATACCTGCCTTTCATTCAATTGGAACAGATTAACCAGATAGGACAACAGGTAATTACCCCTGAAAACAGGGTTGTGATACTCTCCAGCCCCAAACGGGAAGGACTTGTAATCCCTACAACTGAAGAAATCAAAGGCATTATGGATTCAGTGGAAGGTATGGAACTTCAGGCTTATGAAGAAGAAGTATCCGATGAACCGCTGGTAAATGTTGACGCCATTGTTCCCGGTAAAGTAGTTAAGGAAGAAGCAGGTGCTTTTGAAAGCACGGTCTGGACTTTGTCCAACGGAATAAAAGTGGTGATCAAACCTACCACTTACAAAAAAGACGAAGTGCTATTCAATTTGAAGAACGACGGAGGTTTATCCATTCTTTCAGAAGAATTGCTTCCTTCCGTAGAAAGCAATGTTTTCAGTCTGTGGACACAAAGCAACGGAGTAGGCAATTTCAGTGCAACGGCACTCAGGAAGAAATTGACCGGCAAAATTGCCAATGCCACACCCTATATCAATGATTACAGCCAGGGCATTCGTGGCAGTGCATCACCGCAGGATCTACAGACATTATTTGAACTGGTATACGCCAATATTGTGACTCCGCGTTTTGAAGCCGGTGAATTTGAGGCTTCCATGGCACAACTGAATGCCATTGTTCCCAACCTGGAGAAAACACCCAATTACGTACTGCAAAAAGAACTATACAAATCCCTGTATAATAACAATCCGCGCAGTCAGCTGATTTCCTCGGAAATTCTTTCCAAAGTGAATATGGAAAACCTGGAAAAAGCATACCGGACCTGCTTTAAAAACACCAACGGAGCTGTTGTAACCATTGTTGGAAATGTAGATCTTCAGGAACTTAAACCCATAGTGGAATTGTACCTGGGATCATTACCCGCCGCCACTGAACCTGCCGGCTGGGTGAAAAACGACAACCGTATTCAAAAAGGGAAAGTAGAAAATCATTTCAAGGTGGTCATGGAAACACCCAAAACCAGCATTGTAAATGTATACTCTGCCGATCAGGATTATACACTTGAGAACCAGGTTTACATGGATGCCGTTAAATCCATCCTGGATATGGCTTATGTTCAGAGTTTGCGTGAAGATGAAGGCGGTACCTACGGAGCATCCGTTCAGGTAATCACCGCCGATCAGCCGGAAGCACATGCTGCCTTGATCATCTTATTTGATACCGATCCTGAAAGACAGGAAAAGATGCGCCAGATCGTGGAGGCCGATGTAACCAACCTGGTTGATAACGGACCGACGGAAGAATATGTGAACAAAACAAAAGAAAACTTCCTGAAAAACCGCCAGGAAAACCTTATCAGGAATAATTACTGGAACCAGGTACTGGTGAATTACTATACGGATGACCTGGATATTATGACCGATTACGAACAGATCGTAAAAGGTATCACTCCCGGTTCTGTACAGAAATTCCTGAAAAAATTCCTCAAACAAGGCAATTTCATAGACATTTCTATGAATCCTGCCGACTAATATCCCAAATAATATGGATCCAAATAGGGCTCTTACAGGGCCCTATTTTGTTTTGCAGGAATTCCAACCCTTTTGCAAACAGACATACCAACCTGACAAAAAAGTTAAGACGCGGCTTTTGTAAGGGTAAGCCGCAAAAAATACAACCTTCTTCCTGCTCGTAAGATCCGTAAGGAAAGCCGAACCGTTTATAAATGGCATACGACAACCGGTTGGTCCTGTATACTCCGGACCCCGGGTATTCAACGGTTACGGGCTTCATATTATTGAAAAGAGTTATCAGGTGGTTTTCATCAAAGGTGTTTACATGACCTGTCGTAGGATTGATTGTCCCGCAATGAATACATTTCAGTGCATGAACACGCAGATCCTGTTTGTAAGGTACTCCTATCAGTAAAAAACGGCGGGACACCCGCATCAGTTCCCGGCAGGCTTTTCCCAGTTTTTCCGGCGGGATGTGTTCCAGTACTTCCGTACATACTACCAGGTCAAAGGATCTGTCCCTGAATGGTAAAACCGTTATATCCCCTTGTACGCAAGTAACGTTGGGATGATCAATCCGGGGTAATTTCAGATCCAGAGCCGTTACAAAGGCGTATTTATCTACCAGTTTACGTGTGATAAAACCATCCCGGCAACCTGCTTCCAATACTTCTCCGGCTTCTGCAGGAAGCATACGCATTAGAGATGTTACCCGCTGAATCTCGGCTTCTTTACGACGGTATTCTTTGATGTCAAACATCTTTGTAATTTATGGAAAGACGCTGGAATAATTGAAAATATGGAAAAAAACACCATTTCATGCGCCAATGCAGGCAGATCATCAACCGCAACGTACGGAAAAAACCCAGGGAATTGTCATAACAGTATTTCAGGAAACGCAACAAGATCTCATTGGCAAAGAGGTATTGTCTGAAAACCATGTTTTCCTGGTTCCTGTAATAAAGTTTTTCACACCAGTCCAAAACATTTTTGCATCTGGTCTTTTCATCTTCCGGATCTGTATCAATACCGACGAGCCGTAAATGACAATCCAATTCTATTGCAGTAGGTTCGAATCCCATTTTTTGCAATAGGGTACGGTAAACTTTTATGGCGTGTTCTTTTTGGGTACCGGTAACATCCAGGGATATCTGTCCGGGATTTCTACGATAATACGTCAGGTACCTGGAAATATGGTGAAAATTACCGACAAAAACGGCACGGCTCCACAACTCAAAATCGTGGGATCCGGGAAACGTTTCATCATACCTAAGTTCATTGTCTGTCATAAATGAATGCCTGAGCATAACCGAAGAATGTACGATCGTGCAGCGAAAAAAAGTGGAACACCGGATTTGTCCAGGATACACCGGAAAGCGAACGGCTCGTATACGTTTACCGTTTTCATCGGTTTCGTATACATAACTGCCTACCCCGGCAGCTTTAGGATGTTCATCCATGAATTCTACTTGTGCTTCCAGTTTATCCGGTGCCCAGAAATCATCGGCATCCAACACGGCCAGGTATTCACCGGTAGCCTCATCCATTGCTTTGTTACGTGAATAGGCAGCTCCGCTACGGGTCTCATTACGCAGGACTATCAATCGCGGGTCGTTGTAGGATCGCAATATCTCAGCCGTTCCGTCGCTGGAGGCGTCATCAACCACAATGATCTGAAAATCAGTATAAGTCTGTGCAAAAACACTGTCCAGTGCAGCGGAAACAAATCCCCGCGTATTATACGCTGCCATGATCACAGAAACCATTCACAAATATAAAAAAAAAGGATAACCATGAGGCTATCCTTTTTCATATGTTATTCGTTGTGTTGTTATTTCACGGTGTTCATGTAGCAGATCATATCCAGTATTTTGCAGGAGTAACCCCACTCGTTATCGTACCAGGAGACAACTTTTACAAAATTGGGACTGAGTGATATTCCTGCATTGGCATCGAAAATGGATGTACGGGCATCACCAATGAAATCTGAAGAAACAACGGAATCTTCAGTATATCCCAGAACGCCTTTCATTTCACCTTCAGAAGCTTCTTTCATGGCCGCTTTGATTTCGTCATAGGAAGCCGGTTTTTCAATACGGCAGGTCAAATCAACAACGGATACATTTACTGTAGGTACGCGGAATGCCATACCGGTAAGTTTACCGTTCAGCTGGGGAATAACTTTTCCTACTGCTTTGGCAGCACCTGTGGATGAAGGAATGATATTGGCAGAAGCAGCGCGTCCGCCTCTCCAGTCTTTAGCTGAAGGTCCGTCAACAGTCTTCTGTGTGGCTGTTGTTGAGTGAACGGTGGTCATCAGGCCTTCCAGTATGCCAAATTTGTCGTTCAGGACTTTGGCCACGGGTGCCAGGCAGTTGGTGGTACAGGAAGCGTTGGAAATCATCGTTTCTCCTTTATATGATTTGTGGTTGACTCCGTATACAAACATAGGGGTATCGTCCTTGGAAGGAGCAGACATTACCACGCGTTTGGCACCGGCATTTAAGTGAGCCTGGGCTTTTTCCTTGGTCAGGAAAAGCCCCGTGGACTCTACCACGTATTCGGCACCTACTTCGTCCCATTTCAGATTGGCAGGATCTTTTTCCGAGGTAACACGAATAGCATTTCCGTTAACAACCAGTTTCCCGTCTTTCACTTCAACGGAACCTTTGAACTGTCCGTGAACCGTATCGTAACGGAGCATGTAAGCCATATAATCAACGCTGATCAAATCATTGATCCCTACTATTATAATGTTTTCCTTTTCTTGGGCGGCCCGAAATACCAAGCGGCCGATACGGCCAAAGCCGTTAATTCCCACTTTAATCTTGTTCATATTTGTGTTTTTTTTAAAATCCGTTGCAAAGTTAACATATGTAGCGAAATGCTCAAAAAAAATCATTAAATTCGCATGATATGCATATACTGATCACGAATGACGACGGGTATACGTCAAAAGGACTGCAGGCCCTTATAGAAATGGCCCGTGGCCTTGGGGAAATTACCGTAGTGGCACCGCAATACCACCAAAGTGCCATGTCCAATGCCGTTAGCATAGGGAAATTACTTCGAATGGTCCCTGTAGAAAATCCGGATCCGGATGGGGCACCCGAGAAGGAGATCCGGCGTTATTATTGTTCCGGCACACCGGTAGATTGTGTAAAAATGGCTCTTAACCTTCTTTTTGACCAGCGTAAGCCCGACCTGCTTCTTTCAGGGATCAATCACGGCTTCAACGGCTCTTCTGCCGTAATTTATTCTGGAACGCTGGCAGCCACATGTGAAGGAGCCCTTTACAAGATCCCGTCCATTGCCTTCAGCCTGGATGACCACCATGCCGATGCGGATTTCAGTGCCAGTATATATTACGGAAAGATCATCCTGGAACAGTTTCTGAAAAATCCGCCCCAACCCTATACGTATGTTAACGTGAACATACCCCAGGGAGGCATTAACGAGATCAAAGGCATTCGTTTATGCCGTTTTGGGATGGGCGCATGGATCAAAGAAATCGAATCCCGCACGGATCCTTACGGGCATCCTTATTATTGGATGGTAGGCGAATACGAGAACCTGGAGCCCGACGACCCTGAATGTGACCACAACCTTCTGGCTGAGAATTATGTGACCATAGTACCTCATAAGATTGACAATACAAACTATCCCGAATTGGAACGTTTGAAAGAAGTGTGGAAAGACCTTACAAGGGAACGAAAAAACTAAAGGAAAATGCGATACTTCATCATTGCCGGAGAAGTATCCGGTGATCATTACGCCAAACAGCTTATGCAATCGCTGACCCAGGCGGACCCGCTGGCTGAATTTATGTACAGGGGTCCCGATACCAGGACGGCCGTGATGGGTTTTGTAGAAGTAGCCGCCCGTATAGGATCGATCGTCAAAGACCTTTCCCGTTGCAAGAAAGACCTGCTGGAATACGATCCCGATGTACTGATTTTGATAGATTACCCGGGGTTTAACCTGCGTATGGCGCGGTTTGCTTCCAGGAAGGGAATTAAAACGTTTTATTACATTGCACCCAAAGTATGGGCTTCCCGGGAATGCCGTGTCAAAAAGATCAGGAAGTACGTGTATCAGCTGTACGTTATTTTTCCTTTTGAAACGGATTATTTCCGTTCCAAAAAGATCAAGGCCGTTTACCTGGGAAATCCTGTTCTGGACAATCTGGCAGATGCCGTGGAAACAATGGATACGCCAGATGTTTTCAGGAAAAAATACAAGATCGGATCTGAACCCGTATTGGCCATTCTTCCGGGAAGCCGCCTGAACGAGATCAATTTCATCCTGCCCCGGGCTGCTGAAATAATACGCGATTTCCCCGATTACCAATGGATCGTTGCGGCAACGCCTTCCATTCCCATTACGGTGTACGATAGTATTCTTAAGGATTTACCCGTAAGGGTTATGTACGGACACACTTACGAGATACTGCAACAGGCAGAAGCCGCCCTGGTTACCAGCGGTACTGCCACCCTTGAAGCAGCACTTCTGCAATGTCCCCAGGTAGTTTGTTACGGAGGAAATCCTCTGTCCGTGGCCATTGCACGGAAAATCATCAAGGTAAAACACATCTCCCTTCCCAACCTGATCCTGGAGAAAAACTCGGTCCGGGAACTCATTCAAAAGGACTGCAATCCGGAAAAGCTCCGGGAGGAACTCCGTTTACTGCTGAAAGGACGTCAGAAAAGACGGAGCGTGCTGGCTGACTACAAGCGCTTGCACAGGATCCTGGGCAACGACGGCGTTTCAGGGCGTGTGGCTCAGCACATGTACCAAATGCTCACCGGAGGACCGCAAGTGCCTCGGTATAAAGTCTACACACAAACACCGCTGGGAAACTTCTCCTTCTCGGCAAATGAGTTCGAAGAACTGACCGCCTCGGCATTTGAAGACAATTACAATTTGAAAGGCTTTTACAAGAGCGGAGAGCCCATGGACGCAGAGGAAGCGCGGCCGCCGGTTTTGCTGATGGCCATTGAACAACTGGATGAGTATTTTAAAGGCACCAGGCGGACTTTTGATTTGCCACTGCATATAGAAGGCACTGATTTTCAGAAGCATGTATGGTCAGCACTGCAACAGATTCCTTACGGGACGACCACTACATATGCCGAGTTGGCGGATATGATTGATAATCCGAAAGCTACGCGTGCAGTAGGACAGGCAAATTATGCGAATCCGTTTGCGGTGGTTATTCCCTGTCACAGGGTGATCGGGTCCGACGGATCCCTTGTGGGCTATGCAGCCGGACTGGAACGGAAGCAAAAATTACTGGCTATGGAAAAATCCTATGCGCCTGAATCTTCCAACGCACTTTTTTAGTATATTTGTATGATAAAATAGAGACTTATGAAATTTGTTGTATCAAGCTCAGAACTGTTGGGAAGACTTCAATCCGTAAGCAGGGTTATCGCTTCCAAAAATACGTTGCCCATTCTGGACAATTTTCTGTTCAATCTGACCGGGGACTCGCTTACCATAACAGCATCGGACCTGGAGACTACCTTACGCACAACCATGCAGCTGGATTCTGTGACAGAAGAAGGCAGTGTAGCCATTCCCGCGCGTATTCTCACAGATTCTTTGAAGGAATTTCCCGAGCAGCCGCTGACTTTTGCTTTCAACAAAGAACAGAATATCATTGAATTCACCTGGTCCACGGGAAAATTCCAGGTACCCGGATTCCCGGCCGAGGATTATCCCCAGATCAAAGAACCGGTTGAAAGTATGTCAATTTCATTTTCGCCGGATGTATTGTTGGAAGGTATAAACCGTACGCTTTTTGCTGCCGGTGACGAAGAATTGCGTCCCGTAATGAACGGAGTCTTCTTTGACCTGAAAAAAGAAGCTGCCAATCTGGTTGCTTCCGATTCCCATAAACTGGTTTGCTACACCCGTTCGGATATCAACGCCCCCGAGGATTCCTCCTTCATTTTGCCCAAAAAACCGGCTAACATTCTCAAAAACCTGTTGGTCAAAATTGAGGACGACATTGTCATATCTTACGACAAAACAAACGCCTTCTTTTCATTTGGATCATACCGCATGATCTGCCGGCTGGTGGAAGGCAACTACCCTGCTTATCGCAGCGTCATTCCCCAGAACAACCCCAACAACATCATTGCAGACCGCGTAGAACTGATGAATGCCGTACGCCGCGTGAGCGTATGCTCCAACCAGGCCACCAACCTGATTAAACTGCTCTTCTCCTCCAACCAGATCTTTGTATCCGCCCAGGACATTGAATTCCGCATAGCCGCCCAGGAACGCATCACCTGCCAGTACGAAGGCCCGGCAATAGAAATGGGCTTCAAATCCGTATTCCTTGCCGAGATTCTCGCCAACCTGCCCGGCACCGAAGTCAACATCGCCCTGAGCGATCCCTCCCGCGTCGGCTTAGTCACCCCCATCACCCCGGACTCGGAAAACGAAGAGATCTGCGCCCTCATCATGCCCATGATGATCACACAGTAACAAGGCTGCAAGTAACAACTGCGACAGCATATTCATGCCCAGGCTACCCAGGCATTTGCGGTGCTTGTGGCGTTTTTAGGCCGTCAAATGGAGACTGCTGCGCCACATTATTTTCGTAAACATAAACATCTGTATTTATGAAAATTACAAAACAGATGATTTTGTTGGCGCAGTCAAACTCCATTTAACCTACCAGCCACCATAAATTTTTGTAAGTTTGCATTCTGATCACCATAATTAGCCATAATATGAAATTAAATCTCAAACGACCTATACTTTTTCTGGACCTTGAAACAACTGGATTGAATGTTGCTTCTGATCGCATTGTAGAGATATGTGTGCTTAAAATCAGTCCCGATGGTACACGCGAAATTAAAACCAGGCGAATAAATCCTACTATTCCCATTTCACCTGAAGCTCAGGCTATTCATGGTATTTCAAATGAAGACGTAGCTAATGAACCTACTTTTAAAGAGATCGCCAAATCGCTTGCCAAATGGATGGAAGGTTGTGACATAGCAGGTTATAATTCTACCCGATTTGACGTTCCCATGTTATCGGAAGAATTTTTACGTGCCGGCATAGATTTCAATTTCCGTAAACGCAAGCTTGTAGATGTACAGAACATATTCCATAAAATGGAACAACGTACACTAAAAGCCGCCTACAGATTCTATTGTGATAAGGATCTTGAAAATGCACATAGTGCAGAAGCAGATACAGTTGCCACTTATGAAATCCTGGAAGCCCAGCTGGACCGCTACCCGCAAGACTTGCAAAACGAAATAAGCTTTCTTTCAGAATTCTCTACAAAAACACGCAATCTGGATTATGCCGGTCGGGTTGTTCTTGATGACGAAGATCAACCCGTCTTTAATTTTGGCAAACACAAAGGCCGCCGTGTAAAAGAAGTATTTCAAAAAGAGCCCTCCTACTACGATTGGATGATGAGAGGCGACTTCACCCTGGATACAAAAAAGGTACTCACGGAGATTAAATTATCAGATGGAGTTTGATGCGCCACAAATCCCATAATACTCCGCCATACTTTCATTTTTGGTTTACGAACCGTAATGTTTGCCTGATTTATGAAACTCTTTGCCTATCCTTTTGGGGCTGATGATTTTTACATGAAACCGGATACGGCTCTGGCTAAACCTACAGATGATTTTTTTATTCCCCCGGTTTGTGGAAGTATTACTTACACTTCATGTTATATTCTCAAATTCAACCGCTTAGGCAGAAGTATAAAGGAACAGTTTGCTCATAGGTATTATTCAGAAGTAAATTATGGTGTTTGTATCTACGGACATCCGAAAGTTTTATCAGAAACTAACTCGGATCCAAATGCAGACATAAAGCACAATGGATCCCTGTGGATTCCCGGCCTCGCACTCGACTACTCCTTGTCCATGCCAAGGACTTTCCTCGGCAAAGATCAAATTGAACAAATTTCTATGCAAAAAGACGATAATCCACTCCAAGCGGATGACCGTCAAGTGCTGACATTTCCCATCCCCTCTAGCCAATTTGTTGCAAAGAGAATAGCCCATTTATCAGGTTTTGTATATTTGAAAATGGGAGATTTACTAATTCTGGAGCTTCATACGCCTTTACCCGCTGCTCCCGGATCCAGGATAAGAGTACTGCCGGAAGTGGATTTTAAGATAATCTAGGTGGAACCTTCCGCGCCATTTATTAGTCCCTATTTTATAAACACCTTGTTAATCTGATATTTATAAAATATCTAGATGATTTTTGGCGCGGAAGGTTCCACCTCTTTATCTTTTTTGTCCCTTTTATTCTACAAATTGTACTTTTCTTTGATCATATGAAGATTTACCGCCACATATGTATCAGAGGAAATGCGCATCAAAGCTTATTCCTGGAGAAAGAAGATATATATCATATGATTGATTTGCTGGCTGTATTTGCCTACAAATACGATGTGGAGGTTCTTGCGTATGATTTTCTATCAAACCATTTACATCTATTTGTAAGATGCACAGATCCTTCCTTTTTTATTAAAGCATTACGAGTTAGCTATGCCAATTATTACAATCATAAATACAAAACTGAAGGAAGTGTAGGCAGCAGGGGATATGTGTCGGTTTTGGCAAGAAATGAAGAAGAGTTGATAGAGAAACTGATTTATGTTTTACGCAATTCAACCAGACATGGAACAGTGAAACATCCCTATAGCGATCCTTTTTGTTCAGCCAGGTATTATTATCAAAAAGACCGTGGAATCGACTATGGCAAAGATTATCAACTAGTTGAAAAGAATACAAATCTACCCTATTCGTCAGAGCAAATACCTGATCATTACTGTGTAAACAATAAAGGACACATTTATCCTGGTAGCTTTTTGAAAATAAAAGAAGTAGAAAAATATCTTGGACCCTATGATAAGGCCATGATCAAATTATCCAATCCTACTGATAAAGAGAAGTCTGAGCTGGAATCTCTACAATATTCAATGAAGGTAAGGTATCCGGATATCTATATAAGCCAGTTGATTTTAAAACAAATTTCACCAAAAACCATTCCACAGCTTTCAGTCACCGAAAAAATCCGACTGGCTAGAAGTGTCAGACAAAAGTTACCGGTATCAATTAAACAATTAAGCAGAGTGTTGAATATTGCCGAAACTAGTCTTAGGAGGTGGAACCTTAGCGCGCCAAAAAAGTAACGTATTTTCCATATATCTAACTATTAGACATATAAGAAACAGCTTCAATTATTTGGCGCGGAAGGTTCCACCTACCGCGCCATTTCCCGCCACCCTGCCGGTAGCAAAGGCTATCTGGAGGTTGTAGCCGCCGCTGTCTGCGTCCAAATCCATGACTTCACCTGCAATCGATAAATTTGCAACGCGTTTTGAACGCATGGTGTGTAGGTCGATCTCTTTCATAGAAATTCCGCCTGCAGTGACGACTGCCCGGGCCCAGTCTCCGTAAGAGGCTATGGGAAAGACCCATCGAAGCATACCATCTACAGGGTGCAGCCCCGACTCGGCAAGGTATTTTATAAAGGGAGCAATCAACGCCTCGGGCAAATAACGTTTCAATCGCAGGGAAAGCGCGACGGCCATTGATTCCCGCTCCCACCGGGCCATTGATTCCCGCTCCCACCGGGCCATTGATTCCCGCTCCCACCGAGCCATCAATTGCTCCCGCGTAAGTGCGGGTTTCAGATTCAGGTGCAAGGCAACGCGTTGACCCTTGTTCAGGGCCACGACCGCTTGCCGGCTCACGCGAAAGCCAATAGGACCTTCGATCCCGAGGTTGGTGAAATACAGTTCGCCGTCTTCCGAACGCCGGAGCACCTGCTCGGTGTAAAGCTCCAGGCGCACGTTGCGCAGTTGAATCCCCTCCAGGCTTCGGTCGTAATTCACAGGCATCAAGGCAGTTAACGTCGGAAATAGTGGCTCAATGGTATGTCCTAAAGCCGAGGCCAAAGGGTACCCGTCTCCGGTCGAACCCGTTCTGGGATAGGACTGTCCGCCCGTGGCCAGGATGAAATGGTCCGCTTCCAGAGACCTGAACTTACCGTCTGCGCCTTCCACCTTCACCGCCCTGATTTTCAGCAGGTCCTCCTTCTTAGTCTTTGCCGAGTCAACTTTCTGTTGACCTGCTACCTCCCTGGTGCCTTCTGCTGAAATTTCGCCCGCAGAGGTCATTGCCGATTGTGCAGCCCGATCATCATCTGTGCCCCTTTTGTCTTCCGTAATGAATTCCAGTACCCGAGAATTGTATACTATCTGAACGCCAAGACGTTCCAGCCACGATTTCATAACATCGATCACATCAAAAGCCTGTTGTGAAGCCGGGTACACCCGGGTACCGCGTTCCACAACCGTAGGCAACCCAATGTCATTGAAAAAATTCACCGTATCCTCACTTGTAAATTGATAAAATGCAGGCTTGAAATACCTTTTTAGCGGATGGACGTGGGGGCTGAACGCTTCCCAATCCTTAAGATTCGTAATATTGCAACGGCCTTTGCCGGTAATGGCCAGTTTACGCCCCGGCTTCTCCATCTTCTCCAGCAACACAACCCGTGCTCCCCGCTCGGCCGCCGTACCCGCTGCCATCATGCCTGCAGCTCCTGCTCCTATTACTATTACATCCATTTACCAAAGGTACGAACGTACTTTAACTGCACCAAAATTTTGGCGCAGCAGGTGGGGTCTGTGGCGCATCAATCTCCATTTGTGGCGCACTCACTGCGGGTCTCTGGCGCAGCAAACTCCATTTGCGGCGCAGTTTTTTTTGTTTATCTTTGCAGCCCTAAGCCAAGCCTTCTTAGCTCAGTCGGTAGAGCAGCTCATTCGTAATGAGCAGGTCGCGGGTTCGAGTCCCGTGGAAGGCTCAAAAACAATTAGTTGTGAAAAAAACCAGAATGCTCAGGGGAGCTGTTATCGGCTCCTGCGTATTGCTGTTCACACTGGCATTTCAATCTTGTCCCGGTCCCCGGAGCAGGAATTTTCGTATACAGAATTTGACGCAAGAGCCTTTTAAAGAGGGTGATATTGAATATATCTATAAACCACTGTATGCCAATAACTTCTTTATTGCGAGGGAAGACGGGGAAAAGGTTTTGTACCTTAAAGATCCGGTGTCAAAGAAAGAAACCAGGCAGGTTATTCATAAAGTGAAACGGGTGGTCTGCTTGTCAACCACTCACATTGCCTACCTGGATGCCATCAACGAAACCCGCTCAATTATAGGTATTTCCGGTCGTCAGTATATATATAATGACAAACTCAGGAACGCCGTGGATGTGGGTTACGAATCGGCAATTGATTATGAAACCCTGATGGCATTGGAGCCTGACATCGTTTTCGCATATGCCGTACCGGGACAGCCTGCTGATTACATCCAGAAGATCAGGAAGTTGGGTATATGTGTTGTAGAAGTGCCCGAACACCTTGAAGATCATCCCCTTGGGAAGGCCGAGTTCTTGGTGGCCTTTGCCGCATATTTTGACAAAGAGGTGATGGCGATGGAGCAATTCCACTGGATATACGAGACTTACGAAGAATATTGCCTCCTGGCCAGGCAGGCAGTAACACTCAGGCAACGGCGCAAAGCGTTGGAAAACGGCAGCAGCAGCCAGGACTCGCTCAACACAACCTTCAAACCGGTTAAAGTCCTGATCAACGCACCGTTCAAAGACGTCTGGTACGTGCCCGGAACGGAGAGCCATCAACACATCCTGATCAGGGACGCCGGAGGCGTCATACTCGGCTCGGAACACGGAAAAAAAACGACGGTCATCAGCACGGAACAGGCTTACATTTATGCACTTGAAGCAGATTTTTGGCTTCATCCAAACCAGTTCTCCGATCTTTCTTCGCTGGCGGCATCGGATCAGAGATTTGCCGAGATTCCGGCTTTCCGCAACGGCAACGTCTGGAACAACAACCTGCGCAGCACGCGTGGAGGTGGTAGTGATTATTTCGAGTCGGGGGCCGTCAGTCCGCACCTAATCCTGGCCGATCTGGTCGCGATTTTTTACCCAGACGCCCTGCCCAAGCACAAATTCGTGTATTACAATAAGTTGGATTAACTCTGCTTGAAAGAGATCAGGTTCAAAAGCCGGGTGATGACCCAAATGATCACCATATAGATCAGGGCGACCATCACCAGTGGAAAGAATGCATCAAAAGTGCGGCTGCGAATTATATCTCCGGCCTTTGTAAGATCCTGAACCGCAATATATCCCACAATTGCCGTCATTTTAATAAGTGAAATCACCTCGCCCTTGTAGACCGGAAACGCAATCCGTACGGCCTGGGGCAGTAAAATGTACCAAAATGTCTGGAATTTATTAAGACCCAGGGCCAGTCCAGCATGACGCTGACCTGTGGGAATACTCTCCAGGGATGTTCGGAATAACTCTGAAGAATATGCCGCAAAGATCATGGCAAACGTAATGACAGAAACAAAAATTCCGCTGATCCGCAACGTAGCAAACACCACGTAAAACATCAACATCAGAATAACCACGTGCGGGATCGCCCGGAATAAAGAAATGTATCCCTTTGCAAAATTTCTACTTATCGGGTGCGAAGACATGCGCAAAGCACAGATACCTGCCCCCACCAGTGTCCCCAGGATCACAGAGAGAATGGCAATGACGAATGTAATCCACAATCCGTCCAATATCAATCGGTAACGTTTTTCGTGGATCAGATTCCGTTGCAATCCGTCTTTTAACTGATCCCAATGACCAAGAGTGGCATTCCCTTCATTTTCAGAAAGCTCACCGGGATCCCAAACGATCAGCACCTGTGGATTCACAAAATACACCTCGGAAAAATCCACCTGCTTTTTCCGCTCGGCTGTTGCTGTCATATTTGATGCGATGGCATCTATCTTTCCCGATTGCAAGGCTGCTATCAGGGCGGCATATTTCATATCCACAAATTCCACTTCCATACCCAGCGCCTCACCGGTACGCATCATCAACTCCCAGTCCAGTCCGGCAATCTTGTTGTTTTGAATGAAACACATGGGCTCCCTGTTGGCTGCAGTACCCACCCGCAACACCGGTCTGTCTTGCTGAGAGTTAGCAGGCCTGCCCTCATGAACACTTGTAGATCTGTCCTGTTGCCTGTCATTATTCCCGAATTCAGGAATCACATAATCCGAGCCGTCGTGTCGGATCCAGTTCCCTATGATCGCGTCCAGAGTACCGTCCTTTCTAAAAACAGCCAGAACCGAATCGATTCCCCGCAACAACCCGGTATCATTGCTTTTGGATATGGCCACCCCGGCCCCTTCATTGGTCAAATGATGCGGTAATATCCGGTACGACCGTTCGGAACGGTTCACCACATAGGCTGTTGTGTAGGCGGTCATCACGTAATTTACCTTTCCGGCCCGCAGCGCGGCAAAGCCGTCCATGATATCGTCAAAACAGCGTACTACCACTTGCGGGCATTCATCGGTCAGCATCATCTCGCCCAGGGATCCTGTCATCACCGCAACAGTTTTGCCATTGAGCAAGCTGTCAGCAATCACCTGCAAACTGTCAATATCTGTTCCTGCGGATGAAGCCGCCGTTTTGCCTGTCCCGTCAACCACGGTCAGCCCGGGCAGTGCAGCTGCAGAAGCGGACGTGGGCAGTTCGGGGATTGGAGCTGCGGAAGCGGCCAGTCCGGGCATTGCAGCTGCGACCGCTGGCATTTCGGGCATTGCAGCTGCGGCTGGGGGCAGCCCGTGACCCTGCATAAAAAGGATGGTTGCCAGTATCCACAAACATTTCATCGCTCAAAGATAATTATTAACTTTGTTCACATTCAAAAATCCTGAATATGAAAGGAATTATTCTGGCAGGAGGCTCGGGCACACGCCTGTACCCCATAACAAAAGGAGTCTCCAAGCAATTGCTCCCCATCTACGATAAACCCATGATCTATTACCCGTTATCTGTCCTGATGCTGGCCGGAATACAGGACATCCTCATCATATCCACCCCTCAGGACCTGCCCTCCTTTGAAAGGCTGCTGGGCTCAGGTGAATCCTTTGGTGTCCGATTCCAATATGCCCCCCAACCCCGGCCGGAAGGGCTGGCACAGGCGTTCATCATTGGCAGGGACTTTGTGGGCAGCGACTGCGTCAGCCTGGTTCTGGGCGACAACATTTTCTACGGGCAAGGTTTCCGGACCATGCTCCACCAGGCCTTGGACTCGGCAAACAAAGGCTTTGCACACATCTTCGGTTACCCCATAAAAGACCCGGAACGCTACGGCGTCGTAGAAATAGGCAAAAACGGGAATCCCCTCTCAATACAGGAAAAACCGCAGCAACCCAAATCAAACCTGGCCGTCACGGGCCTCTATTTCTACCCCAACAACGTGCTGGAAGTGGCCGCGCGTGTGAAACCCTCTGCCCGGGGCGAGTTGGAAATCACCTCGGTCAACGACCATTTCCTCCAGCAACAGCGTCTGCACGTAACCACTCTGGGCCGAGGCTTTGCCTGGCTGGACACCGGCACGCATAGTTCCCTTGCCGAGGCGTCCAACTTTGTGGAAACCATCCAGGCCCGGCAGGGTTTGAAAATCGCCTGCCTGGAAGAAATCGCCCTGCGCAACGGCTGGCGCACTGCCCAACAGCTCCGCGAAGATGCCCAGCCCATGAAAAGCAATGAATACGGGCAGTACATCCTGGAGCTTGCAAACGCAGCAGCCGCCCGGGAATCTCAGAGATTCTGCGCAACACACAACACCACCAAATCTTAACCTGCTGATTTTATGGAAAGTGCAAAAAACAACCTCATGGACTTGCGCAGAATCTCTGAGATTTTCATCTCCGGCGGGTGTGGCTTCATTGGATCGCACGTGGTCAGGCATTTTGTGAAGAAGTATCCGCAGTACCGCATCATCAATGTGGATAAATTAACGTATGCAGCCAACCCGGAGTACCTGAAAGATATTGAAAATGAACCCAATTATGTGTTCATACAGGCCGATGTGTGCGATCATGCGAAAATGGAGGAGATCTTCCGTAAATACCAAATAGATGCCGTGATACACCTGGCGGCCGAAAGCCATGTGGACCGCAGCATTACGGATCCGTTTGCCTTTGCCCGCTCCAATGTGATGGGAACGCTTACCCTGTTGCAAACGGCCAAAACGTACTGGAAAAAGGAAGACTACCACAAACACCTTTTTTACCAGATATCCACAGATGAAGTTTACGGTGCACTTCACTTTGGGGACGAACCCTTCCGGGAAACCACCCCCTATGACCCCCGCTCCCCCTACTCGGCCTCCAAAGCCTCGGCAGATCATTTTGTAAGGGCTTTTTACCATACCTACGGGCTGCCCGTGAAGATATCCAATTGCTCCAACAATTACGGACCCTGCCAGTACCCGGAAAAACTGATCCCCGTGATCATCAACAATATAGTAAACCGCAAACCACTACCCGTATACGGCAAAGGCGAAAACGTTCGTGACTGGCTGTATGTGGAAGACCATGCCCGGGCCATTGACCTGGTGTTTCATAAGGGCCGTGTGGGTGAAACCTATAATATAGGCGGGGAGAACGAGTGGCAGAATATTGAACTGGTGCGCCTGCTCATAGAAATCACCGACCGTCAGCTGGGCCGTCCGGCAGGCGACTCCCTCCCGCTCATCACCTTTGTCACCGACCGCCCGGGACACGACTTGCGTTATGCCATAGACGCCACCAAGATCAAAACCGAACTCGGCTGGCAGCAGCAGATGACCTTCCGGGAGGGACTGGAGCGGACGGTAATCTCAGAGATTCTGCGCAAGAACTCGGCCGTTAGTACCACAAAACGCTGATTATATGATATATAAGAATTTCAACAAAGAGCAGTTGCGCAGAATCTCAGAGATTCCCCCTGCTCCCCAAACCAAAACCGTATGAATATTGCCATTGTAGGAACCGGGTACGTAGGACTTGTGTCCGGAGTCTGTTTTGCCGAGATGGGCGCACACGTGACGTGTGTGGACATTGACAAACAGAAGATCGAGAACCTGAAAAAAGGAATTTTGCCCATTTATGAACCCGGACTGGAGCCCATGGTCAGCCGGAACGTAATTGCAGGGCGTTTGCATTTTACCACAGAACTGAAGGATTGCCTGGAAAACACGGAAATTGTGTTCAGTGCCGTCGGTACGCCGCCTAATGAAGACGGGAGCGCGGACATTCATTACGTTTTGGATGTGGCCCGGACTGTGGGAAAACACATGACCAACTACCTGGTATTCACCACCAAAAGTACGGTTCCGGTAGGCACCGCCGCCAAAGTAAAACAGGTGATCAACGAAGAACTCGGCAAGCGAAAAGCCGATATCCCTTTTGACATAGCTTCCAATCCCGAATTTCTGAAGGAAGGCGACGCCATCCGCGATTTCATGAGCCCGGACCGGGTGGTCGTAGGTGTGGAAACCGAAAAGGCCCGCAAGATCATGGAAAACCTCTACCGGCCTTTCCTGCTGAAGAATTTCCGGGTGCTCTTTATGGATGTTCCTTCTGCCGAGATGACCAAATACGCAGCCAACGCCATGCTGGCCACCCGCATCTCGTTCATGAACCAGATGGCCAACCTTTGTGAAAAAATGGGTGCCGATGTGAACAGCGTGCGCGTAGGGATCGGCTCGGACACCCGCATCGGGCATAAATTCCTGTACGCCGGGCCGGGCTACGGAGGCAGTTGCTTCCCAAAAGATGTGAAGGCGCTCATTGGCATGGGCCGCGAGCACGGGTATCCTATGGAACTCATAGAATCGGTGGACCGGGTGAACGAAGCTCAAAAGAAGGTGCTGTTTGACAAGTTGCACAAACACTTCGGCGGTGCGCTCAAAGGTAAAACCGTTGCGGTTTGGGGGCTTTCCTTCAAGCCACAGACCGACGATATGCGGGAAGCGCCTTCCCGGGTGCTCATTGAAAGTCTGCTGGAAGCCGGATGCCGCGTACAGGCTTACGATCCCGTGGCCATGGACCAGGCGCGCGGCCTACTCGGCAAATCAATTCATTTTGCAAACGACATGTACGAAGCGGCTAACGATGCGCACGCGCTGGTGCTGGTGACCGAGTGGAAAGAATTCCGCATGCCTGCGTGGGACGTGCTGCGCAAGATCATGCATACGCCGCTGGTCGTTGACGGGCGCAATATTTACAACCCACAGGAAATCAAAGAGAAAGGCTTTGAATACATAGGAATTGGACTGGGGGCATAAGCCTCCGGCCACAAAACAACCTGGAACTGCCACAAAACCGCCTGGAACTGCCACAAAACTGCCCGGGAAACCTATGACGGAACTTGAACACAAACGACTGATTGCCAAAAACACTGTTGCGCTTTACGTTCGCATGCTGGTGCGGCTGGCCATGACCCTGTATACCTCGCGGATCGTGCTGGATGTGCTGGGCGTGGACGACTTCGCCCTGTACGGGATCGTGGGCGGGATCGTCACCCTGTTCACCTTCCTGCAAACGGCCCTGAACGCATCCACACAGCGCTTTATGAGCGTGGAACTGGGACGCGGGGACTTGCCGAGGCTAAAACGCGTCTTTGACGTGAGTATGACCCTTTACCTTGTGGTGGCACTGATCATTGTGGTCATTGCCGAGTCGGTTGGTCTGTGGTTTCTCAATACGCAGCTTGTTATTCCTCCTGAACGCATGAACGCGGTCAACTGGGTGTTTCAATTCACGATCCTGGTCACCTGTGTGAACATCATCCAAACCCCCTACAACGCCAGCATCATTGCCCACGAAAAAATGTCCTTCTACGCCTGGATCAGCATTGCCGATGTGGTGCTCAAATTGGGCGTGGTGTTCCTGCTCATGGTATCGCCCGTGGACAAACTGGCCTCTTATGCCGGGTTGCTGCTGGTTGTATCTGTGGTGATCTTCTTCATCACCCGCGGGTATGCCCTGCGAAAATTCAGTGTCTGCCGGTTCCGCCTCACCTGGGACAAGCCGCTGTTAAAGGAAATGGCGGGATTTTCCGGATGGACATTGTGCGATTCCGGCGCTCAGCTGGCCGTCACCCAAGGACGGGTATTCCTGCTGAACCTGTTTACACCGCTCGTTACCAATGCCGCTATGAGCATTGCCACCCAGGTCAGTACGGCGGTCTACAATTTTGTAATCTACTTCCAATCTTCTTTCAACCCACAGATCACCAAAGCCTCGGCAGCCGGGAACCAAAAGTACCTGCAGGATTTGGTCAACCAGACCTCCAAGTTCTCCTACTACATGATCTTTGCCCTGACCCTGCCCATCCTTTTGAACATGGAATTCATCCTGAATGTCTGGCTAAAGGAAGTTCCCCAATACACCGTCGTGTTTTGCAGCATTACCCTGTTGTACTACCTGGTGGAATCCCTGAGTGGTCCCCTGTGGATCACAACCTGGGCAGCGGGCCGGATACGGCGGTACCAGATCACCGTTTCCCTGATCCGCATCACTACCCTGCCGGCCACCTGGCTGCTGCTCAAATACGGCATGGAGCCCTGGACCGTACTGGTGGTCTGGGTGGTTGTCAACGGTTTTTGTTATCTTTACAGAATACTGTACGTTAACCGGCAATCCGGGATCCCTTTGCTGCGCTATGCCCGGGAAGTACTGATGCCCGTAGGATTGATCTCGGCCCTGTCCGTTCCCCTGCCCCTATTGGTTCACCGGTGGCTGGAAGGCTGGCCGGATTTGATCCTTACCACATTAACAGCACTCCTGGCGACAGGCTTGCTCATTTGGTTCACCGGACTGAAACGTACCGAGAAAAAACATATTAAGGAAGCTATAAAAAAACGTTTGCGTTAAAACCAGTGCTACTCCCATAGAACACACCCGGAATAACAGCGCAACCAATAATACCGCTTGCAATGAAAGTATCTCTTATCATACCCGTTTACAACACGGCACCGTATATAGAACGATGCCTGTACTCGGTATTGCGACAGAGCTACGACAATATCGAGATCATCCTGGTAGACGATTACGGCACAGACAACAGCATGGTCCTTGCCGCCCGCCTGTTGGAAACCCCCTCGGGCGAAAATGCCCGGCCCATCGCTTCAGCAGATCATAACGGCGAAGCAGAGGGACCTGAAGCCAAACCTTCTCAGGGAACTGAAGCCGAACCTTCGCAGGGAACTGAAGCCGAACCTCCCCGCTCCCTTAAGATTCTGCATCATACAGAAAACCGGGGACTTTCCGCTGCGCGGAACACCGGTCTGGAAGCTGCTACCGGGGACTACGTATTTTTCCTGGACAGCGACGACGAACTCCCGCCACACGCTATAGAAAACCTTGTACGTACAGCGGATTTGTACAGCCATCCCCACCTGGTATGCGGACGTGTGGATGTATTGCCGCATGGCAACAATGCCCTCGAAATCAACGAAAAATTGCCCGATTACATTGAAGGCAACGAGGCTTCTTCCCATACCATCCTGCGCCGGAATATTCCCATTATGGCCTGTAACAAGCTAGTCAACCGTGAATTTTTACAAGCCAACGATCTCTATTTCAAAGAAGGTCTTATTCACGAAGACAACCTGTGGAGTTTCCAAATGGCCGGACCCATCCACAACATAGCCATAACCCGTCAGGTAACCTACCTGTACCACCTGAACAAAAAAGGATTGACCCTGGAACGGGTTACCCCGCAACGTCTGGAAAGCATAAAAACCATCATTACCACACAAATAGAAATGCTCGCCCAGGAGCGTCCCCTGCGCACCCTGCAGCAAGCTTACATCATCTTTACCGCTGCCTGGTTCCGCAACCTGATGTACGAGCAATCCCATACAGAATTTTACAAGATGCAACAATGGATCCGTACCACACTCAGACCCTTTGGACGTGAGATCCACTACCACCATCTGAAAAGCCACATGCTCTACCACGCGCTTTACCTGCCCCCCGGACTGCTGCGCATGGGGAAAAATCTCAGAGATTCTGCGCAACATTAACTCGAAAAAAATCATAAAAACCACATATTCAGCATGTTCAAAAATCTACACAAAGCCTCTTGCGCAGAATCTCTGAGATTTTTCGCGCCCCTGCGCATCCTCGCCACCCTGCTCCTGCTGCTGTCCCTTGCTCCCGCCCGTGCGGACGAAGGAATGTGGCTGCCAATGCTTATTCAACAAAAGATCCCGCAGATGCAGGAGCTGGGATTCCGGCTGACGGCTGAAGATATTTACAGTGTGAACCGGGCCTGCCTCAAAGATGCGATCGTGCACTTTGGCGGCGGATGCACAGGAGAAGTTATCTCGGCAGAGGGCCTGTTGATCACCAACCACCATTGCGGTTACGGTCAGATCCAGGCACACAGTTCGGTGGAACACGATTACCTGAAAGACGGTTTCTGGGCCCGCACACGCGATGAAGAGCTGCCCAACAAAGGCCTGACGGTCACGTTTCTGCGTCGCATGGAAGATGTGACACAACAGGTCCTGGAAGGCGTTACCGATCAGATGAGTGAAGTAGAACGCCAAGACATCATTGAAGCCAACATCAAACGCATAGGCAAAGAAACACTGGGAGATATGGACCCCACATTCTATTCGGTCCGCATCACACCGGCCTATTACGGGAACCAATACTTCCTCTATCTGAACGAAATATTCCGGGATGTCCGCCTGGTAGGTGCCCCGCCCTCTTCCATCGGCAAATTCGGCGGAGATACCGACAACTGGATGTGGCCACGCCATACGGGCGATTTTTCCCTCTTCCGCATCTACGCCAATGCCGATAACCAACCCGCCGGATACAGCCCGGATAACGTACCTTACCGTCCGCGATACCACTTCACCATCTCGGCAAAAGGCGTGAAACAAGACGATTTTACAATGGTTTACGGCTATCCGGGGCGCACGCAGCAATACGTAATCTCTCCTGCCGTGGATTACATTGCCAATCACTCCAACCCGCAAAAGATCCACCTGCGCGGCCTCCGCCTGGACGTGATGAACCGCGAACAGGCCAAGGATCCGGCCGTACGAATTCAGTATTCCAACAAGAATGCCGGAGTTTCCAACTCCTGGAAAAAATGGCAGGGTGAAAGCCGGGGCATCCTGAATGCGGGTACCATCGCCAAAAAGCAGGAATTTGAACGTCGCTTCCAGGAATGGGCCGAGGCCTCCGGCCGTCGGAAGTACATCACCCTGATTCCGCGTATGATGGAACTTTACAGCCGGCTGGAACCGTTTATGTTCACATCCGAGATGTTTAACGAGGCGGTAATGGGAGTAGAATTGCTCCGCTTTGCAAACACCCTGGAAAGCACTGTGGAACGCAGTGGAACCGCAAGCGCTGCCGAGTTGGCCGAAAGGTTTTTCAAAGACTATTACCTGCCCATAGACCGGGAGATCTTCGAAAAGTTATTTGCCGAGTTCTACGCAGCAATGGAACCTTACAGTGATCTGCTTCCGGCAGATCCCGCCACCGGAGAACCCCTGCCGCCCGATGCCATCTACCCGCTGAGCTCAGATATTTCCCGCGGCGGAACATCGGCCGAAACTACTTCTGAAACTGCTTCTGCCCATGCTCCTGCTCCTGCTCTTGCTTCTGCCACTGACCCCGTCACAGCTCCCCTTCCCGCCGATGCTTCGCGATTCTCAGTGCTCGCCGAATACCTCTACAGCAACTCGGCTTTGGCCGACCGCCAAAAGACAATGGACCTGCTGGCCAAAGACTCGGCAAGTGTTCTTGCGCAAATTCGCCAGGATCCGGCTTTCCGGCTGGTCAACCCGTTTGTGCAGGCGAACCGGGAAAAGATACAGCCGCAGATCCGAGATATCAACCGCGATTTGAATCTGCTGTACCGCACTTGGATGCAGGCGATTATGGAATTTGACAGCGAGCGGATCTTCTATCCCGACGCCAATTCCACCCTGCGTGTTACCTACGGAACCGTTCAGGGCTACAGCCCGGTGGATGCAGTTATGTACCTGCCGGTAAGTACTATAGAAGGGATCATGCAAAAAGACAATCCCGATATCTTTGATTACGACATCCCGCAATCCCTGAGAGACGTTTACGCGGCCCGTGATTTCGGACGCTGGGAATCCAATGGCACCGTACCGGTCTGTTTTATAGCCACTAACCATACGAGCGGGGGCAATTCAGGATCCCCGGTTTTGAATGCCGACGGACACCTGCTGGGGCTGAATTTTGACCGCGTTTGGGAAGGCACTATGAGCGACATTGAATTTGACCCGTCGGTTTGCCGCAATATCTCTGTGGATATCAGATACGTACTTTTTGTGATAGACAAGATCGGGAATGCTAAATTTTTACTGGATGAATTGGATATTAACGAATAATGTTTAATTTTGTTAACAGAAACCATTTTTTATTAAAATATCAACTCTAAAAAAATTGTATTATGGAACAAATTATTGAAATTTTGACAGCCTTATTTTCCCAATTAGCAGTATGGTTTGCTGAACTTATTGAATGGATTTCGGGTCTTATTGGTACTCTTTAACATCTTTTCTTTAGGAAATTATGGATTTCACTAGTATTTATACCTGGCTGTCCTTAATTATTTCTATACTGACAGCCATTTTAGGAACCTTACAATTATTCTTCCCTTCAGCTGAATAAATATATTAGTTGTTGAGAAACAAAAGCCGTCTTTTTAGGGACGGCTTTTTTTGATTTTAATATTAGACACTGTATAATGCAGCTTTTTTGAGGGAAATTACATCTTAATAGAAATAAGTTCCTTTAATTATTAATCATTTAATACGACACAATTATGGCTAACTTACTTGAATTTCTGGAACAGGTATTTGTATTTTTTGCAGAAATGATCGCTGATTTTATTGCATGGATACAGTCATTGATTAATCCTGTTGTATTATAACATTTTTTGATCATGGACTTTGAGAGTTTTTACACTTGGCTTACATTGATCATTTCAATTTTAACGGCCATTATGGGAGTTATACAAATCTTTTTCCCGCCAACTGAAGCGTAAGGATCTATAAAAAAGAGGGTGGCTAAAATTTTAGCCACCCTCTTTTTTGCAACTTTATTAGATCCGTTTATTCTTCCGGAGCATGTGCAGGTGCCGGCTGGGCCGGACGTTCATTAGCAACAGCCACATTAATGGTCCTGCCCATATGTTCAGAGCCGTTCAATGCGTCAATAGCTGCAAGAGCTTCTTGGTCATTAGCCATCTCAACAAAACCGTAGCCGCGTGAACGACGGGTTTCTTTGTTTAAGATAATTCGGGCCGATAGTACTTCTCCAAAAGGAGCGAAGAGTTCGACTAAGTCTTCTTTTTTTGCCTTAAAGCTAAGGCTGGATACAAAAACGTTCATGTAGTTAGGGATGATTTGTTAGGTTAAATGTACCTCAAATATAACATTTTTTTTAATCTCTGCAACCCGAACCATCAAAACAGTAGGTACATAGGCTATCCTTAGGTAAACCAATGGAAGATACCAGGTTGTTTATATTGTTGAATTTCAGAGAAGTAAAGCACATTTCTTTGCGAATATTGTCAACCATTTCGCTGTATTCCGGGGTTGTATGGTCAATAAAACGGCATAGATCCAGGTCTTTCGGCCCGTTTTCTTGCAATTCCAGCATGCGATTATGTATATACCGGCGGGTGATCAGCTCCATATGGGTCCGGGTAGTAGTAAAGTTCAAATACGGACACTTATAAACAAGTGGCGGACAGGATATCCGCACGTGGATCTCTTTAGCTCCGTTCCGGAAAAACACATCGGCATTCTTTTTCATCTGGGTGCCACGTACTATGGAATCATCACAACATACCAGCCGCGCCCCTTTCAAAACATCTGTATTCGGTAAAAGCTTCATGCGCGCTACCAACGCCCGGCGTTCCATGTCAGTAGGCATAAAACTGCGTGGCCATGTAGGTGTGTACTTGGCAACCGCCTGCCTGTAAGGCACACCCTTCCCTACCGCATAACCCATAGCCATCCCGGTCCCGCTGTCCGGAATACTGCACACTGTATCCACTTCCACATCGTCCTCCCTACCCATCTTTACCCCGTTGCGAAACCTCACCTCCTCCACATTGATCCCTTCATATGCCGAAGTCGGGAACCCGTAATACACCCACAGGAACGCACAGATCTGCAGTTTTTCCCGGGGCGGCAGGAGCATTTTCCACCAAGAAATCTCAGAGATTCTGCGCAAAGGCAGATCACTTTCTATGCTATTTTCTTTTTCTGTTGCGCAGAATCTCTGAGATTCCCGCGCCAAAACCGCTTCCCCCGGGCCCAAAAATCCAGCCAACTGGAAGTCCAGATTGGGAAAGCTGCAGCTTTCGCTGGCAAAAGCGATGGCGGTGATTTCACCGCTATCACTGTTCGGAGTGCATTCAGTTTCAGCACACTCTGCCGGCTTTGCCGGCTCAGACTCGGCAAATGAATTTTCTGTGGGTATGGGGCTATGACCGTTTTTGCGGCGGATCCCAATGACGATGGGGGTTCTGCCGTAACGGTCCCGGGCGGCGATGATGCCTTCCGGGGTAAGGATGAGCATGCTGCAACTGCCGCTGATCTTTTCCTGCACCAGGCGAATACCCTCGGCAAATGTTTGTCCCAGGGTGATCAGATGCCCTACCACCTCGGTGGGATTGATCTGGCCGGAGCTTAATTCGGAAAAGTTTATTCCTTTGTTTATCAATTCATTGCCAAGTTCTTCCAGGTTGTTGATCTTGCCTACGGTGACAATGGCAAAAGTACCCAGGTGGGAACGCAGCACTATAGGTTGCGGGTCGTTGTCGCTGATGATGCCTATTCCATTATTGCCTGTGAATTCTTTTAATTCATCCTCAAACTTGTTGCGGAAATAGCTGTTTTCAATGCGGTGAATGGTGCGGTGGATGATACCCTGTTCATTCATGGTGGCCAGGCCTGCCCTCTTGGTCCCCATATGTGAATGATAATCAGTGCCGTAAAATAGAGTGTTGGCGCAAGGCGCTTTAGATACGATTCCGAAAAAACCTCCCATGATGAGGTCAAAGGTAAGGAATCTCAGAGATTCCTGTCATTTTTGCGCAATAAAATATACACAATTAAAGTGCAAAACAGGATCAGAAATTGTCCGCCCGGGCCGGGCTGATAATGAATGGGAGTATAAGGAAGACCTGCAAAGAATGAAACCGTGTTTTCCAGCCATTCGGCCAGAAGGTGCAATAGATCGTTCAAGTTTTGGATTACCGGAAGATTCATTCCGCAAATTGCTGATATCCACAGGAGTATCAGGTAGCATAAAAATACATAAAGTATTACAGTACAGAACGGGACTACCGCCAGGTTGCAAAAAAGCCCATACAGGGGAATCATACCGAAAGAGGCCGAAGTGAGCCAAATTGTACCCAACTGGACGGCCAAAGAACAGCAAAATAATTCCCAGATGTATTTCAAGGGACGATTTCTGACACTCAGCAGATTACGCAGCAAGGGGAAAAACAGGATCAGCCCCAGAACGGCACTGAAAGACATTTGAAACCCGATGTCATAGAGGTTCATAGGCTCAATGATCACAAGGATCAGAGCGGTAATAGACAGCACGTTCAGTCCAAAAGCCCTTCGGCCGGTCATTTTGCCGACTCCGTAAATGGTGAGCATCAGCGCTGCCCGTACAACGCTTGCCGAGAACCCGACCACGGCAGCATAAGTCCAGATCAGCAGTAGTGCGGGCATATGGATCCACGTACCCCGTGTCAGCGAATACGTCCTGCGCAAATACAGCTCCCTGGAACGGATGGTGGCGGGTGTTTCAGTGATAGCCGGGTTGACGGTTTGGTGGCTGCCTGCTATTTTTGCGCGTCGGGAACGTTTGAGCATATAGCGGCGGGATTCCGTAATCCGCAGGGGAAGTCCCAGCAGCAAAACCAGGCTGGCGTACAAAATGCCTACGTGCAATCCGCTGACTGCCAGAATATGGCCGGCGCCTGCCCGGCTAAAGAGATCGCGCATTTCCCGTGTCAGACCGGTTTTGTCACCCAGACAGATCCCTGACAGAATGGCGCCGGCCTCCCCTTCCCAGCGTCTGGTGATGGGAACCTTGAGCCGCTTAAGCTTCTCCGCAACCGTCAGTTTCCCATTCACACGCTGAAAATCGTAAATGTAGGCCCTTCGGAAGAATCCCCTCCTGGCCATGTATTTTGCGTAATTGAATGTTGTGGTATTTGTCTTTGCCGAGTCAGTGGCGTTGTCTTTCCCGGCGGTTGTTGCATGCGGATCGGTAGTGGATGCATGGAGATCAGTGGTGCCTGGATGGGTACCGGCCGGATTCGCATTGGAACCGTTGGTAATAGCATTGGGACCGGTGGTGGTTGTGTCGGAAGTTGTCGTTGTATTTGAAGTGAACGGAAAGCTTCTGCAGCGGGTGAACAATACATCCCCCGGCAGCCATTGATTTGAGGCTTCACGCACATTGCCGTTGCTTGGAACTTCGCTATCAGACACCGTAACTTCGCTATCAGACACCGGAACTTCGCTATCAGACACCGTAACTTCGCTGCCAGTCACCGGAACCCCTTTGCGGTCAGTCACCGGAACCCCTTTGCGGTCAGTCACCGGAACCCCTTTGCGGCCGGATGAATCAACCAGCACATAGGCCTGTATGTTTTCATCACCGGGAATTTGCTCCCGGCCATCGGGGGAATACAAAACCAGCCGGCATTCCATCCGCATGTATTCGCGCCCGGAACCGGTAGTTACGTGAACAGGGAAATCCCTGACCCGCAAACACAAAAACACCTGCTCCCCCGCAGGAACCACAGACCGGTCACCTGATAACTGCAAATCACCTGCCTGATGACTCATTTGCCTTACAAATCCGTGGCAAAAACCGGTACAGAAAAGTGCAAGCAGGCCAATCAGGTAGAGACGGATCCCGTAACGGTAACGCAGGTAGCTGACGGATAGGTAATTATTCGATTCTCTTGAAAAGAGCACTCTGCGGGGAGGCGCATTACGCCTGAGCAAAAACAACCCAACCAGAAACAACCCAATCAGGGACACCGCAATCAGGAACACCCCAATCAAAAACACCGCTGCCAAGGACTCAGTAACCAAGGCCTTAGTATGCAACGGTGCCGTCACATTAAAAGCAACAGGATAATCCCCGGGGATCTGATCCGCGAAGCCCCAAAAATAAAAACCCGCCAAAGTGCCGCAAATAACAGCGGTAGCGGGCGGGAACATTACTTCATTTTTCCTTCTCCTCACGCTTGCAAGTCACGTATAGATTCCGTAATTTTGCAGATTCTTAAGAATCAGCATCAAAAAACCGGATAAATTTTACACTTAGCTCAAAAATACTAAAAAAACCTTACTAAAACCAATCATGATCATTCTTGTTTTAAATTGCGGGAGTTCTTCCATTAAGTACAAGGTACTCGATATGAAGACAGAGAAGGATTTCACCGTCCTGGCAAAAGGTGTTGTAGAACGCATCGGCCAGGAAATGGGCATCGTAACACACAAAAAACTCATCGGTGAAAAAGAAAAGTACAAAGTGGAACTTCCCGTACCCCACCATACCGTCGGCATTGCAAGCATTCTGAACCTGCTGACAGACGAAAAATGGGGCGTTCTGGAATCCCTGACCCAGATCCAGGCCGTCGGTCACCGCGTAGCCCAGGGTGGAAAATATTACAAGGAAAGCGTCTTGATTGACGACGAAGTGAAACACAATATTATGAAACTTGCCGAGTTGGCCCCGCTGCACAATCCTGCCCACCTGCTGGGAATCGAGGCCGTGGACAAGTTGCTTCCCCATACCAAACAGGTAGCCGTTTTTGATACCGCATTCCACCAGACCATGCCGGATCATGCTTATATGTATGCCATCCCCACGTGTCTTTACGAAAAATATGACATCCGCCGTTACGGTTTTCACGGAACGAGCCACAAATTTGTTGCCCGCAAAGGGTGCGAACTTGCTGGACTGGATTTCAATAAAGCCAAAGTCATTACCTGCCACCTGGGCAACGGTTCTTCCATTACTGCCGTCAAAGAAGGCAAGTCCATAGACACATCCATGGGATTCACCCCGCTGGAAGGACTGGTTATGGGCACACGTACAGGCGACATCGACCCCTCCATTGTTACTTTCCTTCAGGAAAAAGAAGGTTGGACAGCCGCACAAACCAACGACTTTCTGAACAAAAAATGCGGTTTACTCGGCCTGTACGGAAAAAGCTCAGACTGCCGGGACATTGAGAATGCGATTCTTGAGGGAGACAAAAGGGCGATCCTGGCACAACACGTATTTGCTTACCGGGTTTTGAAATACATTGGCGCATACACCGCAGCCATGAACGGAGCGGATCTGATCGTCTTTACAGGCGGGATCGGCGAAAACGACTACATGGTACGCGAAATCGTAGGCACACGATTGAGCTTCCTGGGCGTAACGTTTGACTCGGCAAAAAACAAAAAAGTGCGCGGCGATGATGAACTCCTTTCCACCAACGGCACCCACACGCAGGTTGCCGTGATCAGCACGGACGAAGAACTGGTGATCGCTACAGACACATTGAATTTAATGAATTAAAAGATATGAAGACTTTCCAGGAAATTTTTGAACAACTGCGCTCGCAGAAGAAAAAACGTCTGATCGCCGCTTGGGGAGTGGACGACCACACCATCAATGCCGTTTACAAGGCTATCGAGCTGGGGATCGTGGACGGAACGCTGGTGGGTAATAAGGCCCAGATAGAGGCTGTTTGTCATGAAGAAGGGATCGATCCGGGCGTATTTACCATTGTTCATGTGGAACAGGAACTGGCAGCCGTTGGACGCGCTGTGGAAATGGTCCGCAACGGGGAAGGCGACATCCTGATGAAAGGCCAGTGCAGTACGGACAAGTACATGCGCGCCATACTGAACAAAGAAAAAGGCCTGTTGCCTCCCAAAGCCGTTTTGAGCCACGTGGCCGTACTGTCCCATCCGAACTACCCCAAATTCCTGATCATGAGTGATATGGCTGTTATCCCGGCACCCGATCTGAACCAAAAAACAGCCATCGCCAAATACCTGGTCAACACCGCTCACGCGCTGGGTATACCCAAACCCAAGCTGGCTTTTGTAGCCGCTACCGAGCAAATGCTACCCGGAATGCCTGCTTGCGTTGACGCAGCCATCTTGTCCAAAATGGCCGACCGTAAACAGATCCCCGGGTGCATCGCCGACGGACCTTTGGCCCTGGACGTTTGCCTGAGCCCGGAAGCCGTAGCCATCAAAAAATTGGAAAGCCCCGTAGCCGGAGACGTGGACTGTATGCTGTTCCCTAACATTGAAAGCGCCAACGTCATGTACAAAAGCGTCACCCAGCTGAGCCCCGAATCCAAACAAGCCGCCATAGTGGCCGGTGCCTCGGCCCCCTGCGTTTTATCCAGCCGTGCCGACTCCATAGACACCAAACTGAATTCCATCGCCCTGGCTGCTGCCACTGCGAAGTAAATGCGTCCCGGCTGGCAGCACCCTGACTCCGGCTGGATAGCAGCAGCCCGGCTCCGGCTGGATAGCAGCAGTTCGGCTCCGGCTGGATAGCAGCAGCCCGGCTGAAAGCACCCCGGCTGAAAGTGGCGCGGCAGCTTGAAGATAAAACCTTATATCATGAAAGAGCACATTCTGGTCATCAACCCCGGCTCCACATCCACCAAAATCGCGGTCTACGAAGGCCGCAAGGAAATTTTCGGCAAAACCATCCGGCACACTTCAGAAGACCTGGCCCCGTTTGCCCATATATGCCAGCAGTTTGAATTCCGGAAAAAAGCCATATTTACCGAGTTGGAGAACAACAAAATCGACTCGGCAAGCTTTGCGGCAGTCATCGGCCGAGGCGGTGTGGTACGGCCCATCCCCTCAGGCACTTACCGCGTGAATGAGCTGATGCTCAAGCATCTTACCGACGGCAGTTCAGGAGAACACGCATCCAACCTGGGCGCTTTGCTGGCACACAGTATTGCCGAGACGATTCCCGGATGCAAAGCTTTTATCTCCGATCCCGTTGTAGTGGATGAACTGCAGGATGTAGCCCGGGTTACCGGCATCCCGGAGATACAGCGTTTGTCCATCCTGCATGCGCTTAACCAGAAAGCCATCGCTAAACGCCATGCCGGAATCATGGGCAAATCCTACGACCAGTTGAACCTGATAGTCGTTCATCTCGGCGGAGGAATTTCTGTAGGAGCTCACCGCAAGGGGCGCATCATTGATGTAAACAATGCCCTGAACGGAGACGGCCCCATAGCCCCTGAACGCGCCGGGACCATCCCTGCCCTGCAATTGGTTAAACTCTGTTTTTCAGGTAAATACACCTACGAACAAATCCGCAAAATGCTCACCGGGAAAGGAGGTATGGTAGCCCACATGGGAACCAACTCCTTCATGGAACTCAACCACATGGTACAATCCGGAGATCCCAAAGCCACCTCCATCTACAACGCCATGGCCTACACCATAGCCAAACAAATAGGAGCCACCGCAGCCGTTCTGTGCGGCCAGATTGACGGCATCCTATTCACCGGCGGCATCTCCCACAACAAACACTTCATAGACGTAATCACAGAATACGTCGGTTTCCTTGGACCTTGCTACACCTATGCCGGAGAAGACGAAATGTCTGCCCTGGCCCACAACGCCTACTGCGTACTGACCGGTGAAGAAGTGCCCCAGACGTATGTGGGGTGAAATGTGCCGGTGTGCGGCGCTGCTGCTCGGCTCTGCGCAGCTGGTAAAAAATCTCAGAGATTCTGCGCAAGACCTTCAGTAGAAAAATCATAACAATCTGTTTATGAGCATGTTGCTTGTTCATTGAAAAATTTCTTGCGCAGAATCTCTGAGATTTTTTGCCCCATTTCTGCAAAATCTTTATCTTTATGCACCCGCACGTAATTAAATATTATTATAATTATGTGGTATCATATCAGCGTGCAGGGTAATGGAGGTCAGAGTTTATTTCACAGACAAAAGGACATACTCCATGCAATCGATTTATTAGGGGTTTTTAGCCACTATCATGAAGTAAAAATAGTTGCTTATCAATTCCTATCCAATCATTATCATGCAATCCTGGAATGTTTAACTCCTAAAAAATTCATATGGGGTTACAGAATAAGTTATTCCAGGTATTACAATAGTGAATACAACTCTTTTGGAGCAGTTGGACGTTTCAAATACTCTTGTGGAGAGATACACGATTATGACAAACTGGAAAGAAAGCTAATTTATGTATTTCGTAATTCAACAAAACACGGTGTTAAAGAACACCCGTACAGTGATCCATATAACTCAGCTCAATATTATTTTTTCAAAGAAAGAAATCTATCAGAACCAAAAGGGCTAAAACCGGCTGGGCGCGCATGTGAGTTAGAACATTGCACTTTGTTTATTCCTGAACATTACTTGCTAGATAGTAAAGGACATATTAACCCTCGCAGTTTCTTAAATTATGATACTGTTGAAAACGTATTCAAGACATATTCAAATTTCATACAAAAAATTTCGAACCCAACACAACAGGAAATTGAAGAAAACAATGGTATTGTTCCAAAACCAAAAAATGTTAAAACTAATGATCTGGCTTTAAGTGAAATTATTTTGGAAACCATCTATCCCAGAAGTATAATTTCTCTGTCAGATACCGAGAAAGTATTACTCTGTTTAAAAATAAAAGATAATTATCCTGTTTCTATAAGGCAATTCAGCAGGGTTTTAAGCATTCCCGAAAGCACTTTGCGCTGGAAAATCTCAGAGATTCTGCGCAAGAAAGTTTAAGAAAAAAGACAACTCCCACAAAATCAAGCATTTAATAATACCGCTTTGTGGGAGTTGCGCAGAATCTCTGAGATTCCTATTGCAGCATATCGTTGTATTTGTTGTAGGCGGCTTCGTATTCGGGGCTTTCGGTACGGAGGCGGAAATAGATATTTTTGAGGTATTCTATAACCACGGGGCGGATTTCTTCGTCCTGTACCAGTTCAAAGCTCTTTTCGAAAGGAGCAATGGCTTTGTTCAGCATGGTGTCCAGTTCTTTAACCATTTCCATGTATTTCTGATCGTCCAGTTCGTCAGAAGCGGCGGTTTGGATCTCTACGGCTTTGTCGTAATAGGCCTGGCCCATTTGGAAATATCCGAAGAAGAAGGATGAATCAACTTCTATGGATTTTTCATACAGACTAATGGCTTCTTCAAAATTGCCCAGGTTTTTCTGAACGTTGCCTTCTGCATAGTACAGGCTGGGGTTGTTGGGTTCATTTTGCTGTGCACGCTGTATGAATTCAAGAACTTTGTTGGGATCGTCGTTGCTTTCCAGGTAAGCGTTGATCAGGGCAACCAAAACGCTCTGGCTGTCAGGGAATTCGGTAAAGCCTTGTGAGAGTAATTCTTTGCCTTTTTCCACATCACCCATTTGTTTGTAAGCTTCTGCCAGGTTGGCATACGTGTCACCCGCTGAATAATAGTCCATTTCCAAACATTTTTCAAAGAATTTCACGGCACGCGGATAATCCTGATCCATCAATGCGGTCAAACCCACATAATACACAATGGTTGTGTCAACAACATTCAATGCAGGATGCGAAGCAGCTTTAAAGGATTTCTCAAATTTAACGGATGCATCTGCATAATTACCTAAGGTATAGGCGGCCATCGCATCGTTGATGTAATTGTTGGCTATGAAAGTCAGTCCTTCCTGGATGTCGGCCTTGCTACTGCCGCGGGTATCCAGTTCCGCAGCTTTATCGTAAGCATTGTAAGCTTCTTCCAGCATGTCCATATCCTTGAGGACAGGTTCGGTAATCATCCAGAAGGAAAGTTTCCCGTCTGCATTGTAATACAAGTCTTTATCCTGATATTTTACTACTTCATACTGTTCTCCCTGAATGGTCTGGTATTCTGTAGAAAGAGCACGCTGATCTTTCAGGACTACCTTGGATTCCAATGAAGAAAGTCCAATCCACAGGTTGTTTGTGGGATAGGCATACGCGTTGGTCACGGCTTCTGCATAGTCGATCCAGGTACCCGGCCGGGTGCTGCGTTTTTCGTGTTCTGTTCTTTCTTTATTCTTTTCGTAGTCTTTCAAGAGGGATTCAACTTCTCTTGATTGTGCGCCCAATTGTGATACCATCAACAACATCAGGGCAACTGAGAGGATTTTTTTCATGATGTATTTTGTGTTTATTCAGTTATTAGTTTGTCTTTCAAATTTTTGCCGAGTCCGGGGCCTTGGTTTTTGCCGAGTCAGGGACCTTCGGCGCTTCGATGGTGCTTTTACAGATCCTCACCCTCATCTTTGGGAAGGGGATCGCTCTTGCCTACGCAGCAAACAGCTGCTATGGCATCGCTTTCGCGCAGGTTGATCAGCCGGACACCCTGGGTGGCACGTCCTGCCAGCCGGATGTCGCTCACTGCCACACGTATGGTTATCCCGGAACGGGTAATGATCATCAGATCGTTCTCATCAGTAACAGCCTTGATGGCAATCAATTTACCTGTCTTTTCGGTTACATTCAGGGTCTTTACGCCTTTACCCCCGCGGGCAGTCTTTCTGTAATCTTCAATCAAAGAACGCTTGCCGTACCCGTGTTCGCTAACTACCAGTACATGTGGCAATAAGGACTCCTCTACCGTTACATCTGCACATATCATGCCAACTACCTGATCGTGTTCCTCTATGGAAATCCCGCGTACTCCGGCAGCCGTACGGCCAATGGGCCGGGCATCCTGCTCGTTAAAGCGGATGCATTTCCCTTCACGGGCTCCCAGCAGCAATTCGCAGCAACCGTTGGTCAAACAAGCCTCCAGCAACATATCTCCTTCCCTTATGGTTATGGCATTCACACCTTTGGCACGCGGATTTGAATACGCTTTCAACGTGGTTTTCTTAACCGTCCCCCTTGCAGTGCACAATACAATGTAATTGTTGTTGATGTACTCCTCGTCGGTCAGGTTCTTCACATTGATATACGCACAAACACTGTCCCCGGGCTCAATATTGATCACATTCTGTATGGCCCGTCCCTTGGACGTCTTGTTGCCCTCAGGAATCTCGTACACCTTCAGCCAGAAGCACTTCCCGTTGCGTGTAAAGAACAGCATGGTACTGTGCATGTTGGCCGTATATATATGTTCTATGAAATCTTCCTCGCGCGTGTTGCTCCCCCGGGAACCCACACCGCCCCGGCCCTGCAGCCGGTATTCGTTCAGGTTGGTCCGTTTGATATACCCCAGGTGAGAGATGGTGATCACCACGTCTTCATCCGGATAAAAATCTTCCGGGTTAAAATCACCGGCGGCATACTCTATCACAGTACGGCGGGGATCGTTGAACCGTGCCTTGATCTCCAGCATCTCGTCCTTGATCAGCTGCATCTGCAAAACCTCGCTGCCCAGCAGTGCATCCAGGTTGCGGATCAGCTCCATCAGCTGGTCGTACTCGGCCTGCAAACGCGAACGTTCCAGCCCGGTGAGCTGACGCAGCCGCATTTCCACGATTGCCGAGGCTTGTTCTTCGCTGAACCCGAACTGTTCCTGCAAGCCCTTGCGGGCTTCGTCCACGGTCTGGGATGCGCGGATCAAAGCGATCACCTCGTCCAGGATGTCCAGCGCCTTGAGCAACCCTTCCAGGATATGCGCACGTTTGGCGGCCTGGTCGCGCTCAAAATGAGCGCGGCGCACCACCACCTGGTGGCGGTGACGCACAAAGTATTTGATCAGCTGCTTCAGATTGAGCAGGCGCGGACGTCCGTCCACCAATGCTATGTTGTTGACCGAGAAGCTGCTTTGCATGGCCGTGTATTTGAACAGGCTGTTCAGCACTACGTTGGCTACCGCACCCATCTTGAGCTTGATGACAATGCGCATGCCGTTCCGGTCGCTCTCGTCGTTCACAAAAGAGATGCCCTCCAGCCGCTTGTTTTCCACCAACTCGGCAATCTTTTCAATCAGTTCCCGCTTGTTGACCATATAGGGAATCTCCGTCACCACAATGGTTTCGCGCCCGCTCGGGGCCACTTCTATATCGGTTTTGGCACGGACCACAACGCGGCCGCGTCCCGTTTCATAAGCATCGCGAATGCCCGAGGTACCGTAAATGATCCCTCCCGTGGGGAAATCGGGTCCCTTGACGTGCTTCAACAGTTCATCCGTGGTGATGTCATCGGCATCTATGTAAGCGCAAACGGCGTCCACAATTTCACCCAGGTTGTGGGGCGGCATATTGGTGGCCATTCCCACGGCAATCCCGCTGGCTCCGTTGAGAAGCAACAAGGGAACCTTGGCCGGTAACACGGTGGGTTCCTTTAACGAATCATCAAAGTTCAACTGGAAATCAACGGTATCCTTATCCATATCGGCCAGCACCTCCTCGGCAATCTTGCGCAGACGTGCCTCGGTATAACGCATGGCAGCGGCTGAATCCCCGTCAACGGAGCCAAAGTTTCCCTGGCCTTCCACCAGCATGTAGCGCAGGCTCCAATCCTGGGCCATACGCACCATGGCTTCATATACGCTGGAATCCCCGTGGGGGTGGTACTTACCCAAAACCTCACCCACAATACGGGCCGATTTCTTGGTGGGTTTGCTGCTGGTAATGCCCAGCTCGGACATGCCGAAAAGGACCCGGCGGTGAACGGGTTTTAATCCGTCACGCACATCGGGAAGGGCTCGGGAAACAATAACGGACATAGAATAATCTATGTACGCGCTCTTCATTTCGTCCTCAATGTTAATCTTCTGAATTCTATCCTCCATGTTCTTCAAATAATCCGCCAAAAATACAAATAATTCCGTTAATTGACAACGGTATCTGTACCTTCCGGATTAAGATCTACATGCAGTTTTGCACCGGGTTGCATTTCCAGGCGGATTATGGCCTCGGACAAGGGATCTTCCAGGTATCGTTGAATGGCTCTTTTCAAAGGACGGGCACCGTATTGCGGGTCAAAACCCTTATTGGCCACAAACTCTTTGGCCTTTTTGGATATCTTGATGGTAAATCCGGCCTGCTCTATACGTCCGTACAGATCGGCCAGTTCAATTTCTATGATCTTGGTAATGTCTTTTTTGTCCAGGGCATTGAACAGGATCTGTTCGTCCACGCGGTTCAAAAATTCCGGAGTAAACGTCTTGCCGAGTGCTTTTTCAATGATCTGGCGGCGGCGGGTATCGGCCGCCTGTGCCGCCCCGGAAGAAACCGTGGCAAATCCCACCCCGGTACCGAATTCCTTCAATTCCCGGCTCCCGATGTTGGATGTCATTATAAGAATGGTATTGCGAAAGTCTACGTGCCGGCCGTTGCTGTCGGTCAGGCGCCCTTCGTCAAACACCTGCAGCAGCAGGTTGAAAATATCCGGGTGCGCCTTTTCAATTTCATCCAGCAACACCACCGTGTAAGGTTTGCGGCGGATGCGTTCGGTCAGCTGTCCCCCTTCGTCGTAGCCCACGTAGCCCGGAGGTGCTCCTATCAGGCGGCTTACCGCATATTTTTCCATGTACTCGCTCATATCGATGCGCACCAGGTTATCTGCCGAGTCAAACATGTACTCGGCAATGAGCTTGGCCAGGTGCGTTTTTCCAACCCCGGTGGGGCCCAGGAAGATGAACGTGCCGATGGGTTTGTTGGGGTCTTTCAGCCCGGCCCGGTTGCGGTGGATGGCGCGGACCATGGCATCAATGGCACTGTCCTGCCCTATGAGCTTTTTCTTGAGCATTTCCGTCATGTTCATCAACCGCTGTGTTTCCGATTCGGATACGCGGCTTACCGGGACCGAGGTGATCATGGAAACGACCTCGGCAATGGTATCTGCCGATACTTCCTTTTTATGTTCCTTCTGGGCATCGTACCATTTGTCACGCCCTTCTTTCAGCTTGACTTCCAGCTCTTTTTCGCGTTCCCTTAAAGCGGTTGCCTTTTTGTACTCCTGGTTGTCCACGGCCTCGCGCTTTTGCATCATGATGCTGTCCATTTCCTCTTCCAGTTGCAACAATTCCGTTGGCAGTTGCAGGTGGGAAATACGCACGTGTGATCCCGCCTCGTCCATAACATCAATGGCCTTGTCCGGCAGGCAACGGTCTGTGATGTAACGCTGTGACAGCCTTACGCAGGCTTCCAGGGCCTGGGGTGTGTAATGCACCAGGTGGTGTTCTTCGTATTTAGCACGGATGCTGCGCAGGATCTCCAGGGTGTCCTGGTATTTGGTAGGTTCCACAATCACCTTCTGGAAACGACGTTCCAGGGCTCCGTCTTTTTCAATGTACTCACGGTATTCATCCAGGGTGCTCGAGCCGATGCACTGGATCTCGCCCCGTGCCAGGGCGGGTTTCAGCATGTTGGCGGCATCCAGGGATCCGCCGCCTCCTCCTCCGGTGGCACCGGCCCCGATCAGGGTGTGGATCTCGTCAATGAAAAGGATGATATCGGGGTTCTTTTTTATCTCGGCAAGAAGCGTTTTCATACGCTCCTCAAATTGACCGCGGTACTTGGTTCCGGCCACCACCGAGCCGATGTCCAGCGAGAGGATTTTTTTGCCCTGGAGCGTGGGGGAGCCTTTGCGGCGGGCGATGCGGATGGCCAAGCCTTCCACGATGGCGGACTTCCCTACCCCGGGTTCGCCAATGAGTACCGGGTTGTTTTTCTTGCGACGGCCCAGGATCTGCGCCAGGCGGTCGATTTCCTTTTCCCGGCGGACAACGGGATCCAGACGGCCCGAGCGGGCTTCCTCGGTCAGATCCAGCGCGTACATATCCAGCATGGGTGTGGCAGAGGGGTCTTTCTCGAGGGCTTCTTTGGTGGCCTTTTTGGGGCGGTTCAGGTTGTTATTGCGGTTCAGGTTGTTTTCCATTTGCTCTTCCATGTTCTTGATGGCTTCCCGGCGCTGGGCAGTGCGTCTTCTTTGGGACCCCTTCACCACCAATGGTAGTTCTCCTTTCAGGTAAGCGCGCAGGGTTTGGTCGGTCACGCCTTTAGTGCGTAACCAGTAAACGCCTATGCCGCTGTCCAGCGCCAGCATGGCCAGCAACAGGTGGAGCGAATTGGGTGTAGTCTGCCCCAGCTTGCTGGCTTCCAAATACATAGCCTTCAAGCATTTTTCAGCATGCTCGCTAAGGGTCAGCTTGTCCGCCTGGTCCGGAGAAATCATGGTACGGCCCATCTCCTTGCTCTCAATGAGGTTCTTCATCTGCCACAGCAACAGGTCCAGCATAGTAAGGATGCCGTACGCCTGGTTTTCCTGATGACGGATAATAGCTAAAAATATATGATCACCTGTTATGGTGTAACTTCCCAGACGCATGGCTTCTTCCCGCGCGAATGAAAGTATCTGGTTGAGTTCTTCCGGGAGTTTGAGGTTCATATATTACGGTTCATGCAGCTGGTTATTATGCAGCTTGTTTATAAGACCACTGGGTTAGGGTTCCTGGAGCAAATTTTAGGGTCATGTTGCAAATGTAAGGTTCCTGGAGCAAATTTTAGGGTCATGTTGCAAATTAAGGGTCATGTTGCAATTTAAGGTTCCTGCAGCAAAGATATGGTTTTTATTTGATCGCTAGTTTTCAAGTTTTATGCACTTTGTCGCACATTCCCGGTTATAACCGAATAGGTCGCGGATTTTTATTCAACAGTCAGCTTCCCCATCTTATTTCACAGTCAGCTTCCCCATCTTATTTCACAGTCAGCTTCCGCTTTTATTCCACTGTAAGCTTTCCCTTCTTCCGCCCAAATGGTCCCGTTTCTATTTCACGGTTAATTTCCCCTTCTTGCGCCCAAACTGGTTGCATTTGGTCTGTACTTCAATTTCAGCACCCTTTTTAAGGCCCGGCAGAGTTATTTCGTATACTTCCGCATCTGCAGAGGATTGGCTTGTGAGTTCTTTGGTTTCAATTTCCTTTTCATCCACCAAGATGGTTATCTCACTAATGTAATGCTTGACCGTGTCCCGTACCGGATGCAAGATGGTTACGGTAAGTTTTTCGGTTTCTTTGTCGTATTTGAGGGTCACTTTACGGGCCGGATTTGCGTTCATTGCTACAGGAACCGCTGCCAGCAAGATAATAGCTAAAAGTATCTTTTTCATAATGTAATGTGTTTGGTTATCCAAAGTTAAGGAAAAAATCAATGGGATATACTGCTGGAAGTGAGGTGCAACCTTCCCATGCCTTAATTGTGCACACACTTCATAACTAACTATATATCTGCTATATAAAAACATCCACTATCTGGCGGCGCGCCAAGTTCCACATCCACACGCAAAATCCCACATCCCGACGCCAAATTTTGCTTCCATCCTCATTTTGTGCGGTTTTTGAGGACAAACCTCCGTTTTTTCCACTTCCATCCTCATTTTGGGCGGTTTTTGAGGATGAACCTCCGGTTTTTGCCTTTAAATAAGCGCTGTAGAATCAAATGGCGCAAATATGCGGGTCTGTGGCGCACCCTTGCGGGTCTGTGGCGCACCAATCTCCATCTGTGGCGCCCCTTTGCGGATTTGTGGCGCAGTCAATCTCCATTTGTGGCGCAGGTATGCGGGTCTGTGGCGCAGAAGGTTCCACCTACATTTGGGCAGCTTGAAGATAACGCGCCACTTTAAGTTTCTGAAATTTCATATACCTGATTAGCAGCAAATTAAGAATTGGCTGAAAGAAAGTGGCGCACCAGCTTGAAGATGCCGCACCGCACCGCACTGCACCGCATCATAGCGAATCTCAGAGATTCTGCGCAAGATTATAGGTGCCAAAACATAGATATCACATTATTAAGCGTTTATAAATAACAAGAATTTATTTTGCGCAGAATCTCTGAGATTTAGTGGGCGGTGGCTTCCCGGTAGAAGCGGTTCTGGAGGTGGCGGGTGGTGGTGTCGGCTTTGATCATGCGGATGACCCCGGCCAGTTTTTCCGCGCGTTTTTCCATGACGTATTTGCCGAGTTCCGGGTTGGCGTTTTGAGCGTCGCCGGCGTAGTGGTTGGGGTATTTGGCATACCACCAGATGCCGGTGTAGGCTCCGGGCAGCGGCAGGCGATTAAGGTCTTCGCCGGATTCGAAAGTTGCGCGATCAAGATGAACCAGATCGGGGTGAATCCAGGCCATCTGGGAGGATTCCACTTCATCGGCATGACCACCGGTGGTGGATTTTCGCATGGCCCTGATTTGGCGGTTGGTCTCGGGATCCAACTCGGCGTTAAAGAAATAAACGGCATAGTCGCGTTCCGATTCCAGTTGGGTTTGGCAGAAATACTGGATCAGGTTGGTGTTGCCGCCGTGGCCGTTGACCAGCAGGATTTTTTTGAAGCCGTTGCGGGATATTTCGCGGCAGGTCTCGTCGAGCAGGCGGAAAAGCAACTCGGGACTGTAAGAAATGGTCCCCGGCTGGTGGCGGGCCTCAAAGATCTGGCCGGCGTACCAAAAGGGGAAAACCACTGCGTACTCGGTGCGGGCGGCCAACAAAGAAAGTTCGCGGGCAATAAAAACATCTGTGCCGAGAGGGAGGTGCTGCCCGTGCTTTTCCACCACGCCCATGGGAAGAATGCAAACGCCCTGAGCCCGCTCGGTGGCTTTTACAAAATCTGCCGAGGTGAGTTCTTCCCAGGATGCGGGAAGGTTCTGCAATGCTGGGAGGTTTTGCGCATTTATGCTTAGTGCGGGCAGGGTAATCAGAAGTAAGGCTAAAAGAATTGTTTTCATGATTCAATACATTTTAAATGAAGATGCTTTTAGGTGCCGGGGTCTTCTGGCGCAGTCAAGTGGGATCTGTGGCGCATCAAACTCCATTTGGATGCCGGTGCTTAGCGAATATGTCTTGGGGGTTTCGGTTGCTGTTCCAGGTGTTTTGGGTGCATCTTTGGGGGTGTGTAATTTTCATATACACCACTTGAAATCTGTTCTGCAAACTTTTTGATGGCTTTGTGACGGATCATGTCCATGTCGCCGGTACGGCCGGTAATGCGTTTAATGATGAAACGTTCCATGAAATTCATCTTCTTCCAATGGAAAGCTCCACCTAAAAAGGCTGTTCCTTTAGCGATCTTTCGCAGATGTTCCGGGAAAGCTGCTTCCAATTCTGCCTGTTGCTTTTCGGGAGAGATCTCGGAACCGCAGACATAGAGGTACACAAGCCTTTTTTCCAGTTTGAAAGAAAACGTATCGCAGAATTTACGCATGGATTTGAGGGGTTTGCCGGCGTACATGGGGACGCCAATCACAAAACGTGAAACGGCTTTGAAGTCGGGGATAAAATCCCAGTTAAATTTTTTAATATCAAGGACTTCAACTTCTTCATCCAATGTTATTGATTCAGCTATTTCGTTGGCGACAGAAGCTGTCGTCCCGTATTTTGAGGCATAAAAAATGACTGTTCTCATTTTGTAAAGATACAAATGGAGTTTGAGTGTGCAAAGAAAAACAAGCTGTGGCTCAGTCAAATTCCATTTGGGGCATAGGGCACGCACTATTTATCGTTCTGCTAACAAGAAGTCGGAAATATGGAGGTGCTGTACCCCTTCTACTGATTCTTTCCAGAAATCGTCCATGGTTACAACGTATTTTGGATACTGATCCCTGACCGATAATAAGGGCTCAAATTCTCTTTGTACGGTTGCCTGGCTATCTAGTTTATAAGTTACCTGAATGTAGATTTTATTATCTGGCTTTAGAGCAACAAAATCTATTTCCCGGGTGTCTGATTTTCCAACGTATACGGCGTAACCCCTTCTTCTGAGTTCCAAAAACACCAGATTTTCCAATACACCCGGGAGTAGCCTGTCTTTGAAGCCCATGGTAGCATACAAAATAGACACATCTCCTAAATAATATTTTTCCTGTGTTTTTAGAATCTCCTTCCTTTTGATATCGTACCTAGGAACACAATACAAGATATATGCTCCTTCCAGTGCTGATAGGTAGTTATACACTGTGTTTATGTCAATTTTTCGCTGTTGACTTTTAAAATAATCTGCGACATTTTTACCGGAAAACGTGTTCCCGATATTATCGATGGCGTAATGAATAACCCTTTCCAACAGTTCAATATCTCTTATCTTGTAACGCTGAACGGTATCTCTTAAAATGACCGATGAATAAATATCATATACAATTTTGTACACAATCTCTACAGGGTATTCTCCGGTATGAATGGCAGGAAAGCCGCCTAAACGCAAATAACGGATAAAAGATTGGGCAAGAGTTGTTTCTTTTTTATTGTAATTGGAACGAAATTGAAGGTATTCCCTGAATGATAACGTATAAACAGGGATTTCAACGTATCGGCCGGCCAAAAATGTAGCCAGTTCCGATGACAACAGATGAGAGTTGGATCCGGTCAGGTAAATATCCACCTGAAAATCTAACATTAATGAATTAATACATTTTTCCCAATCTTTCACTTCCTGTATTTCGTCCAAAAGCAGGTAGTTCTTTTTGTCTTCCTGGATTAAGGACGCAACGTATCCGTAAAGGCTTTCGGCTGTAGTCAGGTTTGCATAAGCAAAGCTTTCAAAATTGACATAAATAATCTGTGCGGCTTTCACACCCTGCTCCAATAACTTGTCTCGCAACAATAATAGCACGGTAGATTTTCCGCTTCGACGAATACCTGTGATTATTTTGATGAAAGGTTTGTCAATATAATACCCCAATTGATGTAAATACAAATCCCTTGTGATCATGAAGCGATTATAGTTTTTATGGTTATAACCACAAATATAATATATTTTTACTACTTTTTATGGTTACGACTATAATAATGACACTTTTTGGTGCAGATCTGTGGGATCTGTGGCGCAGTCAAACTCCATTTGTACATTTTTCGTATATTTACAGTATGAAAACTACTATCACAATTCTTTCACTAACCAGTTTTTTACTTTTGACCTCCTGCAACTATTGCCAGATTGAGCCGGAGGAGTATTACAAGGTTGATCAAATCGCTTCCATTACAACGTTGTTCGAAAGCATTTCCCGTCAGCCGGAAGCGGCAGATCAGCTGATCGCGACGGCGGAGCGGGTGGCCGGATACAGCGATATTGCCCAATTGGCTCCTATTTCGCCTGCCATCTGGAGACAGTTCGGGTATGCCCGGGGCGAATGCATCGGTGCCTGTGCAGTAGCCCTGGCGCGCCAGCCCGAGGTGGCAGAAACGCTGATCCAAGTAGCGGTACAATTTTTGGGAGAAGCCGGATCCGAGGAGATCCCGGACACGGTGAACGCTTACTCAAAAGTGCGTGCACTTCCGTTGCTTTTGGAATCGCTTGCCCGTCAGCCGGAAGCGTTTAACCTTTTCAATCAGCTGAGTATAACGTTATTAGGAGTAGATTTGGAAGAGGAAGAGGAAGCAGAAGAGTAAGCAGAACTTAAGGGTACCACAGTATAAACTTCAACTATTTAGTTATGAGAACCCTCACCTTCACATTTGCCAGCCGCATCGTCCGTATGTTCATGGCTGCGGCAATAGTATTGTTGTTCCAGGGCTGTGATTTTGATTTAGGAGGAGACAGTTCCCCGGACAAAACCGTAGATGTCAGTGTAAAAATCACACTGACAAACGGAACCACCAAAGATGCCTACCTTATAGTTACAGACCTTTACGAACAGAACGGCCCCTCGACCCTGGTCAAACCCGGTGCCTCCAGGATCGTGATGTACGGGATGAATGTATTGAACTCACCCGGGTTTGAACATAAGTTTGATTTCATGATTCGTGGAGAATCAGAACAGGGAACTGCCATCTATGTTCATACCGTGGATTACAAAAAGTACAGCATATCTGTTGATGATGAGGATCCGAACCTGGCTTACTCCAGTATCAATGTCGGGGCTGTCTTTACGGGAAATTCCTTTACCGTCACCGAATCCCAGGGGAGCTAGTGCAGGGCACACTTGAGACTTATTCAGCTAAATAGCAATTAGGGTGCAACGCACACTTCATTCATTTTGCTGATTTTCAATACAATAGCAAAAACAACCCCCCGGGGGTCGAATTTTATAACTTTCTGATATTCAATCAAACGCACAATGTGTGCGTTGCACCCTAAATTATGACATTTCAAATCCTGATAGTTTTAGATCAAATCACTCCCAAAATCTGGCGGAGGGTGTTTGTCCATGAAGATACGTTGCTGTTTGATTTTCATATTATTATTCAAATAGCTATGGGCTGGGAGAACTGCCATTTGCATCAGTTCATTAGCGACGGAAAGTATTATTCGGAACGCATGGATAACGACAATTTCTGGGACGATGCGCTTAACGTTGATTATACGGGAATGACTATTGGCGATCTGCTTAAGAATAAGGGAGATCAGATCATTTATGAGTACGACTTCGGGGATTCCTGGATACACACCCTCACACTGGAAGCAATACACAACTCGGCAAATACTTCAACACAAGTTCCTTCGTGCATTGCCGGTCAGATGGCCTGTCCCCGTGAAGATTCAGGGGGGCCGTTTCTTTACAAACCTCGCGGGGGTAAGGGAAAGACGGCCATTGATCTGGATGCCATAAATTCCCTTTTGAGCGAATATGATTACGGATTTGAAGGCATATTTGAGGACGGATTTGAAGACGCATCTGAAGACGCATCTGAAGAGGAGGAAGTAGATGTCGTAAATAGCAAAGAAACATACAAAGACATTTTGTTCCTTACCAAGACCAAGGAGCAGATCATCTTTGCCGCACGAAGTTTTGGTTTGAAGATCAAAACCTCGGCCAACAAAGAAAACTGCGCGGCTTTTATTGAGAAGGAACTCCAACAGGATCCATCTCTGCTCCGGAAAGCCCTCTCCTATAATGAATTAAAAACGCTTTACATTTTTTTCAAAGACTCCGGCTCCAACTCAGACTCCGGCTCCAACTCAGACTCCGGCTCCAACTCAGACTCCGGCTCCGACTCGGCAAATCCCCGGCTCCCCGAACAAGACGCGTCCGCTGGTTTTTCCATTGAAGATCTGGAAGGCTTACTGCTCACCGGGCTCGTGGGCATTTCTTTTGACGACAAAGCAGGGATTCCAAAATTTTACCTCCCCAACAACATGAAAGAAACCCTGTTTCCGGAATTGCAACGCTGTATTCAGGACCAGGACATAAAAAAAGCATACCATATAGAAAATCTTTTTCTTGGTATGCTTACACTTTACGGAGCACTCCCGCTCAAGAAACTGGAAGAACTTTTCAATCGTTATTTGCCGGAAACCCTGTCGCTGCCCGATCTGCTCTCCTATTTAAAAAGCAACAGATTGTGCAGAAAATACAACTTCACCTATTCCGACAACCATATTATGTTCTTTTATCATTCCAGTATCTTGGATATCAAACCATTGATCGCTGAAATTGAACAAAGAAAAGACCTGGAGTACGCAATATTCAAGGGACCTGAGCTTATAGAGGCCTCGGAACAGGGTTACTATTATAAAAACTCCTTTTCCCAACGACTCCTCGGGCATCTGGACAAGTTCGATATACCTGATAATGTGCTTTTTATGCATGAACTCTGGATCAACATCCAGATAGAAACGACTACTCATTCCCTATTTGAATTTCTATCCAAAAGGCTCGTGTTCGATAACTTCCAGGTCCTGCAAGACACCGTGAAATTGCTTATGGATTACCAGAACAATATTCCAAGATGGACGCTGAAAGGAAACGTGCCGGTAGCACTTTCCAAAGCCACTAAGCCCGGCGGTTCCGGCCGGTCCGGTGCTTCCGGCCGACCGGCGCCCTCTCATTACCCGGTTTTCGCACATCAACCGGACCGCAACGATCCCTGTCCCTGCGGAAGCGGCAAAAAATTCAAACATTGTTGCGGGAACAATTGAACGCCCGATGTAGTTTTTTATGGATGCTTGCCGAGGCCGGGCCCGGAGCATTGCCGAGTGGGCCTGGAGCATTACCGAGTGGGCCTGGAGCATTGCCGAGTGGGCCTGGAGCATTACCGAGTGGGCCTGGAGCATTATATAAAGCCCGGGAAGAAACGGGATATTTTTTTCATCGGTTGAAATTTTTAATCTGTTTAGTGGAGAAATGGTTTGTGTATATAAAGAGATACAAACTTTCCGAATATCGCTCCAATAAACGATATTAATTAACCAACGGAACGAGGTTTGTTCTACTTTCATCCTCATACAGGGCTGTTTTTGAGGACAAAGTGTAGATTTTTCACAATCCATCCTCATTTAGGCCCCTTTTTGAGGACCGAACCCCGAATTTCCTGATTTCATCCTCATTTAGGCCCCTTTTTGAGGACCGACCTGTAGATTTTCGCAATCCATCCTCATTTAGGGCTGTTTTTGAGGATGGAATAAAGTCAAAATCCATTTCTGGCGCAGTCATGCGGGTCTGTGGCGCACCTTTGCGGGTCTCTGGCGCATCAAACTCCATCTGGGGCGCACTAATGCGGGTCTGTGGCGCATCAAATTCCATTTGAAAAAAGCCATTTGAAAAAAGCCCCCGTTTGGGAGCTTTTTCATTATAATCTGCGCGAATAGAACCAGGCCGGACATCAATCAGAACCGGACATCAATCAGAACCAATCCTCAGCCAAAAGTAGTTTTTTATTCAGAACCGGATTGCAACAGGGATTGCAATAGGAAGCATGATCGCTCATGCAAGCAGCAAGCAGATCTCATTCAATATCAAATACCACTAAACTGTCTTTGCACAAAGTACAGTGTCCCTGCCATTCCAGGTAAACGTATTGGGCATTGCTGTAGCGGATGCCCGAGGCCATGGTGTCTTGTGTCAGGAGAATCGTATCTCCTTCAAATACTAAGGTGGCCGTACCGGCCTTTTTGTCAAATTCCATCACCAACACAGCCCCTTCCTTGTCCGTAAGCCTGGTTTTAACAATATTGTGGTTTCTGCAGCCGGCAATTAGAATGCAAATAGCGCACAGAAGCAATGCAGCTTGAAGATGCCGCGCCACTTTTGTTTTGAGAATTTTCATATGCCTGATTATTAAATATTTATTAATATATGGACACAGGGTGGCGCATCAGCTTGAAGATGCAAAAAAAGACAAATATACAATTTTGGATCTTAATTCCAATTGATTATATGCTTCTAACCGATGTCCAGCCGCATCAATTTCCGGAGCTGATCAATAGGCCTTATATAATCTTCCTCTCCGGCAATCTTTCCGCCCATAAGGTAATCCAAATACAGATCTTCAATCCGGGCGATCTCAGCCGGACCCAGCTCTTCCTCCATTGCCAGGCTGTATTCCAGGCTGAATTTCATTTGGGTCATATTGGATAATATATTTCGGTCGTTTGTCGCGAAAATCTCATACGGAGTATCCAGTTCAAACGCCCGGGTCAGTGCTGAAAATCCATTTCTTTCAAGTAATGCCCGAACTCTGTCCGGCATTTCTACCATTGCTTTTTTTATGGATTTGCCTAATACAATAACCATTAACATACTGGGGTTATGAACAAAGTATATGGCTGCTCCTCTTTTCCAGCCGGTCGATACCAACGAGGCGTACCATTCTCCGGGCAAGGGTCCCGGAATTGCAGATTCATTGCGGATGGGGGTAAGCCGGGATATGTTGTGAAGTTTGGCAGTAGCTCTGATTATCATGATTGTAGAGTTTTCATTAATTACTTGGCTATTACAAAATTACAGAATCGTGGCCCGTAATGATCCGACATAATGCCACACTTAGTAAATAATGGCGACACTAAGGTACAAAATATCCACCAGGTGCGAAATCGGGGGTAAAGTGCGCCTGGTGGGCTGGTTTTAAGCCCCACCAGGTACGATATCGGGGGTAAAGTGCGCCTGGTGCTCCTTGTCAAAAAATGCAGATTTTTACAAATATCTCATTCAAAGCACTTTACAAAATCTTTGCCGAGTCTGACGAAAGCACCAGGTGCGAAAACCCGGCAAAAGTGCGCCTGGTGGGCTGGTTTTGAGCCCCACCAGGTGCGAAAACCCGCCAAAAGTGCGCCTGGTGTGTGTGGGTCTTTCAATTTATTGTGGGTGTTTCCATTCAGAGGGCCCGTGCGAACTGAAGGCCGGTGCGAACTGAAACGGAAAGGTTGTTGTTCGAAGAATGTCCGGGGAAGCAGTTTGGTCTCATTCAGGCGGCCACTGCCACCTGAAGAACGAGAAGCTTTTTATGTAAGCCGAGACTTCCGCAGTAAGTTTCCGTCCAGGTCGGTGATTGATGGCAGCTGGTTGGTGGCAGCTGCACCATTGATCGGGGAAGACCTCCCAGTTGCTTACGCAACCGGGTCCCTCCCTCCGCGGGACGAGCTTCCCCTTATCAATGTGCAGGCTGCCCAAAAACCCGGATTATGATTCTGGTGTGTGCCCCCGCTCACTCCACCGTTACTGACTTGGCCAGGTTGCGGGGCTGGTCAACGTTGCAGCCTTTGATGGTGGCTATGTAGTAGGCCATGAGTTGGAGGGGGATGACGGCCAGCAGGGGGACGAAGCATTCTTCGGCGTCGGGGATTTCTATAGAGTAGTCGGCCAATTCCCGGATGACCGTATCCCCGCACGTTACAATAGCTACTACCCGGCCCTGGCGGGCCTTGATTTCGTGGATGTTGCTGACTACTTTATCGTACATGGTTTTGTTGTTGGGGGCTACCACCACTACGGGCATTTCCTGGTCAATGAGGGCAATGGGCCCGTGCTTCATCTCGGCGGCGGGATACCCCTCGGCATGTATGTAAGAGATTTCTTTTAGTTTCAGGGCACCTTCCAGCGCCACGGGGTAGTTGTAGCCCCGGCCCAGGTAGATGAAATTGCGGGCGTAGGTGAAGATGCCGGAGAATTCCCGGATGAAGTCGCTCATCTGCAGGGTTTCTTCCATTTTCGCGGGGATGACGGCCAGGGCGGCCACCAGTTTTTCAAAGCGGGCTTTGGTGAGGGAGCGGCGCACCCGGGCCATGCTCAGGGCCATCAGGGCCAGGACGGTCACTTGCGCGGTGAAAGCTTTGGTGGATGCCACCCCTATCTCGGGCCCCGCGTGGGTATAGGATCCGGAGTGGGTGCGGCGGGGAATGGAGGAGCCCACCACGTTGCAGACGCCGTAGACAAAGACCTCCCGGCTGCGTGCCAGCTCCACCGCCGCCAGCGTATCGGCCGTCTCGCCCGATTGCGAAATGGCCACCACAATGTCATCGGCAAAGAGGACGGGGTTGCGGTAGCGGAATTCAGAGGCGTATTCCACTTCTACCGGCACCCGGGCAAAGGTCTCGATCATGTATTTGCCCAACAGGCCGGCGTGCCAGGATGTTCCGCAGGCGACTATGATGATGCGCCGCGCCTTGAGAAACCGTTCGCGGTTGTCCAGGATTCCGGACAGAGTTACCGAGTTGTTGTCCACGTTCACCCGCCCGCGCATGCATTCGCGCAGGGTGTGGGGCTGCTGGAAGATCTCCTTGAGCATGAAGTGCGGGTAGCCGCCTTTTTCCAGCTGGCTCAGGGTCAGCTCCAGTTCTATGATGCGGTGGTCCTTTTCCACCTGCTGCAGGTTGTGAAATTCCGGTTCCCGGTCCCGGCGCAGGCAGACTACCTCGTCGTCGTTCAGGTAGACTACCTTTTTGGTGTATTCTATGACGGGCGAGGCATCCGAGGCCAGGAAGTATTCCCCCTCCCCTATGCCTACCAGCAGCGGGCTCGACTTACGAGCCGCCACCAGAGTGTCGGGATCGTCCTGCTGAATAACGGCAATGGCATACGCCCCTACCACCTGGGTCAGGGCCAGTTGCACGGCATGGAACAGATCGGTGTTGCGGGTAGTCCGCATGTACTCGATCCACTGCACCAGCACCTCGGTGTCCGTATCGCTTTGAAAGGTATACCCTTCGCGCACCAGGGTTTCCTTCAGGACCGGGTAATTTTCAATGATCCCGTTGTGGATCAGGGCCAGGTTTTTGGACTGCGAATAGTGCGGATGCGCATTCACGTCGCTCGGTTCGCCGTGGGTGGCCCAGCGGGTGTGGGCGATGCCGATGGTGCCGGAGGTGTCTTTTCCCTGGATGTAGCGGGCCAGGTCGGCTACTTTCCCCCGGGTCTTATAGACTGCCAGTTGGTTTGCCGAGTTGTTTGCCGGGTTGTTTGCCGGGTTGTTTGCCGGGTTGATGATGGCCAGGCCCGCGCTGTCGTAGCCGCGGTATTCCAGGCGTTTGAGGCCTTTCAGGAGGATGGGAACGGCCTGACGGGGCCCAATGTATCCTACGATGCCGCACATTTTATTGAGTTTTGTTGGTTAATGCGTTGGTGGTGGGTGGGTGGTGGGTGGTATTGGTTGGTTGATGCGTTGGTGGTTGGTTGGTTGTCGGCAGCTGCAGCATTGATCGGGGAAGGCAGCCTGAAGATAGTGGTTGATGGTTGTTGATTGTTGGGTTGTATGTCGGCAGCTGCACCATTGAACGGGGAAGACCTCCCATTTGCTTCGCAAACGGGTCCCTCCCTCCGCGGGACGAGCTTCCCCTTATCAATGTGCAGGCTGCCTTCTAACCCTGGAACACTTCACAATTCCTACACAAGTGGGGTCTTCTTCTGCGCGAGCTTCCCCTTATCAATGTGCAGGCTGCCTTAGTACGTCCAGGATCCCAAGAATATATGGGAGAGGGACGTACAGTTTATATTCACAATATTAGCCGAGGAGAAAAATCACGTATCTTCGTTACAGGCAATTTACTTCCTTTTGCTTTTACTGTTGCAATAAACTCATCGCATTGCTTCTCAGTCATCACTTTTGAAGTTATCGCCTGATACAAAAAATCCATTGTTGTAAAATAAGTAATTCTATTTTCTTCACAATACTCGACAATATCTTTTAGATTACTGCTAGCCAACACTTCTTTTCTATACTTACAGTATGCCATAGCTGCACTTTCGCCCACTCCAAATCTCTTCTGTAAAGCAAGAAATTCTCTTCTTTCCTCACCCAGAGGTTCCCACTTTTCAATCGAAATTGTTTTTAACAAATCTACTGTGTTTTGAACAATTGGCCTGTGTC
>Ga0334888_1000102_pt1 | contig 137123 bp, 117 predicted proteins | sample GraSluR1_MG_FD_207227 | JGI IMG/M metagenome (GOLD analysis project Ga0334888, IMG submission 207227) | Sludge microbial communities from methane-producing bioreactor in Wageningen University, Netherlands - Granular Sludge_3_08-R1 | ecosystem: Engineered > Bioreactor > Anaerobic > Unclassified... | reverse complement strand
AAATCTAACATTTTTTATTTTATTTAATACTGAATGATCTGCAGCAACTGCGGATCATTTTTGTTATGGCTCAGAAAATTCTTGTTTTGTTCAAAAGAGCGTCTTATTATTGGCATATGCCAATAAAGGAGGGGTTATGCCCAGGCCGTTTAAAGCGAGAATGATATACGGAGAGTTTGCCGCGGATTATTACAAGCCCTGCGGCCGCCGCTTGTCCGAATTGCAGGAGATCTATCTGGAGGCGGATGAGATCGAGGCTCTGCGTCTGGCCGATCTCGAAGGGAGCTACCAGAACGATGCGGCGGATAAAATGGGTGTTTCCCGTCAAACGTTCGGTAATATCATAAAAAATGCCAGACAAAAAGTTGCGGATGCGCTGATCAACGGGAAGGCTATTCGCCTGAATCCTCCGGCCGGTGGGCGCCACCGTTGCGGGCGCTGCGGTCGACCCTGGGCACAGACAGGTCCGGTTCCGGAAATGGATGAATGCCCCGAATGCGTTGAGGAAGAAAGGAACGATTCGCACCGCGGAGGAGGATGGAAAAAATATCAGCATGAGATTATTAAAAAATGAAAGGAGTTCGATATGCCACAAGGCAATGGAACAGGACCCGAAGGAAGAGGTCCGCTGACAGGGAGAGGCATGGGCTTTTGCAATGGTTATGAGAGTCCCGCTTATACCCAAGCCGCATTTGGCGGTCGCGGTATGGGTATGGGAAGAAGGTTTGGCCGCGGATTTGCTGCAGGTCGTGGCAACACCGGCCGCGCAGGACGGATTTACGCTCCCCCCGTGCAGCGTTACAGCAAAAGTGATCAACTGGAAATGCTCAAAGAAGAAGCCAGATGCCTGAATGAGGATCTTGTATCGGTCAGGGCAAGGATCGAAGAGCTGGAAAAACGTGAGGAAAAGGAATAATTCATAACACGGGATATGCCCAAGGCGCGACCTGGGCGGGAAATGATCGTCAATGAAGATCTCAATAGCAAGCGGAAAAGGCGGAACCGGTAAAACGACATTGGCCACCAATCTGGCTGTGTATTTGTCGGAATATCGTGATGTGATTCTGACGGATCTCGATGTGGAAGAACCCAATTCCGGGCTTTTTATCCGCGGAACGGCTGTTCACGAAGAGATCTTCAATACAATGATCCCGCAATGGCAGTCCAGTTCCTGTTTCCTTTGCGATGAATGCCGTCAGATCTGCAATTTCAATGCCATTTCCCGCATCGGGGATGAGATTCTTATCTTTCCGCAGCTTTGTCATTCCTGCTATGCATGTTCCGAACTGTGTCCGGCAAATGCACTGCCGATGATGCCTAAAAAAAGCGGTATAATACAGCATTCCCGCCGTGAAGGGCTTGATTTTGTTGAAGGCGTTCTTGATATCGGTGAAGAACAGGCCGTACCGCTGATCGCCGGGACAATGCAGTATGTGAATACACATTTTGCTGCGGAGAATATCCGTATTTATGACGCGCCGCCGGGCACATCCTGTCCGATGATAGAAGCCGTGAAACATAGCGATTATGTGATATTGGTCACAGAGCCGACCCCCGTGGGACTGTACGATCTTTCTCTGGCGGTCGAAACGGTGCGCGAACTGAAAAAAGATTTTGCCGTTGTTCTGAACCGTTACGGCATGGGTAATACCGATGTTGAAGATTACTGCAGAAAAGAACGGATCCCCTTGATCGCAAAGATCCCGCATCAGCGCAGGATCGCGGAGTATTGTTCGCGCGGAGAATTGTTGTACAGTCATGAAAAGGAATTTAAGAATGCCCTGGACAGTATCATATCCCATCTGGGGATATTAACCGGAAATACCGGAGGACGCTTATGAAAGAAATTGTCGTTATCTCCGGGAAAGGCGGAACCGGAAAAACATCCCTCTCGGCATCGCTCGCCGTATTGGGAAAAGAAGAGATGATCGTTGCCGATTGCGATGTGGACGCCGCGGATATGCATGTTTTTCTCGAACCCGATCATGCTAAAAAGGAAGACTTTTACAGCGGTCAGTTCGCCCGCATAGATTCCATGCGCTGCATTAACTGCGGAGCGTGCGCGGAAGTATGCCGTTTTAATGCAGTGAACAAGGAAGAGAGGACCTATACGATCAATCGCCTGGATTGTGAAGGCTGCGGATACTGCGCAAGGATCTGCCCGGCTGCGGCGATCGAAAATATCGACGATCATGTCGGATGGTGTTACACCTCCGCGATTCGAACCGGTACGCTCATGCTTCATGCCCGCATGAAAGTGGGAGCGGAAAATTCCGGGAAACTGGTGGCAAAGGTCAAAAGGGAAGCAAAACGCATCGCGGAAAAAGAACAAAAAAGATATGTTCTGATCGACGGTTCTCCCGGTATAGGATGTCCCGTGATCTCCTCGCTTTCGGGGGCGGACTACGTTATCCTGGTTACCGAGGCGGGGATCTCCGGATTGCACGATCTGAAGCGCGTATATGCACTGGTGGAAAAATTCAGGATCAAAGCGGGCTGTATCATCAATAAGTCCGATCTGAATACCGGCATAAGGGATCAGATCAAAGAATTTCTCAAAGAAAAAGGGATAGATCATCTTGCCGATCTGCCCTATGATACAATGTTCACAAAGGCGATGCTTGAAGGTAAAACCATTGTGGAATATCCGGAAAGCGATATTGCCATTACGATCGGTTCTATCTGGCAACAGTTAAAAAAACAATTTGGAAATGCTAAAATAAAGGAATAAAAACATGAAGATCGCATTCAGTTCAACGGGAACACAGTGGGAAGATCCGATCGATCCGCGCTTTGGCAGAGCGGAGTATTTTCTCATTTACGATGAAGATAAAGATATAACATCCTTTCTTGACAACACGGATGTTGTCAATGAAGCACACGGAGCCGGTCCGCGTACAGCGCAGCGGCTTACCGCGGAAAAAGCGGACGTGTTGATCACCGGTAACGGACCGGGAGGGAATGCAGCCATGGTTCTGCAGCACGCGGGAATAGACGTTTATATCGGTGCCGGCGGCATGAGCATTAAGGAAGCATATAGTGCCTATAAGGAAAAAATGCTGACAAAATTTTAATACACTTTGGAATATCAAATTCAAAAAACCATATCAAGGAGAAACATATGATCATTGCAGTACCGGTAACAGAGAACACACTGTCCCTGCATTTTGGACATTGCGAACACTTCCTCTTATTTCACGCGGATCAGGAAAAGAATATTATTAATACCGAAGAACGCCTTCCGCCGCCGCATGAACCCGGTGTGCTACCCAAGTGGCTGGCGGGCGAGGGTGTGCATGTCATTATTACCGGCGGAATGGGTATGCACGCACAGCGTTTGTTTGCATCCTACGGGATTGAAGTGGTACTGGGAGCGCCCGCCGGCGACCCGGAGATGGTCGTACGGAACTGGCTGGACGGGACGCTGACCACGGGAAATAATCCCTGTGATCATTAAAAAATAATCGCATAAAAAACAAACACCCCGCCATCGGCGGGGTGTTCTGGTATCCCCTAGGGGATTCGAACCCCTGTTGCAGGAATGAAAATCCTGAGTCCTAACCACTGAACGAAGGGGACCTATGTCAAGCCCGAAATAATAAAATCTTTTGTATACAGAGGCAAGGATTATTTTATATTTTTGCTATAGATCAAAAAGAAAGGGAAGAAATTGCTGAAACGTATGGTTGTTTTATTACTGATGAGCGTTTTGCTGTTTGCGGATGTCGCTGAACAGCTCAAAAAAGATATCACATATCTAAGTTCCGAAGCATGTTTTGGCCGCGGATATATGAACAAAGGGTTGAAACGGGCAGAACAATATATCATAAAAGAACTTCGGGAACTGGATCTGGAAGTAAAAACCCAGGCGGTACGCATGCAGATGAATGTGCCTGTTGCAAAATCCTATTGCGTTATCAACGGTGATACATTGCGGGCAGGGTATGACTTTATTCCCCATCCTCACAGCGGGTCGGTCAATACACGTTTTTATCCTGAAGACATTGATATCTATGATGCAGATCTCCTTGAACACTTAAAGGATTCGCTTGAACTGAGCAGTATAGCACAGGTTCGCCGGTTTCTGATAAAACAGGCTTCCGGGAAAAAAGACGGGCGACTCTATGTATTCGCGCAGGAGGAAGTTTTGCAGAGCCGGCAGGATAAACGTTTTTCACGTGCCGCTCTGCAGATCCGCAGCGAATGCGTTCCGGACAGTATAGGAACACTGGATTATTTTCACCGGACGCAATATAAGCGTTTCAAAAGCAATAATGTGATCGCCCGGATCGAAGGAAGCAGCGAAAAGGATTCCGTGATCATGCTGGCGGCACATTACGATCATATGGGTGCGCTGGGGGACATCTATTATCCGGGTGCCAACGATAATGCCAGCGGGGTAGCGGTACTGCTTGCCCTGGCGCGTCATTATGCCGAAAGCCCGCCGCCGCCCTATACCCTTGTATTTTGTTTTTTTACGGCCGAAGAACAGGGTCTGCTCGGATCATTCAAATACGCGTATAACCCGCGATATCCGCTGGAAAATGTCGCAACGCTGGTCAATCTGGATATGGTGGGTTCAGGAGGAAAGGGTTTTGGCATGGTCAACGGGACCGCCTGTCCCAAAGAAGCGGACCTATTACGGGAAATTGCTGAAGAACACGCACTGGGTGAATTGAGGATACGGGACAATAATCCGAACAGCGATCACTATCCTTTTACCCAATTGGATATGAAGGCTTTTTTTCTGTATTCCTCCGGTGGTGAACAGCCCTATCATCATCCGGATGATGTTGCCGAAACATTGGATTGGGAAGTGCTGGAGCAGGTCGTATTATGGGTGCGTGAGTTCATTGCGCGCCGGGCGCTGTCTGCAGAGCTGTTAGTCACAGAATAAGTATTTTGCACTGTCCGGTAATTTTTCATATTCCCTGTTTCTTTAAGCGGAACGGAGATTTAAAATAATACCGATATTCAGGTTTTGATGTGGGTTTTACGGTATTCGGACGGTGTCAGACCGACATGTTTTTTAAAGAGTGTATTGAAAGAAGATTTTGAATTGAACCCCGCATCAAACCCGATCGCCAGCACGGTCAGATTGTTGTTCGCCGGATCCAAAAGACCTTGTTTCGCTTCTTCAATGCGGTAATTATTGATAAAAGTAAAGAAATTTCTGCCCATTTTTTCGTTCAGGATCTGGGTGACATGGTGCCGGGGCACGTGCAGGCGGTTCGCAACATCAACAATATTGAGTTCCGGTTCGCGGTAAAGTTTTTCTTCCTCCATCAGCGCGATGAGTTTTTTGCTTAAACTGTCGATATTTTTCTTTTGAAGACCCGAACGCTCGTATTTCGGTTTTTCTTTTTCCGTCAATTCGGGATAGATCCGGTCCTGCTGATAACCGAAGATACTGAAAGCGAAAGAATAGAAAACCAGGATCACGTTCCCTGCCAGCAAGGGATCAAAATGAAAATTTTCTGCGAATACGCGCGTAAAGCCCATGGCGAACAGCCCGAAATAGAACACAAAGAAACTGATAGACACAAATTGTGCCCAGCCGAGGGTGATCTTCTGGGAGGTATACGAATACAGATCTTTAATTTTACGCCGGTGTTTGTCCAAACGCACGAAGGTTGCTATCGAATATCCGATAATGGATACCATTAAAAGGATGGCATAGACAAACCGCAGTCCGCGCAGAGGATCTGCCGCCAGAAAATCATCAAAGATCAGCACGGGTTGTTTGCGGTAGATGAGCGCAAGGATAAAAAAAGCGATCACCGGCAGGGTCCAGCTGATATAATAATGCCGCAGCCGGGGTCTGTCGGATATCAGCGTGTTTATATAGATGAAAAGCAGGGGACCGTAAACGAAAGGCGAAATGGGGAAACCCATAATGGAGTAACGTGTGTTAAAAAGAGAAATTAGCATTTGAAAAGCGATCGCAAAAAGCCATACCGCCAGGACACGATCCGGCAGCCGGGCATTTTTTTTCAGCATCATCATAATGCCGGCATAAAAAGCTTGTGCAAAACCAATCGCAAGGATCGCGATATTCAATTTATTGTAGGCATCCATAATGAGGAAAGATCAATCCCCCAGGATTACAGGCTTTTAAGGATCGAATCGCGTTTTGATATATTTACCGCATCCGGATTGACCGGTACGACCTGAAGACGAAGTACCTGACCGTCTTTCATGATCTGTTGCAAGGCATTGTCCCTTGGGCGTAAAAAGCCGTAACCGCGCGTCATGGTCTTATAGTTCTCATAGGGCATTTTGTCTTCATTGTTCTCGTTATATATCTTGATCGCTTCATTTCTGCCTTCGATCTCGGCATTTTCCATTTCGCGTTTAAGATTAGAAGCCTTGAGACGTTCAAGCAGTTCCGGGAAAGATTGTTCAATGACCTCCGGTGAAGTGGAATGAAGGAAGTTGACCTTACCATCCGGCTCAACCATCACAAAACCGTAATGTCCCACCCAACTGTGGTTTTTATAACCACGGACCACATTCACGATATCGCCGGTCTGCAGATACTGCAGCACTTCCGGCATGATCTCAATGGGGACATAATGCCACACAAGTGAATCTTCGGGAACCATATAAGGTACGCCCTTATTTTTAAAAAACCGGCTTTTGTTGATCTGGATCGTGTCAATGGCGGCACGCTCCCCCGCAAGTTGAAGACTGATGTTTTCAGCCAGCCAGGTATTGCTGCGCGGCCAGTCATACTCCCCGTAATGATTGCGGGTCGTGTAAGAGATAATGCCGTCTCTGTAGCGGATTCGTTGCAGAATGGCAAAGAATTCCTGCCAGTCGTGTGCGTATGCCATTGCAAGAATATGTTCACAGAACACAACGCAATCGCTTCTGTCCAGCGCGTACATCGGCAGCGGGTCATAAAGTTCAACGGGATACTCGCCCAGGAGATATATCTCATAGGGTTGTCCCAGATTTTTTCGAGCAAGATGTTTTATCCGGTCCCTGAGATCCGGGAGGATATAATGAACATAAGGAAGATAGAGATTGATCTCTTCGGGAGAAAAGGCATATAAGGGTTTAGCAAGGAGTTCTTTCAGAACCTCCCGGTCGATGCCGAGAGTATCGGCTGCCATGCACTGCGCTTCCGTCAGCGGTGGCAGTTGTTTTTGTCCGCATCCATGAAAAGCTGTGAGCATGAGACAGGCAAGGGCAATTAAAAGGATCTTTCGCAAAACGGCACCTCATTTTTTATACTAAAAGATACAACGTATTTTTATTTACGGGAAGAATTAATTAGCACATGTCGATTCCATGATTTTCTCCCATAAGACGAATAAAAGTATTATGTTTTTATGGTCTTTCGTACTATTATTAAATATATTACTTGGTTATAATGACACATAATGATGAAAAATATTGAAATAGAAAATAAAATATTCAGCATTCCCTTAGTTGCGGGACTTGCTGCCCTAATTTCCCTGATCGCCCAGTATGGATTTTATCTTAATCCTGCAACACTTCAGTTTTTTAGACAGGTTGATCGTATTATTGCTTTGATATTTGTATTGTATTATTTCCTTCGCCTGTTTTTATCCGAAGATAAATGGCGTTCAATTCGCTCGACTCCCTTTGAGAGTATTCTGCTTTTGATATTCGGTATATCGCTTATAACGGAAGGGGTTTTTAAATCACATTTACTGTCCAGCGAATTTTCAATTATTTATATTAAGATATATTTTGTTGTCATTCAATTGTTTATAATTTTCAATATACTTATGGCTTTAGTAAAAAACCGCCAGGATTGGCTTTTCATGTCTCTAAAACCCTCACGGGTTTTTATGCTCTCTTTTATTATTGTTATCATAGTAGGTGTTTTTCTGCTTAAACTCCCCCGAGCTTCATACAATGGAATATCATGGACCGATGCCCTTTTTATTTCCACCTCGGCAGTTTGTGTTACCGGTCTGACACCACTCAATGTTTTTGATACGTTTACACCCATAGGACAGGGAATTATTTTATTTTTATTTCAGATTGGGGGACTTGGTATTGTAACATTGACAAGTTTTATAGCTCTGATATTTCAGGAAAAAAGCGGATTCCGCTTAAGAAATCAGGTTGTGTTGATGGAGATTCTCGATGATAACAATTTAAGTAAGTTGGGAGAAATGATACGTGCTATTATTCGTCTTACACTTTCTTTTGAATTTGCAGGAGCGATCATTTTATGGTTTCGCTGGGGTGCATTTGATTTATCACCCGGTCGAAGAATATTTACAGCAGTATTTCACAGTGTATCAGCATATTGTAATGCCGGTTTTAGTAATCTGCAGAGCGGATTAGAATCGGTTGGATATAGTCGCGACCCTATAACGATGTTGGTGGTGATGATACTCATCGTTATGGGAGGGCTGGGCTTTTATACATTAAGAGATATTTTCTTTAACCGGCAATATCCTCATGATAATAGACATCATTTTACGCTTCAAACACGGATGATATTGGGAATATCGGCGGCTCTTATTGTAATTGGAGCCTTTGCAATAGTAATCATTCAATGGAAAGACTGGAACGATATGCCAATTTGGCTTCGTATCATGAATGGCTTCTTTACAAGCGTTACAAGTAGGACTGCCGGATTCTCAACTGTAAATATTGGTGCACTTTCTCTTCCGGCAATTATTTTTATAATGTTGCTTATGTATATAGGTGCGGCGCCAAATTCCACAGGTGGTGGTATTAAAGTTACTACATTTGGAGCTGTATTGGCAGCTTCTTGGGCATTTATTCGTGGGAAGGATAGAGTGGAGATTGGCTGGAGCACCATCCCAATGATCACTATACGACGATCATATATTGTTCTGCTTAGTTCTTTAATACTCATTTTTCTGGCAGTATTTTTAATAAGTTTTGTGGAAGAGGCAACTTTTATAGATTTACTTTTTGAAGTGGTTTCTGCATTCGGTACTGTGGGTTTATCGCGAGGTGTAACACCTTTTTTAAGTGAATTCAGCAAGGTTGTTATTACAATTGTTATGTTCATTGGCCGTGTAGGATTATATACACTGGCAATTGCCGTCGGACGGGAAAGCATGGTACAACATAACCATACATTTCCCAAAACGAATATTATGGTTGGATAATAAAACAAGGGACATTCTTATGCCAAAAAAACAAAATTATGTCATTATCGGTATGGGTGCTTTTGGGCGGGAGATTGCAACTGTACTGAAAGAACAAAAAGCCGATGTAATCGTTATTGATGAAAACAAGGATACGATCGCCGAATTAAACCAGGAAGGATTCTATCATGCTGTTAGCCTGGATGCTACTGAGCCTTCAGCATTAAAGCGTTTTGTTTCACCTGATGACACCGTTATTGTCGCGATGGGAGAATCTTTCGAATCAAACATTCTGATTGTTGCTCATCTTAAAAAGATCGGTGTGAAAAAAATATATTCGCGTGCCACAAAAAAAGTATATGCAGATATCCTAAAAAGCATGGATGTTGTTCAGACACTTTTTCCCGAACAGTATGCTGGCCGTAAGTTTGCACTGGAATTAATGTATGACAGTGTGAAATTTATCAGCGAATATATGCAGGGTCTTTATATCAGTGAGGTCACCGCACCAAAGCATTATTGGGGACGTACAATAGTCGACTTGAATGTACGAAAAAGTTTTAATCTGAATATTGTTGCACTTAAGGAAAAATTTGAAAACGGTGAAGAGGAAATATATCCTTTAGGTTTTGAAAACACCCCGCTAAAAAAGGAACATACACTGATACTGTTTGGCAAAGAAAATGACATAACCGCCTTTGCTAAGCAAGCGGAATAAATGATAAAGCAACCTGCCTGATTTTTATTCATAAGCTTAAACGGATTTGCAGAAAGACCAGAAGCCCCTGCAGACAGAAGAATTTTGGAACAAAATATTTTTAATTCCAGCAAGGAATAATTACCTTCCATGTTTATACAAGGGAAAATAATGCCGGAAGCATCAAGTCGCGTTGAACAGATCATAAGAAACCCCAAGAGGGCGGTATGGACCTTGTCGGTTCCTGTATTATTGGGGATGTTCTTTGAGTATTTTTATAATCTGACCGATACATTTTTTGTCAGCCGCATTGGAGATGACGCGATCGCCGCCATGCAGTTCAATCATCCGTTCGTTTTCTTTGCTATCAGTATTTGTTTCGGACTCGGTATCGGTGTGACCAGTCTCATTTCCCGCGCTCTTGGTGCTAAAGACCAGAAACGCGCCAATAATGCGGCCGAACATGCGGTCATCCTGGCGGTCATTATCGGCGTGATCATTTCGGCCGGCAGTATTATCTTCCGGTATCCGATCTTCAGATTACTGGGCGCGCCGGACAATATTATCGGTTTGTCGGTCCGGTATTTTGAGGTCATCATTTTTGGATTTGTATTCAATATCCTCAATGTATTCTTCCGCTCCATACTTTCCGGAGAAGGGGATGTGAAAACACCGGTACGTTTTATGATCATCGGGACCCTGATAAATATCGTGCTGGATCCCTTTTATATTTTTGTACTGAATCTCGGTATTGCCGGTGCTGCCTGGGCGACCATTACGGCACAAATGATCGTAACATTGCTGTATTTGATCTTTTTCTTTCACCGAAAGGCCAGCCTGGTCCAGTTTGCGTTCAAAGATTTTTCCTTCTCCTGGGAGATCATCGGCACCACGTTCCGTATCGGCGTGCCCGCATCGCTGGCTTTTGTGGTCATGTCCCTGGGGCAAATGCTGTTTAACAGGATCGTTGTCGTTTTTGGTTCGGACGCGATCGCCGGGGTGGGGATCGGTATGCGTATGGACCAGCTTTTCTTTATGCCCATTCTCGCCTGTGCGGCCACGATGGTAACCATTATCGGAATGCTGTACGGTGCAAAGCGGATCGACCTCATGCGGGCGACATATTTATATGTCATCCGAAGCTGTCAGATCATTGCGATCATTTTAGGTCTTTTATTCTACTTCATTTCTCCGTACTTTATGAAAATATTTACCGCGAATCCTCTGGTCATTGATATTGGTACGACCTATTTGCGCTACAATGTTTTTGCCTACCCCTTTATTGTTGTGGGCATGATCTCCGGCAGGGTCTTTCAGGGGTTTGGTAAGGGAGTACCCGGCTTGCTGATCACAACCATTCGTATTGCCGTGATCATTGTTCCTCTGGCCCTTGTGTTCACGCGTGTTCTTGGCTGGGGGATACAGGGAGTGTTCATTGCACAGATCATTTCTTCGTTCACTGCCGCTGTCATTGCGTATCTCTGGCTGAGCGCCAGTATGAAAAAACTAGAGGCAAAAGAAATAACACCCGGAGCATGATATGAACAAGAATCAAAGTTATCCTCTTGATATTTCAACCAAGGAGGCCATGAAAGAGATCACACGGGGTATTCCTTGTCTGTTGAAATTATTTTATCGCCTGCTGAGAGATGACCGTACGCCACGTGCCGTTAAATGGTGGATCGGCGGAACGGCCCTGTATCTGATCCTGCCGATCAATCTGAAGTTCAAAAACCTGAAACGTTTCCCGGTCCGCCTTTTAAACTATATTGACGATATCGTGGTGATCTTTACCATGATCCAGCGGATATTCAACAATACACCGGAAGAACTGCTGGAAGAATTATGGGATCATGATATTTCTCTCACAGAGTGGCAGAACCTTTTATTCAAGATCAAAACCGATATCCAGAATTTTGTTTAAGGGAGCTGCATGATCGAACGTCTTTCCGGTGTCCTGCTGCACATAAGCTCTCTCCCCTCTGCCTGGGGATATGGTGATTTCGGACCCGGGGCTTTCCGGTTTGCCGATTGGCTGGCGGAGAGCGAACAAGCTCTGTGGCAGACGCTTCCGCTGACCATCCCGGACAGTTTCAGATCACCTTACGCAAGTCCTTCCGCATTTGCCATGAACCCCGAACTGATCAGTCCGGAAATGCTTTTCCGCAATGGCTTGCTTTCCCGCAAAGAGCTTGATGCGGTGTTGCGCGATCGCCGGGAAGGCGACATGGACGCACGCCGGCTTGCGGTCACGAAAGCATATGAGCACTGGTCGGCACACCCCGAACCTCCCGCTTTCAGGTCCTTTTGTGATGAACGGCAGTACTGGCTGCATGATACGGCACTTTTTATGAGTATCCGCCGCCATTATCCCGGAAGCTGGTATGATTTCCCCGAAGGTCTCCGCGACCGTGTACCTGCAGCCCTGAAACAATGGGAAAGTGAACATGCCGACACGATCCGCCGTTTTAAATTCGAGCAGTTCATTCTCTCCGAACAGTGGAGTGCGATCAAGACCTATGCAAACAGGAAAGGCATCCGTATTATCGGGGACATCCCCATTTTTGTTTCCGGAGATTCGGCGGATGTGTGGGCACATCGCCGATTGTTCAAACTGGATGCTGATGGTGTTCCCCTCGTATGGACGGGTGTCCCGCCGGATCTGTTCACAAAGACCGGTCAACTCTGGGCACAGCCGCATTTTGATTGGACCGCAATGGAGGCGGATGCTTACACATGGTGGATCAACCGGGTACGGACCGTTAAAACGCATGCGGACATTATTCGCATGGATCATTTCCGGGGATTTTGCGCGGCATATGAAGTGCCGTATGGTTCGCCAACGGCGGAAACGGGCCAATGGGTCGAGGGTCCGCGGGAAACGATCTTTTGCGTTCTGCATAATAATATTCCCGATCTGCATATTATAGCAGAAGATCTGGGCGTGATCACACCGGATGTGGACATGCTTCGCCAACATTTGAATTATCCCGGTATGAAAATATTGCAATTTGCATTCAACGGTGATCCGGATAACCCCTATCTGCCGAAAAATTTTGATCCGAACGATCGCTTTGTGGTTTATACCGGAACACATGATAATAACACCACCCGGGGCTGGTATGAAGAAGCGAACGAGGAAGAGAAAGCCATTCTGGCGCATTACACGGATCGTGGTGTGGAAGGTGTTACCCGTGCGCTCATCAGGATGGCATATGACTCCAATGCCATGTGGGCGGTGATCCCGATGCAGGATATTCTCGATCTGGACGGTTCCGCACGCATGAATTATCCAGGCACACTGGCGGGTAACTGGAAATGGCAATTGCGATCTTTGGAGTTTCCCAAAACATTAAGCAGTGAGATTCGAACCATGACAAGACAAGGCGGACGAAGTCCGGGAAAAGGCCAATGAAGACAAAGCTTTCAACACCGATAAATATTAAAGACGAGAATATCCGTCCGCCGTTTTATTTCTTATCCGATATCCACTTGTCTACATGCACAAAAGAGGCGCCCAAACGCCGCATGAAAAAAGTGTTATCGCTGATGGGGGATATATATGAGAAAGGGGGAACCCTGTTCATCCTGGGTGATTTTTTTGATTTCTGGTTCGACCGCAGAGATTATGTTCCCGAAACGCTTCGACCGGTAGTCCGGGCGCTTGCCCGTTTGAGTGAGAAAAATATTGGTGTCCATTACATTGGAGGGAACCACGATTATTGGATAGAAGGTTATCTGACGCGTGAACTCGGTATCCACTTTTATCCGGACGATATCACCTTCCGCTATGAGAAAACACGGTTTTTCTGTCAGCATGGAGATCACATCGTTTACAATCATTTCAGCTATCCGCTGGTCCGACATATTCTGCGCGCACCCCTTGCGATCACTATGCTGAAATGGCTGCCGGTGAACTGGACCTATGCCCTGGGCAAGAAGGTCAGTCATTATAACCGTACAGCCACACGTATACCCCGCGTTCCCGAACACATCGTTAATAAAATGCAGCTTTTTCTCCTTGATAAACTCGAAGAAGGGTATGATATTGCGATCAGCGGACATGTGCACGAACCGCTATGCATTGAAAAAGACAATAAATATGCGGTCATATTGGGAGACTGGATCCATAACTGCAGCTACGGTATCTGGGATGGATCGGTTTTTCGTCTTGTCCGCGATACGTGGCAACATGAATGATAGACCCAACATTCTGTGTTATATCATTGCGGCGGTCATGACGATATCGATTTCTTTTGCCGCCGACACCACCATGGTGTATGCAAATCAATTGAACCAATATTATATGTTCGGTGGCTGGAATCATTTATCACTGAACACAGGTCGTTTATATATCCAAAACCGTATTAATAACAGCAGTTCCGTCTACAGCGAAACGGCTCGTCTTAAAACGCAGACAGACGTGAATACGGATATCCTTTACCGCATTTCCCCATCGGTTCGCAGCGGTATTACCGGTCGTTTTTTCCTTTTTAAGGACGGTCAGACACACCATGCCTATGATTATGATCAAATGCGGATAGGGCTGAAAGGAGATTACCACCGTCATAATTATATTGTTGTACTTGAAGGCGGATATGCCGGTGAGACCCGACTGGATATCAATGATATGGGATGGTACGGGGGTCTGGGACTTAAGCGCGACACAAAAGGCTTATTGTTCTATCCTGAACTGAATTGGGACTATTCCCGGATGGGACAGCGCCGGAATTATACATTTGAGAACCGCGTTTCATTTCACATCAAAACGCCGGATACCTTCAGAAATGTTTTTTCTGCCGGATTAACGGCCTATAACCGTGAATATTACGTTACACGCGAAGCCGACACGGAAGAGCGCATGAGTCTGACGACATATCTTGAAAATGAGCTTTATTATCCCGTCAGCAAGCATGTGGCACTTGAACATAAATTGTCCTTTTCATCCTCCTCCGAAGGTCTCGATTTTTCTTATTACGATGCGAAAGAGACCCGCAACAGACAATTTTTAACCTTGCAGAACGATATGCGTTTACGTGGACGTTTCGGACCGCTGAAGGGATATGTTGGGTTTTCGAACGATTATAAGCAGAGCAGAACGACGGCAACGCATTCGTCCATCAGTCTTCCGGCCGATTATATATTCGACAAGAAAAATTTTCTTACTCGTGTATCCGTTCGCCTTTCGGAGCGGGACAGCCTTTCGGTCAACTATCTGGGGTCCCTGCTTTACTACGATACTCCCGATACGAATAATTATGATGACCGCGATGAACTGACATATTCTCTATCTCCCGCATGGCATCGTCGCATGGGGGATTACACATCGCTTACGATCTCGGCGAACATGTTTCTGCATCATTATGTTTATTTGTATCATCAGCGTTCGGCACAGAACCATTGGAACCGTGTCTTTTCTATCCGTTCCGAAATAAGTACCCGTATTCCCGGGCGGATCTATTGGACCGCCCAGCAGGAGATCTACGCGAATTATTTTGTTTACGATTATGAGGAATTGCCTTTTGTTCATGTTCAAAGCATGGTGTTCAGAGGATTAAAACTGCAGCAAAATATTGACTACTTTTTCAGCGACACCTGGTTTCTTCGCGCGTACATGTTCGTTCGGTTCGAAGACAACGGACTTCTGGACTGGGACGCATTCATTCAGAAAATTACCGACAGTAAATATACCATCAAAGCGGAAATACGACCCGGTTTCAAGATGAAAAGGTTTCAGGTTTCGCTGGGTCCCTCATATTCGCATCGCCGGGATTTTCGTTATCCGGATATACAAACCAGGGAACCGTCCTATCTTTCACTGCGCTTCGGGGGTGTATTATCTCTGCAGATTGCAAACATGCTGACACTGGATTATCGCCTTGAAGAGATCTCCCAAACCGGGACATCACAACGCTATAACCAATCCGGTAGTCTGCGTTTTACCTGGATACTCTAATATTACGATCCGTTAGAAAGATCAATTGGGCATTTTTTTATTTTCGGATTCGAAATGAATTTGCGGCTGTTGGGCGTCATGGATATCTTTGATCTCGCCGAAATGCTGTTCATAGCGGGCGATATTGACCGCAAGGGTTTTCATAAGGGCTTTTGCATGCTGGGGCGACAGGATCAGTCGTGAGACCACATTCGCCTTGGGTAATCCGGGCAGCAACTGACAAAAATCAAGAACGAACTCGGTCGGACTGTGTGTCACGATCTGCAGGTTCGCATACGTGCCCTGGGCGGTCTTCTCGTTGATATTGATCTCTATGCGTTTCCCCGGATTGTTTTCAGTCTTCATCGTCATCGTCAATCTCCTCAACATCGAAAATGGTGAAGTCATCCTGCGAGCCCTGGGAAGAATCAATGTCCGTAATAAACTCATCTTCTATGGAGATCATATTATCATCCAGAAAATCATGTGGATTATCATTGTCGTTTTCCGCGATATCGTGATCATCATCCATTTCGTTGGTTTCATACTTTAAAAAATCATTGCCGAAGAGAGATGCATCGAAAAAATCGACATTGTCAACGATCCCCTGCTCGACAAGATACTCGAGAAAATCTATGTAAATTTCGTTCTTTAAGTTCGTTCTGCAATGCGGACAGTACAAACGGATCCGCAGTGATGCTTTGTCCAGCGCTTCCCCGCACTTGGGGCATAGTAATTCGTTAAATGAACTCAATTCGTTACCTCTTTTCAAATTTTGGAAAAGATAAGAGTTAGTTAAGGACAATGCAAGTTAAAAATAACCACGCGATAAAATGAGATTACATGTTCCCGCATCAGGGTGTAAGCGACAGCTTCAAATACTCGTTTTTACCAACATATACGTTCTTTACGGTCAGAATCTTATTCCTGCCCCGAAGGACAAGTTTTCCCGCTTCCGGCAAATGATATGTTCTGTTTTTACCATCGCTGAGAACAAAGGGGATTTCACTCAGGTTTACGATCTCTGTTCTTTGCATACCCTTTGGACGTATCTGCAAACAGGCATGAACAAAAGCCTCCGTTATTTCCGCAGGTCCGGCCAATATATCATCATGGGTCCATGCCAGCGTGCGTCCGGCAAAGAGAGCTTCCTTTATAGCCTTCTCGCTCCGTTCAGTTGCAAAGACCAGGGTCATTGTGCGGTGTGAAAAGTCATCAAGAAAATCATCCTTGATCGTATAGTGAACGTCAGAACACCCCAATACGGCAAGACCATATTTTTCGGTATATTCCAGAACACCCGGATAATGCTCGTGATCGTTGGCAAATTCGACACCATGCAGCCAATTGCGTTCTATCAATGTTGTATGTACATCATACCAGCGAACGACACCATCCGGCTGCTGTGCCCGCCATCCGGGATGGTTCCAGAAAACAAATGCACCCTGTGCGATCGCCTCTTCGACAACCTGAAGAAAGTCATCGATCAGAAGTGCATTGGCATCCCGGATAAAAATAGCATTTAAATGTCCCGGGGGCATCCGGCGGGTAATTTCTGCACCGGCAATACATATGACATCTTTATTCTTTTTTTCGGCATACTGCCGGGCGATTTCATAAGCGGCATTCAGGTCCGCGGATACGTGCTCCCGGTGCGGTCTGTATTCCAGGTGATCGCTGATAACGATCGCATCCAATCCTTCATTGACCGCCTCATCGATCCGCACGCTCGGCCAGACAAGTCCGTCCGAAAAGATCGTATGCGTATGCAGATCACATTTAAGTGTCAGATATTCGCCCAGCTTAGGCAGTCCCTGTGCGTTGAGTAAAGTGGCGAACAGTAAAATGGAGATAAGAAGCAAACATTTTCTTTGCATATCAGCCCCTTTGAAATGTTTAAAATGAACGGTTCCGGGATGAATATAATTTTTCCAAATGAAGAATCAAAGCTCTGTTCCGCTTAAAATGGCATACATTACCCGGGGAAGGTTTTTTATTTTGAATTTTACAGGCAATTATTATATTTAAAGGAACAGCTAAATAAGGGAGAAAGATGAAGAAAACACTTATTTTATTCTGCGCCATGATCATTCTGGTATCATGTGACAATATTCCGGTCCGTCCGGCTCAGGCTTTTGTCGATGAAGTACGCAAAGAGGTTTGTCCGGACCGCCGGGTCAGTATCTTTGATGTGGACTACGAACAGAAAGGCAAGGTTATAACACTGAAAGGCGAAACGAACAAGAAAGCCGGAGCGGATAGCCTGCGTGTACGCCTGGAGCGGGAAGGATACACTGTTGCAGACAAGATCCGTATTTTACCGGACCCTCAGGAACTGGGAGATAAGACCTATGCCGTTGTAAACCGTTCCATCGCGAACATTCGTGTTGAACCATCCGAACGCAGCGAGATGGCAACCCAGGCACTGCTGGGAACCTCCATGTATGTTTATAAAAAACAGCGTGGCCAATACTACGTTCAAACGCCGGACGGCTATCTCGGTTGGGTCGAGGGCGATGCCATTACACGCATGAATTATGAAGAATTCCGCAAATGGATGCATTCTGCAAGGGTCATATATCTTCTTCCTCACGGCTATGTCTACAATGAACCTTCAAGTAATTCCAAGATCATTTCAGACATCACGATGGGTTCTTTTTTAAGCGGCATTAAACCGGCTAAAAACAATTTTGTGGAAGTTGCTTTTCCCGATGGCCGCATTGGATATATAGAACGTTCCAAATGTGAACATGATGAATATTGGGCCGAAAGAGCAGAAGGAAATGTCAAGGACATTATTGAGTTGGCTAAGAGCTTTATGGGTGTCTCCTATCTTTGGGGCGGCACGTCTGCATTAATGATGGACTGTTCCGGACTGACGCGTCTTGCATACATGATGAATGGGATCTATTTGCCCCGTGACGCTTCGCAGCAGGCGCTGGTCGGCAAAACGGTTGCAGAAGGCAAAGAAGAGCTGGATCGTGTCAAGCCCGGCGATCTGTTGTTTTTCGGCAGAAAGCTTGAAGACGGCAGCGAACGTATCACGCATGTGGCTATCTATCTCGGTGACGGGAAGTTCATTCATCAAACCGGCACCGTAAGGATCGAAAGCCTTAATCCCGAAGATGATGATTACAGCGAATATCGCCACAATCAGTTTATTCGCGCGAAAGATGTTGTCAATTATATTGACCGATTGAACGTTTTGCACGTCATGTCAACCCGGTTGATCTTTTTACCGTTCATTTAACAAACAGAGATGCATAAAAAAAGGCGGTCAAACCGCCTTTTTCTTTTATGACATTATTTATTGCATGTCCATTCCTTCGAAACTGCCGGGGCTGTCAAACTCGTCGGACTCTCCGTTCTGTCGCTCCCTGTTACGATCCCTGTAGTTATTGATCTTCAATGAAAGGTTTAAAGATATCATAGGAGACTGACGATAGAATTCGGAGTAAGTATAATATGTCGGAGTAGTGATCTCGCTTTGACGGAAGCCGGTCCCGAAGATATCCCGTACCTGCAGGGTCGCGGTGAGCTGGTTCTTAAAGAGATCCTGTCGTACGGCCAGATCGGTCATAATACCTCCCGAGCTGCTTCCCTGGGCGGTGGCGGAACGGCTGCGATAGTTCAGTCCAACCTGGATCCGGGTGTCGTCGCCGATCATAAAGGTATTGCGCATACGCGCACTGTAATTCATACTGCTGCGGCTGAAATCTTCATCATATAAAACACCCTCAACCTGATAGTAGTACAAACGCCCGCTCAGGTTCATCATCCACCATTTGGATAAATTGAGATTTCCCATCAGTTCGATACCCAGTGAGTGGTCTTTGCCCACGTTTTCATACGTACTAAGGATCACATCATCCGAATAAACACTTTGGATGTGTTCGATCTTATTGTGGGTCATTTTGTAGTATGCGTCCAGAGATACAAAACTCTTTCCGAAACGTTTCTGGATACCGATATCGTAGGAATCGCTCATTTCCGGTACGAGTTCGGGATTGCCGACAGATATATTATACGCATCACGCCAGGTATAGAAAGGTTGGAACTGCCATCCGCGCGGACGTGAAACGCGGCGGGTATAACTGGTCATCAGCTGAATATCCGCCGGTAATTGATAGGACATATGGATCGTGGGAAATACGTGGAGCCGGTTAACGACAAATGCCGAATCCTGCACGTCGCTCTGGATCCTTCTATAGGTATACTCCGCGCGCAGGCCGGGTTGTATCCCGAATAACCCGAACTCACCCGAATATAAGGCAAATGCTGAATATGTGTTTTGTTCGTAACCGATCAGATAACTGTAATCATCCTGCTTTTCATACTCGCCGCTGACCGTGTTCAGGTAATAGACATTATTCCCGTTCTCGCGCCAGCCGAGCCGGCCCTGTATACCGGCTTCGAAGGTCTGATCTTTATTGATCGGGAGCATATAATCCAGATTGAAACGGATATTGTTGGACGGGCCGATGGATTCGGTCTTTTTGCCGTCGGTAGTATCTTCAAGATCATTTAAAAGAAAGGTATATCCGACTTCATCCATATTCCAGTTTGAATAGGAAACCCTGGCTTTAAGTTGATGGGCACGGGTTGAACCGCTTACCAGATCACTGATGTTCATACCCCGTCCCGGACCTTTTTGATTTTTATTGCTATCGTTGAACTTATGCGTATAGTCCGCATTGATACTGTAGCGATAACCGCCGCGTGTGCTGTTCTCATAGTTGGTATAATGTTCGGTTTTTAGAATATCAAGGGAAATGGGATCTTTATAATTTACAACATAATCGGTCATGGATTGACTGCCGGAAGTGTTCAGACCGATATGTGCGCTGATCCCCAAAATATTGTTTTTATTAATGAACCAGTCAACACCGCCGCGAATACCCCCGCCGCTGCGATTTCTCTCCGAACTGCCTTCGGAAAGAAATTCCGAAACGGTGTCTGGATAGGTCAGAATGCGCTGTATATAGGAATCCCCGCGAAATGCACGGTTACGATAATCGATGGAGATATAGGCATTGTAACGCTTTTGAGTGAAGTTTAAAAGCAGGCTGCCGCCAAGATTGTTCGTTCCGGCGTTCAGGGTGGCAAGTCCGGTCACCCCGATACGCTGATCGCGGCGTGTAATGACATTAATAACACCCGCACCGCCCTCGGCATCAAAACGGGCGGAAGCGTTTGTCATGATCTCAATGTTCTCGATCGTTTCCGCCGGAATGCTTTCAAGTGCATCCTGCGGCTCAAGCACGGAGGGACGTCCGTCGATCATGACCGTGAAATTACTGCTGCCGCGAAGAGAGACATTCCCTTCGATATCGACATCCACGGAGGGTACGTTCTCCAGTATGTCGATCGCCGTACCGCCCTGTGCGGTAAGGAACTGCTGGGCATCAATGACCCGCTTATCCAGGCGATAAGTGATCGCCGGTTTTTCGTCCGTTACGAGGACATCTTCCATTTGCAGAGAGGTCGGACGCAACGAAATGGTACCGACATCCATATTTCTTGTGTCGTTTTGTATTGTAAAGCTTCTTATCTGCTCACGTTCGTATCCCATATAGCTCGCAACAATGTAATAGATACCTGCGGGGACATTAAATATGCGAAAACTTCCGTCGACACCGGACATGGATCCCGTTACGATGGTATTGTTGTTCTCTGCGTAAACGGCAACATTCGCAAACTCCAGCACATCGCCGGTTTGAGCGTCTTTGATGACTCCGCTGATCGTTGCTGCGAACAGAGAGGCAGACAACAGGGTGAAGAGTATAATGACTGACAGTTTTTTCATTCTTTTTCCTTTCCGGTTCTTCCTTGTTTTGACACGGGGACCGGTAAAAAGTTAATGGCTTTATCACTTTTTTTTATACTGAGTGAATGGCTTCTTTTTCAATGTCCTTAAAATATTTTACGGTACCGACCTTAAGTTCCATGGTCGCCTCATCGTCGCATACGATCATACCCTTCGGGTGTAACTGTAAGGCCGAGACGGTCCACATATGATTCACACCCTCTTCGACAACCTTTTTCAGTGCACGTGCCTTTTTATAGCCATTGACCAGAATAATGACCTCTTCCGCATCCATGACCGTGGCGACTCCCACTGTCAGAGCGTTTTTAGGAACTTTATTGACATCATTATCAAAGAAGCGTGAATTTGCCAATATGGTATCATAGGTCAGGGACTTGATGCGGGTACGCGACGACAGGGAAGACCCCGGTTCATTGAACGCAATGTGTCCGTCAGGGCCGATCCCGCCGAGGAAAAGACGGATCCCGCCGTATGAGCGGATAGCTTCTTCGTACGCCTTGCATTCAGCGACAGGGTCCGGAGCATTTCCGTTGAGTATGTGAATGTTCTCTTTGGGCAGATCAATATGATCGAAAAAATTCCGGTGCATGAAATAATGATAACTCTGGGGATGATCTTCCGGAAGTCCGATGTATTCATCCATATTGAATGTCACGACATCGCGAAAAGAAAGCGCTGCCTTTTTATGCAATGCGATGAGTTCGCGGTACACTCCCAGGGGAGAAGAACCGGTAGGCAGACCCAGTACAAAAGGTTTTTTCGCGGACGGAGCAAAATCGCGGATGCGCCGTGCAATATGATGTGCCGTAAAGACACACATTTTTTCGTAATTATCCATGATGATCATTCGCATAATTCACCTCAAATTTCATTTCACAAAAAGCTTCCAAAGATAGCATGGAGAAAAGAAAATTAAAACAACTATTTATTTACGCCCCCTGCCCCGTGATTGTTTAATTATATGATTTTACAATTGTAATATCCCGTATCATATTATAACTTTCGACATTAAAAACCAGGTGTGAAAATGGATAATATTACAAAAAAAATACTCGGCATTTTTGAACAGATTTCGCAGGTACCGCGGCAGTCCAAACACGAAGAGGCCATTTCAGCCTGGCTGGTGAATTGGGCAAAGGAACATGGTATTCCCGTTAGGACGGATAACGTGATGAATGTATTTATGTCGGTTCCCGCTACGGCGGGATATGAAGATCGTCCCGTTGTTGTCCTTCAGGGGCACATGGACATGGTCTGTGAGAAAACACCCGATTCCACGCATGATTTCAGTAAGGATCCCATACGTCTGATCCATGACGGTGATTGGCTGAAAGCGGATAAAACGACACTGGGCGCAGATAACGGTATCGCACTGGCCTATGCTCTGGCCGTGGTGGAGTCGGATATTCCGCATCCCGAACTGGAACTGTTGTTTACGGTTGACGAAGAAACCGGGTTGACCGGTGCCACCGCGCTGGAAGCGAACGCTCTGAAAGGAAAAATACTGCTAAACCTTGATTCGGAGGATGAGGGTGTTTTTACGATCGGATGCTGCGGCGGAGTTGATACCAGAGTATGGTTTCCCCTGCAATATGAAGCGGCCGCCCCGGATGACAAGACCTTTTTGCTGAATGTCGGTGGATGTGTCGGCGGACATAGCGGGGGTGATATCGTTCGGCATCGCGCGAACGCAAATAAATTGCTCGTCAGAACATTATGGGATATCTGCCGGTCCACCCCCATGGGTCTGATCAGCTTGCACGGCGGTACGGCGCATAACGCCATTCCAAGAGATGCGGAAGCGCTGATCACGATCCCCGATAAAGCTGTGGGAAGAGTGGAAAAATGCATAGAGAACATGCTTGCGGTCTTCCAAAATGAATATAAGGGTTTTGAAAAGCATATCGGCATGTCCCTGAAGCCCGGAAAACCGGCGGAACGGATCATCACAAGGGTACTGACGGAGCGAATTTTACGTTTTATGCTTGCTTACCCAAACGGTATCGAAGAACTCGATCCGTCGGTATACCAGGGCGGTCCCTTGCTTGCGGAAACTTCCAACAATTTTGCGGTTATCCGCACCGAAGAAGATATTATCCGGGTCTTGTCCAGTCAGCGCAGTCAGGTCATGTCCGCACGGGATATGATGACCCAAAAGATCGAAATGATCGCGCATCTTGCCGGTGCGGAATATAAAAGCGGGAACGGATATTCTTCCTGGCAGCCTGACTGGGATTCCAAACTGCTGGCCAAAGCCAAAGGCGTCTATGAAAAATGTTTCGGTGTTCAACCGAAAGTGAATGTCATTCACGGGGGACTGGAGTGCGGCGTGATCGGTGCAAAGCATAAGGATATGGACATGCTCTCGCTCGGACCGACGATCCGCAATCCGCACTCACCCGATGAGTGCATGTTTATTCCGTCCGTAAAAAAGGTATGGGATCTGCTGGCGGAATTATTAAAAGAGATCTGATCCACCTTATACACAAAGGGTATGTATGGCAATATCACGTGAAGAAGTTGAATATATAGCGGGTCTGGCCCGCCTGACATTGAGCGAAGAAGAGATCGATTGCTACGCAAAACAACTTAATGACATTCTCGGCTATATCGATCAGTTGAAAGAACTGGATGTGGACAATGTTGAGGTCATGAGCCACGTTTTGGACATTGTGAATGTCATGCGGGCGGACAAACATCTTCCTTCTCTCAGCCGCGAAGAGGTCATGGAGATCGCACCGGATCATGACGGCGAACATTTCAGGGTTCCGAGGGTAATCAAGAATTAAGGAGTTTTCTCATGGCGAAAGATACGAACAAACACAGAACATCGCATTATATCTTTGTGACCGGCGGCGTTATTTCCGGACTTGGCAAGGGCATTACCTCCGCATCGATCGGATATTTGCTCAAAGAAGCCGGATACCGTGTTATCATTCAGAAATTTGACCCCTATCTCAATGTCGATCCGGGGACCATGAGTCCCACACAGCACGGGGAGGTCTATGTTACCGATGACGGCGCGGAAACGGATCTTGACCTGGGGCACTATGAGCGTTTTCTTGATGTCAATATGTCCCGCCTGAACAATGCGACCGCGGGTCAGATATACAGCAGCGTTCTTGAAGCGGAGCGGCGCGGAAAATATCTCGGGACGACCGTGCAGGTCATTCCCCATGTGACAAATGAGATCATGCGGCGCTTTACCGAGATCCTGAAAAAAGAGGACTACGATATTATAATCACCGAGGTCGGCGGAACGGTCGGTGATATTGAAAGTCTGCCCTTCCTGGAAGCGATACGGCAATTTGAGAACAAACTTGCACATCATGAATACATGAACGTTCATGTAACACTATTGCCGTACGTAAGCTGTTCCGAGGAGATCAAGACCAAACCGACCCAGCATTCGGTACAAAAACTGCGGGAGATCGGATTGGCGCCGGATATGATCATGTGCCGAAGCGGGAAGACTGGACTTGATGCTTCCGCACGGAATAAGATCGCGCTGTTCTGCAATGTCCGTCAGGATGCGGTCATAGATATGCCCGATGCGGAAACGATCTACGAAATACCGCTTATATTCAAAAAACAGAACGTTTATTCGACCCTTGCGGAACATTTTGGCCTGGAGAACCCCGATAATCCCGCTCTGACCGAACTGCGTTCCATTGTCCGGCGTATAAAATCCCCGAAACACGAAGTGCATGTTGGTATCGTCGGAAAGTATATGGGGATGAAAGATTCCTATAAAAGTATTACCGAATCCTTTATTCATGCCGGTGCCGAGAACAATACCCGGGTCAACCTTTCATGGATCGAGGCCGAAGATCTCGAAAAGCTTCCGGCGAAAGATGTACAGAAAATCTTAAAACCGCTGGACGGTATTCTGATCCCCGGCGGTTTTGGCAAACGCGGCATTGAGGGAAAGATCCTTGCGGCAACATACGCCCGGGAAAAGAAGATCCCTTATTTTGGTATCTGCCTCGGGATGCAGATTGCGGTTATCGAATATACACGCAGCAAACTGGGTTTATCCGAAGCCAATAGTACGGAATTTTGCGAGGACACTCCGGATCCCGTCATCGATCTGATGGAAGAACAGAAAAAGATCAGCAACCTTGGCGGTACAATGCGGCTGGGTGCTTTTGATTGTGAACTCACGGCAGGTACAAAGATCGCAAAAGCATACGGAGATACGCTTATTTCCGAACGGCACCGTCATCGTTATGAGGTCAACAATCATTATCGCAGCGATCTGCAGAAAGCAGGCATGTTGATCGCAGGGATCAATAGAAAATACAATCTGGTCGAGTGTATTGAGTTACCCAATCATCCCTGGTTCGTGGGCGTGCAGTTCCACCCGGAACTAAAATCCCGTATTGCCAAAGCGCATCCGCTGTTCCGGGATTTTATCGCGGCGGTTCTTCGCAGAAAGAGGCACCTATGACCCATGCCTCATCCCGTCTTCTGGAAAAAATGCGGAAAGTGCGGCTCATTATAACGGATGTGGACGGCGTATTGACCGACGGCTCCTTTTATATCGGCCGTGATACCGAATTCAAACGCTTCCATTCCAACGACGGATTGGCTTTCGTTCTCTTAAAACTGCTTGATTTTCCAGTGGCGGTCATATCCGGCCGCTATTCGGAAGCCACTCTGGCGCGTACGCGTGCTCTGAATATTCCCGATGATCTGGTGTTTCAGGACCATTACGTTAAGTCGGATGCGTATCGCGAATTGAAAGAACGGTTTCAGCTTGAGGATGAACAGATTGCATATGTGGGGGATGATTATATCGACGAACCGGTGCTGCGTCAATGCGGTGTTTCCTTCGCCCCGGCAAATGCCATTCCGGAGATCAAAGCTATCGTTGATCATGTTACCGCCGTCCCCGGCGGTTCCGGTGCGATGCGGGAGATCGTAGATATGATCCTGAAAGCCCAGGACCGTTTTGAAGAAGCGATCAAAAAGTTACAGGGATTATATTGATCCTATGAAAAAAACAGGATATATCCTGCTTGTCCTTTTTCTGCTCGCCGCCTGCACAAAGACCGGCGACTACAGCAGTCTGGCAGGCAAACGTGTTCCCGATCAGGAAATATGGAACACCGTGGTCACGATCACCCGGTCCGGAGAGCTTACCACAAAAATTTATGCCGCGCATCTGGTAAAATATCAGGATACGCAGGATATGTTCATCCGTGACAGTATGCGCATTGATTTTTATGAGGACGGAAAGCACACCTCCTATCTGACGGCGGACAGTGGTCGGATCAACGAACGGAAAGAAAGGATCGTCGCGATCGGGAATGTGGTCATGGTGTCGGACAGCGGATTTATTGCTTACACCGACAGCCTGTTCTGGATCAACGACAGCGATAAGGTTTATACCAACAGCAGGATACAGATCTTTTCAGAACAGGATACGCTCTACGGTACCAATTTTGAGAGCGATACGAAGTTTGAGAACTGGATCATTTATAATCCGCTGGGGAAAACATGGCGGCGTTTCGACGAATAAGCTGTGGAAAGCCTTGATCTGAACGATGTAATAAAAAGAAATTATATGATATATACAACCGTTGTCACATTTTCCCCTTCAGGCTTTGTAAACTCGAACATTCTCGTTATATTCATCCGAGGTGGTTAAAAATATGGCACTACTGAAAGCAGAAAAACTGGTAAAAATATACGGAAAACGCAAGGTTGTGAATGCCGTTGATCTGGAAGCGAAAACCGGCGAGATCGTTGGACTTTTAGGTCCGAACGGCGCCGGGAAAACCACCAGCTTCTATATGATCACCGGAATGATCCGTCCGCATTCAGGACGGATCTATCTGGATGACCGTGAGATCACACACCTGCCGATGTATAAGCGCTCGCAAATGGGGATCGGCTATCTGTCGCAGGAAGCGTCCGTATTCCGCAAACTTTCGGTAGAGGATAATCTTCGTTTGGTGCTGGAGCTTTATCATAAAGATAAAAAAACCATCACGGAAAAGATCAACATCCTGATCGATGAATTCAAGCTTGAACAGGTAAGGAAGAACAAAGGGTATGCTCTGAGCGGCGGAGAACGCCGCCGAACCGAGATCGCACGGGCACTGGCAACTGACCCCAAATTTATTCTGCTGGATGAACCTTTTGCCGGTATCGATCCCATTGCGGTGGAAGATATCCAGGAAATGGTGGTGCGTCTCAAGGATAAAGGTATCGGTGTGATCATTACGGACCATAATGTTCATGAAACCCTCTCTATTACCGATCATGCGTATTTATTGTATCAGGGTACTGTGCTAAAAGCCGGTACCGGGGAATTCCTTGCGCAGGATCCGGAAGCCCGACGGCTTTACCTGGGGGCGAAATTCAAATTAGATCGCTAGAAAAACAAGATGAAACAAAGCTTATCCCAACAGCAGATACAGAAACTCGCGCCGCTGCAGCTGATGCTCGCACGTCTTTCCCAGCTGTCCCAGTCCGATCTGGAACAAGCGGTATTTAAGGAAGTTGAAAAAAACCCCCTTCTCGAAATAGACGATCCGAAAGAGCACAGCGGGAACGATCTTAAAGAAGATATGCCGTATTATTCGGCTTCATTGCGGACGACAGGTGATCTGCCGGACCTTCCCCGGGCGGAAGAACTGGATTTTTTTGAGCTGCTGCTCTTGCAGGTAAAAGAATCCGGTATGCATGAAGAAGAGATCCGGGTAGCGGAAGAGATCATTGGAAGTCTGGATGAAAACGGATTTTTAAGCGGAACACCGATCGGTAACATTGCCTATAAGTTATCCGTCCCGCTGGATATGGCAGAACATGTCCTGCGGCAGGTACAAGCGCTGGCACCCCCGGGAGTCGCTGCACGCGATCTCCGGGAATGTATGCTGCTGCAGCTGCGCGACCGTTGCGAGGAACCATTTGTCATTGAAATGATCGAGGAACATTATAACGATTTTATAGACGGTCGTTTTAATGATATCCGCAGGGCAATGGCATTAAGTGAAGACGATATGCAATACGCCCGAGAACAGATCGCCAGACTGAACCCCAAACCGGCTGCGGGACATGATGATTATTTGAAAAAAAGCATTATTCCGGATGTTCTTCTTCGCGAGAAAAACGGAACATTTTACATTGCGCTGAACGAATCCGGCATACCCGGTGTTCGTTTGTCGGAAACCTATCTCAGCATGCTGGATAAGGGGAACCTGGACATAGATACAAAACGTTATTTGAACGGGAATAAACAGGCGGCACAGTGGTTCATCCAGGCCATTGAACAGAGGAAGCATTCCATGATCGCTGTTGCACAATCCATCGTGCGCCGACAGGATGAATTTCTTTTAGGTAAACGAGAGTATCCCGCCCCCCTGGTGATGAAAACAATTGCCGCGGATACCGGTCTGGACATATCCACCGTGTCCCGGATCGTGAACGGCAAATACATACAAACTCCCCGCGGGATCTATGAATTGCGGTATTTTTTCAGTGAGCGGGCCGGTCGCTCCGACGAGGCTTTACGTTCAACCCGGGACCTTGAAAAAGATCTTATGATGATCATTGATAATGAAGATAAACAAAAACCCCTGAACGATGAAGCCCTGCAGGCAGCCCTGGGGGAGAAGGGATACCGCGTAGCCCGGCGCACGGTTGCAAAATATCGTGAAAAGCTGGGTATTCCGGGTTCGCGGGAACGACGAAAATAATAAGAGGAAAACAATGGAAACATTACATGCTACAACTATTCTGGGTGTGCACCGGAACGGGAAGGCCGCCATTGCCGGCGACGGACAAGTCACACTCGGGAACACCGTTATGAAGTCAAAGACCGTGAAGGTGCGTAAACTATATAATGACAGTATTCTCGCCGGATTTGCCGGTGCGGGTGCGGATGCCTTTACCTTATTTGAAAGATTCGAAAACAAGATAAAAGAATACAAGGGAGATATTACCCGCGCTTCGGTGGAACTTGCCAAGGAATGGCGCCGGGATAAATTTCTCCAGAAACTGGAAGCCCTGCTGATCGTTATGGATAAAGAGAAAGGTTATATCCTGAGTGGATCGGGTGATGTCATCGATGCGGATGATCATATTTACGCCATCGGTTCCGGCGGACCGTATGCCATGGCTGCCGCTCGTGCTTTGATGGAAAACACGGATCTGGAAGCCGCAGAGATCGCGGAAAAAGGTCTGCAGATCGCAGGATCTATTTGTATTTACACGAATAAAAACATTACTGTTATGGAGTTGGAATAATGAAATCATATACACCCAAAGAGATCGTACAGGAACTTGACCGCTATATCATCGGGCAAAATAAGGCAAAACGCTCCGTGGCGATCGCGTTGCGGAACCGCTGGCGGCGCCAGCAGGCGGATGAATCTATCCGTGACGAGATCCTCCCGAATAATATCATCATGATCGGTCCGACCGGGGTCGGAAAGACAGAGATCGCACGCAGACTCGCTTCTCTTGCGCAATCGCCATTCATCAAGGTCGAAGCCACAAAATTCACGGAAGTCGGATATGTGGGGCGGGATGTGGAATCCATCATCCGTGATCTGACTTATATGGCAGTAGATATGGTGGAAAAAGAATATCGTGAACTGGTTAAACAAAATGCCGAGGAATTGGTACATGCGCGTATCATGGACCTGTTGTTCCCCATTGAATCCACAGAAAAACCGGATGAGGAAGAACTGAGCCGTATCAATAAGACCCGTGAACGCCTTCAGGTTATGTATGAAGAGGGAAAATTCGATGATCGTTATGTGGAGATCGAAGCCCCGGCGAAAAAACCGAACATTGCGGGAATCTCGATCATGGGTCCGATGGATGGCGGATTTGACGGTGATATGATGGAAAATCCGGGAGATTTCATTAATGAGGCAATGAGTTCTCTGCTGGGGAACAAAAAAATCCAAAAGAAGAAAATGCCGGTCAAAGAAGCCCGAAAGTTCCTGCTGGAGGAGGAAGCGCAAAAGCTTATTGATCGCAGTAAGGTGATCGAAGAAGCGATCGAACGCGTCCAGCATGACGGGATCGTTTTTTTGGATGAGATCGATAAGATCGCGATCGCGAACGAAAGCAAGGGTCCGGATGTCAGCCGCCAGGGGGTACAGCGTGATCTCTTGCCTATTGTAGAAGGCAGCACGGTTAAGACGCGATACGGTTTTGTCAAGACCGATCATATTCTGTTCATCGCATCGGGAGCTTTTCATACCAGTAAACCTTCCGATCTGATCCCCGAGTTACAGGGACGTTTTCCCATTCGGGTTGAACTGGAAAGTTTGACAACGGAAGATTTTGTTAATATATTAACGCATCCCGAGAACGCGCTGATCAAACAATATCAGGCATTACTCGGTGCCGAGGATGTTGAACTGGTCTTCGATAAGGATGCGATCCGGGAAGTTGCGGTCAAAGCGACCGAGGTTAATGACAAAACGGAGAACATCGGTGCCCGGCGATTACATACGATCATGACACAGATCCTGGATGACATTATGTTCAATGCTCCCGATGGACGTAAGAAGATCGTGATCACGGCCGGACATGTTCGAGAATCCCTGGAATCCATCGTAAGCGATGATGATCTGAGTAGGTATATTTTATAATGATCTTGCGCCAGCTGCGACTAGCAATGTGGATAAGCCGACTGAAGCGGAAAAAAGAGATATTGTTTTTCCCGAAACCCGTGAATATCCAAGAGCAATTGGCGGATATGAGAACGGTCTGCATCTGCATGCCGGCCGACCATAAATATTTTTATGAGGCCCGTAGCTGCATTCAGGAGATCAGCAAGAAAAACATTAAGATCACCCTTATTCTAAGTCGTGAACTGGAGTTACTGGCCGAGCATCACGGGAAGACGGAAGTCTATCCTCTTCTTGCATCCAAACCCTTTCCGATCCCGAAAGACAAGATCGGACATATCCCGACCGCCTTCGATGTGGCGCTGGACCTTTCACCCGAACCCTGTCCCTTAACAGCGTATATAACCGGAACACGCGGTAAAAAATTAACGGTTGGATTGAAAAGTACCGACCTGGATCCGTTTTATACCATTCTTGTCAATCCGGCAGAAAATTACAGTGAATCGGTAATGACCCTTCTTTCGGTGGCGGGTCTTTTAAGTGAATAGTAGCCCATGGAGCCTGTGCAGGCTTTAAGAATATCTTTTAATTTGATCGGGATCCTATACGGCGGGCGATCAGCAGAGTCCGGCATTTTTTTTCAATTGTTCGATCTCTGCCGTGGTCAGTTTTTTCCATTTACCCGTCGGCAGTTCATCGGCCGATATTCCCGCAAAGATATTACGGTGCAAACGGAAAACCTGCGACCCGTAATGCCGGAAGATGCGTTTAACCTCTCGTTTTTTCCCCTCCCGCAGAACGATCCGGAAATGGGTGCGTTTTACGTTAAGCGCTTCGGCGCTGCCCCGGACAATGTCACCGTTATCCTCAAGCCGGATACCTTTCGGCAGTTCCTTTTCCAGTTCCTTGTCCGGTTCTCGCCGCAAGAGTGCTTCGTATACCTTTTCCACACCGTGTTTTGGGTGGGTAAGCCGGTAATTCAAGTCCCCGTCATCGGTAAAAAGCAGGACGCCTGTCGTATCCTTGTCCAGCCGCCCGACAGGTACGACCGGCAGTACATTCGGCAAAAGATCCATAACGGTTTGATTATGGTAGGGATCCTTGCGGCTGGTTATGTAGCCCGTCGGTTTGTTCATTTTAATATAAGTAAAGTGGGTGCGGAGCCTAACGGTTTCACCATCAACGCGCACTTCGGCCTGACTTTTATCGATCTGCGCGCCGGGATTTTTCAACGTTTCACCGTTGACCTGTACCCGGCCCGCAAAGATCAGTTCATCGCAGTTGCGCCGGGAATCCACCCCGCAATGGGCAAGATATTTATTTAATCGCATATTATCGCTTTCGTGTTTCTAAAAAGCCGCTTCGAAGCTCTATGAACATTTTTCCCAGCAATGCGGGGAGATAACAATTTCTCTCGGCATCACGCAGGGTATCTTCAATGAGCCGGATCATTTCGGGATAAGGGAAGCCCGGATAAAAATCCACAAAACGGCTTAATTCATTTTTAAGGTGTGTATTGATAAGACGGTCTTTCGCATCGGGTGCGGCTGCCAGCAGTTGTGCGTCGCGTAACCAGAAGATCATAAAACGCAGCCGGTTGCGAAAATCGGAAGGATCGCTTTTCCATAATTTCACATAATCTTCGATCAGTTGTGAAATGTCGGCCATAGTGACCCAGCGGCCATTGATCTGCGAACCCATCATCATACGCCAGAAATTCAGTATTTCGGAGTCAACATCCGAGAAATCGCTTTCATACAGCATGTTAGCTCTGCGGACATTTCCGGAGCAGAGCCCCGCGATCCGCAAGGCATCGGCCTCATCCCTGCCCCGGGACAGAATGTGTTTAACGACCTGTGAGTCGGGGAGGGGATTGAATTTGATCATTTGACAGCGTGAACGGATCGTATCCGGGATAAAGTTCAGAATGTCAGCAGTCAGAATAAAACTGGTTTTTGCCGGCGGTTCTTCCAGTATCTTCAGAAGAGAACCGAATGCTTCTGCGGTGCAGAGGTCGGCGCGATGGATCAGGACAACCTGCCGTCCCGCCTCGGCGGGTTTCATGGCCAGCTCCTTTTTTATATGACGGATCGCGCTGATAAGAATACTGTTCGCTCCGGGTATCTGAATACCCGCGTAAGGATCTGCTGCCAGTTTCTCCCGTTCCTCACGAATGGCGATAAAATCCGCTTCGCTAAGATTCTGGAAAGGATCATTTTCCGAAGGATTGCTCTTTGCCCGCGGCGTGACATGGATCAAGTGAAAATTCGGGTGGTTCATATGCCGGATCTTTGTGCAGGAGGGACAATACCCGCAAGCCATCCCGTCAAGCGATTCGGTACACAGCAGCATTGCAGATAAATTCAGGGCCATAGCAGTTTTTCCGGATCCCTCGGGACCGGTAAACAGATAGGCGGAGCCGATACGTTTGTTCTTCACAAGCGTTCGTAATTGTTCTGCGATCTGTTCCTGTCCGATCAGTTGGAATATCATGGTTTGTTCAGAAGCTCCTCGGCGGTTTTTATGCTGGCATCACTGGGTTTTTCACCGCCGACAAGAGCGGCTATTTCTTTTACGCGTTCCGTGGCACTTAGTTCGCCGATCTGCGCAAAGGTCTCATTTTCTATGCTATATTTGTCTACACGGTAATGATGTTCACCCATGGAAGCGATCTGCGGCAGGTGCGTAATACACAGGATCTGATGATGTTTCGCCAGTTCGCGTATCTGTTCACCGACCACATGCGCGATACGACCGCTGACCCCGGCATCGATCTCGTCAAAGATCAGGGTCGGCGTTTCGTCATGTTCCGCCAATACGGCCTTGATCGCGAGCATGATACGGCTGACCTCGCCTCCGGAAGCTATTTTTACCAATGGTTTGAAGGTATCTCCCGGGTTTGTAATGATCAGGAATTCCACTTCATCGATCCCGTTTACGGACGGTTCCACCATTTTCCCCTTGTAAGGGATGGCGGAGGGTGCATTGCTTTCTTTCTGACGCAGTTCGACGTTGAAACGCGCATGCTGCATTCCCAGGAGGCGCAGGCGGGATTCGACTTTTCCGGCAAGTTCCAGTGCGGTATTTTCCAGGATCTTATGAAAAATAACGGCTTTTTCCGACAGCAGTTCGCGTGCCTGCTCCAGGGAGCGTGACAGACTTTCCAGCCGACTGTCGTAATCGGCCTCAGAACACATTTCTTCTTTTAGAAAAGCATAATATTCGCAAAGTTCCTCGAAGTTCCGGTTGTGCTTGCGCATCTGATAATTGATCGCGCCGGTACGTTCCTGCAGTCGTGAAAGCTTTTCCGGATCATGCTCCATTTTATCGCGGTATTCTGCCATATTGCGCCCTGTTTCCGTCAATGAAATCAACGCGCTTTGCAATTCTTTTGCCGTTTCTTCGGCGTTGGTATCGGTTTGTACGATCTCCTGCATGATTTTCTTCAGGATTTCGATCTGATGGATCAGTGCGTTCTCGTCTTCATACAGTGTTCGCGCGATCTGGTCTGCCGCAGATGCCAGACGCCCGCTGTTCTCCAGCAGTTTTAACTCCTGCTGCATGCTCTCCAGTTCTCCGGGTTCGGGTTTGATCTGATCAAGTTCCTTGAAATGAAAAGTACGCAGTTCCCGTTCACGCAGATAATTATCACGATGCTGTAGCAATTCGCCATAAGCGCGAAGCTGCTGTCTGAAGCTATGATATGCACGGCGGTAAGCATCGATGATCTCCCGGTCCGTAACGCATTTGCCGAGAAACAATAAGTGATTTTTTGGTCTGAACAGCTTCTGGTTCTCATGCTGACCATGCATTTCGATCAGACCCGATCCGATGGTTTTCAATGCGGAAAGCGGTATCAGTTCGTCATTGAAGAAAGCCCGGGATTTGCCGTTGCTCCGGACTTCCCGCCGGATAAGGATCTCTCCGCCAAGATATTCCAGTCCGGCATCGTCCAGCACCTGGCGTGTTTCCGGATTCAGGTTCAGTTTATCAAAAACGGCTTCAACCACCGCTTTTTCGGTGCCTGTGCGGACCATGGAAGCGTCCGCGCGTTCTCCAAGTGCGAGTCCGAGTGCATCAATGATAATGGATTTTCCGGCGCCCGTTTCCCCGGTCAGAATGGAAAGGCCAGGATTAAGTTCAACCCGGACGGACTGAATGATCGCAATATTCTCAACCGTTAGTTTTCGTAACATAGATTATTCTGCCGATAGCTTATCTGTGTCTGATATTATGGATTGGGGGACGTTCCCCTCCGCCTGAAAGAGTTCATTTAACTCCCGGGTGCGTGGCAGGTCCGCAGGCGAAGAGAGTCCGAAGTAACGTAAAAATTCCTCGGTCGTAACATACAGCAATGGGCGACCTGCCGCTTCGGCTCGTCCCGAAACGGTGATCAGTTCGCGTTCCAACAATGTTGTCAGTACGGCAGAACAGTTCACCCCGCGGATGCGTTCGATCTCGGGTTTGCTGATGGGTTGTTTATAAGCAATGACCGCAAGGGTTTCCAATGCGGCGTAAGTTAGCCGTGCCCGCACATTGCGATTGATGTAATTTCGTACGATATATTCAAATTTATTGTCCGTAACGATCTGATATCCTTTCCCGACAGCCATGATATGAAAAGCATGCTTTTTATCCGCGTAACGCGCGTTCAATGCTTTAACGGCATTATCAAGATCAATCCGGTGTCCTTCATCCAGACTTTCCTTCAGACGCTCGGGTGTCAAAGGTACGTCCGAGGCGATGAGCAATGCTTCAACGATTTGCATATCCAGGAGTGTTATGTCTTTTATATGATTTTGCTCCAAATCAGGCTCCGGGTTCTATTTGTTCGATCATAAAATCCTCAAAGGAGGTACTTTGGGTAACACGGATCCTTTGTGTTCGCATCAATTCCAGGATCGCAACGATAGTGACGACAAGTACCAGTTTGCTCTGTATCGATGTCAGCAGTTGAGAAAAGCGTATTTTTGGTGAGGAATGAAAATGAGTATAAATAAAATCGATCTGCCGTGTAATGCTGGTCGAATCAACCTGTACTTCGTGCGGATCGGCATCCGGCGGCATACGGTCAAGCGCCTGTTTGTAGGCATTTAATATATCAAACAGTGAAATATGGTTCAAAGCATCTTCGGGCAGCAGGTCATGATCGATATAGGACCAGTCGGGCTTACGGGGAAATTTTCCGGCATTGTCATCTTCCAGTTTTTTCAGCTCTACGCTTATCTCTTTAAAATATTGGTACTCCAGCAGACGCTGGACAAGTTCATTCCGGGGATCCTCGATCTCTTCATTATCCACAGCCGCCTGTACGCGGGGTATGAGCATCTGTGCCTTGATCCGCATCAACATGGCGGCCATTTCAATGAATTCACCGGCGACCTGCAGATTAAGCGTTGTCATCATATCCAGGTATTCCAGATAATCCCGCGTGATCTTTGTTATGGGAATATCATAAATATTGATCTCATCACGCTTAATGAAATACAGCAGAAGATCGACCGGTCCCTCAAAGATGTCCAAATGAATTTTATAGCTCATATCCAATCATCCTAACATCATTAAAAATACACTTTTTATCACGATAATAAAACAAATTATTTTCTCGGAAGAAAGCTGTGACGGGGGACACGGTTTGTTAAGTAAGGGTGCGAGATCTCCGGCGAAGAGAAAGAAGGAACACAATATTTCCATCTTGCAAATATAAAGGCAAATGTGTTACATTTATATATGATATCCTTTGGAGGCGTAGCTCAGCTGGTTAGAGCGTTCGCGTCACATGCGAAAGGCCGCGGGTTCGAATCCCTCTGCCTCCACCAAACAAATTATAACGGGCCTTAACCCGGAAACCGTATATGTCATCAGATGAGGAAGCACAGTGTGTTCCGGCGTTAGTCAAAATGTAACAAAAGGGTTTAAATGAAACGCATACTTGCTTTTTCGGGGAGCAACGGATCGCAATCCATTAATCAGAAACTGCTTGTTCTTGCAGCCGGTCTTTTAACCGGGTCCGAAGCGCATGTTATCCGTTTGTGCGATTATCCCGCACCTCTTTACAGTATGGATATCGAGAAGCGGGACGGTTTTCCCGAACACATGCTGGCGCTGAATGAGTTATTCAACATCTATGATGCCTTTATGATCTCACTTCCGGAACATAACGGTTCCGTAACGCCGGTGTTTAAAAATACTGTTGACTGGATATCCCGCATTGAAATGCCAATATTCAAAAACAAACCTGTCTGTCTGCTCAGTGCTTCACCGGGTATCCGCGGCGGAGCACATAATCTGCAGCACATCAGCGGACTTATGCCCTTTTGGGGCGGACAGGTGATGTCCGTGTATTCACTGGGGTCTTTTCAGGATAAATGGAATAAAGAAATAAATGATATTTCGGATCCCCGGGAAAAGGAGAAAGTACGAAACGCGGTTGGGTTCTTTGAACGATCGCTATGTCGTTAAGAAAAAAATCACGCATGTTAAGACGCATTGTTTTATTCCGTATTATAAGGGATATTTTTGGTGTATAGCATTTGAGGGAACCAGCATAATGCCGGAGAAAGAATGAAGAAACGTAGACAACATAATATGTACCGTCCTGTTCTGGAGATCGCATCCAGGGATTTTGCGACCCTGAAAGAAATTTCAACGGTCGGAGAAGCGCTGGCTTATATACGCGGAACCGGACTAAGTGAGCGGATCATTTATTTTTATGTGATGAACGACTCGGGTTGTCTCTGCGGCGTTATTCCCACCCGGCGGCTTCTAAGTGCCCCCCTGGCCCAGCCATTGGGTGAGATCATGATCCGCAAAGTGGTTGCGATCCCGGAAGATGCCACCATTCTGGACGCGCATGAGATGCTCGCACGTCATAAATATCTTGCTTTGCCAATTATTAACGAACAAAAACAGATCATGGGTGTAGTCGATGTCAGCATGTTCCTTGAGGAGAAATTTCTTGTCCCGCCGCGAGCTCGCATGGATGAGGTGTTCGAGACCATTGGTTTTCGTGTTTCTCAGGTACGCGGAGCCACCCCTTTTCGTGCCTTTCGTTTCCGTTTTCCCTGGCTGCTTTCCACCATCGCGGGCGGCTTGCTCTGCGCGTTGCTGGTCAGTCTGTATTCCGTTACGCTGGCTGAAAGCATCATGCTGGCGTTTTTTCTCACCTTGGTATTGGGACTTGGGGAAAGTGTCAGCATGCAGTCCATGACGGTGACCATTCAATCCCTGCGGTCCGTCCAACCGACCGTGAAATGGTATCTGCGGGCGCTTCGGCATGAACTGGGTACGGCACTGCTTCTTGGCGGTGCAGCAGGTATTCTTGTCGGATCCGTAGTGTTCCTGTGGCACGGCAGTCGGCTGGAAGCTCTCATTGTCGGAGGAGGGATCGTGCTGGCCATGACCGGAGCATGTTTGTTCGGACTTTCCATCCCCGCGCTGTTGCACGCCTTGCGTCTTGACCCCAAGATCGCGGCAGGTCCGCTGACCCTTGCCATCGCCGATATTTGCACCATCGTGTTCTATTTCGGACTGGCGGCTATTATTCTTTGAGCGCTATCGGGAATGTGGTGATTTTTCAAATTTATATAATGAACCGGGATGCGCGATCCCAAAATGGATATATTACGGGGTATTTGTAAACTTTTTAACAAACAGGATCAGAACATGAAACAGCTACTTACGATCGGATTGCTGGTACTCTCAAACTCCTTTATGACCCTTGCATGGTACGGACACCTGAAATTTTCGGAATGGAAAGGGTTCGGGAAATTCGGACTCTTTGCCATTATACTGATCAGCTGGGGTGTGGCTTTTTTTGAATATTGTTTCCAGGTTCCCGCCAACCGGATGGGATACATCGGGAATGGCGGTCCTTTTACCCTGGTAGAATTAAAAGTTCTTCAGGAGGTTATCACCCTGACGGTCTTCACCGCGTTTACCATGCTGGTGTTCCGGAACGAGACCTTCCGCCTGAACCACCTTATCGGGTTTGCTTTCCTGGTCCTGGCGGTGTATTTCATTTTCAAGAAATGAGATATTATTTGAATTTTGATAAGTTATTTTTACTTTATTGCGGTTTGCAGAGTTGATCGATAAAAGGGATAAAATGAAAGTTCAGAAAATAAAACCGGAAGCAACATCGGCACCGGCTGTTGTAACGCATGAACTGGTCCGGCATTTTGGGAAACGTGTTGCGGTCAACGGACTGAATCTGGAAATTCAGAAGGGTGAAATATTCTCTCTTCTCGGGACAAATGGGGCAGGGAAGACAACAAGCATTAAAATGCTTTGTTGTTTACTGCAACCGACGAGCGGCACCGCAAGCTTAATGGGATATGACATTCGTAAGGAACCGGATAAGATAAAGGAGATCATTGGTGTTTCCCCTCAGGAAACCGCCATAACGGGACATCTGAACACCAAGGAGAATCTCCTTTTAATGGGTGGAGTCAGCGGCTTAAGCAAACAAAAATCCCGGGACCGCGCCGAAGAACTCATGCATTTCATGGGCTTGGAGGACCGTAAAGACCAGACACGTAAACTATCCGGTGGAATGCAACGCCGTCTGAGTATCGCGATGGCACTGATGGCCGATCCACAGATCTTGTTCTTGGATGAACCGACCCTTGGTCTGGACCCGCATGCGCGTCGGCAGGTTTGGGAATATATTGAAAAATTGCGCAATGATAAGACCATTCTGCTTACTACCCACTATCTGGAAGAAGCGGACGCCCTGTCGGACCATCTTGCCATCATTCATGAAGGCAGGATCATAGCAGAGGGGACTTCACAAGAATTGAAAAAACGGTTTTCAAAAATGCAGAACCTGAAGATCAATACAGAATATGTACCCCCGCAGCTGCCGGACATGCTGAAAAATAAATATGTTGAACATGTTGCATACAATAAGGGTATTCTGGAAATAAGCGCAATGAAAATCGACATATATGCCGTGATGGATATTTTACGGGCACAGGAAGTCAAAATTAACGGGATATATCTGCAGGAAGCCAGCCTCGACGATATTTTTATTAAACTTACCGAAAAGGAGGTACAGGAATGAGGTTCCTTCGGTTGGCAGACCGTAATATCAAGGAGATCTACCGCGACCCAATCTCCCTGCTTCTGGGACTTTTTATGCCCCTGATCATGCTGTTTCTGTTCTCCTCAATGTTCAAACTTGCGGAGCTGGATACCTTCTCACCCATAAATCTGACACCGGGTGTTATTATTTTCAGTTTTTCTCTTATTATCATGTTTTCTGCCGTTTTGCTGGCAAAGGACCGGCAAAGCGCTTTTTTAATTCGTCTCTTTACCACTCCCTTAACGGCCTGGGACTATATCCTGGCCTACATATTGCCTTTTATTCCCTTTGCTCTGATGCAAACGGCAGTTTGTCTGCTTGTCGGAGCGCTATTGGGTGCCGTTTATCAGCAAATGATATTTGCCCTTTTGGTTTTTCTTCTGATGGCATTTGTTTGTGTGAGCATTGGTATGATCATGGGTTCATTACTGACCGAAAATCAGGTTTCTGCGGTCGGATCACTATTCGTTGTTATTATTTCTTTGTTTTCGGGGGCATGGATGGACTTAAAAATGGTCGGAGGTCTTTTCGAAAAGATCGGATATGCTCTTCCTTTTGCTCATGCCGTAGATGTTGCGCGCGCTGCCCTTAAGGGCACCGAATTCAAAGATTTTAGTCATAGTGTTTTTATTCTACTGATATATACCGTAAGCCTTTTTTTCATTGCTGTCGCTTCATTTCTGTATGCGAAAAGAAAAAAATGATCACAGGAAAAATGACAAGAATATCAACGTGAAAAGATTAAAAAACCCTTAAATCCCTAAACCTATTCTCTGATATGTCCTTCCCCCAGGACGATCCACTTATAGGTGGTAAGTTCTTCAAGTCCCATGGGTCCGCGTGCATGCAGACGGTCGGTGGAAATACCGATCTCCGCACCCAGTCCGTACACGCCGCCGTCCGCCAGCCGGGTGGTGGCATTGACGATCACCGAGGCCGAATCGACATTTTTAATAAATGCATTTGCCGTGTTGATATCTTTGGTAATGATCGCGTCGGTATGTCCGGAGCCGTATGTGTTGATATGCACGGCGGCCTCATCGGCGTTATCAACCACCTTAACGGCTAAAATAAGATCCAGGAATTCGGCGTAATAATCATCTTCCGTCGCAGCTTTCAGTGATTCTCCGCAGATCGCCCGGGTACGTTCGCAAGCGCGGATCTCAACACCGTGGCTCTGCAGGACCTTAATTGCACGCGGAAGGAATTTATCGGCAATCCCGGTATCGACCAGCAGGGTTTCCATGCTGTTGCATACGCCCGGTCGTTGCACTTTGGCATTTACCGCGATCTTCTCCGCCATGTTAAGGTCAGCCTGCGCGTGCACGTACGTGTGACACACACCCTGATAGTGTTTAAGTACGGGGATCCTGGATTTTTCAACCACACGCCGGATCAACCCTTCACCGCCGCGGGGAATGATCAGGTGGATCAGATCGTCCTGCTGCAGCATCTCATCGACGGCATTCCGGTCAGTTGAGGTCAGGCACGACAGGAGATGTTCGTCCACACCATTCGCTATCAGCGCCTCCTTCAGGATCTTCATCAGTGCCATATTGGAATGATAGGCGGAACTTCCCCCGCGCAGGATCACGGCGTTGCCCGATTTCAGGCAAAGGGTTGCCGCTTCGATCGTAACGTTGGGACGGGCTTCGTAGATGATGCCGATCACGCCGATGGGAACACGCATTTTTCCGACCCGGAATCCCTCGGGTCGCACCTGCATATCATAGATCCTTCCCACCGGGTCAGGCAGGGCAATGATCTCTTTACAGGAGCGGATCATTCCGTCAATACGGGTGTCATTCAAAGCAAGGCGGTCCAGCATGGCTTCCGAGAGTCCCTGCGTCTTCCCCGTCTCCAGGTCCAACAGGTTCTTTTCTTTCAGATAATCCCGGTTCGCATCCAGCAGACATGCGACCGACACGAGAATAGCATTCTTGAGTTTTGTCGTACCGTCCCGTAAAAAGGCCTTATAGGCCGCGTTCGTCTTTTCCGCGATCTCACGTACCATGATGTGCGGTCTCCTCTTTTAAAATGATCATATTATCACGATGGATGATCTCGTGATAAAAACGTTTTACCGAATTCTTATTGATATTTCCCGTCCGCTGGCCCTTGATGAGGTCGATCTCCTGACTGCTGTAATAGCTGATACCCTTGCCGATGAGTTCAAGACCGGTATTATAGATGCCCACAACCGATCCGACGGGAAAATTGCCTTCCACGCCGACCACGCCACCGGGAAGCAGGCTGCGCTGGTTGCGGATCAGTGCGATCTCCGCGCCTGTATCGATCAGCACCTTCCCTTTGATCCTTTCATTGAAGGATATCCAGCGTTTGCGTTTTTTTTGATATTTCCTGTCCGGCTTTATAAAGGTGCCTATGTCTTCCCCGTCGAGGATCCCTTTCAGGTCCGGCGTGAAACCGCTGCAGATCACCACACCCGCACCGGCCTGGGTTGAACGCAGAGCTGCCTGCAGTTTGGATGTCATGCCGCCAAGCGAAAGTTGTCCCTGCCTGTCCTCAATAAAATTAAAGATATCCTTATCGATCCTGTCCAGATAACCGATACGTTTTGAGTCGTGCGACCGGTGCGGATTCTTAGTGAACAAACCGTCCGTATCCGTGAACATCACCAGCAGGTCGGCATCCATCAAACTGGAAACGAGTACCGAAAGCGCATCGTTATCGCCGAATTTCAACTCATCGATCGCCACGGAGTCGTTCTCGTTGATGATCGGAATAGCTCCGTACTTAAAAAGCGAAAGCATGCAGTCACGCGCATAAAGAAAACGTTTGCGGTTCTCGATGATATCATAGGTCAGCAGGATCTGTCCCGTTTTCAATCCCTTGCGTGCGAAAAGTTCGTTCCACTTCTGCATCAGCAGGGATTGTCCCATCGATGCCAGCGCCTGAATGCGCTTCAGGTCGGCCGGACGCTGTTCGAGTCCGATCTGGTTCATTCCAAACCCGACGGCGCCGGAGCTGACGATCGCGATCTGGTACCCTTTTTCGTGGTAATAGGCTATATCATCGACAAGCCGCATGATCTGACCGTCTTTACCTCCCTGAAGATAATGCGAAAGTAAAACCTTGGTCCCCAATTTGAGAACAATACGTTTCGATTTGCAGATATATTCTTTTCGTTCGTTCAGCAAAGATGTCAGATCTTCTCCCTGTGTCATATGCATAGCGCGCCCTGAAATTACAGTTATATTTCAATATTTCTCAAAATGTGATGAATAATAAGAAATAGATAAGGGAAATTCAATATCTAAAGGTAAAATTTTAAATGACCCGAAAGAATGAAAATATTGGTCAGGAGCTGTGTTTAGAAAAAATTATCATTTCGGTGTTTATAATTTTTTCCAAATGTTTTCCTTTTCGTTCTGGCCGGGAAATACTAACTTTAGCTTTCTGAAGAGGAGAAAAGAATTGTCCAGAATACGTATATTGTCCGAACAGCTTGCAAATAAGATCGCAGCGGGTGAGGTCGTTCAGCGGCCGGCTTCCGTGGTGAAGGAACTTATGGAAAATGCGATCGATGCCGCTGCCTCGGAGATCCTTGTTCTGATCGAGAACGGCGGGAAAGACGTCATACGTGTGCTTGACAATGGTGAGGGAATGGATGAGGATGATCTTTTACTGGCCTTTGAGCAGCATGCCACCAGCAAGATCGCGCTGGCCGATGATCTCGAAAACATACGGACACTGGGTTTCCGAGGCGAGGCTCTGGCCAGCATTGCCTCGGTATCAATGGTAGAAGCACGATCCTGCCGGCAGGATTCGGAGGAAGGATCCTGTCTGACCATCAACGGGGGAGAGATACAAAAGGTCGAACCCGTTTCCATGAAGGCCGGTACGCATATTACCGTGCGAAACCTTTTTTACAATACGCCGGCACGCCGGAAGTTCCTAAAATCACCCAATACCGAATATGCGCATATTGTGGACACGGTCCGCCGCTTCGCTTTAGGTTTCCCGGGACTGCAGTTCTCGTTGTATTCCAACGAGACCGAGATATTCAGTTTGTCCCCGTCCGATTTGAAAAAGCGCATCGCGGATGTTTTTTCGGGACATTACGCGCAGAAATTGATCCCGGTTGAAGGGATGGACGGAACAGCCTCACTGGAAGGGTTTGTCGGCGGACTTGATCTGGTCCGGAAAAAGGGCGGCGAGCAGTATTTATTTGTCAATGACCGGCTGGTCAATGACCGGCTCATGAATTCCGCGGTTTACAGTGCTTTTTCTCCGATGGTGGATAAAGGGGAATATCCCTTCTTTGTGCTGAAGCTTACATTGCCGCCGCAGGAGATAGATGTCAACGTACATCCTCAAAAAACAGAAATAAAATACCGGAACGAATGGCAAATATATCATTTCATACGCAATGCGGTTTCGCTTGCGCTCAAAGACAATCTTCGGGTCGTTCCGAGTTTCCGGCGTCCCGACGCGGTACCGACAGCACCGAGATATACCGGAAGAACCGGAGGTGCGCCGACCGCTCCGGGTTTATTCCCGGAACATATTCCGGCTGCGCGTCCGCCCGAACCGGCGTCGCTTCCCGAAGAACATCCCCTGACCCGGCGTATCCGGCAATTCAATACGATGCAAATGAACGGGGATGTTCCTTTTCAGAACGGAAGAACTTCGGTTGTCAGCATGTGGCAGGCGCACAATAAGTATATATTTGTGCAAATAGCGTCCGCTGTCATAATTATCGATCAGCATGCCGCACATGAACGAATACTTTTTGAAAAGGCATTGAAAACGTTTTCGGAATCCTCTGCGCAGAACGGGCAGCAGCTGCTTTTTCCGGTAAGCCTTGAACTTGCTCCGGATGATTTTGCACTGCTGGGCGAGATCCTGGATATGTTCAAAAAACTGGGTTTTTCTCTGCGTGCTTTTGGGAAGAACACCATGCTTATCGAAGCTGTACCGGCAGATATGCACTCCATTCAAGAGGGCCGGGTGGTCCTTGACATCCTGGATTCATACCGTGAGCGTCGTACGACCCGGCATGATAAGACCTATAATATGGCAGCTTCCTATGCCTGCAAAGCAGCCATTAAGACCGGGGATCCCCTGGAGCCGGCTGAAATGCAGAATCTGGTAGACCAGCTTTTTCAGACCGAATCGCCTTACGCCTGTCCGCATGGCAGACCGACCATTATCAATCTTACCTTGGAAGAACTCGACAAGAGCTTTAAAAGGACCTGAACGGATCAAAGATCCGTATGGTTACGCATCCTGTCAAGCGGAGGATCTTTTCCCCGAAAACCGATTACGATAATTATTTTTCTTGTATATCCGCAATACTCGCAACTTCTTTTCCATCTTTCTTGCATTTCGACCCTGAATCGTATATATTTTGGCTCTAAACAGAAAGGAAAGAAAACATGAAACATGTATATTTGTTCGGTGCCGGAAAGGCAGACGGAAAAGCGACGGACAAGAACCTCCTGGGCGGAAAGGGTGCGAACCTTGCGGAAATGAACCGTATCGGCATCCCGGTCCCTGCGGGCTTTACGATCACAACGGAAGTCTGTACGCTCTGGTACAAAGAAGGTGTTGAAAAAACGATCGATCGCATCAGTAAGGAAGTCGAAGCGGGTGTCAAACACATGGAAAAGGTCATGGGCTCCCAATTCGGTAATTCGGAAGATCCCCTGCTGATCTCGGTGCGTTCCGGTTCCCGCGTTTCCATGCCGGGTATGATGGATACCGTTCTGAACCTCGGTATGAACGACGAGGTTGTGGAAGGTCTGGCCAAAAAGACCGAAAATCCCCGTTTTGCTTGGGATTCTTACCGCCGTTTTATCCAGATGTTCGGTGATGTGGTCATGGGAATGAAACCCGAGAACAAAGAAGACATCGATCCTTTCGAAGAGATCATTGAAGAAGTCAAAGAAAGTAAGGGTGTCTCTTTGGATACGGAATTAAAGGTAGAGGATCTTAAAGAACTCGTAAATAAATTTAAAGCGGCCGTAAAAAATGTAACGGGCAAAGACTTCCCGACCGATCCCTGGGAACAACTCTGGGCTTCCATCGGTGCGGTTTTCCAAAGCTGGAACAACTACCGTGCCCGCGTTTACCGTAAAATGCACGGTTATCCCGATGAATGGGGAACCGCTGTCAATGTTCAGGCCATGGTTTACGGAAATATGGGTGACAATTCCGCGACGGGTGTTGCCTTTACTCGTGATGCGGCGACCGGTGAAGATATCTTTAACGGCGAATACCTGATCAACGCGCAGGGCGAAGATGTGGTCGCCGGGGTCCGGACCCCTCAGGAGATCACACTGGAAGGTTCGCGTCGTTGGGCTAAACTGGCCGGCGTATCGGAAGAGGAACGTGCGAAGAAGTTCCCTTCACTGGAAGAGGCCATGCCCGAAGCTTATAAAGAACTCAATGAACTTCAGCAGAAACTGGAAGATCATTATAAAGATATGCAGGATCTGGAATTTACGATCCAGGACGGACGTTTGTGGATCCTTCAGACCCGGAACGGGAAACGCACCGGTTTTGCGATGGTCAAGATCGCGGTAGATATGCTGCGCCAGGGTATGATCAACGAAAAAGAAGCCCTGATGCGCGTTGAACCGAATAAGCTCGATGAATTGCTCCATCCTGTCTTTGATCTGGAAGCGCTGAAAGCGGCAAAAGCGATCGCGAAAGGCTTGCCGGCATCTCCGGGTGCAGCCACCGGCCGTATCGTATTTTTTGCGGATGAAGCCGAAGAATGGGTCGCAAAAGGCGAGAAGGTGATCCTGGTCAGGATAGAGACCTCTCCGGAAGATCTCGCGGGTATGGATGCCGCAGAAGGCATTCTGACCGCCCGCGGCGGCATGACATCCCACGCTGCCGTTGTTGCGCGCGGCATGGGAAAATGCTGTGTGTCCGGTGCCGGAAGCATTTCCATCAATTACAAAAACCGCACCATGAGCGTAGAAGGAAAAGCGTATAAAGAAGGTGACTGGCTTTCGCTCAACGGTTCCACCGGTGTGGTATATGAAGGAAAGATAAAGACCATCGACCCCGAACTCAGCGGTGATTTCGGTGAGCTGATGGACCTTTGTGAAAAACACACCAAGATGCTCGTTCGCACGAATGCGGACACCCCTCACGATTCGACAGTTGCCCGGAATTTCGGTGCAAAGGGTATCGGCTTATGCCGTACGGAGCATATGTTCTTTGAAGGCAGCCGTATTAAGGCGATCCGTGAAATGATCCTGAGTGAAAACGTTGAAGGACGGAAGAAGGCCCTTGCCAAGATCCTGCCTTATCAGCGTGAAGACTTTGAAGGTATCTTTGAGGCTATGGACGGACTTCCCGTTACCATACGTCTGCTGGATCCGCCCCTGCATGAATTTGTTCCGCAGGAAGAAAAAAACCAGATCGAAATGGCTAAGGAAATGGGCGTTCCGGTCGAGGTTGTCGTTGAAAAGGTACATTCTCTTGAGGAGATCAACCCCATGCTGGGACATCGCGGATGCCGTCTTGGGAACACCTATCCCGAGATCACTGAAATGCAGACCCGCGCCATTATTGAAGCCGCCATAAACTGCAAAGAAAAAGGTATCAAGGCTATTCCGGAGATCATGGTTCCCCTGATCGGTACAAAAGCGGAATATGATATGCAGGAAGCGATCATTCGCGAAACAGCTGAAAAGGTCTTTGAAGAAAAAGCCGAGCGGGTCGAATATCTGGTCGGCACCATGATCGAGATCCCCCGTGCGGCGCTGACCGCCGACAAGGTCGCGGAATCAGCAGAGTTCTTCTCATTCGGGACCAATGACCTGACGCAGATGACTTTCGGCTACAGCCGTGACGATGCGGGGAAATTTCTCCCGGTCTATCTGGAGAAGCAACTCCTTAAAGATGATCCTTTCCAGAAGCTCGACCAGGAAGGCGTTGGCGAACTTGTTGAGATCGGAACCAAACGCGGCCGTGCCACACGTCCCGACCTGAAGGTCGGTATCTGTGGTGAACACGGAGGTGAACCCAGCTCGGTCAAATTCTGCCACAAGGTTGGCATGAATTATGTCAGCTGTTCACCCTTCCGCGTTCCCATCGCGCGTCTTGCCGCCGCGCAGGCCGCGATCGAAGAAAAGTGATTCTGTAAATGACATGATAAAAAAGACCCTTCAATCCGGAGGGTCTTTTGTTTTATGACTGGATTATCACGGGGGGATCCCCTTGGTACAGAATGTACAGGATATTCTTTTCAGACAGGATAACGGAATATACAGGATAATTTCCAGTTCCCCCGGACATCAACAAATCAACAGATCAACAGATCAACAGAAAATCTCGACACCCCGGTATTTTCAGATTCTATCAAAGATCAAGGTGTCTTATCCTTTTCAAGTTTGAACAGGATCGGAACGGTAATCCAGACAGCCACCGCCTCACCGCGTTGCTTTGCCGGCTTGAATTCGGTCTTTAGAATGGCTGCTTTAGCCGCCTCATTGCAGGATTCGGGAAGCTCTGACTTGAATATTCTGACATCGTTTGCACGGCCCTTTTCATTGATATATGCCTGAACTAAAACCATTCCTTCAATACCGCGCTGTTTGGCTTCTTCGGGATAGATAAGATTATTCGCAATGGCCGCCGCTCCCCCCAGTGGTACGGGAGGTTCATCGTAGGGGACAAAGGTAACTTCGGGTTTTTCTTCTTCTCTTTTGCCGGTAATGGTAACCACATCCACCGGAACGGGGCTGGGTTCAAGCTTAAAATGATAAGCACTGGATCGGCCTTTTTCCGCTGTGGCTTTTACCCGTTGAGGTTTATAGCCGATATAGGTGCATACAAGAGAATATTCACCGGGAAGGATATCCTGAATGACATAATTACCCTTCGAGTCGCTGCCGGCGCCCTGATTCGTATTCTGTAAAATGATATTGGCACCTGCCAGAGGCTCTCCGCTTTCGGCATCCGTGATCGTGCCGTAGATATTCGCTTTATCGGCAGGGGGTGGCGGCGGTACGCTTTCTTTTTTACAGTACCAGGAAAGTGGCACGATAAGGATCAGTAAGAGCATCCAGATCAGCCGCGAAGCGCGTTTGGATAATTTTTTCATTGTATTCTCTTTCACTTGATAATTCACACGATGGTAGAGTCTGTTCTTTTGTTTTATCAATGTGGATGCTGATGAATAATTGCAAGCCGGTAGTATATGCTCGGCAACATCTACGAGGCAGCGGGAATATATGAGTGGTGTTACGGTGGAATTGTTGACGGCTATATCATCACAGGCCATTTCACGATATTCGTTAAGACGACGGGTCAGAATCCAGACAAGCGGATGGAAAAAATAGAGCGCTTGTGCCAGCATCTGTAGCGCGCCAAACAGACCATCCCTGCGTTTGATATGTGCCACTTCATGGCGCAGTAACGATAATCTGAGTTCATCACTGAGTTCCGACCAGAGAAGAGGGACATAAACCCGTCGGGGAAAAAGCCCGGTGCTCATCGGGACCGAAATATTCGGGGACGAATAAACACCGATGGTTTTTCCTTCAACATGACTTTGTTCAATAAAAGTCGCTCCCCGTAATTGCCATTTGAGTTGAAGCATCGATAAAAAGGCATATCCTGCCATTATTAGAATTGTGCCGGTCCAGATAAGAAAGAAAATAGCGGGAACGGAAAGAGTGGTCGGCGACGTTGCCTCTGCAACACTGTTTAGCGCAGTGATTTCCCCGACATTGACACCAGGCGTGAGATTGGAGGACTCCGTGATCGTTAAGGGTAAAAAAGGAGGTATCAGCAATTTGATCATTCCCAATGCGGCAACGGAATATTTGATCCCGGCATGTTTTTCCCGCAAAAGATACAATAACAGAAAGATCACTGCCAGAAAGAGTGTGTTTTGCAAAACGGCATAAGCGAAATACGCCATCCAGTTTTCTGCCAGGTAATTGATATGGATGATCAATTTATTTCTCCTTTAGTTGCGCTTCTTTCTCTTTGAGCAGGGCTTTGATTTTTCTGATATCTTCCAGTGACAAATTTTCCTCCGTGATAAGGAAATTTGCCAGCGCAGGCGCAGAGCCCCGGAAAACACGTGAGATCAAATGTTTTGTCTCTCGCTGGAGCATCTCTTCGCGCCGGTAAACCGGCGTGTAAAAATTCACCAGACCGATCTTTTTTCGCGAAAGCAAACCCTTTTTCTCCAGCAGGTTCATTAATGTCTGGATCGTCGTATAAGCTTTTTCTCCGTTCGGATAGGCATATTCCAGCACAGCTCTTACCGAAGGCGATCCGCCAAGCTGCCAGGCAGCATCCATGATCTCCCATTCCGCCGGAGTCAGTTTGTTAACATTGGCCATTGATCCTCCATGATGATTGGTAATACTACTAAAACCTTAGTAAGAATACGAATGTCTTTTGTCCTTGTCAAGAAAAAAAATAAACTTGACTCAAGTTTACTTTTATTTCTACTAAATTCTATATTCTATATTCTAAATTCTAAATTCTAACTACTGGCTTCCGACTTCCGGCGCCGGCCTAATGCATATATTTCGCGATCACATCGATGAGATATTTGATCTTGGAGCGTTCATTATGAGTCAAACTTCCGTCTTTTTTACACATTTCCATAGCCTGCCGCAAGAAATCTTTGATATTGCCGAATTTCCCCGGCGTTTTGAGTTCACCGCGCATGAAACGTTTCTGGACATAATCAAAGACATTCTGATTTCGTGGGATATGTTCATCATCATTCATGCGGCTGAAAATATCCTCCATGGTGCGGAGAGTTGCCAGGTCGTCCTCGCCCAAACGGTCATAATAAAAGATCTTCGGATCCGCTTCGGCCAGAACGGTCAGCAAATAGGTCAGATAATTACTGATCCCTTCAAGTTTAGGATAATCCAGTTTCTCCGCCGTATCATAACAGGAATGATAGTCATTGAATTTCCCCGCGGTCATAAATAAATAGGGAAGTTCATACTGCTGCAGTGGAATATAATCGCCCGAAGGAGGGATGGCATGCGCGCCGATACGCATGGGGGAGAGATTTTCCACCGCCAGTTCGAGTTCATCCAGGACGGGTCCAACGCCGGATTTTTCCGCGCCGATCACAAAGAGGATCTCCTGGAATTTTTCCGGGACACGACCTTCGCCCATCCGGTGGGCCAGCAGGTCCAGAATAATAGCAAGATCAATACGTTCAATGATCTCGGGGAAATCGTTGCAAAAACGGACCACACCCATATGTTCCGAATTGAAATAGGGGGGTTCCTCTGCATCGAAGCAGGTAATGAGAATACTGCGCCGATCGGCGGCTTGTTCTATATTGTCCGAAGCGATAAAGCGGTTCGCCGTGTGCAGCACCGCCGCAATAGCGGCAGCATTATCGTCCGCACCGGGATAATACCGGAGACCGGTCTTATATTTCCCCAGATGATCATAATGCGCATCAAGCAGGATAAAACGATCCATCAGTGCCCCGCGTCCGGGAATGATACCGATAATATTGGCACCGGTCTCACCCTCCGGCAAGCCGCCGAAGGGATGTGTATATCCGTTCGTTCCGGAAAAGGGATGGATGCCGGCACGCAGCATATTATCGATAATATAAGTCCTTGCAGCCGCCGACCCGGGTGTGCCGGTCCGCCGTCCGTTGCAGGCGCGGGAAGCCAGGAAGTGAACGATGTCGATAATGGGGTCAACCATAATATTATAAAAGTATTCCCGCTATTGTTGCCGTGATCCAGCTGGCGATCGCCCCGCCGATCATGGCCTTCAGTGCGATCTTTGCCAGCGTGCCTTTCCGCTGCGGTGCCAGAGCGCCGATACCGCCCAGCTGGATCCCGATGGATGAAAAGTTCGCGAATCCGCAGATCGCGTAGGTAGCGATGGTCCGTGCGCGCTCGTCAAGCACACCTTGTTGAATGTAATTACCCAGCGTACCGAAAGCCACAAATTCATTCAGCGCGATCTTTGTACCCAGAAGGTGTCCGACAGATCCCGCGTATTCCCAAGATACGCCCATCAGCCAGGCAAGGGGACGGAAAACAATTCCGAACAGTGTTTGGATCGAACCCGGGAAAATTCCCCGGTATTCGCCGTGCACCGGAGAAAAGCCGCTGCTTGTTTCATAAAAGTAGTAAGTATTTTTAAGTAATTTACCGTCGATCAGACCGTCCAGCCAGTTGAAACCCAGATCGACCACCGCAATGAGCGCGATAAAACCGATTAGCATGGCACCCACGTTCACCGCCAGTTTAAGTCCGTCCGTGATGCCGTTTGAGAGCGCACCCAATACATTTTGAGCCCGCTGAAGTTCGGGCATTTTGACCATACCCGCCGTTTTTGATTTTTTGATCTCGGGATAAATGATCTTGCCGATGACCAGTGCCGCGGGTGCGGACATTACCGATGCCGCCACCAGATGTCCGGCATTGACCCCCATGGCGATATATCCCGCCAGTACGCCGCCCGCGATCGTGGCAAAACCTCCGACCATGATGGTCAGCAATTCGGATTCCGTCATATCGTTCAGAAAAGGTTTGATCAGCAGGGGTGCTTCCGTTTGACCGACAAAGATATTGGCGGAACAGGAAAGGGTTTCCGCGCCGCTGGTGCCCATGGTCCAGCTCATGAAACGTGCCATGGCCTCAACAATGCGCTGCATCACACCGAAATGATAGAGCACGGCGATGAACCCGCCGAAGAAAATAATGGTTGGTAAGACCACAAAGGCAAAAAGATATCCGAATCCCGGCCAGGCGGAATTTTCGGGAAAGAAAAACTCGGGACGTGCCAGGTTGCCGAACAGGAATTCAGACCCGTACATTGACATACTGAGGAATTTTGCGACTCCGTCGCTGAAAGACTGAAAAATATCCTGACCGTAAAGTCCCCGCGCAACGGGAGCGGTAAAGATACTTACGATAAGTATGGCGTTCAGATAGGGTTTCAAACGTTCCGATTTCAGCAGATATTTATTTAAGAGCATAGCGAACAGAATGATCAGAAAAAGCACCGCAACAGACAACACCTGGAGGATCATAAAGATCAGAAAACTGAGCAGTGCCGATCCGGCAACGATCACAGTGATCCACAAGAATTTCAGCCAGGTCGTTTTTATCAGATCGCGGAAAACGTAAAAGATCAGCAACAAGGCAAAGATCGCCATGCCGATCCAGCTCATGGGTGAACGCTGAAGAATAATGACCGCGAACAGGAACTGCAGGAACAACCCCCATAATACCGTCCGAAGATTGATCTTGTCTTTGTGGTAGGAAAGGAGCCAGGCGATAAGCAGCAAAACCAGCAATCCCAATAAACTTATCAATTTCATGTTCACCCCGGAGTTTTTATATAGTATATTTCAATGCGTTTGTAAAATAGTAAACGGAGACCGAATATGAAACTTAAAAATTTGTTAATGATGACACCGCTGATCGTTCTTATGCTTGTTACTTCTGCATTCGGAGGCATGCGCTACACCGAGATACTGCAAGTTCCATGGGGAGAAAACGAAGCAGAACTGAGGCCCGGTTCTTATCCCGGTTTGCAAACCGGCCCGCTTTCTTTTCAGATCAAAGGAGAAACGATCATTATTTATGATGCTGAGAATAAAAAATTAAAACGATTTGGACCCTCGGGATATATCTCTTCGGAAGAAATCCCGATGAACTATATGCTGGATTTTCATTATAATGGAGACGATCTTTACCTGATGGGTCAACATAATATCTATCAGCGGAAAGATGGTCAGTGGAAGCAGATCGCGGAACAGGAAGAACTGAAATACATGTTCATGGGTTTTCACGAAAGCGAGAACACCGTGATCGCCCGTCATCCGGAAGGTGATCTTGCTCTCGGATTGCAGAGATTCAATAAACCCGCAAAACTTTCCCCGCGCGTGACCCGAAGTCTGCCTTCACGGGTACACATCGACCTGGGATATAAAAATATCGATCTGCATGTTCCCAACGTGGGTTCCGTGGACTATATTGGCAGCGCTCCCGGCGGGAAACATTACATTTATGCCGAATCTATTACCCGGCAGGTACCTCTGGCGGTTGCGCGTTATATCTACCTGGTCGATGAAAATGGCAAAGTTCATGCCAGGATAATTTTGCCGCGTCAGCAGTTCAGTTACATTTTCAAAGAATTTACCGTCGGACCGCAGGGCGAACTCTATCATATGCATTCCGCCAGAGAAGGGATATGCATCATTCGCTGGGAATATGATCCGGACGGCAAAGGCACTGACCTCGTTTATCCCGACCGGTTTTCCGAGGTTTACCACTTCAACGGATACAGCGAAGCTGAACCGGCGATCGCCAATCCGCCGTTGAACAAAAATACTCCGACAGCCGCTACAAGTGTAGAACGAACAGAAACTCTTGAGATTGCGGATGCGCACGTGCGGCATGTTTGGACTGCAACAGCCGCGAATATTGGCACAACATCAACGGTAACTACACCGGAATGGATCCAGGTCGGCCAAAATGTCAGCATTCCATATAAATGGGGCGGCTGGAATACCATTGCACAGTTTGATGCGGGCATCGCGGCCGGTAAGCTTGCCGGAGATAAGAATACATCCGTTGTGGATTGGGGTAATTCTGTAGGGAATGATTGTTCGGGGTATGTAAGTATTTGCTGGAAAACCAGTCAGAAATACGGCACATCAACCATAAGCAATGTTTCCCGGCAACTGTCCAGTGTGAACGATCTTCTCCCGGGGGATGCCACCAATAAAGCAGGTAGCCATATTCGTCTTTTTGTGGAATGGACCAATGACGGAAAACTCTTGCAGGCTGAAGCTACCGGTAGCGGATGGTTGACCCGCTATTATACCTGGACGGTCAGCGGGATCACCGGCTATGTGCCGATCCGCTATAATAATATCCAGGGTATGCAGGCTCCGCGTCCAACACTTCTTTATGCCGTAACAGAAGGAGATAGTGTGGATCTGGCCTGAACCGCGGATGAAAGTGTGGACTTCACCGCGTATCGGATATCCAGAAAACTTGGCAGTGAAACCACATTTACGCTTGTGCAGACTGTGCCTAAAGGGACATTGTCTTCCAGGCTTGCTCAAGCGGGCAATACACATTACGATTATCAGATCACAGCCTTTATCCAAGGTGAAAACGCTTCAGAAAACAGCAGTGACATTTATGCGGTCAAGAAAATAAATAGCGGAAAGCAGGTCCTTATCGTGGATGGTTTTGACCGTTTCAGCGGTTCGGGATCCTACGCTTATCCGACCCATGATTTCGGCGCGCAGACCGGGAAAGCCATGGACGCCTGGGATGTTGCCTATGATGCCTGCGCCAACGAAGCGATCATTGACGGACTTGTCGACCTGAAAGACTATGACATGGTCTGGTGGATATTGGGTGATGAAAGCACCGTGGATGAAACCTTCAGCACCGTGGAACAGGACAGTGTCAAAAGCTACCTGGATGCGGGCGGAAAATTATTCGTCAGCGGATCTGAGATCGGCTGGGACCTGGATAATAAAGGGTCGGCATCGGATAAAGCTTTTATGTATAATTATTTAAAGGCCGCCTATGCCGAAGATGACGCCGGTAACTACAGCGTATCGGGCGCGGCCGGAACCGTTTTTGAAGATCTGCAGTTCACCTATTCTCAGGACGGCAGTCACCCGGGTACGTATCCCGAGGATTATCCCGATGTTCTGACCACAAAGAACGGATCGGTGATCGCGATGAAATACGGCAACAATAAAACCGCCGCGGTTTCCTACGAAGGCACGGCGCCCGGCGGAACCGTTCCCGGCAAGGTGATGGTCATGGGTTTCCCTTTTGAAACGATCACCAGTGTGGCATCCAAACTGGAGGTTGCCGGATATATTTTGCGTTTCATGGGATATGACATTACTCTGAAAGTGGAACCGTTCATACCGCAAACGGCAGAATTGTTTCAGAATTATCCCAACCCTTTTAATCCGGAGACGCGCATATCTTATCAAATGCATACTGATGCTCTTGTCGAACTTGATGTATTTAACCTTCGCGGAGAGCGGGTCCGCCAACTGGTACGTGAACATCAGTCCGCCGGCAGACATGAGATCGTTTTTAACGGAACAAATCTCCCCTCCGGAATGTATGTGTATCGTTTGAGTGTAAATAATAGCATGATATCGGCCCAAAAAATGGTATTGTCCAAATAACGGACAGCCGGACAGAAATGTTTTTTGATTAATGGCGCAAAGAACTATATTTAACAATGTGTCATTTATATAGTAAAGCAAAAAGTAAAAGTCGAAAAGCTTACAAAAAGGAGCCAAACTTGAAGAAGCTCAGTAAAATCATTCTGGTCTGTATGATGATCACTTTCGCATTCTCCCAAAAAGACATGCAGGGCAACTTTGAGAATTTACAATTGGGAACGCTTTCCATGATACCTGTTCCGTCGGAAATGGAAAGGGAGATTGACCCTGATAGATACATTATCGGTGTCGGAGATCAGTTTATGGTGGAAAAACTGCACGACATGTCCATTATGACCCTTCCCGTTCTGCCGACGGGTGTTATTGCCATACCCGGAACCGTCTCTATTCCGGTCAGCGGCAGAACCCTCGCGGAAGCACTCACGCTGATCAGTGAACAGGTGGGGCCTTATGTGCATGTTTCTCTTTATGATGTAAAGAACATTCGCATCCCGGTTATTGGTGCAGTCCGGCATCCCGGTATCTACTCATTCAGTGCGGCATGGCGTCTCAGTGATATGCTGGGAAAGGTTCCCCTGCGATATCTGGGAAAAGATTTCGAGATCCATATCTTTTCCGACGATGATACAACGATCGTCAATATCTATGATTTCTATTTAAGAGGAAATAAGGAGAGCAACCCATACCTGCGCGCAGGACAGTCCATTTATATTCCATTTGCAGATCCGGAGAAAGAATGTGTGGAGGTTTACGGACCGGTCATGACACGCTCATTCGTTCCGTTCATCAATGGAGAAAGTCTCGGCGATTTTTACCGCCGCAAGGTCATGATGAGCGATGTGATGAACTATGAAAAGATGGCAATCATCCGAGACGGAAAACAGTATATGCTTAGTGTGGACGAAATGGACAATTTCCAGCTTAAAGCGAAAGATAAGATCGAGTTTATTAGTCTTGCAAAGATTGTGATCTCCGGCCATGTCAATCGTCCCGGGACCTATGATTTTATACCAGGCCATACCATTGTTGACTATATCGCCATGGCGGGAGGGGTCAATCACAAAGGCAGCAACGAAAGCGCGATGATCCTTCGCGGTTCGGAGAAGATCAGAAATCCCAGAAACACCGAGATCCGGCGGGGCGATATCATTCTTGTCAAACGTTCCGTTGAAGATATTTTTATTGGAGAGATCTCGATCCTTCAGTTCGTCTCAATGCTTGCCACCATTGCATCGACCGTCATCACTGCTTTTATTGCAGCCGGTAATTTATAATTCAATAACTTAAGGAAAGAATATGGCAGAAGATCTAACACTACGGGACTACTACAGAATATTTAAAAAGAACAGCCGGTTCATTATTATTTTTACCTTTTGCGTATCGGTTCTGACCATTGTGATCAGTTTGCTCCTACCAAAGTGGTATGCCGGGACCGCCGTTGTTATCCGGCCCCAATCACAGATTCTGGACATGTCCAGCCTGCAGGTCAGGACAATGGGATTGCTGGGGGCAACGGATGGCGTCACGAACCGCTATTTGTCCATTCTTGAGAGCCGGGGTATCAAGGAATACATGTGCAGAAAATATAATCTGATGGACGCTTACCGGGTCAAATATTTTGACAAGGCCATCGAGCGCTTTGAAGATAACTATAAAGTAGAGGTGGGTGATCACGCGGAAATATATATCACCATTTATGATCGTGACCAGGAGCGGGTCGCTGCTATGGCCAACGATGTGGTCTATCTTCTCGACAGTATCAATATTTCCCTTGCGTCGCAGTACGGTAAAGAAGAACGGGCTTTTATCGAGGCGCAACTCATGGATATTCTGGACAGCCTGGCCATATTGGAAAATGAACTGCTGCGCTTTATGGAACAGCATAATGTGCTGAGCGTGGAAGATCAGGTACGCACGCAGGTGCAGTTTGCTGCGGACCTGAAATACCAGATCATGATCAAGGAAATGGAACTGAAGATCATGCGGCAGACAAGGCAGAACGAACTTGTGATCGAGTCCCATGAGATCATGGTAAGTGAAATGAAGAAACAATATGATAAACTGTTCATGCCGGACAAAGAACTATTCATCAATCTGAAACGGGCTCCCGACATCACAATTTTTATGAAAAAGGTCGAGCGTCAACTTGCATATTTTAATGAGGTCTTGATGTTCGTAGGCCCCCTGTATGAACAGGCAAAGATCGCGGAAGCGAAAGCGGTGCCGACCTTTGAGGTTCTGGATTACGCGCATCGTCCCGACCGGAAGGCAAAACCCAAACGGGCGATCATTGTCATTGCGGCATTCATGTTCGCTTTACTAACTTCGGGGGTATATGTCTTACTGAAGGAAAATCAGGATTAGATAAGTTTCATGCTTGCAAACAACAGAATTGAAATAAAGCCCTTTATAGCATTATTGTCTGTTAACATCTTGTATTTATTCTTGATAATTGTCGACAGCATAGAGGGGGTTTTTGCACTTTGGATCCTGGCGCTGTTCATTTCTTTTCTCCCGGCTGTTTTGAAGGACAGGAAAAACATGATTGTCATCATTGCCTTTCTGATCCCGCTTGAAATTTCAAAGATGTATATTCCTTTTTTTCAAACGGTCAAAGCTCCGGACGGGATGTTCAATTCAGTCTTTGACCTTGCAAGATTATTTATTTTATATTCATTCATCATCTGGTTCATTACCGACCTGAAATCTTTTGTGCCTTTTATCAAACATAAGATATCATATATTCTTCTCATATTTATCGGCTATTATCTTCTTTCCACGCTGTTCTTTAGTCCCGCTCCCGATAAGGGATTAACGGAAACCTTACGATATGTCATTTATTTTCTGATGTTTACCATGGTAGTGGAGTTTATAAAGAAACCGGAAGATTATACTCTCATTTTAAAGGTACTGATCGTTGTGGCTGTCATTTTAAGTCTTGAGGGCATTGCCGAATATGTGTTCGATTACCGCTTATGGGTGGACAAGGGCAGACGCGCATCTGCCACTTTTCTTGACCCGAATATTTTTGCGAGATTCCTTGATATCGTAATATGTGCTTTGCTTATTCTTCGGCTTAAAAAAATTTATATTATAAAGCCAGTATTCATGGATATTGCCATGCTCATCTGTGTGATCTGTCTTTTTCTTACCATCTCCAGACAGGGACTTTTTATGTTGCTGGGTACCTTGTTCTTTATTTCTTTCTTTTTTGAAAAACGTATCCGCAACACAATTTTATTGATATTGATCCTGGCAGGCCTTCTGTCCTTTCCCATATTTAAATTATTGTGGGAAACACGCGAACAGGTCGCAAGTATGCAGGATCTCTCCGCAAGACCCGGTCTGATCATTGGCGGAATACTCATGTTCATCCGAAGCCCGTTCTATGGTGTGGGTGCTGGCGGTTTTCAACATATCATGATCGAGCGATATTTAAACCTGTTACCTTGGGGCATTCATGGTGCCACCATTTCACATACCTATATTATAACGGTACTTGCAGAACTTGGTGTTATAGGTATTTTGATTTTTTGTTTGTTCCTGTTATTTGTCTATCAACAGTTCAGGTCAAACTATAAAACAAGCGACCCCGCATTAAAGGCATTTTCTCTTATTACACTTGCAGCCATATTGACCATTTTTATAGGTGCACAGGCAGAGGGGCGCTTTTTTGAGGAACCCATGCTTTGGCTTTTCCTTGGACTTCATTTATCTTTGAAGCGCATGATTAGGAGTGCGCCATTATCCCCCAAAAACACAATGCATGATCATGAAAAACAATTTCATAAAGGAAAACGTCATATCTGACCATCTTATGCAACGGCAACATGTGAACGAAGAGGAAAAGAAGATAAGGATCCTTATGCTCTCTGACGGATCGTCCGTACATACTAAAAAATGGGTGAATGCACTGTTGGAAAAAGGTTTTATAATACATCTTTTTAGTCTTAGCGCCTTTGATGAGAACGATTATCTGCAGGAAAAAGAACTCGGTTTTTCCTCTACACAGCTATGTTTGAATAAGAGAACGGGGAAGAAGGGTGATGTTCTGAAAATGAAATATATCTGCGCATTGCCGGATTTAAAAAAAATAATTCATTCATTTAATCCGCATATTTTACATGCTCACTTTGCCTCCAGCTACGGTTTGCTCGGTGCATTGACCAACTTTCACCCCTTTATTCTTTCTGTGTGGGGATATGATGTATTTACTTTTCCGGAAAAATCCTTTTTACATAGGATGCTGTTAAAGTATAACCTGTCCCGTGCCGATCGAATTTTGTCCACCAGTCATGTAATGGAAAAAAAGACCTCGGAATATACTTCAAAGAAAATTGAAGTAACCCCTTTTGGGGTTGACCTGTCTGTTTTTTCAGAAAACAGGGAATTGTCCCGGAATGAATACACACCCTTTTCCGATGATGATATTGTGATCGGGACAGTAAAACTCCTCGAGAAAAAATACGGCATAAACTATTTGATCCATGCATTCAGTATTTTACGGCAACGGCATCCGGATATGCCACTTAAGCTTCTCATCGTAGGGGGAGGTAACGCAAAGGAAGAATTAAAAAAATTATGTGAAGACCTGCAGATTGAAAAGCAGGTGTATTTCACGGGCATGATCGACCATAAACGAATTCCGGATCTTATTAACCTGATCGATATTTATGTGGCATTATCCATCTATGACAGCGAGAGCTTCGGAGTTGCCATCGTTGAAGCCGGAGCCTGTTCAAAACCAGTTGTGGTTACGAATGTTGGAGGGCTGCCCGAAGTTGTGGAGAATGGAATCAGCGGGTTCATCGTACCGCCCAAAGATGCTTTATCTGCTGCGGAAGCCATCGAAAAATTAATACTTGATCCGTCCTTGAGACATGCAATTGGTCATGCCGGCCGTGTGCGGGTTGAACGTCTTTATGACTGGAAAAAAAATGTTGAACAAATGGTTGAGATATATAAAACATCCCAATAAAAAAACCGGAAGAATATAACCATATTGTTCAAAGTGTATAGCCATGATGTATAAATTCAGACAAAGTATCTCTTCTTTTACCCAACGTGGCGGTATTCATATTTTTTCGTCCACTATCCTCTTGCGAATAGTCCAGTTCGTTCTGAGTGTTTTACTCATTCGCCTTCTTTCAAAAGATCAGTTCGGAGATTTGAGTTATGCTTTTTCGATCACACAATTAATTATTCCTTTCAGCGGTGGCGGACTGTACCTTTCATTACTGCATTATGCCTCCATCCGTTCAGATGCTCGGGAAAAGCTTGCTCTTTTTAACCATACGATCCGCCGCGGGTTTGTTTATTCTCTCCTACTTGTTGCGATTATTCTGCTTTCAGCGGGACTTCTTACAAGCACCATGCCATCTTCTGCGATATATCTCCGGCTGTTTTGTCTTTATGTTCTCGCATATCATTTTTTTCACTCCATTGTATCATTGCTTCGGGTTAAAAAAAGGAATAAAGCGTATGCTTATAGCCTCACGGGAAATGCCCTGTTAGTACTTGCACTAAGTTTGACAGGCATCCTGTTTGCCAACGGGAAAGGCTATGTCATCGGTTTTTCACTGGCTCCGGCTTTGACGGCATGTATTATTTTTATCGCGATCAAACGAAAGGACAAAGAGCATTACGGTCTTTTCCGGCATGCGACGGATCTTCCGGTTAAGGCAAGACAATATACCCGATATGGTTTGTTTGCCGGATTGGGCAATGTCGCATCCCAAATGGCCTGGCAACTGGATACCATCATGATCGGTATCCTTCTGGCACAGAGTACGCAGGTTGCGACCTATAAAGCCGCTTCTTTGATCCCGTTCAGCCTGATCTTTATTCCCTCGGTGTTCATGCAGACCGATTTTGTATATATCGCTGAAAAATATGAACAAAAACAATATCTGATCAGCTATTATAAAAAATACCTGATGGTGTTCCTGCTGATCACGGCTGTAATACTGGGCATCTGGTATAGCTGCGGGGATTTGATCGTTCGTATTTTCGGCCCCGAATACATAGATGCCAAACCGCTGATCAATATTCTGATGATCAATGTGTTCACCACTTTCCTGTTCCGGGTCCCGCTCGGCAATATGCTGGCGGCCGTCGGTAAGGCTTCCTGGAATTCGTATTCGGCAATGGCGTTACTGGGCATAAACCTGTTACTGAATCTGTGGCTGATCCCTTTGTTCGGAGTATACGGTGCGGCATATGCTACGGTCAGTTCGATCGCCCTGAGCAGTCTGCTCAATGTCATTTTATTCCTTGTTTATTTAAAGCAGCTTGATAAAAAGGTAACGGAAAAATGAAGATCCTTTTTCTGACAGATAATTTTCCTCCGGAAGTCAACGCACCGGCAACGCGCACCTTTGAACACTGTAGAGAGTGGGTCAAACTGGGTGCGAAAGTAAGCGTGATCACGGGTGCACCCAACTTTCCTCAGGGTCGGGTTTATGCCGGCTACCGTAACTGCCGAACGGAAGAGCTTCTGGAAGGTATTCGTGTAATCCGTGTGAAAACCTATATTGCACCCAACAAAGGGATCATCCGTCGAGGTCTGGATTACCTAAGTTTTTATTTTGCGGCGATCCGTGCCGGCCGGGGGTTGGATTGTGATATTATTTTGGGTACATCCCCGCAGTTTTTCACCGCACTGGCCGCAAAGCGACTTTCTTCCATTCTTGATAAGCCCTGGATCATGGAAGTGCGTGATATCTGGCCGGAATCCATTAAAGCGGTGAACGCGGTCAGGAACGATCGAACAATCGGGTATCTGGAAAAGAAAGAACGCGAGTGCTATATCTCCGCACGGGGTGTGGTCTGCGTAACACAGGGGATCTATAATAATTTATTAATGAAAGGCGTACCTGAAAATAAACTGCGCTTATTCACGAACGGAGCCAATACGGAGCGTTTCAGTCCACGGGAAAAAGATTTCGAATTGCTTGAGCGATTGAACCTGAAGGATAAAAAAGTTATTGGGTACCTTGGTACAATGGGAATGTCCCACAAACTTGATTTTATCATGAGCAGCATGAAGAAGATCAATGATCCGGATATTCATTTTTTGCTGATCGGCGAAGGCGCGGAAAAAGAAAATCTTGTCCGGCTGAAAGATATGCTGCAACTAAAAAATGTTACCATTTTGAACGGCGTAACCAAACAGGAAGCCCCGGCATATATTTCTCTCATGGATGTGGCACTTGTACATCTGCGGAAAACAGATCTCTTCCTGGGGGCACTTCCGTCAAAGATATTTGAGAATGCAGCCATGGGAAAACCGCTTTTGCTCGGATTACAGGGCGAAGCTGAACGGCTTATCGCAAAATATCCTGCGGGACTGGCATTCGAGCCCGAAAACGAAGCGGACTTTTTGGAAAAAATGCATATATTATTATCGGATAAAGAATTTTATGCGCGCTGTGTCAACGGTACACTGAAACTCGCAGAAGATTACGACAGGAAGCGGATAGCCCGTGAAATGCTGACATGTATCACAGAATGGAGTAAGTAGGGGATCATGAATAGATTTAAAAATGGGTGTTTGTCCTGTTTCGGGTTTGGTGAAGATCATGAAGAATAAGCTGTTTATCCTTGTTTTATTGATGTTTTCTTTCGCAAAAGCGATGGTCCTTTTTGTGCCGATCCAGGATCCCGTATATGATTATCTTGAACGCATGGCGACGAGAGGTTATATCCCGGAGTTTATGAATGATACCCGCCCTCTTTTAAGAGATGATATTGCAAAGCAACTGTTGAAAATGGAGAAATATGTCGCTGAGCTTCCCCGTGTTGACCGGGAGATGCTGCGTGATTACATGTCAGAATATCGCCATGAACTAACCGAGCTCCGTCATCCGGTCATATCCGAAGGGAATGATTACCGGCTGGGGATCGCTTCATTCGGAAATTTCAAAGAAGATCTCCGCCATGTTTTCCGGGACGACCTTTCCGAAGAACGCCGTCATATTTATACCTATGAGGACGGGAAAACCACGGTTTGGGTCGGTTCGGATTTTATGGCACGGGCAGAGAGCAAAGGGCTTCATGTCCGAACGGTTGATAAACTTGGCGGTCAGGCTTTTATTCAGGCCGGGGAACATCTCGCTTTTTATGCGGACGCATATTTTTTCCATCAGATCATGAATGATCAATATCCCGGTACCGTCAAGGAATATAAGGGATATTGGCTCAATGAACATGAATTTGACAGAATTGCAACTTTCGATTGTTCGGAAGCATATGCAAACCTCAGCGGCAACTTCGGAACGCTGAGTATTGCACATCATCCGGTTTCCTGGGGAAACGCGATGAACAGCGTCATCCTTTCCGAGAACGCGATCACATTCGGCTCGCTTCGCTGGATGAAACAATTCAGGCATTTTAAATATTCATTTCTTCATGGCTCCCTCATGACTCCCACATTTGCAAGGATGGATGATGATGGCCGTTATTTTATACCGAAATATCTTGTTGCACACCGGCTGGAAATACATTTATCTCCGAGAATTCATGTTAATTTCAGTGAAATGATCACCTATGGCGGAGAAGATCGCATCCCGGAACTGACCTATTTAGTACCTCTGATCTTTCTTTGGCCTTCGGAACATGCACTGGGTGACCGGGACAATAAGATGATAGCACTTGAAGCGGAAGTGTTTCCCCTGAACGGACTTCGTCTGTTCGGAACGGTGTTCCTTGATGAACTGGTTTTCGGTCAGATCTTCAATGATTTTTGGGCAAATAAATATGCCCTTCAGGGTGGCTTCCAGATATCACCGCGCCGGATACCTGCCGATCTCGTCGTGGAGGCAACGGCTGTACACCCATGGACGTATACACATCGTTTTGTTTACGGGAATTATACCCATCACGGCAGAGATCTGGGATTTTTTGCCGGACCGAACAGCCGTCAGCTCGCTGCCAAATTGAATTATGATCTTTCCGGAAAGCATAAATTGATACTCGGTTACACACATCTGCAAAAGGGGGCGGACTCCATCTTAGTGAATGATGTAATGTATCCCATTGGGGGTGATTCCAACCAGAATGATTATAAACGCTCCTATGCCCTTGACCATGCAACCTCCTGGCTGATGGGCGATGTGATGAACACCCACTCCCTTCGCCTCGAATGGTTGTACCGTTGGCGTAATCATATCCATTTTCTGAGCGGTTGCGAATATCGTAATGTCCAGAATGAGGCACACATGTATTACTCATTCCAGATCAACTTTACATACTAGAGGCAATACTTATGAGCAAAGGATATAAAGCTGTACTATTCATTTCCGACTTTCTTTCCACTATCCTGGCTTTTTTGAGCGTATACTGGCTTCGTTTTGTATCAGGCATATTTCCGGTTGAAATAGAACTTTACCTCTCCGATCTTTGGCTGCCGGCCGCGGTGCTGTATGCCTACTGGTTTTTCTTTTATCTTTATAATGGTCTTTATCATCTTCCGGAAGCACCTTCGCGAACCGATGAGAATGTCAAGGTGTTCAAAGCGACCAGCTATGGTGTGCTTTTTCTTTTTCTCATTACTTTCGATACATTCAGTCCCTTTAGCGCGGGACGTCTGCTTATCATTATTTACTGGGCAGCACAACTGGTGGTCACGACATTATTCCGAAGTATAATACTATCCATACGTCATAACCAGTTGATGAAAGGGATTGGACTAACGCCCAGTTTTATTGTGGGGTGTAATGACAAGGGTTACGAAATATATAAAAAAATACAGCAATATCCGGCACTCGGTTACAATATTCTGGGCTTTATCCGTACAGACGATGAATTAGTGGAAAATGATAAGTATAAAGATATCCCTGTTATCGGGCATCTGAAAGACATTCAAGCACTGATCAAAAAACATCAGGTCAAACAGTTGGTGATCGCCTTTGATTCCGATAAGCACACAAAGGTGCTGGATGTGATAAACCGTGTTGCCGATTCCCGCATCGGAATGAAGATCCTGCCGGATATGTATGATATTATTTCCGGACTGGCGCGTACACAGCAGATCTACGGTATTCCGCTGATCGACATCAATCCCTCCATCATGCAGCCATGGGAAAAATTCATCAAACGTTTGTTTGATATTGTGATATCTATTTTCAGCATGTTGTTGTTCCTGCCTTTTGGGCTGATCCTTGCCTTACTGATAAAGCTGGATTCGCGCGGACCTGTTTTCTACACACAGGAAAGGCTCGGTCTTTATGGTAAACCCTTTAGGATCATTAAATTTCGCAGTATGAAACACGATGTAAAGGAACCGGGCGAAAAAGTGATCCTCACAACTAAAAACGACGAACGCGTCACCCGGGTTGGGAAGTTCATCCGCCGCTTCCGTTTGGATGAAGTTCCGCAGATGATCAATGTACTCAAAGGGGATATGAGCATCATCGGTCCAAGACCCGATATGCCCCGCCTGACCGAGCAACTGGAAAAACAGATCCCCATGTACCGCCACCGCATGAAAGTCAAACCCGGCATCACCGGCTGGGCGCAGATCTCGGTACCCTATCCCCAGACCCAGGAAGAGGTCATCGAAAAATTCAATTGCGATATTTACTATATCGAAAATATGTCGCTGAAACTGGACCTGAAGATCATACTGAACACCATTGTAATTATGTTTTCGGGATCAGGAACCTAATATTGTTTGTGTGATAAAAAAAATATTTATAACACATATTCCACATCGAGGCGTGAAATGAAAAACAATCAAATAAAAAGCTATTATCTGCCTGTTGTATTGATTCCTGTATTAATTGGTTGTTTCGGTTTGTGGAAAGGTATAGATTTAAATGATAATCGGTATTCATTTGTAAGCCTGGATTATCATGAATTATATTACACATATGGCCCTTCTTACTTCGATATAAACGAACCATTTAACTATTTGGCGGATGATAGCGGTGTGGTTATTTCAGAATACAGAGGTGTGCGATATTATAATCCGATTAATGTCTGTTTCGTGGGTATAAATTTTTATGACAGATATGTACATGTTCAAGATTCGCTTTATCTGGAATATGCCAATAAACACCGCGATGCTGTGATAAGATTAATGAATGAAGATTATTTATTTGAATATAAAATGGACTACTATCATTATGGTGTTCTTTTTGCGGATCCATGGTATTCAGGTATGGCTCAGGGGGTTGCCCTTTCCTTGTTTTCCCGCTTGGCACACTACGCACAAGATACGTTGTCAGAAAATATGGCACATAAAGTTTTCGAAACGCTGAATCCATATTCCTCTTTAGGTGATGCGGTTATCGATGTTGATGCTGATTGGTACGCATGGATAGAAGAATATCCGGGAACCCCGCCCGACCGAACACTGAACGGATTCTTGCATGCAATAATTGGAATTTACGACTATTATCATCTGATCAATCCCCAAAAGCAGATCGCTGATATATTATCCCTATATATAACCACGGTCCATGACCACATGTATGAATATCGGAATCCCGGCGGTATCAGTTTTTATTGTTTGAATTATTATCATACCTATCGTGATTACCATAAAATACATTGTGATCAATTAAATTTTCTTACAAAGATTACTCAAGATTCAAGCTTTGCTATATTTGCGGATACCCTTAAAGCAGATTATTGGGAATGGTAATTTGTAAAGATGAAATAATGAGTAAACATTCATGATTTGAATTGAGCACATTTTTCTTGATATTTGAATTAATTCGTTCTACATTTTCTAATATAAATTATGAACACGACAAAATTACATCTTATAGCCCTTTCGATTTTATTGCTGGCAAGTGCCATGCTTTTTGCATGGGACGGCTTTTATTTCGTAAACGCCGTCGAACACAACGATGGTATTATCATCAGCTGGCAGGCAAAAAACGAGGATAATGTGGCGTATTATATCGTTTATCGTGCCCGTTCCGGCAGTCAGATATATGAGAATATCTACACCGTCAATGTGATCAATCCCGGGGGGGTCTACCATCATATCGACCGGGTGTTCACAAAATCCACCGCCTCGGGAGATTATAAGTTCGATTATTATGTCCGGGCTGTGATGCGGGACGGTACCTATCAAAAATCTCCGACCGTCCAGGCCACGCTGGGGAGTCTGGGCGTCCGTCAGCAGACCTGGGGCAGTATTAAAGCGATGTTTAGATAAAAAAGAAGCGAAGAAGCGAAGAAGCAAATAAGCAAAGAAGCGAAGAAGCGAAGAAGCGAAGAGTCGCTTTTTTTTATTCCTGTGAAAAAATGACCGGAGTAAATGAAACGGATATCCCCAGAGAGAACATGATGATATTTTAATAAATATCGGAGTCCGGAACATTGAATCCCGGGTCTTGTTTATAATGTTTCAGTTAGTTTGTACGCAATAAATCAACTATATTTTCTTTATGGTAAAAGCACAAAAAATCATTCTTTTATCTCTTGCCGTACTCTGTTTCGGGGTGTTGTGCGCGGGTCCGCTGCCGCCCATGACCATCGCGAGACTGAAATACGGCGGGGGCGGTGACTGGTACAGCAATCCCGGATCGCTGGAAAATCTGATGCGTTATATCGAAGGATCAACGGAGATCAAAATGACCGAAAGACAATCGGTTGTAGAACCCGGATCACCGGAACTCTTCAGCTATTCCTATCTATATATGAATGGGCATGGCAATGTATTTTTCAACGAAGAGGAAACACGGCGTATGCGGCACTATCTTGAGAATGGAGGGTTTCTGCATGCGGATGACAATTACGGCATGGACCTGTCTTTTCGCCGGGAAATGAAAAAGATCTTTCCGGACAAGGATTGGGTTGAGCTGCCTTTTGATCACCCGATATATCATCAGGTCTTTTCTTTTCCCGACGGACTTCCAAAAGTTCATGAACACGACGGAAAACCGCCGCAGGGACTGGGACTGTTTCACAGGGGGCGCTTGGTCGTTTTTTATACCTATGAATGCGATCTGGGCGACGGATGGGAGGACGAGGAAGTCCATAATAACCCCTGGCCTATACGCGAAGCTGCCCTGCAGATGGGGGTCAATATTTTTATGTATCACTTAAACCAATAAACAATTATTACTGTGAATACCCAGGCTTCAACATATTTCAAGCATATCCTTCAGCAATACCGGGCGCAAAAAGCCAAAGACCGCCTTAAACATGCGGCATTATTATGCTTTATCGTGAACGGCATATATCTAATGCTGGGGATAGGGGCAGAATCGCTTTGGTACATGCCTCCGGATGTGAAGCAGGTTTTTTGGTCCTTATTCCTTCTGAATATTATTTTCCTCATCGGTTTTATTCTTATCCTGCGGGATGTGTTTTTCCGGCATTCCGAAAAAGACAATGCGGACCTTTTACTACGTATCGGCCGGCAGTATCAGGGGATCGATGACAGGCTGCTGAACCACTACCAGCTTTCACTACAGGACGATCCGCTGAGTGTGTATGCGGTTGACATATTCATCCGGCATCATCCGGTGCAAACCTTTGATACGGCTTTCCGCCCACGCAAGGCGACCCTTAAACGGAATGCTGCATTTATCATTGTCTTTTTACTGACAGCCGTTTCACTGTTGCTTTTCTCCGGTCTGAGGCGCCTGGCCCATCCTCAAAAAGCATACGAACCGCATTCCTCCTACAATATATCTTTCATTCCGGGTGATACAACGATCTACGCGTATGATTCTTTGGATGTCTTTATCCGACGGGAAGCCCCGGAGCATATCCCTCTGCGCTTCTATCTTCTGGACGAAAATGAAAAGCAGCCCGGCATGCTGACCCGGGTCAGTGACTCGCTATATTATTATCGTCTGGAGCGTGTCCGGGAATCCCTGACCTGTTTTGCCGCTCTGCGCCGTCCGCATTTGTTTTACCCCCGGCAATATTTTGCCACCGATACGCTGCGGGTCCGGGTCCTTGAGCGTCCGCGCATCCGTACTTTAGATTTTACGGTTAAACCCCCGGAATATGCGGCATTGCCGGAGACGCGTTTTCAGGGGGATGTGGACCGGATCCGCTGCCTGCGCGGCTCACGCATTGAGATCGATGCAGTATTATCCGAACCGGCCGGCCCTTCATATATGGTGTTCGAGGGTGATACCCTGGAGATGGAACGGAAGGAGCATTCAATATATCTGAGTTTTTTACCCGATCAAAGCGGACTGCTTTCGTTCATGTTCTATAACCGGGATACGATCGGTATCCGCGAACCGCTGACCTATGTGCTCAAGCTGCAGGAAGATGCTTATCCGAACCTGTCAATCGTTCGTCCCGGACGCGGTGATGAAATTATTTTAAATGAAGACCTGACCTTGCCGCTCATGGCACACATCCGTGATGATTTCGGGTTCTCAGCTTTCCGGGTTCGCTATGAGGTCCATTCGGACTATTCTTCAGCCGACGGAACGGTCACATATACGCATGATATTCCGTTTTCACAAGATGCGCGCATCCAGACACTGGTCAACACCTGGCGGATCGATCGTTTTATCTCACCGGGTTCATCAGTCGTTTATTATTTCGAATTGTTTGACAATGATATGGTCAGCGGTCCGAAAGCGGTGCGCTCTTCACATTATTACGCGCGATTTCCCACGCTTGGCGATCTTTTTGCCAAACAGTTCGAAGAGCAGAAGAATACATCGGATATGCTGGAAAAAGAATTGTTGTCACAGCAGGAAATGCTGCGTGATATTGAACAGGTCCGCCATGAACTTTTAATGAAAGGCGAGATGGACTGGGATAACAAGACCACCCTGGAAGAGAGCATTGATGCATTGGAACGCAGCCGTGAGCAACTGGAACAGATGCAGGAGGCAATGGAACAGCAGAAGCAATTTATGCAGGAAAACATGCTGTTCAGCGATCAGGTCATGCAAACCTTTGAGCAATTGCAGCAACTCATGAACGAACTGATCGATGATGAAATGTTCGAACTGATGGAGAACATCCGAGATAAGCTTGAGAAGAACGACATGTCCGGTATGGAAGAGATGCTCCGTGATTTTGAGGAATTGGCAAAGCGTTTTGAACAGGTTCTCGAACGCATGCTGGAAGTATTCAAACGGGTTCAGCAGGAACAGCGTCTGGAGGAACTCGCGCGGCGCATTAAAGAAGAACTCCGTCAGCAGGAAGCCTTAGTGGAGCAGGAAGAGACCCTGAACTCCGGGGATCTGGCCGCCCGGCAGGAAAAGATCCGGCAAGAGAGCGAAAAAACGCAATCGCTCAGCCGAGAGTCCGCAGAACTGTTTTCGGATCAAGAAAAAGCGGCTTTTGAATCTTTCCTCGATGAAATGGAGGCAATGGATCTCTTGCAGGATATGGAAGATGCCGTCAGCGCGTATTTACAGGAATTACGCAGTTCCGGTCTTCAGGAAAGTCGCGATGCGGCAGAAAAGCTCAGCGATGTGAACAGAAAATTTTCCGAAATGGCCTCTTCGATCAAGCAGCAACGCTGGGAAGAGATCGCCGCATCTTTCCGGGCAATATTCCAAAAGGTACTTTATATCTCAACCGGGCAGGAAAAACTGAATGCCTTTGGAAAGGATATCGACGCGGGATCTCCGTTCCTGCATGAATTCACCAGCGGGGTTAATAATGTTATCGCCATTGCGGTAGATATCAACAATCGTCTGGCAGTACTTGCAGGCAAAACATTTTTAGTCGATCAGGCGCTGGGGATTGTTTCCGGACAGGTCATCGCACATCTTCAAACCGGCCTGAGCCGGATCGAGGATGCGAATATCGCTCAGGGGAAGCGTGATCTGCAGAATGCCCATGTCACCATGAATCGCCTCGGCCGGATGATCCTGGAACGCATGCATTATGTCAGTCAGCAGCAAGGCAGCGCCTCGGGAATGGAGTTCTATCTTGAACAACTTCAGCAGATGGCGGGTCAGCAGCAAGCATTGAACGAATCCATGCCCTTACCGGGTCCGGGTGGCGCGCCGGGTGAAAGCATGATGCAGCAGCTTGCGGAAATGGCAGCACGTCAGCAGGCATTACGCAGAGCATTGAAAGAGATCGAAAAAGGCATTCAGCAGGGGGACGGCGGCAGACGCATTCCGGGTGATCTTGACCGTATCGCAAAAGATATGGAAGAAGTGATAAATCAGATGCGGCAAAACCAGGTGGATCGCCGGACCATCATGCGGCAGGAACAGATCGTCCAGCGTTTACTGGACGCCAGCCGATCAGCCACATCCCGTGATTTCAGGGAGGAACGGGAATCGCGGACCGCGGAGCAAATACGGCGACCAAGTCCCCTTGGGCTTCCGGAGGACCTCGGTGAGCGGGAGTCGCTGATCAATGCCTTGCGGCGTGCCGTGTTGGAAAGCGATCTTTCTCCCCGCGATAAGCGTGACATGGAACGTTATCTGGAATCGCTGCAGGGTCAGGATGCACTGCCACGCATACGGAAGGAGGGGGAACGATGAAAAAACATACGCTTATGCTGATAATACTGGCGGGACTTATCTTTGGTTTTCACTTCCCGGCGGGACAAACGTTTGACGAACAGGAAAAGTATCAGCAGGCTCTTGGCTTTGAACGGGCGGGCGAACATGGGAAAGCGGAAACGATCTATGAGGAACTTTATAATGCCTGGCCCGGACATCATAATTATTTTATACGATATAAAGAGATACTGAAACGGCAACGCAAATTAGTCCGTCTGGAACGCTTACTTGAGGAACGTCTTTCAGCCCGTACGCCGGACCCATATCTCAGTCTGGAACTGGGGGTCGTGTATTATGCCAGGGACAATAAAACCGCCGGAAAACGGGTTTGGTCTGAAGTGTTTGCAACCCGCCCGGCTTCCCTTCAGCAAAACTATGCTAATTACATTTACAGGCAAACCATGGAATACGGTATCGGCAGCAGTTTTTACGATATCGTAAAAGATCTCCGGGAAATGACCGGTGTACAGGATCTCCTGGTCAATTATGCTTTTTTAACTTGTGTGCAATTTCAGAACTGGGAACAGGGTGCCGAAGAGATCGAACGTATCATTCGCACAAAACCGGATGATCTGCGGTTTGTCCGGCAATCCTTTTTTAGTCAACCCGCCCGATCGCCACTGTATGAGGTCACACTGAAAAGACTCCGCGACATTAGCTCGGTTGTCGCGCAGGTCTTCATATCCGAGATATACATCCACACCGGAAAATATGCGGCAGCATTTGAAGTATTAAGCGCCGATCCCGATGATGCGACCCTGCGTAAAACCATGGTGAATTTTGCGAATGACATGTTCAAGAGTGAAAACTATGATATGTCCCTGAAAGCAGCCGAATGGAGTGAACGTTACAACAGCGATCCGCTGCTGTCCTCCAGCATGTCACTGTTGGCGGCACAGTCCGGAGAACAACTGTTTTATCAACAGGAAAGGTCCCTTTCGGTCTTTCCGTCACCATTTCCTTCGGTTTTTACGGGTATTCCTTTTGCTTCTTATGATATGCGTCATTCAACCCGCATCGACCGGGCTTTTATGATCTACGATTCTCTTTTGCATGCACCGCACCCGGTTTCTCAGCTTGCCCGTTATCGGCGTGCGGAGATCCTGTTCAAGGTCTATCATGATCATGATGCCGCATTGCAGGAATATCTTGAAATGGCTTTTTCCTCACTTCCTCATATACGGAACGATATCCTGCCGCGTATCGCCTATGCTTACGCCGCACGGGGCGAGTATACCGCGGCTGTGGAATTCCTTAACGGGGCAGGAAGGCATTACCGTCTGATGGTCCATGAAGAAGACGCACTTTTACCCTATCAGCTCTATTTCTCTTTTCTTGCGAATGGTGCGGATTCCCTGTACGAAAAAAGCATACATGTACTTGCCGTTCTGCCGGAAAATGATCCGATGTATAATGATGTTCTGGCCTTCGCGGGTTTTGTCTCAGAGGCATTGACAGATACGGGCTCTCTGGACAGTTGGTTGCAGGCGGAACGTTATTTGGCGGGGAACCGAACATCCCAGGCAGCGGCAATCTATGAGAAGCTGTTACGTGAAAACACAGCGGCAGCGGGTTTTTACGGTATGCGCTATCTGGATTGCCTCCGTATATTGGGTGACACTCCCGCAGAAGGAGCTTTTTGGGATGAACAGTACGAAAATATGCTCCAAACGCCGGCAGCAGATCTTTTTATGCTGCGCTATGGGGAATTTTTGGAAAGAAAAATGCAGAATTTGAAAAAGGCCGTTGAAATATACCAAAAATATTTACTATCTTATCAGGAAAGCATGTATTATGAATTCGTACGACGTTATGTTCGTGAACTAAACACCACAGGTGTTCAATGATTAAACAGGAGAAGCAGGAAATACTGGCCGCCGCCGCCGCGGAAGTCCGTCGTAAGGCGCATGCACCATATTCGCATTTTTGTGTTGGCGCAGCATTGCTGGCGGAGGACGGAGATATCATAAGCGGTGTCAATCTTGAAAGCAGCAGTTACGGTCTGTCGGTCTGTGCAGAACGCAATACCCTTGCCGCTGCCGTAGCACAGGGCAAGACACGCTTCAAGGCCATGGCGGTATCCAGTCGCGGAGGTGTAACACCCTGCGGAGCTTGCCGGCAGGTCATTTATGATATTTGCGGCAAGATCGATATCATTCTTGCGGATGAAGAGGGCAAAATAAAAAAAGTAACGGACAGCAAAAAACTACTGCCTGACGCATTCAGTGATAAGGACCTTGAATAATTATGTCTGATAAACGAATTTTAATAGGAATTGCCGGCGGCAGCGGATCGGGAAAAACATCAGTAGCCAAGGCGCTGGTGAAAGACATGCACCTGAACGGGGCGGTGATTATCGAACAGGACTGGTATTACAAAGATCTGGCGCATTTGCCTCTGGAGAAAAGGAAGAAGTGGAATTTTGATCATCCCGATTCCGTGGAATTCGATCTTCTGATCTCCGACCTGAAAGCCATGTCCGAAGGGAAGACCGTCAAAGTACCCCAGTATAATTATGTTACTCATTCCCGCGCAAAGGAAACCCTTACCGTTGCACCGCAAAAGGTAGTGATCGTCGAGGGTATTATGGTTTTATACGAACCCAAATTACGAGAGCTTCTGGATATAAAGATATTCGTCGATACCGAGATGGATATACGTTTTATCCGTCGCTTGAAACGCGATATTTTTGAACGCGGCCGGGCGATCGACAATGTGATCAATCAGTACATGCAAACGGTGCGCCCGATGCATGAGACCTTTGTGGAACCCAGCAAGCGATTTGCCGACATTATCGTTCCCGAAGGCGGGAAGAACAAAGTAGCCATTGATCTTTTGCGGACAAAAATCTCAACCCTTTTAGCATAATAAGGAAAACGATGATGGAACAAGCATGGCATCCTCAGGCCGGTCATATTGAAGTTATCTGCGGCAGTATGTTCAGCGGGAAGACCGAGGAGCTGATCCGCCGTTTGCGGCGCGCGCAGATAGCCAAGCAAAAAGTAGTCGTTTTTAAACCGCGCATTGACAATCGTTTTCACAAGGAAAAGATCGTCAGTCACAGCAAGCAGGAAATACAGAGCATCGTGATCGAAGATGCGGAAGAGATCCTGCAGCACGCCGTTTTCGCACAGGTTATCGGTATCGATGAAGCACAGTTCTTCAATAACAATCTGATCGATATTGTACAAAAACTTGCCGATTGCGGGAAGCGCGTGATCATTGCCGGACTGGATATGGATTACCGCGCACTGCCATTCGAACCCATGCCTTATCTGCTTGCCATCGCCGAAGACATAACAAAAACCCATGCAATATGTATGCGCTGCGGCGCAACAGCGAATTATACGCAACGGATCACCGCATCCAAAGAACGGGTCGTGGTAGGTGCCGGTGAAGCTTACGAAGCCCGCTGCAGACATTGTTATGAAGCCCCGGAAGACGAGCATCATAAGGACAATGTCAGCAAAGGATAGCACAGACTTTTCTAAAAAGCGATGAAAAGATATATACGATTAACCGGTGTCATGCCGGTTTTTACTAAATGTCTAAGATATTCCGGGGTCCGCGGACCCGGATAAAAAAATTACGGGAACAATAATATAAAAATAGTGCGTATTTATCTTGAAAACGACCATTTGCTTTTATAAATTTCATGCTGTGAAAATATAACAATGGAGGAAAAATAACATGGCAAAGCAAATCGAATACGATGTTGATGCCCGGGGTAAGTTGAAAGAAGGGGTTGATCAGCTTGCAAATGCTGTAAAAGTAACGTTAGGTCCTAAAGGCAGGAATGTTGTCATTGAAAAAAGCTTTGGCGCGCCATTGGTCACAAAAGACGGTGTTACGGTTGCAAAAGAAATAGAGCTTGAAGACAAGATCGAGAACATGGGTGCACAGATGGTAAAAGAGGTTGCTTCCAAGACCTCTGATGTGGCCGGTGACGGTACAACAACCGCTACGGTCCTTGCTCAGGCTATCGTTGCTGAAGGTATTAAAAATGTAACAGCCGGCGCCAATCCGATGGAGCTCAAACGGGGTATTGAACTCGCGGTTGCGGCTGTTTTGGATGAATTGTCTGCCATGAGTCAGAAAGTGAACGATTCAAAAGAAAAGATCGCTCAGGTCGGCACCATCTCCGCCAATAACCAGGTGGTCCGGATGATGAAATCAGGCAAGGATAAAGAAGAGATCATTGAAGTTCCTATCGGCGAGATCATTGCGGATGCGATGTCCAAAGTCGGAACGGACGGCGTGATCACGGTTGAAGAGGCTAAAAGCGCCCTGACTTCCCTGGACCTTGTGGAAGGGATGCAGTTTGATCGCGGATATATTTCGCCATACTTTGTAACGGATACCGAAACGATGGAAACGGTTCTGGAAGATCCCTTTATCCTGATCCATGATAAAAAGATCTCGACCATGAAAGATCTTCTGCCCATTCTTGAAAAGACCACGCAAATGGGGCGCGCACTGCTGATCATCGCGGAAGATGTGGAAGGTGAAGCACTTGCGACCCTGGTGGTGAACCGTCTGCGCGGTACTATTAAGGTTGCCGCGGTGAAAGCCCCCGGATTCGGTGACCGCCGTAAGGCCATGCTGGAAGATATTGCTATCCTGACCGGTGGTACGGTTATCTCCGAAGAGCAGGGATACAAACTTGAAAACGCGACAATTCAGTACCTGGGACAGGCGAACCGGGTCAATATCGATAAAGACAACACTACCATCGTGAACGGAGCCGGTGATCCTAAAGCCATTCAGGCCCGGGTCAATGAGATCCGTGTTCAGATCGAGAATACAACTTCCGACTATGATAAAGAGAAACTTCAGGAACGCTTGGCCAAACTGGCGGGCGGTGTGGCAGTACTGAACATCGGCGCTGCGACGGAAGTTGAAATGAAAGAAAAGAAAGCCCTGGTGGAAGATGCTTTACATGCAACCCGTGCCGCTGCCGAAGAAGGCATTGTGCCGGGTGGAGGTGTTGCACTTCTGCGCACAATCGCGGCCTTGGAAAAAGCGTACAAAAAAGCGGAAGGCGACGAGATCATTGGTGTGGATATCGTAAAACGCGCCTTGCAGTACCCGATCCGCCAAATTGTACTGAATGCTGGACTGGAACCCGCGATCGTGATCAAAGAGGTTATGGAACACACGGGTGATTACGGTTTTGATGCCAGACAGGAACGGTATGGCTCTATGATGGAGTTCGGTATCGTTGATCCGGCAAAAGTTGCCCGTACGGCTATCCAGAATGCCGCCTCTATCGCCGGTCTGCTTCTGACCACCGAAGTTGTGATCTGCGACAAACCGGAAGAAAAAGAAAGTATGCCGGCAATGCCTCCCGGAGGCATGGGCGGCATGGGCGGTATGTATTAAAATATCCCTTTCAGATGTATGCAAAACCCGCCTCAACGGCGGGTTTTTGTTAGAATAAAGAAAAAAAGGATAAGGATAAAAGGAAGACAGGGTATGTTGTATGTGTTAACACAGGGGTAACAGTTTTATAATAAAAGACCATTGATGCAAATGTAAACCGAATTACTCCTGACTCCTGACTCCTGAATCCTGAATTCTGTCTTCTGACTTCTGACCACCCATTTCCCAATAAAATTATTTCTATCCACACCATTATTATGTTATTTTACAATGATGAGTAATAAAAAGACCTTTCGGGCATTGCTGGTGTGTATCTGTTTCGCACTGATCGTTGCGTTTGCCGATCCTTTGGCAGAATACGACCATAGAATTGAACAGAATACGCGCCAATTGCGTGATCTGGAAAAACAGATCAACGAACTGCAGTCCGAGATCAAAAAATACGAACAGCAGGAACGGAATCTTGTGCGCGAACTGGATAATACAGAGAGACAGATCTCCCTGGCCTCCGAGAAGATCCGTTTACAGAACAGGGAGTTGCAATTGCGTCGTGCCAGGCAGGCGGAGTTGCAGAAAGATTATAACCGGGCTGAAAAGAACAGTGAGATACTGATTCGCAGATATGAGAACCGGGTCGTACATGCTTATAAGTTGCGTCCCGCCCGGCAATGGGACCTCTATTTTGATGCCACCTCACCGAAAGAATTTTATTACCGTATAAAATATATCACTGCGGTCAATCAGGCAGACCGGCAACTATACAAGGATATTCAGGATAATTTGAATCTGATCGATATGCGCCAGGCGCAGATCCGCGAAGAAAGCGAAGCGATCCGGCGTAATGTTGCGGCGCTAGAAATGGAACAGGGCAATCTGAAAAAACTAAAATCGGATAAAGAGCGGCAATATGACCGGGTCAAATCCGACCGTGGCCTGCTGGCCCAGCAAATAGAGGAGAAAGAACGGTCCGTCAGAGAGATCCGAGGGATCATTGAGAAGACACAGGGAGATAAAAAAGCCTATTTGGATCGCCTTGAAGAAGAACGCCGCCGCCGAGAAGTGGTGGAAGTACCTTTCGTACAGAAAAAAGGCCGGCTGCCCTGGCCGGTCACCGGCAAGATTGTGGGTGAGTTCGGAACACAGAAACACCCCGTTCTGGGAACGATCACAGAAAGTTCCGGTATTGACATCCAGACCCGCAGCGGATCGCCGGTCCGGGCGGTGAGCGACGGTATGGTCGTGACCGTCACCTGGTTGCGCGGTTTTGGAAATACGATCATTGTGATCCATGATAACAGTTATTATTCGGTATATTCCCATGTGGAGAACATTCTCGTTATCCAGGATGAATATGTCGATGCCAATCAGCAACTCGCAACGGTCAGCAGCGATGGGATCATGAACGCTCCCATACTGCATTTTGAATTGTGGCAGGAACAGGAAAAACTGAACCCGCGTCACTGGCTGCAAAAATAAGGGGATAGCATGCAGAAACGACGGCAGCTTAGAACATTATATACCGCTTTGTACAATGAAGAGGTCGCATCCATGCAGGAGATGCCGCGCTCGGGTTCGTACCGCGAATACTATCGTATTACCGGCAGATCGGGACATACGGTGGTCGGTGTGTACAATGAGGACCGCAAGGAAAATATTGCTTTTCTTTCCTTTAGCAGACATTTTCGTGCATACGGACTCGCGGTGCCGGAGATCCTGGCCGAGGATCTGGATGCTCATATCTATCTTCAGGAGGATCTCGGCGATCTGACCCTTTACGAATACCTGACCGGGGTTTACAAGAGCGGGATCTTTCCCCAATCACTGATCGATATGTATAAAACAGTTCTGGAAGAACTTCCCAAATTCCAGTTAAGTGCCGGAAATACGCTCGATTATACGAAATGCTATCCGCGCTTCCGTTTTGACCGGCAGTCGATCATGTGGGACCTGAATTACTTTAAATATTATTTTCTCAAACTTGCCCGGATATCCTTTGATGAACAGGAGCTCGAGAATGACTTCAATCGTTTTGCCGATTTTTTGCTGGAAACGGAAACGGATTTTTTTATGTACCGGGATTTCCAGTCCCGCAATATTATGCTGAAAGATGAAAAACCGTATTTTATCGATTATCAGGGCGGACGTTACGGTGCCCTGCAGTATGATGTGGCATCTCTTCTCTACGATGCCAAAGCCGATATTCCCCAGCATATCCGTGATCAGCTGTTCGAACATTATCTAAATACGCTTTCCGGTTATTGCAAAGTGGACCGCAAGGTTTTTACAAAGTATTTTCACGCCTATGTGCTGGTGCGCATTCTGCAGGCGATGGGGGCCTACGGTTTCCGCGGATTTTATGAGAAGAAGCAGCATTTTCTTAAAAGTGTGCCGTATGCGGTGGAAAATATCGCATATCTGCTGAGTGTCATGGATCTGCCGATCGAGATCCCGGCTTTGATATCGGTGCTGAAAAAGATCACCGAGACCGAACGCCTGATGAAGTACGGACGCACGGACAGCGATAAACTGATCCTGGATATCAGCAGTTTTTCCTATAAACGCGGTATTCCCGACGATACCTCCGGCAATGGCGGAGGATTTGTTTTTGACTGTCGCGGCTTCCTCAATCCCGGGCGCTATGAGGGATATAAGGATCTGGACGGAAAGGATAAAGCCGTGCAGGAATTTTTACGCAGCAAGACGGATATTGACGGCTTCATCGCCCATGCCGCAGCAATGGTGGAACCCACGGTAGATAATTACGTCAAACGAAAATTTACGCATCTGATGGTCAGTTTTGGCTGTACCGGCGGTCAGCACCGTTCCGTGTATTGTGCCCTGCAGTTCGCCGAACATTTTAAAAAACGCGATGATATCATTGTCCGGCTCAATCATTTCTAAAAAAGATAAAAGGACAAAAATAAAAGTAAAGAAGAGAGGTAGTGATCTCCGGGACAGGAACGGGAAGGATGAAGGAGATCAACAAAGCGAAAAAGGATATAAAATGAAAGCGATGATCCTGGCCGCCGGAAAAGGGACGCGCCTGCATCCCGTAACGAATATCATGCCCAAAGCCCTGGTAGAGCTGGGGGGGATGACCTTGCTGGAACGCGCCATTCTGAAATTGATACGTGCGGATATCGATGAGATCGTGGTGAACGTACATCATTTTGCCGACCAGATCGTACATTTTTTACATGAACACGATTTCGGGGTGAAGATCCATATTTCCGATGAGCGCGATCAATTGCTGGATACCGGAGGCGCCGTTAAGCGTGCCCGCCCGTTTCTGATCGGTGATGAACCCTTTTTTGTGTGCAACGTTGATGTTATTTCAAACATTAATTTGCTGGATATGCTGTATTTATACCAGATGAGTCCTGCCATGGCCATTCTGGCCGTACGCAAACGCGAAAGCTCGCGGCAGCTCTGTTTTGATGAAGCCCAACACCTGGTAGGGTGGAAAAATTTACAGAGCGATGAACAAAAAGGCGAGGATGGGTTTTGTTATGCCTTTAGCGGTATTCAGTTAATGCATCCCGCGATCTTTGATCATATGCCGGAGGAAGACCGTTTTTCTTTGATCGATCTGTATCTTCGGATCGCAAAAAAACACATTGTTCTTGCTTACGATCACAGCGAGGGAGAATGGATGGATATCGGCACCCCCGAGCGCATGAAAAAAGCAGCAGCAAGCCTGAATCGTTCATAATATCACAATGCGTAAGTTCGGCCGGGTTTTTGAGCGAAAGCATCCTTTCTCAATAATCCATTGTCCATTGCTTTTTGCTGTATCCCATTGTATATTAGGCGGCTGAAACAAAAAGGAGTCTTTGTGAAAATTGAAGTGAAAGAGATCAGTGCAAGTGAACGCGAAATGAAATTCGAACTTGCATGGGAAGATATCGAAAAAGATCATCAACAATTTACCAAAAAATTTGCAAAAGATGTGGAACTGCAGGGATTCCGGAAAGGCATGGTTCCCGTTCCCATCGTGGAGAAGAAATTCGGTCCCCGCATCGATTATGATTTTATCAACGAACAATTCAGTGACTATTACGGTAAGGCCCTGGATGAAAAAGAGCTCAATCCCGTAAGTCAACCTGAATTGATCGATTTGGATTTTAAAAAGGGAAGTCCCCTTTCCATGACGGTCAAGTTCGAGATCATGCCCGAATGGGACATGCCGGCTTACGAAAAGGGTTTTCCGATCGAGGAATACAAATACGCCATTGAAGATGAAGATATTGAAGAATCCTTGCTCCGCCTGCGTGAGAATGCCGCCGAGGTTGTCCCGGTGGAAGACGGCGCTAAAAGCGGTCACCATCTTGTTGCCGATGCCCGTGAGATCGATAAGGACGGCAAGGATCTGAGCGATCCGCAGGAAAGCCGTATTGTTCTGGGTAAAGCGCCTTTTGACGGTGAAACGGAAAAAGCATTGCTGGGTGTGAAGGCCGGCGAGACGCGAACGATCACGATCAAGGCCGATCACGGCGATCATGCGCATGAACACATGTACAAACTTGATGTGACTGCGGTAGAAGAACATGTTCTTCCGGAAGCGGACGATACCTTTGCACAGACGGTCAATCCGGACGGTGAAACGCTGGAAGATCTGAAAAAGAAGATCAGGGAAGAGCATGAGAATCATTGGAAACGTCATGCCGAAAGCCGTATGGAAGAGCAGATCGCGGATTATTTCATTGAAAAACTAAAAGATCTTTCACTGCCGAAATCGGTCGTGGAAGAACAGGCAAAGCATATTTACGAAGACATGAAAAAACGTTATCCCTCCGCTCCGGAGATGGATGAAGCGGCCATTATCGAAAATTACCGTGACACCGCGGAAAAAAGCCTGAAATGGCAGCTGGTTAAGAACCGTGTTGTAAAAGACAAGGATCTGAAGGTCGGCGATGAAGACATTCAGGCAAAGATGGATGAGATGCTGAAGGATATCAAAGAGGACATGCGGGAGAGTTACCGCAAATATTATGAGTCCCCGCAGATCAAGAACCAACTGCACGACGATATTATTCATACCAAGATCAACGAACACCTCAAATCCTTTGCAAAGATCAAGACCAAAAAGATATCGCGTGCGGAACGCCTAAAGGAAACAGGCCAATGAATTTAATTCCCATGGTCATTGAGAACAGCGGGAAAGGGGAGCGGTCATACGATATTTACTCCCGCCTGCTGAAGGAACGTATCGTTTTCATCAACGGTGAGATCAATGATACGCTCAGTTCCCTGGTCATCGCTCAGCTTCTATTCCTGGAAGCCGAAGATCCGGACAAAGATGTGAATATTTACATCAATTCCCCCGGCGGCGTGATCACTGCCGGACTGGCGATCTACGACACGATGAATTACATCAAGTCCGATGTGGTTACCATCTGTGTCGGACAGGCGGCATCCATGGCGGCCGTTCTGCTTGCGGCGGGGAGTAAAGGCAAACGCATGGCCTTGCCGAACGCGCGGCTGATGCTGCATCAGCCCCTGGGCGGCGCACAGGGGCAGGCCAGCGATATCGAGATCCACGCTAAAGAGATCCTCTACCTTCGCGAACGGCTTAACCAGATCCTGAGTGATGCAAGCGGACAGCCCCTGAACAAAATTCAGATCGATACCGAACGGGATTTTTTCATGTCCGCCAAGGATGCCAAAAATTACGGTCTGATCGATAAGATCATTATAAAGAAAAAATAATGGACAAAAATAAAAAAGAAAAAGTATGTCATTTTTGCGGACGGCCGGAAGTCGAGACCGACATGCTCATTCACGGTTTATTTGACGATACCTATATCTGTGATACATGTATTGAGGCAGCCGGCGAGATCCTGCGGATGGATCAGAAATCGTATAACGCACGACACGCCGAACAGTTCAAACTGAAAAAACTGCCCACACCTTCGGAGATCCACAAGGAACTTGACCGTTATGTCATCGGTCAGGAAAGTGCCAAGCGCATGGTATCCGTGGCGGTGTACAACCATTACAAACGCATCAACAATCATCTTTCCAATCCGGATATTGAGATCGATAAAAGCAATATCCTGATGCTGGGACCCACCGGAACGGGTAAGACTTTGATCGCGCAGACGCTGGCCAGACAACTAAAGGTGCCTTTTGCCATTGCCGATGCCACCGTACTGACCGAAGCAGGTTATGTGGGCGAGGATGTTGAGAACATTCTGGTGCGCCTTCTGCAGTCGGCCGATTACGATGAAAAAAAAGCGGAATACGGTATTGTTTATTTAGACGAACTGGATAAGATCGCTCGGAAGTCCGCAAATCCCTCCATCACCCGGGACGTTAGCGGCGAAGGTGTTCAGCAGTCCCTGCTCAAGATCCTGGAAGGCACGATCGCGCACGTACCTCCCAAAGGCGGGCGAAAACATCCGGAAGCTAAAATGGTGCATATTGACACGCGCAACATTCTATTCATCTGCGGCGGCGCCTTTGACGGTATTGAGGATGTCATTGCCCGGCGCATCGGGAAAAAAGAGATCGGTTTCGGCGAGAAACAACAGAGCGGCAAGTCCCTGGATAAAAGTGCCCTGCTCGCTCAGATCAGTCCGGAAGACCTGATCCAGTACGGCTTCATCCCCGAACTGGTCGGCCGGCTCGCCGTATTGACCAGCCTGAACGAACTCGACGAAACGGCCATGATCAGCATTCTGACCGAACCGAAAAATGCTTTGATCAAACAATATACTTTTTTAATGGAACAGGAAGGCCTGCAGCTGGAGTTCAGAAAGAACGCGCTGAAAGCCATTGTTCAACTGGCCATGACCCGAAAGACCGGTGCCCGCGCATTACGTTCCGTGATGGAAAATGTGATGCTGGACCTGATGTACCGGGCGCCGGACATGAGTGGGATGGAAAAGGTCATCATAGACGCCGATGTGGTGAACGGGAAAAAAGATTATTTGTTTGTGAAAAGGCCGCCTGTCAAAAAGACGGGTTGACAGGATATGTTTTGACAGGATAACAGGATAAACAGGATAGTTTTTGGCAGAATAGGAAAAAACAGCCTAATATTTCTTGCAGACCTCAACAACTCAACGACTCAACAACTCAACCTTCTTTCAGACGGGATAACGGGATCCACAGGATGGTTTTTGGCAGAATAGGAAAAAACAGCCGGATATTTCTTGCAGACCTCAACAACTCAACAACTCAACCTTCTTTAAGACCGGAAAATCTTTTAGATCCCCTAAACCAGATATCAACAAATCAACAAATCAACAGATTAACAACTCTTATTAATATTAAACATTAAAACGGATATTCAGTATATCCCCATCCTTCACCACATATTCCTTTCCCTCCAGCCGGACCAGTCCTTTGGCTTTGGCCGGGGCCATCCCGCCCTCACGCATAAAATCGTCATAGGCGATAACCTCCGCGCGGATGAATCCTTTCTGCAGATCGCTGTGGATGGTGCCCGCGGCTTCGGGTGCGGTTTCACCCTTGTGCAGGGTCCAGGCGCGCACCTCATCTTTGCCGACGGTGAAGAAAGAGATCAGACCAAAAGCCGCATAAGATGTTGTGATCACATGATAAACCGCCGGTTCGTCAATACCGAGTTCCTTCATGAAAATGGCGCGTTCCTCCGCGTCCAGTTCCAGAACCTCTTTTTCCGCCAGCGCGGAGACGGAGGTGACCGGAATGACCGGGAAGGCGTCCCGGAAATCCGATTCGTATTTTACACGTTGCCCGTAATGGACTTCATCGCAGTTCAGGACCGCCATCAGCGGTTTCCGGGAAAGGAACTGAAATCCCCGTATCATTTTTTCTTCCTCAGGGTAGAGATCAATGTCCCGCAGTGAGCGGTTTTCGTCCAGTGCCGCCTTGCATTTTTCCAGGACGCTCAGTTCCTTGGGGTTGAACTGCGGCGCGGAGCGCGCCTTCATGTGCAGCACTTTTTCCAGTCGGGTTTCCGCGACCAGCAGATCGGCAAAGATCAGGTCTTCCTCCAGACGGCGCAGGTCGGTTACGGGATCAATACGGGCGGGATTGCCCTCGGCATCATAACCGTCGAATGCGCGCAGCACGGCGACCAAACTGTCGGTCTGCCGTACGGCTTCCAGATATTTAGCCGCCTGGTCGGTACGCATTGTGGCGGGAATACCCATAACGTCGATGCAGTCAAATAAAGCATACGTGGTTTTTTTAGGTTGATATATTTCCGACAAGCGGTCGATACGCGCATCCGGGACAAGCACCTGCCCGCGCCGGTATTCCGCTATGCCCGCATGCACGGTTTCGTATTTATCCTGCGTGAGCAGTTCGAAGAGCGTGCTTTTGCCCGAAAGTTTTGGTCCGATAAATCCTAATTGCATATTAGCCTTTCTTTTGCAAGGATGAAATAAACGCCAGTGTGAGCGCGCGGGTTGCCGCTATACCGCGCGTATGGGTGCGTTCCACGCCGTGTGAGGCGGAAACGCCGGGTCCGATCAGTCCGACCCGGATATCCTTCCCGGCGCGCAGCAAGGCGCTTCCATCACTGGAATAATATGGAAAAACATCCACTGTGTATTCGATCTTATTTTCTTTGGCAAGTTGTTCCAGCCGGCGGCGCGCACCCAGATCATACGGACCCGCGATATCTTTCGCGCAGATCGAGACTTTCGTTTCCTCACCCGTCACGCCGTCACCGATCACGCCCATATCCGTAATAAGCACATCTTTTACGGAGTCCGGCAATCCGGAGGGACAACCGTTACCAACCTCCTCGTAATTGGAAAAATAAAAACCCGTTTTTGTCTCTTTTAAAATATTCTGTTCATTCAGCAGAATATCCAGTAAAATTCCCGAACAGCCCTTATCATCGATAAAACGTGATTTCAGGAAACCGGTATCCGTTACTTCCGTACGCGGATCAAAGGCGACAAAATCGCCGACCGAAATGCCGAGTTCTTTTACATCGTCGCGGGAATAAACCACCTCGTCCAGACGTATATGCATATTCGCCATGATGCGTTCGGTGTCTTTCATATCCTTATTGACATGCGTTGCCGGGTTATCTACAAGGAAGGTGCCGTGGATCTTTTTTCCCTGCATGGTAATGATCGTTACATATTCGCCTTCAAAACTATTGGGCGGAAGACCCCCAAGCGGAGAAAGGCGCAATGTCCCTTTTTCCGTGATCTCGCTGACCATGCCTCCGAGCGTATCGATATGTGCCATGATCATCAATTCCGGGTCCGGCACCGTTGAAACGATAAGCGAACCCCTGTAGGTGCGTGATATGTGGAAGGGTGTTGCGGCAAGCCGTTTTTCAATATGATCGATCACCGCATCGGTATAACCGCTGGGTGAAGGAATGGCAATAAGTTCCTGAATATAGGGTACGGACATGAGACCTCCGGGTTAATGCCGAATATACGGGAAAGCCGGTGAAAAAATCAAATGAATAGTCCGCAAACATAGAAGATATCCGCGGCAGTAAAAAATGAAAAACCGGGCCTTATATGCAGAAGAACCCGGTCATCGGTATTTCGCATTTTAGCGATGGAATTTTTTCGCGACGTAGGTCCGCAGCTTTTTGATATTTCGCAGCATCAGCGCGGTAAGACTTAGCGGGAGCAGCGCGGAAATAACCACCAGTGACCACCCCAGGGAGTAACTTTGTGTCAGGAAATTGCTAACGATCAGATCGATAGCCACCGATAACAGGGAAGCATGGAAAAAAATGATCGCCAGAAAATTGTAAAGATCAAAAACCAGAGCTTTGATCATAAAAAAGGAAAGCAATGCGAAAAAGAGCACAGCCAGATAGATCGGCAGGATAAGTGTCGGGATGGATGCGGTATCGATGAGCATGAAGGCGAACAGGGCCGTGAATAAAACGGAAGCTATGATATAGTAGGCGATCATGGGGATCCATTTCTTTACGCGTTCGGAAATAAAGATCCCGTTCATGATGATCCAGATAAAAATAATACCGCTCGCGGCAAATTTTGCCCAATGAACATCTCCCGAAATAATGAGGTTCAGGACAAGCAAATACACCGCGGTGGCAAATGAATCATAGGTGTATAAACGAAAAAACGTATTTTTTATCCGGAAGAAAGGATAGGCGACCGTGAACCAGAGATACATCAGGCTCCAGACGGGGATGAGCGACCAGCTGAACTGACGGTTGACGATGAAATTCACCAGCAGCAGAATAATGCAATACATGGAAAACACGGAAGTCAGGATCGTACCGGCCAGCAGGCGGCGCATATGATTGGTGGATCTGCCGGAAAGATATTCCCGGTACACCGGATAGTCCCTTGTCTGCGGATCGATCTTTGCATTGGGGTCCATCACCTTCGTATGGCACAAAGGACAAGCCTCATGATATTCTGCGAGCTTAACTCCGCAATGTACGCAATATGACATGTTTATACCTCAATTCGTTTTTATACTGACATGTGCGCCCATTTCGACCAGGCGACGGAAAAGATGTTTTTCGATAAGTGGCTCTTTATTTATTCGTCCGAAATTGATATGGATCCTGTCTTTATATCCAATGACCGCACAGGCCGTAAGGCTATGTATGGAGGGGCCGAGCACAATATTGACATCATCAACATGCTGTTCCATCTCAGCCGGGAGTCTGGCTGCGCCGAGATTGGTAATAACGCCCGAAAACTGACTGTGTCCCTGAGTATTGGAAATATAGCGGATCACAAGATTCTTGATAAAGACAGGCACGGAGCGGATCAGCGTACTTTCGCCTAAAGTACAGTTGTCTTTCACCATCATTAACAGATTGTCTCTGGTAATATGTCCTTTCATGTAGTCTTTTAGCGAAAGGATAATATCCTCAAAGGAATTTACTTTTTTCGGATCCGTACGCGGGACAACAAAAAGTGAAAAATTTCGCATGGCGCGGATAGGATAAAAATTACGCATATTGACCGGGATCGTAAGTCCCACAGGCTTATGCCGGGCTTTATTCTTTACCTGATCGTGCTGAACATGGATCAATGCCTCAATGTATAAGGCGCTTAATAATTCGGTGACCGTGGCATTGTATGTCTTTGCAATACTTTTCAGGTCACCAAAGGGGATTGTTCCGCGGGTGATCCGTAAATGCCCCAGAGGAAGTATGGGGCCCCGTATTTTAAAGACGGAGTCTTTCGTGAACAGCGTACGTTGCTTGGGAAGGGTCTTCAGATGCTCTTTTTCCAGTTTCATAACGTTCAGAAAGGCATCCTCATATTCCTCCGGCAGGGGTTTTTCATCACCGCGCATGATACCTTCGGGAAAATCGTTCAGTTTGCCTTTGAGGATAAGGTATTGACAGACAAGCGTCTTTAAAAATTCAAATCCGCCGCTTCCGTCGGTGAGCACGTGCAGGAACTCTGCCGCGATCCTTTTTTTGTATATGCGGATATTGTATAAGAAACCGTTGTTGTAAACGGGATAGAGACGTTCACAGGGGAAAGGGGTTTCTCCCCAAACGATTGGAGGATTTGGATTTTGCTCCAGATAATGCCAGAAGATACCTATCCGAAGATAAACATTAAAATATGGGAATCGGGGTTTAATGATATTCAGAGCATGCTGGAGCAGATCTGCATCTATGTCTTCCTGCAGTGTCATGGATAAACGAAATGTGGTAGGTTCTTCCGGTGATTCAATGGCCGGATAGATCTTGGCGGAGGTATCCAGCCGGAACCACGATGTGATGTTCTCTTCGGTTTGCTTGTTCGTTTTCATCGGTTCCCTGTGTGTGCTAACCCGTAATGTTACAATGAAAAGAACGGAAATTGAAGTAAAATTTATACGGATGATATAAAATATCCATGCCCCGACCGCTTTTATTTTTTATATTGCGGTATGAACGACATTCACAACAGCGACATCACGCGCCGCATTGTCAACGAAGCGACGCAGTTACATAAAAAGAAATTTCGCACATTGAACGAGCGTCTGCTTGTTGAAGGCTTATTGCCCCTGGAAGAAGCTGCCCGCAGCGATTACCGTATTCTGGAAATATTCTACAATCCTTTTATCCTTGATAAACCCGGTGTGCGCGAACTGATCGCAGACATTCAGAAGCGTGATCATGCGGCTTGTTATGAAGTTGGCGGACGCGAGCTCAAAGAACTATCCTCAGAGGTTACGCCGCAGGGCATCGTCGCCGTCGCCGGACAGCGACAATTTGATCTGGCCGATCTGCAGGGAAGCATTCTGGTCCTGGACCAATTGCAGGATCCGGGAAATGTCGGGACACTGTTCCGTATCGCCCATTGGTTCGGACTGGGCGGAATCCTGCTGATGAAAGGCTGCGTGGATGCTTCCAATCCCAAGGTGATCCGCGCGAGCATGGGTTCGTTCTTTCATATCCCTTTCCTCGCGGAAGAAGAACTGCCGGAAGCTTTGCTGGAAGAACGGACGCTGATCCTGACAAAAGCCCACGTGGGGACCGGTATTCCCGGGATCCCCGCGGGAAAGCACTTTCTCCTGGTCATCGGGAACGAAGCCCGGGGCGTGAGTCCGGATTTTGACATGTACCCGCACCTTGATCTGAGCCTGCCGCGCATCGGCGGAGCCGAATCCCTGAATGCCGCGGTTGCCGCCGCTGCCATTCTAAGTAAAATACTCTATTGACCATGAAATATATTCTGCGCTTTTCAATAATTCTCATAACCGGAATTCTGCTGTATGGACAGAATACCTATACTCTGATCAATCCGACATTCCTTGGAAATGAAGAACGGAATTATTACGGAAATAAAGCACCGTCCCGGCTGGATGTTATCTGGAAAACACCTTTGGGCGAAGGCATTACCAAGGTCGGTGAACGGGAGCGGGTCTGGAAAGGCAGCGGCTGGACCGGTCAGCCTTTGCTGGTGGAAGAGAACGACACCCTGTTCCTCATTCAGGGTTCGCTGGACCATCATTTGCGCAAGATCTATGCCGCAACGGGTGAGATCAAGTGGGAATACCGCTTTTCCGATGCGGTCAAAGGAACCGGTACGTTATGGCTGAACCCTTTTGCCGGGGACAGGGAAACCGAGCTCCTGATCATTCAGGGAAGCAGAAGAGACACGCGTTACAGCACCTGGTATCAGCATCTGCATCCCCTGCGCGCCGTTTCATTTGCCAGCGGACAGGAGGTCTGGCGCTACAATGTCCGGCGCGGTGCCAGTTACTCCGTGGATGTGGACGGTTCCCCGCTGATCATCAACGACACCTTGTATCTGGGTCTGGAGAACGGATATTTTGTGGTCTTTGATCCGGATCCGGAAAAAACCCAGACCTGGAGAGAATACCGCAGACCCCAAACCCTGGAACGACATCCATTATACGAAGAAAGCGATAAACTGCGGCATGGTCAGAACCTTATAACCGAATCATCGCCCGCCCGGCTGGGAGATCATATCTACATTACATCCGGATCCGGTCATGTGTACGGCTATAATCTGAATACCCGGGAGATCGACTGGGATTTCTTCGTCGGATCCGATATCGACGGAAGTCCGGTGGTCACCTATGATAACTGCATCCTTGTTTCGGTCGAGAAAGAATATATTGAAGGAAAGGGCGGGGTCTTCAAACTCGATCCTTCCAAACCGGCGGACAGTTCCTGCGTGGTCTGGTATTTTCCCACCGGCAACGATACAAGCAAATCCGCGACCTGGGAAGGCGGTGTGATCGGGAGCGCAGTGGTCAATGACGGGACCCGTCCCGATTTTATGCCGCACATGGCGGCATTCACTGCCATTGACGGTTATTTATATCTGGTGGAACATGATAAGCTTGATACGGCCATGGTATGGGGACCGCGTAATGAACACCGTTATCCCAAACCGAAATTCATTGCCAGCCGCCGGGTCGCCCCGGGGATCGCGACACCCTTATTTGCCGGGAATCGCATTGTTGCGGCAAGTTACAATGGAATTTATCTGTTTGAATATACACCCGAAAAGCGACTGATCCGTCTTGACCACCGCTATATCGGACCGGTGGAGTCCACGCCGTTTATCCATAATGAACGTATATATGTCGGTTCGCGCGACGGATATTTATATTGTCTCGGAGAAAAATGATCTGATCCGCAAGGTCAACTACAGCTCTAACCTCAATCTCATCCTCAACCTCAACCAAAAACTTTTTCCTGCGTCAAAGTTTTGGAGGATTATCCGCCCCGGTTTTTATTCTACTTTTCTTCCATAAAAGGATAGTGGTAGTCTTTCGGGGGATTGAAATTCTCTTTAATGGTGCGGACCGAGACCCAGCGCATCAGATTGATGGACGAACCCGCCTTGTCATTAGTACCGCTGGCGCGCGCACCGCCGAAAGGCTGCTGACCGACCACCGCTCCGGTGGGTTTGTCATTGATATAGAAATTCCCCGCCGCATTGATCAGAACATCCTTTGCCAGGATGATAGCTTCGCGGTCCCGGCCGAATATTGCTCCTGTCAGGGCGTAGGGACTGGTCCGGTCGCAGAGCTTCAGGGTCTCGATATATTTCTTTTCATCATACACATAGATGGTCAGCACCGGTCCGAATATTTCCTCTTCCATGGTCCTGAATTTGGGGTCACGGGTCAGAATGGTGGTCGGTTCAATAAAATATCCGACAGATTTATCGTAAGTACCCCCGGTAATGATCTCGGCATCGGGACTGGCTTTGGCATATTCGATATATTCCGCGATCTTGTCAAAAGCGGCCTCGTCGATCACCGCGGTCATGAAATTACTGAAATCCAGCGGGGAGCCGACCTTGATGGTTTTCACCATAGTTACATATTTTTCACGCACTTCATCCCAGATACATGAGGGGATATAGACCCTTGACGCGGCGGAACATTTCTGTCCCTGATACTCAAAGGCGCCGCGGACCATACCAACAACAAGCGCGTCAACGTCCGAAGATTCATGCGCGAAAATGAAATCCTTGCCGCCGGTCTCACCGACCAGGCGCGGATAACTCTTATAGTTCCGGATATTCGTACCGACGGTTTTCCAGACATGCTGAAATACTTCGGTCGATCCCGTAAAATGGACCCCGGCCAGATCCGGATGGTTCAGAATGATATCGCCGATCTGTTTTCCGCTGCCCGGAAGGAAATTGATCACACCGTCGGGGAGTCCGGCTTCCTGAAATAATTTCATAAGGAAATATGCCGAGTACATCTGGGTCCGTGCCGGTTTCCAGACGACCGTATTGCCCATGATCGCGGGAGCGGTAGGCAGATTGCCGGCAATGGATGTGAAGTTAAAAGGCGTCAGCGCGAAGACAAAACCTTCCAGCGGCCGGTATTCCAGTTGGTTCCATGTGCCTTCCGGACTGTAATCCGGTTGGTTCTTATAGATCTCGGACATATAAAAAGTATTAAAATTAAAGAAGTCAATGAGCTCGCAGGCGGCATCGATCTCCGCCTGGAAGATGGTTTTGCTTTGACACAGCATAGTTGATGCGTTCAGCAGATCACCCCAGGGTTTGGAGAGCAAGGCAGCCATTTTTTTAAATACGGCCGCCCGCGATTCGGCCGGCATATCCGCCCATTTTCTTTGCGCTTCCAGCGCAGCATCGATCGCCATACGGATCTCTTTTTCTCCGGCCATGTGAAATGTTCCGAGTACATGCTTATGGTCGTGCGGACAACGGATCTCAGCCGTTTTCCCGGTATATATCTCTTTCCCCCCGATAATGACCGGGATCTCGATCTGTTTGTTTAATAATTCCTGTAAGACCTTTTTTACGCTTGCCCGTTCCGGTGTTCCCGGGGCGTAGGTCAAAACACGTTCGTTCTCTGCATGCGGGATCTTATACAACGCATTGATCATGGTCCTGCTCCTTTTCGTTCGGCGATATGTGATCTGATTATATTATAACGGATAAATGTACTCAAATATTTTTTATTATTCAAGATAAATGGCAGGACAAAATGGTATGAAAAAGGTAAACCCCGCCGGGGTGAGCGGGGTTACGGGGTAAGGAAGGGTTATTTGTTATAGTTTAACTAATATCGATCTTTCGGGGTTTTGCCACTTCGGTCTTCGGGATCTGAACGGTGAGAATGCCGTCTTCCCAGTTCCCTTTGATCTTGTCGACATCCACATTGTTCGGCAGTTGGAAGCTGCGGGAGAATTTTCCGTAAAGGATCTCATTCAGGTGGCACTGAGCGTCCTTTTTATGGACCTTTTCTTTCTTTTCACCGGAGATGGTGATCACATTATCCTTTACCGAAATGTCAATATCCTTTTTCTTCAAACCGGGGATCTCAACATTCATCAGAAATTCCTCTTCATTCTCTTCCACTTCGACCCGTGGTGCCCAATGCACGGCTTCGCTGGATTCCGTGTTGAAGAAAGGATCGCTGAAAAAGTCATCGAGAAGACCGTTGTAAAAGCGACCTGTTCTGGGCATTGGATAATTACGTTTGACGAGCATCATGTTACACCTCCTTTAATTCCGGTTTTTTTTCAGCCGGATCAAATGTCTTTTGGTTTACGGCGCCAATCTTCACTTGCGCCCTTTTCCTTTTATCAATCACCACCCTGTATCTTGCCAAAAGTATGCCAAAAAATGGAATCATGTCAATATGACAAACATACTGACAGCAACAATAAAAAGCGTCATATAGTCTGCCATTATGACACACGCGGCCTGTGTTGATAGCGGAAACACGGCATGGGGGATATCCTGAAAAGGTTGATCGTCTCTATGACCGCTTCGTGATATTTTCTTGTCGTATTAGCGGTTTCCTTGTTGCCTAATACATACGCAACATGTAAATTATATATTGTTTTTACGACCGGGAATGCATAATGAAAGGAGCAATCTATGGCATCAACGGCGGATTTCAGACCGGGTATGGTTATTGTATATGACGGTGAATTATATAAGATCATCAGTTATCAACACAGTAAAATGGGGCGTGCAGGTGCAGTGGTGAGAACCAAGCTCAAGAATCTGCTCAACGGAAGAGTATTGGAGAACACCTTTCGTTCCGGCGAAAAGATCGATGAGGCGCGTGTTGAAGCGCAGGTCCTGCAATATTTGTATAAAGATGAGAGCCATTATTATATGATGAATCCGGAAACTTTTGAACAGATACCGGTTTCCGTGGATATCGTTGGAGATGATATCAATTATATCCGTGAGAATGACGATGTGAAGGTTCTGATATATCAGGACCGGCCGATCGCGATCGAACTGCCGACCGCAGTGGAATTAACGATCACATATACCGAGCCCGGAGAACGCGGAGATACAGCCAAGACCAATGTTAAGAAGCCCGCGACCCTGGAGACCGGGATGGAGATCCAGGTTCCCCTCTTCATCAATGAAGGGGATGTTATAAAAGTTGATACGCGCGATGGATCGTATCTGGAACGCGTTAAAAGATAGAAAGGATCAAACATGAACATACCCAAAGATCTGAAGTATTGTAAGAGTCACGAATGGGCGCGCGTTGAGGGTGATACCGTAACGATCGGCATCACAGATTATGCTCAAAGCGAACTCGGTGATATCGTATTTGTGGAATTGCCCGAAACAGGTGACGATGTTACGCAGGAAAGCGCATGCGGGACCATTGAGGCGGTCAAGACCGTGTCTGACCTGAATGCACCGGTTTCCGGTGAGGTTATTGCGGTCAATGAAAAGCTGGAAGATGAACCGACCCTCATGAATACGGATTGTTACGGCGAGGGCTGGGTCCTGAAGATCAAAATGAGTGACAGTGCCGAGTTGGATGCTTTAATGGATGCCGAAGCGTATAAGGCATTTTCGGATTAACTGATAATGATGATCACATTCACCGAATGAGGTAAACGATGCCCTTTCTTCCGCATGGTCGTGATGATGTTGCACAGATGCTAAAAAAGATCGGCGTGACGCATTTTGAGGATCTCTTGAAAAATATCCCTGCGGAACTCCGCGAACAAATTTCACTGGATCTTCCCCTCCCCCTGTCAGAACTTGAAATACGGCAGAAGGTCGAGGAAATGTTGAACGACGGAAAGGACAGTCGCGGCGCTGTCTCGTTCCTGGGCGGCGGCGCCTACGATCATTTCATTCCCGCTGTTGTTGACTTCATCGTTTCAAGACCCGAATTTGCCACTGCATATACACCTTATCAGGCGGAGGTCAGCCAGGGGACGTTGCAGGCCATGTACGAATTCCAGTCGCTGATCTGCGCCCTGACAGGAATGGATGTTTCCAATGCCTCGATGTATGACGGAGCAACGGCCATGGCCGAGACCGTGATCATGGCAAAGAACATCAAACGGAAGAACGGCATTATCATATCCTCCGCCGTACACCCCCTTTACAGAAAAACACTTGAGACCTATGCAAAGTCCCTGCAGATCAGGATCGACGATCTGCCTCTGTGCGGGTTGACCTGCGATCATTCCATACTGACATCACAGATCGGGGAAGATACGGCTGCCGTCATTGTACAGAGTCCGAACTTCTTCGGTTGCATAGAAGATACTGCCGAAATTGCCCGCATCTGTAAGGAAAAGGGTGTGCTCTTTATTCAGGGAGTGGATCCCGTTTCACTGGCTGTGCTGAAAACGCCGGGAGAAGTCGGTGCCGATATCGTTTTCGGTGAAGGACAGGCGCTTGGCAACCATCAGCAGTTCGGTGGACCCTATCTCGGACTTTTTGCGGCCCGGCAGGAATATGTGCGTAAGATGCCCGGCCGTATTGCCGGTATGACCGAAGATGCCGCCGGGGACCGGGGTTATGTTCTGACCCTGCAAACGCGCGAACAGCACATACGGCGTGAAAAAGCGACCAGTAATATTTGTTCCAATGAAGCTCTGTGCGCGCTGGCCGCAACGGTCTATCTGGCCCTGATGGGGGATAGCGGACTTAAACAGGTTGCGGAACTTTGTCTGCAGAAAGCCCACTATCTGCATGAAAAGATCTGTAGCATAAAAGGTTTCGAGGCTGCATCCCCGGACCCTTTTTTCAAGGAATTTGTTGTTAAAACACCCATTCCCGCAGCCCTGATCATTAAAAAAGCACTTGAAAAAGGGTTCTATGCCGGCATCGATCTGGGAACATTCTTTCCCGGACGAGATCATGAAATGTTGGTCGCGGTCACGGAAAAACGCAGTAAGAACCAGCTGGATGCGTTCGCTGATCTTTTATCGTCGCTGTAAGGCCGAATAGATAAACACCCGCCCTGCGGAAACAAAAGCCTTTTCATATCATTTCAATTGTATTAATTTCATGTTGTTTACATAATAACGATATTGTAAAAAATAAAGAGGTCATATACATGAACAACGCTTTTCGGGAATCGCTTGCACTGCTCCGCGTGCTGGAACAGGACCGGGTCTTTCTGAATAAGGTCGACGAGGCTGCAGATCTGATGATCCGCGCTCTGAGATCCGGACATAAGATACTCTGGTGCGGTAACGGCGGATCCGCAGCGGATTGCCAGCATCTTTCCGCCGAGCTTGTTGCCCGCCTTGCTTATCCGCGTCCGGCACTGGCTTCCCTTTCATTGACGACAGACACCTCTTATCTTACGGCCTGGGTGAATGATACCGGACAGGGCGACCATATGTTCAGTCGCCAGGTTGAAGCTTTGGGACAGGCCGGAGATATCTTGGTCGCCATCAGTACCAGCGGCAATTCGCTCAATATCCTTGAGGCGCTTAACACAGCGGAAGAGAAGGGCATGATACGCATTATCCTCAGCGGCAACGATTGCGGAAAGATCAAAGGCATGGGGAATGTGGAACTCATCGTACCTTCCGCGAATACCCAGCGTATCCAGGAGATCCATATCATCATCGGACATATGATCTGTGAAAAGATCGAACGATCATTCATTACCCAGCAAGTGTAACCATGCAGCGAACATTCCAGGATTTTATTTATCATTTACAGGGAGAGCGTAATTTATCTCCCAATACCGTATCTTCCTATAAAACGGATATCTCGCGTTATCTGAATTATCTGAAGGATAAACATATTACCTATCCGGCAGCGGTCCGGGTCGAAGATGTGATCGCTTATCTCGAAGAGCTTGCGGAAGTGCCGCTGGCTCCCAGCAGTCTGGCGCGAAATCTGTCCGCCATCCGCATGTTCCATCGTTTTATGGTCAATGAAGCCTATTGCGACAAGGATGTAACCGAGAATATCGATTCTCCGAAATTACCGCGGCACTTGCCGAAGATCCTTGATGTTCAGGATATCGAAGCGATATTTGATGTTATCGATATTGAAACGGACGGAGGAGTGCGGGACCGTGCGATGCTGGAACTGCTTTACGGCAGCGGACTGCGCATCTCTGAATTGCTGAGTCTGCGCTTGCCTGCCGTTCTGTTGGATGAAGGCTGGGTGCGGGTGATCGGGAAAGGAATGAAAGAACGTGCGATACCCTTCGGGGATGAAGCGAAACAATGGCTTGAATGTTATATCCGCCACGTGCGTCCCGAACTGGCACGGAATATCACCGCTGAGGATTTTATATTTCTCAATCTGCGCGGTGCGCCGCTAACCCGTATGGGGGTCTGGAAGATCATTCAGATCTATGCCAAAGAAGCGGATATCCGAAAACCCGTCAGTCCGCATGTGTTCCGGCATTCCTTTGCGACGCATTTGCTGGAAGGCGGAGCGGACCTCCGGGCTGTGCAGGAAATGCTGGGGCATTCGGATATCGCAACCACACAGATCTATACGCACCTTGACCGCAATTATCTGAAAGAGGTACATAAAACTTTTCATCCGCGAGAGAGAATGACAGAATGAATACACCCATACTGAATTATATGGCAATGGTCATTCCTATCCTCTTTGCTCTGACAGTTCATGAATATTCCCATGGTTACATTGCTTTTCGACTTGGGGATAACACGGCAAAGAACATGGGACGTTTGACGCTGAATCCCATTTCGCATATTGATCCTATCGGCATGATCATGTTGTTCATTATCGGTATGGGATGGGCAAAACCCGTGCCGATCAATATATACGCTTTCAGCCGGCCCAAGCGGGATCTTGCCATTTCGGCTGCCGCAGGTCCGCTTTCAAATTTTATTATGGCTGCCATCGTTGGCCTGCTCTTCCGGATATTTCCACAACTTCAGCCCCTGCAGGGAGATACGGGTATCCTGCTCTTTTTGAAACTGAATCTTTTTTATTTCCTGCTGATCAATGTCGGACTCGGAATCTTTAATCTGATCCCCATCCCGCCCCTGGACGGCAGTAAGATCCTGCGCGGATTTCTTCCGGACAGCAAGGTGCATATCATTGATTATCTTGAGCGTTATGGCGGTATTATCCTTCTGGCGATCGTTTTCTTTGGACGGGTGAGCGGTTTTTCGGTCTTTGGCCGTCTGATCGGACCGCTGATCTATGGCATGGTCAATTTCTTCAGCGGAATATCCCTATGACAGACCTATCCGACGAAAAGGCAAGAGAAGTATCAGTTACCGGGAAACGCTGTACCGGCCGTGTTATCGAAGAACACCGGGAACGTTATTACATACAATGCGGACAGGAAGTGATAGAGGCGGGGGTCAGCGGCAAGATCATGTACAGTTCCGAAAATCGTCTGGGCTTCCCTGCCGTGGGGGATATGGTTATTGTGGAATACCTGCAGGACGGTTCGGGAGTTATCCGGGAACTTAAACCCCGCACATCCGTGCTGGTTCGCCGTGCGGCCGGACGGCATGCCGGTGAACAGATCCTTGCCGCAAATATCGATTATGCCTTTGTGGTCATGTCCGGCGATGAAGATTTCAGCTTGAACCGTCTGGACCGTTATCTCACCATCATTTACGAGGGCGGGATCCGGCCGCTGATCATTCTGAACAAGACCGATCTGCTGAGCGAGGACATGCGGGATGCGTTGCTGAACGAAATAAAAGAGCGTCATGCAGCCATTCCTGTGATCATGGCATCCGCGCTGACGGAAAAAGGGGCCGATGAGATCAAAAAGGAATTACAGGCAGGAAAGATATATTGTTTTATCGGTTCTTCCGGGGTTGGGAAATCCTCTCTGATAAACCGCCTGACCGGTTCGGAACAACTGGCGATAAATCCGCTCAGTACCGCCAGCGCCAAAGGTATACATACGACCACCTACCGGCAATTGATCGAATTACAGAACGGAAGTATGCTGATCGATACTCCCGGCCTCAGGGAAGTGGGACTTACCGGCTCGGACGCGGGTATTGATGAGACCTTCGTCGATATTTCCGGGATCGCTCAGAATTGCCGTTTCCGGGATTGTACACATACCCGCGAACCGGGATGTGCCGTGATCGCTGCTGTTCAAGAGGGAGTACTTGCAGCGGAGAAATTGGAGAATTATTTACGCTTGAAAGGCGAGTCGCAATATTATCAGATGAAAGACTACGAACGGCGACAGAAAGACAGACAATTCGGACGAATGATCAAAGAATATAAACAGCGCCATAAGGTCAAGAAATAATACTTTAAAGATATCCTTTAGTCTTCATTCAGGGTCGTTTGTGCCCGGAAGCCTTCACCCTGCATGATGGCAACATTACTTACGGTAACGAAAGCGGAAGGGTCTTCCTGTTTGACTATGCGTCGTATCTGCTCGATCTGCCGGGTTGCAACGACGCAATACAGGGTTTTCTTTTCGCTGTTCGTATATAAACCCATGGAATCACTGGCCGTGACCCCGCGCCGGACCTCATTGATGATGCGCTTGGCAATGGTTTCCCATTTCATACTGATAATGGTGATAGCTTTTTCACTGGGAACACCCTCAACAATAAAATCCACGATCTTGGAAGATATAACCAATGAGATCAGACAGAACAGGATCACGTCAACATTACGGAAAACAATACCCATACTGATAATGATCAGCGTATCGATCAGGATGAAGGAAGTACCCAATGAGGTATGTAAATATTTGTTCAATATACGGGCCACAATATCGCTGCCTCCGGTCGTTCCCCGGCCTTTCATAATAATACCCAGTCCGACACCCAGCAGCAATCCGCCGTAAAGAGAAGCGAGCATGGGATCATGGGTAGCGGATGGAAAATCAAAAAAGAGATCGATCAGATCAGTGAAGACCGAGATCCAAATGATTCCCCAGAGGGTTTTTAGTCCGAATTTTTTTCCAAAAATGCGAACTCCGATAATAAAGAGCGGAATATTCATTGCCAGCATGGTAATACCGGCCGGCCAGTTAAGGGTGTGGTATAATATGGTGGAAATACCCGATACGCCGCCCGCGGTCACTTTATTTGGTATTAAAAAGAATATTAGTGCACTGGCCATGGAAAAGGAACCTAAAATGATCATCAAATAATCGATCAGGTTCTTTATTTTATTCTTGTCGCGTTCAACCATATTCACCTCCTAAAATTCGCCCGAATATAGCGTATTTAAAGGCAAGTAGTTACCCTTTTTTAAAATATTTCAAGGGCTGAATGCAGCCGGATTTAGGCGTTGCTTATTCTTGCCCTGCGGCAGTTATGGGGGAGAGAGGAAGGAAGAAAAAGCTCCTTATTTTTTCACAAAAAGGAACATCAGCGAACCCATTGCAATAAAGAGCAGATTGGGTATCCATACGGACCAGAAGGGTGCTACCTGTCCGGCGATACCCAGGACCTTCCCGAAGGTAAGAGCCACATAAAAGGAGAAAAGCAGCAAAAGCGCGGCGGCGACACCGCCTCCGTAACCCCGTGCCTTACGTTGAAAGGTCACCAGCGGGATACCGATAAGGATAACAATAAAACAGGAAAAATTCATCGCTGTACGAAAGAACAGGTTCGTTTCCCAGCGTTTGGTATCAAGCCCGAGCTGGCGGGAGCGGTCAATAAAACCGCTTAACTGTCGGAAAGACATATCCTCCGGACGCACACTTTTATGTTTCAGCTCACGCGGTGTGACATCCAGGGACTTGATGACGGTATCCTTTCGGGCAAATATCTCATTGTCTCCGTCGAAAATGCGATGCTGCACATCCAGCAACATCCAGGTCTCATTTTCCTCTATCCATTGCACGTGGTTTGCATCCATCCGCTCGACGATCTTTCCGTCGATCACACGATGCAGACCGGCGATACGTCCCCGTCCGGTGATGATATTATACCGGCGGATCGTAAAGACATGATGGTCGGGCAATTGAAAATAGACCTGCCGGTGTATCTGCTGTTCCCGGGTCTGCACCGTCAGCTTCATATTGTTCTCCATAAACTCGGTCACTTCCTGCTGTGCCGGAACAACCACCCGGTCTTCAAAGAAAAAAGAAAAAAGGCTCAGGAATATCCCGAACAGGAGAAAAGGAAATGCAAGACGATAAAGGCTCAATCCCCCGACTTTCATTGCGGTCAGTTCATTGAATTTATTTGTTTGCCCGAAGAAGAAAACAACGGAGAGCAGGGCTGAGACCGGGAAACACCAGTGCAGCATCCAGGGCAGCATCAGGCGGTAGTAATTCGCAATCTCAATAAAGCGTAGTTTATTATCCAGGAATTGAGCGATCTTCTGAACAAGGTCAACAAGGAGGAAAACACAAAGGAAGGTCAGGGAAATAAATACAAATATCCTTACATATTCCTTCAGCATATACCGGTCGAGCAATTTCATCTTATTTCCCCGTTGGCAGGTGGCGGAGTTTGATATGGTCGATACTTTTCGGTGTGGCTTTCAGAATCGTAAATTCATGCTGCTTGACGGTAATGACCTCACCCGGTTTCGGGAAGCGATCCAGATGTTCAAGTAAATACCCTGCGATGGTCTCATATTCTCCCTCCGGCAGATTTACATGATACTGTTCATTGAGGAAATCGACTTCGGTTCGTCCGCTGATATGCAGATCACCGTTGGGAAGCCGGCGGACATTGATACTCCCGTCATCGTATTCATCGTCGAATTCCCCGAAGATCTCTTCCACAATATCTTCCATCGTTACCAGACCCGAAGTACCTCCGTATTCGTCGACGATAACGGCAATACTAGTCTTTGTGCGCTGAAATTCCTTCAATAGATCGATGATGCTTTTACTTTCGGGGTAAAACTTGATAGGCCGTATAATATCCCGGATATCCCCTGCTGTTCCCAGAATATCCCGCAGGGAGATATATCCGACAATATAATCGATATTTTCACGGTAGATCACGATCTTGGAATAGCCGGACTGAATAAAGGTCTTTTTCAATGTTGCCCGGTCCGAATTTTCGGGAAGGGCGATCATATCCGTGCGCGGTGTAATGATCTCTCCGGCGCTTGTGTCGGAAAAATCAAAGACCCTATCGAGATACTTTTTTTTATCCGCGTTCAGAACGCCATTTTCATAACTGTCAAAAATGCTCTGTTCTATTTCTTCGCGGCGGACCATGATATTGACCGGGGCTTCATCACTTTTGAATAAACGCAAGAGTCCGGCGATCATTTTCTCGAAAAAACGTGCAACCGGTCTCAGGATGAATCCGAAAAGCTTGATCAAGGCAGCGGAAAAAAGAAGATAGCTGTTTGGCCGGTGCCGGATAAGGGACTTTGGCAGTACCTCGCCAAAAAGGAGGATCGCGGCAGAGATCATCACGATGATCTGCCACCAATCGAAGCCCATGGCTGTCAGCATGATCGTTGCAAAGGTCGTTGTTAAAATATTGGTCAGGGTATTCCCGACAAGGATGACCGTTAAATAATGCTGGCGCTTTTCATACATTTGCATGGCTGCAAGGGCAAAGGCTTTTTTTTGTGAGACCCATTTTTGCAACTGCAAAGGATTTGCGGTAATAACGGCTATTTCGGAACCGCTGAAAAAGGCCGATAGTACCAACCCGATGCCTGCGAGAATAAGTTCGACGATCATTCTCATAGTTTATTCAAATTCCCCAGAAAAAACAAGAAACAAGAAAATTGATAACAGATAAAATTTAACCGTTATTTTTCTCTTAATATTTAAATTCGCTCCGGGCGGGATAGATGTAAAATTAACTTGCAAACAAAAGGAAACAACCTTAATATTTGTCGATGGGTGGGAAAAAACAACACATATTGATCTACTTGCCCGGGAAGAACACCCGGGAAATCTCTTTTTCGCGGTTCTCACTCTACCTTATCGTTTTATTTTCCGGATTATTCCTGCTTTCGGCCATTGCCGGCAGTGCTTTTATCGGTTACAGATTTATCTCCCCGCGTTATCAGGCTTCCACAGCGATCAAGAACAGAGCACTTTTAAAAACGGTGACCGAACTGCGCGAGGAACTGATCCAGACGGAAGCATATCTTGATTCCATGGTCATGCTCAATAATAATATCCGCCTATATGCCAATCTTCCCGAACATGATCTAAAGGTGGAACACCTCGGTGTCGGCGGCCGGGTTCAGATAAGTGATCCCAATGCACCGCGTACGGAGATCGAAGAACTGGATGCGGACATCCAGTTGCTTTCAACCAAGGTATCCGTCGAGCTTGAAAACTATCGCAATCTTTATGCGGACATCCAGAAATACAAGAACCGGCTTCGTTTTATTCCCGCTATCACCCCGTTGAATGCCGATAACTATTATATCAGTTCAAGTTATGGTTACCGTACCGATCCGTTTACGGAAGAAACCCGCTATCATTCCGGTATCGATCTTGCAGCCAACCGTGGAACACCCGTTTATGCCACCGGCGGGGGGAAGGTCATTTACGCTGCATATTCCTACGGCGGATACGGGAATCTGATCAAAATTGACCATGGTTTCGGACTTGTTACCGTTTATGCGCATTTGGATAAGATCCATGTCAAAAAAGGTGATCAGGTTGAACGCGGGCAACATATCGGCGCTGTAGGAAGTACCGGACGTTCGACCGGACCGCATCTCCATTATGAGGTGCAAAAAGACAACAAACCGGTCAACCCTCTGAAATATATGTGGGACGACAAGTCGCTTTAATTCCGAATGAACATCACACCGCTTTTTCGTATATAACGAAGCATTGTTTTAATGGTAGAAAATAATTTTAATCAGTTACGCGACACCGATATTATGGCGTAATGGGATGATTCGGACCCGATTCCAGTCGCCGGATACTTTTTGATGCCTGCGCACGGACCGTCTGGTCGGTGCTGTGTTCCAGCGCACGCAGCTGAACGGCAATATCCTTATACCGGGGATTCATAACGAACCAGCCCAGCGCTTCGATACAGGCGACGCGGACCTCCGGATCTTCCTTGTCGTTCATGGCAGTTTCCAGGAGCGCCGGAATGCCTTCCGGGAAATTATAGTTCCGGAAAGTCCTTAATTTACTGATACGTCTTGCGGCCGTTTGTGTGGTGTCTTTCATACCGGTGATGATATCCTCATACAGCCAGTTCAGCGAACGCTCGCGACGACGGTCCATTTCACTGATCTTCGCGGGACTGTCTTTCATTTGTTCTTTAAAAGACAAATAATATGTGTCAATATCTTTATTGGGAAGGATCAGATCGATTTCGGTCTTTGCGGAAAATGAAACACGTTCCGAAATATCATGATACATGCGATCGGCCAAATAGGGGAAATACATCGTATCTCCGATCTTGCCCATCCAGTTGACGGAGATCCTGCGGATCAGTTCACTGGGATCGGTCACGCTGACCTTGAGGATCTCACGGAAAGCGGGTGTACGCAAAGTGGCAAGCGATTTTAAGGCTTGCAGGCGCACATTGGCAGATGGATCGCTGTGATAAATACGGATCAGTTGTCTTTCCGCCCTTGCTCCCTGATCTTTTACCAGAAGATAAACGCCATAGTTTCTGAGTCCCGGGTCATCGGATCGAAGCAGTCTGCGGTAGGGGGCTTGCAACGGAGTGCGCGCCGGTTTGGCAAAATGGAATGTCGGGTCACCGACAATATGGGATTCCAGATAATTTCTGCTTAGATGCCATGTCCCGATCGGTGCGCCAAAGCGCAGAAGCTCCAGCAGTTCATTTGCCCAGATATCCTGTCGTACATTGACGGAATTGGCAATACCGGCTACAGTATTGCCTTCCCCAAAAACATATGTTCCCGAAATATAGTTTTCTTTAAAGAATTGTCCGTTATAACATTGGTCAAAAATGATCACATCCGCTTCGGTCCGTATACCGGCCAGATCGGATGAAAAGAGATCAAGTTTTGCGGCATAAAGGGAATCTTCAAGGATCACGTCCTCGTCAAATGTGTTCGCGATCCAGTGTTCGGGGATATCATAATTCTCCAGATAGTAGGTCTTTGCTTCCTCATAGTTCCCGCGACGTTCGGCCGTTCGCAGTTTGCTTCGCACAAAACGCTTTACTTCTTCGATATTCTGCGTAGCGGTTCTTGCCCTTGGATAGCCGATCAGATACTGTGCCTGCGTTCCACCGTGCGCATGGAAGATCACAAGGTCCAGTCCGGGGTTCTGAATCTCATTCAGAATGAACGCTTTCATTTCGGTGTTCATACTATGATAAATATTACGGATCTGTCCACCGGGAAGAAATAGGTCCGGAAACTGTTCGCGCAGCATCAGGGTGTGATTTTCCCAGGAACTCAGGGATTCCGAATGGTAACCGTGACCGGTATAGGTCATAACCGTATCCAGCACTTCGGGATTGCGCTTTTGTTCAACCACGCGCATTAAATATGTTTCCATCATGCCGTATTTTGTCTCGTCGTGAACGGGCGGGAAGATACGGCCGCTGTAAAAATCCTTTTCGATGATTTGCGTGGAACTTTCGGATAAAGAATAATAGAAAAGCAGTGGATTTTTGTCGTCCTGGCGGATAAAATCAAAAACCAGGTCCAGATCATCATAAAAACGATCACTGGGGACCGTGATGCGCGTCATGTCGGAAAACCGTTCCTGATCGATCTTGAATGCGGAGGTCAGGTGTTGCGCATCCCGTATCATTGGAATGGGAATATCACCGATAAAAACGGCTCCTTCAAGATTAGCGTTTTCCGCGTGATTCCGTAAAACGGCCCGTATCGCTTCAGGATTCTTCCAGTTTTCGGCATGGAGAGAGACCACATATCCTGCCTCTTCCAGTGATGAACAGTAGGCCTCGATCGCGGCGGGGATCTTTTGATAGCTTAGGGCATCGGTGAAGACGCCGATAAGGGGTTTTGCAAGAAGCGGCGTTGTCAGAAGCAAGCAGATAATAAAAAGGGTTTTTTTCATATGAATTCCTTAATGTTTTTAAAAAATGACCGCTACTCCGGTTTGAGCTATCAGATAACGCGTCTCGGCATTTTTTGGTATTTGATGTATAATATCACCGGAAAATTGGATCCGGTTCTTTCCCAGGGGCATAGAGATCTTCAGTGCGGCTTTTAACTGTGAGCAATCCTGTTCATAATACGCTATCTCACGTTCCGTGATCTCATCGAAATACCAGTCCGTCAGATCGCTGTAGATCACACTTTCGGCGGCATCGATCAAAATGTTGTAGCCGAATTCCAGTTCATAACGGACAGATCTGTGTTCATACCGGTAATGCATGTTCAGCAGGATCAGATTTTCGGGGAAATAATATAACAGTCCCGAAAAATTATCTTCCCGCAGCAGATCGCAGAAGGCATAGGCAATACTACCTGTCCAGCTTTCCCGGGGAGACGGCCGGTAGGGCAAGGAGATCCCGTATTCCATATAGCGGTTGTTGTGAGCATATATTCGCCGTTCCAGCACGGGATGAAAACCTTCTGCCCGATCATCCGTATATTCAAAGAAAAGGGTCGCTTTTCTGCCGAGTTCAGCACGAAACGCAAAACGTTGCAATTCCCAGTTGCCCTGCGGTTCCGGCCAGGCTCCACCGTCGACAATAAATGTTCGGGCGTGCTCATACTCGGAATTCAGATCTAAAAAATCATGTATATTCAGGTTACCGCCGACCCCGTAACCGTCGATTGTCTGCAGGCGTTCCGCACTGGTCTGCGCGTAGGTAATAAAGGGTTTATCCAGTCCGCGTATGCGCATCAGAGTGGGTGAAAGCCCCTGTTCAAGACTGTATCTCCGGGTGTTCATTTCTTCTTTGAACTGAAAGAACGAAGCGCGAATGCCGAGATGTAAATGTTCTTTCGAAAGAGCAAGCCCGGGCCGTACCAATACATTATTGCGTTTAATGTTGGGTTTAGGGAACACGCTTTTAAATTGTTCATCCACATTATAGAAAATGTCAACGGCACCCCGAAGATGCTGCGTGAGAGGATAGGAGAAAAGCACATTCCAGTCGATGCCGTTCAGATCGAAATCCCCGGCACTGCTGTCCGCAAAATAAAAGGGGATGTCTACGTGCGTTTCCGCGTTATGCAGCCAGAGTTTATTCTTCCGCTGTTCATAGCGGTAGGTGAACTGCCCCGCAAACAGCAGACCGTTATCCATTTCTTTGAAAGCGGAAACAGAAATGTTCTGATAGCGCTTTTTTTCGGGTGTGAAGGGCAGGCGGAAGTCCCCTCCGGCGGTATGATTCCGGTATTGAAAGGCGTAACTGTAGGGGATGTTATCCGGTGTAAGAGATGCCGGGTTCATATCGGGACGCAGTGCCCGCATCAGCGGATCGATATCCAGATAATGGTATTCCGCCGGACATATTTGCGCAAAAGCAATATGGAAGAGCATCAGTAACGGCAGCAAAAGGATCTTTTTCATCATTCCGCCTCCGTTGTTGCGATGTAACCGGGTGTTGGCGTGTTCAGTACGTGAAAATCAAGACTGCTGTTATTGTTATCCATAAGGATAATACGTCCTTCTTCGATGCGTTCGATCTTTCGCTCGATCGATTTTCCGGAATAGGACGGGATACCCCCCGCCAAACCGGCGTCAATGCTTGCATCCAGACGTTTCTGGTCCAGCTGAGATGTGTTGTCCCTGTATTCGACACCGTCGATCACGCCCGACTTGGGCAGAAGCAAGCGTTCGAAACCGTCATATCCCAGTGCAAAAGGATCCTTGACCTGCATGAGAACAAGCGCATCCCTGAAAACCGAATAGAGAAAGTCAACACCGTATTTGTGGTGGAGCTGGATCATGTTCGTGACATTGGGATTATCGACATCCCCACCCTGGGGTACGTAATATTCGAAGTCGGCATTCAACAGATTAACACTGTTGATGGGAGCAGGAGAATGATCAATGGCATCCTGGGCCACCACAATGCACTGCCCGGGTTCAATGGGATACTCCGTACCGCTGCCGGGGAACATGTAGACATGGATTGCGTGGATCAGACTGTCCTCACGGAAACCGTATTCAACATCGGCAATGATCAGACTGTCCAGGTAAAGGGTTGTATTGCTGTTGTTATAAATCTCCAGAAACTGGTCATGAAAATATTGCGGTACCGGTTTTGGCGGGGCGCCGCTGTAGTAGATCTCCGAGATCACAAGCGCGCTGGAACGTGAGGTTTGTGCAATGATCTCAAGCCGCAAAGTATCGTTGTCCGCAATATACAGCGAGGTGTCCTGAAGCTGTCCGTTGATATTTATCATTTCCGTGATCGAAACACGCCGTCCCGTAGCCAGGATATTATAGCGATCGGGGATGATGTTCGGAAAGAAAGCGACACCGAAGCTGTCGGTCAGCGTTTCATAATAGTCGCTATAGGTAATGGATTGCAGAACAACGCTGGCATCCGCGACCAGTGTATCCCTGCCTTCGGCAGTCGTATCCCGGAGAGTGATCTGTGTGGAAAAGCGCATGGATACAGGTGGTTCAATATGTGGCTCAAACGTACAATTGATATAAAGCAGAACAGATATAAGAAGACCAGATAGAAGAGGAAATGCACTTTTACTGGTTTTTCTGAGTGATATTGTATTTTTCATGATACCTTTTCCTTAGCGTTTTTACGGAGGATCATCGTTTGCCCGGGTTTTTGCGCGGGGAGAAAAGCTCATCCAGTTTTGAACTGACCTCTATACCGAAATACAGCGAGGGATTCTCCATCGTATAGGATTCGGAAGGTGTTCTTTGCCGTTGATAAAGAGGTCTTGAATTAAAGAAATTGTTCACAAAGAACGAAAATTCCGAAGCGCTTCCCAGGGATTTGCTGACGCGCAGATTGAACAGCCACAAGTTCCTGCGATTTTCCTCGAGATACCAGTAATCGTCGTAGGTGCGCTTATAATTATTACTGGTGATCGCTTCGCGTTCGGCTTCGGTGAACAGGACCCGTTCACCGTAGGGATCCAGATATCCCAGCGCCAGCGAGTCATCCAGGCCGAGATAGCGGTCTTTGTCAAACAGCACCTGCTGCGCCGCCAGGGTTATCCATGCGCCGAGTTCCTTTATTTGGAAATCAATATTATAGTTAATGTAACATCTTTCACGCCGCAGTGTCACCTGGTTAAAGAAGGGATTTACCCTCTGGCCCAACTGGGTATCGTAGATGTAGCCCCGGAAATCATAGCGGTTCTCATTCCAGCTGTAGGTATAATTATAAGCTGCCTGAATGGACAGCCGCAGATTCAGGGGCGTGACGGGACGCGTCTTGATGGTTGCCTCAATTCCCCGCGTATCGAGTGTCAGAGAGTTTTCATAAACGGAATAGGTCGAAGAAAGGGAATCTTTGACCGGGGGATCCGTCTCGGATATGGTGTAGTCGTACTTATAGACAAAGATGGGATACTGACGGGTAGAGGCAAAACCGTCATAGGTCGTGCCGGTATATCCGGTGATACTCAAACCGACACCGCCTATCCGCTGATCCAGACTCACTTCCCATTTTTCCTGCCAGGAGGCTTTCAGGTCGGGATTATCGGTGGAATAGACATATGTGGAAACGATGACAAGTGAATCCACGATATTGTTCACATCATCCACATCAAGGTAAATGGGGTTCGGATACAGCATGGCCAGCGAGGGTGCTTTCGAGGTGCGTCCGTAGCCGAAACGCAGCTGGGTCGACTTGCTGGGCGTGAGGATCGCATTCAGACGCGGATTGAAAAAGACGCCATGTTCCCGGGCAAGCGGTTTGTCCCTCCCGTAGGATTCGATGCGGGCACCCAGATTAAATTGAAAGGGTATAAGCAATTTACCCTTGATCCTGTCTTCGATATACAAACTGCTGGTCGCCAGACCGGGGATGTTGTCATAGGAGCGCGGACGGGAACGTTTGTTCCCACTGACGACGGGGGGCTTCAGGGGATCGAAAACACGTCCTTCGCCACGATTTACTTCGTGACGGTAGGTGATACCCGCGATAAAATGGTGGTCGGTTTTCAAAACCTTGAATTCATGAGAATAGTTCAGGTCCCAATACAGATTATAGGCATCCCCCAGTACAAATAGTTCGGATATGTAATGCTGTACATATATACCCGTATCCGTGCCGGCGCTCATCAGGTCCGTAACATAGGTGTTATCCGATGATATCAGGCGTTTGGTATAGGAATTCTGTTTGGTATAATTTATGGAGAGATCCATTTCAAGTTTTTGTGCAACGGATAGAAGATATGTACTTTGATGTGCAAAACGCAGGGTATAGTCCCGGTTGTATTTTTCCGTCAGATTAAGATCGTCAGCCCGCAATTCCCGTTCATCAAAAGCACGCGTATAATACAAACGGTTCTTTATCGTATAAAGATTCTGCATCAGTTTGCTGGTAAGGACCATCTGTCCGGCGATACGGGAAAAGTTCTCCTCCGGAATGCGTTTATCGCGGATACTGTAGGCATAATTCACATTATAATCAAGATGGTGGATCTCGCCGAGTTCGAACCCGCCGCCCATATTGACTTCTTGATTATAAAAATTATATTTGAATTTGATACGGTGAGCGGTAGCTCCGGACTTGGTTTTGACATTGATGATACCCGAGGTCAGGTCCCCATATTTTGATGAAGGGATCCCGCGGATGATCTCAACGGACTCGATATTGTCTGCGGGGATCTGCCGCATATCCAGTCCCGAGTTTTCGGTGGTTAGCAAGGCGCCGCTGGCTGTTGTGGTCCGGGTATCGATCTGCATGTTCGCATTATTGGAAAGCGGAACGTTATCCACGCGGATCTGCGCGCCGAAGTATTCGTTGTTGTCCGCATCACCCCCCACGGAGGCGGCACGGATCCCGGCCTGTTTTTTTTCCGCCATACCCGGATTTTCAAAACGTACACCCGGGGCCAGCTGCAGGACATCGCTGAGGTTGGAAGCCTGCAGGTGTTCGATCTCGCCGCTGCTGATGCGTGTTTTTGTCTCGGCTTCCGATGGAAGAAGTTCACGGTCGGCCTGTACGACGATACCTCCGATCTGAAAATACTCCAGGATCATCTTGTAGTCCCGGTGCAGGACCTGGTCCGCTTTCAGTGTCAGGGAGTCCTGAACGGTCTTATAGCCTATAAATGAAATGTTAAGCAAATAGGTACCGGCCGGCATACGGATGTAAAAATACCCGTTCTGATCCGTTATTGCGCCCTGAAGTGTTTCTTTAAAAACGATATTGGTGCCGACAAGCGGTCTGTTGTTCTCATCTAAAACATACCCCTTGAAGGTAGCAAGTGGGTCTGCCGTTAAAACAACAAGGGAACATATCAGCAGAAAAGACCATTTTTTTATCATTGGCTAACTCCGTGCAACTGTCAAAAATTAAAATACGAAATATTTTTTAAAAACCAAATAATTGAAGCCGGATCATGAATAAATATGCATGAATTTTGTAAAAATGCCAACGTAAGATAAAAACATACATCTTTTCCTGCATAAAAATAAAAACAGGATCTCCCCGGGAAAAGCAAAAGGACGTATTTCTTTTCCCGATGCGGCCAGGGAATGTTTTTTACAAAACAACTTCATATCTCATATAAAAAAACTCCCACGTAAAGCGGGAGTTTAAAATGGAAAGCAACTGGAAGTTGTTTTAATCTTCCGGTTTGATAAGCAGAACCGCGATCAGTCCGTAAACTCCGGTCAGAAGCACGACCAGGTAATCCAGCAGGGGGCGTTTCCGTGAGAACAATGCCAGGGCCAGGAGAGAAAGGGCGACACTGATCAGTCCTTTCCACCAGAAGTATTCGATTTGCAGTTTTATGAACTTCTGCGGCGTTGCTGTGCTGATCTTGAAAGGGAAAATACACTGTCTGATCACACTGGCGGTCCGCTTATTATACGGTTTCCATGTTTCAACATGTTCTGCGACCGGCTGAAAATCATTATCGATCACGATCATTTTCATGAATCCGTCACCGCTGATATAGATGTGCTTGTTGATGGGATAGGTATAGAAACGGTACAGCATTTTATCCGCGTCATAATCGTAGATACCTTCTTTTGTCTTTGTCGGAAGCTCGCGAACCTTATAATTGTCGTATGTGATCTGAAAGACCCTGTTGTCCCAGGTTATAAACCAGCCGTAGAATTCTTTTCGCATATTTTCGCTGATAAAGATCTGACGGATATTCAGATCCGGATCGATGCCGGTTTTAATGCAGACCGGTTTATCTTTGATCATTTGGAGTTGGAAGACCTCATTATTCGCATCGCTGATGAAGTATCCTTCATCAAAGGGCTTGCGGTTTGTGGGGTTGCCGGCTACGATACGGGCGGGGAATGTAAATCCCGCATCCAGCATGGCCTGCCGGAACCGCTGTGATTTTTCTTCGATCACGGAATTGCTGACCGGGTCGATAAATTCGATCGTATTTCCGATCCTGAAAACATCCTCGGGGATGATCAGTTGCGCATAATCCGGTTCGGCTTCAAACATGAGGTACAAAGGTACTTCGGGAAATTCGATATCCTGAGCGCGAATTCTGAAAAATTGTGAATTCTCGCGAATGGATTTGGAATTAAGCTCCACCCCTTTCAGGGTCGGCGGAAGCTGTTGCCATTTTTCGAGCGTGGCGTAATACATAAAGGGAAGCAATGCAAAAAAATCCCGCTCGGAATAACTGTTGCCCTGTATATCCATATAGTCGATCTGTCCCATACCGTAGTTCCGTGTATAGACGAACTCATCGATAACGGCACTGTAATCCAGACGCGGCGTGTTCAGTTTTTTATCGAAGAGCATGGAATAGAAATTCGGAAGATAGGATGCCGCAACAAGGATGATGAGCAGGATAATGATATATCGTGATAACTTATTTAACATGGTAAACCCCTGATCCTTTGGTTATTTGGTTCCTCGCCGGAAGCGGTGACCGGCAAAAAGAATGGTCAGCGGCATCAGCGCAACGATCAGAATAAATGCCCATAAGGACCTATACTGGTCATAGGTGGATGCCTCGTAGTACATCGTAACGATCCCATAGGATACGACCCCGTAAATAATACGGTATATCCAGGAAGGTTCCAGAATGATGAAAGCGGTCAGGAAATAGACCGCGCTTCCGCCCAGGAACCAGGGAATGGTTGAGAGCAGCGCTTTTTGTACCACTTCCGCGGGATAGTTAATGCTGACCACCAGCCACAATCCCAGGAAGAGAAAAATGATCTCTGCGAGCAGGAACATGTATCCGATACCGACGGAGGACAGCAGCAGTTTTTTCTCCGAGATTGGCAGATGATAGGAGAGGCGCATACGGTTCCGGCTCATCTCGGGCACGAACTGAAGCAGCGCGAAGACCAGTCCGGTGATCAACGGCAGAAATTTTACAAAAACGATATTCTTCAGCAGCAGGCTTTTACCGATGACGTACATCCAGTTCTGGAATGCACCCTGGAATTCGATATAGTAATTGATCATTCCGATACTGTACGCCAGCGACAGGATCGTCAGGCCGGCAATAACAATGACCGCCCAACGTAATTTTATCCATTCTTTATATAGTATAGCTTTTAACATGGCGGGACCTCATTAATATTTTCCGGTTAGGCCGATGAAGGCTTCTTCCAGCGTCATGGGAATTTCGCGGATCTCCGCGTTGTTTATACCGATCTTTTCCAGGTACGCTTTGATCTCTTTCAGCGGTTTGAAGGAGTAGAGCGTAACTTTATCATGGACAAATTCCACATTGGAAATCAGATTGTCGTCGGCTTCGATCTTACCGATCGCTTCGGCACTGCGGAATTCATAGCGATGGAACTTTTCACGCAGGGTGGCAAGGGGCATTTTCAATAACAATTTCTGGTAGCCCATGATGATCGTATCGTCCACAACCTTTTCAACATCCTGAATGATGTGGGAGGTCAGGAAGACGGTCTTGTCTTTTTCCCGCACGTACTCCTGAAGATAATCGATAAAAAGTGCGCGGTAGCCCGGGTCCAGTCCCATGGAATAATCGTCCAGGATCAGCAATTCGGGGTCCTGGGCAAAGATGAGTCCAAGTACAACTTGTGAACGTTGTCCGCAGGACATGTTCTTTATTTTGTGGTTGTGCGAAAGCCCCAGTTTACCCATCAGGTCCCAGTAATGTTCGGCTTTCCAGTTCGGGAAAAACCGGGAGTAAAATTTTTCCACCTGCCGGATGGTCATAAAGTCATACGCCAGGTGTCCCTCGTGCAGTAAACCGATCTTTTGCCGGGTTTGCGGTGACAGGGCGTGGGATTCCTCACCCAGCACAAGGCACTGCCCGCTGGTCGGACGCAGAAAACCCATCAAAATATTGATGGTTGTCGTTTTCCCCATCCCGTTCTTACCCAGAATTCCGAAGATCCTGCCGCGTTCAACCTGAAGGTTCAGATTGTTCAGAACAAGATTGTTTCCGTAATAATGAGTAAGATTTCTGCATTCAATCACGTGTTCCATAGATGCTTTTCCTGTTTTTTTATTCAAAAATAACGCTGGAAATATAGGGTATTTAAATATAAATATCATAGAAAAAAATATTGGTTATAGGGAAAAAAATTTTATACATTTAAAAAATGAGGGAATTAATCAAGGTAATTATGGGAAATATGAAACGAATCATCAACATTATCGCTACAGTGCTGTTGTTTCATTCAGTGATACTGCAGGCGGGTGCCGTGCGCGGATACGTCCGCACCTATAGCGGGAACGCCCCCATTAGCGGGGCACTTGTGGTCATTGAGCCCCAGAGAGAAACCCGTTTCAGCGCGCAAACCATGACAGACAGTGATGGTTTTTTTGAATTCCGCAATGTTCCCAAAGGAATATATAAGATCGCCGGAATGAAAGAATGTTTCTACAGCAACAGCCTTTTTGATTTCTATATTGCCGATGCCGCGGTATATGAAGTCCGCATCCGTCTTTTGGAAAACCCCGATAACGACGATCTGTCCTATTGTTTTATGATCGGCGGTATTGAGGTTGAGGCGCAGAGCAGGAGCCTTGTTCCGGAAGAGATCGTAACGACCCGCAGGATCGAATCGGGTGAGATCGACCACTTGCAGGCCTCCAATCTCGGGGATGTCCTGACCTTGGTGCCCGGTGTGGAAAAGTCCGGTCAGCTTGGACTGGCAAAACAACAGAATGTCGGTCTGCGCAGGATCAAACGAAGCGATACCGGTCTGCATGGTTTCGATTCTTTCGGGACCAGTATCATTATTGACGGAAACGAACTTTCGGGTGATATGAAAGCATCCGGATATGTCAGCGGATCCGCGGAGCAGAGCGGTATTGATCTGCGGGTCATTCCTGCGGATAATATTGCGAGCGTGGAAGTGATCACCGGTATTCCATCGGTAGAATACGGAAATTTTACCGATGGTATCGTAAAGGTCGAAACGAAACGCGGTCAGATCAACAGACGTTTCAAAGCAAAATTCAATCCGGACACAAAGGGCTTCAGCTATAACGGCGGATACGAATTCAAAGAATCCATTTTTGATTACCATATTAACTACAGTTATAGCGAACGCAACCTGCGGAAGATCGGCGATGAATATCAGCGTATTTACGGTACGGCAAATCTATCCCGTTCTTTCTTTGACAAAAAACTGGACGCCCGTATCGGTGCGACCTATACGCATATTTTCGATGATGAAGAACCCAATGACGAATACCGTATTCAGAACACGAACCGCGGTTTCCGAGCGGGCGGTAAGATGGACATGAAATACCGGCCGAATAAAAACACCACATATGAACTGTTGATCGGCGTTGATGCGAACAAAGAAGATGTCATAAAGCAAAAGATGGTGGTTGATCAGGTTTTTGTTCCTTTCGGGACAGATCTCAGTTCCATTGACACAAGTTACTGTTCGGTCGTGCCGATCATTGACACCGTATACATCTCCGGAACCGACACCATAGATTATATTGACAGTATCATCATGGTCTATCCCTATAATGCTACAGCCACCCAGCGGGGAATGGAGTGGGATTATTCTCTGAAACTCCGGCGCAAATCGAATGTGACGATCGGAAAAACAAAGAACAATCTGTTGTTCGGATTGGAATTCGATTATGAAAAGAACAGCGGAGAAGGGGTGGTGCTCGATTCCATTTTTAACTATTACGGTTATACATCGACCCGTCGCTCCTATTCCTTTGACGAATATCCCTCGAATGTGAAGGTCTCTTTATATGCCGAAGATCAGATCTCATTCAAATTTCTTAAACGCCAAACCGATATTTTACTTGGCATCCGTTATGATCTTTTCAATCCCACCGGTCTGAATATCGGTTTCGATGACGGGTTTTCAATTTTCAGCGCCAAGCAGGGCGAGTTCTTCAGTCCCCGCATCAATATCCGCTACCGTTTGACGGATGATCTTACGCTCCGTGCCGGGACGGGACAGAGCGTAAAGGCCATTTCACTGACACAGATATACCGGGTCCCGAAACATGTGGCGTATTATGACACGGTTTCACAAAAAACAACGGAAAAAATATTCTATCAGGTCAATGAAGAACTAAAAGCATATGCGGCCCAAAAAACCGAAGCATCCCTGGACTGGAAGGTCAGCGATATGCTGGGGGTATCACTGACGGGTTATTATACGCGAACTTTTAATCGTCCGAGTTCGGTGACCTATCCCGAAGGCTATGAGATCAATCCCGATACGATCAATATTCAATTCTCATATGCCATATACGAGAATGCTGGCTGGGAAGATAATTACGGAGCGGAATTCACCTTGCGCACCCAGCGGATCAAGGATCTGCGTTTTGCATTTAACGCGACTTACCGGTACAGCGAATCCGGTTCCGACCGCTTGATATATGCCCCGAACTATCTGTCCGGTTCCAGTAACTGGGAATTATGGTATCCTCCTGCGGTCAGTCGTCAAAGCAAACTTGTTCTTGACGGCCAGGTGAGCTATATCAACCAGCGATTCGGGGTGTGGGTCACCATGGATATTCAATATACGCCTTTTTACCGAAAGCAGAACATTTACAGCACGAACTATAAAGAAGAACTGAATGACTACGGAGAACCTTATCTGTATTATCAGGGTATGAGCTATTGGTATGATGCCGAACTTTTCAATTATACCGGTCAATGGCTCATCAATCTTCGTATTTCGAAATCACTCACTCCGAATGCGGAATTATCGCTGTATATTAATAATTTCTTTGATAACCGCGCACGCTATATCAGTCCGTTCACCTCATCCGAGCTTGAGCTGAATTCGCCGATCTATTACGGACTGGAAATGAGCGTACAACTGTAAGGGCAGACAAGATGAAAAGGAATATTACTTATATTTTTCTTGCAATGATCATATTATTGTTACCTTCTTCCTGTTTTTTATTTGAAACGATGCCGTCCAACGTGGATGGGAATATTTCGATCGAGCTGTGTTTTGTTGTGCCGTCAAATCTGGATTCAACTCAGATACACCCGGTAGGAGGTATGACGGTGGATATCTATACCAACGATTATAATATTCCGCTTTTGTCCGGGACGACCAATGAACAGGGAGTTGTGTCCTTCGAACATTTACCCTATGCCCGTTATAACATCGAAGCATATGCACTGATACAGGTAAGTGAGTTCGAGGAAGCGGAGGTCGTGGGTGCAAAAACGCTGAACCTTACCGCGGATTCGCTCGGAACAGATACGGTGTTTACCGATACGCTGGTCATGCAGCAATCAAGCAAAGGATTAAAGATCAACGAAATATATACCTGCGGTCCCCCGAACAATATTTTTTATTTTTATGATCAGTTCTTTGAGCTCTATAATGGTAAAAGCGAAACGGTTTACCTGGACGGTATGATCTTTTTACGGCTAGGAACTTCCCCTTTATTTGCGGATACGCTTTCCGTGACCTACATTTATCAGTTCCCGGGCACACCCATTACCGGACGGGAATATCCCGTAGAACCGGGACAGTTCGTGGTATTGGCAGGTAAGGCCTTCGATCACAACACCATCGGACCGATCGCCGGTAAAACGGTCGATCTGTCGAATGCTGATTGGGAATTTTTCAATTATATGGAATCCGGGGCATACGATAATCCGAATGTGCCGAACCTTACAACCAATAACGGACGTGTTTCTCAGCCCAGCAAGGTCGACTTTTTGGTCGGTCTGATCGGAGACGGTCTTGCTTTGTGTGACGGTACGGATTACGACCAAACTGACGGCATTTGTATCAGCACCGTGATCGATGCCGTTGAATTCAGTTCGAATCCGGACAAGATCAAGGAGGTCCCCTTTATTCTTGATGCCTCCTGGGGGGGGGTGGGCTTGCAGCGATACTCGGGACAGTCACTCGAACGCATAAGGCCTGGATTCGATACGAACAACTCCGCGGTTGATTTTGTGATCATCAGTGCGCCGACACCGGGATATCATCATGGTCAGTAAGCATATGAAAAATATACTTCCCATCATCCTGATTGCTTTTTCGTTTGCTCTTGCATTTGACAATCCTTTTATCTTGCAGACGGATTATCTGGGGGATCCCGAATTACCCCTGAGCAATTTCAGCATGAACGCTAACCCCGCAAGTCTCATGTACAGGGGCAATCTGCAGCTTTATCGTGTCCAGGGGACTTATCTCGATCACAGTGCTTACCGTCGCATGTTCGATCCCGCATCGACCCGTAATGCCGAGGCGATCTACACAACGGTGCGCAGGATCAATGACGGCTCCTTTTTCTCCACGCGGATCAGCTACGAAGATATCAAGCAGCGGGAACTGTTCAGTTCAATGGAAAAAGACTTTTATGACGATTATTTCAGTATGACCGATTCCACAACGGGGAATACATCCTATTACGGTCCCCGGCTTCAGATATCCTATAACGCACAATTAATGAAACATCTCTTTTTCGGTATTGCAGCGGGATACGGTGTTGAGCGTGGCCTGCAGGATACCTTTCCGCAGACCATGACCATTATGCGGGACAGTGATTACCGGATCGGACTGGAATACAGGAGGCCTGCATTTTCCATTGGGATCGGCGCCCGCTATTATGATGATCAGAACCATTACGAAGCGGTTAAAAAATATTCCGATGTCCAGCCAAAGACCTATTTCGGCTATAATGTTTATTATAATGAACTGGCCACGTCGACGTTCAAGAAAAAGCGGACACGGAACGGTATTGAATACGGAGGACATATCGGATTTGGCAATGAAGCGGGTGTATCGGGTTTTGTGGGTATCAGTACCCTTAAACGCATATCCCGTGCGGATGCCATTCGCGGGTCCTATACGCGCCCCCGCGGAGTCTGGCAGCGTGAAGGAATTCATATCAACGGGATACTGAACATTTATCCCGAAGCTGTAACGGGGATGCGGATCTATGGCGATTATTTGCACTACAATGATTGGGGTGCGTCAATGATATCCAATACGCTGGTACTTGAAAACGAAGAAAGTTACCTGCGTTTTGGTGCTATGCTGATATTTAAACCTTCACTGGCGCAACAAAGCTATGTTGCCGTCGAACAGCGGCATGTGTCCTACGATTATGTGGAATATATTTTTCCTTTTTATGATCAGCGTTCCGGATGGGAATGGGAATATGCCGCGGGGACCCATTTATACCTTGGTGCTAAATCACGATTGACTATCGCTATGGCACTGGAAAAGGAGATACCGAAGTTTCATTGGGAAACGGCATCATTTCAAAATATAAAATTAAAAATAAGCCTTGAACAATTATTTTCTTTCGGTTACATTAGTCTTGATGTTGAAAATATCAATAAAAAGCCCGAAGATAGTCTTGAAAAAATAAATATGGTTCTGTTCGGTTTGTCTTTTCATGAGAGATAAAAAACAGAATTAAAAATCAAAACAAAAGGAGAATCAGATGAAAAAAATGTTAATGGTTTTCGTCTGTATGTTGTTGGTATCAGCTGCGTTCGGTTGGGAGATCGTCAAAGGTCCCATCGGATATGCGAATGCAACCGATGCTGCGGCTTTGAATGCCACAACATTTTTAAAGATCAACGGCAATACGGTCAGTAAAACGACTGATTTCGGTGATAGCTGGACAGATATTATGCTGCCCGAGGGGGTTACACTCAGAGCGGTCAGCGCAGCCAGCGAAACAGTCGTTTATGCCTGCGGAGACGGTGGTCTTATTTATAAGAGCACCAATGCCGGTGATACATGGACACAGGTTGGTGATACCGCGAATTATAAGATCAACCTGCTGGTGATTGATGCCTATGATGCCGATAATGTCTTCGTTGGCGGTAACAGCGGAAATTTCTTCAAGACCGGCGATGGTGGTACCACATGGAGCAATAAAACACATGGAACCGCCCACATCAACGGCGGTATCGCATTTGTTTCGGCAACCAACGGGATCATGTTCAATAATGGCACGGGCGGTGTTATTCATGTCACAAAAGACGGTGGTGACAACTGGACGGACTATCCGGTTACATTGCCATTGGGTTTAACCTCAAAAAGAATGTATTGTGCTTCCGCCGCTAAAGGTACCAATACTTTTGTGGTCGGTGCGTATAATAATGTGATCTGGCATTCCTCCGATGGAGGTGATAACTGGACATGCATCAGTGAATATACGTTTGACCTTCATCGTATCGTCGATATCCAGGCACTGGATGCGAATAAGATCATTGCGGCAAGTTCCGCTTCGGATATACTTGTAACTTCCGATGCCGGTGCCAATTGGGACACATTGGCTGTCGGTACCGGTCAGACATGTCAGGCATTAGCTTTCACGTCCCTTTCCAATGGAATGGTATTCTGCGGATATGCGCAAGAATTCAAGACATCGGATGGTACGACTTTTGTTCCGTTCAATGAGTGGCCCGGCATCAGCTGGTGGGGAATCGGATTCCCGAGTGAACGTGATGTTGTCCTGGCTGCATGGGGCGGCGGTGAATTGTCCTACAGTAGCGACTATGGAAAGACCTTCACCTATCCCGATAATTATGTCAGCGGATATAGCGGAAATATCTACGAACTGCATTTTGCCGACGCCAATACCGGTTACTTCGGCGGCGGTTCGGGTATGATCAAAAAGACCACCGATGGCGGAGCAACATGGGAATTCAAAGACAACCCCATGGCACAGCAGAGCAATAAGCATATCAATATGATGTATATCGCTCCCAACGGAGATATTTATGCTGGCGGTTCTTCCGGAATACTTATCAAGAGCACCGACGGCGGAGAAACCTGGGATGAGATCCCGACCGGTACGACACAAACCATTTACGATATGCGTGTTCTGAGCAACGGAGATGCCCTGATCGCCTGCGGAGGCGGCTTACTGGGTAAAAACGCAACGGCCGAGTTGGACAGTTTCGTTGTAAAGCAGCATACTACAAGGATCTTGCGCGGACTGGATGAACGGAACGGTGTTGTGATCGTTGTGGCTGCCAGCGGTGAGATTTGGAAAACCACTACGGATGATCTTGATACCATGGTCAAAGTATTTGACGAACCGGCCGCAAATGATATGTATGGTGTCGCTTTTGTTAATGACAGTACGATCTATACCGTCGGTCGCCGCGGTGTTTCTTATTATTCGGTAGATACCGGTGAAACATGGCAAGCGATCGTGACCGGTGTTGAGACGGATGAACCGACCCTTCAGCATCTCGCTTTCAATGGATTTGAACTTTGGGCAGTGGGCGGTTCCGGCACCGTTCTGAAAAAGACCATCCAGCCCAGATATCAGGTAACGGCCCATGTCAACATGTCGATCCAGGTACGGAAAGGCACCTTCAATCATTCCGGACATAGCCTGGATATCATCGGTTCCGGATGGCATGGCGGTATTCCCATGGAAGATGTGAACGGAGACAGTATCTACTCGGCAATTCTGGGTGAATATGCCGAAGGCACGGTGCTTGAATACAAATTCCGCCGGAACGGAGCAAATGACGGCACCGAAGAAGGTTCAGATCGTTCCTATACCGTGATTGCGGAAGCTGATCAGGACATACCTGTCGCCTATTATAATAACGAAACGGAAGTTTCCGTTGCCGGTATTCCGATGGTCTATGAACTGACACAGAATTATCCGAACCCCTTCAACCCGGTCACCGGCATTAAATTTGCCATTCCGAAAAGCGAACATGTAACACTCAATGTTTATAATGTCACCGGACGGAAAGTGGCCGAACTGGTCAATAAACAAATGAATCCGGGTTATTACAATGTAAACTTCAATGCGGCTATGCTGCCGAGCGGTATTTACTTCTATCGTTTGGAAGCCGGAGAATTTACATCCGTAAAGAAAATGACCCTGCTCAAGTAATCAGGTGAATAATACAAAAAGGGCTTACTTCAAGCCCTTTTTTGTTTTTATCCGGAAAAAATTATTATATATTCATGCGTTAATAATGAGGACTAAACATGAAGAAGAAATGGTTTCATAACAAGACCCGTATGATCTTTCAGTTAGCCGTTCTTGGTCTGATCATCGGTACGTTGATCTTTGCGGCGTTCAGGGCAAACCTGAATCCGGATTACGAAAAATACTGCCCCTTCGGCGGCATTATGTCTCTGGGTTCAAAACTGAATCTCGGGACAATGTCCTGCGCCATCAGCGAGACACAGGTCTTTATCGGTGTTGGAGTACTGCTTCTTATTATATTGGTCGGTAAACTGTTCTGCGGCTGGCTGTGTCCCGTAGGAACCGTGAGCGAGTGGTTTAATAAGATCGGAACGCGCCTCGGCGTTTCCATGACCCTGAAAGGCATTGCGGATCGTATTCTGCGTCTGGGAAAATATGCCCTGCTCTTTTTTGCGGCATATTTCACCATGACCAGCAGTGAACTCTGGTGTAAAAAATTCTGTCCCTATTTCGGACCCGTCAGCGGATTTAATGTTGACGTCGTTGCCTGGGCTTCTTTACTGGCAATTTTTGGCGCTGTGATCGCTTCGATCTTCTTTAAGAAATTCTGGTGTAAGTATGCCTGCCCGCTGGGTGCATTGAGTAATGTGTTCGCCAACATCCTGATCACCGGTCCCATTCTGATCGTATACATCATTCTGGTGCTTGCCGGCGTAAAGATCGGACTTATTTGGCTGTTGCTGGCACTGGTTACGGCGACGGCCCTGACCGAGGCGATCCGCTACAGATTCTTTTCCGTTTCTCCGTTCAGGATACGTCCGGATAAAAATCTCTGCACCAGCTGCAAGGTTTGCGACAGTCATTGCCCGGAAGGTATTGAGGTCAGCAGCTATGACGATGCCGTTACGCACCCCGACTGCACCCTCTGCCTCGATTGTGTAAAAGCATGTCCCGTTCACGACAGTCTTAAGTTCAAGGGTGGCAAATGGCTTCCGCCCACCGCAATAGTCGTTATGATCATACTGGCATTATTATTTGCAAAACAATTCCCCATGACCACCTTATCGGAGCGCTGGGGACATTTTGATGAAGCGGATTCGCTGAACAGGATCGCAACGGTTGTATTTGACGACCTTAAGACCATTCATTGTTACGGAAGCGCAAAGACACTGCAGAACAAGGCTGCCCGGAACCCCGGGATCCTCGGAATTGATGTCTGGGCGGCTAATAAAAAAGTGGTGCTGTACTATGATACTGCTCAGATAAGCGAAACGGACGTGAAACGCTACATATTCACACCCTCGCGCTATAATCTGCGGAAAGGACCCGCGCCGGAAAACACACCGCAGTATCTTGTCGGTTATCGGGTCGGTATATGGGAGCTCTGGGATGGTGTTGACAATATGCACATATACCGTATGCTTGAAAAGGAACCCGGCGTATACGGTTTTTCAACCGAATTCGGCGAACCGGTTTATGCAAAGTTCTACATTGATCCGGACCTTATCGGTCCCGCGGATCTTAAGAAGATCATTGAGCAGAAGAAATATGAGTATGTGCTCAACGGTGACCGGGTGGTCGAAAGAGTGCATTTCTCCCTTGAGAATGAAGGTGAATATGTAGATACACTGACCTATGTGCAATATCGTCGTACCTTCTTCCCGAATTTTAACCGGGCCTTCAATGAATATAATGATTATTCCGCTGAAAATATGATGGTCCTGGAATACGATTTCCCCGATGCCGAGAATTCCACACTGATACGGAGAATGAGTCATCTGACTTCCCATCTGTCCTTTGACCCGGGTATCGTCCGGCTCCGTGCTTTCTACAGCGACCGTCCGGTCCTGCAGATCTACTTTATCCCCGAAAAGACCGATGCGGAAAAGATTGATGCGCATCTCAGGAAAGAGAAACTTACCTGCAAGATGCAGGACGGCTCTACCAGGGATTATGATAATGTATTCGAGTTTGAAGGGCCCTATCAGGTGAAATCATTGAAATAATATTTTTTGTATGGAACAGTAACGTAGTGCAGTTCCGTAAATGAATATCAATGTAATTAAAGCTCCTCTCTTCGGATTGGAGCTTTTTTGTTGAATAGATTTTGGGGTATGGGGGTAAGGAGGTAGGGGAGTAAGGGGGTAGGGGAGTAAGGGGGTAAGGGAGTAAGGGAGAAGAGCAAATATTCATCATGGTTGTGAAGGTTTCCATTTATATGCAGAGTTTCTCATGTTTACTAGCATACCGATAATTTCGTCATAGTTTTTGTAAAGAGCGTCCCTGTCTTCAGAGGAAATAAATCCACAATCATACGCAAAATCAATCCAGTTTTGTGTTTCTGTCGCTTCGGCTTCACATTCATTGATCTTTGAGATAAAATATTTGGGATATATCTTTTTTCTGAACGCTTCAGCCAAATTTGCACAGACTGATCGTGAAGACCTGGTGATCTGTGATGTCAGAGAATATCTTTCATCTTCCGGAAACATCCTTGAAAGTGTAAAAATTTTCATAGCTGATTGATATGACTTCTGATACACCTCAAGATCTTTATAACTTTTTGCAAAAGCCATAAGTATACTTCCTTTCTTATAGAAATTACATTTATCATCCGCTAATTCAAACGAAACAAATATCAACGTGATGCATATCACACTTGAATACTCCCTTACCCCCACACCCCTTTCTCCCGCACCCCATTTTGTACAATCACTAAAACTATTTGCATTCGGCAATTTATTTGCTATATTTTCAGGCTATTTTGGAGTTGTGTATGCTCGAACAGTTACGGGATAATTTACAGGCGATCTTTAAAAACTTACGGGGGCAGGGCAAGATCACGGAACAGAATGTGTCCGAAGCCCTCCGTGATGTCCGCCGGACCCTTTTAGAAGCGGATGTCAATTTCACCGTAGCGAAAGACTTTATTGCCAGCGTAAAAGAACAATCGTTGGGTGAAAAGGTCCTGACGAGCATCACACCCGGTCAGCAGGTTGTCAAGATCATTCATGATGAAATGATCCGTCTGCTGGGCGAGGCGCATGTTCCTTTACAACTTGACGGACTGCCGCCGGCGATGGTGATGCTGGTGGGTCTGCAGGGTTCGGGTAAAACGACCTTTGCCGCGAAACTGGCAAAACAGTTAAGATCCGAGGGGAAGCGCCCCATGCTGGTTGCAGCCGACATCTACCGGCCGGCAGCCATTGATCAACTGGAGATATTGGGTAAACGCATCGGCGTACCCGTTTACCGCGAGGACAGCAAAAATGCTGTCGGGATCTGCCGGCACGCACTGAATGAAGCCCGGAAGTCCGATATAAATGTTCTGATCTTTGATACTGCGGGCCGATTACATGTTGACGACGCCATGATGCGTGAGGTCACGGATATCTACCGTGAGCTCAAACCCAGGGAGATCCTGTTCGTTGCGGATGGAATGATCGGTCAGGACGCCGTGAACGCCGCTAAGGCATTCAACGAACGTCTGAATATCAGCGGGATCGTGCTGACCAAACTGGACGGTGATGCGCGCGGCGGAGCGGCTTTATCTATCCGTAGCGTGACCGGTAAACCGGTGAAGTTCATCTCTACGGGGGAAACCCTGGATGATATAGAGTATTTCCATCCCGAACGTTTCGCCGGACGTATCCTGGGCAAGGGCGATGTGGTATCGCTGGTTGAAAAGGCTCAGAGCGCGTTTGACGAAAAGGAAGCGGAGAAACTGGAGAAAAAGCTAAAGAAGAACAGTTTTGATCTCCAGGATTTTCAGGATCAACTGAACATGTTGAAAAAAATGGGCCCCTTGTCTTCGCTGGTTGACATGATGCCGGGCGCGCAGCAACTGAAAAATGCGCAGATCGATGAATCGCAGTTCGTTCGCACGCAGGCGATCTTGAACTCCATGACAATCCGTGAAAAGCAGCAGCCGGTCATTATCAATGCCGGTCGCAGAAAGCGGATCGCGGCGGGTTCCGGAACACAGGTGGCGGATGTGAACCGGCTTCTGAACCAGTTTGAACAGATGAAAAAGATGATGAAACGTGTCAATAAAATGAAACTTCCAAAACAGGCATTGCATAAAATGAACAAGATGCCTTGGAACTAAAGGAGAATTACAGTGGCAGTACGGATTCGGTTAACGAGAATGGGAAGAAGGAACCGTCCTTTCTATCGTGTGGTAATTGCGGATTCCCGCAGTCGGCGCGATGGTGGATTTATTGAACAGATCGGTTCTTATGACCCCATTAAACGAGACAATAATTTCAGTATAAATGAAGATCGTGTTTTTCATTGGCTGCGTGTCGGCGCACAGCCTACCGATACGATCAAACGTCTTCTTTCCCATGAAGGGATCATGCTGAAATGGCATCTTGAGAACAGCGATCTCAGTGATGAAAAGAAAAAACAGGAACTCCAGAAATGGGAACTTGCCAAAGCCGAAAGAGCGAAAGGCAAACCGGGCAAAAAAGCGGTTCCCGAAGAGAAAAAAGAAGAGAAAGCCGAAGAACCTGTTGCTGAAGCGAAAGAAGCTGAAGAAGTCGCAGAAGAACCGGCTAAAGCGGAAGCGGTTGTCGAAGTTGAAACCGTCGAAGAAACCGTCGCGGAACCCGTTGAAGAAAAAGCAGCGGAAGCGCCGGCTGAGGAAGTTGCGGAAGAACCCGCATCCGAACCTGCCGAAGAAGAAGTAAGTGAGAAGGCGGAAGAAGCGGTTGCAGAGGAACCTGCAGCGGAAGTATCCCCTGAAGAAGAAGCTCCTGCGGAAGAAGATAAAGAAGAGATCAAAGAGTAACGATACAGATTAACAGAAACTCTAACTGAAAGGGCTTATCATGAAAGAATTTGTGGAATCGATCGTCAAACGTTTGGTTGATAATCCGGATGAAGTCCAAGTTACCAAGGTTGAGAGTGAGAACAACACTATTTACGAGTTGAGGGTCGCTCAGGAAGATCTGGGTAAGGTTATCGGTAAACATGGTCGTACGGCCCAGGCATTGCGCACACTGCTTACAGCGGTTTCCGCAAAAGCCGGCAACAGCCGTTCGACTTTAGATATTATCGACAGATAAGTTTCAGGAAAAATGCCTTTTAAGATCATTGGATACGTTGGGAAACCTTATGGTCTGGAGGGAAGATTTTTTCTTTCGAAGCCCGGACTTAACGCGCAGGCGTTACGCTCATTGAAATATGTTTATGTTGGCAAAGATACGGAACCCGATGATGTACTCGCAGTGCGCTCGGTCACGGAGCAAGGTGAACGGATATGCCTTTCGCTTGAAACGATCAGAACCCGTGAAGATGCGCAGCGCATGATACACAGTATGCTTTTTATCGGCGCGGAACAACTTGCATCTATTGAGAATGACCATGAAGAAAGCGAATTGTATATCGGTTATCAGGTTGTTCAGGGCAGGGAAGTTCTGGGTGAGGTCACGGACTGGCTTCTGAAGCCGGTACAGGATATAATGATATTTAAAAGTAAGAACGGATCCGAGGTGATGGTCCCGGTCGTCGATGAGTTCATCATCGATATTGACAGGAAGAAAGGCCGTATCCGGGTTCGACTGCTTGAAGGGATGCTTGATGAGAATTGATGTGCTGACCTGTTTTCCGGATATGATCTATCCCGTGACGGGTGAGAGCATGCTCAAACGGGCCTGCGAAAAGGGATTGGTTGATCTGCATGTCCATGATCTGCGGGAATATTCCCAAGACAAGCACCGCAAGACCGATGATTATCCTTTCGGCGGGGGAGACGGGATGGTCATGACCCCGCAGCCGCTGTATGACGGAATACGCAGTCTTCTCGATCAGGCAAAGGAAGGGACCCGTCCGCGGGTTGTTTTCCCCACACCGGACGGCAGCGTATTTACGCAGCTAATCGCGGAAGAACTGGCGGAAGAAGAGCATGTGATCTTCGTATGCGGGCATTACAAAGGCATCGATCAGCGTATCCGTGATATGCTGGTCACGGATGAGATATCCATCGGAGACTATGTCCTGACAGGCGGTGAATTATCCTCGCTGGTCATCATGGATGCGGTCATCCGCCTGATACCCGGAGTGCTCGGCGAGATCAACTCCGCATTGAGCGATTCCTTTTCAGAGCCCCTGCTCGATTGTCCCTGGTACACACGTCCGGAAGAGTTCATGGGGGAAAAAGTGCCGGATGTGCTGCTGAGCGGCCATCATGCCAACATTGAAACATGGCGAAAAGAAGAACGCATTCGAAAAACAAAAGAACGCAGACCTGATATGTGGAAAGCATATCAGCATAAAGGAGATGATGAAAATGGATAAAACACAAGTTGCAGCAACAGCATATATGCGCAGCGATATTCCTGATTTCAAGGCGGGCGATACTGTCGTGGTTGACGTTAAGGTCCGTGAAGGCGATAAAGAGCGGATACAGCAATACAAAGGCATTTGCATTGCCCGTAAAGGGACCGGTATCAATGCAACATTTACGGTACGTAAAATATCCAACAGTGTGGGGGTAGAACGTATCTTTCCTCTCCATTCGCCGAACATTGCAAAGATCGAGCGTTTGAGTGTCGGCCGCGTCCGCCGTTCAAAGATCTACTACATTCGTGATCTGAAAGGCAAGAAAGCGACCCGGATCAAGGAAGTACGTTAATTATTTCGTATTTTTGCTTGCAATTCGTATCGAAAAGCTTTAAAATTTTCCGCTTTTGAAATCACTGATAAAGCATACCGTGGCTCTGTAGCTCAGTCGGTAGAGCAGGGGACTGAAAATCCCTGTGTCGCTGGTTCAATTCCGGCCGGAGCCACTCCTTTGACCCCACAGTTGATGTGGGGTTTTTGTTTATTATGAAATAAAATATTGTCCTGCATCATTTCAATTTCCGAGGGGGAGAGTGGGGGAAAAGGAGTGGCGTCCCGTCCTGCGTAGCCTTGGCGAAGCAGGAAGCCACCATTAAAAAAGCCCTTGTTTTTAACAAGGGCTTTTTTAATGCAAGGCAAAAGTACAAAGGCAAAACAGACACTAAGCATCCCTTGCCTTCTTACCTCAAACTGTCCACTTTTCTCTGACGTCAAACATAAATCAAGCCTCTTTCCTCGGCGTCGGTACCGGGAGTGTGCAAAATATTGTGTAAATTATCTTTTAACCAAGCAATTCTTATCCACTAATCAAACAACATCCCAAAACCCGCATCAGTACTAAACATCAGGGCGTATTAAGCGCTTTTTTATTTACCGGGCAGTATTTGGTTCCGTCTTCGTCCCGAAGCATATCGGGACTACGCCGGACAGGCACCTCTTTACCCGAAATCCGCATGGATACAATGAATTTTAAGTACTGAAAATCCTTGTAGAGTCTATCCGCCGTAGTCTTGACGTAGGCGGGCTGGTTCCCCCTTAGGGGTCCCCATGGGAAATTCCTGCCGGCTCGTCCTGCGAAGCCTTGGCGAAGCAGGGAGCCACCACTTAACTTCCCTGTAAACAACAGTTTACAGGGTTTGTTGTTTTAGTACGGTTTTTTGTGAAATATAACGGGTATGCAATGTAATGTAATCAGTTTGAATGCAGTGGTTAGTTTTTAGGCAGCATATACGATGCTGACCTTCTTCCCCAAAATCGTACACCTTAAAATATTAGTATAATCTTTCCACTTCTCACAACATTTCCCAAACAACTTGCAAGAAAACCGGGCGAAACTCGCAAGAGAATTGCTGTTCTATAGCGAATATAAAGGCCGCCCGGAAAAGGCAAGGTGGAAATTTCTCATTCCTCCTTGATAAAGACTTTTTAATTTCGTACTTTTATAATAAATAAAGGGGAGGATAAATGGAAAGCGGTCATCAACAGCAGTTATTATTAATCCGAATGAGGTATTAGTTGAAAGAGGAAAAGTTGCACATAGTTCTTTAATCTAGCCCATATATCCGGAGCATCGTTAAAAAAATAAGAAAATCCGGGTAAATATGTGATAATGATCACACAATGGATACCTTATAGATCGTTTTTGATTCTTTTAATAAGCATGAAAGGTTTTATATGAAGTTCATTGAGCGGACTATATTATTGTTTACAATCACATGGATCTTTTTATTTGTCGCATGTACAGCAAGAAAGGATTATTCCGGTATGAACGAACATTTTATCAATCCAAGGGAAGTGGAATTAAAAATGACATACAGGATCAGCGGGATCAAGATCAATCCGTCCAATACGGTAACCATGCATGAGTTTTCGGAAATGCCGGTTACCTGGAAAATGAAAAAGGAGAATTCGGCGCCAACGCTCCTTCTATATATTGCACGACAGGGGAATTATCCCAATCAGCGGGATATGGAGATCCTTTCTATCCATCCTGCACCGGACACGGTCATCTCGAAAGATCCGGACGGTAACCTTATCGAATACTGGGATCTTTCTGCCTTGATACAGGACGGGAAGGATATTGAGATCACGCGGCATGTTCGGTTTACCGCATATGAAACTGCATTTAAGGTCGATCCGAAGAAAGTCGGGACCTATGATACCGAAGACCCGCTATACAGATACTATACCCGCACGCAGGAGTATATTGAGTTAACGCCGGATATCATCCGGCTGGCCGACCAGATCGTCGGAGATGAAAAAAAACCCTGGTACCAAGCACAGAAGATCTATACATGGTGTGTGGACAGCATTGATTATGTCTATCCTCCGGACCGCGGGATACAATATTGTCTTCCGCGCCGTACGGGAGATTGCGGTTCATACAGTCTGATATTTGTCGCTCTTTGCAGAAGTGTCGGCATTCCGGCACGCGTAGCGAACGGACATTGGTGCTGTGCGGCAAAAAAGAACTATCATGTATGGAATGAATTTTATATTCCCGGTTACGGATGGATACCCGCCGATGCGACGGATGGAAGGATTACACGTGACGAACCGGGTAAGCTTGCAGGAGAAGGGGATCATATGTATTTTTTCGGCAATCTTGATAGCGGACGAATGATATCATCCAAAGGGACCTCTATACAATTATATCCTTCGCCGAACTGGCACGACTGGGGTTTGAATGACGCTAACCGCAATCCGATATTTTTCCAGACCGCAGCGGCGGTTTATGCCAATATATCCGTAGAAAGATTCAGAACTGAACTGGAAATAATTAAAGGCGATGATATTCTTTGGTGACCATTTGGCCCATAAAAAATCAAAGATAAGGCTGCATTTAATATAGAAGTAAAACAATAATTATAAGGTAAAACAAAAAATGCTGAGGGTGTAAAATATTTTGTGTAACCGGTCTTTCAATCAAGCAATATACATCCGCCAATCAAGCACATCCCAAAACCAGCATCAATACTCAAATCAGGGCGCATGAAGCGTTTTTTTAACGATAAACGATGAACGATGCGATTGGTAATGAACATCTTAACAAATATAAAACGATGTACACCCCATGATTTGCACATTTCATCGCCAGTCTAAGAAACAGGTATCGGGAGCAGTTCTGAAATGAGAAAAGTCAGAATATTTCAATCCAAAGACCTGGACGATCATTTTCTTCGGGAAAGTAAGGTAATTGGCCCCCAGGAAGGGTTTGATGGGGAAGTAGGGTATATAAGGCGTTTGGACACCCTTCCACCCCGCTTGTTTCGCCTGAACATTAAAGAAACGGATAAGATCAGCAGCACTTCTTTGAGTAAGGTGATCGATATTTATCAGATCAAGCCATCCGAAAGGAATGATGTTGCCGAATCCCGCGAAGTTGAATTCCCATGCCAGTACAAAACCGTTGACCATACCCAAATGATCTTCATGTACACAGCAGATAATTCCGGGCTGGTCCATGTACCAGTCGAGGTCTTCACGGTTCTTTATGATCGCGACGTTTTTGGTTGAAGCATATTCATCAAGAAGCTCAAATATTCTTTGTTTATCTTCCGGTTTGTAAAGTCTGATCTTGTGACCGTTTTTCAGGAGTTTGGGAGAGGGTGTGCGGGGTGGAGATACGAGCCGGATGATCACTCTTTCATAAAATTTCAGCTTCATCACATTTTTGACAGCGGGAATATCAAAAATCCGGATAATAAACCATTTGATATCAAACCATTTTATCGATGTTACGGCCGAATTGCGATCGGCGGTTGCTTTCCCGAGGTCAATCCCGTTTTGCCCGGGTTCAAAGATGGCATAGCTGAAGGCATATCCGCGTGCGCTTATTTCTTCGATGAATTTCGAGACCATCAAGGAGCCAACCCCTTTTCGTTTATGATCGGGATGTACCGCAGCCCAGGAAGGGACCATGACCCGGACCTGTTTACGTTGCTTGAGATCGTTCTTTTTTTCATTGAAACAGAGGTCTCGCGGCAATCCCCCCATAAATCCCGCGATTTTACCGCTGGGCTCATGAATGACTCTTATGATCAGCTGATCTTTAAGATGCGGTGAACCAAAGAGTCTCCGGAAGGTCATGGTATTGAAAACAACCGTTGTTCCCTCTTTCTGTGCAAGCGCGTCCGAGAGGAATGCCTGCGTAATAAGTTCTGCGAATGATTCGAGATCTTCTTTTTTAAGATCGATTTTTTCCGTACGATATTCATTAAGCATTGATGTCTGTGCCCCGGGTTGAAAATCTGATAATTCTTCGCGTAAATTAAAAATACTGTCTTTGTAATATATTAAATATTTAAAAAGTATTCGTTAAAAAAATGAGGAATATCTGCGGGAATACTTTATAACCGTGAGCCTCTTCCACAGAGATGCTATGCAGGATATTTGTCTTCAGGTATTTGAAGGATGAAGATTTCGGGTACAAGAAACAACGAAGGTGGAAACGGGGGTATAAAAAAGGCATTGATTCTTTACAGAGAACAGACATGCTGCTTCGCCCCCTCTACTCCGCCAGCCGGCGGATTCGAGGTGCTACGCAGATCAAGAAGGCTGCCGCATACAGGTGGTTGTTCCCTGCACACAAAATTTATTTCATGAACACCATCTTCCTGGTATCAACAAAAACCTGTCCTGAGCCTGCCGAAGGATCACTTGCTCTTAAAGAATAGATATAAACCCCGGTCGAGACATGCTGTCCTGACTGATTGGTGCCATTCCAGATGATCTTATGCCAGCCAGCCTGCTGATTATTGACATGCCAGCTTTTGATCTTTCGGCCGGTGATGTCAAAGATCATCAGATCTACGTCGGATGCTTCCGGCAAGCCGTATTGCAGAGTGGTCGTCGGATTGAAGGGGTTGGGGTAGTTCTGGGACAGGATATAACTTGAGGGGAGACCCTCCGCGATCGCGGTTTCCAGGGTCGTGAAGGGGATCGTTTCACCATAAACCGTATCAACTGCATTAATGGCCCAAGCGCGCAGATAGTAGAGCGTATTGGATACCAGGTCCGGGATCACCGCGGTAAAAACACCGGTGCTGTCCACGGTTCCAAGGTCCGTATGATCATCTCCGATGCGCGGATCGCCGGCGGTATTCCAGCAGAAACCGTGTGCCGTGGCAGGGGGATTGCCGGGTAAAATTATTTCACCATAGGCAAGCGCGCTGTCAGGACCGATGCCGGCAAGCGGAAGTGTTGTGATACACGGTGCTCCGAGGGTCATAAACGGCAGACTGTCGGAAGAGACGGTCCCGTTTTCATTGGAAGCATAAGCCCGCAGATAATACATAGTGTTCGGCAGGAGTCCCGTGATCTCCGCCGCGACGGTCCCGGCCGAGTCCCGCGCTCCCAGTGCAAGCGAATGGATCAGCGAATCCATGTTCGTACCCCAGCAGAAACCGTGTTCCTCCGGAGTGGGATTTCCGGGATCAATTAATGCTGCAGAGGCGAAAGCATGGTTCAGTCCGATATCGTTCACGGCGATATCCGTGAACAAGGCATTCCCCAGGGTCGTGAAGGGGATCGTTTCACCGTAAACGGTATCCACCGTATTGATGGCGTAAGCGCGCAGATGGTACTGCGTATTGGATAGCAGGTCTGTTATGATGGCGGAAAAAATACCGGTACTGTCCACGGCTCCAAGGTCCGTATGAGCATCTCCGATGCGCGGATCGCCGGCGGTATTCCAGCAGAAACCGTGCGCGGAGGGAAGGGGATTGCCCGTGAGGGTCATTCCGGAATTCGCCGTGACGGTGCTCAGTCCGATATCCGCAACGGAGATCCCGCCGAGTACGGGTGGACCCAGGGTGCGGCATTTCATCGTTTCTCCGTATACGGTACCGACCGTATTTGTCGCGAAAGGACGGATATAATAGATGCCGTTCGGCTGTAAACTGTCGATCTGCACCGTAAAAGCGCCCGTCGAGTCCCGCATGCCAAGATCGGTGACATGATCCCGGATATCCGGATCGCCGGTGGTATTCCGGCAGAAACCGTGCGCCGAGGGCGCGGGATTGCCCGTTACGACAAGTTCGGCATGCAGGATGGCGGTGTAAAGTGTGATATCGGTCACAGAAATACTCTGAACTTCCGGCAGGCCCAGGGTCATGAACTCACGTGTCTCCCCGTAGGCGGTCCCTGCCTCGTTGCTGACGAAGGCGCGGACATGGTAGCGGGTATTGGGCGTCAGCGCGGTGATCTCGTAACTGAAGTCACCACAGCTGTCAATACTGCCCATTGCGATCAGGTCATCATCCGTTGTCGGCATGCCTGTTGTGTTCCAGCAAAACCCGTGTTGGGTGGGAAGGGGTCGACCGGTTTCGATGACAGTGCCATGGATACGGGCGCTTTCCGTGCCGATATCCGTGACGCTCTGTGTCGCGGCCTTCGGTTCGATATAGTACTGCCAGCGCAGAAAGGGATCGTGATCATTGAAATCGTCGGACATTGCCCAGGTCTGTGTAAAATCCCAGCCCACATCGATGAAGGTGGAAGGGGTCTTTATTTCCGCTGTGGACTTGCCGCTTCCCGCGGCGGAAACCGCGAGTCCGGAGCGCTGCATGTCCCAGAAGGAGTGATTGACCGCGCCCCCCGTGAGCGATCCGATCAGTCCGCCGGCATGTTCGTTCGCCTCCACCGTGCCGATGCTGTAACAGCGATTGATGGCACCGCTGCTCTGGGTCCCGATCAGTCCGCCCGCGGCATTTCCACTGCCGCTGACGAGTCCGCTGCTGTAACAGTCATTGATCACGGTAAAATAATAATTATATCCCAAAAGTCCGCCCACGGAGTTCAGTCCGCTGACCCGTCCTTCGCTGAAACAGCGGCTGACCGTGGAGTAATACGTATACCCGATCAGTCCGCCCGCATAGGAACCGCCGGTACTGACCGCAGCGCTGCCGGAACTGTTGCTGACGGTGGAGCGGTCGAGATATCCCAGCAATCCGCCGACATAATCACCGATACCGCTGACATTCCCGCTGACACTGCATCCGCTGATCTCTGAATCGCGGAAGGATCCG
>Ga0334888_1000099_pt1 | contig 138781 bp, 117 predicted proteins | sample GraSluR1_MG_FD_207227 | JGI IMG/M metagenome (GOLD analysis project Ga0334888, IMG submission 207227) | Sludge microbial communities from methane-producing bioreactor in Wageningen University, Netherlands - Granular Sludge_3_08-R1 | ecosystem: Engineered > Bioreactor > Anaerobic > Unclassified... | reverse complement strand
CATCTGCTCCTTGATAAGCTGTTAGCGTTCAGCGTCTGGCCGAAGCTGATGACTGATGGCTGAATACGCTATCGTCCCTGCCGTTCGTTTTCGATGCGTAGCTCTTGTTTGAGCAGTGCGACAATCGCTTCCGCCAACGCCTGCAAATCCACATCCGCGCTATCGCCCGACTCAGGCGTTTCGCTCATTCCTTGCACGGATGATATATTACTGTCTCCCCTCTCATTTCTCATTTCTACTTTCTCATTTCTCGTTCAACCGCCGGTTGATCTTGGCGACTTCCTCCACCCAACGTCGCCGCTGCCGGTGCTCGAGGTTCAGAATGTCGTCGAGCGGCCAGTGAAAGTGATAGGCGATGTAGGCTACCTCCTCGTGCAGGCGGTCGAGGGGGTAGCCTATGATTCCCCCCCCAGGTTGGCTAAGTCCACCTCTAGCGTATTCTGGCAGTGCGGGCAGCGGACGACGCGGGTGGTCTTGCCGGTTTCGTTGATCTGCCGGTAGAACTCCTGCAAGTAGGCCAGGTCCGCGGCGAACAGATTTTCCACCACGCTGGTGTTGATGTGCGACAAGGTTCCCAGTTTGGTGATGACCCGCGTTAACAGGACGATGACCAGGTACGCTTCGTTGGATTGGACGCGCATATCGTTCAGCGGCGTGATTTCGTCCATCGCGGTCGCCAGACGCATCACGCCTTGTTTGTGGACATTGCCGTCGCGGTCCACGTAACCCACCGGCAGAATAAACTCAAATTCGGTTTGCAGGCTCACGATGAGAGTCTCCTTTTAGTCTGTTAGTCGAGTAGTCGTTAGTCAGGTAGTCGTTGATTGGGTTGGGAAAAGTTTGTTGAAGTATTCGGTCAGGTTTGCCGTTTGTTTTTCGGGGACGGCGACCTGTTTGAATTCGATGAATTCGGCGGCAATGGTAATGGCGATGCGGGCCTTTTGTGCGTCCACATATTGGTTGAAGCTGAACCCGGCCAGTTTGACCGGCCACGCATTTTTGAAATCCCATTGCAGATAGGTTTCGCCGTTCCGTTTCATAAACACTGAACCGTCGCGGCGCGCCTGAACAATGCGCCCATTTGAAGCCAGGTTGAACCAATTATACAGTTCGTAATAATTGGCAAAGCCGCGTTCGAGCGTAAACGGCGCGAAGCTGGTCGTGCCAGGGATGAATAACGTTGTCGAGGCCCCCGATTCGTACACGATGTCGTGTTCGATACGCGCAATCTCGATATCCCCACCGGTCAATCGCTCGAAAATGCCGACCAACAATCCCTGCACTTCCAGGTGAAATTCATACGTCAGTAGGTCGTACCCGAACCCCTGCGAGGTGCGACCTAAGGACAGCTCATCGTCTAAGTCACGTCTGAGAAAAGGCATACGCGCCTCCTCACGGTCATTTGTTGTAGCCGCGATCTCCAAATCGCTATGGCGCGAAAAGGATTTCGCGGCTACGTGATCCTCTGCCGCTATGATACGCGGACGATGCCCTCATGCACGATGGTCATCTCTTCGACCATCAGGTTCTGCCCGCCGGAATCCATTTCCGGGCCACTCACTTTGCTGGGCCAGGCGTTTTCCAGGTTCCAGCGTCCGATCTCTTCACCGGCCTGATTGTAGGCGATGATCGAGCAGTTCGTGCGGGCGTCATCCACTTTCCCGTCTACGATTTGCTGTCGCCACTCCCACACGTCGACGTTGCTGGTGACGCCCCGGCTGAGGGTGATGGGGGTCCAGGTGAGCCGACCGGGAATCTTCTGGATGATGGTCTCGCCGGTTTCAGCGTTGACCACTTTATGCTCCACCACTTCGCTCTCCGAGCCGATGCCGGACACGCGGGTGAAATACCCGCTCAGTTTCCCTTCGATCTCTAGCCCGAAATTAAAGGCGACTAGCGGATTTTCGATATTTGCCATAACCTTGCCTCCTTCGAAACAGTCAAATTGTCTTTAGTCTGGTAGTCATGTTCAGGATTGACTGGGCGCGGCAGCCGGCTTGACACGGCTGACGCCGCTGTGCGCCAGCGTGACCTCTTCCAGCAGGACGTCGGTGCTGGCTGACGACATATCCATGACGGTGACGCGGCGCGGCCAGGCTAACTCAACGTCCCACCGGGCAACTTCGACCTTTTCGGCGTTGAAAGCGACAATCGCGCAGTTCACGCGCTTATCCTCGCCCTTGGCGATGTCGTCGTGCCATTGCCAGAAGCCGCGATTATCCGTGACCGGCCGGGTGAGGACGATGTCGGTCTGGGTACGCCGTCCGGGAATTTTCTCGCTGGTGACGGTCTGGCCCTCGTTGGACGTAACCCAGTGCGGTATGGCCTCGATCTCCGAACCGAGACCGCTTACTTTCGTGAAGTAGCCGCCACGGAGCACGTTGTAGATTTCGACGCCAAAGTAATACGCCAGTGCGGGGTCTACGCCGCTCATCCTTGATCTCCTCTAACAAGCTGTCTATTCAGCGCCCGGCCCGGCCCATTGGCTGATGCGGAAGATGACGAACTCCGCCGGCTTCACCGGCGCCAGGCCGATCTCGATAATCAATTGGCCCAGGTCGCGGGTTTCGGGCGGGTTCAACTCATCGTCACACTTGACGTAGAACGCTTCTTCCGGGGTGCTGCCGAACAGCGCGCCGGTGCGCCAGACCGTGCGCAGGAACGCGGTCACGTCGCGGCGGACGCGCGCCCATAGTTTGCGGTCGTTCGGTTCGAAGACCACCCACTGTGTGCCGCCTTCGATGGATTTCTCCACCATGTTGAACAGCCGCCGCACATTGATGTACCGCCACGAGGGGTTGCTAGAGAGCGTGCGCGCGCCCCATACGCGGATGCCGCGTCCAGGGAACCCGCGGATGCAGTTGACGCCGATGGGATTCAGCGTGTCCTGCTCGCCCTTCGTGGTCTGGTATGCCAGGCCAATCGCGCCTTGCACGACTTCATTGGCGGGTGCTTTGTGCACGCCGCGCGTGGAATCGTTGCGCGCCCACACACCGGCCATGTGACCGGAAGGCGGAATGTGGATGGGCCGATTGGTCGCCGGGTCCATGACGGTGATCCACGGGTAGTACATCGCCGCGTAGCTAGAATCGAAACCGGCAATGTCCATACGCCACTTTTTCACCTCTTGCGGCGTCAGGTCCGGCGGCGCATCGAGGATGGCGACGCGGTCGCCCAGACGCTCGCTGTGCGCGATCATCATCGTCTGCACGGCCTTGATGGTCTCCAGCCCCACCTTTTCGCCGGGCATCGCCGACATCAGATCGGGCACGACAACCATCGTGACGTCTTCCAACGCTTCCAGCCCCTCAACCCCGCTGCGCTCGGTCACTTTGCCTTGGAATTCCGTACTGGTGGGTGCGGGTAGTTGCCGGGACTCAATGGTGAGCGTTTGCTCCTGCTCGCGCGGCCATAACTGCGCCAGCGGGATGCTCGCTTCCGGCACAAGCAGCTCGATCAGCGCCGGAATCTTGTTGTCCTTGTAGGCCACGCGGACTTCAGTGCGTCCGTCGTCTTTGACCTCATGCAGGGTGACATCCTTGACTTCCTCCATCAGCTTCCAGCCACCGGTGACCTTTTCGCGCTCGACGATGAGGGTGAAGGAATCCGTGCTTGCGCTGGCGGCCGCTTCCGGTTCAGCTTCGGCAGGAGCGGCTTCATCTTCCTTGCCTTTGGCGGCGGGTTTGCCTTTGGGTGCAGGTAGTTCGGGTACATCCTTGACCTTGACGCGCAGGCGCAATCCCTCGAAGCCGGCCTGTCTGGCACGCACGATCAATTGTGGTTTGCCCGCGCTGTTGAGCAGCACTGTTTGCGCTTTAGGGATGGTGCGCACACTGACGACGTAGCAGCGCGAGCCGCCGTTGAGGAAATACCCATACACCGCATGGGCCAGATAAGCGCCCGGCACGAAATCGCCGTACCGCTCGACAAACTGGGTCCAGTTCGTAACCAATTGTGGCCGGTTGAGCAGGTCTTCGGCGATCAACTCACCGTCGATTTCGCGCAAAAGCTCTGCTTTCTCGGTGAACCCCACAAAGGCTGCCATAGCCGTGCCCACGCCTTCAATCGGCTTAGGGCCACGATCCACTTCTTCAACATAAACGCCGGGTGATAGATACTCAGGCATGTAAACCTCCTCTCAATGAATTGCGAATTGTGAATTACGAATGACAAATGGCGAATTGCGCTGCGCGTTTTAACTTTTTCGCCTCCTTTCCTTGTTGCCGGAGTTCGCGTTGGCTTCATCCGGCGGGCCGAAAACTAAAAGCCGATTGCTAAATGCTTATCTCATAATCAGGCGCGGGCACGGTAATTCTGTGATGTTCGGGTTTACCTCCATTGACGGCGACTTCCAATGTGTACTCGCCGGCCTGAAGCTGTCCAATGGCAAACTGCCCCGTTTTTTGCACGGGAACGACGAGATCACGCTCGACCAGGGTAAGCTGGATCGTTTCGAGAGGGTTATCCGTGCGGATCGTCCCGCCAATCGTCCAGAAGACATCGGGCGGGAGATCGGCGGTGAGCCTCTCGGTGTTAGGACGCGCCGCCTGGCCTATGCGCAGCTCGCGCGTGCGCACCAGCGGTGTGACGAACGGCTGGTACGGATCGAGCGCCAGCGTCACGATCAGGGTGACAGCAGGGCGAATCTCGTTGTCCAGTGCATTCCACACGTCGGCGGGATTGCGCAAGGTGTCCTGCTGTGCCACTTCCAACGGAATGGGTGCCGGCTGGTCGCGCAGACTTTCGGGCAGCAGGTCGTTGGGCAGATGCGGCTGCCGGAACAGCGCCAGCAGCGTGCGACCGAGCAGGTTGTGCTCGTCATCGGGATCGTTGGCCCAGGCGGTAATCATATAGTGGAGCGCCACGCGGACGGGCGTGCGTCGCTGGATGGCAGTGCCGTCGGGGCGCTGTTCCACCGTCCATTGCTGAGAGCCGCGCAGTTGGAGATTTTCGCGGATGTCGTGCAAGAAAACGTTGATGGTAGGGCGGCTGAGCCGCGCCGACCACTCGCGGCTGGGCTGCTCGAACGTGATGTCCACGTCTCCGTTCTTGATGGGGAGCTCGCGGATCAAGAGCTGCCGTAGGATGTCATCTAGTTCGTGGAACATCGTCAATCACTGCCTTTGAGTTGCTTCAGAATTTCGAGTTGGGCTTCCAGTTTCTCGATCTTTTTGTCGATGTCCGTATCGCCTTTCTCTTTCTTCTCCGGCTCTTCGAATCCCTGTTGCCAGGTACGCCCACCTTCCGATTCCGGACGTGCGCTCAGCGCCGGGCGTTCGCCTACGCCTGGGCCTTGCAGCAAGCCGCCGGTTTTCCCCGCGCCTTGCTTGCGCAGCGACGCCGGGACGCTAAGGTCTGGAAAAACCCGCCGCTTCATTCCCGGTGAGAACCTGCCCTTGAACTTCTGCCACTTTGACGGCTTCGCTGGCGTTGATGTGGATGTGCTGTCGGGCGGTCGTTGGTTGACCAACGGACTCATCGAGGGATGATACGGATCGTGGTAAGGGTCTTCCTCTGTCTGCGTGGATTTATCCGGTGGTCGTTGGTTGACCAACGGACTCATCGAGGGATGGTACGGGTCGTGGTAAGGGTCTTCTTCTGTCTGTGTGGATTTATCCGGTGGCCTTTTGTTGACCAGCGGACTCATCGAGGGATGCATGGGATCGTGATACGGGTCTTCCTCTTGCGTCGATTGGGATTGACCGGCGAGTGCTTGAAACAGCCCCCGTGCTTTTTTGCCCATCAATCGTTCTTGATTTCGCGCTAAAAACTTCACGTAGCCTACCGGGTCTTTGCTGACTGAAGGACCGATGCCCATCAACTCGCGTTCTTTGTCGGAGAGTTTGTCGGGGTTATTCTTCAGATATTCCATATACTCGTCTGGATTGGTGGGCGCATCTGCGAGCTTGTAGGAGTTCTTCTTTTTGCCCCACAACCGCTGTACCGTGTTTCCGGTCGGGCTTTGTACGAAGTGGGGTGTGGAGCGCGGCTTGTCGCCATTTTGCTGGACCACGTGGGTTAGCTCGTGAGCTAACAACCGCTTCCCTTCGCCGGTAGCGATGTCCGGTTCGCTTGTCCCCAGGTAAATATCGGTTCCATGTGTGAAGGCGCGCGCGCGCAGGTCTTCGTTTAATTGCCCGGCTTCGCCGTCTTTGTGGAGGCGTACCGCATCGAAACTAACGCCGAAGCGCGCCTCCATTTCGGCGCGTAGATTGGCGGGGAGGGGGCTGCCACTGCCCCGACGGAGGCGTAACTTTCCTTCTATCTCATCGCTGGCCTGGAATCCCCCCCCTCCAAGCGGCTTCATCTGAAGTTCCTCTTCGTCTTCTTGGCGTTGCACGACTGGCGTGGCTGTCGCCGTGAGCGGCTTCATCTGAAGCTCCTCTTCATCTTCCTGGCGTTGTACGACCGGCGTGGCTGTTGCCGCCAGCGGCTTCATCTGGAGTTCTTCTTCGTCTTCCTGGCGTTGTACGACCGGCGTGGCTGTCGTCGCCAGTGGTTTCATCTGAAGCTCCTCTTCATCTTCCTGGCGTTGTACAACCGGTGTGGCTGTTGCCGCCAGCGGCTTCATCTGGAGTTCTTCTTCGTCTTCCTGGCGTTGTACGACCGGCGTGGCTGTCGTCGCCAGTGGTTTCATCTGAAGCTCCTCTTCATCTTCCTGGCGTTGTACAACCGGTGTGGCTGTCGCCGCCAACGGCTTCATCTGAAGCTCCTCTTCATCCTCCTGGCGTTGTATGACCGGCGTGGCTGTCGCCGCCAGGGGTTTCATCTGAAGCTCCTCTTCATCTTCCTGACGTTGTACGACCGGCGTGGTTGTGGTTGCCATTGGCTTCATTTGGAGTTCTTCTTCATCTTCCTGTCGTTGTACGACGGGTATCTTGGTGGACGCCAGAGGCTTCATTTGAAGTTCTTCTTCTTCTGGCTGGCGCTGGACAATGGGTGTAATTTTGGCTGCCAGTGGCTTCATCTGAAGTTCTTCTTCTGGCTGGCGCTGCACAGCGGCGTTATCTGGCGTGTGCGCGCGCATCACCTGGTCGGCGATGCGGTCGGCCTCTTGTTCGTAAGCATCGCCGACCGGCCCAACACGGAGCTTGGCTTGGATCAGCCCGGAGACGGTGCGGTTGCCCACGGTACGTTGCAGCATCAGAATTTCGTCCGGCGCGGCGTGTTCAGGGGATAGTGGCGTGCGTGGTTGTTGCGATATTCCCAGGTCTTGCTCGACCTGCTGCTTCGTTTGCGATCTGGACGCAGGAGTTTTTACTGAATCTACAGGCTGTTGTTGATGAATTGCCATAGTCTTCTTCCTTATTGCGAGAAATCAATGCGGATTGCACGTCATTTTTAAAGGAATTATCCCCTTTCCATCGGGAATTCTGAACTATATCGCTTCAGAGGGGTGTTAGCCGTCCCCTACACTATCCTTATTATATACGAAAATCTTGTTTTGCGCAAATATGAAGATAAGAATCATTAAAATATATTTATCTTCACTTTGACGTATTGTTCATAAAGTAGAGTCGTCCGTAGACGTAAAAAAGGGTCGGTTGTAGTGACGTCGTTTTATGTGCTCAAATCGACTTCAGAAATAAGCCGCCCCATCTTTTGCAGCTCGCGGCGGGTGGCGTGCAATAGATGGTGCATGGTCACGGCGCTCTCTTCGGCAGCAGCGAGGAAGGCCGCGGCGACTATGATGTTGCGAATGTTGCCTCCAGCCAGTTTGAAGCGCCGCGCCAGTAATGCAAAATCCAAATCGGATGCGCGGGGCACGTCTGGTGGGAAGAGTGTGGTCCAGATGCGCAGGCGATATTCTTCCTCCGGGAAAGGAATGTCCACAGCGAACTGCAAACGCCGCGTGAAGGCTTCGTCCAGATTAGCACGCAGGTTCGTCGCCAGGATCGTCACGCCGTCGTAGGCTTCCATACGCTGGAGCAGGTAGCTGATTTCGATGTTGGCGTAGCGGTCGTGGGCATCCTTCACCTCTGAGCGCTTGCCGAAAAGCGCGTCGGCCTCGTCGAAGAAGAGGATGGCATTGCTGCTCTGCGCTTCGGAGAAAATGCGTTCAAGGTTCTTTTCGGTCTCGCCGATGTATTTGCTGACCACGGTGGAGAGATCGATTTTGTAGAGATCCAGGCTCAGATCGTTGGCGATGACTTCCGCCGCCATCGTTTTGCCGGTGCCCGGCGGCCCGGCGAAGAGAGTTGTGATGCCGCTGCCGGCGGCGAGTTTACGACCCACACCCCACGCTTCCATCACCGTCGCGCGCTCGCGCACCGTGGCGACGATTTCGCGCAGCAGCGCCAGTTGATCCGCCGGCAGAATGATGTCATCCCAGGAGTAACGCGGCTCGATTTTGCGCGCCAATCCGGCTAGATGTGGATTGGAATGAAGGCGCGCGGCAGTGAATAGGTGTTGGCGTTGCACGCCTGGCGCGTTTGAGGTAGCGTCAACGTTTTGAGCTGCCAGGTCTTTGGCGGTGGCGACGGCGTCCCGAATCTGCCCGCTGGTGAGAAGGAACTGCCCGGCGAGACCGGTGAGGTCATCAACGGTAGAGTCGCTGTAGCGTGCCAGATAATGCTGCCACAGCGCGCGCCGCTGCGAGTAATCTAGCAACGGGAAGTCCAGCCAACGCAGGGCGCGTTCCCGTTCCACGCCTTGCGGATACCAGATGCGCGCTCCGGCGACAATGATCGGGCCGGGATGTGTGAACAGCGCGTCGAGCAACGGCGGCGCCAGCGTGCCGTCGGAAAGCGCCGCATCCCATTCGGTAAGATAGAGCGTCGCGCCGGTCAATCGGGCATCGCGCAACATCAGACGCAACGCCGTGGGTAAGGATAGGGCGCCGCTCAGCCCCGCCAGGTCGGCGGTCAACAAGAGATGTCCGTGGCGCGCGGCGAAGAAAGCAGCGGCGCTGGCTTGTAGCATTTTGTCCGGCCCATGAAAGACGAGGAGCGGCGGCGGCTCGGCAGGAATATCGAGCGCGCGGCGCATCGTCTCCGGCAGCACATCGACCACATCACCCGTTGGCGTGGTCAACGTGACGTAGGGCTGCGCTTCCGCGCCGGGTTTGTATGCTCCAAGCAACCAGGCCATGACGGTCTTGTCGGGCGTAAGCGCCTGGCCTAGCAGTTGCGTTCCCGGGTCTGCCGTGACGTCCAGCAGACGATAGGCGATGAGTGGTGCGTCTTCGGCAAAGCTCGCCAGCGCCAGCCATCGCGCCGGGCCAGGGTCTTGCAGCAGATCGAGTGTCAGGTTCACTGTAGGGCGCTTGCGGGTGACGTCGTCCTGCAGATAGCTATATACCTGCTCGTACTTCAGATCCAATGCCGGGGCCAGGCAGACGAGAAATGCATCGTATTCGAATTGGTTGAGCGCGAAGGCGCGCCGGAGATGTTCCAGGCGCAGGAGAATGTTTTCGGCTTCGGCGCGCTGGCGTAACTCGGCGGCATAGCCGTTAACCTGTGCCAGTGTATCGGCAAAAACCTGGGCTTCCGCGGGTGCAAGGTTGATGAGCTGCCCCCAACTGGTCGCCGGTGGGCGATCCAGCAGCGCATTGACGTGTGCATCGCTGAGATGCAAGCCGCGAAATTCATCGTCGGGGTCTTGCCCGGCCAGTTGCCAGCGCAATGTCTCGCGGCGCACCAGCAATTCGATGCGCGTGAGTTCCACTTGGAGATATTGAAGATTCAGGTCAAGACTTGCCATAGGTCCCCACATGTAGCAGACAGGCAATTGCTTGTGAGTGTACGTTCAGAAAAGAGTATAGCCCCATTACCAAAAGAAGCAATTCACTCTTTATGGTATAATTGCCTCTGACATACTCAACAGACAGGTGACCGGTGAATCTCTTCGATGTTTATCCACAGTTGGATCGTGAACAGACGCATGTGCTGAAAGGCCGTGCCTTGCGTCTGATCGCGCTTGCGGGTCTGGTCTATGACGAGCAGGCCTTTTACTTCGAGCTTGGGGAAAGCCGTTTCTGGGGCCATTTACCCGATGGTGGTGTGGCGATTGGCGTGGGCGCGGCCAAAGTCCAGCCTGACGCGACACATCCGCCGCATTTGGCGCTCGTCCGGCATTTGCGCCAGCAGTGGCAGTGCGACGTGGACCTCTTCCCCGCCGGGCACGCTTATGTTCTCGGCGAGGATAAGCAAGTTGCGATTCTACACGACGTTGAGGCTGCGACGCCTTACGTCTTTATCCTGACTGCGCCGCAGTTGGGCGGGTCTGAGATGCCCGACGCGCTGGTGCAGGCTGTGTACCTGTTGCCACTGCGCCGGTGGCGGGGCAAGGCGGGTGCGCCGCGATCATCGCGCGTGTTGCTGCAAATTGAACGCGCGGCTCTGAATCGCTTCCTGGAACCGGCGGATTGGGCGTCGGAGGTGTTGTTGGATCAGTCCTGGGCCACGCTCCACAACGCGTACGCCGGGACGGCGCCATTGCCTGATGCAGCGCGCCTGCGCCCCGTTTTGGTGTTGCGTGGATTGCAGGGCTTGCTGCGGGCCGACGCGATGCCGCTGCACTTGCGGTAATACGCAGATAAACGCTGATGTCCGCAGATTGATAATCACCTGCGGTTATCTGCGCAAATCAACGTCGGAAAAAGTCACTTAGGAGGAAGAGGACAATGCTGGCGAACATAATCACGCTCTCGCGGATACCTTTACTCATTTTGATCATTGCCTTGCTTTACCAACCGTCAGCAACGCCACGCCTCATCGCTGCACCGCTCATCATCGTGCTCGTCGTGATGGATAGCTTCGACGGCGCGATTGCGCGCAAACGGGGCGAAACGTCGGTGTTGGGCAGCGTGCTCGACATCGCCGCCGACCGCGCGGTGGAGTACGTGATGTGGGTCGTGTTCGCTCACTTGCGCTTGATCTCCGTCATTTTTCCTCTGATTGTGCTCTTGCGTGGCACGTTTGTGGATGCTGTCCGTGCCGTCGCGCCCTCGAAGGGTCTCTCGCCGTTCGAGATGATGCGCTCACGTATCGGGCGCTTTCTGGTCAAGTCGCCCTGGCTGCGCACGTCCTTTGCCATTGCGAAGGCAGTTGCCTTTTTCTTCCTCGCGCTGACGCACGGCCTGGCTGCCTCCGGCAGCTCCGCGTTGGTGACGGTGAATGTCGTGGCGCAAGTCTGTGCGTGGTTAGCGCTGCTGTTGTGTTTGCTGCGCGGCATCCCGGTACTTGTGGAAGCCCCGCGTGCGTTGAGCGAAGAGCCGCATCAAGGATAGCTTGGTGGGAACCAAAGCGTTTTTCGCCAAAGGCTGGCCCACCCGGCTGGGTTTCTACCTGGGAAAATACCTTCCGCCGCGCGGTGGGAAATCCATAGCTGCGCTGATCACGCGCCTGATGGTGGCTCTCAAGTCGGATGTCTACTGGAATGTACGGGCAAATCTACGTCACGTTTTGGGATCGGAGACATCCGAGAAGGAATTGCACCAGACGGCTTATCGCCTGATCAGCAACGCGAACCGTGGTTACTATGAACTGTTCCACAACGTCGGACGTGGCAGGACCAACGTCGAGGATTTCTATCCGCCGATGCGTATGACGGCTCAAACTAAAGACTACCTCGACCAGGGGATTGCCTCTGGGCGTGGCCTCTTCGTCTTGGGCGCACACATGTCCAATTTCGATTTGGCCTTTGTCGGAATTTCACAATACCTGCCTATGCCAATGCAGGCGCTTTCGTTGGCCGAGCCGCCGGCCGGATTTGAGTTCTTCAATCGTCTGCGCGAAAAGGGCAATGTTGTCCTCACCCCGATCTCACCCAGGTCTTTGCGAGATGCGATGGTACGCTTGCGCGAGGGCGGTGTGGTGGTGACAGGCGTAGATCGTCCGGTCAATGAAGGTAACGACCCCGTCGAATTCTTTGGCGCGACAGCGTACTTGCCTACCGGCTATATCCGCATCCCGCTGCGCACCGACTCTCTGGTAATGACTATTGCGACAGTTTTTGAACCTGATGATGCAGGCGGCTCCTACAGCGTGATCGCCAACCCGCCGATGGAGATGGAGCGCACCGGCGACGCCGAAACCGATGTTGTCCGAAATCTGCGGCGGGTGCTGGCGGAAATCGAGGCGTTCATTCGCCGTCATCCCGATCAATGGCAGATGTTTATCCCTGTCTGGCCGGAATCGAACCACTAATCTTCACGAATCTGCACTAATCTGTTTATTCGTGATGACTAGTGGAGATTCGTGGTTTTTGGAGTGCTATGTCTAAACTCAAACAACTCGACGTCCAGGGCTTCAAATCCTTTGCGGATCCACTTAGCTTTGCGTATCCCACCGGCATCACGGCGATTGTCGGGCCGAACGGCAGCGGCAAGAGCAACGTGGCGGATGCGATCCGCTGGGTGTTGGGCGAACAGCGCATGACGACGATTCGCGGGCGCACCGGCGAGGACATGATCTTCGCCGGCAGCAAGAAGCGCGCGCGCGCGGGAATGGCGCGCGCCTCCCTCACCTTCGACAACAGCGATGGCTGGCTGCCGGTGGACTTCGCCGAGGTCATCATCGAGCGCCGCACCTACCGCGACGGCAAGACCGACTACCTGCTCAACGGCAGTCGCGTGCGCCTGATGGATTTGCGCGATCTGCTCGACCGCGCCGGTTTGGGCCGCGATGCCTATCTCATCATCGGGCAAGGGTTGGTGGATCACGTCCTGGCGCTGCGACCGCAGGAGCGGCTGGCGTTGTTCGAGCAGGCGGCGGGCATTGCCCCCTACCGGACGCGCCGCGAGGACGCGGCAGGCCGTCTGGACGAAACACGTCGCAATCTGGAGCGCGTCTACGACATTGTTGGGGAGATTGAGCCGCACTTACGCCGTCTCAAAAGGCAGGCCGCGCGCGCCGAACAGTACGCGGAACTGACTGCCGCGCTCAATGCGACGCTGCTCACCTGGTATGGCTTCCGCTGGGGGCGGGCGGTGGCGGAATTGGAGCAGGCGCGCCAGCGTGTGGCCTATCACGACGATAAGGTGCGCCAGTATGCGGGTGCATCTGACACGGTGACCACACGCATTGTGGAATTGCGCAGGCAGATTGCCGAGGCGCGAACGCAGTTGGCCGACCTGCACCGCGAAAGCGGCGCTCATCATACCGAGGCGGAGCGCCGCCAGCGCGAGTTGGCTGTGGCCCGCGAGCGGCGCCGCCAGTTGCAGGAGCGCCAGGAAGAAGGGCAGGCCAATCTGGCGCCGCTGCGTGCGGCGTTGGAGGTCGAGACGCAGGACGTCGTCGCGCTACAAGCCGAATTTGAGGCCGTACAGGCGCAGTTGAGCGAGGCGCAGGCGATCCTGGACGAGGCAGAGATGGTGCGCCGCACCGTGGAGCAGCAGCGGCAGGCGTTGCTCAGCCGCCAAGGACAGGCTCAGGCGGCGGCTTTGGAAAGCCGTCACCGCTTGGCCGACCGCCAGAGCCGCCTGGAGCAGGCCACGGAGCGGCTGGCGCAACTGGCGCAGCGTGTAAGCCAGTTAGAGGCGCAGACGACTTCCGCGACCGAGCGCCGCCGCGCACAGCAGGCTGCCGTGGAGCAGGCCCGCCGCGCGTTGGACGAGGCCGACGCCGTGCTACAAGCCGCCGACACCGAAGTCACCCGCTTGGACGCTGACCTGGCGGCATCGCGTACTGCGAGCGAAAGCCTGCGCCAGGCGTTGAGCGGCAAACAGGCCGAGCTTCAGAAGCTAACGGCGCGACTGGAAGCGTTGGAACGGCTGCACACAGAGGGCGCGGGCCTGTATGCGGGCGTGCGCGCCGTGATGCAAGCCGTCGAACACAACGAGCTGCGCGGTTTACCGGGGACGGTGGCTTCGCTGGTGAGCGTTCCCGCGCATCTGGATCGCGCCATCGAGACGGCGCTCGGCGGGCAAGTGCAGGACGTCGTCGCCGAGCGGTGGGATGATGCGCAGGCCGCCATTGAGTGGCTCAAGCGCCGTCGCGCCGGGCGGGCCACATTCCTGCCGCTGGATACGCTGAGTCCGCCGTCCGTGTTGGAGGTTCCCGGCGGTAATGGCATAATCGGCGTGGCGTCGGAGTTGGTGCAATACGAGGCGCGTTACCGGCCCGTCGTGTTGCTGTTGTTGGGCCGGACCGCGATCGCGCAAAGTCTGGATGCCGCGCGTGCATTATACCGGAAGTTGCAGGGTAGCTTCCGCATTGTGACGGTGGAAGGCGAGATCGTGCGCTCCGGCGGCGCGGTGACGGGCGGCGAAGAGCGGCAGTCACAATCCCAGGGTGGGGGGCTGCTGGCCCGCGAGCGCGAGCGCCGCGAGTTGCCGGAGCGTGTGGCGGCGTTGGACGCCGAGGTCAAGGCATTGCAGGACAAGCTGCGCGAGCACGAAGCGCAGTCTCAGGCATTGCAGAAGGCGTTGCAGGCGGCGAATGAGCAGCGCCGGACCGCTGCGCAGCGTCGCGCGGAGGCCGACCGCGCCGTGGAGCGTGAAGTGCGGGCGTTGGACAAGCTGATCCAAGAGAGCGACTGGCACCGCAATTTGCTCGACGAGGCGGGGCAAGAGCGCGAGCGTTTGCAGGCGGTGTGTGTTCGTATGGAGCAGGAGCACAGCGAGGCTGCGGCAGCTTTGCGCGAGGCTGAGGTGCAGCTTGGGTTGTTGTCCCATGAATTAGAAGCTCTGGCCGGGGATGAGACCGTCCGTGTCGCTGTGGAACGCCGCACGCAGGTCGCGTTGTTGGAGCAGGAGCATGGCAACCGGCAGGTGTTGTTGACGACGCGGCAGCGCGAGGTACAGCGGTTGCAGGCGCAGATTGCGACTTCGTCGCAGCATTTGGATGGCCTGGCGGAGGAGTTCGCGCAGTTGGAGGCGCGTCTGGAAGGGTTGCAGGCCGCTTACGACGAGGTGCGCGCGGCGGCGGACGCGCTCTCGGCGCAGGTTCCGCCGTTGGAGGCGGAGCTGGCGAAGCTTGAAGGGACGCTGGCGACGCACGAGACACGGGAGCACGAGGCGCGCCGCGTGCTGCACGACGCGGAGCAGCGCCGCACCCAGGCCGAGGTGGAGGCCAACCGCCGCGAGGATCAGTTGCAGACGTTGCGCCGGGAGATCGAGGAAGCGTTGAACATCGTGATCGGCGATTTACCGGAGACGCTTTCCGCGCAGCAGCCGTTGCCGCTGGACGCGATTGTGTCGCCGCTGCCGGTGGTGAAGGAGCTGCCGGAGGGCCTGGAACGCCAGATCCGCGACTTGCGCACGCAGATTCGCCGCCTGGAGCCGGTGAACTTCGCGGCGAAAGAGGAGTACGACGAGCTTGAGGAGCGGCACGGCTTTCTGCGCGAACAGATGGCCGACCTGGAGAAGGCGTCCGAGCACTTGCGGCAGATCATCGCCGAGTTGGATGAGATGATGGAGACGACGTTTCGCACGACGTTCAAGGCCGTTGCGGCGGAGTTCTCGCGCATCTTCGAATTGTTGTTCAACGGCGGTACGGCGAAGCTGACGATGCTGAGCGATGAGGGCGAAGCGAATGGGGCCGACGGTGTGGAGATTGTGGCCCGCCCGCCGGGCAAGCGCACATCGGGCCTGGGGATGCTCTCCGGCGGCGAGCGCACGCTGACGGCGGTGGCGTTGCTGTTCGCGGTGATGCGCGTCAGCCCGACGCCGTTCTGCATCCTCGATGAGGTGGACGCGATGCTCGATGAGGCCAACGTGGGCCGCTTCCGCGCCATGCTGCGCGAGCTATCGCGGCAGACGCAGTTCATCATCATCACGCATAACCGCGGGACGGTCGAGGTTTCGGATACGATCTACGGCGTGTCGATGGGGGATGATGGCATTTCGCAGGTTTTGTCGTTGAGTTTGGAGGATTTGCCGGCGGCGGAGGCGGTATAGGGTTTTTTGGGCTTTTCAGGTCTTTGTGGACGGAGTGGACTTGGTGGGCTGAGTGGATGAAGCGCGTTTGGCAGTACGGACGCGGTAGAGGCGCTCGGTGAAACCGCCTTCGTTTTCAAAGGCTTTGGCTTGCGCTGCAAGTTGGCGGTCTAGTAAGCTGCATGCTACCGTTATTAGGACCAGCGCAGCGTTGGCGGCAATTTCTTGGTAGGTCGGCGGCGTGTTCGGTCCCGCTCCACCCTGTCCACTCCGTCCATAAGCATACACGCCAGAAACCCACTGCGCCACCTTTTCAGCAGTATCGCAGCGGCGATCAATCAGATCTTGGCGGCGAGGATCGCTGCGTTCCCAGAGCGGCAGTTCGCGTTGCCGCAGAAAATCCTCGTAATCGAGCTTTAGCTCTTCCAGACTGGCGCGCGCCACGTTGGTGAGCTTGAGTTCCATTTTCTTCGAAGTCCCCGATGCCTGGCTTCCTTCGGCGATATTCTGCACCCCAGACCGCGCAGCCTGTACCATTTGGTCGTGGGTGCGGCTGCGCTTATCGATGTAGCGGTCACAGAAACGGACGGTGACGTCATACGCCAGTTGCGCGATCTGGAAGCTCTTGAGGTTGCGGTAGCCGCCGTGTTTGGGTATCAGGGACTCGTCGGTAGTCACAAGCTTATTACCCTCGGTTTGCTATTGCCCTCTCATACGCCTCAAGATACGCCCTGGCGCTTTCCTCCCACGAGAAATCCTGCGCCATCGCCTTCTGAATCATCTTCGCTATGTGAGGCTTGCGGTCGTAGTAGGTGCTCACGGCCCAGCCGACGGCGTAGTAGACGGCGTGGGCGCTCGGCTCCCAGAACTTGAAGCCGGTGCCTGCGCCGGTGGTTTCGTCGTATTGCTCGACGGTGTCCGCCAGGCCGCCGGTGTTGCGCACGATGGGCAGCGTGCCGTACTTGAGCGAGTAGATCTGGTTGAGGCCGCACGGTTCGTAGCGCGACGGCATGATGAAGAAGTCGCTCCCGGCCTCGATCCAGTGGGCCAATGCGTTGTCGTAACCGATATAGCTACCGATGCGCCCGCCATAGCGTGCGGGTAATCCACCGTAGAAGGCTTCCAGAGCTTTGTCGCCCGACCCCAGGATGACGAACTGCACTTTCATCGTGTTGACGATGGCTTCGATGGCGCTTGCCAGTAAATCCAATCCTTTCTGATCCGCAAACCGGCTCACGACGCCGACGATGGGGATGTCTGGATCGGTGTCCAGCAGGAAGCGTTTCTGTAGCTCCAGTTTGCAGATGGCTTTGCCGTTGAGGTCGGCGGCGGAATAGCGCGCGGGGATCAGCTTGTCCGTGACGGGGTCCCATTGCCCGTAGTCAACCCCGTTGAGGATACCGATGTAGTTTTCGCCCTTGTCGTTGAGGTAGGGCGCCATGCCGTGGGCGTATTCGGGCGTGCGGGTTTCATCCGCGTAGGTCGGGCTTACGGTGTTGACGAGATCCGCGTACTGGATGCCGCCCTTGAGAAAGTTTACCCGCCCGTGATCTTCCAGTTTTTCCGTCGTGAAGTTGCCCCATTGCAGGCCGATGTAGTCGTAGTGCTCCGCCCCGTAGACACCCTGGTAGCCGATGTTGTGGATGGTGAGGATGCTCGCGGCTTTGCCGATGGTGGGATCGTTCCAGTGCCACACCCTGAGGTAGGCCGCCGCCAGCGCCGTCTGCCAGTCGTGCGCGTGGACGATGTCCGCATCGAAGCCCATATCGCGGGCCAGTTGCAGCGCGGCGCGCGTGAGGAAGGCGAAACGGCGCGGATTGTCGCCGTAGTCGTTGAAGGCATCGTCGTGATACAGGCCAGAGCGGGCGAAGTACTTGTCTGCCTCGATGAGGTACACAGGCACGCCGTCCATCGTCGTCGTGCGGACGGCGCACCACTCCTCCGTGTTGCCCATCCACACGCACATCTCGTTGAAGAAGGGCGCAATCTGATATTTGGCGGCATTGATGCTGCCGTATTTGGGCATCACCACAATGACTTCGTGACCGAGCGCGCGCAATGCGATGGGCAGCGCTCCCACGACATCGGCCAGCCCGCCGGTCTTGGCAAACGGCACACATTCGGAAGCGATCATCATAATTTTCATGGCATTCACCTCATTTTTAGTCGAAAGTCTGTAGTCTGCCGTCAAAATCTGGGGGTGGGGGTTTGGGGGGGGGTGCACCCGCCCCCAAACCCCCATCCTCAGATATGTCTCTTAAAATCTGCTCAACCTGCTGACAATAGTTATTTGAGCGCGGCGGCCAGAAGATCGGCGGCGACTGTTGGGTCGGCGTTGCCGAAGACGGCGGCCAGCAGCGCGTTGTTAGCTTCAGCGACGAGCAGACCGTCCACCTGGGCGGCGGTCAGCGCCGATAAACCGGCGGATGCGGCGTCTGTGTCTGGATATTGTACCATAAGTAGCAGAATGTTGGCATCGTTCAATGTGTAATGCGCCAGCACGCCTTCTGTCTCAGCGGTGAGGCCCAGGATGTTTTCGCCACCGAGCCAGATTTCGTCCTGGATGGAAATCTCCTGCCGGAAGAAGATGGCGCGGCGTGGGAGCAAGCCGTCGGGGGGTAGTTTGTTCATCAGTGTGGGTGTCTCGCCGCCGGTGGGCAGCGCCGCAGCAACGGCCTCCGCGAACGCGCGCAGTGTGGCATCCTCAAGGCTTTGCCGTCCCCGTACCTGGGCATAGTATCGATCTTGCCAGAAGGCCAGCCGCCGGCCGGGATCGGTATCGCCCTCGTTGCCGGTGTCCGCCGGATCGCCGGAGCGATTGCGCGTGAAGAGGCCATAGGCGTCGGCGGGCGTCGCCAGTTGCCAGATTTCGATGCGTAACACGTTATCCTCGCCCGCGTAGCTTTGCACGGCGACTTGCTCGAAGTTGTAGGCGAAGAAGGCGTCAGCCTGCCCGTCCACCAGATCGTAGAGCGTGTCGCTGGTGTACGTCTCGGCGTCGCCTGCGCGCGTCCAGCCGGGAATGGCGTCCGAGTTCGGGAACACGTCCCGCAGGGCGACAGTGGGCGTCGGCGTCGTTTGTGGTACGCAACCCACCAGGAAGATGACAATCCATAGTAGATGAAATACCTTGAGTTTTGCCATTGTTATTTTCCGGTCAATTGTAGGGCACACTGTCGGTTTGCCCTACAGTGTGATTTCAGCGAGTTCGATATCGTCGAAGTTGTGCGTCCCCAAGCCTATTTTCGTTGCGTTCTCCAGCCAGGGCGTCGCCATACCGATGGCCGAAGCCGGATTACCGCCATCCGCCGCCAGCAGATCGGTGAACAGCTTGAAGCCGACCGCGTCGTGCGCCACCGGGTCGAAGCTCATCATGATCGAATCGCCGATATAGTCCGCGTCCCAATACGGCCACGAGTTGCTGTAGCGCAGGCAGACGGCGAGGGCATCGCCGATGATCAGGCGCGTGCGATCTTTGATGGGGGAGAGGGCGTTCAGTTCCGGTAGTCCCATGTTGAGTCTGTTTCCGCCGTGGAAGCTATCGGGGCGGCTGAGCGTGCCGTAGTGGTTTTTCAGTGCGTAGGACATCCCGGCAAGCATGTGCGATTTGAGCACCGGCATGTTGATGAGCGCGTCGCAGCCGAGTAGCACGTTGCTCAATTGGATTTTGCTGCCGACGATTTCGAACCCGTCGCTGTATTCTTTATCCGTCCCGACACAGCGCACACCGGGGCCGTCCGAGTTGATGGCATACCCGGCCTCCTGCAACTCGGACGTGTAGTAGTCGAAGATGACGATATTCTCCGCCGGGATGCCCGTTTCTTGCAACGAATCCGTCACCGCCATCACCAGCGGAACGTGCGTCCAGATGATGCTGTTGCGGAAGGCGTTGACCTTGATGGCGATGCGCTCGCCGGGATCGAAGAGCGCACGCCAAGCCTCGCGGGCGTCGTTCAGCCCGGTGAGCCGGGTGATGGAAGCGTCGAGCATCTGCCGGACGGCGTTGGGAACGAGTTCATTGCCGCTCCACACGCCCGTATGGTGGGTGTGGACGACGGCGCTTGGCTTGACGGGGTAGAATTGGATGATGTCCGGCTTGCGGATGGTCACGGACGGCAGTGGGGCGAGCGTCGCTGTGGGCGCGAGGGTAGGCGCGGGTGTTGCTGTGTTGGTGGGGGCGGGCGCCGGTGTGTCTGGCGGCGCGAGCGTTGCCGCTGTAGTTGGCGTTGCGTCGGGCGTAGCCGGCGGCGATTGCGCCGGCGCGCATCCTGCCAGCAGACCGAGCGCCGTGATTTTCAGGAAATCCCGGCGTGAAACACTTCTCTTGCCACTGTTGCCTTGTTTCATTGAGATTCCTCCGCAGATGGATCGTTTGTTTGTTGGAACGTTCGAACGTCTCAACGTTCTTGCGTTCCAACGCTATCGAATTGTTGCATTGTGCCGTCCCAATCAGGGCGGCGCACTTCCTCAAAGCGCCCGCCGGTGTAACCGGTGATAACGGCGCGCCAAAAAGCCTGCGCCGGAACGTTCGACGCCAACTGGCCGATTTCCCACGCGCCAGGGAACATGTCAAAAAGGCGCTGGGCGACGATTCGTCCGACGCCCTGTTGGCGGTATTTGCGCATGATGAAGAACTCAGCGACGCTGTGCGCCGGGCGGCCATCCGGCAGCGTCACCTCCCGCACCAACGCCAGTCCCGCCCATTTGCCGGACACGCGAACGAGGAAAGGCGAGCGCCCTTCCTCCGTCCAGTAATGGTCGAGGCGATCGTAGCCATACACCCCGTGCGCATCCACGTCTGCACCATCGTACTCGGAGAAGTCGTAGGCGTAGAGTTCCATCAGGTTACGTAGGATGCTTTTGTCTTCGATTTGGGCAGGATGTAGTTCGATTTCAAGCACTGATTTCCTCTATCTTGATACTATCTAGCTCCATCGTCCCCAACCCCATGTCGGCGGCGGCCTTGACGTAGGCGAGGTCTGCGCCTTTCATATTGAGCAGCGTCGCGGCCCAGGCGTCGGCGGCGACGAAGTCGTGGGTGGCGATGACGGTGTCGGTTTGGCGGACGTCGTTGAGGCTGCCGCCGGTCGGGCCGTTCGCCACCAGGATGCGCACGGCGTCTACGATGGTGAGAGTAGGGCGGACGGCGCTCGACAGGTCAGCGATGCGTTGTGCCAGGTTACTATGCATTCTACTCGGATTGCTGGCGACGCCAAGCAGGTTTTTCAATCCCAGGCTCAGCCGCGCCAGCGAGTGGTGTTTGGCGATGGGGACGTTGATCAACACGTCTGTCGTCAGCACATCGCGGTAGATTTCCCATTCCTGGATGTTTTTGCCTTGCGGAATGGCGCTTTTCACGAATTTGGCGCGGTTCATCACCTCCATTTCGCCCCCCGCCGCTTTGACCGCCGCCTCGATGCCGCTGATGGCGTAGGCCGACTCCGGCGTGCCGCCAAAGGGCATATCCATCACGCGGACGCGCCGTGCGCCTGCGCCCAGGCACAGCCTGACCAGCGCGCCGACCACGTCGGGATTGGTGGTGGCGGCGAATTCCGGCGGGTTGTAGTTCACGCAGATGTTGGGCTTGATGATGACGTCGTTGCCCGATTTGACGAAGCGCTCGATGCCGCCGATGGCCGCCAGCGCCCGCTCTGTGATCGTCGCCGGATCGCTGCCGCGCGCGACGGCGAGATACGCCTGGTCGCCGCTAGGGGCGGGGGGCGCGGGGCGACCGGAGTCCGTGTCGCCGCCGGGTTTGGCCGTACATCCAGGGCCTAGCAGTGCAGCGCTCGCGGCGAGCAGGCCGGCCCACTGTAAAAACTGTCGTCGTGTCCAACGTTTCATGCTAAATTGACCTCCACTTTATCGATGGCGTCCGGCGCGTACTCGCCCAGTCCGAGCGAGGCGGCGTATTCCAGCCAGGCCGCGACCTTTTTGGCAGCGGCGGCGGAATTTGCGCCGGTCGCGGCGCGCGCGTCGGTGTAAAGCTCCATACCGACGGCGTCGTGAGCCACCGGGTCGAAGCTCATCAGGATTGCGTCTCCGGTGACGGCGTTGTTCCAGTTGTGCGTACATATAGCGAGCGCGTCGCCGATGGTCAGGCGCGTGCGGTCGCGGATGGCATCCAGGGCATTGAGCGCGCCCAATGCTCGTTCGATGTTCCCGTGATATTGTCCAGGCCGGTCGAACGTGCCGTAGTGGTTTTTGAGCGCGAAGCTGATGCCGCTGGTGCCGTGCGTTTTGAGTAGTGGGATGTTGATGAGCGCGTCGCAGCTTAACAGCACGTCACTGATGGCGACGTCTCGATCCAGCAGCGTCCATCCGGCGGTGTAGGCGCGTTCTGTGCCGTAGCAGCGCACGCCCGGCCCATCCGTGTTCAATGTGTAGCCCGCGCCTTGCAGCTCCCGCGATAGCCGGTCGAAGATGACGATGTGTTCCGCCGGTACGCCCGCATCTTGCAGGCTCTGCGCGATAGCCATCACCAGGGGAACGTGCGTCCAGTACGATGCGCCCGCAATCGTGTTGACTTTGAGGGCGATGCGCTCGCCGGGGGCGAAGAGGGCGCTCCAAGCTGCGCGCGCATCGTCTATACCGGTGAGTTGGGTGATCGAGGCATCGAGCATCTGGCGGAGAGCGCCGGATTGGAGATTGTCACCATCCCATACCCCGGCGTGACGGGTGTGGACGACTTTGCCCAACACGTGAGGCCGCACAATGGGAGCCGGCGTGAGGGTAGGGGAGGGCATGGGGGTGTCTGGCGGCGCGGTGGTCGGCTGGTTGGGTGGTTGGGTCGTTGGTGTACCTGTAGGCGGTGGTGCGGTCGGCGTGTCTCGTGGTGCGGCGGTCGGTGAGGGGGATGTGGTCGCCGTCGATTTGTCGTTTGGTATAGGCGTGAGTTGAGGCGCGCATCCGGCCAACAGGCCGGTCGCTACAATTTTGAGAAAGTGCCGGCGTGTTAGAGGTCGTTTTTTTGGGTTTTTCCCACTGTATGTGTTATTCATCGCTGAGTTCCTTTCTTATCGAAAATCCAACGTTATTTTGTTGTCCATAAGGATACTTGTTTGGATGCAGTGGCCAATGTTGTCCTAATTGTTGTTGGCGCATCGTACCATGTCCATGGTTCCCATAGGATACCCGTTCTACGGGAAACGTCAAATGCGAGACGAATGTCTTATAAATTGGCGGGAAGCGTTGCTTTTGTGGGGATGCCCGCTATCCACGCGGCCAGCGGCGATATCGGGCGACGCCGCGCAAGAGGGCGGGCAGGCCGCGTTGTTCGTAGATGGCGCGCGCGCGGCGGAATCCGTCACCGTAGATTGGATCGGGGTTTTCATCTAGCAATTGCATACAGTGACGAGCTTCTGGCGACGTTTGCTCTTGATGGAGCAGATACGCGAACAAGTTGCACAATCCTTCTTCCAGATCTTCCGGGAGATCGTCGATGCGCTCGATAAACAACCAGACGTGGCCCAATTCGTGCGCCAGGACGTTTTCGAGGTAGACCGGCGGCAGACCGCCGAGTACGAGGACGGCTTCGATGGTGCGCGCGACTTCCTGCCCGTCGCGTGTTGCCACCTGTTTGAGCGTTTGACCTTGCAGCCGCGCCAGCGGACCGGCCATCCCGTCTGCCGTGAGCCGGGTGAGGGGTACCATTTCCAGTGGGATGGCAGCCCGGCGCGTGTCTAGATCATAGCGCGCCATCCGGGTCTGTACCTGTCGCATGATTTCACGCGCCTGCGCTTGATCATCGACCGCCTGCCTACGGCATAGCATACAAACCACGCGCCCATCCTGATACTGCTTGCCACCGCCGGTTAATCTCTTGCACACCGGGCGTTGGCAGATGTAACACTCCGGGTATTGCGTTTGGTGACGGGTACAATATGGCTCGCCCCAAAAGGTCAGGATGTATTGGCCTTCGATGTACTCGCCGCAGACGGCGCAGCGTTTGCCGAACCGCTGCTTGTGACAGTCGGGATGGTAAGCGCCGCCCTCGTGCTTGACGTATTATCCTTCGATGAAGCCTCCGCACGCCGCGCAGCGCAGGCCGAACCGTTCCTGGTAGCAGTGTGGGTGATACGGTGCGCCATTATGTTCACCATACTGCCCTTCAATCGGATTGCCACACGCGGCGCAGCGGAAACACGCCGGATGCCAGTTTCGTCCTAGCGCCTGGACGTAATATCCCGTGATCCGCCGCCGACACCCGGCACAAACAGCCTCACCGTTCATCGTTCCCCAGTCCCCAGTCCCCAGTTACTCGTTACTCGTTACTAATCCTTGACCGAAACTCCGGCTTGCCCTGGATGCCCAACTTCAGGCGAAACAGCGCGCCCGCGCCGTCGCCTTCGCGCGCTTTCTGGTCGCCGCCGGCGGTGGTCACGTAAATGTCGGTGTAATCCGGCCCGCCGAAGGTGACGCTGGACACTTTCCGCGCAGGGAACGCGATGCGTAGCGCTTCCTCGCCGCCGGGTGTGTAGCGCACCAGGATGCCACCATCCCACCGCGCCGACCAGACGTAGCCTTCCGCGTCCACCGTCAGGCCGTCGGGAACGCCCTCGCCGTCGGGCGTCTGCACGAAGACGCGCTGGTTGCTGATCGCGCCGATCGCGCGGTCGTAGTCGAAGCGATAGATGTTGCGCGTGGGCGAGTCGGTGTAGTAGAGGTGCTTGAGATCGGGCGTGAAGCCCATCCCGTTGGAGACGCCGATGCCGTCGAGCAGTTTGGTGAGTGTCCGGTCGGGATCGAGGCGATAGAGCCGTCCCGGGCGGGATGGGGTGGGCATCGTGCCGCAGAAGACGCGGCCTTCCGGATCGGCGATGACGTCGTTGAAGCGGGTGGTCACTTCGTCCGGGATTTCGTCGATGACGGTCGTGAGTTCGCCCCCACGCCAGAGCTTGACCGCGCCGCGCGCCATAAAGAGCAGCAACGCGCCGTCTTCCTGGATGGTGAAGCCGCCAATCGCGTCGCCGTTGGCGGTCGGACTTTCGAAGCATTGTTCGTGTTGGCCGGTCGCGGGCGTATAACGGAACAGCCGTCCCTTGGGGATATCGACCCAGTAAACGCGCTGCTCGTCCGGGTGCCAGAGCGGGCCTTCACCGGTGACGCAGGCGTAATCGGCGATCAGTTCTGGCTCGATAGCGGCGTCTGTGGGTTCTGGCGTCGGCGTGGATGCGGGGACAGGGACAATAGGAGCAGGCGTTGCTTCCGGCGTCAGCGCGCGAGTGCAGCCGGCCAGCACGCCGACCGCTGCGAGCTTGAGCAGGTCACGGCGCGAGAGTCGCCGGGAACCTGAGTTCGTTGACTTGTGATTCATTGTGTACCTTCCGTCAGTGTGATGACTTCTTGAACCAGTGCGCACAGCGCCTGTCTTTGTTCGTTGAGCAAGGCCGTGTCCGGTTGAGCGCCGGGAAAAAGCAGCCATTGAATGCGCTCCGTAAAGCGATCCGGTTTGATAGTCAGATGACTCAGCGCAACCTCCAATTTTTTATCGCCGGGAAAATACGCCCGGTTCAGAGCGAAGATGACCTGGATCAGATTGTAAATCACCTGTTGGACGATACCCGCGGTGTAGATGGCATCACCGCGCTCGACGGCGCTCTTGTATCAGTATTTGAGATTACATCAATCGTCATCTTGGCTAATACGCACTGCAACGCGACGCCCTTCTGCCACGGCTTCGACTACGGTAGGGTAGTTGGCCCCTACATACAATCCCGGTTGCGACGTTATCTGGCGTGTCGCCTGATTGAGTACGTCGCGCCAGTCCGGTCCACACAGCGACATGAGCGCATCGTTCATAGTTTCTGTGAAGTCCGCGGTGATGTAGATCGCGCTGTGGGCGTTGTGTAGTTCCGCGAGGTCGATTGTGCCGGATTCCTGCTGGCCTTTGAAGTGGATGTTATTCACCAACACGCCTTGTAGATCGCGGGTCAGGGCTTCCGGTGGAAGAGCGCCTTGCGCGACTATTTGCCGCAGTTGGCCGCCCGGTTGATCCTCCTGGTCGTACACGTCAACCCGGCGTCCTGTCAGGGCCAGGTAATATGCGCAGGTCAGGCCATCCGGACCGCTGCCCATAACGGCGATACGTTGCGGGTTCTCCACCAGGCTCGGACGCAGCCAGCCGGCCCCGCCGGCTGCTTCGCATACCCAACGTTCGAGTTCCGCGATGCGGACCGGCGTTCCGGTGAAGGATGTGCGATAGCAGCGTTTCTGGCACAGGTCATCCGCCGCGCAGACGTAGCCGCACACTTCGGCGAACGGATTGCGCTCGCGCAGCAGCCGCGCCGCGCCGATGTAGTTGCGCGTTTCCATGCGCCGCAGAAAGCCGGGGATGTCGATCCCGGCAGGGCATCCGGCGACGCACGCCGGACGTTCGCAGCCTTGACATTGCACTGCGGCGAGATGTGCGTTGTCCGGCGTGATGGCATCGCCAGCGTGGAATGGCGGGCGTGTGTAAGGCTGCTCGACAAACTGCACGTACTGTTTGGCGAACTTGCGCGTGTCGTATTCCGACTTGTGAAGATCGCGCAGCACCATATTCGCCGCGCCGACGCCGGAGACCATCGTGGCGGGCGCGCCGGTTCCCATCACCGTTGAATCGCCGCAGACGTAGAGGTTCTTCCACTCGCTGCGGGCGTGCAGTCGCTTCAACATGTGTTGGCCGATGGCATTCTTCGGCCCGCCGACCGCGCCGCCGTTCTTGAGCATATAGCGTTCGAGGGTGGTTGGCGTCCCCACGATCAGCGTTTCGATATGCTGGCTGAAGCCGGGGTAGTGCTGGTCGATTTGGGCGATCATCCGCGCGGCCTCTTGTTTCTTCAGGTCGCGATAAGCTTTGGCGTGGTATTCCGGGTCGTCCGGCGACGGCCATTCGCACATATTCGGCGCAATCGCCAGGACAGCCAGTTTGCCCGGTGGGGATAAAGTGTGGTCGACCAGGGCGTTGATGTAGAGCGTTAGGTCGGAGTGGTCAATGACCGCCCGGTTCTCGATGAAAACCTCCCAGGGGAACACATCTTCGGGCAGCGCGGTCCGATCCACGACCATGTAGAGTGTCATACTGGGAAAGGTGGGGATGAGCGACTGCGCCCACGCCAGGCGTTCTGGCGGGATGTGCTCCGGGCGTACCAGTTTGCCGTAAAGGTTCCACACGGTGGTGTTGGCGATGACGCGATCTGCCAGAATCTCGACGCCGTTCGACAACCGCACGCCGCAAGCGCGCCCGTCGCGGATCAAGATTTCGTCCACCAGGTGGCGGTAGAGTGCCTGCCCACTGTCGCGCTCGAAGGCTTTCTCGATGGTGTTGGGCAGCATCTGCGCTCCTCCGGCGGGGTAGTAGGCGCCGCCGATGTGGTTGTCGAGGAACATCGTGGCGGCGAGAACGGCGGGCGTTTCTGCGGCGGTGGTGTAGGCGTAAGCCGAACAGAGCTTGTCGAAGAAGTGAACGATCTCCGGCGTGTGGAAGTAGCGATCCAGCAAGTCCTTGACGCTGATCGAGAGCAACTTCTGCATTTTGAAGATAGCCAGGGGAGCGGAAAGCAGCCGCCGCAATCCCTGGCGCGGTGAGAACTCCGAAGGCGGCACGATCACCTCGTTTTTGATGACGATGTTCTCGTACATCTTATAAAGGTCGGCGTAGAACGCGTGCAAAGCCTCTCTTTCGGCAGGATAGAGCTGGCCGAGTTCGTCCAGGAACCGGTTGATGTCCGGCCAAAAGATGATTTCCTGGCCCTCGAATGTCATGCGTGCCAGGGTGGGGTGGGCGATGATCTCGATAGGTTCTTTCAGTTCGTTGACGAGGAAGCGGAACGGCTTGAAGCCTTTGTCGCCGAAGCCATAAATCATCGCCGTGCCGACGTCGAAGACGACATCCTCGCGTTTGAATGATGTGCAGGAGCCGCCGGGTTTGGCCTGCTGGTCGATCATCAACATAGATAGACCTCGCTTCGCCAACAGACTGGCTGCCGTCATCCCGCCCAACCCGGCGCCCACGACGATCACGTCGTAGCGTTGGCGCAGTACACAATCTTCTAATACTCTCATGTTTCAACAAGGTGGCCTAGACGAGCAGGATCACAGCGAAGGCCACTTCGAAGATAAGGCTGGTGCTGTTGGACTGGGTGACGGCATTGTCCAACACGAACATGGACACGGCTCGTGCAGCGGCGATTCCCACGTTGGCGATGCCGAGCATTTGGTAGGCGACCGGGTCGTTGAGCAGTAGCGGCGCGAGTCCCAGCGCGATGAATAGTCCGCCGAGGATCGCACGAATTTCCGAGATGCCGCGCCCGCCAGGGGCTTGCAGGCCGGTGAAGCCAAGTACTTGCCGGGGGCGTATTAGCGAGAATACCCCAACGCCAATCGTCGCCAACGCCGAGGCGATTTTAAGAACTTGTAGAGTCGGCATAGCTATACTCCTAAATGTTTTGACCACGAATCTACACGAATTTTCACGAATGGGTCAAAAATAAGTATGGAGTCGTGGAGATTTGTGGTGAATTTTGATGAAACAGGGCGGATGCTTACGGCGTCGATACTCGTTTGCATCCGCCCTGGTATTCAATGATCAGCGTTGGCTCAGGCGTCCAGCAACCCTTTGCGCAACCCAAGCGGAAGCGGCGCCGGGCGCTCGCAGGTGCTTTCCAACGTCACACGGCGGCCTGCGTCGGCGGCGTCGTGGATCGCGTGCATGATGTCGAGGACGTGGTAGGCTAGTTCGCCGTTGGCGCGGTGGGGGCGCCCGGAACGCAGCCCGTAGGCCATATCCGCCACGCCGATGCCCCGGCTGTTCTCCGCGTAGCCGTGCGTGAGCGGGATGTCGCTCCATTCGGATGCGCCCGCCCGCCGGACGCGCACCGGCCCGCCGAAGGTGTTGGGATCGGGGACGCTGAGCGTGCCCTCAGTGCCATAGATTTCGATGCGCGGCAATTCGGCGGCCCATACGTCGAAGCTGGTGATGATCGTGCCGACCGCGCCGTTGGCGAATTCGAGCGTGCCGACGACGTGCGTGGGCACTTCCACCTCAACGACCGTGCCGTGCAGCGGTTGGCTGGTGATCGTGCGGGTGGGGAAAGTGATGCGCGTCGCGCCGCTGACGTGCTGCACCGGCCCCATCAGATTGACCAGCGCCGTGAGATAGTACGGCCCCATGTCGAACATTGGCCCGCCGCCGACCTTGTAGTAGAACTCCGGGGCCGGATGCCAGCTTTCGTGCCCGTGGCACATCATGAAGGCCGTCGCGCCGATCGGTTCGCCGATCCAGCCGTCGTCGATGAGCTTGCGGCAAGTCTGGATGCCGCCGCCGAGAAAGGTATCCGGCGCGCTGCCGACCCGCACACCTTTTGCCTTTGCCGCCGCGAGCAGCGCCTTGCCTTGTTCGCGCGTAATGGTGAGCGGCTTCTCGTTGTGCACCGATTTTCCGGCTGCCACCACCGCCATCGCCACCTCGTAGTGCGCGTTGGGGATGGTCAGGTTGACGACGATCTCGATGTCGGGATCGGCCAGGAGTTCCTCCACTGTACAGGCGCGCGCGATGTGGTGTTTCTCCGCCTGCGCGCACGCTTTCTCCATCACGAGGTCTGCGCACGCGACCGTATCCAGAATCTCGAAGACCTTATCTGCCTGCAAGTATATCCCGCTGATATTCCCGCAACCAATCACACCAATTTTCGTTTTAGTAGTCATGTTTTCTCAATCCTTTCAGGATGCAAGATGCAGGATGCAGGAAAATTCTGCCTCTTGCCTCTTTACTTGCTCGCCCACATCATCCCGCGCTTCACCATTTCGAGCGCCTCAGGCACCTCGAAATCCTTCGCCACGTGGCCGACCGAGGCGTAGAAGACGCGGCCCTGGCCGTACATTCGCTTCCACGCGACGGGCATGACGACGCCATCGATCCAGTAGGCGTGATCGCCGTTGAAGGTCGTGGTCGCCAGCACCTCGTTAGAGGGATCGACGTGCATGTAGTATTGCTCTGAGTGCATATCGAAATCCTCCAGGCCGGCCACGATAGGATCGTCGCTGATGATGTTGACGCGATAATCGATCACGCCTCCGGGGTGCGCGACCCACTGCCCACCGACCATGAACTGGTACTCGACGTTGTTGCGGAATGAATCGCCCATGCCGCCGTGCCAACCGGCGATGCCCACGCCGCTCTTGACGGCGTCCAGCAGGCCCTGCTCCTGCTCGCGGGTGATCGTGCCCATCGTCCACACCGGCACGATCAAGTCGAGGCCCATCATTTTGTCGGTGTTTAGATAAATGTCGAGGTTGTCAAAGACTTCGACGGCGTAGCTCTGGGATTCCAGATACGGCGCGAAAATCGCCACGCATTGATCCGGCTCATGACCCATCCAGCCGCCCCATACCAAAATTGCTTTTTTCACTTTCGATTCAGACATGCCTAGCTCCTTAAGCCAATATAATATTTAGCGGGGAATGTCGGCAGGACATCCCCTGCACATCTGGGTATATTTTACATCGAAACCGAGACGGCGAAAGTCTCAACGCGCGGCTTGCGCCAGTTGCCGACCCAACGTGCGGCAGGCTTCCATCGTGGCGGGCGTTGGCCGTCCCGCTGATATTACGGTGTTGCCAACTTTCGTTCCCATCTGCCTGAACAGGTCTTCAAAGGGTTGTTTGGCCCGTCCGCCGCCGCCGTGCGAAAGGAAGAGCGCGTAAGGTTTGTTTGACAGCCGTGTCGGGTTGGCCTTTTTGCTGAGATACCAGTCATCCAGGAACACCTTCAGCGTGCCTGCGAAATAGCTGAAGTAATCCGGCGTGCCGAAGGCGACGGCATCGAATACACGGTATTTGTCCATCGTGATGCGTTGCTCGTTTGCGTTGATCAGCGTCATATCGGCCCCAGCGGATCGTACGCCCTCGGCGACGGCCTCGGCCATCGCGCCGGTGTTGCCATATTCTTGCGAATGATAAAGTACCAAAATCGAACTCATCTACACCTCCTCGTAAAATAGTCGTTCGTCTTAACTGCTGGTGAATGTCAATCTACGATAGATCTGACAAATCAAGGTCGCACCCGAAGCTGGCGACGCGATCCAGGAACGTTTGGGAAAATGGGACTTTCTCGCCTTCGTGGATAATCCATTGGGCATTGTACATATCCTGATGCAGATTGGCGAAGATGACGAAGTAAGTATCTGTGGCAGTCAGTTTGAGCAGCACACACCGGACTTCTGTGGGCGGGTAGGGGATAGGGCGGCCCATACGGAAGCTACTGCTTGTCGTTGTGGTGGACGGATCATTATAGCTGGGTGTATTCAGGATTGTGTCTGTGATGCGATCGCTGGCAGCATAGGAAGTGGGGGGTGAGCTTGGGTAGCTACTGGCGGTCTCGTCCACGGTATAGTAGGGTGAAGCGTCGCTGTACGTGCGAAAATTCATCTCTTGGGTGAAGTTGCCAGGCGTGCGCGCTTTCACCACTTGTTCGATAGTGACCTGTTGCCCCCATGTCCACCCCCGCTGCCTGATGTAACTATTCGTGATGTCTTCCCAGGTTGCAGGATTTCGTCCGGGACTATGAGCTAACGCCAGCGTTAACCCGATGATGAGCACAACTGCCGCGACCAACGTGCTGAACACCATCCATGTCCGTTTCATAGCACTTCCTTTCAGACATCGTGACAATATGATTGTCTACTGGAGAGTAAAATAGTCAATACACAGGCCCCGCAAACTTTGCGGGGCCTGTGTGCAGTTGTACAGGTGCGTTGCAGACTCAGGCCATGCGGACGCCAGTTAGTTCCAATTCCTCAGCGAAGTGGCAGGCGACAACGTGATTGTCTCCCATATCGCGCAGTTCAGGTGTTTCGACGCTGCATCGTTCTTTTGCATAGCGGCAGCGTGGGTGGAAGTAGCAGCCCGGCGGCGGATTGGCAGGATCGGCGACTTCGCCTTCCAGGCGGATGCGATTTCTGCGGTCGCGCAAATTCGGATTGGGGATGGGTACGGCGGACATCAGGGACTCGGTATACGGGTGCAACGGGTTCGTGTAAATCGCATTTGCGTCTGCCAACTCCACCAGTTTGCCGACGTACATCACCGCCACACGGTCGCAGATGTGGCGGATGACGCTCAGGTCGTGAGAGATGAACAAGTACGTGAGGTCCATGTCACGCCGTAGGTCTTCCATCAGGTTGAGGATTTGGGCGCGCACCGAGACATCCAAGCCCGAGACAGCTTCGTCGCATACCACCAGGCGCGGCGAGGTCACTAAAGCGCGGGCAATCCCGATGCGTTGGCGCTCGCCGCCAGAAAAAGCGTGCGGATAACGCCGCATGTATTCTGGTCGCAGGCCACATTGCTTCATCGTGTCTGCTACTTGATACTCCATATCCTTGGGCGAGTACATATCATTGACGCGCAGCACCTCGCTAATAATCTCGAATACGTTCATGCGAGGATTTAAGGACGAATACGGATCTTGAAAGATCATACGGATATCTTTACGGTACGTTTGAAGCTCTTTACGGTCAACTTTAGCCAGGTCAACGTCCGTCCCATCAGCGAGTCGATAGAGGATACTTCCGTCAGTTGGTTGGTAAGCCCGAACCAAACAACGCCCCACGGTTGTTTTTCCACACCCAGACTCTCCTACTAGCCCCAGGGTTTCACCAGGCCAGATGAAGAAAGACACATCGTCGGCTGCCTTAACGTATCCACTGATTTTTCCGAAAAGGCCCTTCACAATCGGGAAATACATTCTCAGGTTATTGACTTCTAGCAGTGGTTTACCATTTTGGGATGTTGAACTAAGTTGGCTTTGTGGTGTTTGCTCGGTCATTGTGCAATCCCCCCCACAGAATTTTTAACGTCTTTATCAAACAGTAAGCAGTGAACCTGGTGGTTCTCGTTAAGATTGATGGTTTTCGGTTCAACTTGAGAACAAATAGGCATGGCCTTGGTGCAACGCGGGTGGAAAGGGCACCCCGACGGGCGGCGGAACGGGCTTGGAACCATGCCTCTAATCACTTCCAATTTCTCACGGGTGGCGGTCACTTTTGGAATAGAGCGTAGTAACGATTGTGTGTAGGGGTGCTGCGGGTCATTGAAAATCGTGTGTACGTCACTGTATTCAACGACATTGCCTAAATACATCACGGCGACATTGTCGGCGATTTCTGCCACCACACCCAGGTCATGGGTGATGAACAGGATTCCCATATCGTAATCTTTTTGCAGACTCTGCATGAGGTCGATGATTTGGGCTTGTGTCGTTACATCCAACGCCGTTGTCGGCTCATCGGCAATGAGCAAGCGCGGATTACAGGATAGCGCCATAGCGATCATGGCGCGTTGGCGCATACCGCCTGACAGGCGGAATGGATATTCATCAATGATACGCTCCGGGCGTGGAATACCCACGAACTTTAACATCTCGAGTGCACGTTCACGCGCTTGATTTTTATCAACTTTGGTATGTAGCATGACGGTTTCCATGATCTGGTTGCCCACCGTATACATAGGGCTAAGTGAGGTCATGGGTTCCTGGAAAATCATGGAAATGTCTTTGCCGCGGATCGAGCGAATGGCACGTCCCTTCGGTTCCAGGTCACTGATGTGGACCTCCTCGGTCTGGTCTTGGCTTTTCTTGCGATACATAACGATATCGCCATCGACGATTTTACCGGGGCGATGGATAATCTGTAACAGGGCGCGGGCAGTGACGCTTTTGCCGCATCCGCTTTCCCCCACCATACAAAGGGTTTTACCACTGTGAATATCAAACGTGACGCCATCTACGGCTCGCACGGTGCCTTCATTGGTAAAAAAATGGATTTTTAGATCTGTAACCTGAACAAGGGTAGTATTATTGTCAGCCATATGGAGTACCTTTATCTATCTCTTTTACTGATATGGATCCGCCGCATCGCGCAGACCATCACCCAAGAAGTTCAAAGCCAGAACGACGATGACTACCGCCAAAGCCGGGAATAATAGCCAGGGGTAAATCGCGATGACAGCCACTTTTTGCGTATCTTGGAGCATCACACCCCAGCTAACGACGGGAGGCCGCAATCCCAATCCCAAAAAGCTCAAAGCTGTCTCACCCAGGATCATGCCGGGAATGGAGAGGGTAATGGAGGCAATAATGTGACTCAAGAAAGAGGGGAGCATGTGCTTAGTGATCATACGCACCCGTGGCACACCATCCAATTGCGCAGCCATAATGAAATCTTCTTCGCGCAAAGCCAGGAACTTGCTGCGCACCACACGCGCCAGGCCCATCCATCCAACTATGGACAAGATAACCGTGATCATAAAATAAACCCTGAGCGCGCTCCAACTCAATGGAACCATGGCCGCCAGGGCCAACCAAACCGGCAGGGTCGGTATGGACATCAAAATTTCAATCAGGCGTTGGATCAGGTTATCCAGCACTCCGCCCACCAGGCCCGAAATGCCGCCTACCAAAATACCAATTGTAAAGCTGATGGCTACGCCGACCAATCCTACGGTCAGCGAAACCCGCGCGCTATAAATAATGCGGCTGAAAACGTCGCGCCCGCTTTTGTCCGCGCCTAGCAAATAAAAGGGGTCTCCGGCATTAACGGGTCCGACCAGGTGCAGATTACCGGGGATTACCCCCAAAAGTTTGTAGGGCTCGCCGCGATTAAAAAACCGGAGCGGAATGATGACTGATTCATCAATCTCCCAGGTCTTCTTGTACGAAATGGGATCGCGTTCAAATCTGTAACCATACACGTGGGGGGCCAGTTTGCCATCACGAAAGAAGTGAATCATCTGTGGCGGCGCATAAACATATTGTTCGTTATACGTTGTAAAATGGACGGGGGCAAAAAACTCTGAAAAGATCGCCAGCATGTAGAAAAATATAACGAGCACTCCGCCGAAATTTGCCAACTTGTGCTTTCTAAATTTCCACCACATGAGCTGCCATTGCGTCGCCACTTCTACCCGAACATCACTCTCTGAGGCCAGTTCGCCACTGGCACGATTGGCGAGTGCTAGGTCGATTTCATTTACGGTCATCGTGATTTACCTCTCTCTATCAGGAATTATTGGAGGCGGATGCGTGGATCAAGCATAGCCAGTAAAATATCTGAGACAAATGTGCCGATCACGGTCAAGATACTCAACATTAAAATAAAACCTGCCGCCACGTACATATCTTGGGCTTTCAGGGCGTTGAATAGAACCGGTCCAGAGGTCGGCAGGTTTAACACAATAGAAACGATCACGTCACCGGCGACGAAACCTGGCAATGCCCACCCGATCGTGCTGATAAATGGATTCATGGCATGGCGCACAGGATATTTCCACAGCAACCGCCCCTCCGATAAGCCTTTGGAACGCGCTGTTTCCACATAAGGTTTGTTGAGTTCATCGAGCAGATTCGCCCGCATTGTGCGAATCAAGCCGGCTGTACCGCCCAGGCCAATGATTGTCGCCGGAATCCATAAGTGCTTCAGCATATCCATGAATTTTGCCATACTCCACGGCGCAGAGGCAAATTCCGTAGAAAACAAGCCAATCATGGCCTGGTCGAAATATCTATACGTGATAAACAGTAGAATAAGAGCTAACAGAAAGTTTGGCACTGCCAGGCCAATAAACCCGATAAAACTGAAGACGTAATCTCCTAGCGAGTATTGGCGGACGGCAGAATAAATGCCGATTGGCAAAGCCACTGCCCATACCAGGATCATACTGGCGAAGGACAATGCGAAAGACATCGGTAAACGTTCTGTGATCATCACGACCGCATCACGTTTGTAAACGAACGAATAGCCAAATTCTCCCCTGGTGAGAATTCTCCCAATCCATTTAAAGTATTGAACGTACATCGGTTGGTTGAAGCCATACATCTCCCGCACTTGCTCGATGTATTCGCTTGATATCGTGGCGCCGCCGGATGAAGCGGCCACAAGCTGGTTGACCAGTGTGGTGACATAATCACCCGGTGGGAGTTGGATGATCGCAAAAGAAATCATTGAAATCACCCATACGGTAAAGAGCATCGAAAGAAAACGCCGAAATAGATATTTCCACATGATATTCTCCTTGAGAATGCTTCGCAGGGGATGTGCTCCGGCGAGATTCTCGCCGGAGCACATAGAACCTAAGAACCTAAGCGCTTACTCTTTGATGAACCATTGTTCGGGGTAGGTTATCTTTGCTACGCCCTCGGCCCACCCATCGTACCAGGTGTCAGGTATGCCACCCATGCGCGAGTTGTAGGGGTAGTACATGTCGCCTGGTCGAGAGATACCCAGTACGTAGAAGCGTTCCTTGGCCTCTTGCAGAACGATCCGCATCTTCTCGATTTGGCGTTCCTGTGTCGGCTGCATGAGCACTTCTTCGTACTTGGCATAAGCATCCTTTGCCCATTGCGGCGGCTCAACCTGGACGCTGTCGGTCTCATCGACTCGCCAGGCGTACCAGCCACGGGCGAAGTAAGCCTGATACCCATAGAGCGGAACGTAGTAGCGAGGATCGAGGATGGGGGTAATCCCGGCGCCGCCTTCTGTGGTGAAGATGATGGTTTCGATCGTGTTATCCTGGCGCGCAACTTCGTACGGGTCACTCGCAATCGAATTCAAGAGCACCTTGACGCCAACCTTGTCCCAATACCCAATCAACAGTTCCGCAACCTGAACCCAGTTGGTGCCGTAGCTGAGGTCGTTCTGGACGGTGAAGATGGTCTCAAAGCGTTTGCCCTGATCATCCAGGTAGTAACCATCGGAACCCTTACCGTTGGTGAAGACTTTATCGAGGTATTCGGTCGCCAAGGCAGGATCGTACTCGATGTACTGGGTGTCCATTCCCTCGATGTACAGCGGGCCATCGTTGTTCGGGGCCTGTTGCGCGGGGGTACCCTGGCCGTTGTGGACGATCTCGATGATCTCCTGGCGGTTGATCGCGTGCGACATACCGATGCGGAAGTTGATATCCGCAAAAACGCCGGCCTTGTATTCATCGGCAACGGTCTGGTTGAAGTGGATCGTGTTGGTGTTGGCGCCATCAGACTGGGGGTAATAGATGCTGATCGGCTTGCCTTCGTTCATGGCGTCGTGGTAGATAATGCGGTTTTCGTTGCCCGGGTCTTTCAAGACATCGATATCGCCGTTGAGCATCGCGAAGGTGCGGCTTTCGGCATCCTGGTAAGCGATGCCCAGGATGGAGTCGATGTAGGGCAGTTGGTTGCCGCTGGTATCGACTTTCCAGTAGTACGGATTGCGTTCCAGCCTGATCTGCGTCCCTGTGCCGATAGGTTGTGTGGTGATCCAGGGATAGAGTGAGGGTTTTTCGGGGTAGAGATAGAACGCTTCGGGGTCGCCCCATCCACCGCCACCGTACTTGTTGAACAAGGCGATCCAGTCGGCCACCGTGCCATCCGCCGCTACCAGGTCATCCACGTTCTCGTTGTATTTCTTGTGGAACTGTTGCAGGTAGTGCTTGGGGAACTGGGCGAAATAACGGCCACCCCACTGCGCCAGGGCGTAGAGGAACGTACCGTAGGGTTTCGGGAAGGTCAGTCTGAAGGTGTAATCATCAATCTTCTCGAATTTCATATCCTCGCCCTGGCCGGTAGGAATCCAGTCGGCGCCAGGCCCACCGGGGCTTAGATCGGGGTCGAACAGGACGTCTTCGATGTAGAACGCGATGTCGTCGGCCGTGAAATCCACACCATCCGACCACTTCATGCCTTTGCGCATGTGGAAGGTGTAGGTGGTCACATCGTCGCTGACATCGATGCTCTCGACCAGGTTAGGCTCAACGCCGCTGAAATCGGCCTTCCAACTGACGAGGTGCTCCCAGGCAGCCATAAAGAGGAACCCACCCCATGTGGCATTGGTGCCAACCATACCAAAGCGCATCTCGCCGCCGTATTGACCCGTCTCAACGAGGGGTTCGATGACTCTTGGTGTGGCCGGCAGGCGCTCATCTACGGGGGGCAGCTCGCCCGCTTCTGCCTTGGCGGTCAGCATTGGGGATTCCTTGTACTTGGAAACCGGAACAGCCGGCTCTGCGGTCTTTGGCTCTTCCGTTGCGGGTACAGCGGTAGCTGCAGGCGCTTGCGTTTCGGGAGCTGTAGTGGGTGTTGGCGTGGCGCAGGCGCTCAACAAAAGGACTACCAAGATCAGGATGTTAAAAGCAGCATACTTACGCATGTCATACTCCTCCTAGTGAATTTTTGAAATGGCTTTTTTCCACGAAAAGTTACTTGGTCAGTATTTGGTTATTATAATCGATAGTTACCTCCTTATAGTTGGTGAAGCTAGATGATTGGGTGCGAGAACTTTTGTAACAATGCAAAACGGCTTACACGCAGTGAGTTCCCTTCCGGTAACAATACCGGTATCGTTACCGGAGTCTTCCTAAACTATAACACAGCTTTTTTGCTATGTCAATAGATTTTTGGATCGTTTTCTCGGACAACCGGTGGAATCACGTACAACCAGATTTGTCATAATGGTTGTGGTGGTTTTCGGCTGTTCTGGATTCATTGCGCGGGCAATCAGTTGCCGCACGCCAAGGATTCCTAACCAAGTTTTATAAACGTGAATCGTGGTTAATGCCGGCGTTATTTCTTTTGCCATATCGATGTTATCAAACCCAACGATGGAGAGATCAGCAGGCACGGTCATACCCATATCTCGCGCTGCGTGCGTCGCGCCGATGGCAGTCAGATCGTTGCAGGCGAAGATGGCTGTGATTTCGGGAGCACGCTGCAAGAGTTGCGTCGCGGCGCGGTATCCCTCCTCTCGATTAAGCCCCGATTCTTCGACGTGACGTATGGGGATGTTATGCGCTTCAAGCGCACGACTGTATCCGATAAATCGTTCGTTGATGCTTGGCGGGGAATTGTTGGCCCAACCAATGATCCCAATGTCTGTATGCCCTTGTGCGATGAGATGATTGATCGCTGTGGTGGCTCCGGCGATGTTGTCGATCACCACGCTATCGAAAGGTAGATTAGGCGCGTAGCTATCCACGAGTACAATCGGAATATCGACACGCTGTCCAAGCAATCCGATGGTATTCTCAATGAACGTACCTGCCAGAATCAATCCGTCGACGCGTTGCTCGGTAATCATGGATGGCCACACGACGGGGTGATTTGAGCGGTCGACCTCAATATTGGCAAACATCAAGCTCAAGTTGCGGCGGCGACACTCACTTTCGACGCCAGCTTGAATGTAGGAGTAAAAGGCATTGACCTCGAAGGGAAATCCATAATCATGCTTGGTTAGCAACCCGATAATTGACAGGGGGTTTTCGTTAATGTCGTGGCCATTTTCCTTGAGGGGGTATCCCAGCGTCCGCGCCGCATCCAGCACGCGCACGCGTGTATCCTGGGCAACGCTAGGACGGTTGTTGAGCGCCTGGGAAGCGGTACCGATAGATACGCCGGCCAGTTTTGCTACATCTTGAAGCGTGATGGAATTTGCCATAGCCTCGTTTTTAGGTGGTCATCTGAACTTTCATTGAATAGTTCAATTTTAGCTTAAGAATTACGTTTGTCAACAGGGAATTGGGCGATTGTTGACAAATTCAGGGAGTCTCTATTCCACAATTATGCCAGCGAGTGTTTCTGGTACTGCACCGGCAAACCTCCACAGAGGTCCTACGTCCTGGTATATGAGGCCCCGCGCGTACTGTGCGGGGCCTCTGTTGGAGCATATTCAGGTTAGGATTACCGGCGAGTTATTTCTTCGCCTTCCACTCGGCGTACTGCTTCTCGACTTCGGCCTTAATGGTATCGAGACCGGCAGCCCTCAAATCTGTGATGAATTTGGGCAGCTCGATCGCGGGATCCACGTAGCCGGTCTGTAGCGCTCGCATCATACCGTCGCTGACAGCATTCACCGCGGTCAGTTCGGAAGCAATGGGTTCGGTGCGGAAGCGGAAGCCCAGCGCGACATGGTCGATCGCGTCGTTGGAGTACTCGATGAGCATCCGGTTCTTGTCCGGGTCTTCTTTGTTGGTCACCAACTGAAGCATCGTATTGCCGACCGTCCACGCGCCAGCGTGTGCGCCGTACCATGCGCTGTTGATGAGGTTGACGCGGCCATCGGGTTCCTTTTCCCAGTGCACACCCTCGACGCCGAACAACTGCATGTTGATCAACTTGGGATCGCTGTGCAAGAGGTTGATGTACTTCATTGCCTCAACCGGGTGTTCGGACATCGCGGGGATGGCGAGCATGGAGCCGCCGGCGTGAGTGGTGATGTTGACCTTTGGTTGGCCATAGATTTCGGCCAATCGTAGGTCGGGATTGCCGGAGGCATTCATCATCTCCTGCGCCTTGATGTTGTTCCCCTTCAGCGGCATCGGTTCGATGAAGAATTGACCAGCATTCAGGTATTGGCTCGTGTCAAAGGTCGTCAGGCCGGCATCCGGGTGAATCCAGCCCTTGCTATACCATTCGTGCATTATGGTCAGACGCTCTTTGGTAACATCTTGTTCCATAATGCTGAGGATGGTCTCGTCCCATACGCCATTGGCATCGGGAGACAACTTCATGTTGATCAGTTGCCCATTGACGCCGCTGGCGAGGTCTTGTGGCCAGGGCGAAAAGCCATCGCGGCCATCCGTCAGGTAAGGATACTGGTCTGGACGGGCGGCTTTGGCCTTTTCCAGCCAGGGTTCCATATCCCGGTAGCTCTTGATCTTGGCGGCGTCTTCGGCGGTGAAACCGATTTCTTCGGCCAATGCGACGTTGTAGAGGAACCCTTCGGGAACGGTCAGTTCCTTGTTGGTGGGAACCGCATAGTTGATGCCGTCGATCTGTGTACCGGTGATGAACGCGGGGTTCAGGCTGCTCAGGATACCCTGCCCATATTTCTCCAACAGATTGCCGTTTGGCCCGTTCGGGTCATTCAGCGGAGTGAACAGCCCTTCGGAGGCCAACTGCATGTAGTAATACCAGTCAGCAGTGAAGAAGATGTCTATCGGTTCACCGGCCTGGATACCGGTAACGGCCTTGGAAGCCCAGTCACCCCAGCCAATGACGCTAAAGATCACGTTAGCGCCGATGAGCGGCTCGATGTATTCGTTGATCGCAGCTTCGACCAGTGAGCGCTGATCGGTATCCCCAGCGCCGACAATGTAGTAGCGGAGCACGGCGGTTTCTGCAGGCGCTTGGGTGGGCTGTGTCACTGCGGGTTGGGCGGCGTCAGGGGCCGTCGTCGGAGCGGCAGTTGGCCTGGAACAAGCCGCGAGGGCGCCAGCGAGCGTGGTTATGCCGGCAAGTTTCAAAAACTGACGGCGTGTAAATTTGGTATGCATAGGTCTTCTCCTTCCTTCATATGGGTTAACAATTTTTGCTAAATATGGTGCTGCATTTTGAAAACAAACCGATTCATTGTTTCTGTTACCCGCTGGCTGTTCTCTACCTTTGCCGGATGCGGGTTTGGGGCCACCTCCTTTCTGCTTTCGTAAAATGGTCGTTTCTTACAGCGAGTCGCTGACTCGCCATATTATTAAGCTTAGAACCTATCCGAAAATGCGCCCTTGACGCACTAGAATCGCTCGCAAGGGTAATTTTCGGATAGAGACTTATCCTTTGACCGCGCCGATCGTGAGACCTCGGATAAAGTAACGCTGGAAGAACGGGTAGGCGAAAATAATGGGGCCGACCGTGACTACCGCCATCGCCATGCGGAACGTCTGCGAGGGAAGTTCGGATACGTTGACCAGACCCGACATCTTGTCCGCATTTTCAAGCAGGAACCGGATATTGTTCAGCGTTGTGTAAATGGTAAACTGCAAACTGTAATACTTCGCTTCGTCTACCAACAATAGAGCGTTAAAGAAGTTGTTCCAGATGCCGATTGCGCTAAACAGAGCTACTGTTGCCAAACCGGGAACTGCCAGCGGCATGACAATTTGGAAAAGCGTGCGCCATTCACTGGCGCCATCCATACGGGCCGATTCGATGATCTCGTTGGGCACATTGGTTTGGTAAAACGTGCGCATCACAATCACCCAGAATGGGCTAAATGCGGAGGGTAGGAACAAGGCCCACAAACTGTTATGGATTTGCAGAATCTGTCGAGTCACCATGTAGTATGCCACAAGCCCACCGCCGAACAGCATGGTAAAGAAAGCGAAGAAGGTAAAGAAGGTTTTGAACTTGAAATTCGGGCGCGACAGCGGGTAGGCATACAGTCCCACCATAAGAACCGACATGAAAGTACCTGCCACTGTAGAAATAATCGTGTTTTTGTAGGCAGTTATGACGATTGACCCCTGGCCGAAAAGGAATGAATAGGCCATCGTGGAAAATTCTTCTGGCCATAGCCGATAGCCATTTGAGAGAAGCGACGCTTCTGATGTGAGTGAAGCGATGACAATGACGTAGATGGGAATCAACGTCAAAATACACAAGACCCCTAGCAAAATCGCAAATACCGCATTGGTCGCCGGAGAAAGCGCCAGCATATCGCGTGTTTTTTCTCTCGGCGCGAAGATCTTACTCATAAATTTCGGTTCAGGTTTGATCGGTATATCCATTTTGGTTCAACCTTTTAGAATAAGGCCATTTCTGGTTTGGCTTTACGTACAATGGCATTCGTGATCAGTATGAGAATGAAGCCGACAATGGATTGTAAGAACGCGGCTGCTGCAGGATAGCCAAGCGGCAAATTGCTCCTCAGCATACTATACACAAATACATCCAAAGTCTGTGTGACATCCCTGACCAGCGCTGCGCCATTCGGAAGGGTATAGAACATGTCGAAATCCGATCCAAAGATGCGGCCGACCGCCAGAATCTGCAGCAGCACGATCACCGGGATTAGGTGCGGTAAAGTGATGTGTGTGAATTGCTTCCATTTTCCGGCGCCGTCAATTGCCGCGGCTTCATAAAGCTCACGATCGATACCGGTGATGGTGGCAAGGTAGATAATAGACCCATTGCCCGTATATCTCCAAATATTGGCTATCAGGAAAATGAACGGCCAGGCTGCCTTTTGTCTGTAGACTTCTATAGGGGCAAGTCCCATAGGCGTGATGATGCTGTTGATAATGCCCTGGGAGCTACCCAAAGCATAAACGACATAGGCGACCACAATCCACGAGATAAAAAATGGCAAGAAAAAAATCGAGTGATAGAACTTTGCTAAAAACCGGTTTTTCAGCTCGAATATCATAACCGCCAAAGCTACAGCCAGCACCAGGCCTACAACCATAAAGAGCAGGTTATACATCACTGTGTTGCGGATATATGTCAGTGTGGCATTGATATTCGTTGGAAGGGTCAGATATCTAAAGTTGTCGAGTCCAACCCAGGGGCTTTGAATCAAGCTGTAGATAAACCTGTTTTGAATAAAAGCATCTTCGGGTGGTCTTACCAGCCTATAGGTTTTAAACGCCATCACGACACCCGGCATAGGCAGATAGGCGAACAAAAGCAGCCATATAGCGCCCGGTAAAACCATGATCAGATAAGAAAGGTTGGTGTAAACCTTATCTCTGTTCCATCTTCTTTTCTTGGGTGAAATTGGTTTGGCGGCGGACTTGGTATCTATGGCAAACCCCCTTTCTCGTAACGTATTTGTGTCATGTGGGGACTGAGTTCTCTCGATTTATTAACATCCGGGTGATGGGTGGAATTGGCCTTGAGACCGGTCTCTTAACAAGGATGTTTCACCGTCGAAGCGGAATCCCAGGTTACGCACGTGCATATATTGTGCATGACCAGGCTGGTTGTTGAGCGTTTGGGGAGCTACGCCTGTGCATATACCGGCTAATTGTGCTAAATTGTGGAGCTTGCCAGAATTTGCCATACTCTCATTGTTTAGGCGGTCAAGTGAACTTTCACTGAACAATTCAATTGTAACCTGAAAATCGGGTTTGTCAATAGGCAATTTCGACTTTGGACAGCAGGTTTTTTTCCCATTCTCGTTTTGTCCACTATGGCTTTTCGCAGGCATCAAGCTTATTTTTTACGGCGATTGAAACAAGAAAAGCCCTCCCCGGAGATACTCCAGGGAGGGCGTATGTTATGACCGGTTGTCCGAGGTCGCCGCGCTGTTAACGGTGTCCGTCGCGGTGTGGGACAACCCGAGCGTCGTCAGTTAATTGGACTCGGCCAGGAACGCGTCAAACTGCCTTTGAGCTTCGGCCTGGACGGCACGCAGCCCGGCGGCTTCCATCTCGGCGATCATCTTGGGCACCTCAACGGCGGGATCCGAGACGCCGGTGATCAGCCCGGTCCAGTACTTTTCAACGATCACCTGTAAGGCGGCGATCTGGCCTTCTACCGGGGTGACGTCGAAGGCGAATCCGATGGCGTTGGTGGACTTTAAGTCCTTGTACCCGTCAAAGATGACTTCCCACATCTTGGGATCGACCGTCACACCCTCCGCGGCTTCCACCGAGCTTAGGGAGTACGACCCCTGGGAGAAGGCCCAGGGCCTATAGTTGCCCCGGCCCCGCTCGGTCACCAGGACCGTGCCGTCGTCCTGATAGTTGAAATGGACGCCCGGTACGCCGTAGCGGAGCATGTCGCGGTACTCGCGGTTGGTGTTGACCAATTCCTGATACTTAAGGGCCTGCTCCACATTCGGCGAGCTGGCGTTGATGGCGTTCATTGCCCCGCGAATAGAGGCCGTGGACAGATTGGGGCCGCTGAATTTGCTGATCTTCACCACGACGCCGGTGCTTTGGGTCCAGATGGCGTCAGCGCCGTAGAAGCCCTGGCCTGCCCATACGGGGGAGTAGGGGGCGGTATCCAGGGTAGCCGCGTCGGGGTTAATATAGCCGGCCTTGTACCATTCGTGCACCGCAACCAGACGATCGTAAAGATCCGGATGCTCAAGCGTCACCACGATTTTATCGGCCTCTGCCGCACTCGCCGAGTAGGGGATGCCCAGCATAGTGCCGCGGTGGATGTTGTCGAACTCGCTGGTTAACCCGCCCACGCCGCCGCGGCTGATAAACATCGGATACTGAGCCCTTTCCGCGCCGGCGACGCCATCGTCATAGGCCTTTTTCGCCGCTGCCAGGTACTTCTCGATGTCGAAGAAGCTCATCTTGTCGGGGATCGGCATCCCTAAAACGTCCTCGAACAGCGCCTTGTCCATCACCCAGAACAACTCGGCGGCGTAGTCTTTCTTCACCGGGATGGCATAGATCTTGCCATCCACCTTGGCGCCTTCCCAGACGATTTCCGGCATGGTCGCATAGAGCTGGGGCGCCACGGTGGGCAACAGGTCGGTGAGGTCTGCAAAGTAGCCGGCGCGAGCCTGCGTGGGGAAGTTGTTGAACCATTCGGCGGTGAATGACATGTCCCAGTCGTCGCCGGCGGACATGGCCAACATGGTCCGCTCGTTGTCGTAATACAGGGTCGTGACCTTGACGTTCAACGCGGCCACCGAGATATCGTTGAGCCTCTCCTCGACCATGGCTTGTTCGGGCGGTACCTGCCCTGGGTTGCCCATGATCCAAATGAGCTCCACCGGTGCGGCCGCAGGGGGTAGAGTCGGTTGGATTGGTTGGCCCGGTTCGGCAACGGTTGTGGGGGCAGGGGTGCTGCGACCACAGCTGGCCAACGGCGCGGCGACCAACAATACAAGCAGTATCAACAATAGGTTTCTCTTCACTTCGAACTCTCCTTTCAGTTTTTGATAGAGGGAACTATTTGGTCGATTACAAACGATGGTTCAGGTCTAGGGCAAGACGTGCACCTCCTTTCGCTGGGGTTCGCGTTGGTCGCGGGAGGCACTTGTGCCTCCCATTAAAGACAGGGAGATTACCCCTTAATCGCCCCTATGGTCAAACCTGTGATATAGTACTTTTGGAAAAAGGGATACGCCAAAGCGATGGGCAAGACGGCCACCACGACGATGGCCATGCGCACTGCCTCCGTGGGAAGCCCCTGGAGCGTCTCCGCCGGCAGCATAAACTGCGCATTGCGCACCAGATCCTGAATGGTTCGCTCAATGCTCATCAGCACGTATTGCAGCGGATACATATGGGCATGGGTGGACTGGATGTACATCAGGGCCGGGAACCAACTATTCCAGTAGGCAAAGGAGAGGAATAGTCCAATGGTGGCCAAGCCTGGGAGGGATAAGGGCATCACGATGGAGAAGAAAATCCGAAACTGGCTGGCCCCATCGATTCTAGCGGATTCGATCACCTCCTCGGGAATCGTAGTTTGGAAGAAGGTGCGCAATATGATGATGAAAAAGGATGAAGTCGTCAGCGGAAGGATGAGCGCCCAATAGGTGTTGCCTAGCTTCAAAAACTGGGTGTTGACCATGTACGAGGCGACCAAGCCACCGTTGAACAACATAGGGATAAAGATCAGAATGGTTAAGAACTTGCGGAAGGCATAACTCTTACGCGAGAGTACATACCCCAGGGTGGAATTCAGGAAAATCCCCAGCAGAGTCCCAATGACGGTGACGCGGACGGATACTAAAAAAGCCCTTCCTACATAGTTCTGCAACAGCCACAGGTAAGAGTAGGCATCGAAGGTCCACTCGTCGGGAATAAAACGGTATCCGTACATCTGGATAGACCGGTCGGAGGAAAGGGAGATGATGATGACAAAAACCAGCGGCAGTGTGGCAGCCAGAGCCAGCACAATAAACACCGCAGAGAACAGCGCATTGACCGGGCGGGAGACGCGGTTGAACCGCACCACGCTGTCCAGCTCGCGCCGGGGTCGAAAAAGGCTCGTGATATTCCGTGTTGTCATTAGAATAACCCCCTTTCCGGATCCAGCTTTTTGACGACAGTATTGGCGGCAAAGATGGTGATGAACCCGAACACCGATTGCAAAAAGCCGGCTGCGGAAGCAAAACCGATATTGTTCATCTGCATCAAGGCCTTGTAAACATAGACGTCGATGGTCTGGGTGACGTTAGCCAGTGCGCCCTGATTTCTGGGCATAATATAGAACAAGCCGAAATCCGAGTAGAATATACCGCCCACGGCGAGGATAAAGAGGATAATCACCATGGGCTTGAGCATGGGCAGGGTGATATGCTTCACCTGCTGCCACTTGGAAGCGCCGTCCACCACGGCGGCCTCGTACAGCGTAGCGTCGATGTTGGTGATGGTGGCCAGATAGAGGACCATGCCGTAACCCACGTTCTTCCACATGTTGACGCCCACCAGGATGTAGGGCCAATACTGGGGTGACATGTACCACTGCACCGGATCGCGCCCCACGGAGGTGAGGACCTGGTTGACCAGGCCCCTGTTGACGCTCAGGAACGCCATGCCGAAATAGCTGACCACCACCCAGGATAGGAAATAGGGCAGAAAGATGGCCGTTTGGCAGACCTTAGCCAGCCTTTGTGAATAGAGCATCGACATCATGATGGCCAGGGTGAGGGGCACGACAACGCCCAGCACAATGAACACGATATTATACCCCAGCGTGTTGCGAAAAACGATGGCTGCGTCTGGAGTGGTAAAGAGATACCGGAAATTATAGAGGCCCACAAATTCGCTGCGGAGCAGGCTGACTATGAAATTGGCGCCCCTGATGGGCCGGTAGCGGACAAACGCGATGATAATGCCGAACATAGGGAGATAGGCGAAGAGGATATACCAGACAAAAGTTGGCAATGCCAACAGGCTCAACTCCAGGTCATCGATACCAAAAATCCGTTTCAACCGGGAGCCTGCGCTGACCTGGGTGCGGGGCTTACTGAGACTGCGCTTGCGATGTCTATCACGTGGTACTTCTTGTTGTGTAACCGAACCGCTCATAGCTCCAAGTACTCCCTGTGTGTGTGAAAGAGAATTGAGGCTTCAAGAACCAGTCCAATTGTGAACAGAGCCTATGCGTGTGTTAATAAGCCGTATTCACCGTACTTAGAAAGTTAATTTTACTTACCAAGTATTATAGCGCAGGTTGTGGGATTGTCAAGACGAAGTTAAGCGTTTTTACTGGCGTACCTCGATTTCGAGCAGCCATTTGACCCATTTGTTACCTTGTTGCTCTGGAAGGACCGCACGAAGTGGGAATCCATGTAAGGCCGGCAAGGGTTCACCCTGCCATTCGTAAGCCAGGATGTGGCGATTTCCGTCGCGGATCACATCTAGCTCCAGCCGCGCCGTGTATCCATCGGCGCCGCGTAGTACGATGTCCGAGGCGTTTGGTGAAATGTCAGCCATATCCAGAACATAGTTCAGCGGGACGCCGGCCCAGGTTGCTTCATCTTGAAAGAAACCCGGGCAGACGAGCAGCGTGCGCACGGCGCGTTTGGGCATACAACGCAGTTCATCGTAGGTCAGGCTGAGGGGGTTGCCGACTGCACCGCTCACGACCAGCCGGTACTCTGCCGGGTCGATCTCCTGCATCGTGCCGGTGACGTGTAGATTGGTCGTTTCGTCCAACTTGGCATATCCAGGAATTACAGCGGGTGGCGTCGGCGCGATAACCGTGGGCAGCGGGCATAGCGCGGGGGTGCTCGTTACAGACGTGGCGATATCTTCCACCGGTGTTGACGTGGCAGTCGGGGATTGCGCTGAACAAGCTGCCCACATCACGGCCATCAACACCAAGACAAGGTAGACAGCGAACCCTTTTCGAGATTTCATATTCAAGTCAAAATCCAACCGCTTGCCCATCCTTACGCCAATCTGTCCCGGTGCAGTACCCATTCTCCAACCGGTAGATCAACTGCGCGCCGCCGAACCGGCCCGGCGGCAGGTCTGCCATGACGTTGTGCCCGCGTCGCCGCAGTTCGTCCACTACCTCTGGCGCGAAGCCCGGCTCCAACGAGAGCTTGGTCAGATCCTCCTCGATATACCAGCGCGGCGCATCGGACGCCGTCTGCGGGTTCTGTCCGTAATCCACCAACCGCACCATCATCTGCACATGACCCTGCGGCTGCATGTGTCCGCCCATCACGCCGAAGCTCATCACGGGTTGGCCCTCGCGTGTGATGAAACCCGGAATGATTGTGTGATAAGGCCGCTTGCCGCCAGCGACGCGGTTAGGATGACCCGCTTCGAGCCGGAAGCCCGCGCCGCGATTTTGCAGGCTGATGCCTGTGCCGGGAATAACGATGCCCGAGCCAAAGCCCATATAGTTCGATTGGATATACGACACCATCATCCCCTCGGCGTCAGCAGCGGTGAGGTAGACCGTGCCGTGGTCGGTGGGCAACGCCGAGACTGGGAACTGCACCGCGTCCATCCGGATCTGCCGTGCGCGCTCCGCCAGGAAATCCGTGTCCAGTAACGCTTCCGGCGGGACTTCCATCCACGTGGGATCGGCAATGTGACGGTGCGCCTCCGCGAACGCGATTTTCATCGCCTCGACTTGTACGTGCAAGCTGTCGGCGGAATCCACCGGATACCGCGCCAGATCGCAATGCTGCAAGATGCCCAACGCGATGAGCGCCGCAAGGCCCTGTCCATTCGGCGGGATTTCGTGCAGGCAACAGTCGTGGTATGCCTGCGCCAGCGGCGTGACCCATTCGGGCGCGTGCGTCGCCAAATCGTCCTCCGTCAATAGGCCGCCGGTCGCTCGTGCGTGTGCGGCGATTTGTTCTGCCAGTGCGCCGCGATAGAACGCCTCGCCTTTCGTCGCGGCGATGAGTTCCAGCGTGCGCGCCTGGTCTGGGCAGCGGAACATCTCACCGGGGTGGGGGGCGCGGCCAAGCGGAGCGAAGGTCGCCGCGAACGATGGGTAGGCTGCGTAACGTTCCGGCGCTCTGGCCCACGCCTGCGCCGTAATCGGCGACACTAGGAAGCCGTCGCGCGCGTAGTGGATCGCCACCTCGAACAAGTCGCCGAACGGCAGCTTGCCGAAGCGCGTCGAGAGCGCCGCCCACGCGCTGACCGCGCCGGGCACGGTGATCGAATCCCATCCCGTGACCGGCATCAGCGCCAGCCCGGCGAATCGCTCCGGCGTGAGCGCCCGCGGCGCGCGCCCCGAGGCATTGAGGCCGTAAAGCTGCGCGCCATCCCACACGATGGCGAAGGCGTCACTGCCGATACCGTTGCTCGTCGGTTCGACGACGGTGAGTGCGATGGCGGTCGCCAGCGCCGCATCTACGGCGTTGCCGCCTCGTCGCAGTGCGTCCAGCCCGGCCTGCGCCGCCAACGGCTGTGACGTTGCCACGACGTTTGGCGCCAAAACCGGCATCCGCTGTGAGGGGTAGGGGAAGTCCCAGGAGAATGGTTGCATTTCTCGCCTCCGCTAATCGTCAGATTGTGCTTAGGGTTCGTAAAAATATAACTTCCCGTTTTTATGCTCGAAGCCCCGTCCCCGGGGCGCTCTGCGCGGGAACTTATTCTTTTGCAGTCCCTTAGTCCGGCAGTCCCAACGACGCGCTTCCGAACCATCAGGCTCTTTGTTAGTCCAACTATATCGAAACATGCTTCATTATACACTGCTACCGGCAGGTTAAAAAGTGTATCGCGGGTCGATAATTTGGTCAAGTGCAGTATAATGGCGCGAGCATCGCCCAAAGACCGGAGTCCACCATGCGTCTGTTCTGGCAATTGATCAAACTAGGCTTCCAGCAGCAGTTGAGCTATCGCGCTGCAAACCTCGCGGGGCTGGCGACGAATTTCTTCTTCGGGTTGCTGCGCGCTTCGGTGATGATCGCGCTGTATGGCGTTCGCTCCGAGGTTGCCGGCATCCCGCTGCAAGCCGCCGTCACCTATACGGCGCTGACGCAGGGCATTATCGCCTACCTTTCGCTCTTTCATTGGTGGAACGTGATGCTCGCCGTGCGCAGCGGTGACATCGCCTCGGATTTGCTCAAGCCGATGGATTACTTTGCCTTCTGGTGCGCGCAGGATATCGGGCGGGCGATTACGCACTTTTTCCTGCGCGGCGTGACGATCATGCTCGCCTACGCGGTCTTTTTCAGGATCACCTTGCCGCAGACGTTGGCGCAGTGGGCGGCCCTGGGCGTCGCGCTCCTGCTCAGCTTACTGGTGAGTTTTGGGTGGCGCTTTTTGATCAACCTGACGGCGTTCTGGACGCCGGACGCGCGTGGCATTGGCCGGATCGCTTTCAGTCTCTCCTGGTTTCTCTCCGGCTTCCTGATGCCGCTGCGCTTCTTCCCCGACTGGTTCGTGGCCCTGTGCCGGCTGACGCCCTTTCCCGTGATGGTCAATACCGTCGTCGAAGTGTACCTGGGCACGCTGCAGGGGCCGGCGCTGCTCGCGGCGTTGGGCGAACAACTCCTGTGGGCTGTAGGGCTCTTCGCCGTCTGCCAGCTTGTGATGCGCGCCGGCGTGCGCCGGTTGGTGATCCAGGGGGGGTGAATGGGGCACAGCCTGAACTTGTATCGCCGTCTTATCTCCGTCAACATGCGCGCGCAGATGCAGTACCGTATGGCCTTCCTGCTCGATCTGCTGGGCACGGGTATTGGTACCGCGGCGGCGTTCGGGACGTTGGCGTTGATCTTGCAGCGTTTCGGCAACATCGCCGGATGGACGTTGCCTGAGATCGCCTTCCTCTATGGGACGGTGGAGACGGCTTTCGGATTGATGGATATGATCTTCAGCGGGTTCGATCCCGGCGTTTTCGGGCAGCAGGTCCGGCGCGGTACTTTCGACCAGGTCTTGCTGCGCCCGGTGAACGTGACGCTTCAGGTCCTCGGCTCCGACTTCGCCTTGCGGCGACTGGCGCGCATCGCGCAGGGTGGACTTGTCCTCGGCTTTGCGCTGCTGCGCGCCGATATCCACTGGACGGCCCCCAAGTCGCTTTTCGTGCCCGTCATCGTGGCGAGCCTGGTCTGCTTTTTCGGCGCGCTCTTCATCATCGGTTCGACCATCACCTTTTGGACGGTGGAATCCATAGAGGCCGTCAACATTTTTACCTACGGCGGCGCGGAGATGATGTCCTACCCGATGAGCGTATACAACAAGTGGCTGCGACGCTTTTTCACCTTTGTGCTGCCGGGGATTTTTATGAATTACTACCCGGCGCTCTACATCCTGGACAAGCCGGACCCGTTCGCTATGCCCGCTTTTGCCCCATTCCTTTGTCCCGTCGTTGGGGTAGGGATGCTGCTGGCGGCGCTATTGTTTTGGGAATATGGCATCAGGCATTATCAGAGTACGGGGACATGAAGCGGTCAGCCGTCAGCCCGCAGCGATCAGCCAGAAAACTGATCCCGCAGGCTGAGAGCTGACTGCTGAAAGCTGAAAGCTACTATGATCATCACAGTCCAAAACCTGTCCAAGCACTTCAAAGTTTACCGGCATCACCGGGGCGCGTTCGGCGCGCTGCGGAACTTGTTCACGCGCGCGTACAGTGTGGTGCGCGCGGTGGATGACATCAGTTTTGCCGTCGAACCCGGCGAACTGGTGGGATATATCGGCCCGAACGGCGCGGGCAAGTCGACGACGCTCAAGATGCTCACCGGCCTGCTCGTGCCTTCCGGCGGCGAGATCGTCGTGAATGGGCGGACGCCGTGGAAGCAGCGCCGTGCGCACGTGGCCCAAATCGGCGCGGTATTCGGCCAACGAACGACGCTGTGGTGGGATTTGCCCGTGATCGAGTCGTTGGATTTGCTCCAGCATATCTACAAAATTCCGCCGGATCGCTTCCGCCGTAACCTGGATGAATTTCTCACGCTGCTCGATCTCGAACCTTTTCTCAATACGCCGGTGCGCTCGCTTTCGCTGGGCCAGCGGATGCGGGCCGATCTGTGCGCCGCATTGCTGCACAACCCGCCATTGCTTTTCCTTGACGAACCGACCATCGGCCTCGATGTGGTTGCCAAGGAACGCATCCGTCAGTTTATCCTGCACATCAACCGCGAGCGCGGTGTGACGGTGCTCCTGACGACGCACGATCTGGCGGACGTGGAGAAGCTGTGCCGCCGCGTGATGATCATCGATCGCGGGCGGCTGCTCTTCGACGGGCAACTGGAGACGCTGCGCGCGCGGTTCGGCGGCAAGCGCGCGCTGATCGTGGACATGGCCGAGGATTACGCCGCCGTAGAAATCGCGGGCGCGACCGTGGTCGCCCGCGAGGATGGCTACGAGGGCGAAAACACGCGCGTGACCTACCAGTTCGACCGCGAGGCCATCACCGCCTCGGAGCTAATCGGGCGGCTCTCGGCGCGGTATCGCATCCGCGACCTCGCCGTGCGCGAGCCGGACATCGAAGACACCGTGCGGCGGATTTACGAAGAGCGGTTACTGGCATGAGGTTGAACCCCTTTTGCTCGGAGGGAATCGCCAGATTCCCGACCCTGACGCATTGTCGAGGATCTGCCGGTCCCCTCTGAGCATCGTGCGTACTAGCTTAAGTTGCGCCCTTTGCCGGAGTCGCTGATGGCGATCAATGCTTCCGGGTACGGCGCGAAGAACGTCTGCCGGGCCAGGTACGGCTCTTTGAAGCGCGCGATCCACGCGCCAACCAGGCTGACGGGCACGCTCAAAGGTACTTTCTCGGCGCGATACTTTTCCAGCGTGTCCAGGAAGTAGGCTTTCTCGTCGGATGTGAGTTTCTCGGAGAAGTAGCCGAGCGCGTGCATGAGCACGTTGATCCCCGCCGTGCGCCGTGCAGGACGGGCTAGCGCCTTCCATAGATGCTGCTCGTAAGCGGCGATGGCCTCGGCGGCAGGCTTTTTGGCGTGGTTGGCGACGACTGGCCCCATCAGCCGGTACTGGCTTTCGCTGTAGGCCAGGAGCAGGAGCTTGTTGTCGGTGTGGAAGCGCATCAGTTCGCGCATCAGGCCGGAGGCCTTGACGGCACGGAAATCCGCCAGGGCGAACAGCGCCGTGAGGAAATGCTCGCGGATCGTGAAATTGGTTAGCCGTCCCTCCTCTTCGACCGGTAGATGCCCGTATCGTTCGAAGACGGCCTCGGCGAAGAACCCGCGTCCCTTGTTGGTGGACGCTGCGCCCTTCTCGATGCCCCGGTAGACCTTCACGTCCTTGATCCCACACGAGGGCGAGCGTCCCTTGAGAATGAAGCCATCAATATCCGTGAGCGAGTCGAGATGCGCCGCCGCAAAAGTCTGCATCTTCTCGGTCACGTCTGCGCCGGTGGCCGGTTGCAGCAGGCGCGGTTCGTCATTCACGAGCACAATCCGCACCGGCTCGCGCGGCACGCCCAGCCCAATTTCCACTTCCGCGCAGACCGGCAGATAGGTGACGAAGGGTTCGAGTTGCTGCACGAACGCATCGGGGATCGTCACGCCGTTGTAGCGACACGCGGCAAACCCCAGACACTTGCTGACAACGCTATTCGGGCGCGCAAACGTTCTCATTTTGTCACTCCTCTTGGCACTTGCACACGTAAACTTTAATAGTACACGGATCGACACGGATTTCGCGGATAAAAATTAAGAAATCCGTGTGTTCCGTGAAATCCGAGTACGAAATCCGAAAATGGCTCTTCAGCCGAGCCTAGCTCATGTTGTCCGTTGACGGAAACAACACCGGCGCGATAGCCGTCGGATTTCCGGCGTGATCCACGATGCCGAAGCTGCCTTTGTAATCCCAGTTGGCCCAGGCGATGTCGTACTCGGCGAAGACCGACAGGATGTCCTCGAACCACGCGATGCGCAGCGGATCGGGCGTGCGATCGAAGCAGCCGAACTCACCGCAGTAGAGCGGCAGGCCGGTGCGCTCGCGCACGGCAAACGGCTGCGCCAGGTCCGCGACGATGGTACTGCGGTCGAAGGGCTGGTTCCACTCGTCCATACGCGCGAGCAGTTCTGCGCTCAAACTCGCCAGGTCTTTATCGGCGATGGGCTGGCCGGGATAGTGGACGGGGCCGTTGTACGTCCCGCCAATGGCCCACCAGGGGGCCGTGTAGTGCGTGATGAACATCGGGAAGTAGTAGTGGAAGGTCAAGATCATGTTTGGATCGTCCGGCGGCACGGCGAGTTTGAGGAAGGTGTGGTGCTGGTTGAACCAGTTGGAGCCGAGGACGATGGTACGCGCAGGTTCAGTCGCGCGAACGGCATTGTAGCCTGCCAACGCCACGCGATTCCAGTCCTCTGGGTCGCGGGCGACGGCTTCGTTGAGCAACTCGTAGGCGACCATATCCGTAGGACGGTGGCCCAGGTGCTCGGAGAGCTGCCGCCATAGCCACGCAAAGCGCGCCGCTTCGGTGGGATCGGCGAAGAGCGGCGGGTCGCTCTCGTCGAGAAAGTAGTGCGTCCGCAGGATATGCAGATCGACGATGGCACGCAGCCCGGCGTCGGCGCACCAATCCAGCGCCGCATCGAGCAGCGCGAATGCCTCCGCGTCCTTGTGGCCTGCCTCATCCCACATCTGCTCCTCGTCGATGGGAATGCGCAGGTGATCCAGGCCCATCGTCGCAAGTTGTTGCACATCCGCCTGGGTAAAGTAAGCCCGGCGCGCCTCTCCCCGCTGCTTGCTTTGGCTGAGCCAGTGTGAAATATTCGTCCCACGTCCAATCGTGAAAGTCATGGTCTTCTCCTGAAAATAGTTTTGAAAATGGTCTGATAGTCGTTAGTCGAATAGTCATATAGTGCGAATCCAAAGTCAGACCTTCGACTATTGACTATATGACTACCTGACTACTTGACTATTGACTAAACGATTACCGCCTCGATATCCATAAACTTGCAGACTTCGAGCAGCGCCTTCGTATAATCACCGTGAATCATACTGGCGTGGTGGACGAAGCCCTCTTCGACGAGTGTGCGGTACAGCTTGTCGTGATCTGCCACTGCCACCCAGCCCCACGTCCCGGCGAGCGTTTCCTCGGTGGGGACGATCGTTCCGGTTGTGATGAGCATCTTCCATTGGTTGTCGTATTCCGCCAGGCGGCAGAAGGTGACGGCGCCGGGCTTGATCTGGAATTGATTCAGGCCGGCCATCGGATCGCAGCTATCCACAGGCGATTCACCCTTCATATCGCGGCGCGAGCGGAGCGCCGTCTGCTGCGGATCGGCGGCGAGGCAGGTTGGCGCGTTGCCGCAGTGCCACGCCAACAGCCAGTTCGGATTATCGCGGTGGCGGATCGTCCAGTCGATGAAGTGCGGGACCGTTTCGCCGAGCGCGACGCGCTGCTCGATCAGCATCGCCAACGCGCCGAGGATGTCGGTCTCGCAGGCGGTGAGCATCCCCTGACCGGTCAATCGTCCATAGACGGCGCACACGGAGATGCCCATCAACCGCTGCGCCGAGGGCCAGCACTGCATCGCCATCGCCGAGAGCCGCGAGCGCTGCCAGAAATCGCGTAACGCCAGCTCGAGTTTCGCCGCGTTGATGAGGTAATCGTCCGCCACGGTGACGGCAGCGACGCCGCCCTGAATCTCGGCGACGAGCGCCTGCACGCGCGCGTCATCGTCGGTATAACGGTGTGCTGCGTCGGTGATATCCGCGAGGTTGCTGTAGATGACGTTCTGTCCGAATTTGCGGATGAGCGCGGTTTCGTCGTAGCCGACCGTTTCGAAGGTCGGCGGGCGCACGCCCACGTGTCCGAGCCGCGCGTTCTTCATCCCCTTGATGGCGGCGACGGCGCGCACGAAATCTTGCACCTCGTCCAGCAGCTCCGGTTCGTCGGGGAAGAAGAGGCCGGCGTAGCGGAAAGCGATCTTGCGCCGGTACAGCCCGGAAGCCATCGAGAGGTTGCCGCAGTACGAGTCGGAGACGCGCGAGAGGCCGGCGTCATCCGGTGCGGGCGGCTCTTTGGTCGCGTAGAGCAGCACCGGCACGCCGAGCAGTTCGGCCACCTTGACCGCCGAGCGCTCGTCCCCAAAATCCAGCGGGCAGAGGATGAGGCCATCCACGTGCTGGTTCCGGAAGTACTCGGCCACGACTTCGGCCTCGTCCAGTGTGTTGACGGTGCCGTGGGGCGTCAGGCCTTTTTCGGCGTCCAACGTCTTCCCGTCGGGGGAAGGCTGCGGGACGACGACCTCCATGCCTTTGACGTGTGCGAACGCCGCCAGGCTGTCATCGCGCATCTTCTGGCACCAGGGCGTGAAGCGGAAACGAAACGAAGGCACAAAGCCAATTTTAACGGTGAACGGAGTGGTCATAGTTGGTTGTCCTTATGTGAGATTTGTGAAGATTCGGTACCGGGCTAAGGCCGGTTATCGTTTGGTACACGGATGAGCACGGATTTCACGGATAAGATCAAAAATCCATAGAATCCGTGTAATCCGTGTACGATTTTCTTACGCGAAGCGCTCGAAGCGATCTTTGTCCGCTTTGCAGATGGGGCACTTGAGCGGCGGTTGCGGGCGCGCGCAGAGGTAGCCGCAGACCTTGCAGCGCCACACCGGGATGCCGCTGCGCGTGAAGCCGACCAGTTCCTCGTCGTGCTCGTGGTCTTCGGCCTGCGCGGTTGGCCCGCCCAGGGGGCGGCGCTCCGGCACAGGTGTCAGTTCTTGCTTGCCGTCGCGCACCGCGTCGGAGACGTAGAGCGCGCAGAAGCACGCGCCGTATTCGTCCAGGTCGGGATCGCGGTAGTCGCACGGGCAGATGATGTCGAGGTCCTTCTCGCGGATGCCATCTGCCAGACGGCAGGGACAGGCCCAGTAGCCGTAGCGCGCTTCATTGATGAGCAAGCTCTCCACCAATCCGAGGGTGAACGACTTGTCGGGATTGAGATTGTAGGCCCCGGCCTTCGCTTCCCGGTCCAGCCGTTGGTACAGCTTCTCGATCTGTTCTGGCGTGATGGCGTCGCTCATAGGCCCAACACCTGCTTTAGTTCATCGGTTTTGAAGCCGATCACACATTCTGTGCTGTCGATGACGGTCGTGGGAAAGGAGACGCGCGGATTCCACGGGCGGATTTCGTCCTTCACTGCTTCGCGCTCATCGCTTTCCAGCAGATCGACGTAGACGAAATCGAAGGCGACCCTTTCCTCTTCAAGGAACTCGCGTGTTTTGCGGCACCAGATGCACGTCGAAAGCCCGTAGAATTTGACATCATGTTCTTGATGGACACCGGTTACACTACCTCTTGGCTCTGTCATGGTTGACTCCTTTTGTACGATATTTAACGACTTTATCGCTATTTTACACCTTGATGGGCAAAAGGTAAAGGGTGATTGGTAACTGGTAGCCGGTAATTGGTAACTGGGTTGTAATATGCACTTATCCCCGATTCCTGATTACCGATTACCGATTACCAACCCCCGATTATTGATTATCCCTCTCGCAAAAACGCCTTTACCGCCGTCATATATGCCTGGAACGCCTCGCGGCGGGTGCTGTGGCCTGCGCCAGGGATGTGGGCTATCTGGATATGCGGGTTGATCTCCGTGGCTTCTTTTGCCATTGCCGGCGTCACGATAGCGCCTTTCTCCACGTCGGCGGTGATGAGCAGCGTGGGACAGCGCATCCCGGCAGCGATTTTTCGCCAGGGCGGGCGCTGCTGCGCGAACAATTGGAGGATGTGGAGGCTCACTTGCTGCTTGGAAATGGCCCAGTTCTCCAGCTCTTCTTCGGGCCAGGTGGGGCAATCCTTACGACATTGCGCCATCAGGCTTTCCAGGGAACGCTGTTTTTGTTCGATGATGCGTTTTTGCCATGCTGTAGCAAAGGTTTTGCGCTGCTCCTCCGTCATCGTCTGGCGCGGACTGTTGTCATCCCACCAGCCGGGATCTTCCAGCAACGCCTTGCCGATCAACTCCGGGTACTTGTACGCCGCATACGACACCGTCGCGCCGCCCATCGAGTGGCCCAGCACGGCGGGCTTTTCCAGGCCGAGGGCACGGATACAAGCCGCGAGGTCGGCGGCAAGATCCTTAGTCGCATAGCCGCTCTCCGGCGCGTCCGAAAGGCCGTGCCCGCGCGCATCGACCATAATCACGTCGAAATCGTCTTTCAGCGCGTGCGCCACGGGCGTCCAGCACAGACCGTTGTCGGTGACGCCGTGACACAAGACGAGGGCGGGCTTCGTCCCGTCGCCGGTGCGCCAGTAGTGCTGGCGGATGCCGTTGGCTTCGATAAAGTCGTCTTTGAAGGTTGACATAAGGGAGGCTCCTTTGGTGATCGTCTGATAGTCGTTAGTCTGATAGTCTTTAGTCAGGTCGTTGTGTCTGCTGTGGCCGGTCTCCTGACCGAGCCGCTGTTGGACTTATTTGCTAATGACCGCATAGGTGTTCTCGAATTCGTCCCAGGCTAACAAGAATTCGAGGTGTGTGGCCGATTGGGGCGCTTCGTCGAAAAACGGGTCATTCAGGTAGACGTAGTGTTCGTCTATCCCTGTAACCACCAATGCATGGCGAGTCATTTCCTCCCAGTAAGGCAGGTGGATCGTGTTGACAAAGGCAATGCAAGGTTCTTTTTGCGTCAGGTGTTGACGCAAGTCTTTCATCGTTCCGCTTTTGTACAGGACGTGCAGTCCCCATTGCTCAAGTCGTTTGATGCGCGAGGCGGGTACGCCTAAGTCCGGGTCCATATCGAAAAGCCGGGTGATTTGTTCCGAGGTCGTTGCGTAGTCCAGATAGTCCAGGATCATCAAAATGCACGCAACCAGGCAATCTGCTCTGTTAAGCTGTTTCTGGTGAATGACGGGTAACCAGGGTTCGAGCGTTGCGTTTGAGTTCATCAAGGCCTCCGGGGGGCAAAAGGAGTTTGCCGGTTTCCGCATCGACGTCAATGTGCCCGACAATGCCTAGCTTTCCTTGAGTTGGATATGTCATCACTACAGGCACACGCCAGTATAGCTGCGTTTCTACCTGGATGAGTGAGGGTTGCTCGCCTCCCATAAGGTAACTGAGTTCATCCAATATGAAACGGCTGACTTTACGCTGCGCCGTCTGCCCGGTGATCTGCACTTTCAGAGGAAGGATTTGCACTTTCACGAGCTGGTGTTCGGTAAGATTGAGCTGTTCCAGGGGATGCAGAGCGCCATTTTCGTACCTTGTGCTGATGGTTGTTATAGAGAGTGGGTCTCTCACTTTTGTTTCCATATCCGGGCCTCCACTTTTTGACCTTATAGCAGATCTGACAATACATTTCCGATGCCTGTATTACCAATAGTTTACCATATTTCCAGCCCTATGACTACCCCAGTATCGATTTCATTGTGGAGATTTTCCTCGGTAACTTGTGCTAATAACTCCGCCAAATCGAAATTGACTTCCGTCAACGGTGTCTGCGTGGCGCTCTCGTCTGCCGGTTTCATAACGCCTCGCGCGCCTCGATCTTCGTCTCATCCAGCGCCAAGCCCAGCCCCGGCAGTTCCGGCAAGGCGATGCGACCGTACTCCGGCGCGTACTGTGGCTTGTGGAAGAATTGCTTGCGCGCCTGGTGGCGGACGAGGTATTCGACGTAGGGGACAACGGCCGGCGACTGTGATCCGGCGACGTGGAGCGCCGCCAGCAGCGAGTGCCCGTGCGCGACGACGGGCGCTTCGAAAGCCGAGGCCAGCGCGCAAATCTTCACCAGTTCGGTGATGCCGCCCGTCCAGTCGGGATCGGTCTGCACGAAGTCGATGGCGTTGTTGACCAGCAGTTCCTTCACCTGCCAGCGCGTGTAGACGTGCTCGCCTGTCGCCAGGTTGACGCTCGCCGTGCGCTTGAGCCGCTGGAAGCTGCCGACGCGCTCCGGCGGCAGCGGTTCTTCGACCCAGGTGATGTTGAGCAGGTTGAGGTGGTGGAGCATCTGGGCAGCGTACTGCGCGTCCCAGCCCATGTAGGCGTCGAACATCAGCGGGTAATACGGTCCCAGCGCCTCGCGCAGCGCGTAGGCCAGCGCCACGTTCTTCGCCATGCCGGCCTCCCCGTCGCCGGGGCCGTAGCGGAAGAACCACTTTTGCGCGGCATAGCCCTGATCCCGAAACTCCAGCGCGATCTCGGCGGCGTTTTCCGGCTCGACGCTGTAGCCGAGCATGCTCGCGTAGGCCGGGACTGTGCTGCGCGTCGGCCCGCCGAGCAAGCGGTAAACCGGCTGACCCCACGCCTTGCCCTTGAGGTCCCACAGCGCGCAATCGACCACACTCACGCCGGTCATGAACATCCCGGAGCGCCCGTGGCGGTGCAGGCGGATCATCTGGTCGTAGAGCAGCTCCGTCGCCAGCGGGTCGCGCCCGACGAGAAAGGGCCGCAGGAACTTGTGGATGATGAACGCCTGGTAGTCCTCGATGGGGCCGAAAAGCCCAGTCACGCCCTCGTCGGTGAGGAGTTCGACGTAGATTTCGCTGATGATCTCCGGGCCTTCGTCGCGCCGTCGCCCGGACATCGCCTGCGCGTTGAATTCCGGGTAGATGTCCATCATCTGCGCCTGCCGGTCGCCCGGTGGAAAATACGGCCCGCTGTACGCGCCGCGCACTTTGAAGAGGGAAACGTCGGTGATTTTCATAAGACCTCCAAGATGCAGGGTGCAAGATACAAGATGCGAGATGCAGGATTTCTAATCTTGCTTCCTGCCTCTTGCCTCGTTATACTGCGTTACGGCAAAGCTTTCTTGTAAAACGTGACGCCCACGCGCTGGATGTGTTCGATCACGTCGGCATCGCTGATGGCGCTGAAAATAGACACGTCAATGGTATAGGGCAGCAGCAGGTCGTCGAGGTCGTCCATAATGCGATAGAGTACGTTGCGCGTCAAGTCTGCGCCGCCGTGAAGCGTCAAATCAATGTCTGAGCCGTTCTTGTAGTTGCCTTTGGCGCGGGAGCCATACAGTACAGCCTTTTCGACTTGCGGGTAGCCGGCGAAGACGCCGCAGATTTTCTCAATCGTAGATTCTGTTAGCCCGAATTTCATACCGGTTCTTGTTCCTCGAGGTCTTCCATAGTTTGCCGGAAAACGACGAACTCGGCGACATATCGATCCAGAATGGCCGAAACGATAGCGTTCGCTGTTTCTTCGTTGTAGGTGTGGGATGTTAGATTGCGATCTCGAATCATATCCATCCACGTTTGGCCGTTTGTGAGCAATCCAACCTTGAAGGCTTCACGTGTCACATCTTTTGAGCCATACAAATTACGTACTCCGCGACTCTGGAGAAGGTCTTTGAGTGTGTTCCAGGCGAGTTCATGGGTATACTCGAAGGCCTGAATCAATCCTTGCCCTTCGAGTTTAGAAAGGGGCCGTTGTTGAGCCAATTCTGCTGCTTCTTTCACATGCGTGAAGGCGTTGTTGAAATGATTGAACCGTTGCATCCAGCGAATGTCTTGTGCGTTCATAGGGATAACCTCCGACTCTCTACATCATACTTCAACCTTACTCGTTTGTCTGTGAAAACTCCCATTGGGATAAGATAGTCCTCACTTCACCGGCCACGGCAGCGCGAGCTTCCCACCGCTCGAACCCTTGAGCCAGTAGATCATCGTAACTTGTGGCTTCATGCCGGATGTGGGCGATGACTGCGAGGCGAACGGCCTCTTCATCCAGCGCCTTGGCTGCCGCTGTGCGCCCAACGCGCCCACTGTATTTGAGACAGGCGTGTTCTGATATGACCTGTTCGATGCCTGCCGGGCAGCGTGGAAACAGTTCCCGTACCCGCTGCGCAAAGCGATTCACGTACTCTTGATCCAGGACGCTGCGTCTCTCGCCTTCCCGCAGTCTGCGCCTTTCGCGTGCTTCACTATCCTGTAGACATTCTGCTTCGGCGGCTTGTAACGCTTGTTCTTCGACCAGCAACCCCTGTCGCTCATAGCGTTTCCGCGCACGACTCCACTCCAAAACGACCGCCGACAGCGTTGACAGTTTCTTGGCCCGGCGGGTCAGGGCTGCGTCGCCAGAGGGCAGGAACACCAGATGATCCAGGTCCGCGCACGATAAGCACAACGCGCCTTTATCTTCGCGCAGGATGATCCAGGCTTTGCGCCCCAGGTCTTCGCCACACTCACCACAGGTGGAGTCGCGGTGGGAGATGAAGACTTCTATTGCATTGTCCTGCGTCATGGTTTTGCCCTTTTGCTTTTTGTGTGGCTTTGGCGCCCCCCAACGACCTTACTTAAGCTGCGCGGCGGGTGCGGCGATAGGTCTTCGACAGCAGACCCCTTTGTGTGCATTTCCCCGCCGCCGCCCGGACATCGCCTGCGCGTTGAACTCCGGGTAGATGTCCATCATCTGCGCCTGCCGGTCGCCCGGCGGAAAGTACGGCCCAGTGTACGCGCCGCGCACTTTGAAGAGGGAAACGTCGGTGATTTTCATAAGACCTCCATTGGTCTCAACCACGAATCTACACAAATCCTCACTAATTTCTTTACCATGATCTTTGGGAGGCAATAGTTCAATCCAGCAAAGAGGCGTTTTGTTGCCACCAGCTCTGTAAAGCGTAATGCAGCAGAGCGGGGCCTTCTTTAAATCCATTGAGTGAAATCCTCTTGCCATTTTTTTGTTTAATGATCACAGAATGCCTTGTTGAACTATGCCCTCTCTCGGATGTATCCACTCGGATCCTTTCCACGGCTGAGGCGTTCAGGCGCTTTTCGCGAATTAAAGACTTTAGTACCAGTTCACCTTCTTGTAACGTTATGATTTGCGTATCTGCGAGGAGGTTTACCCATATTAGTGAACCAAAGACAAGTGAAAAAATACCGACTGCGACTTCATTTTTCACCACTCCTATCCCCAAGGCCATCAGTAGAATTCCCAAACATCCCGAAAGCAGTTGGTTCCCAACAGCTCGGTGAAATGTTTCTGGCACATTGCTATTCCATAGATCGGGCCTTTTGTCAACCAGCTGTTTGATCAGCTCGAGGTATCCCTCAATCTGCGATTGGATGCGAATTGAGCAGGAATTATCGGCGTTTTGTAGCTCCAGATCGCCACTGGCACTTAGGCTTTTGATGCTACAGATTTCGCTCCAATTCAGGCGGCTCTCTCGCCCAAGTAGACTCGTGCTGATTCCAGCACCCGAAATGGATACACTGTAGCCCGACTTGATGAATTCGACAATACCAAACAGGGTAGGCAGTCCTATAAACAGAAGTACTATAGGCGCCCCACTAAAGATTATCGCTGCACAAACCGTCGCAAGGCCCATGAGGCATACCGCTACCAACATCTGGCCGCGTGTGCCGGGTGGGTAAGTATAGGTGCGCGTGAAATCTGGTATCATTTTCAAGCGTGTGTGCCTAACTCTATTTTATAACGAAGGGCCGGATTTCTCCAGCCCCTCGCCTATTCTCCCCTCTACTTCCCCTTCACCACAATGCTCACCAGCTTCTTGTTCGGTACAATCACCTTGAGCACTTGCTGGCCTTCGAGGTGCCGCTGGACGTTGGGATCGGCCAGCGCGGCGGCTTTGATTGCCTCCTCGTCCGCGTCCGCCGGGACGGTGACGCGCCCGCGCACTTTGCCGTTGATCTGCACCGGGATTTCGATTTCGTCTTCGACGAGCATCGCCGGGTCCCAGGTGGGCCACGCTTGCGTGTGGACGCTGTACGGCTTGCCCAGGAACGCCCACAGTTCTTCAGCCATGTGCGGCGCGATGGGCGCAACCAGGAGCAGCAGGGTGGCGATGGCTTCGTCCCACAGCGCGGAGCCGTAGTGCGCGGACCTGGCCTTGCTGAGCGCGTTCGTGTACTCCATCAGCCGAGCGATGACGGTGTTGAAGCCGAAGTTCTCCAGGTCCTCGGTGATGCTCTTGATGGCGAAGTGCATCGCGCGCCGCAGCTCGCGCTCGCCGAGCGTTTCGGACGCGCTTGCCTGTGCCGGCTCCGTGACGATATTCCACACGCGGTTGATCCAGCGCACGACGCCTTCGATCCCGTGGCTGTCCCACGGGCCGCCCTGCTCCCAGCGCCAGCCGAACATCAGGTACGCGCGCACGGTGTCGGCCCCGTACTGCGCCACCAGCTCGTCCGGCGCGACGACGTTCTTCTTGCTCTTGGACATCTTCTCCACGTCCAGGTGATAGAGGATGTCCTTCGCCGTCCCGCCGGTTTCCTTGCCGGGGATGGCGACGGGCATATCCTCGTCGATCAGCACAATCGTCAGTTCGCCCGCGTCCGAGGTCTGCACTTTGAGGCTGACGTCGTCGCGGTCTATGACCTCGCCACGCACCATGGCCGCGCCGCGCTCGGCGGGGGGCCACGTGGCCTGATCCTTGAAGCTGTAGACGGCGATCCTCTCGGCTTTGAAGGCCGCGCCTTCCCACGTCCCGGTCACTTCGACGCAATCGCCGCAGCGCGGCTCACCCAGGATGATGCCTTGATTGCGCAGTTGCAGCATCGGTTCGTCGAAGTTGACGATGCCCGCGTCGCGCAGTGCCTTGGTGAAGAAGCGCGTGTAGAGCAGGTGCATGACGGCGTGTTCCGCGCCGCCCGTGTAGGTATCAACCGGCAGCCAATAGTTAGCCTCTTCCTTGTCCCAGGGGATCGAGTCCGCGTGCGCCGGTTCACCTTCGCGGTAATAGGGGCTGAGGTAGGCGTACTGGTACCACGACGAGCACACGAACGTGTCCATGGTGTCGGTCTCGCGCGTCGCGGGGCCGCCGCACTTCGGGCAGGTGGTGTGCAGGAAGCCTGCGTGATACTTGAGCGGGCTTTCGCCGGTCGGCATGAAGTCCACGTCGTCGGGCAGCAGCACGGGCAGGTCTGCGTAGGGCACGGGCACGACGCCGCACGTGTCGCAGTAGACGATGGGGATCGGCGCGCCCCAATAGCGCTGGCGGCTGATGAGCCAGTCGCGCAGGCGGTAGTTGACCGTGGCCTTGCCGCGCCCGCGTTCCGCCAGCCACTCGGTGACGCGCTGCTTGGCGACGTCGCCGGGCGTGCCGCTGAACGCGCCGGAGTTGATCATCGTGCCGTATTCGGCGTGGTAGAGCGCATCCCGGTAGAAGGGCAGGCTGTTGAGCATCTCCATACACGTGCGGTTTTCGCTGACCGGCGGATAGATGGCCTTGCAGCGCGCCAGGATTTCTGCGTCGGCCTCGACGGAATTCAATTCGCGGACACCGTCGCTGAAAATGAAGGCCCAGCGCGCGCCGACGATCTCGTTCCAGTTGCCTTCCACCAGGTAGGCCTGCATCAGTGCGATGTAGCGGTCGATTTGCGCGTCCCCGTGCAAGGTGACGAACAGCCCCTCGCCCAGGTCGCCGACCGGCGCGGCGGTGAATTCGATGCCGGCGTCTTTCAGCGCACCGGCGAACCCTTCGCGGACGGAGCCGGGGAACGCGAAGCTCTTGGCGAGACCGTCCACCCGGTCGATCACCGGGATGATCGGCAGGCCAAACTTGACGGCGAACGCGAAGTCGCGGTCGTCGTGCGCGGGAACGGCCATGATCGCGCCCGTCCCGTAGGTGATCAGCACGTAATCCGCGATCCAAATCGGGATGCGCGCGTCGTTGACCGGGTTGATGGCATACGCGCCGGTGAAGATGCCGGTCTTCTCCTTCTCGGTGCTCATGCGCTCGATCTCACTCTGGCGGGCGGCCTGCACCTGGTAGGCTTTCACCGCGTCGCGGAACTCCGGCTTGGTGATGCGGTCCACCAGCGGGTGCTCCGGAGACAGCACCATAAACGTCGCGCCCCAGAGCGTGTCGGGCCGGGTGGTGAACACGACCAGATCGCCCTCTTCGGGTGTGGCGTCCGCAGGCAGGTCCTCCGGCGCGACGGTGAACGTCACTTCCGCGCCCTCGCTGCGTTGAATCCAGTTGGTCTGCGCGAGGCGGATTTTGTCGGGCCAGTCGATTTTTGAGAAATCCAGCAGCTCATCAGCATAGTTGGTGATCCGCCAGAACCACTGCTCCAGATCCTTCTTGAAAACCGGCGTGCCGCAGCGCTCGCAGATGTGTTCTTCGCCGATGACTTGCTCGCGCGCCAGCGTGGTCTTGCAGTTGGGGCAGTAGTCCACCGGCGCTTTCTTGCGGTAAGCCAGTCCCATCTCGTAGAACTTGAGGAAGAACCACTCGCTCCAACGGTAATAACCGGGCAGGCATGAGATGGCCTCGCGCTCCCAGTCGATCATCATCCCCATCGAGCGCAACTGCTGGCGCTCGCGGTCGATGTTGGCGAGCGTCCACGTTTTGGGATGGATACTGCGCTGGATAGCGGCGTTCTCGGCGGGCAGGCCGAAAGCGTCGAACCCCATCGGGAAGAGGACGTTGTAGCCTTGCATGCGCTTGAAGCGCGCGCGCACATCGCTGGGCGACATCGCGTACCAGTGACCGATGTGGATGTCGCCGCTGGGGTAGGGCAGCATCGTCAGCGCGTAGAACTTGGGCTTGCTGTGGTCGATCACCGACCGGTAGAGGCCATCGGCTTCCCATCGCGCCTGCCACCGTGGCTCGATGTCTTGTGGATTATAGGGGTTGGGCATGATCTCCTCCTGTTGCCATTTCATGCATGGCTGCACAAATTTTCCAAATCATTCTACCGCAATGGGCCGAAAAATCCAGCTACCCTCAGAGTGTGCCGGACTTTTGTAGCTAATCCTCTACTTTATTTTGACAGACCTGAAAAAATGCGTATCATGGATATATGTTTTACCAACCTTGTGCTGTGCATCTTACCTGGGCGCAGCCCATACTACTGTTTGAGGATAAAGGAGGCTATTGTTATGACAAATAAACGTTGGACACTGTTGATTGTGACGCTATTGTTGGTTTTCTCACTCGCGTGCAACGCCGGGCGTGTGACGCCGACACCTGCGCCTGCCACGGTTGCCCCAACCGTAGCGGCGACACCGACGGAGAAAGTGGAGCCTACGGCGACGCCACGCCCCACCGCGACCCCGAAACCCACATCCACACCGAAGCCCGCGGCCACAGCGGAACCCACGGAGGTTCCGGTCGAGGGTTTCGAGCTGGAAATCATCAACGAATCCGGCCGGGACATCTGGTACATCTACATTTCGCAAAGCGACGCGGATAGCTGGGGCGACGATTGGCTACAGGCCGACGTGATCGCCGCCGGTGACAGCTACGTGGTGACCGGCATCCCCGCCGGCGTCTACGATTTGCAGGCCGAAGACGAGAACGGCGAGATCATCGAGACTATCTGGGAAGCCGAAATCACCGAGAGCACCTTCTGGACGGTGGTCGGCGGCGGCTCGCTGGAAGTGATCAACAACTCCACCGATATCATCGCGGAGCTGTACGTTTCTACCTCCGACAGCGATTCCTGGGGCGACGATCAACTCGGCGGTGTGGCGATCAAAAGCGGTGGCTCCTACATCGTCGAAGGGTTGTCCAATGACATGCTGTATGACATCAAAGCTACCGACGCGGATGGCAACGCCATTGAATCCATCTACAACGTGTCGCTCAACGGGTGGTATACCTGGTACGTCGTTGGCAGGACAGACCTGCCCTCCAACGCGGTGTTGCGCTTCGAGGATGATTTCAGCACTAATCGCAACAACTGGGCGCAGATTGCCGAAACTGACGATGTACATTACATTCCGCCCAAAGACGGAGAATACTGCATCCTGGTCAAGAGTACCGATCTGACCGCTTGGGAGTGGTACGAACCGTTCCGCCCGGATAAGTTCGTGGCCGAGGTCGCCTGCATCCCTGATGCGGGGACGGATGCCACCTGCGGCATTGGTTTCGGTCCAGATGGGGACAACCTGTACTGGTTCGAGGTCGCACCTGAGCAGCAGAGCTATGCCCTGTTCTTGCTGCAAAATGACGAATGGCAGGAAGCGCCCATCTCCTGGACGGAGTCCAAGAACATCGTGCCCACCGGCTGGAACTACTTGAGCATCGAACGGGTGGGGGGCTACTTCACGGTTTTCGTCAATGGCGTGATGCTTGGGCAGGTGGAGAGCAACATCTTCCCCACCGGACGCATCGGCATCGGTGGAGCGAGCTATGAGGATGGCAACGTGACTGTGTGCCTGGACGACCTGCGCGTGTGGCGGCTCGAATAAGCATGGGCCATAACGAAGACGTGATTCGCGCGCTGCAAGCGGCGGCAGCAGTGACGCCCGATTCCGTGCCGCTGCAGAAACACATCGCTGACCTGTTACTGGAAAACGGCGACTACGTCGAGGCCGCGAAAACTTACCGTTACACGCTGGACCTGGCTCCAGACGACGACGCGATCAAGACGGGTCTCGCCGAAGCGTACTATCGCCAGGACAAGGTCGATGTGGCGCTGGTGATTTTGGAAGAACTCCTGCGGGGGCCGCAGCCGCCGGCCCCCGCGCTTCTGCTGGCCGCGCGAGCCTACCTCGCGGTTGGCGAACAGGCCACTGCCGCGCGCGTCTACGGGCACGCCATCGCCGCCGATCCTGCGTTGGCGGATGAAGACCTGGCGCGCCGTCTGACCAGCGGTGTGCCCGAAACCACGGCTGCACCGCCGCCGGAGAACGAGCTGGTGTTCGTGACCGCCGGTGAAGAGGCCGCGCCGCCGCCCTCGTCCGACGTCGAACGCCCGCAACTGACCTTCAAAGACGTGGGCGGCATGGACAAGCTCAAGGATGAGATTCGCATGAAGATCATCCACCCGCTCACCCACCCGGAAATCTACCGCGCCTACGGCAAAACGCTCGGCGGCGGTATTCTGATGTACGGCCCGCCGGGTTGTGGCAAGACGCACCTGGCGCGGGCGACCGCCGGAGAGGTCAACGCGCACTTCCTCGCCATCGGCCTGCACGACGTGCTGGACATGTACCTGGGCCAGAGCGAGCACAACCTGCACGCGATCTTCGAACTGGCGCGCAGCAACACGCCCTGTGTCCTCTTTTTCGATGAGGTGGATGCGCTGGGCGCGAGCCGTTCCGACATGCGCTACAGCGCCGGGCGGCAGGTCATCAACCAGTTCCTCTCGGAGCTGGACGGCGTGAACACGTCCAACGAGGGCGTCCTCGTTCTCGCGGCGACCAACGCGCCCTGGCACCTCGATTCCGCGCTGCGCCGTCCCGGCCGCTTCGACCGTGTCATCTTCGTCCCGCCGCCCGACGTGGACGCGCGGGCCGCCATCTTGCAAATCCTGCTCGCCGGCAAGCCCACGGACAAGATCGACTACGGCCGGCTGGCGAAACAAACCGAGGACTTCTCCGGTGCGGACTTGCGCGGCGCGATCGATATGGCGGTCGAAAACAAGCTGCGCGAGGCAATGCGCACCGGCGCCGTCGCCCCCGTGCGCACCAACGACCTGCTCGATGTTATCAGAACCATCCACCCGACGACCAAAGAGTGGTTCGCCACCGCGCGCAACTACGCCATCTACTCCAACCAGAGCGGCCTCTACGACGACATCCTCGGCTACCTCAAATTGCCGGGCAATGCGTCAAGTGGTCGCAAGGGATTGTTTGGATAAGCTTTCAGCGCTCAGCCGTCAGCGATCAGCCGTTAGCAGTCAGATGTTTTGGCTGAAAGCTGACGGCTGACTGCTTTTTAGGAGACTCGTGAGTACACATCTAGCCCAAGCCGAACTTTTGATGCAACGCGCGCGCTATTCGGATGCCGAGGCGGCGCTGCGGCGCGCGATTGCCGGAGATCCCACGGACGCCGAGGCGCACACGCTGCTGGCATTCGCCCTGCTCTACCAGGGACGTGAAACCGACGCACTGCTCGAAGCGCAGGCCGCGGTTCGTTTTGCGCCCGACAGCCCCGCCGGGCATTACGCCGGAGCCATCATCCTCACCGAGATGGAAAAGTACAGCGAGGCGCTTTCGGCGATCCGCACCGCCATCCGCCTGGTCCCCGAAATGCCGCGCTACCACGCCGTGATGGGTAATATCTACTTGCGCCAGCGCGAGTGGCTGCGGGCGTTGGAGGCGGCGGAAACTGGTCTGCGCTTCGATTCTGAAAACATCCAATGCAACAACATCCGCGCGATGGCGCTGGTGAAGCTGGGACGGCAAGACGAAGCCGGGCACAGCCTCGAAGCGATCCTTGCGCTGAACCCCGAAAACCCGATGACCCACGCCAACCAGGGCTGGGCGCTGCTGCACGGTGGTCATCATCAGCAGGCGCTCGAACACTTCCGCGAGGCGCTGCGCCTGAATCCGCAGTTGGGCTGGGCGCGCGAGGGCGTCGTCGAGGCGCTCAAAGCGCGCAATCCCGTCTACTGGGTGATGCTGCGCTATTTCCTGTGGATGTCGCGGCTGGGCGGTGGGGCGCGCTGGGGGCTGATCCTCGGCGTGTACTTTGCGAATCGTCTGGTCTCCGAGTTGGCGCAGCGATATCCGAACCTGATGCCGTTTTTCGTCCTGTTCAACATCCTCTACACCATCTTTGTCTTCCTGACGTGGACGGCGCGCCCGCTGTTCAACCTGCTCCTGCGTTTCAACCGCATGGGGCGGCTGGCGCTCTCCGATGAGGACGTTACCGCCTCGAATTGGGTCGCCGTCTGTCTGGCGGCGTCGATAGGGTTCTTGGGCGCGGGCGTGTTTTTGAGACAATTCTTGTTCTTGACCGCGGCGCTCAACATGTTGATGCTCGTCGTCCCTGTCGCCTCGCTGTTTAACTTTCCCGCCGGAAAGCGGCGTTGGTTTCTCGTGGCCTATGCTGTGGTCCTGGCGCTGCTGGCGCTGGTCGCCTTGTCTCTCTCCCTCAACGGTAATGCGTTGGGCGCGCGGTTGAGCGAAGCCTTCTTCTGGGGCTGGATTCTGTATTCGTGGATTGCCAACGCGGTCGCGTCGATGCGATAGAGTCTGCCGGTCGTTTGCCGACCACGAATGGAGAAACGAATAAACGAATGGGACCTGGCGCTATCAAGAAACTCGCGCAGAGCCACGGCTAAAAACTCTGAATGAATACCGGCAACACTGTGAGATCATGCATAATGCACGAATGTCGATGAGCAAGCATCCCAATTCGTTTATTCGCTAAAAATTCGTGGTCGGCAAAGCTTGCGATGAACAAACAGATTACCCAGGCCCAACTGCTTCTCCAAACCCGGCGTTACAAAGACGCCGAGTCCGCGCTGCGCCAGGCGCTTGCCGCCACGCCGAACGACGCGCATGCCCACGCGCTCCTGGCGCTGGCCCTCTATTACCAGGATCGCAACGACGAGGCGTTGCGCGAGAGCCGCACCGCCATCGGTCTGGCTCCCGACGCCGATTACGGCCACTACGTCCGCGCGCTGATTCTGCTGGATCAGGGCCGCACAGACGACGCCCTGCGCGCTATCCGCGAGGCGCTGCGTCTCGATCCCAACGACGCGATGTACCACGCCGTCGTCAGCCGCATCCACATGCGCAAGCGCGAGTGGAAGCCGGCGCTCGCGGCGGCGACTGCCGGTTTGCAGTGCGATCCGGAACACGTGACGTGCCTCAACTTGCAGGCCATGGCCCTGGTGCGTCTGGGCCGCAAGGTGGAAGCCGAGGCCCCGCTGTCGGCGGCGCTAGCCCGCGACCCGGAGAACGCGCTCACCCACACCAATCACGGCTGGGCGCTGCTCCACGCCGGCAAGGTGCAAGAGGCGTTCGCCGCCTTCCGCGAGGCGCTGCGGATCGACGCCACGTCGAGTTGGGCGCGCGAAGGCATCGTTGAGGCGCTGAAAGCGCGCAATCTGCTCTACCGGCTGCTGCTGCGCTACTTCCTGTGGATGTCGCGCCTCACCGAAGACGAGCAATGGGGCGTCATCGGCGTGTTGCACGGTATCCGCGTGGCGCTGCGGGTGGCGGCGCGCGCGTTCCCGCCGCTGTGGCTTGTGGTGTTCCCCATCCTTTTGCTTTTCCGCTTCTTCGCGTTCCTCACGTGGGTCGCGGATCCACTCTTCGCCCTGCTGCTGCGCTTCGACCGCTTTGGACGGCTGGCGCTCTCCGCCGAGGACATGGTCGCCTCCACCTGGATGGCGATCTGCTTGCTCTCCGCCGAATTCGGTGTGCTTCTCGCGCTGCTGGCGCGTAATTGGGGCTTCCTCGCGCTGACGGTGGGCGCGCTCGCGCTCCTCGCGCCGGTGGCGGGCGTCTTTCACGCGCGTAAGGGCAAGGGACGGATCGTGTTGAGCGTCTACACCGCCGGGCTGGCGCTGCTCGTGTTGCTCGCGTGTATCGCTGCGGTCATCGGGCATCCCGTGGCGCTGGGATTTGCTGCGCTGCTGGCGGTGGTTTTTGGTTTTGGGTGGATTGTGTACTCGTGGGTGGCGAATTTCGTGATCATTTTTCAGACCTGACAGATGCGTGAGGCTGAAGCCCTCACGCTAAAAGAGCAAAGCCCTTCGGGCTGGTTGTAGCCCCACAGGGGCTTCGTTCTTTTGGCCTGGCCTCTTTAGGGTCGGGCGAGAGCAGGAAAATTCGCCGGATGCACCACCGGCACCGGCCCGCCGGCAAAATCCGTTTCATCGCGGGTGATGAGATAGACGGCCTCGGACGCGGCTGCCGCCGTCGCCTGTACGGCGTCTTCGAAATCGTTCCAATCCAGGATCAACGCGGCCTGAATCACAGCCTGATCCACCGCCGCCACGCGAAAAACGCGCAAAACGTCGTGCAGCGCTGTTTTCGCCTGGGACAGTCCCAGGTGGCGATGCAGCAAATAGAACAGCGTCGTGACGCTATGCGCGGCCAGGAGTCCTTCCATGTGCCCGGATTCAACATACCCCCACACCCGCGCTGCGTCGGGGTAGTGCGGCTGGCGACGCGCCAGCACATCCAGGATCACGTTCAAATCGAACAACACTCGTAGTTTCGATCCGGGTTCAGCGCTCATATTTTTCTGCCAGATAGTCCTGATGCGCCTCCATAGCGACATCCGCCGGGAGGATGCCGCTCAAACGCCGCAGGATCGGCGCATCATCCGGCGTTTGCTTTTGGCCGGTCACGTAGCGCAGATAGGCTGCGATCAACTGTGTGACTGTTGTTTCGTGTTGCGCCGCGTACTGTTTAGTATCCTCGATCAAACGCCGGTTCAATCGTATGGTGAGTTTGCTGACATTTTCCATGTGCACCTCCTTATGCCGTACATTATACGCCATTTTTGTACGGCAACAACGTAGGGCGAATTGCCAATCGCCCTACGTTGCCGGAACGCGATGTGGAAATCGCGGCTACAAAACTGCCTGCAAATACCTTCCCGTGTAACTCTCCCCCACCTTCGCTACCACCTCCGGCGGTCCCTGCGCGACCAATTGCCCGCCCGCGTCGCCGCCGTCCGGTCCCAGGTCGACGATCCAGTCGGCGGTCTTGATCACATCCAGGTGATGCTCGATCACCAGGACGGTGTGGCCCGCGTCCACCAGGCGGTTTAAGCTGAACAGTAGCTTCTCAATGTCGGCGGCATGCAGGCCGGTCGTCGGCTCGTCGAGGATGTAGAGGTTGTGCGCGCCGTGCTTCATCTTCCCCAGCTCGTGCGCCAGTTTGACGCGCTGCGCTTCCCCGCCGGAGAGCTTCGTCGCCGGGTGACCCAGCTTGAGGTAGCCCAGGCCCAGGTCGCGCAAGGTGCGCAGTTTGTGGGTGACGCTGCGCGGGACGTCCGAGGTCTCCTCGAAGAAAGCTACCGCCTCCTCAATCGACAAATCGAGCACGTCGGCGATGCTCTTGCCCCGGTACGTCACCTCCAGCGTCTCAACGTTGTAGCGCGCGCCCTTGCACACCGGGCAGATCGTCTCCACGTCCGCCATAAACTGCAAGTGCGTGTTCAGGTAGCCCTCGCCCGCGCACTCCTCGCAGTGGCCCTCCTTCACATTGAAGCTGAAGCGCGACGCCGTGTAGCCCCGCGCCCGCGCCTCCTCCGTCTCCGCGAACAGGCGGCGGATCGCGTCGTACACGCCGATGTACGTCGCCGGGTTCGAACGCGGCGTGCGCCCAATGGGCGACTGGTCGATGTCGATGATGTCCGTCACGTGCTCCACCCCTTCCACGGCGCGATGTCTGCCCGGTAAGACGCGGTGGTCGTGCAGGCTGGCGTAGAGCTTCTTGTAGAGGATCTCGTGGATGAGACTGCTCTTGCCGCTGCCGCTCACGCCCGTCACGCAGATAAAGAGGCCCAGCGGGAACGTCACGTCGAGGTCGCGCAGGTTGTTCTCCCGCGCGCCGCGGATCACCAGATTGTGCCCGTTGGGATTGCGGCGGGCTTCCGGTAGAGGAATGCGCGCCGCGCCGTCAATGTACTGTCCCGTGAGCGAGGCCGGATCGTGCAGGACGGCGTTCACCGGGCCGCACGTCACCACCTCGCCGCCGTAGACGCCCGGCCCCGGCCCCATCTCGATGAGCGTGTCGGCGGCGCGGATGATCGCCTCGTCGTGCTCCACCACGATCACGCTGTTGCCCAGGTCGCGCAGGCGGTGCAGCGTCTCCACCATCTTGCGCGTGTCGTAGGGGTGCAGGCCGATCGTCGGCTCGTCGAGCACGTACAGCATCCCCATCAGGTCGGAGCCGATCTGCGTAGAGAGGCGGATACGCTGCGACTCGCCGCCGGAGAGCGTGTTCGACGGGCGGTTGAGTGTCAGGTAGTCCACGCCGATGTCGAGCAGCAGGCGCACGCGGCGGACGATCTCGCGGACGATCTGCGTGCCCGCTTCGCGCTTCTTCTCCGGGATCGGGACGGCTTCCAGGAAGGCGATGAGGTCGCCAAACGCCATGTCGCCCAGCTCGTGGATGTCCCTACCGGCTATGGTCACGAGGAAGCGCTGCGGTTTGAGCCGCTTGCCGCCACAGTCGGGGCAGGTGTGCTCGACCATCACCTTCTTGAGCCACTCGTCCATCCAGGTGTTGAAGCGCCCCTCCTTGCGGTAGCGGCGATAGTTGCGCTCGATGAAAGCGATAACGCCCCCGAACGACATCTCGCGTCCCTCCCACCGCTCGCCGGTCTTCGCGCCGGGCGGGATCACGATCGGGAACTTCGCGCCCTTCGTCCCATAAAAGAGAACGTCCACCACATCCGGCGGCAGGTCTTTGAACGGCGTGTCGAGGCTGAAACCGTAGTGCTGCGCCAGGCTGTAGGCCATCCGCCCCGACCAGGAGTTCTTGTCGGGATTGAGCGCCTCCTTCGCCAGCGCGCCCCCCGCGATGCTGCGGTGCGGGTCGAGGACAAGCAGCTCCGGGTGGACGCTGCGGTACGTCCCCAGGCCCAGGCACGTCACGCACGAACTGGAACCAGACGGCAGGTTGAAGCTGAAGTATTGGGCTTCCATTTCGCCTTTCATGATGTTGTGAAGACAGGTAGACGGTAGACGGTAGACGGTAGACGGGGGAGGGGAGTCGGCGGTTATGTGCAAACTGATGAAGCCCTCACCTAATAGCAACCCGTGCTCTAAAGAAGCGAGGATCTGCTTGTCTTTGCCGGGGTGAATGGCGAAGCGGTCGACGATGACGTCAATCTGGTATGTCTGGTCTTCGTCTAAGTCGACGGCCTCGCTGAAATCGACGAATCGGTTGTTGATGTAGGCGCGGCGGTAACCCCGTGTGCGCACCTCGTCGAAGAGGTAGGCGTAGTCCTCGCCGTAAATTTTGAAGACGGGCGCGCGCACCTCCACCTCTGTCCCCGCCGGGAGCGTGAGCAGGTGGGCGAGCATCTGCTCCGGGCTGCGCGTGGGGACTTCGGCGCCGCAGTACGGGCAGTGCGCCACGCCGATCGTCGCGTAGAGCATCCGCAGGTAGTCGTAGATGTCGGTCATCGTGCCGACCGTCGAGCGCGGGTTGCGCACGCCGGTCTTCTGCTCGATGGAGATAACGGGCGACAGGCCGTAGACAAAGTCCACGTTGGGCTTCTTGAGCTGCGCGATGTACTTTTTCGCAAACGTGGACATCGACTCCAGAAAGCGCCGCTGCCCCTCGGCGTAGACCGTGTCGAACGCCAGCGACGACTTCCCCGACCCGCTCACCCCGGTGATCACCACCAGTTGGTTTCGCGGAATCTCCACCGTGATGTTCTTCAAGTTATGTTCTTTTGCGCCTTGGACGGTTATCGTGTCTCGCATTGTCTCCTCCGTGACTAGAAATCGGTAATCAGTAATCGGTAATAGGGAATAAATGCCCAGACCGATTACCAATTACTCGTTACCCGTTACTAGTTTCCTACTGCCACTCCCCCGGCCCGCGATCATAGTAATACGCCGGCTCTTCCACCGTCACCTGGCTCTTGCGGGTGAGGTGCAGCGGGGAGGCGAGCCGCTCGATGAAGCCGTGGTCGGCCAGCCAGTCGTAGGTGAAGCCGAGGATCCCGCCCTGGATTTTCTTGGCAAAGTGTGCGTTCAGGTCGGTGGCGGTGCGCGGGCTGTCCTCCTCGGCGAGGTAGTCCAGCACCGGCGCGAAGAGCGTCTCGGCGCGCTCCGCCAGGTAGTCATCGAGCTGTTTGAGCGCGCCCGCGATGACCGGTTCCGTCTTCGGGCCGTCGATCAAGTCCAGGTAGACGGCCTTGAAGAAGTCCGGGTTGAGCTTGAGCGCCTGATCGAGCGCCTCGCGGCCCGGCGCTTCGCCGTTGAGCACCACTTCGACGCGGGCTAAACTGTTGACCGCCTGCATGATCCACAGAAAGCTGTAGTGCAGGTCGCGCTTGGCGTAGAGCCACTTGGTCGCCTTCTCCAGCGGATAGAATACGTCCGCCGTCGTGCGTAAGAGCCGAAAGGGCAGATCGCGCTCGCCGATGCGCGCCGACTCGTCCAGCCATGCCGCAATGGACTCGTCCTTCGTGAAGAGGAGCTTGAACTGCGAGTGGATCGAGTGCAGTATCGAGCCTTGCAGCGTCCCTTCGAGCGCGCGTTTGAAGGTGTTGCGCGTGAACAGCTCGGCGTAGACATTGATGCCGTCCGCGCTCATCCACACAAGCTCCGGCGCGCGGTTCTGCGGGTCGTCGCGCAGCACGATCATCAGGTCGATGTCCGACTTCTCCCACGGCTCGCCGCGCGCCAGGCTGCCGTAGAGCACCGTCGCCAGAACGTAGTAGTCGGCCTCCAACTGCGCCGTCACCTTGTCCAGGGCGGCCCAATACCGCTGTATCGTCTGTTCTCTGGTTTCCATTGTGCGTTCACCTCAGTTAGTCTTTAGTCGCCTAGTCTTTAGTCCGGTGGGGTAGGGGGTATGTGGGACTGCATGGCTATATGCCGGTGGGGGTGGGAGTGTGACAGATGAGAAAAACCTCTTGACAAAACCGCTTTTATGTATTATCATAATATCATATTATGATTGTGTGATAAGGAGATTGACATGAAGTCGATACGTCAGGTGCAGCGGGTGTATTACTTGATCGTGTCTCTGTTCTGGTTTGCGGTGGGGCTGCCGATGTCCCTTTCTGTGCTGCTGGCGCAGGCGCGCGGGCTGAACCTGTTCGAGGTCAGCCTGCTGCTGGGTGTCTATTCGCTGACCATCGTGCTGCTGGAAGTGCCGACGGGGGGATTGGCCGACGCCATCGGGCGCAAGAAGGTCACGGTGATGGCCTATGCGTGCTCGCTGCTCGGCGCTATCGTTTTCCTGCACACGTTTTCTTTCCCTGTCGCGCTGGCGGCGTTTGTGCTCAATGGGATCGCCCGCGCCCTCTCGTCGGGGGCGTTGGATGCGTGGTTTGTGGATAGCCTGCACGCTCTCGATCCACAGGTGGAGTTGCAGCCGGCGCTGGCAAAGGCCGGGACGTTTACGCTGTTGGCGCTCGGAACCGGCGCGCTCCTGGGCAGCGCCCTGCCGCGCCTCTTTGCAGCTTTGCCCCCAGATGGGACGGCGGTCCTCACACCGTTGTCTACGCCGCTGACGTTGGCGATTTGCGTTCAGGCTGTGCTGTTGCTCTTGACCCTTTGGTTGGTCAAAGAGGCGCTCCCTGCCGGTGACGCTGCCGGTTGGAAAGCGGGCGTCCGGCAAGTGCCGGACATTATCCGCACCGGCGTGACGCTGAGCCGTCGCAATCCGGTCTTGCGGCGGTTGCTGGGCGCGTCATTCGTCAGTGGTCTGGCGCTCATCAGCCTGGAGGCGCTCTGGCAACCGCATTTCGCGGGTTTGCTCGGCGGCGCGCAGAACAGCCTGCTCCTGGGCCTGGTGATGGGCGGGAACTTCCTCGCCGGCATGGTGGGGAATCAACTCGCTACGCCGTTGAGCCGCTGGCTACGCGGACGTTATGGCCTGGTCTGTGCCATCTTCCAGGGGGTGCGCGGGATGCTGCTGATCGCGCTGGCATCTCAGGTGCGCGCTCTTCCGGCGACGTTGGCCTTCTGGTCGGTATATCTGACCATGGCCGTGGTCAACTCACCACACGCGACACTGCTCAACCGTGAAATCCCGGCGCAGCAACGCTCGGCTATGCTCTCCATCGAATCGTTCGTGGCCTACCTGGGCAGCATCATCGGCAGCACCGTCCTCGGTTACGTCGCCGAATGCCTGTCCATCCCGGCGGCCTGGACTATCGGCGGGATCGTTTTGGTGGTATCATTGGGATTGTATGTGCAGATCGACGTCAAACAGCGTCATCTCCTTGGCCAACCCGTTCGAGATGCGATTTGAATCAGAAGGAGTTTCCATATGTTGCCACAGAGCCCTAGAGCACACAGAGTTTTCTTTCTCTGTGCGCTCTGTGTCCTCGGTGGCGCTTGAGAGGGGAGACGTTCTATGGCAGAAGCAGTGACATTTTCGCGGCCTGTAAGAAAACAGACTCTGGCGGAACAGATGGCGGAGACCATCCGCGAGGCGATCCTCTCCGGCGAACTCGCGCCGGGCGCGGATTTGCCCACCGAGCCACAGCTTTGCGAGCAGTTCGGCGTCAGCCGGGCGGTGGTGCGTGACGCCACCCGCATCCTGATGGCCCAAGGATTGGTCTCGGTGGTGCAGGGAAGCGGCATGACCGTCACCCAGGCGCAGAACGAAGCATTTGGCGACGCATTGCTGATGACGCTGCGGCGGGCAGGCGCGAGTGTGTGGGACGTGGAACAATTCGAGCAGCTTCTGTTCCCCGAAGTGGTCGCGTTGGCTGCCACCACCGCCACCGATGCGGAGATCGCGGAGGTACGCGCGTTGACCGAAGCCTATCTGGTGCTGTTCAGTGCATGTCAGGCGCAATGGGCGGACCAAACCCCACCGGTCGCCGTGCAAGACGAACTGCGCCACGCTTTCCGGCGGGCCATCCGGGCGATATTCGACGCGACCCACAATCGTGTGCTGCAACAATTGGCCCCGCCCTTGTTGCACCTGCGCAGCCTCCGGCGCTGGGAAGATGCCGCGCACACCGGAGACGTCATCGCGTTGGAGAGTGCGTATCTGCACACCCTGGTCGATGCGCTGGCAGGCCGTGACGCCGATGCGGCGCGCCGCGCTGTCGTGCGCCTCATGCAGCTCCCCGAGTACGCCATCGCCGCGATGCGCGCCACCCCCATCGGCGAAATCGCCGTTATTCATGACCCGGAGATTCCATCCACATAATCCTGACGTGCGTTGTCACAAAAGTGTGGTAAACTGCATGAAGTTCATGGCAGTTCTATGTCAGACCGTTGCTCAAGCCCCACCTCATCATCCGACCATTTGACTATGCGACTAACGACGACCTGACTAACCCGTTCCTTAACAGTTGAATAGACCCTTTCGTTGGATCCGTCGCCACATTCACATAAAAGGAGAACGCTTGTGGAAACGCGACATAAGTCTAGCGAAGTCTTGGTAGAACGGCTCTTGCCGGCGATTAACCGTAACCCGCAGGATCGGGCAGTGGCGTGGGCAGAATGGTACGCGAGTGTGGGGGTGTCCTCGGTGCTGGCGTTCGTGCGCGTGACGAACGACACGGCGACGCCCGACGACGACATCGTCCACGACGCGATTGCGACCGCCTACGAGCAAGTCGAGGGTGGGCGCTACGAACCCCGGCTGGACATCCCCTTCACGGCCTACGTCAAGGGCATCGCGCGCAACAAGATCCGCGAGGCGCGCAGGCGGTCGTGGCGTTGTGTGGCGCTGGACGACGCGCCGCCCGCGCTGTTCGAGAGCGACCGGCCCGGTCTGGAGAGCCTCATCGAGCGTCAGGAGCAGCTCGCGGCGCTGTGCGACGGCTTGACCCGGCTCTCGCCGTTGCAACGGCAGGTGTTGGCCGACTACTTCCAGGGGCGCAGCACCGACGAGATCGCGCGCGCCTCAGGGATGAGCGAGGAGGCGGTGCGCCAGCACAAGAGCCGCGCGCTGCGGCAGATGCAGCGCCAGCTACCGTCATAAGACTTCGCGGATTGGGACGATCCGGAACGCGGATCGGAGCATCCGGGGATCGAACGTAGGGAGTTCTGGGTGGGCAAACAGGTTCCCGCTCACCCAGACTTCCTTACGGTGATTAGTGATCGGGGATTAGGGATCAGGGGGATTGAGGATTGGGAGAGTGAAGATTGCGGGATGTGTAGCGCTTTCTGTCTCTGATCTTTAATGCCTTGTCACCAGTCATTTTTTAACAGACGTGGTCCAGCGAACAGATTTGAAGAATGGAGATTGGGAGATTGAGAATTTGGGGATTTAAGATTTCGGGATTTTCCAGATTCGGCTAAAGGCAGTGAAAATCGCCAATTTGGGAATTCTCACTTGAAGAATCTTCCAACGGATTTAAGAGCTTGAAGCGGATTCAACTTTTAAAATTCCGGTCAAATCTCCCGGATTGAGGCATTAAAAGCTTCTGGAATTTTCAAGACTGTTAGCGGAAAGAAGCCGGCTTTTCAAAGTTTCGCTTAATGCTAAAACCGGAATTGAAGATTCCCCAAGTTGAACCGGAACCGGCGAAAATCGCTCAAAAGCCTTATCTTCAAATCTGGAATTTATAACCGTCGTGCTAGATAGATTTTTCGAGATTGGCCTGGGAACCTGCTCGAATCTAAAAGCACAGACGGGACACGAAATCACAAGTGTCAAAAAATCTGCTTCATCTGCTCAATCTGCTGACAAAAACTGGAACCGTCGCGCAAAACCACAAGCGTAACAAAAAACAGGCCCCGATCACATCGGGGCCTGTTGCGTTGATGATAAGCCAGTTTGCGTGGACTAGAACTCGAATTCGTCGAAATCGCTGATCACGCTCAATGGACTGCCGGCCTGGATTTCCAGGCTGCCTTCGTAAACGATAGCCGGTATTTCATACCGGTCGGGTGCTTCATAGACTTGCTTTTCCATTTTACGCTCCTCTCATACGGGCATGGTTTCTGCTCATTGAACACATTTTACCATTTTATCGTTGTGTATGCAATAAGTTAGAAATCGTCGAGGTTGCCCTTCGCCAAACCGATGACAGTGTCCGCAGCGCCGTAGTACACCCATAGTTCGCGGCCCAACAAAACAGCGCCACAGGTGAAGACGACGTTGTTCACGTCACCGACGATCTCCCAATCAGCCTCCGGCTGCAAAATCCATTCCGGCTGGCGGGCGATGACGCGCGTGGGATCGTCCAGGTCGAGCAGCGCCGCGCCGAGACGATACCACAGCTTCTTGTCCACGCCGTGGTAGATCAGCAGCCAGCCTTTCTCCGTCTTGATCGGCTGCGCGCCCGCGCCGATTTTCGCCGTCTCCCACGCGAATTCAGGCTGCATAATGTGGGTGTGATCCGTCCAGTGCAGCAGATCGTCGGAGAATGCCAGGTAGATGTCCGGCACCGGGCGGTGCAGCATACAGTAACGCCCGCCGATCTTCTCCGGGAAGAGTGCCGCATCCTTGTTGTTGCCGAAGGGGATATCCGAGAGAACGACGCCGTGACGTTGCCAGTGGAGCATGTCGACGGACGTCGCCAGCGCGACCTGCGTGCGCGTGCCGTCGTAGGCGGTGTAGAGCATATAGAACGTGTCGCCGATCTTGGTGACGCGCGGGTCTTCGACACCCTGCGCCTCTTCGGGGACGACGTTGGAGGCGAGCACCGGCTCGTCCGACCGTTCGAAGTGGATGCCGTCGTCGCTCACGGCGTAGCCGATGCATGAGCGATTGGGATCGCCCGGATTGTGTGCCACGGCGCGATACAGCAAGTGGAACTTGCCATTGTCGTGAATGGCGGCGGCGTTGAGGATGGCGCTCTTTTCCCAGGGTATAGCCTTGCGCGGTGTCATAATCGGCCCGTCGCCGATGCGGTGCAAACGTAACATCGTTACCCTCCTTGCCCAACGGATTTAGCGGGTGAAACGGATTCACACCTGCCAGGTCTTCTGAGACCTGAGAGGTGTGAGCTTTGTGGATTGTAGCATGGATGATCGCGGTTACAAGACTTCTCGCAAAAACTGCCCCGTGTGACTCTCCGCCACGCGCGACACATCCTCCGGCGCGCCCTCGGCGATGACGTAGCCGCCTGCATCGCCGCCTTCCGGCCCCAGGTCGAGGATCCAGTCGGCGTCGTGGATCACGTCCAGGTTGTGCTCGATGACGACGACGGTGTTCCCCACGTCCACCAGCCCGTGCAGCACTTTGAGCAGGTGGGCGACGTCGGCGGGATGCAGGCCGGTGGTCGGTTCGTCGAGCAGGTAAAGCGTGCGCCCGGTGGCCTTGCGGCTCAACTCCTTCGCCAGTTTGACGCGCTGCGCTTCACCGCCGCTCAGCGTCGTCGCCGGTTGGCCGAGTTTGAGGTAGCCCAGCCCCACATCTGTCATCAGCGCGAGGCGATTGTGGGTTGCCGGGACGTCGGCGAACAGCTCGGCGGCTTCGGCGATGGACATCTCCAGCACGTCGCCGATGGTGTGCCCGCGATAGGTCACGTCTAGCACCTCGCGCTTGAAGCGTTTGCCGTGGCACGCCGGGCAGCGCACCTCCACGTCCGGCAGAAAGTGCATGTTGACCGTCAACGTGCCCGCGCCCTGGCAGCGCTCGCAGCGCCCGCCCGGCGTGTTGAACGAGAAATGCGCCGGCGTCAGCCCGCGCGCCTGCGCCTCCGGCGTTTCGGCGAAGGTCTGGCGGATGGGCGTGAAGCTGTCGGTGTACGTCGCCGCGTTGGAGCGTGTGGTGCGTCCGATGGCGGATTGGTCCAGCGTGATGACTTTGTCCAGGTGTTCCCAGCCGGTGATGGCGAGGTGCTCCCCCGGTGGATCGCCCGCGCCGTAGAACCGCTGGCGCGCCGCCCGGTCGAGGATGTCGAGCATCAGCGACGACTTGCCGGAGCCGGAGACGCCCGTCACGGCGATGAGCAGGCCGAGCGGCAGCGTCGCGGTGACGTTCTTGAGGTTGTGCTCGCGCGCGCCGTGGATGACGAGTCGTTTGCCGTTCCCCCGCCGCCGCGCCCGTTTGGGAAGCGTTTCACGCCCGGAGAGCCAGCGCCCGGTTGCCGTGTCCGCCGCCGCCACTTCGTCCGGCGTCCCTGCGGCGACGACTTCTCCGCCAAATGTCCCCGCGCCTGGCCCGATGTCGATCACGTAGTCGGCGGCGCGCATCATGTCCAGATCGTGCTCGATGACGAGGACGGTGTTGTCCAGGTCGCGCAGTTGGTGCAGGACGCGGATCAGGCGGTGCGTGTCGCGCTGGTGCAGGCCGATGGTCGGTTCGTCGAGGACGTAGAGCATCCCGGTCAGCCCGGAGCCGAGCAGCGAGGCCAGCCGCAGCCGTTGCGCTTCACCCGCGGAAAGGGTGGGGGCGCCGCGTAGGAGCGTGAGGTAGCCCGCGCCCACGTCTACCAGTCGGCGCAGGCGCTCGCGCAGGTCTTCGAGTATGGGCATGATGATGGGTTCTTCTTGCGGCGTCACGACGGCGGGCAGGGTTTCCAGCCACGCCGCCAGGTCGGTGAGGGGCAGCCGCGAGAGGTCGAGGATGGTCTGCCCGTTCACAGTGACGGCGCGGCTTTCGGGACGCAGCCGGTTGCCCGCGCAATCGGGGCAAGTCTGCGTGATGAGCAGGTGTTCCAGGTCGTCGCGGGAGTCGGGATTGCGGGCGTGGTCGGCGTAGCGGCGCATGAGACCGGTGACGATGCCCTCGAAGTTGCCCTGGCCCACGTTCGTCGGCGGTTTGGTGCCGGGGAAGTGCTGCCGGAACGCTTCGCCGTAGGTTCCGTAGAGCAGCAGGTCACGTTGGGGCGGATCGAGCGTTTCGATGGGCGCGTGCAGGTTGAAGTCGAAGCCGTAGTACTCCCCGGCGTTGCGCAGTGTCCGGCCGTAGTGCTGCGCTTGCGCCTCGTTCCAGATCAACACACCGCCAGCGGCGACGCTGCGCTGCGGATCGACCAATTGGCTCAGGTCGGGCTGGCGTGTCGTTCCCAAACCCGTACACATGGGGCACGCGCCCGCCGGTTTGTTGAAGGAGAAGTGCGCCATGCCTAGTTCCGGCACGGGCGCGTCACAGTGCGGGCAGGGATAAGTTTCGGCGAAGTCGAGTGTGTCGCCCGCGTCTTCCGCGCCGCCGTTGGCCTCGTTGTCCCACGCTTCGGAGGTGGACGGGGGCACGTCCTGGCCGCAGTTTGGGCAGGGACGGTGTCCCATACGGGCGAAGAGGACACGCAGGTAGGTGTACACCTCCGTCACCGTACCGACAGTGGAACGCGGGCTGCGGTTCGTGTTGCGCTGGTCCACGCTGATGGATGGCGACAGTCCCGTGACGCCATCGATGGGCGGCTTGCCCATGTAGTCCACTAGTCCCAGTGATTCCATATACTGCCGCTGTCCCTCTTTGTGCAGGATGTCGAACGCCAGCGTGGATTTACCCGAGCCGGAAAGACCGGTCAGCACCACCAGTTGGTTCTTGGGGATGCTCACCGTGACGTTCTTCAAATTGTGCAGCCGCGCGCCTTTGACCGTGATCGTGTTGTGCATTGGATCCTCCATAGTGTTGGTAGACGGTAGACGGTAGACCGTAGACGGGGTTTCTCCCCCTGTCTACCGTCTACTGTCTACCGTTATTATACAACCCTGGTGCGCAAGTGGAGGGTTACGCACGAACACCCCGGAAATCATTCCGGGGTGTTCGTATGTGAGGGGGTGATGTGCGTTATGCTTTTCCGTAGCCGGGTTGAGCATAGACGGGTTGCGGTTGCGCGTCGCGCTTTTTGAGCCATTGACCAAGTTGGGTGAATGCGCGTCGCAACCGTTGCGCGAGTGGCCGCGGCCAGTGATTAGGATGATACGGCTTGCCGGTTTTCAAGTCATAGGGTAGACGCTGCGTGGCCATTGGATGGAGCGCTTCTCGATGCCGACAGGCAGCATCCTGACTCAATACGTTGATCTGCATGGACAAGTTTTGCATTTCCGTCCTCCTGACGAAATCGCTGTGCCGGTTAGAGCGCCAGGAAACTCTATTCGGCATGTTTTCGAGTTATACCAGGTTGTCATCCACTCTAGTCTCAAGCTGCAGTACACTGATTCCCACGGAGAACACGGATTTTTCTTGATTTAATCCATAAAATCCGTGTTCATCCGTGTACCATTGAAGTTTGCACGTGCAGGTGGCCCCTCCGGTTAGTTAATGCAGTGCGGCGATGAGTTTAGCGGCCTCTTCGGGTGTGAGTTGGCCTTCCTGGACCATGCGCAGCACTTGCAAGCGCTCTTCGCGTAACTCATCTGCTGAGGGCATAGGAGGCGCGAACGTTTCTTCAGCAGACGGCGCTGGTACGTGCGGTGGCGCGGGCGGCGTGGGCGGTTCGGGCGGGGTAGGATACCCGCTGGCGCGCTGCCAACGGCGCTCGGCGTGTTCAGCGCGCATCCGGGCGCGCTCGGCTTCGCGTTCGGCGTTGCGGCGGGCGCGTTCGGCCTCGCGTTCGGCGGCCTGTTGCGCTTTTTCGGCGATGCGTTCGGCGGCTTGCTGCGCTTTCTCGGCGGCGTGCTCGATGTGGACGCGGATGCGCTCGCCGTCGATGTGGCGCAGGCCCTCTTGCAGACCGGCTTCCAGTCCGGCCATAGCCTGGGCGACGCGCGCTTCGATCATCGGGCCGAGTTCGTTCAAGCCTTCGAGAAAGCTGAGGTCGATATCGAAGTCGAAGTCAAAATCCCCGCTATATTCGTCCTCGCCCCCGGCCGATTTGATCACCGCGCGCCCACCGGCTTGCGCCTTGATGAGGGCTGCACCTTCGCCTAACGCGCCGGTTTTCATGCCATTTTCCTGATTCAATACCAGCTCTGGGACGTTGGTGCGCACACCGCCGCCGGCTTGTAGTTCGAAGCGCACGTCGGGTTCTTCGGGCAGGCGGATGACGACGTTGCCGCCTGTGCGGACTGTGTACTTCATGCCCGCGGTGAATGGCGGGCTTATGCGCGTGTCGCCGCCGACGTTTTCGGCGGTCATACCCTGGTTTACACCCTCCGCTTTCAGGTTGCCGCCAACGTTGCCAAGGGAGGCCGCGCCGGATACGTTCCTGACGCGCGCGTTGCCGGCCACCGAAGCGACACTGAGATTCGCATCGACCTGTTCGGCGCGCAGGTTACCGTAGACGCGCTGGAGGGTGAGCGATCCGATGTCGGCCAGTGTGGCGTTGCCGTTGACCGTGTCGATGATGAGATCGCCGCCTACACCTTTGAGCTTGAGGTTGCCGCGCGCTGCCTTGATCGTCACATCGACGTTGTCAGGGCAGGTTAGCAGGCAATTGCCGTAGGTCTCGACGACCAGCGCACCCTCTTGTTGGGTGATGACGGCTTCCTTTTCCGAGTCAGGGGTCTTGACGATGAGGGCGAGTTCATCCCCACTCTCAACAGTCAGGTTGCCCCGGCACTCCGCGACGACAATCTGAGTTCCTTCTGTGATTTCAAACGTTTGGGTTGTCATTTCTTTTTTTCTCCTTTTTTTAGATTTCTTCAAGAAGCTGGATGGCCTCTTCCAGGCTGATTTCCTGGCGGGCGAGGCGATCCAGAATCTCTTGATGTTGGGCCGCATTGACAGCCGGCGCGGGTGGGATCGGGGGAACCGGCGGTACGGCAGATACGGGCGACACTGGTGTCGCGGCGGCGCGCTCGCGTTTCAACGCGCGGATGATTTCATCCAGGCGGTTGCGCACGGTGGGGTAGGAGATGCCGAGTTCATCCTGCACGCAGTTGAGCTTGCCCTCGCAGAGCAGGAAGACCTCCACGAAATAGCGCTGTTCCGGGATGAGCTGCGAGAGGCGATCCATTTCGAAGTGACCGCGAATTTCTGCCCCACACGTACGGCAGACCAATTGACTGACGTGTAAATCGTCGTGACAGACCGGACATTCGGTAGGCACTGGGTACATTGTTTCATCTCCTTTAGAATATTAATCTCTATATTGAAAATTATAACATATAACTTAATTTTGTCAATACCCTTTCCTGGAAAATTGTTCATATAGCACAAAGCAAACAGCCTCGGGTATCAATCCGAGGCTGTTTGAAGCAAAAAAATCCAGAAGGGGCGTCAGGCGATTTGTGCTAAAATTTCATCGAGCACATGTGCCAGTGTTGGTATCACGGAAAATGTGACGTCATCTGGAGTATGTTTGTGATCTGTATAAGGTAACGTTGGCCGATGCGCCGCGTTGTCATATCGGAAAATGAGTTTTGTCTTGGCCGTTTGGTAGTGATAGGCATAAGTTAGCCGAGGCTCGAACCGATTCAGATCAACGTATTCACGAAAGTGGAGGGTGCTGGCGTCTCGAAATTCCAGGCGTTCGGTGATTAACCCACGCATTGTAGATCGTGGATCGACTTCTAGCTCGAAGCTGACGATGTCATCCGCGGACAATGCACTGTCAAGCAGATTTCGGATTGCATAACTATACTCAAGGAAGTCGGTAGTTAGCATATTCGAGTTCTGCCAATTCGGTTTCAAGCCCTTGTAAGAGTTGCGCTTCGCCTGCCCATTCAACGTACTCGATATCGCCGCCGTTGAGGTCTTCAGCCGTCATCTTTTCGAGAAAATGCGAGGTGTTGACAGCATAGAGGTCCTCGAACTGCATAAGGCGGCGTTGCGTGCGCGCAATGTTGGCCTTGAGCTTACGTTTGTAAGATTCAATGGCCTGGACAATGGCTTGCGCGCCTTGTTCTGCTCTTAACTCAATCACCATTTCAACAGTCATCGTTTTGCTCGCTTTCTCAAAATGCTTGATGTTACTTCAATTATAGTATAAGATTGGCATAATCAAAGTGGTTGAAAGGAATTTTCGATGACTGTCGTGTACGCAATCGAGAACCTGACCAAGTTCTACCCCAAGCAAACCGTCCCGGCGAACAAAGACATCTCGTTCGAAATCCGTCAGGGCGAGATTTTCGGATTCCTGGGTGACAACGGTGCGGGCAAGACGACGCTCGTGCGGCAGATGGTGAATTTGCTGCGACCCACGTCAGGCCAGATTGCGTTGTTGGGAAAACCGGTGGCAGGCGATCCGCAGCACGTAGCAAGTCACGTCGGTTACATGCCGCAGATGGCGCACGCGCTCAACAACATGGCGGTGGGGGAGGCGTTGTACTTCACGGCGCACTTACGCGAGATGAGCCGCGCCGACGCCCTCCGCGAGCGCGATGCACTGCTCGAACTGTGGCAGATGGGGCCGCTGCGGGACAAATACAGCACACGGCTCTCCGGCGGCGAGCGGCGCTTGCTACGGCTGGCGGTGGCGATGGCGGGTCGGATGCCCGTGCTGATCCTCGACGAGCCGACGAACGAGCTTGCGCCACAGCGTCGCCGCCTGGTGTGGGACGTGCTCAGCCGGATCAACCGCGAGCGCGGCACGACGATCCTCTTCATCACCCACGACGCGATTGAGGCGGAGAAGGTCATCCAGCGCGTGGGCATCATGCGCGATGGTGAACTGGTCGCCGTGGGCCGGCCGGGCGATCTCAAGCAGCACATCGATCAAAAGCTGCGCCTGGAACTGTTCTTCGCGCCGGACGCTCCGCCGCAGCTTCCCGCCGGGTTGACGCCGCACGAGCTACAGCCGGGCCACTGGATCGCCCTGATCGAGCGCCGCGAGGCGAGCGCCCTGCTGGAACGCCTCGATTTGGAGCAACTGGATGACTTTCGCCTGTATTCGCCCACCTTGGAGGACCTCTATGTCCACTATGCCGCTTGACCGTCGCGGACAGCCTGTGCTCGTGCAATGGTGGGACTTGTTTCGGATGGAGCTGACGAACTGGCGCTGGACAGGTGATGGTCGGCCCGGTGACAATGCGCTTGCTCGTCGATCTGCTCGTGCTGTGCGCCGTCACTGCGACTGCGATGGCGTGGGTAAGCTGGCGCATGGGCCGCCAGGAAGAGTAAAGGCGCAATTGTGATCTGCCTTCCTGAAAATCTGTGTTATAATCAGGTTAGATGTCGCACGATCTCGAATAGTAGCGGTACTTAACGTGAGTCGGCATTCTCTTGCGCTCTCCACACCCCTAGTCTACTTTTTCCCAATATGCTGACACCTTGTTGCGTGTGCGACAAAATCGTTTGTGGTGTCATTCAAACTGTCAGTCAAGGAGGTAACGTGATGAAGTGCTTGATTAGTCCGAAACGATGCCGTGGAATTTGTGCTGTTGTGGTGATACTGACGCTGCTCTCAAGTCAGTGGTCCATGCCGGTGTATCCCGTCAGCGCCGAACCGCTGCCCGCTGCCGGATCTTCTGCTGCGAACACGATCGTCTACGTTGATGTCGATGCTACCGGTGCGAATACTGGTACATCTTGGGTGAATGCTTTCACCGATTTGCAAGCTGCGCTGAGTGCTGCTAATCCTATTGCCCCGGATACCTACGAAATATGGGTCGCCGAAGGGACATACAAGCCTACCGATGGGATCACGCGCACAATCAGCTTTCAATTGAAGCCCAACGTTTCACTCTACGGCGGTTTTGCGGGCAACGAAACGGCCCTCAACCAGCGTGACGTCGCGGCCCATCCCACGATCTTGAGCGGTGACCTGCTGGGCAACGATACCAAAGACATCGATGCATACGCTCCGAGCCGTGCCGATAACAGTTACCACGTCGTAACAGATGCCGGTGGTACTGCCGTGAGCACGCTGGATGGCTTTATTATCACGGGCGGCAATGCCAATGGCCTTTCGGCCGGCGACTTCAACAAAGGCGGCGGCATGTTCAGCACGGCTGAAGGAACTATCCTGCAAAACATCATCTTCCAGCATAACACTGCCAATTACGGTGCTGGATTGTACAACGATGGCGCTGTGACACTGGACAACGTGACCTTTCTGGGTAACAAGGCTGTATATAACGGTGGAGGGATGTATAGCGACAGCGTCGACGCTATCAGCCTGACCAATGTAGCTTTTTTTGGTAATCTCGCCTCGAACGGCGCTGGGGTATATGCCGATGGGACGGACTATACGTTGATCAACGCAGTTTTTAGCGGCAATCGGGCCGATTATGACGGCGGTGGCATGGCTAACAACGTTGAACTGCTGACTCTCATCAACGTGACCTTTAGTGGAAACACGGCAGTCACTACTGTGGGTAGTAGCCGGGGAGGCGGCTTGGCTAATTATAGTGGCAATGCCGTTATGATCACTAACAGTATCTTTTGGGGCAATCAGGCATCTGATAGTCCATTGATCTACAACGAGGGCACTGTCACGGTCACCTATAGCTTGACGCAAGGCGGCGTTTACACTGGAACCGGCAATATCAGCACTGATCCTCTGTTTGCTGATGCTGATGGAGGTGACAATATCAGAGGCACACTCGATGATGATTTACGCTTGAAAAACACCTCCCCGGCCATTGACGCGGGTGATAACACCGCGGTGCCGGTCGGCATCACCACCGATTTGGCCGGCGCCCCACGCTTTGTGGACCATCCCAATGCCGATACCGGTAATGGCACGCCCCCCATTATCGATATGGGCGCGTACGAGAAAGGTACGAGCAATCAGGCTCCTTACACGCCTAACAACCCCCGGCCTACCCACGCTGCGATCAACGTTTCGCCCAAGACGCTCCTTTCCTGGAGTGGCGGCGATCCGGATGGGAATGCCGTCAGTTATACTGTGGCGTTTGGCACGAGCAGCCCGCCACCCGACGTGGCTGTCAGCGTAACGGCTACCAGTTTTATCCCGGGCACGCTGAATCCAGAAACCACCTATTATTGGCGGATCACCGCCTCGGATGGCGGAGCCACAACCGTTGGCCCGATCTGGTCTTTCACGACAGCCAGCGATGATTTGGGAAGTTGCATTCTGTATCCCAGCACGGATACACCCAAGCAATTGGTGGACAATGGGACGATAACTTCAACCCTGGCAGTTGCCGATATCTTTACCGTCGGTGATGTGAACGTTATTTTGAATATCAACCACACATACGTTGGTGATTTGATCATTACCCTGGTTTCTCCTGACAATAGCCGGGTGATCCTTGTCAACCAGGCCGGTACCGCCGGCGATAATTTTATCGACACAGTTCTGGATGACGAGGCCGACACGAATATTGGCAGTGGCACTGCCCCCTTTACCGGTCACTATCGCCCTTATCAGTATCTCAGCTTCTTGAATGGGAAAGCGGCCAGCGGCAACTGGCGGCTTGTCGTTCGCGATCCGTTTCTGGGCGATACAGGGACATTGCTGAACTGGCAACTTGAACTCTGCTCGATGACGCCAGGGAACCACGCCCCGCATATCCCCACTTTCCCCTCGCCTGCCAATAACGCGACAAATGTGCCCACCGGCGCTACCCTTTCCTGGCTCGGTGGCGACCCGGATGGCGATACTGTCACCTATACCGTGGCCTTTGGGACCAGCAACCCGCCGCCCGTCGTGAACGCCAATGTTTCATCGACTAGCTACAGCCCTGGCCCGCTGGTGTACAATTTGAGCTACTATTGGCAAATCACCGCTACCGATGGCTTGAGCACGACCGTAGGCTCGATTTGGACCTTCAAGACCGCGACCGCTCCTGCTGTTAATCGCCCGCCAAATGAACCGAGCGACCCCACACCCCCCGATGGCGCAACCGGCGTTGCCAATGATGCTACTCTGGCCTGGAGCGGCGGCGACCCGGACGGCGACTTTGTGACGTACACCGTGGCCTTTGGAACGGTCGATCCGCCGCCCGTCATCGCCCCTGCCGTCACAACCGAAGACTACGCCCCTGGCTTGCTTACCTATGACCTGACCTACTACTGGCAAATCACCGCCACAGACGGTCTAAGCATTACCGTCGGTCCCATCTGGAGCTTCACGACCGGTATGCCGCCGGGCAATTTTGGCAAGGTCAGCCCAACCGACACTGCAACTGGGATCTCTCTTTCACCCACGCTGTTGTGGGAGACGAGTAGCAGCGCCGATGCGTATGAATATTGCCACAGCACCACCGGCCCTGACTGCCCCGACGATGTGTGGACTTCGACAGACCTGACGACCAGCGTGACGCTCTCAGACCTGGACGATGGCACGACCTACTACTGGCAAGTGCGTGCAGTCAACGCGGCGGGCACGACCGAAGCCGATGACGAGACGTGGTGGTCGTTTACGACGGCCAACGTCAACGATGCCCCTTTCTTTACCAGCATGCCCGTGACGACCGCCGTAGAGATCACGCCCTACACGTATACTGTCACCGTCGATGATCCCGATCTGATCTGGGGCGATGTCCTGACCATCACCGCGCCGACACTCCCAGTCTGGCTGACGCTTGCCAAACAGGGCGATGTCACGGCGACGCTCACCGGTACGCCTCCAGACGGCAGTATGGGCGACCACGCTGTCGTGGTGCAGGTCGCCGATAGTGAGGGATTGACGGATACACAAGCGTTCAGTCTTACCGTAGCCTACTACAACGATGCGCCCTTCTTCACCAGCGAGCCGGTGACAACCGCTATGGAGAGCACGCTCTACACCTACGAGGTCGCCGTCGATGACCCTGACTTGCTCCTGGGCGATGCCCTGACCATCACTGCGGCAACGCTTCCGACCTGGCTGGCCTTGACCCAACAGGGCAATGTCACGGCGACGCTTGCCGGCACCCCCCCGACCGGCAGCGCCGGTGATCATGCCGTCGTGCTGGACGTTACCGACAGCGGCGGCCTGACGGACACTCAGGCGTTCACCATCACCGTCGCCAACGTCAACGATGCTCCCTTCTTCACCAGCACGCCGGTAACGACCACCCAACCGGGTATGCTCTACACCTACGATGTCACCGCCGACGATCCCGATCTGGATTGGGGCGATGTGCTGACCATCACCGCGCCAACACGTCCAGCCTGGCTGACGTTTACCGATCACGGTGATGGCACCGCTACGCTTACCGGCACACCGACCGCCGATGACGCGGGCGATCACCCCATCGTACTGCGCGTCATCGACAGCGGAGGGTTGGAGGATACGCAGGAGTTTACGATCACAGTCGATGCCACATACCGCATCTACTTGCCGCTGGTGTTGAGAAATAAGTCGTAAGTGGTCCTGACCATCCAATAATGAACGAGGAGGCAGATGTCTGCCTCCTCGTTGCTTTTAGAAGTGATTCCTCGGCGGACCGCGGTCAACTCGACGCGCTCGCGTATCGCCTCAGTCCTGTCCGAAACAGTACCGTCGCCCCAGCAAAGAACGCCAGCGCCAGCGCGACGGCCCCCGCGAGCATCCCGGCGGGTAGCTCGCCGCTGAGCGCCTGCGCGGGGATCGTCGTCATCACACCGACGGGGACGATCCACGTGAGCACCAGGCGCAGCCAGCCGGGGTAGAGGCCCACGGGATAGCGCGCCATCTGCAACAGCGCGTTGAAGAGCCAGGTGAACAAAAAGCCCGGACTCCAGAAGACGAGCGCGCTGAACGCCAGCAAGATCGCGTAGAGGATGAGCAGCCCCGCCGCCATCCCGATGACGAAAGCCAGCACCCGGCCCGGCGTGAGTGTCTGTCCCATCTGCGCCATGCCCGTTCCCAACACGCCCAGCGCCAGGAGCAAATCCAGCAGCGCCAGGGGCCGCCAGTGCCGGAAACTGGCGAGGAACTGCACATCCACCGGGCGCAGCAGCGTGAAGTCGAACTGCCCCGTCCAGACCTCGCCGTCCATCCCCGCCAGCGCCTCCAAACTTGGCCCGATAAACAACCCGCGCAGCGCTCCCAACGTCAGGTAGACGCCCAACAGCGCCAGCGTCGAAGCCAGCGTCCACCCGCGCAGCGTCTCCACCTGGCCGAACAGCACCACGAGGCCAAGCACCCCAGTCCCCAGGTTCAACACCGAATACAGCAGGCTGATCCAGAAATTCATCCGGTAGGCCAGCACGTCTTGAAAGGCGATTACGATGAAGCGTTTGATAAGTTTAAGGTAATACATAGTTCCTCGCTGTTGAAAGTTTGATGGTCGGGTAGTCGGGGGGTCAAGCAGTCAATTAGTCGGGGAGTCAGGAAGTCCCGTGGTTGCGTCGGACTGCAAGACTAACGACTATCTGACTACAAGACTAACGACTATCCCCCGACGGCGGAGTAGCGCTTCACGCCCGCCCGCCACATCACGCTGAACAGCGCGAGGGCGACGGCGAGCCAACCGAGCTGGAAGGCGAATCCCGTGAGGATGCCGGCGGCGTCCAGTTGCCCGGTGAGCACCTCCACGGGGAAGCCGATCATGTAGCGGAACGGCAGCCAGTTCGCGGCTTGCCGCAGCACGCCGGGCAGCAGCGCCGTCGGCGCGACCTGGCCCGCGAGCAGGAAGATTAGCGCATCCTGGAGCGCCAAAAGCGCGTCGGCGCGCGTCGCCCAGAAGGCCAGCAGCGCCAGCCAGTAGCCCCAGAAGAAGCGCATCGCCCACGCGAGTCCTAGCGCCGGGACGAATATCAGGCCGTTTTGCAGCGTTACGTGCAGCTCCGGGCGCAGCCATAGCGCTAACACCCCCGTCACCGGGACGATGAAGAGTATGTAGACCACCTTGCCCGCCACTTCCGACGAAAGCGCGTCGAACACGGGCGAGAGCGGGCGCAGCAGCAGCGAGTTCATCCCTCCGTAGCGGATCACGTCGCCGACCGTCCAGTTGGTCTGCGAGTAGGTCAGTTGGTTGACCAGGATCAGGACGAGGTAGTAAGCGACGAACTGCCCCCGCGAAAATCCCCCCACCGTCCCCCCGCCCGCCGCCGTTGACCAGACGAAGAGGTAGATAAGCGGCGGAATCATCCAGCCGAAGGCCAGCAAAAAGAAGAAGCTGCGATGCTGCACCCAACTCAGCCACGTTTTGCGCATGAGCGCCAGTCCGCCCCGCAGGTTGACCTGGGGCAGCGTGATGCCTGAATTCCACTTCTTGCCTCTTGCCTCTTGCATCATACCGCCTCCTCCTTGACGACCGCGTATCGCAGCGCCACGAAATCGCCTTCGATGTTCTTCACCTCCAGCAGGCGTAGGGGAATGATGCCGTCCTTCGTCTCCAAATCGGGCGCGACGAATATCGAGCGCGGGGACGTGCCGCCCACCAGGCACGGGTTGAGCAGCACGTTGATCTCGTCAACGAGACCGGCGCGCAGCAACGCTCCGTGAAGGATGCCGCCGCTGTCGGTGCGGACGACGTCGATGCCGTAGCGCGCGTGCGCCTCTTCCAGCGCGGCGCGCAGGTCGACCTGTTCGTCGCCCGCGACGATGACATCCACGCCCAGACGTTTGACCGCCTCGATGGACTCCGGCGGTGTGGCGCGGGAACACAGCAGCGTCACCTCCCCCCACCACTCGCTCTGCTGCATCTGTCGCCAGCAGCGGAGTCGCCCGCGGCTGTCCACGACGAGCAGACGCTGCAGACCCGGCGCCTTCTCCGGCGGCGTCGCGGCTTGCGCTGCGGGCGTGTCCGGTTCGGGATACGCGACCAGCATCGTGTTGCTGCCGGTGATCATCGCGTCCAGCTTCCAATCCGCGATCATGCGGTAATAGAGGAAATTGTCGTCCGACATCCAATCCATGCGCCCGTCGACGCTCACTTCGGTATGCAAAATCACTTTGGGGACCATATCACACCTCCACCTTTCCTTCCTGATAGATTTGATCAATCACCGCTTCAATCGGCGGGTCTTCGACGGCGAAATCGACGACAGGCAGTGTGTTGAGCAGGCGCGCGGCGATGGCGGGCGTCTCCGCGCGGGGGACGCGGAGTGTGAAGTGGTCGTTGTCCTGTTCGATGAGTTCTGCGCTTCCCCCGTCATTCTGAGCGGAGCGAAGAATCTCGTCCGTCGTATGCCCATTCCGCAGCGCCAGCCGGATCAGCTTGAACGGCGCGAGCTTCTCCGCCAGCCCGTGGAGCGCGCCGTCGTAGAGCAGTTGCCCGTGGTGGATGAGGATCACGCGCGGGCACAGCGCGACCACGTCGGCCATGTAGTGGCTGGTGAGGATGACGGTCACGCCGCTGCGTTTGTTGTACTCCGCGAAAAAGCGCCGCAGCCGCGCCTGCATCGACACGTCCAGTCCCAGCGTCGGCTCGTCGAGGAAGAGCACATCCGGGCGGTGAAGCAGCCCGGCGACCAGCTCACACTTCATCCGCTCGCCCAGCGAGAAGTTGCGCACCGGCTTGGTGAGCAGTTCCTCCATATCCAGCAGCGCGACCAACTCGTCCAGTGTGCTTTTGAACTCGGTAGGCGGCACGTGGTAGATGTCGCCGAGCACGTTGAAACTGTCCAGCGGCGGGATGTCCCACAACATCTGGCTCTTGTTGCCGAGCACCATGCTGATGCGCCGCAGGTAATCGTGCTGGCGCGCCCACGGCGTGAAGCCGAGCACGCGCACCTCGCCCGACGTCGGGTGCAGCAGCCCCGACAGCACCTTGAGCGTCGTCGTCTTGCCGGCCCCGTTCGGCCCGATGAAGCCGACGAACTCCCCGCGCGCGATTTCGAAGCTGACGTTGCGCACGGCCTCCACGTCCCGGTAGACGCGGTGCACGAGGCTCTTGAGCGCCGCGCCCATCCCCGCTTCTCGTTCCGGTACGCGGTACGTCTTGTACAGGTTTTTTACGACAATTTGTGATTCGGTCATGGCCTTGTTTACGATTCTCCTTTCTGTGGTGGTAGACGGTAGACGGTAGACAGTAGACGGGGAGAGAAACCCTGTCTACTGTCTACCGTTTACCGTCTACTCTAATCATACAACCCTGGTGTGCAAGTGGAGGGTTGGGAATATAACTTCTGTTCGTTTCTGGTGTTTTCTACAGTATACATCGTTTCAATGTTCCACTACACTATAAATGGACGCGACATTGCGTTGGAACATTTCGTATAGAAAATGCGTCTTTTTCCTGTTCGTTATTTGCCATTTGCCATTTGCGTGGGAGGGTCGATATGCAAACACAAAGCACGAAGTCAAATCTGTGGACAACCTTGCTCCTGCTTTTCCTGGGCGCGCTGCCGCTGATTGTCCTGCTGTTGGCGTTGCCTTGGCTATTGGGCTGAGGAAAGCGTAAGATAACCGTATCAGTTGCGTCAAGCAATCGGTGCGAGTCACACCTATGCTGAAGAGATGTCAGACTAACGACTACCAGACTAACGACTGAAAAGGAGGACGTCATGACAATCGAAGATTCGTTTACGTCGCGCCAGGGTGGGCGTTGGTTGCTGGTCGCGGCTCTGCTGCTGGGTGGAGTGTTGTTCCTCGGTCAATATTTGGCGTTGGCTGTGATGCATGGTCTGTTCCTGATCGGTGTGCCGACGATGCCGATTGCTACATTGGATTTCGCCTATCTTTATCCGCTTGGCCTGCTGCTCTCCAACCCGATTATTTTCTGGATGAGCAGCGCCCTGGTCTTGGGATTGGCCGTGTTGGCCTGGGCGTGGGGACGTCCTGGTCGGGGGGCGCGGGTGGCCCTGCTGTTGGTGATGTTGGCGACTGTGGCGACGCCTGTTGTGCGGCACTACCGCCCGGCGGTGAAACCGCAGCCCGGCGTGACGATGCGTGTGCTGACGCTGCCTACCCTTTGGGAAAGCCCGTCCAAAGGGTTTAGCGTCGGTGCGGAAGTGTGTCGCTGCGCTTACGCATTGCGCGGTTGGGATGATGACGGCAATCTGTACTACACCGAGACTTGCGGTCAGCAGGTGTCCGAATGGCGCTACTCACCTGCGTCGGATAGCCGTATGCGCCTGAGTTCATCCCTGCTCAATGCTACGCACCGGCAGGTTGTGAGTCGTCCCGTAGATCACGTCAGGGCCAGTATCCCCGGCGATCCGCAATTGCGGGTGGTGGTCCGTGAACCGGTGCTGCGCTCGCCCGACGGCGCGTGGGATGCGTTTGTCGCGAAGCACGTCTACGGGCCGGAGGATGTGGTCGTCGTCGCTACTGAAGGGCAGGGTTTGTGAGCAGATCGCGTCACACATGTCTCTACCTCGACCTGGGATTGCTCCTCGTTTTGCTGATAGCGTGTACTGCGGACGCCCCAATCACGCCCACGGCGACATCTGCACCGCTTACCGCTACACCGACTACACCACCTACGATTACACCAACGGCGCCGCCCGAAGCCACCCCGTCGCCGACAACGACGGCGTTGCCGCCCACTGCTACCCCTATGCCGAAGTTGCCGTCCCTCGCCGCGGGCCTCGTCTACGGCCTCTATGGTCAATTATGGCGCGTCACGGGGACGGGCAAGGTCATGGCGATGGATCTCCCCGCGAATGTCCCCTACCAGGTGGCGCTTTCGCCGGATGGTACGGAGGCTATACACACCGTGTTTACGGGTGCAAGGCCAACGCTGCTGTGGAAAGATCTCCTTACAGGAGAGCAGCGACGGTTGCCAGATGTCGCCGAATGGATGGTGTGGTTCCCTGTATGGTGGGCGGCGCGGCCCGGCTGGCTCATTGTCGGAGGCGTGGAGACAGAGGTACAGGCCTATGGCTACCTTTCCAAAATGCGAGCAGATGGCAGCGACTTCCAGATACTCGATGCGGACGAGATGAGCAGTTCGTTCCCTGCGCCGTCCCCGGAGGGCGACCGGATTGCGTATGACCGGCGCGGCGAACCGTGGATTTATCACTGGGGACGTGGCCCGGAACCGCTGGACTTGACGGAATTTGGTTTCACGCCGGGAGAATACTTTGCTATCGGGAGTCCTTCCTGGTCTCCGGATGGGACACATTTGGCCTGGGTCGTTGGCGACGAGTTGACGGAGGATGGTGATTGGCGCATCGGCATCCTGCTGCTTGACCTGGAGCGCCGCACGCACGACATCCTGTTCGATTACGAACCGGCGGGGCGCGGCGGCTGGCCGCCCGCGCCGGTCTGGAGTCCTGATGGGCAATGGTTGGTCTTTCAGGTGTGGTTTCAGGTAGTGGGCGAAGAGGGAAGCACGCGGCTCGTGCGCGTCGATGACAAGGCCGACATACGCGCGCTCGGCTATGGGAAGGCCGTGTGGTCGCCGGATGGCCGGTATCTGGCTTACGCCGGCGAAGACGGCTTGAGGGTTGCAGACGTCGCTACCTGGGAATCGCAACTGCTGCTGCCGTCGCACACGCGGCCTCCATTGCTCGGCCCGGAACCGGTGGCGTGGCATCTCTTCACCCCTACGCTTACCTTCGAGGAATCCCCAATCGTCAGCGCGGATGAGGATCATCCCTTCCATTTCGAGTATTACGATCACCGGCTTACCTCCGATATCCTCGACGTGCGCTATGACTGGCGCAGGCCACGCCTCGTGGAAGAGCGCGTGACGATAGGGGATGCGGTTTTTCACGTCGAATCCGATTTAACCACGGCGACGGTCTACAATGGCGATACGGCAGTGTATACCTACATTTTCGATGGGATATGGTCGTCGCCGATAGCAGAGCGATTGTCCGTGTGGGAAGATCAATGGGTGCTGGAAGTGCTACCCGGCGAGGTGATCGTCGCTGGCGATAGCCTCAACGAGCGTCTGGGATACGCTGAAATCTTCGAGTGGCGGCTTTTGGCCGGCAGGCCGTTTTTCTTCTTCAGCAGCGAAGATGGCGTTGGCCTGTCTTATGACGGTCAGGTTTTGCCCTACCGCTACGACGAAGTGCCGCACTATCTGTGTTGCGAACCGGCTTTGGCGAATCCCGGCTACAACGAGATGATGGTTTGGTTTCACGGCCTGCGGGATGGGGTGTGGCATTACGTCGAGCTGGGCGTTTACGAGTCATGAGGTTTCACAAATCAGTTCGGTAATGTGTACAGCGTGGTTTTACCGACTGAAGTCGGTGTGTACGTGTGTGCGCCGGCTTCAGCCGGTTTTCCCCGAAGATTTCAATTACCGGATTATTTTCTTAACTTTCATCAATTCGGCGTCGCAAGCACGGCGGATTGTGATCCGCCTTAAGCGCTGAAGGGGGCTGTTTTCTATGGTGGAGCGTATAAGAGTTACGAGATTGATCGTTGTATGTATTGGATTGTTGGCGTTGTTGGCGGCTTGTGCTGCGCCGCAGTCCTCTCCGACTGTCACACCGGATGGGCAAGCATTGCCTGAGTCCACTGTACCGGCTTCGCCCACACCTGAGACGACGCCAATCCCGGCGCTCGAGGCCGTCACATCAGCCGGGCCTTTTGCGCTGACGCAGGTCTGGCTCGACGAGTTAAAGGCGGGGGTAGACTACATAGATGAGGCGCGGTTACAACGGCTGGCCGAAGCCTTGATTGCTGATACGGCTGCCTATCTTGATGCGGCGGTTGCGCCCGGCGTCCCGCTCGCCGAACAACAACCGGCTCTGACGCGTATGGCCGCCGACTTGCCTGGTTGGGAGAGCGGCGAGGTGCTGCCAGTCGATCTTGATCCTGACATAGAAACCGAACTGGTCATCGGCGTTGGTATCGGCGGCGATCCGTTGCTTTACGCTTATGGCTCCGGTGGGCATTGGCAGGTTGCACTTGTCCCGTGGCCGGACGATTTGGAGGTTGATCCAAATCTGTGGCCCGGCGCGGTCGAGGCCCCAGACCTGACCGGCGATGGTGCGGCTGAGCTTGTGGCGACGTACAGGCTGCGTGGTGGAAGCGGCGTTTGGGACTTCGTCCAGGTGTTCCGCTGGACCGGAGCGGACTTCGTCTTGCTCTTCCGCGCGGATCTGCTTACCTGGGCCGGCGAGTCACGCTACGCGCTGGAATCCGATCCCACGCAATCCGGCGCGCTGCAGATTGTACTCACTTACCCACACCTCTACGACCTGGGCTTCGATCACAAGCTGGTCAATCACCCGCTGGGGCGGCAAGTCTGGCGTTGGGATGCAGGCGTGGGGCATTTTGCGCTTGCCGAGTCCGGGGCGAACCTGGAACGTAGCGGATGGGGTGCGGATGCGGAAGTCACCGTCGAAGATCGCTTGCGCTGGTTGGTGAACGAAGGCGAGACGCGCTTCCGTTTGGGCGATTACGAGGCGGCCTTGCCCTGGTACGAGCAGGCGCTCGCGTTGGCTGAGGCTGAAGCGTGGGAACATGTGGGTGATACGCCGCACTGGCCCGCCTTCGCAGCGTTTCGCCGGGCGCAATTGCTCTTGCTGGCGGAGCAGATGGATGAAGGCCGCGCCGCGATGCAGGTCGTCGCCAACACGTGGGAGGGCGACGTGCTGGCGGCATTGGCGCAGGCGTTCCTCAATGGCTACGGCGAGGGCGACGCGGGCGCTGCCGAACGCGCTTTCGAGGCGATGCGCGCCGCAGTGGATCTGGAAAAGCATTTCTATTACGATGGATTCGGCCTGCTGCGCTACCCGATGACGGCGGAGGGCATTCTGTTCAGCGGCGTCGCGTCGTCGACGGCCTCTGGATGGCCGCGGGTGGGTACTTTCAACGAGAGCTGGTAGGCTGCGAAGTGTGTAAGTGCTATGCGATGGTTTCCGCGTTTACTCTATTGGGCTGACCGTTTGCGTTATTGCATTGTGCGTCACCCTGTCACGGTTGGCGTGCGCCTGCTTTTGCTGCGCGAAGGAGAAATTCTGCTGGTGCGGCACACTTATCAGCGTCACTGGTATCTGCCCGGCGGCAAGGTGGAGCGAGGGGAAACGTTGGAGCAAGCGGCCCGCCGTGAAGCCGATGAGGAACTCGGCGCAACGCCAGGGACATTGCGCTTGTTTGGTGTGTATACCAACTTCTACGAGGGACGGAGCGATCACGTCGTTGTCTTCCTTTGCGATGACCTCACGCTGACAGGCGAAACCGATCGTGAGATCGAGCGGTTCGCGTGGTTTCCGTTGGGGCAGTTGCCTGAGGGCGTCTCGCCCGGCAGTCGCCATAGAATTGCCGAGTATGCGCATTGGGACGGCAGAGCTGTAGTTGGATTGTGGTAATGTCGCTTAACTGCGTGAGGCGGCTCGCGCGCCTTGTTTGGCGATCATCATCTCCAGATGTCCAATGATGTCCATAGCGCGCTGCTCCTGTTCCGCGAGCGCCGAGAGCCACCGGTCGGCGGCGGAGTAGACGTCTTCGTCGGGCGCAGGGGTGTCAATCGCCTGTCTCAAGTCTTCTGCTGTGCCCTCGTCAAGTTGCAATAGCATCCGCAGAATCGCCATAACGCTATATCCGGCACGGATCAGCATGCGGATCACCCGTAACCGGCTGATCTCCTCCGCGCCGTAGTACCGGTAGCCGTTATCGGGATCACGTGGCACGTCGAGCAGGCCGTTGCGTTCCCAGTTGCGCAGCACATCGACCGTCACCCCTAGCAATGTCGCCGTTTCGCCGATGCGCAAGGGCGCGCGCGTGGCGTCGGCGGCCGTCCCCTGCGCCCACCGTTCCAGCAAGCGCATGGCGCTCTCGGCGTGGGCGCGCTCGGCCTGGACCAGCGCCAGATGCGCGTAAGCGGCTTCGAGCGCGCCGCCCAGGTCGCCGGTAGCGGCCTGTTTGACCAGTGCGATGACGGAACGGCGAATCACTCCACCGGGCCAGGGGCCGCGAAAGGCCAGTCGCGCCAGCACCATGCAATCGACGTGGGCCTCGGTAAACTGCCGGTAGCCGCTGCTGGTGCGTCTTACGGGCGGGATAAATTCCCACGTCTCGTAGAGCCGCACTGTGTTGGGATGGCAACCGGCGGCTTTGGCGACTTCGGAGGTGCGGAGATGCTTTTTGGTCATAGCTTTTCTTACCTTTACGAAGGTTTAGGCGAACCGGGTTCGCACACCTTCGTAAGGGTGGCGGTATGGGTAATGGTGTGTATGTTTTCCCACGCGGCGCTGACCTGGGCGCGGGTTGCGTCGAGGCTGCCGCGCGTGTCGATGACGACGTCGGCGCGGGCGATTTTCGCAGCTTGCGGCGGCTGCGCGTGGATGCGGCGCAGCGCTTCTTCGCGGCTAAGGCGGCGCGATTTCATCAGCCGCTTGACCTGCGCCGTCTCCGGGCACGTCGTCACCCAGATGGCGTCGTAGTCATCGGCGACACCGCTTTCGAGCAGTTTGATGGCTTCGACGACGATGACGGGTGCGGGACTGGCGGCGATGCGGCGTCGCACTTCGGCGATCACGGGCGGATGCACCAGCCGTTCGAGCTGCGCCAGCGCCTCCGCATCGCTGAAGACGATGTCGCCAAGCTTGCCCCGGTCGATGGTGCCATCCGGCGCAAGAATGTCCGCGCCGAACGCCGCGACGACAGCCGGATAGGCTGCGCCGTCAGGCGCTAACGTCGCGTGCGAGACCCGGTCCGCGTCGATGACCTCTGCGCCCAACTCGGCTAACATCCGCCCGACAGTGCTCTTCCCTGTAGCGATGTTGCCGGTCAAGCCGATGCGATAGGGGGGACTGGTAATCGGGGATTGGCAATCGCTGATTGGGGACTGGGGTGTGCAGGTTGTCGGCTTTATCATTTTTCTGTCCTTGCCATTTGTTCCTTATTACTTTTCACCAATTACCGATTACCTCTTCCCAGTTACCGATTACTGCTCACCAATCCCCTTCAATTCTGCAACGCTCGCCCATTCTTCCAACAGGTGATTGAGATCCGCTTCAACGCGATGGTATTCCGCGCCGAGTTTGGCGACGCGGGCGACGTCTTGCGTGCGTCCGGCGGCGTCCAGGGCCGTGGTGAGTTCTTGCATGCGCGCTTCGAGGGCGTGGATTTGCGTTTCCAGGCTTTCGAGTTGTTTTTGTTGGCGCGCCAACGCGCGCTCGCGTTCGCGCTCAGCCAGGCGTTCCGCTTCGCGTTGGGTGCGCGCTTCTTCCTCGCGCCGTTGCAGGGCCGGCGTGTTGCCCTTGCGGTAGTCCTGATGCCACGCGGCGTAGGCAGGGTATCCCTCCGCGAAGACGTGCAGTCTCCCGCCGGCCAAGGCCCACACCTGCGTCGCCACTTCGCGGATGAGATAGCGGTCGTGGCTCACCAGCAGCACCGTCCCGTTGAAGTTGTTGATGACTGCTTGCAGTATTTCCTGCGAAGGAATGTCCAGGTGGTTGGTCGGCTCGTCCAGCAGCAGGAAGTTAGCCTTTTCCAGCGCCAGGATCGCCAGAGCCACCCGCGCGCGCTCGCCGCCGGAGAGTACGCCGACATCCTTGAAGACGTCGTCGCCGCGAAAGCCGTAGCGCGCCAGGAACGAACGTGTCTCGGCGACCGAGGCCATGCCGGCGTCGAGGAGCGTATCGAGTACGTTTTTCCCTGCGATCAAGTGTTCCTGCACCTGTGCGAAGTAGCCGATATGCACCGCCGAGCCGATGCGCACCCGGCCATGCAGGGGGCGCAGCTCGCGCAGGATGGTACGCAGCAGCGTTGTCTTGCCGGAGCCGTTCGGGCCGACCAGGGCGACGCGGTGTCGTCGGCGGATTTCGGCTTCTTCCACTTCTACCATCGGCGCGTCCGGCGCGTACCCGGCCCGCAGATCGTACAGGCCCAGCACCAGGTCGCCACTGCGCAGCGTGGTCTGCAAGTCGATGTGGATGTGCGACTGTTCCATGGGGCGATCTAGCCGTTCGACACGCTCCAGACGACGCTGTCGTCCTTTGGCCTGCGATGTGCGCTGCCCGGCCATGTATCGGCGGATGTAATCCTCGGTTTTGGCGATCTCCTGCTGCTGCGTCTCGAAGGCCGCTTGTTGCTGCCGCCGCCGGTCGGCGCGTTGCTGGACATAGGCGCTGTAATTGCCCCGGTAGGCGTCGATGTGACCGAACGCCATTTCCAGCACCCGGTTAGCGACCGTGTCCAGGAATTCGCGGTCGTGCCCCACCACGATGATGCCGCCTTTCCAACTTTTGAGCTGCTCTTCTAGCCACTCGATGCCTTCCAGGTCAAGATGGTTGGTCGGTTCGTCCATCAATAGCAGGTCCGGTTCTTCCAGCAACAGCCGCGCCAAGAGCGCGCGCGTTTGCTCGCCGCCGCTGAGATGCGCCGTCGGCATGTCGAACTCGTCCTTGCGAAATCCAAGGCCGCCGAGCACCTGCCCGATGCGTGTCTCGTAAGTGAACCCGCCAGCTTGCTCGAACCTTTCCAACAGCACGCCGTAACGGCTAAGCGCCGTCTCTTGCTCGGTTTCGTTGCCGGAAGCCATTTGTTCTTCCAGCCGGCGCAATGTCTCCTGCTGGGCGCGCAGATCGGCAAACACGGCCTCCATCGCTTCCCACAACGTTCCCGTCGTGTCGAAATCGGGGGTTTGCGGCAGGTAGCCGATGCGAATGTCGCGCGCGCGACTTACCGTCCCGGCGTCTGGCTCCAGCACACCCGCGATGATGTCCAACAGCGTGCTCTTCCCGCAGCCGTTGACGCCCACCAGCGCCACGCAGTCGCCGTGGTGGACTTCGAAGGAAATCTGTGAGAAAATTTCGTCCGGGCCGTAATATTTGGCTAGATTGGATGTCGATAGTAGCGCCATAATGCTCGAATTATACCAGACTTCTGATTTGTGAGTCTTGTCTAAGGCGCTATCGCGGGTATAATAAGCATATGTCGATTCGATTCCACATGTGGGAGTATCCCCGGCGGGCTGTGGTGAATCGTTGGCTGGCGGAAAGGCGTACAATGAATCGTGTTATGCCTGATGGAGGTAGACGATGATGGAACAGCCCGAACTGATCCATATCCTGGCCCAGACGGATTTGTTCACCGATGGAAAAGTGTATGTGATTCTGAAGGCCGATCTGGCGCAGGGGAAGAGCATCGCTTGGGAACCAGGCGAGTGGCCGGCGTCGTTCTGGGCCTGTCTACGCGATAAAGACGAGGTTACGCTGGTGTTGGCGCAAGATTCCGTTGCCCGGCTTCCCCCGTCTGTTACGGTGCTGGATGTTTCGCCGCCGTATCGTCTGATCACATTCGATATCCCTTTGGCGTGGGGCGTCACCGGCTATCTGGCGGCGCTGACGTCCGTTCTGGCAGAGGCGGAGATAAGCCTCTTCGCACTGTCGGCCTTCTCGCGGGATCACATTTTCGTTGCTGCGGCGGATTTCGGCCGCGCGTGGGATGGATTGTACGGGTTTATCCGCACCTGTCGTACACAGGTGATTGGTTTTGAGGCGGATAGGGAGTCCAGGTGAGTAGTGTTCTGTATTTAATTGGCAAGACTCTCGGCAAATACGAGGTGCTTGACCATATCGGGCACGGCGGCATGTCCGAGGTTTATAAAGGCCAGCACGCACAACTGGACCGCATGGTGGCGGTCAAAGTGTTGCATCCCTTCCTGGCGGGGGAGGAAGGTTTCGTCATTCGCTTCAAACGCGAGGCGCGCATCGTCGCCACGCTGCGCCATGCCAACATCATGCAGGTCTACGACTTCGATTACAACGAGGCGCTGGACATCTACTACATGGTGATGGAGTACATCGACGGTCCGACGCTGAAAACCCGTCTGGCGGAAGGGCCGTTGCCCCTTGAGGAGGCTGTACGCATTGGGATAGCGATTGCTGACGCGCTCGATTACGCCCACCAACGCGGCATGGTGCACCGCGACGTTAAACCGGCCAACATTATGTTTATGCAAGACGGCCAGCCGGTGTTGACCGACTTCGGCATCGCCAAGATGTTGACGCTTTCCGGACTGACCGCCAGCGGCGCGATGGTCGGAACGCCCGCGTACATGGCCCCTGAAGTCGGCATGGGGCGCCAGGGTACGGCAGCTTCGGACATCTATTCGCTCGGTGTGGTGCTCTATCAGATGGTCGCCGGGCAGTTACCGTTCGAGTCTGATACCCCTATGGGGATGGTGATGCAGCACATCAACGATACGCCGCCGCCCCTCAAGAAATTTGCGCCATCGATGCCGCCGGGTCTAGAAGCAGTGATCCTCAAAGCCATGGCGAAGACGCCGGAAGGGCGTTTTATGCGCGCGGCAGAAATGGCCGCGGCGTTGCGGCAGGTGATCGGGTTGGAGGCATACAGTGGATCGCCTTCAGTCTCCCCGCCGCATGCAACGCTGACGCCATCGCCGGCAGCGACAACACCCCCACCACCATCCAAGTCTCCCCCATGCGATGAGGAGGACCTCGACGAGGACGATCGTTTGTTGCGGACCTGGCCTGTCGTGATGGAGCATAAACCTTCGGTACGCACGCCCACGTTATTCCCGCTTTCCACCACGGAAGCGCCTTCGCCGAAAAAACAAGCTGCGCCGCGCAAGCGCTCCTTTTGGTCGCGTCTGGCAGGCCTGACGACCGTCTCTTTGGTCGGTATCCTTGTGGGGGTCGTGGTGTGGCTGGGCATTCGCGGTGATATTCCATTCTACTTGCAGCAGGTGCGGGTGCTCACGGCGGCAGTGCGTGGACCTGTGGGCATGGAACTTACCCCGGAGTTATCCATGGGTACAACGCTTCCTACGGATGAGGTCACTGAGGTGGTAGAATCGCCTGTGACGCTGACGCCATCCATCGCAGACCCGACCCCAGAGGCGACGTCAGTTTTGGGCGCAGCCGATGCAACACCCACGCCTACGGCGTCCGGCGCCGCATCCTCGAACGGCGAGCAGCCCGTCTGCATACCCCGTACCCGCTTCGAGTTTTTGCGCCAGGAACCGGATGGCATCGTGTTGCCCAATGCGGCAGTGGCCATCTATCTGAGTGCGCGCAATGCGGGAACCTGCACCTGGTCTGACGATATGCGGGTGGAGTTTGTCTCGGGTACGCAAATGGGCGCGCCGGATGCGATCCCGCTGCAGCCGCTCACAGCTGGCGCAAGTATGCAGGTCATCGTGCCGCTGCGCGCACCGCTTGAGCCGGGCATCTATACTTCCACCTGGGGGCTACACCAGAATACAGCAGGGTCGCAAGCGGCGGTTATACCGGTTGTCATCGAAGTTGCCGTGCCGCCCACTCCGACGCCCACACCGAGGGTGGCGCAGCCCCAACCGACGAGTACTGCCATACCTGCGCTTCCTCCGTTGTTATTACCGCCGCCCGTCCTGCTGACGTGGGGTGAGGATGCCGTCTCAGGGACATGGTATGGCGCGCTGGCGTTCCAGGCGGAGGGCGGTGTGGGTGAGTATCGCTACTATCGTCAAGAAATCCGGCCGGACACACTTTTATCCGCAGGCCAGTTGACGTTCTCGGCGCGGCGTTGCGAGGCGCTGCCCTTGACCGTGTGGGTGGTTTCTGGCGCGGACGTCGTCCGTTGGGAGGGGTGGATCGATTATCCTGCCGCGCAAAACTGCCGGTGAAGGGGGACAGATGGATCAACAAGCGATGGTGAAGCTCATGCGCTCGCGGGGGATTACCACACCGCTGGTGTTGGATGCTCTGGCGCGCGTGCCTCGTCATCGCTTTGTGCCAGAAGCGCAGCACGCTTCCGCTTACGGCGATCACGCCCTCTCCATCGGTTGCCAGCAGACAATCTCACAGCCGTATATCGTCGCCCTGATGACGGATGCTCTGGATTTACGGCCCGGCGACCGGGTGCTGGAAGTGGGCACCGGCTCTGGCTACCAGACCGCGATCCTCGCCGAGATGGGGATGGATGTTTACACCATTGAGCGCATCCCCGAACTCTACGAGCAAGCCAAAGCCTGCCTCGAGTCGCTAGGCTACACGGTACACTGCCTTCTCGGCGATGGTTACTACGGATGGCCGGAGTTCGCCCCCTACGATGGCATCATCGCCACCGCTGCAGCCGACGAAATCCCTCCCGCGCTCCTCGAACAGTTAGCCGATGGCGGCCGTCTGGTCATTCCCGTCGGCCCCCGCCACGGCTATCAAACCCTCTGGAAAATCATCCGCCGCGGCGATGACATCCAGAAACTCGACCTCGGCGGCGTCGCCTTCGTCCCATTCATTACCCCAGTAGACGGTAGACAGTAGACGGTAGACAGGGGGGATTTCTCCCCGTCTACCGTCTACCGACTACTGTCTACTTCCGAAACATCGTGAGCAGGCGCTTGCCTGGAATCTGCGGGAACGTCGCGCCCTGGCTCACGGCGAGCAGGGCGGCAGCGGGGTCGCTGAGTAGTGTCCCGGCGATAGCATCCACACCGTACTCGAATAACACCGGCGACAGCGGCGTCGTGCCGCCCAACATCACCACAAAGGCGTCCGGGCGACACAGCGCGATCAGCTCCTCGAAGGTGTGGTTGAGCAGCGACGTTCCCGTCAACGCGACGACGTCGGCCTGCGGCAACACTTCCGTCGCCATGCTGGCAGGTAGGTCGTCCTCGCGCGGGCGTAATTCCAGCACCCACAGCGTTTTGGCGATGTCGCGTAAACGTGGGATGAATGGAAAATGTCCGACCACGGCCACGTTGCGTCCTGCGCCACGTTCGGCGATGACGTCCGCTGCGTTGACCTCGACGCAGGCATCGACATCCACATCCAACAGCGCGTTGATCGTCGCAAAGCCCACGCTTGTTTCCGGCAGGCTCTCCGAGTGAGCCAGCGCTGCCAATTGCGCCGCGCTGTAGATCAGCAGGCGGCCCGCATCATTGACTGGAGCGCCTTTCCCGTGATGGTGATCATCCCCGCCGCCCCCCAGCGTGGATGACAGCCCGCCCCGCACCTGCTCGCCAAGCTCAACTGTCACGGCGGTCCAATGTCCCCCGATGCGCACATCCGTCGGCTGCGCTTGCGCAGCATTGCCAGCTACCGAATGTAAAAGCTCGTCAACAATCATCCAATTCCCTCCGTGAAAATCAACAAATCCACAATCCACAATCTAAAATCCAAAATGCGTTTGTCTTTTTACCACAGCCTATTATAATCGCCCCTATGAAATTGCTACTGGCCCGCCACGGACAATCGGAATGGCAAGTCAAGGTTGCAGACGGCAATCTTGACGCGCCGCTGACATCGTTGGGTGAATCACAAGCGCACCGGCTCGGTGAATACCTCGCGGCGAGTGCCGATCCCATTGCGGCCATTGTCGCCAGCCCGCTTGAGCGCGCGCATCGTACGGCGGAAATTGTGGCGTCTTATCTCGATCTTCCTGTGACCACCGAGCCGGATTTCTGCGAGTTTGAAGAATGGACAGCAGGCTGGGCGCCGCTGCCTGTGTCGATGTGGGACATGGCTCCCACGACTCCGGAACTGAAGCCCGGTTACAGCCGTTTCCGCGTGCGCGTCGCGGCGGCGCTACGCCGGGCGGTCGAAGGACACAATGACCTAGATCAGCTTTTGCTTATCTCGCACGCCGGAACGATCGGAGCACAGGTGCGAATTTTGCTAGGCTCCGATACGCCGCGCCTGTGGATGAATAACACCGGGTTGAGCCTCTTCGAATGGGGACATCCGGAGCGTGGAGGCAGTTGGGTCGTCCATTACCTCAATCGCCTCGAACACCTTCCGCCTCCAATGAGGACAGCCTGATGGATGCCCCTGCACCGGACACACGTCGCGTTGGTTTTCCCCGTTTTTGGGTGTGGGGCGGCCTGCTTATCGCGTTTTTGGGGCTGGCGCTCTTCCTCATTCTGACGCCCGATGGTGTGTTGACCAAAGCCGATGTCATCGCGGCAGCGGTATGCCATCGTATCCCCTCACATTCGTTTTTCATCGATGAACACCAGTTGCCGCTGTGCCAACGCTGTTCCGGCACCTTCCCCGGCGCGCTGACGGGCTTGCTCGTTCAATGGGCCGTTTGGCGCCGCCGCCGTTCGCAACGCTTCCCGCGTTGGCAGGTCTTTGTCGTGTTGGCAGGGTTTGCCGGGATTTGGGCGCTGGACGGCTTCAATTCCTATACTACCATGTTGACTGGTAGACCGGAAGGTATTCTCGGGTATGCGCCGCAGCCGTGGTTGCGCCTGCTTTCCGGTGTGCTGATGGGGATGGGAATGAGCGTGCTCCTTGTTCCCGCTTTCAATCAAATTATGTGGGCCGATGGTGAAGCGACCGCGCCGCTGCGCTCCTGGCGTGAATTGGCATTCCTGACCGTCGTTGAATTGGCGATGGCGGGGGTGATTTACCTGCTCGAACCGGCGTTGCTCTACCCGGTGGCGCTCTACAGCGTCGCCGGTGTGGTGGCGATGTTTGTTTGCCTCGGCGCGATGTTGTTCGTGATGGCGCTAGGACGTGACAGTGCATTGACCGGTTGGCGCGATGCCTGGCTGCCGCTCGTGTGGGGCCTTGTCTTTGCGCTTGTCGTCGTCGGCGTCATGAATTTCCTGCGCCTGCAACTCATGGGAACCATTGAGGGCGTTCCGGGAATGTCGTAATCAGAAATATATAACTCGTAACTCTTTACTCGCAATTCTTAACTCATTATTCGCTAACGGAGGTGAATGTATGTACAAGAAGTTATTTATCCCAGGACCCACCCACGTGCGGGAAGAGATTTTGAAGGCGCAGACCGCACCGATGATCGGCCATCGCAGCAAGGATTACTCCGACCTGCAAGCCGACGTGACCCCCAAGCTGCAAAAGCTCCTCTACACGCAGCAGCCGGTCTTTATTTATGCCAGCTCCGGCACCGGTTTGATGGAAGGCTCGCTGCGCCAGACCGTGTTAAAGCGTGCGCTGATCACGGTTTGCGGTGCGTTCTCCAAGCGTTGGCTCGAAGTAGCGCGGGGGAATGGTGTGCCAGCCGACAGCCTAGAGATCGAGATGGGCCAGGGCTTCACGCCGGAGATGATCGACGTGGCGTTGAGCGCGGGTGACTACGATGTGTTGACCCTCACATTCAACGAGACCTCGACCGGTGTGATGAACCCCTTGCAGGAGATTGCCGCATTGGTGCGCGAGAAGTATCCCGACGTGTTGGTGTTGGTGGACGCGGTCTCCGGCATGGCCGGCGCGAAGATCGAGTTCGATGCCTGGGGCGTGGACGTGGCTTTTGCCAGCTCGCAGAAATGCTTCGCGCTACCGCCGGGCCTCACCATCGCCGCCGTCAGCGAGCGGACGTTGGAGCGAGCGCGGCAGGTTCCCAACCGGGGCTATTACTTCGACTTCATCGACATGCTCAAGTACTACGAGCGCAACCAGACCCCCGCGACGCCCGCGATCAGCCTCATCTACGCACTGAACAAACAGATGGACGACATGCTCGCCGAGGGATTGGACAACCGCTGGGCGCGGCACATCGAGATGGCGGAGATCGTCCGCGCGTGGGCGCGCCGGCACTGGGCGCTGTTCCCCGACGAGCGTTTCCTCTCTAACACCGTGACCACCATCACCAACACCCGCGGCATTAGCGTGGGCGACCTCAACAAGGCGCTCGCCGAGCGGGGAGCGATGATCTCCAACGGCTACGGCACGCTGAAAGAGAAAGCTTTCCGTATTGCGCACATGGGCGACCTCACCGTGGCCGACATCCGCTGGCTGCTCGCGCAGATCGACGATATTCTGGGATTACCTCAGGCATAAAGAGTTCTTGCCGCAGAGTGCACTGGGTGCGCATAAATTTTCTGGGATTATTCAGCGTTCTCCATGACCTCCGCGGCAAAAAAATTGTTTAATCCATTGACATTTGAGGAGTGATGCTATGGCAAAGCTGTTGATATGCGATTCGGTAGATGTGCAGGCCGTGGAAGCGATGCGCGCAGCCGGTGTCGAAGTGGATGTACGCGATACGATCAACCTGGATGAACTAGGCCAGGTCATCGGCGAGTACGATGGCATCGTGGTGCGCAGCCGGACGAAGGTGCGCGCGCCGCTGCTGGCAAATCCTGGCAAGCTCAGACTCATCATCCGGGGTGGGGTAGGCGTCGATAGCATCGACGTGGCGGTGGCAGAAAGTAAGGGGATCAAAGTCATCAACACGCCCAACGCCAGCTCCAACGCGGTGGCAGAATTGGCGCTGGGCATGATGTTCGCGTTGGCGCGCAGCCTCGCCTGGGCCGACGCGACGATGAAGGCCCAGCAGTGGGAGAAGAAGAAGCTCAAGGGCACCGAAATCGCTGGGAAGACGCTCGGTATCATCGGTTACGGGCGCATCGGGCAACTGCTTGGCGAGAAGGCCCGCGCGCTGGGGATGACGGTCGTGGCCTGCGATCCGTACCTCAACAGCCCCGAACTCGTCTCGCTGGATGCGCTGTTGGCTCTGGCAGACTACGTTAGCCTGCACATCCCGCACACGCCGGAGACGCACAACCTACTCGGCGTGGCACAGTTTGCGAAGATGAAGCCGGGCGCCTATTTGGTCAACGCGGCGCGCGGCGGCACGGTGGACGAGGACGCGCTCTACGCGGCGCTGGTTAGCGGGCATCTGGCCGGCGCGGCGTTGGACGTCTTCACCGAGGAGCCGCCGCAGAGCGAGGCGCTGCACAAGCTCATCGCGCTGCCGCAGGTCATCGCCACGCCCCACATCGGTGCGGGTACCGTGGAGGCGCAGGAGCGCATCGGCGGTGAGATTGTCAATTTGGTTACAACTTATTTGGGGTAACCTGCGAATTCTTTGGACAGAATTAACAGGCTGAAGAAAGTTTATCCTGTAAATCTTGTTAATCCTGTCTGAAAATAATGAGGGAGGATGTATGACAACAATTCGACCGTTTCGGGGGTTGCGCTACAATCCCGATAAGTTTTGTGATCTGTCCGACGTGATCACGATGCCCTACGACCGCATCCACACGGCTGAGCAGGCGCAGTATTACGAACTCTCACCCTACAGCTACGCGCACATCATCCAGGGCAAACACACGCCTGATGACAATGACGAAAACAATGTCTACACCCGCGCGCGTGGCTACATGCTCAACTGGTTGGCGGAAGAGGTGCTCATCCGCGACCCGGCGCCCGCACTCTACGTGTTGGAGCAGACGTTTGTCACGCCTGATGGCTTCGAGCACACCCGGCGTGGTCTCACAGCGGCGCTCGAATTGAGCCGTTTCGATGAGGGTGTGGTGCTGCCGCACGAGCACACGTTGAGCGGCCCGAAGGTGGATCGCCTCAATCTCACCCGTGCCACGCAGACGGCGTGGGGCCACATCTTTATGCTCTACCCTGATGAAGGTTCTGCGGTCAATGAACTCCTGCAACCGTTTCTGGACGCGCACATGCCGGCACTCGTCCGCGACCGGGTCATCGAGCCGGAGGTGGAACAGGCATTCTGGGTGGTCAATGACCCGGCGATCATCGAGGCCGTGGTTGCGGAGATGGCCACAAAGCAGCCGCTCATCATCGCCGATGGGCATCACCGTTACGAGACCGCGTTGAACTACCGTGACGAAATGCGTCAACAACATCCTGATGCTCCGGCTGATGCTGCCTTCAATTACGTGATGGTGACATTTGTGAGTATGAGCGATCCGGGCCTGGTGGTCTTGCCGACACACCGATTGATCCACTCGTATCACGCACTGGACAGCAAATCGCTGTTGAAGGCGTTGGAGCCTTACTTCGCCGTTGAGACAGTCGGAGATCGGGCGGCGCTGGAAGCCGGGTTGGCAGCGGCAACTGCCGACCGGCCACGCTTCGGATTTTATGACGGGACTTATTCGCTGCTCACGCTCAAGACATTGAACGCGATGGCAGCACTGGCCCCCGACCGCGATCCACACTGGCGCGCGCTCGACGTGGCGGTGTTGCACGAGTTGATCATCGAACACGTGATGGGCCTGAGCAAGGAGAGCGTGCGGCGGCTCGAAAACCTGACCTACTTGCGCGATCCCGATCCCGGCTACATCGCTGTGGATAAGGGCGAGGCGAACTTCATGTTCTTGCTCAATCCCACGCGCGTGGAGCAGGTGCAGGCGTGTACCGTCGCCGGTGAACGGATGCCGCAAAAATCCACCGACTTCTTCCCCAAAGTGGTCAGCGGCCTGGTGGCGCTGCCGCTGCACGGGGGCATTTGAGACAAGGGGTTTCGTCATTACAAAAAACCGGGATTCTGTCAGAATCCCGGTTTTTCAGGAGTATAATGATAGGCCATATTTTATTCGATCTCGATCAAACGTTGTACACGGATGACACCGGTCTGTTCGCAGAAGTGGGCGCGCGGATTGAGTATTGGACTATGCACAACCTGGGTCTTTTGTTGGAAGAGACCAAGGTGCTGCGTCGTCACTATTTTGTGACCTATGGCACGATGATGCGCGGTCTCTTGCTGCATCATCCCGAGGTGAGTGTGGACGATTACCTGAATTACGTTCACGATATCGATGTGAGCCGCTACATCGTGCCCAATCCGGCCCTGGATGGGATGCTCTCGCGGTTGGATGTCCCCAAAGCCGTGTTTACCAACAGCATCGTGGACTGGGCTGAGCGCATTTTGCGACAGTTGGGCATACGCCATCACTTCACACACATCATCGACGTGCGCGCGGTGGATTACCAGAGCAAGCCGCATCCCCACGCCTTTGAGCGGGCGTTGGAGATTCTAGGAAAGCCGGCCTCCGCCTGTGTGATGGTCGATGACCAGGAGCATTACTTGCGCGGCGCGTCTGCCGCCGGGATGCGCACCGTGCTTGTCCAGCCTGGAGCGCAGGCCGTAAATGGCATCGATTACGCCGTAGATACGCTTCTGGACGCCGAACCGATTTTGCAACAATGGCTCGCTGAACGTTAAGTTGTGGTATACTTTACATAAAGGGGTGATGTCCGTAACTGTCTCGGATGAGAGGAAATAATGAAACAAATCACATTGGAATACCCAGATGATCTGGAGCTTGCCGTATTGACGACAGAAGAGGAACTTCAGGCTCAGATACGATTGATGGCGGCCCTCAAAATGTTCGAACTGGGCAAACTTTCCTCTGGCAAAGCGGCGGCTTTGGCCGGAATGTCGCGGGTCGCCTTCCTTGAGCAATGCGGTATGTACGGTGTGTCTATCTTCAACTATTCTCCTGAAGAACTGGAGAACGAGTTGCGGGTCGATATAGAGGCTGCTCGCGCCCTTGCGACGATTCCGGTAGAAATGCACTGAGGACAGTATGGGTGTTGTGGTCAGCGATACAGGCCCGCTAATTGCATTGGCGAAGGTAGATCAACTGCATCTACTTGAGGCTCTGTTCGACAAGGTATTGATTCCGCCAGCGGTCTACCGTGAACTTCTAGCGAAATCAGGTACTGAAGCTGATCGTCTGGATCGAGCACTACAGAATTTCATTGAACTTTCCCCAGCGTTACAAATACCACCCGAAGTCGAAATTGCTACCTTAAACTTGGATCGTGGTGAGCGTGAGGCGGTAGCGCTGGCGTACACGCATAAGGCGTTATTGGTCATTGATGAGCGTTTGGAGCGGGTGGCGGCTCGAACGCTGGGTTTGACCGTAACTGGCGTAGTAGGTGTTGTGATTCAGGCGAAGTTATCCGGCTTGTTGCACGATGTACTGTCTGTGCTGGAAGCAATGCGCCAGCGTGGATATTGGCTATCGGACGATGTCATGGATATAGCTGCGCAGTTAGCTGGTGAGATGTGATCGTTTCGCCATAATGTTTTTCTAAAAAGCGCCCGCCGGAATGCTTCCGGCGGGCGCTTTTATCGTGCATTTCTATATCCGCGGTGTTACTCAGCCTGCGTCCAGCTATAGTCCAGACCGGCTAATTGCTTGTAGTACACCCACCGCGCCACGGCGTCTTGCCGGGCCAGCGCCAACAGGTTCTTGGCAATCTCCGGCTTCGACTGCGTCAGTGTCTTGAAGCGCACTTCGTTGTACATGAAATCGGCGATGTCCAACTGCGGCTTGTCCTCGCGCTTGTGCGGGCCGTAATCGAGTTGCAGCGGGTTCTTGCCTTCCGCCACCAGGCGCGGGTCGTAGCGGTAGAGGATCCACGCGCCGGAGGCCACGGCCTTCTTCTGTTGATCGAAGCCGTACTTCATCTGCGGGAGGCCCTGGTTGATGCAGTGACTGTAGGCGATGATGAGGCTGGAGCCTTCGTAGGCTTCGGCTTCGCGGATGGCGCGCAGCGCTTGCGCGTCGTCGGCGCCCATCGCGATCTGCGCGACGTAAACGTTGCCGTAGGTCATCGCAATCAGACCGAGGTCTTTCTTGGGCAGCGGGCGCCCGGCTGCGGCGAACTTCGCCACCGCGCCGCGCGGCGTCGCCTTCGACATTTGCCCGCCGGTGTTGGAGTACACCTGCGTGTCGAGCACCAGCACGTTGACCTTGCGGCCCTGCGCCAGCACGTGATCCAACCCGCCAAAGCCGATGTCGTAGGCCCAACCGTCGCCGCCGAAAATCCAGACGGAGCGGCGTACCAGCACGTCGGCCAGGCTGAGCAGGTCTTTCGCCTTGGGGCTGTCGTCAGCCGCCAAACGGATGCGCAGTTGCGCCACACGCTCGCGCTGCGCGGCGTAGTCGGCCTCGGTCTGCATCTCAGCGCTGAGGAGGCCGTCGGCCAACTCGTCGCCGAGCGTGGCGCGGAACTGCTCCACCAACTCGCGCGCGTATTCCTCCTGCTTGTCCATCGTCAGCCGGAAGCCAAATCCGAACTCCGCGGCATCCTCGAACAGGCTGTTGTTCCAGGTGGGGCCACGCCCTTCATCGTTGAAGGTGTAGGGGGTGGTGGGCATGTGCCCGCCGTAGATGGACGAGCAGCCGGTGGCATTGGCGATGATGGCGCGGTCGCCGAAGAGCTGGCTGACCAGGCGGATATAGGGTGTTTCGCCACAGCCGCCACACGCGCCGGAGAACTCGAACAACGGGCGCAAGAGCTGCGTTTCCTTCACCGTGTTCAGGTTCAACTCGGTGCGGTCGAAATCGGGCAGGTTATTGAAGAAGAAGTTCCAGTACTCCCGCTGCTGCGCGCGGATCGCCGGCTGCGGGGTCATATTGATGGCCTTGTGACCGGGGTTGTCCTTGTCCTTCGCTGGGCAGGTTTCGACGCACAGCCCACAGCCGGTGCAGTCTTCGGGTGCGGCCTGAACCGTGAACTTCATCCCCTCGAACTTCTTGCCTCTGGCATCGACGGACTGGAAGCCTTCGGGGGCATCTGCCAGCAACGCCGGATCGTAAATCTTGGTGCGGATCACAGCGTGCGGACATGCCATCGCGCATTTGCCGCACTGGATGCAGACGTCGGGATTCCATACGGGCATTTCAAGCGCGATGCTACGCTTCTCGTACTGCGTGGTGCCGGTGGGGACGGTGCCGTCCACGGGCATCGCCGAGACGGGCACGCTGTCGCCGGTGAGTGTCGCGATCTTGGCGGCGACTTCGTAGACGAATTCCGGCCCGCCCTCGACCATAATCGGCGGCACCTCGACGGTGCTGGTGGCCTCAGCGGGAACCTCGATCTCGACCAGGTTCGCCAGTGCGTTATCGACCGCGGCGTAGTTTGCATCCACGACCTTTTGGCCCTTGCGGATGAAACGCTTGTGGATGGCTTTCTTGATCTCGGCGATGGCCTCATCCCTGGGGAGCACCCCGGAGAGTGCGAAGAAGCAGGTCTGCATAATTGTGTTGATGCGGCCCGTCATACCGGCTTCGTCGGCGACTTTGTAAGCGTTGATGGCATAGAACTTGAGCTGCTTGTCGATGATTTGCTGCTGGATATGGCGCGGCATCTTGTCCCAAGTTTCGTGGGGATCGTAGGGCGTGTTCAGCAGGAATGTGCCGCCTTTGGTCGCCGGGCCGAGCACATCCAGTTTTTCCAGATAAACGAACTGGTGGCAGCCGATGAAGCTGGCCGAACTGATCTGGCAGGTCTGGCGGATGGGGCGCGGGCCGAAGCGCAGATGCGAGACGGTGTACCCGCCCGACTTCTTGGCGTCGTAGGCGAAGTAGCCCTGCGCGTAGTTATCGGTCTCCATGCCGATGATCTCGATGGTGTCGTGGTTCGCGCCCACCGTACCGTCGGACCCCAGCCCGAAGAACATCGCGCGCACGACGTCTTTCGGCTCGATGTTGAAGGAGCGGTCGTAGGCGATGCTGGTGTGCGTTACATCGTCGTTGATGCCCACGGTGAAGTGGTTCTTGGGCGCATCCTTCTTCATTTCCTCGAAGATGCCCTTGACCATCGCCGGGGTGAATTCCTTGCTGGACAGACCGTAGCGCCCGCCGATGACGGCGATATTCGTGCGCCCGGTCTCGGTCAGCGCGGTGATGACGTCTTCGTACAGCGGCTCGCCGATGGCGCCGGGTTCCTTGGTGCGATCCAGGACGGTGAGTAGTTTCACACTCTGGGGCAGAGCGGCGGCAAATGCCTGCACGTTGAACGGGCGGTAGAGGCGAACCTTGAGCAGGCCGACGTTCTCGCCGTGCGCGTTGAGGTATTCGACCGTCTCATGCGCCACTTCCGCGCCGGACCCCATCATCACAATGACGTGCTCGGCATCGGGTGCGCCGACGTAGTCGAAAAGGTGATACTGGCGGCCGGTCAGGCCGGCGAACTTGTCCATCGCCGCCTGGACGATGGCGGGGGTCTTGGCGTAGAACGGATTGACCGTCTCGCGGCCCTGGAAATAGACATCCGGCCCCTGCGACGTGCCTCGGGTGACGGGCTTGTCGGGGTTCATTGCGCGTGCGCGGTGTTCGCGGACCAGATCGTCGTTGATCATCGCCTTCAGGTCGTCAAGGGTCAACTGCTCGATCTTGTTGATCTCATTGCTGGTGCGGAAGCCGTCGAAGAAGTGAATGAACGGCACGCGCGCTTCCAACGTCGCTGCCTGCGAAATCAGCGCCATGTCGTGCGCTTCCTGGACGGAGTTGCTGGACAGCATCGCAAATCCGGTGGAGCGCACGGCCATTACGTCGCTGTGGTCGCCGAAGATCGAGAGCGCCTGCATCGCCAGACTGCGCGCCGACACGTGGATGACCGCCGAGGTCAACTCGCCCGCGATCTTGAACATGCTGGGGATCATCAACATAAGGCCCTGCGACGCGGTGAAGGTGGTGGTCAATGCGCCGGTTTGCAGTGCGCCGTGGACGGCGGCAGCCGCGCCACCTTCGGACTGCATCTCGACCACGAGGGGCACGGTGCCCCAGATGTTCTTCTGGCCGGCTGCCGAGAAAGCGTCGGCCATCTCCCCCATCGAGGTAGATGGGGTAATCGGGTAAATGGCAATCACTTCGTTGATTTTGTGGGCGACCCACGTACACGCGGTATTGCCATCGACCATAACCATTTTGCGTTTTTCCATGCGATCCTCCTAAATTGGTAATTAGAGATTAGAAATTAGAAAGTAGAAATGCGAAAGTGGGGGAAATGGGAGTATGTTCATTTTCTGTGTTCCTACCATAATCAATAGCGCCTCTCTGGGAGGGATTATAGCATACCACCTAGTTTCGTCAATGGTTATTTATCATTTTCGAGATGATTTTCGACATATTACGCCAATCCGAGTTTGACTGTTTTGAGGCGACTCAGTGCGCTAACGATGATTTCGGCCACACCGTCGATGTCCAACCGTCCGGTATTGCACGTGATGTGGTAGAGCAGAGGATCGTTCCAATCGATGTCGAAAAACTCGCGCAGATACGTCTCGGTGGCCAGGTCCTTGCTCTTGGTGAGGTCGGTGGCTTCCCCGAGGGTGATATCCTTTCGTTCCTTGACGCGCAGCACCCGCGCCCCCAGTGGCGCGGTGATGCGGACGTGCAGCACGCCTGGTTGCTCGCGCAAGATGGCCTGTCCGCCCCGTCCCACAATGACGACGTTGCCGTGGTGGTACGCCCCCATAATCGTGCTGCGCATCAGGGCCACGCCTTTTTCCTCGTTCAGCGATTGTACCTGTGCTGATCTTGCCCCACCGGCACCCAATGGTCCGGTTTGGACCTTGATGCGGCGTCCCCCAAATAGCCGCTCCATAAAGTTACGCATCATATAGGTGTCTTCGGACAAATCGATGATCTGCTCTTCCTTGAACGCGCCAACTTCTGCAGCGACTTTGGCGATGAGGGCTTTGTCGAAGTAGGTGTAGCCGAGAATGTCGCAGACCCGCTCGGCGATCTCGTCGCCGCCGCTGCCATATTGCCGGGAGATCGTGATGACTGCCATTGCGTACCTCCTAATCGTTTCAGGCTAAAGGTTGCGAATTGAAAAGTCCGTTCACTTCATGCAAACTATAGCAGATGTTAGCCAGTTTGCCAAATCTGCAAAACGCGATTTGCTTTTATCGGCAAGCGCCTCTACAATAGAGCCTGGATTTGAGTCTGAACGATGGGGTGTGGGGTGGTACAAAGACTTTCACCAGGGACTGAACTAAAGCGATTTCTCCGCCCGTCGTCGTTGCGGTTCAATAGCGTTCCGCCGCCGCTAGGTTTTGTGGGAAGGCGAGCGGAGATGGCGGACCTGTTGGCGAATTTCGATCGTGGGGTGTTGATCACCAGTGCGGCCGGCGACCTGGGGGAGGGCGCGACGGCGTTGGCCCGCCAGTTGGCGGTGGAGCTGTCCAAAGACTTCCCCGATGGCTGTATCGAAATCGATTTGCGCGGCGGTATGCCGGATGTTCTCACCTCGTTGGACGTTGGTCAGGCACAGCGCCGTCTTCTTCGCCCATTCTACCCCGACGTCTTGTTGCCCGAGGAGCCAAGCGAGCTGGATCGCCTGTACCGCGACACCTTCAGCGATCTTAAAGTGCTGTTGCTGTTGGACAATGCCGCCAGCCCCACCCAATTGCGGCGCTTGTTGCCCCGCCAGCCCTCCGCCGTGATCGTCACTGCGCGGAGTGAATTCCCCGTTTCGGCCAAGCTGTATTCGCTGAATTTGCACAGGCTGAGAACAGAGGATGCGCGCGCGCTGCTGCTGCAGGTCGCGCCTGAGTGCGCCAGGATGCCGCAGCGGTTCCTCAACAAAATCCTGCAATATTTCGGGGGCAGCCCGTTGGCGTTGCGGTTGGTAGGTGCGTTGCTACGCGATTCGGACGCGCGAACGCCGCGCGCTTTGCTGGCGCGTTATACCGCGATCAAAAAACGATTGATGGCGCTGCGTACCTTCGATGCCAACCTGGCGGTGACCATCGCGCTCGAACTGGCGTATGAGGCGATGCCTGCCGAGCAACGCCCGTTCTTCGAGGCCCTGGCGGTGTTTCCGGCGCCTTTCTCCCGTCTGGCGGCCATGGTCGTCTGGGGCGTCGATATGGAGACTGCCGACGCGCTGCTGGTAGCCTTTGTCCGCAGTAACTTGGTAATGTACACGCCTGAGACAGAGCTGTATATGTTGCACGATATGGTCTCCTTTTACGCGCAGGAACTGATGCTCGGACAGCCGGACCGGACTCGTCTGGTGATGGCGCGCTATGCGCACTACGTGTTGGCCGAAGCCGCCCGCGCCGGCGACCTCTATAACGCGCGCGGCCCCTATCGTGAGGAAGGGGTGTGGCGGTTCAGCGCCAACTGGCCGCATCTGTGGGCGGCCTGGTTGCGGATGAGTGGGGCAGATCCCAGTTGGCCGCATCCGGGGAACGTCGACCGCTGGCTGTGTGACGTGGTCTTGCGTGTCTTCCCCATGCTGAGCCGGGTGTTGCCGATGACGGAGCAGATGGTTATCCTGGAGCGGGTGCTGGAATCCGCACAGCGTTTGGATCGCCAGGCGGAAGCGACGACGTTGTATTTTATGGGGCAAATCTATACGGCGCAGGAAGAACACGCGCAGTCGCTTCGCTGTTACCAACAGTATCTCAAGATCGTGTACGAACTACACGACCGCCGGGCTGAAGCCGAAGCCTTGATGCATATCGGCGGCGCGTGTGGCGCTTTGGGCAACGCCAAACGCGCGCAAGAAAGCTGGCGTCACGCCCTGGCCCTCTTCAGGATGATCGGTGATCCGCGCGCCGCGCAACTTCGCGTGTGGTTGGAGGCGTTGGAACGCAAACTGACGCGCTGAGAATCTGTGCTAGATTTGAAAGTGAACGCGCCCGACTAAAGATACAATCGGGCGCGTTTTTGCTGATTTGTCTAGCTTCCTTTCAGATACGCAATCATCGGCTCCGTCACCAACGGCACCACGTCGCCGATCATGTGCGGCATGAGGTTGTCCATCACCTTCGGCATCAGGTCGGGCATTTGCTCGGCCATGTAGTCGGGCATCGGGATTTGCGCGGCGACGCGGGCGAGCATCGTGTCCATCACCTTCGGCATCATCAGCGGCAACAGTTTGGGGAAGAGCACCGGGAACATCGGCTTCATCAGCCCCAGCGCGCCGGGAATTTTGCCCATCGCGCGCATCATCTTGCCCATGCCGAACGGCATCGCATCGATCAGCTCCGGCCACATCGTGCCCATCAGGGCGGCGAAGCCCTGCGGCGTCATCAGCGCGATCATCGCCTCGAAGACCGCCCACTGCGCCTTGACCTCCGGGTGCGGATCGGGCAGGTCGGTGTAGCCGAGCGCCTCGGCGCAGAAGCGCGCCAGGTCCACCACCTCGATGTCCACGTTTTTCTTGTCGCGCGACACGCGCAGTTGGAACTCGCAGCACGGGCAGGCCGCCAGCACTTTCTGCGCGCCGGCCTCGATGGCTTCATCCAGGCGCGTTTTGCCTACCTCCGCAGCGATAGGTGGGTCCTTGATGAGGGTCAAAACGCTGCCGCAGCAGTGTGCGCCGTCGCGGTTGTATTCCATCTCGACGTAGTTCGCGCCGGGAATGGCCTTGATCACATTGCGCGGTTCTTCGTAGATGTGCGAGACGCGCCCCATGTGGCAGGAGTCGTGCCACGTCACGTTGACCGGTTCGATGCCCTGCTCCGGGAAGGCGAATGAGCCGTCGCGAATCTTCTCCGCCACCACCTCGCTGTAGTGTTTGGCGGTGATGCCGTATTCGATACCCAGCTTCTCGGCCCACTCCGGGTAGACGTGCCGCCACATCATATTGCACGCCGGGCACGAGGTGATGACGGTATCGGCCCCGACGCTTTTGACGGCGGCGATGTTCTTCTTCACGGTTTCGGCAAAGACCTCCCACTTGCCCGCGACGAGCATCGGCGTGCCGCAGCAGTTCTCCTTTTTGCCGACGTAGGTGAAATCCACGCCGGCTTCGTCCAGCAGCCGTACCGTTGCCTGTCCGATGTCATGTTCGACGTAGCTCACGGTACACCCGGCAAAGTAAGCGGCCTTCCCCTTCCCACTGTGCTTTTCCTTCAGATCGGCGGGGAACCATTCCTCGCGGTTCTTGCGGTACCCGGCCCAGATGTTGCCCTGGTCGGTGAGCGCCGCCGCCATCATCTCGAAGGGTGGGAAGGTCATCTTGCCGTCTTCGTGAATCAGCTTGCCGCGCAGTTTCATCCACGAAGGCTCGATGGGCAACGCCGCCGAACAGCGCAGGTTGCACAGCTCGCAGGTGGTGCAGACCAGGAAGGTATCGACCATAAACTGATCCCACTTCTCGCGGCCTTCCATATACTCGCGCAGCCAGTACCACTTGCCGCGCGGACTCTGGCTCTCCCAGCCGCGCCCGTAATATTGATCGCATTCCTGGACGCAGTAGCCGCACTGCGAGCAGGCGTAGGCGTACCACGCCACGTCTGCCGGGATACCGCGCACGGGCTTGTCGGGGAACTTCTCGCCCACGTCGGCGCTCACGGCGTTGCCGAAGGGGCGCAGCAGCGGCTCGAAGGCGTTGGCGGCGATCAGTGCGTTGCTGATCAGCGCGTTGCCGATGACCTTGCCCGGGTTGAGAATCCCGGCGGGATCGGCCTTCGCCTTGAATTCCTTCATCACCTTGGCGCGCTCTTTCCCCAGGATTTTGGGCGCCATCTTGGAGTAATACAGGCCGGTGGCATACGGTCGTCCGCCGTACTTCTCCGCGATCCCGGCGATGGTCAGCGAGAGTGGGAAGACGAAGTTGTAGCTCAACTTGCGCTGGTCGGCGGGGATGAAGCCCAGGATGACGACTTCCGGCTCGCCTTTGGGATTGCGTCCCTGGTGGATGAGCATCCCTTCCTTAACCACGGGTTGCTCGATTTTGGTTTCGACGTCGGACAGCATCGCGCCCAGACCGGAGAGCGGCACGACGACTTCGGCGGGAACGAGACTCGGCCCCAACCGTTTCACCGTCATAATGCGGAAGCGATTTTCCCATTCGTGATGCGCAATCTCGTCGCTGAGGAGGGTGGCCTTGCACTTGCCGGTGCTCATCCGCTCGGCCAATTTTGCCCGCACGGACGCGCTATCCTTCTGGCGGACGGCGATTGTGGTGATGTAGGTTTCGGGCAGTTCCACGTGCTTCTCAACGGGATGACCCTGATGTGTCATCGGTGGGGCCTGGTTCTTCAGCGACGCCATGCGCGGGTTGATGAAGTGCATCGACCAGATCGGCAGGTTGCACTCCATAAAACCTTCCAGCAGGTGTTGCAGTTCGCGCGCATCCGGGCAGCCGATGGAGAGGATGTCCAGCGGGACTTCGGGCATGACTTTGATCGTCATCTCGGTGATGATGCCGGTGATGCCCTCGGCTTCGTAGATCATATCCAGGCCGTCGCCGTCGAACACGCCGACCGAGCCATCGCCCAGGACGACCCGCGCGCTGACGACGTTGTCGCGGAACCAGCCGGCCTCGAAGGAGCCGTAGCCCGCGCCGCCCTGCGCCAGCCAGCCACCCGCCGTCGCCGAGGGGTAGCTGCTGGGGTAGGTACGCAGCGTCATCCCGTGCTTCTTGAGTTCGCGGTCGGCGTTCTCCCAGACGATGCCGGGTTGCAGCGTGACGGTTTGTCCGTCAACGTCCACGTGCAGCACCTTCGCCATGCGGAAGAAGTCGATGACCACGCCGCCCTTCACGGGCAGCACGCCGCCGTACCCCGACGTCGCTTTGCCGCGCGGCACGAGTGGGATGTGGTTTGCCGCCGCCCACTTCACCAAAGCGACGACCTCCTCTTCAGACGTTGGTTGGACCACTGCATCGGCCATCGGTGTGCCGATGAGCGGTTTGATCAACAGCGGCATCTCGCCGACGTCGTGGCTGTAGAGCTTGCGCTCGACGCGCCGGGTCGTCATCCGCTCGTTAAAAGTGGTCTCAAGCCAATTCACGTGTTCTGCCGGTAACTGTCCCATAGGTTCCTCCTGTAAAGAGTTAAGAGTTGCGAGTAAAGAGTAAAGAGTAAAGAGTTAAGATGATGTGTGAATTTTTGTCACGTATCACGCTTTATGTGTCTTGCATCTTGCATCCTGCATCTTGCGTCCTGCATCTTGCATCATGCCTCTTGTACCTTGTCAGCCACAAAACTGCGTAGGATGTTCATCGCTTCGAGGATGCGGGGATCGCCCAGGGAATAGTAGATGGAAGTGCCGTCGCGTTCGGCGTTGACCAGACCGCGCTCGCGCAGGACGCGCAGGTGGTGGGAGACGGTGGGCTGCGTCACGTCCAACAGCTCGGTCAACTCGGTGACGTTGCGCGGGCGCTCGGCGACAAGGTAGAGCAGTCTCAGACGTTTGGCGTCGCCAATGCCCTCGCAGATGTAGCGATGCATCAGGGCGACTTCGTCTTCGGAGATGGTTTGTGTGATGGTCATCTTGTTTATATATTGATAGGTGTCTATATAGAACATTATCAATATAGCATTGTGTGGGGAAATGTCAAACACAAACATAGGCTATTGGCAGGGCGGCTAAGTACCCTGAACAAAAATTACTGCCGCTTTGTAGTCAAACTCGGACCATGCCAGGCTGAAATCGTCCAGTTGTACTGCTTGCGGACCGGTATCTAGTGCCGGATCATGAACGTAGACTCGCTGTGCTTCCATACCCACAATCACTACAGCATGAAAGCTTTGATAGTCACAATAAGGCAATTCTGCTGTCTGGACAAAAGCGATGCAAGGAATTCCACGCTGGATATAAGCGCGTGCGCGTGCGAGGGATAAGGCCGTGTAGATGACCGACAGGTTGAGTTGCTCAAGATAACGAATGTTCGAGGCGGGGGTGCCAAATGAGCGTGCGCGTAAAAGCCTGGCAACGCGGGTTTCTGTTAGCTCATGACCCAAGTAGGCTAATACCATTCGGGCGCAAGCAGGCAGACACCGTCCGTCTGCGCTTTGTTTATAATGGGGAACCGGCAAGCAATCTTTCGGCATGGTCTGTAATGTTGGAAATGTCATCTTCGTCGAGGAGAAGCTCGCCGCTTTGCGCGTCCAGGTCAACCTGCCCTACTTGCCCCAAAAGTCCTCGCGGGGCCAGGGCAAGCAGCACCGGCACACGCCAACACAGGCGATTTTGCCGGACGATCAACATTGGATCGCCGCCGCCTAATCCCGTGCCCACTTGATCGAGGAGAAATACATTCACCTTGCGGCGGGCGGCGGTAGCCGTGATGTTGAGAGATGCCGAAACTTGCACGGTTACGTCAACATGCGCCCCTGCGACTTTTGGTACAACATCAGTAAGTTCTATGGTTGTCACACTCGGACTCCTTGTGTGCTTTGTATGCCTCTATCATACCCCAAACACTGCCGAATGTCTAGCGATTTTCCGCGTTCTCCACGCACTCGCGTAGCACATCCGCCAGTTCCGCGTGCTGTCCCCACGCTAACGCGGTCTCGAAATCGGCGGTGGGGAGGTGCGCCTGAATCTCAGCCAGCAGTTCGGATGTGTTGCTGGCGGCCTCGGCCTCGTCGGAGGGTAGGGTTTGCGCGAATCCGAGCACTTTTGCTGCCGCTGTGTACTGGGCTATGGCGAGCAGGTATCCCGCCCAACCGTTGAGCGCCATGGCGACCATTCGCATATTCTGGATAGCGACGGCGGTTTGCACGCCGCTGTATAGGTGTCGCCGCGCCGTTTCGTGCTGGTCGTTCTCAAGCATGAGATTGCCCAGGTTGATGTGCACCAACGTCACGCCAAATTGTTCTCCCAGCGTTTCGAAGATGGTCAGACTTTCTTCGAACATGGGTTGGGCGCGCGTAGGGTCGCCGGCCTGCACGAGCAGTGTACCCCAGTCGTTTAGGGTGTAGCCCACGATGCGCTGATCGCCGTATTCTTTGCCGATGGCGATGCATTGCGCGAAGTACGGTTCGGCTTCGGCCAGATTGCCGAGCACGCCGGCCAGGTGGTTGGCGGCAAAGGCCAGGTTCATTTGCGCGCCCAGCGTTTTGAAGATTTCGTAACTCTGCCGGAAACACGCCTGCGCGGTGTCCACCTTGCCCGTATCCCTGGCGACAACGCCGAGGTGATCGAACACCAGGGCGATGCTGTGCAGGTTGCCGGTCTGGCGGAACAAAGCCAGGCTGCGCTCGAAATGGTCCTGCGCCTCGGCGTAATGTCCTAACGCCCAGGCGTTGGTTCCCAGGTAGTCGAGTGCTCGCGCCTGCCCGTTGAGATGGCCCGCTGCCGTGTGGAATTCGAGGGCCTGGCGATAGTGGTCTTCCGTCAGAGCGTACTCGCCGCGCAACCAGGCCACCCGGCCCAGTTGCGCGTGCGTCGCCGCGACCGCGGCGGTCGTTCCCAGTTTCTGGTTGAGCGCCAATGCACGTTCTGCCAGAGCTTGAGCTGTTTCTAGCTCGTTGCTGTTGGCGGCCAGACTTGCGGCGCGCGCCAGCAGCCAACCGCGCGTGGATTCTGCCTCGGGAGTGGATAGCGGCTCCAGACCGGCAATCGCTTCTTCGAAGAGCGCCAGCCCTTCCAGAGGGCGTCCGCGTAAACTGTAGAAGAACGTCAAACTGTGCATGGCCTGTTCCAGGCAGGCAGTACACCCTTGTCGCGCTGCCCATTGCCAGGCTGCGCGCACGTCATCCAGCACTTCGGCGATGGCGTCCAGGGCGGCGGTCTGCTGCGCGCCCTCCAAATCCGCGTGCTGCCGCTGTACGAAATCGGCGTAGTAGGCGCAATGGCGCTGCCGCACCTGCGCCTCCAACGTTGGATCGGCGTGCAGTTTTTCGAGGGCGTATTGGTGCAGCAAAGCTTGCATGGTGTACGCACCGTTGGTGCGCCGCTGCAGCATAGACTTGTCCACCAACGCCGTCAACAGCGCCAGCACTTCGAGCGCGCTGGTGGGCGCATCCGGCGCGCGCAATACGGCGAACGCCGCCTCACGCCGGAAATTCCCCTGGAAGACGGACAGGATTTGCAGCGCGGTCTTCTCCTCGGCGGTCAGCAACTGCCAGGAGTACTCGAAGACGGCTCGCAGGCTGCGATGGCGCTCCGGCCGGTCGCGCATCTGGCTGCTGAGCAGGTCCAGGCTGTTTTCCAGCTCGACGACGATCTCCTGACACGTGAGCATCCGCAGCCACGAGGCTGCCAACTCGATCGCCAACGGCATCCCGTGCACCCGCGCGCAGATGCGCGCGATGCAGGCGCGCGTGTCCGCATCGAACGCGAACATCGGCGCGGTGCGCTGGGCGTTTTGCAGGAACAGTTGCACCGCTGGATACACTTCTATGTTGGGATCGGATGCCCTGGCGGGGAATTGCATCCCCTCGACGGTGAAAATCCACTCGTTTTGTACGTTGAGGCGCTCCCGCGACGTCGCCAGTATTTTGACGCCGGGCGCGTGCGCCAGCAGCTCGGCGACCAGCGCTGCGCCGTCCATCACGTGCTCGAAGTTGTCGAGGATGAGGAGCAGTTGCTTTTCGCGCAGGTAGGTGAACAGTTGGCGCTGCGGCGGCTCGTGCTGGTAGAAGGAAAGGTGCAGCGCGTCGGCTATGGCCGAGATGAGCAGCTCGCCCGACGTCAGTGGCGCGAGCGGAACGAAGTATGCGCCCTGGGTGAACGCCTCGACCTGTTCGGCGGCGGCCTGCAACGCCAGCCGTGTCTTCCCGATGCCGCCCGGCCCGACGAGCGTGAGCAGCCGGCAGGCCGGGTCCGCCAACTGGGTCGAGATCTGCGCCAGTTCCTCTTCGCGCCCGACGAAGGGCGTGGGCTGTGGCGGCAGGTTGTGGGGCTGCGCCGTGAGCGTGCGCAGCGCCGGAAAACTGCGTTGGAGTGTGGGGTGCAGCAGTTGGTAGATGTGCTGCGGTTCGTTCAGGTCCTTGAGCAGGTGGTTGCCCAGATCGTAGAGCGCGGCGTCGGGTGGGAGCGTCGCCGCGCGCGCCAGCTCGCAGGTGAGCAGGATTTGTCCGCCCCAGCCCGACGACATCAACCGCGCCGTGCGGCTCACCTCCAGGCCGAAGTAATCGCTCTCGCGCTGCCTGGCTTCGCCGGTGTGCAGCGCGATGCGCGCCCGTAGCTCGCCGATCTCGCTCCAATCCTGCTGCGCCAAGAGCCATTGGATTTCGATAGCGCAGGCCAGCGGTTCGCCGCCCTCGAAGACCGCGAAATAGCCGTCGCCCGTGTTCTTGACGACCTTCCCGCCGCGCCGCACAATCGCCGCCTCGACGAGATCGTTGTGGCGCACCAACGCCTCTTGCATCGCGCGCGGGAACCGCGACCACTTCTCGGTCGAACCTTCGATATCGGTAAACAGGAAAACGGGCAAGGCGAAGTATCCTTTCGTTATGGTTGTTACTCTATCCAAAATTATACTTGAATTCGGCGTTTTGTCATTTGGTGTTTTCCTATTTCCCAACCCCACGAACCGTGTATAATATCCCGTCAAGGCCAGCAAGGATGAGGGGAGGAGGAGAGACGCGATGAAAACCTTGGTGATGAAATTTGGCGGTACGTCGGTGGGGGGAGCACCGGCGGTGACGCAAGCAGCAGCGATTGTGCAGGAGCAGGCCCAGGCATGGGAACACCTGGTGGTGATCGTCTCGGCGATGCGCGGCGTGACCGACGCGCTCATCCAGGGGGCGCGGACGGCGGCCTCCGGTGATGGGCAGACGTATGCCTCGCTCGTCACCGATCTGCGGGTGAAACACACGTTGGCGGTGGCCGAGCTGCTATCCGACGCCGACGAACGCACGGCGCTGCTCAAGACGCTGGACGCCTACCTGGACGAATTTGCCACGTTCTGCCGCAGCGTGCAGGTACTCGGTGAGGTGACGCCGCGCGCGATGGACGCGATCAGTTCGCTGGGGGAGCGGATGAACGCGCGCATCGTGGCGGCGCGGCTGCGGCAGATGGGGATGCGCAGCGATGCGGTCGACGCCACCGAGTTGATCGTCACCGATCGGCGCTTCCAGCAGGCCGCGCCGCTGATGGACGCGACCCGCGCGCGTACCCAGGCGCGTTTGCTCCCGTTGCTGGAGGCGGGCGTCGTACCCGTCGTCACCGGCTTTATGGGCGCCACCGAGGATGGCATCACAACGACGCTAGGGCGCGGCGGCAGCGATTATAGCGCCGCCATCCTCGGCGTGGCGCTCGACGCCGATGAGGTCTGGACGTGGACCGACGTCGATGGCGTACTCACCACCGATCCGCGCATCGTCCCCGACGCGCGGGTGATCCCCGTGCTTTCGTACAGCGAAGTGGGCGAACTGGCGTATTTTGGCGCGAAAGTGCTGCATCCCAAGACAATCAGCCCCGTGGTCGAACGCGGCATCCCGCTGTGGGTCAAAAACACGTTCAATCCCACCTGTCCCGGCACCCGCATCGTGCGCGAGCCGGAAAGCACGCCGGGCACCGTCAAGGCGGTTTCGGCGATCAAGGGATTGAGCATGGTCAACGTGGAAGGGCGCGGGATGATGGGCGTCCCCGGCATCGCCGCGCGGACGTTCGCCGCCGTCGCCAGCCAGGGCGCGAGCGTGTTGATGATCTCGCAGGCGTCGTCGGAGCAGTCGATCTGCTTTGTGATTCCCACGGAGACGGCGGCAGGCGTGATCGCCGCTATCGAAGAGGAAATGGCGCTGGAATTGTCGCGGCGCGACATCGATCGCGTTTGGGCGATGGACGACGTGGTGATCGTGACCGCCATCGGCGCGGGGATGCGCGGCACGCCGGGCGTGGCGGCGCGGCTTTTCGGCGCGCTGGCGCAGAAGCAGATCAACGTCATCGCCATCGCGCAGGGATCGTCAGAGTGCAGCATCTCCCTCGTCGTCGCCGCCGACCAGGCCACCGACGCCGTGCGGCAGCTTCACAGTGAGGTTATCAATGGTGGGAGTAAGGAGTAAGGAGTAAGGAATAGGGAGTAGGGAGTGAGAGGCAAATTCATCGTCTTACTCTCTCCCAATCACCGATTACCAGTTACCCATTACTCATTACCCTTTACTCATTTCTTCAGGGGGAACTATGGAAATGATGAAGAAAATTCCGGTTGGCGTTTTGGGCGCGACGGGGGCGGTGGGACAGCGGTTTATTCAGTTGTTGGCGGGGCATCCGTGGTTTGAGGTGACGGCATTGGCGGCGTCGGAGCGGAGCGCGGGGAAGCGGTATGCGGACGTCTGCAAGTGGGTGATTCCCGGCGACCCGCCCCCGGCTGTGGGCGAGATGGTGGTGCAGCCGTTGGAGCCGTCGCTACCCGCAAAGCTGGTCTTCTCGGCGCTGCCGGCGGACGTAGCGCGTGAGATCGAGCCGCAGTTTGCGCGGGCGGGGTACGCCGTCTGCACGAACGCCTCGCCGTACCGCGCCGTGGACGACGTGCCGCTGCTCATCCCGGAGGTCAACGCCGACCACGTGGCGCTTATCGAAACGCAGCGCGCCGGGCGCGGTTGGTCTGGCCTCATTGTCGCCAGCCCCAACTGCACGATCACGGGTGTGGCGCTGCCGCTCAAGCCGCTCGACGTAGCGTTTGGCGTCCGCAAAGTCTTCATGACGTCGATGCAGGCGATTTCCGGCGCGGGTTATCCCGGCGTGGCCTCACTCGACATCCTGGATAACGTCGTCCCCTACATCCCCGGCGAGGAAGAGAAGTTTGCGCAGGAACTGCGCAAGATGCTGGGGCGTGTGGTGGATGGGCGCGGCGTGGACGCCGATATCGTGCTCAGCGCGCACGCCAACCGCGTCCCCGTCTTCGATGGACATACGGTGAGCCTGTCGGTCGGTCTCGCGCATCCCGCGTTGGTGGAGGACGTCATCGCCGCGCTGCGCGATTTCCGTGGGGCGGAGATTGCGCGCGACCTGCCCAGCGCACCCGCGCGCCCACTCGTCGTGCGGATGGAGCCGGATCGCCCGCAGCCCCGCCGCGACCGCGATGCCGAGGGCGGTATGGCGATCTCCGTGGGTCGCGTGCGTCCCTGCCCGCTGCTGGACATCCGCATGACGACGGTGAGCCACAACACCCTGCGCGGCGCAGCCAGCGGCGCAATCCTCAACGCCGAACTGCTCGTGGCGACGGGATATGTGGCTTGAGGCTGGTTGCTGGAAGCTGGTAACTTGTAACTGGTAACTTGTAATTGGTAACTGGTAACTGGTAACTGGTGACTTGTGATTTGTGACTTGTGCTCAAACCTGATTACCGATTACCGATTACCGATTACCAATCACTACTCACTGAGGTATTGTATGCAAAACTATGGCTTGACGTCGGTCTCCGAGTTAGTCGGGGATCGGATTGTGTACCGGAATTTGGATGCGGCGGATGTGCGTTTGCCGCGGTTGGCCGATCTGCGCGCAAAGGTGGGGATTCCCGCCAACACGATCCCGCGCAAGAGTGAGGCGGATTATGCGTGTGCAATTGTACATTTGCTGCGCCTGGCTCGCGGTTTCGATGCGCCGGGAACGTCAATATCGCGCCTGATCTTCGTGGGCGACACCCGCCTGAATGACGGCACGGCCTTCGCCAATATCTGCCGCGCAGGGAATTGGCCCGGCGTCGCCTTTATCGGCGCGGAGAAGCCTGCGCCCGCCCAGGCCGAAGTCACGGCGCTGGACGGCTACCCGCTCTACCTGGCGAACCGCTGGGCGCTGCTGGCGGAGTTCGACGCCTTCTGCCGCGAACAGGGTTTCCCGGTGGACGAAAGCACGGCGGTTGTCCTTGATCTGGACAAGACGACGCTCGGCGCGCGTGGGCGCAACGATCGCGTCATCGATGCGGCGCGGGTGGCGGCAGTGCGGCGTACCGTCGGCGATCTGCTTGGGGCGGCGTTCGACCCGGAGCGGTTTCAAGCCGCCTACGATCAACTCAACCAACCCGAATTCCACCCCTTCACCGCCGACAACCAGGACTACCTGGCCTACATCTGCCTGATCATCGGCAGCGGCCTGTATGAGCGGGAGGTGCTTGTGGATGACGTCCGCGCGGGACGGATGCAGGCGTTCGCGCAGTTCATCCGCGTTGTCGATGCGCGGGCCGCCGAGTTGCCCTCTGACCTGCGCGCGCTGCATGGCGACATCTACGCGCTGGTGCAGGCCGGCGATCCCACGCCGTTCAAGGCGTTCCGCTACAACGAGTACCGCGAGACCGTCGGGCGCATGGGCGTGCTGCCGCTGGATGCCGCGCCGGAGGATTTGCTGGCGCGCGAAATCTGTCTCACCCACGAAGTGCGCGAGCTGATGCTGGATTGGCGCGATCGGGGCGCGCTGCTCTTTGCGCTCTCCGACAAGCCCGATGAAGCCTCCATGCCGTCGGATGACCTGCGCGCCGCAGGATACGCGCCGATTCATCAAACATTGACTCACGTGGTAGGGGCGTAATGCTGGTTGGGCATCTGGGCGTCTCGGTCCTGGCGCATCGCTATTTGAAGGCCGATCTGGTGCCGGTTGTCGTTGCCGGGGTGATCCCCGACGTGGTGGACAAGGCGTTGTGCCAGGGGCTAAATCTCATGCCGAGCGGGCGAATGTGGGGACACACCTTGCTCGGTCTCGCCGTTTCGACCGTCATCGTGCGGCTGTTGTGGGGACGGCAGACCGCGTGGAGTTGGGCCGTGGGCTATCTGGGGCACCTCGTGGCCGACGTCGGTGGGGATGTGCCGTGGCTGTATCCATTCGTACACTACGATTTCGAGCCGTCGCCGGGCTTCTGGGAAATTCTGCTGCGCAGATTGCAGAATCCCGCCGAAATCGCCCTAGAACTGGCGCTGCTAGGGTGGGCAGCTTTCGCTATGCATGGACGGTGGGAAATAACGGAGTGGGTAACGAGTAACGGGTGATGAGTAATCAGTAATGAGAAGCGAGGGAAAAAAACTTCTATCTTAACTCTTCACTCTTAACTCTTTTAGAGGACATTCGATGATCTTTGGACACGTCGCAGTTTCGGCTCTGGCCTATCGTTATCTTAAGGCCGATTTCGTGCCGGTGATGGCGGCCGCCGTCGTGCCGGATGTGGTGGATAAGGTGGCGCATTACGTGTTCGATCAGGGCGCGGGAAGTCGCTGGATGGGGCACACGTTGGTCGTTATGGCGGCGACGACGGCGCTCGTCTACCTGATCTGGGGAAAGAAGCCTGCGTGGAGTTGGGCGCTCGGCTATCTGCTGCACCTTTTCGGGGAGTTCGGCGGTGTCGTGCCCTACCTGTTTCCATTCGTGCAGTACGAGTTCCCTTACGATTACGGCTTTGCCGAGACGTTCAGCATGTCGTTGACCAACTTGCCGCGCATGGCGCTGGAGATCGGGCTTTGCCTTTGGGCCGGCATTGCCTTGTTCGATGTGTGGATCGTCAAGGAAAAACGACACAAAGCTGTTCGCAACTCGGTCACTAAATTTTTACCACGAATCTTCATGAATCTACACTAATTTTCAGATCTTGACGAAGGTTTTCCGTTGAATCCGTTCAATCCGTTGAGGTTGTTTTTGAGGGAGAGGGGAAATGGCATACAATAGTTGGCTCGAATGTGTGCGCGGGTGTGGAAGGCGCTATTCGATTTACGACATCGCTTATCGCTGCGAGGATTGCGGGGGCTTGCTGGATGTGGTGCACGACGTCGATGCGTTGCAGGATCGCAGCGCCGCCGAATGGAAGCAGCTTTTCGAGAAGCGCACGCATACCACCGAATGGCCTTACGGCAGTGGCGTGTGGGGCAAGAAGGAGTGGGTCGCCCCGCAAGTGGACAACGAGAATGTCGTCTCGATGTACGAAGGTCACACCAACTGCTTCTGGGCGGAGCGGCTGGGCAGGGAGATCGGCGTCTCGGATTTGTGGGTGAAGTTGTGCGGGAACAGTCACACCGGTTCGTTCAAGGATTTGGGGATGACGGTGCTCGTCTCGGTCGTGAAACAGATGCGGGCCGATGGCAAACCCATCCGCGCGGTGGTGTGCGCTTCCACGGGCGACACGTCGGCAGCGCTGGCGGCGTACGCGGCGGCGGCGGACATCCCCGCCGTGGTGCTGCTGCCGAAAGGCAAGGTTTCCACCGCGCAGTTGATCCAGCCCATTGCCAACAATGCGCTCGTGCTCTCCCTCGACACCGATTTCGACGGCTGTATGCGCATCGTGCAGCAGATCGCCGCCGACCCCACGCTTTACCTCGCCAATTCGATGAATCCGCTGCGCATGGAGGGCCAGAAGACGGTCGCCATCGAAATCGTGCAGCAGTTCGATTGGCAGGTGCCGGACTGGATCGTGATCCCGGTGGGGAATCTGGGCAACGTCAGCGCGTTGGGGAAGGGTTTCCTGTTGCTAAAGGCGTTGGGCTTGATCGACAAACTGCCACGCATCGCCTGCGCCCAGGCCGCGCGCGCCAACCCGCTCTACCTGAGCTACCAGACCGGCTTCCGCGATTACCGCCCGGTGCAGGCGCAGAAGACGCTCGCCAGCGCCATCCAGATCGGCGATCCGGTGAGTTACGAGCGCGCCGTCAAAACGCTGACCGCCTTCGACGGCATTGTCGAACAGGCCACCGAGGACGAGTTAGCCGATGCCGCCGCCCGCGCCGACCGTACCGGCATGTACTGCTGCCCGCACACCGGCGTCGCGCTGGCGGCGCTGTTCAAGCTGATCGACCGCGGCGAGATCCAACCCGACGACCGTGTGGTTGTGATCTCCACGGCTCACGGCCTCAAATTCACCGATTTCAAGGTCAAATACCACAGCCGCGAGCTGGTAGACGTCATCGTCCGGCGCGCAAATCCGCCGGTAGAACTACCGGCGGACTACGGCGCGGTGCAGAAAGCGATAGATGCGCGCTACGCGCAGCTCTTAACGCTTAACGCTTAACTCGCATCACGAAATCACATTCAACGCCTTCCCCACTCTCGCAAACTTCTCCAGCCCAAAATCCATATCGTCTTTGGAGAGCGCGGCGGAGACCATCACGCGGATGCGGGCGAGGCCCTGCGGGACGGTGGGGAAGCCGATGGCCATGGCGAAGACACCTTCCTCGAAGAGTTGGCGGCTGAACGTCTGGGCGCGTTTCGCGTCGCCGAGCATCACCGGCGTGATGGGTGTCACGCTGTTGCCCACATCGAAGCCGAGGCTCTTCATCTGCCCCTTGAAGTACTCCGTGTTTTCCCACAACTGTTCGACCAAATCGGTCGAAGCCGTGAGCATCTGCACGGCAGCGAGACATGCGGCGGTGTCCGCGGGGGTGACGGCGCTGGAGAAGAGGAACGGGCGCGCGCGCTGGCGCAGGAAATCGATGATGAGCTTCTTCCCGGCGATAATACCACCCACCACACCGAACGCCTTGGAGAACGTGCCGATTTCCACATCGAATTTGCCGTGCAGCCCAAAGTGATCGACAATGCCGCGCCCACCGTGGCCGAGTACGCCTTCGCCGTGCGCATCATCGACCATCGTGAGCAGTCCATATTGTTCCGCCACTTCGTATATCTTGTCCAGCGGCGCGACGTCGCCATCCATTGAGAAGACGCCATCGGTCACCACCAGCCCGCGCCGGTATTGTGGCAGGTTCTCCTTGACCTTCGTCTCCAAATCGGCGGGATCGCAGTGCTCGTAGACGATGATCTTGGCGCGGCTCAACCGCGCGCCGTCGATGATGCTGGCGTGGTTCAGCCGGTCCGAGAAGATCACGTCCTCCTTGCCCACCAGCGGCGGAATGGCCGCCTGGTTGGCAACGAAGCCGCCCTGCACGTAAAGCGCGTCCTCCACGCGCTTGAATTCGGCCATCGCGCGTTCCAGTTCCTCGTGGAGCGACAGCGTCCCGGCGATGGATCGCACCGCCGTCGGCCCTGCCCCGAAGCGGTCGATGGCGGCCTTGGCGGCGTCCTTCAGGCGGGCGTCATCGGCGAGGCCCAGGTAGTTGTTCGTGCAGAGATTGAGCACTTTCTTGCCGTCCACCGTCATCCACGCGCCGGGTGGGGAATCGATGGTGCGCAGGTTGATGAATAAGCCGCTGTCTTTGAGCGCGGCGACTTCCTCTTCGATCCAGACCAATTTTTGTTCAGTCATCTTTTATTCTCCTAAACACTTTGTCGGGAAGCTGCGGTTTAGTAGGACGGGGGGGTGTCTTTCCCGGCGATCTGCTGCCAGAGGATGCCGCCGAGTGCGCCCAGACCGGCCATGAGCACGATGTTGAGCACGCCGAAGCACACCCCGCTGATGATCTGGCTTAGCCCAACAAGGCTAGGATCGTAGTAGGTGGTCGGAAAACCGAGCTGCTCCATAAAATCAATAACTTGTTGCGGATTAACCATGATGGTGTTGAGAATACTGCCGATGATTTGTCCAAGTAGTGCGCCCACACCACCGATGGCGCCCGCAATCGCGCCCACTTTCGCGCTGCCCCCGGCCGTGAGTGGTTTGTCAAAAACGCC